>Ga0316205_10000015_pt1 | contig 455123 bp, 426 predicted proteins | sample 3monthpyrite_MG_FD_204941 | JGI IMG/M metagenome (GOLD analysis project Ga0316205, IMG submission 204941) | Microbial mat bacterial communities from mineral coupon in-situ incubated in ocean water Damariscotta River, Maine, United States -... | ecosystem: Environmental > Aquatic > Marine >...
GGATAATTTTCCCACCAACTAATATTTGCCCAAACACAATAAGTAATAATACTCAAAGCCAATAGAACAGCACTGACGATTGATAAAATAAAGATCTTTAACCGTCGCCAAATCTTTTTCTGCCCCACCTCGATGGGGTTTTCTTCAGATGAGGCGTTTGCCTGTGTTTTTATCTGTTTTTCATCATCAGTCATTTATTTTAACACTCACTATAAATTTAATTTCTCACAAAAAAAATATAACCTAGAACATAACTGGTCAATACTTTAGTTGTGTATATTTTAGAATAAAATTGAGGCGGAATATCCTTATTAGAGCAAACTAATACCAAGTAATCATCTAAAGTGGTTTCTACCCTAAATTACAGTATTTAGGTATGGTTTTGCTATATGAAAATTTAGATTAACAGATTGACTTCATGAATATTTAAAATCACTTTTTGTAATCCACCTTTTCGCATTTTAATTTAGAACAGTATTTTTTGTTTTCTTATTCATTGATAATCACTTCCCTTGCCTGTTCATCTGATCATTCTAAGCGTTGAACGTTTTTTCGGCAGATGTTATTTTTGAGGCGTTTTGTTAACGCGCCCCGTGGGCACCGTTGAAAAAAAATTGTGAAAATAAAATAGCCTTAAGAAGGTTTTGTTTTACATAGTCATTATGTCGGAGGGTTACAAAAAAACATTAAAGAGAAGCTTTATGACTTTTTACAAAAAGGAAATAAAAACACTATTTAGAGATGTTTCGCTGAATAAATTCAAAAAACAATTTGCAGGTCTTGTTAAAAAGGCTGTTGTGGAAACAGGGAATGATCAGGTGGATACCCGAGTACGTGCTAGGACGGGTAAACCTTTGACGTCATCACATTTTGATGCAGATGGGGATGTGAATAATGCATTCTTGTTGGCGGAAAATGAAAAAAGAACAGCTCACTTCTTTAACAGCATAGATGAGCTTACAGATCGCGTATGGTCAGACGCTGACATCAAGTATATACAGGCAGATATTTTGGTAAAGAAACCTGATAATACAACCTGTGTTGGCATAGCCTCAACGTCAAAGGGAAAAAAGATGAAAGTGGTTTTAAGGTAGTGCTGTAGGTTTTTTCTAAATCTAGTGATCATGTTGCATTATTTTGTGTGTGGTTTTTTTTAGATAATTTTTTTTATAGAGTGGTTGTTGGTTTCTCTTTTAAACCGATTTGAATTTTCCGTGGTCGACCTTTGTCGGGGCGTCCAAACATAAATTCATGTTTTTTTGCGCTGTTAAGGGATGTCAGTGTTGTCTCTAAACTATCGAGATACTCGGCTATTATTTTCGAAGAACCTTGATGCTCAGGCTTTTCTTTTAACCATTGTGTTGCGTCGGCAGGTTTTGTTGCTAAAAATATTGTAAAGGATTTAAGCTCTTGGGAGTTGAGTTTAACGTCTGCCATGATATCAAAAACAAAAGTTTGTAATTTTTCGCCTTTTAAATTCTGGAATTCGTTTGGTGTAAGTGTTTCAAGGCGCCGTTCAAGCTCGTCAATGGCACGAACGGTATAATGACCTACAGCAGATGCGAGGTCATCACTAAGCACCGCAAAAATAGATTCCGAATTGCGAAAGTCGCGCACCTTCGTTAACGTGTCAGGGTAGCCTTGTTGCATTGTATCAATAATACCTGCAATGTCAGAAATACTTTCTGTGATGTGACGTAGTACTGTCATGTCCGCGAAGGGAACTGTGTTTTGTTCGATATCTTCTTTGATGCGGTCAAAAAAGACGCAATGCCAAAGCTCATGATATTGAGCAAAACTTTCAAATTCACCATTTTCAAAGTTGATTTTGGAAGTTACTTGTTCGTCAAGATAGGGGACCGATGTATTCTGTAAGAGTTCGCTAATACCCTCAGATGCTGCAGGAACGATTAGACAACTTTCTATTTTTTGTGTTTCGGTATTTAACAGCACCCTGGCTTCGGGAGCGCCCAACTGCATTTTTTTTAAGACATTTTGGATATTGTTGCTTTGCACGCTATAACCAACATAATCTTCGATTTCATTTTTGAAGTCGGTGTTGGTTAAGGCGGTCCCTTTATCCATAAAAGGGCGGAAGACATCAGGTTTTAAAAATTTGAGAGAAAGTGAATCTTTTTTATTTAAATGTTCTGCTTGGAAACTTTGTTCTAAATCCAAAAGCCGCTGAGAATGCGCGTCATCAGAGACAGGATCCATCAGAACCTGAAGGTTAGAACACCCTCCTGAAAGCACAATAAGCGAAGAAAAAACAGCGGATTTAAGAAGCTTGTGTATTGGGCGATTTGTCGAAGATTTTCCGTGTGGATGCAACGTCACACGGTTCGAATTTTTAAAGAAACCTTCTGCTTTCACTTTAACGCCCCATAATTATTTTTTTATAGGATATCTTATGTTTATGAAAATTAAATTAATTTTTGACGAAGAAATATAGAGAGTTATAGAATTTCATGAACAATTTCTGGGGGGCGACAAATACGCGCCCCTTTGGGGCTTGTTACAACGGGGCGTTCCATAACCTTGGGGTTTTGGGCAATGGTATTGATTTGCTCGGTGATATCAAGGCTGCTGGTGATGATATCAAGCTCTTTGCATTCTTTTTGGCGCATTAATTGTGATGGGTCGATACCAAGCTTGTTAATCAGGTCAATAAGTTGTGCGCGGTCTAGCGGCTCTTTTAAATACTCAACAATTGTGAGGTCAAGGCTTTTGCCTTGAAGTATTTTTAGCGTTTCGCGTGATTTGCTACACCGTGGATTGTGATAAATGGTAACGCTCATGTTTTTGCCTTTCAGAATGTCTTGCTTTTGATAAGGTTAATTATAGTATGCATAAAAAGCAATTTACAAATTTGATAAAAAGAGTGTGTTATGAAGAACAAAAACAACAAAGTGAAAATTATTCTAAGTTTAGGTCTTACCCTTGTCGCAATTTTTATTTTTGCCTTAAAGTCATTAAACATAGAAAAAACAAACACGCTACCTGTACAAAATGAATTACCTGAACGTGTAAAAATTGGTGGCGCGTTTGAACTGGTCGATCACAAGGGGGAAATAGCAACTGAAAAATCTTGGCCAGATCAGCACCGGTTGGTTTTTTTTGGTTTTACAAATTGTATGATGGTTTGCCCAACGGGTTTGCAAAATATGACTAATATTTTAGATGCTTTGGATGATCAAACGCGTTCTAAAATACAGGCTTTGTTTATTACAACAGACCCCGAACGGGATGATGTTAAACGGATGGCTTCGTATTTAGAAGCATTTCACGAAACGATTATTGGCCTAACGGGAACAACAGAACAAATTAAGGCCGTGATTGATGTCTATCGTGTTTATGCGGTGAAGGTTATCAGCGCAGATGATTATCAAATGGATCATTCAGCTTATTTGTATTTAATGTCCCCAGATGATGAAATGATTAAAATGATGCGTGTTAATGATAATGAAGAAGAAATTGTCGCCATTTTAAAAAAGTATCTCAGTTAACTTTTGCTTGCCATTAGGGTTTAACGTTTGTTTTTATTAACGACGGCGTTTTTTTAATTTTAAAGCTTTGGCAACCTGAGGTTTTTGGATTTCTTTTTGATTAAGCTCACAAATGGCAACGTCTAATAGTGCATCATCTTGAAAACGTGGCATTAGGCCAGATTGCCACGTGGAAATCATCTCTTTTTTGCGGTCAACCCAAGCCGATCCATTAAAAACATCTTTGAGGCGCCCTTGAGCGGCAAGAAGGTCAAGCGGGGTATTGCCACTTTTACGTTTTGCCGTCAGGGTTTTAAAATCGGCTTTGGTTGGTAAATTATTGTGATCCTGTGTCCATTCTTTTGCCCGTATAATAAGGGTTTCAAGAGAATCGCAAGTATCCAAAAACGCCGTGTGTAACAATAGGTCTCGTTCTTCAAACAAGGTATCTAAAACCGCGGGAGATAGGATGTCAATTTTGTGGTTCGTAAAGAGGTATTCCATTGTTTCCGTATTATATTTATGAATGGCACGTACGGCAATTTTTTGTAAAAGATCCTGTTCAATAAGGTCTGTTTTGTTGAGGAGTGTTTTTAAAATGTCGAAGTTTTTGGGTGAGGCTAGATTATCTACAGACGGGCAAAAACCAAGGTAACCATGATTGATTAACATGGATATATTTTCTTCACGTGAATAACCACTTGCAATGTTCCAAAGATAATCTTGTAGTTCTTTTTTGGGGAGGGTGGTTGTATACAGGAACGTAACCATTTCATCATTCCATGCCATAGCCTGTTGGTTCGCTGTATAATGTGACGCTAAATCGGACATAAAATGGGAAAGGTCGATCTTTGGGGAAAGTGTCATCAAGTGTAAGGCAAAGTCCTTATTGTTTTCCATGATACTTCTAGAGAGTAAAAGGCTGAGATCTTCAGCATTATAACCAAAATCGGACATATATTCTTGAAGTTTGTCGAGATTATTGTGCCTGAGGCAGGTATTAAACATATGGAATCTTATCGTGTCCGAATTATCAAATCCAGGGCGATAGAAACCCTTTTTACAAAGGAGGTCTATTGTATCAAGGTGGCCTGTTTGTGTTGCTGCTGCAATAAATGTAAGTTGGTCACTAGGGGCAATTTCCGAAAAGTCATATTTCAAGTCATCAAGCAAAAATTCGAGTGTTTCAGATCCTTGAGAGGCTAGGCATGCATTCAACAGCATTTCATCGATATGGATTTTTGAAACATTTATGTTTGTACCACGCAACTTTTCACGGGTTGGGGAGGAGGTTAGGTCAACATCACGGTGAATTCGCCGGAGTAGATCAAGCCGACCGTCACGTGCTAATCTGGATACACCTTGATGATTCCGGAGTTCTTGTTTTGAAAAAATTGGAAAAAAAGCTTCAACAATTTCATCGGGGACTTGTTCTTGGTGGTGTGTGTGATCACAGACGGTGAAAAAATATTTTTTGGCCTCTTCTTTTGAATAGTCACTGTTGAGGATGGTTTTCACCATTTTAATATTTTTATTCGCAACGGCCCAAGCCAACGGATCGGGTTGTTTATATTCATCATATTTTGAAAAATCGAGCCCATCTTTGATTACGGCTTCGGCAAGATCATCAAAATTATGTCGGATCAATAATGTCAGAACTTGTAGGCGATCCGAGCTATCATGAGGCGCGACTTCCAAAAACTTGGGGAGAATATATTCGATACATTTTTTGTGTTCGGGCTTTTCCTGAATGATTGCAGAAATTAAATGAGGGCAAATTTTGCTTGGGTCATACGGGAAATTTTCACAGATGAACTTAAGACTGTTAATATGGCCCTCTTGCAAGGCGTTTTTAATCGCATTTTCAGTATCACTGGGCTCAAGGTCAAACCAATTTTCCTGAACATATCTTAAAACGTCGAGCTGATCCCCAAGAGCCGCAAAATTCAAAAGAAGTTCAGGCATACCATAGGTGTTTTTATCAATGTTTTTGAACACGGTTTCAATTAAATCAACAGCGCCCTGTTCAGCCATAAGGGCAATGGAAAAACCACTTTGGTTTAAATAATCGCTACCTTGATCGATTAAATAACGTGCAACATCAATGTGACCATTGTCTAGTGCATCAATAAGAGCTTTGCTGGACAGGGTGTTTACATCTGCCTTGAGGCTAAGGGCTGTTTTAACCTGATCTAATAGGCCAAGCCGAGCACCACGGAGCAAAATTTTATGTGCATTATTATAATCTCTGGCATGTTTGGGGTTTTGTACAAGCCAATCGTTAAGAAGCCGTTCAGCACTATACGAGGCATTTTTGAGAAGGGGGAATGTATCGTTCTTTTTACTCATTTTTTCTTACAAGGCTCGTTTTTATGTAATTATTAAGAGTGTTTATACCACAGTTGGACAAAAAGTCTATGTTTTATGTGAAGTGCGGAGCGTCTTTTTTGGCGTTTTAATCAGAAATATAAAAAATCAAAAAAAAACTGTCATTCAGATGTTGCAAGGATAGGGGAGCTATGGTACATCAAGCTCAAGCTAAATAAGCTGTAGAAATACTGAGTGATTAAAACTAGGGAAAAGAAAACGTGGCTGCAAATTCAGACATTTCCGATATCGCCAAGCGATATGCAACGGCTTTTATTGACCTTGCTGAAGAAAGCAAGAAGCTCGATAAAGTTGCAAAAGACCTTAGTTCTCTTGCGGAACTCCTCAATGGTAGCGATGATTTACAACAAATGATTGTAGGGCAAAATGTGTCTCGTGAAGACCAAAGAGCTGCAATTGTTGCCGTTGGTAAAAAAGCAAAATTTGAAAAATTAACTCTAAATTTTCTTGGAACATTAGCTGAAAATCGTCGTTTATCGATTCTGTCTTTGATTATTTCCAAAGTTCAAGCTGTGATTGCAGAAAAAAGTGGTGAATTAACAGCCGACGTTATTTCAGCAAAAGCATTAACAAAAACCCAAGTGAAAAATCTTGGTGAGAGCTTAAAAAAAGCACTTGGCTCAACAGTGGTTATGAATCTTAAGGAAGATCCAGAATTGCTTGGCGGCCTTGTGATTAAAGTTGGTTCAATTATGGTTGATAATTCGGTTAAAACAAAATTAGAACGTCTACACCGAGCAATGAAAAAACAATCCGCTCCTAGTGAAGAAGCGCAAATGAAAGAGGTAGCTTAATAATGAAGATTCGTGCTGCAGAAATTTCTTCTATTTTAAAAGATCAAATCGCAAACTTTGGTGCTAATGCCGATGTTGCAGAAGTTGGTGAAGTATTATCCGTTGGGGATGGTGTGGCCCGGGTTCATGGTCTCGATAACGTTAAAGCCGGAGAAATGGTTGAATTCCCAGGTGGCGTTAAAGGCATGGCGCTTAACTTAGAAACGGACAATGTTGGGATCGTGATTTTTGGAGATGACCGCGATATCAAAGAAGGTGATGTTGTTCGCCAAACCGGAGAAATCGTATCTGTTCCTGTTGGAAAAGAACTTTTAGGTCGTGTGGTTGATGGTCTTGGAAATCCCATTGATGGTAAAGGGCCTCTGAAAACTAAAAAATCAAGCTTGGTTGAGGTCAAAGCACCAGGCATTATTCCTCGGAAATCAGTGCATGAGCCAATGCAAACCGGTTTAAAAGCTCTAGATGCTTTGGTTCCTGTTGGTCGTGGTCAACGTGAATTGATTATTGGAGATCGTCAAACAGGTAAAACAGCTGTTGCCGTTGATGCTATTTTAAACCAAAAAACAATTAATGAAGGCGATGATGAAAGTAAAAAACTTTATTGTGTCTACGTTGCGATTGGTCAAAAACGCTCAACTGTTGCTCAACTTGTAAAAACCTTAGAAGAACGTGGTGCTCTAGAATATTCAATTATTGTGGCCGCTACGGCTTCGGATCCGGCACCAATGCAGTTCCTTGCACCTTATACAGGTTGTGCAATGGCGGAATATTTCCGTGATAACGGCATGCATGCTTTAATTGTTTATGATGACCTTTCTAAGCAAGCGGTTGCGTACCGTCAAATGTCTCTTTTATTACGTCGTCCACCAGGGCGTGAAGCTTACCCTGGTGATGTGTTTTACCTACACTCCCGTCTTTTGGAGCGTTCGGCTAAAATGAACGAAGATAACGGATCGGGCTCTATGACGGCTTTGCCAATTATTGAGACACAAGCAGGGGATATTTCTGCGTATATTCCAACAAATGTGATTTCGATTACAGATGGTCAAATTTTCTTGGAAACAGGTCTTTTTTACAAAGGTATTCGCCCCGCAATTGATGTTGGTGCATCTGTTAGTCGTGTTGGGTCAGCCGCACAGATTAAAGCAATGAAACAAGTTGCGGGTTCTGTGAAGCTTGAATTAGCTCAATATCGTGAGATGGAAGCCTTTGCTCAGTTTGCATCGGACCTAGATCCTGCAACCCAAAAACTTTTAGCGCGTGGCGCACGTTTAACCGAACTTCTAAAACAAAAACAATATAGCCCGTTGACAGTTGAAGAACAGGTTGTGTCTATTTTTGCAGGTGTTAAAGGTTATCTCGATAATATTGATGTCATCGAGGTTAATGATTTTGAAGACCAGTTCTTGAAATCTATTCGTGCTAAAGGGAAATCAATTTTGAAGTCTATCCGTGAAGATCAAAAAATTACAGATAAGACCGAAGAAAAATTGCGTAAATTTTTAGAGGATTTCGCAAAAGGTTTCACATCAAAAAAAGCCGCTTAGTGGAACGATAGGGGACCGGTAAATGCCAAGTTTAAAAGATTATAGAGACCGGATCGCGAGTGTTAAGTCAACACGGAAGATTACCTCTGCGATGAAAATGGTTGCGGCAAGCAAACTAAAGCGTGCCCAACGTCAAGCAGAAGCAAGCCAACCTTACGCGGAGCGTATGGCCAGCATGTTGGTACGTTTGATTGCGAATACCGAAATTAATGAGGCTAGTCCCGTTCTTCTTGCGGGAACAGGGAGTACAAAAACCCATCTTTTGGTTGTTGTGACGTCTGACCGAGGTTTATGTGGGGGGTTTAATTCATATATTATTCGGGATGTGCGCAATAAAATCCAAGCGTTAAAAGCTGAAGATAAAATTGTGAAGCTGATTTGTATTGGCACCAAAGGTCGTGACTTGCTTAAAGGGGCGTATCAAGATGATATCGTTACCTGTTTTGCAGGGCCGGGAAAAAAAGGCTTGTCTTTTGCCGATGCAGATGAGGTTTCTAGTCTTATCTTGGATATGTTAGGGCGTAAAGAATTTGATGTTTGTACGCTTCTTTATAACGAATTTCAGAATGTAATTACTCAAATCCCATCTGAACAACAAATTATTCCATTCCAATTCTCAGAAAAAGAAATGGAAAAAGCGGAAAGCGCCGTTGAAGAAATGGCTAGTCCAGAATTAAAATGTCTTTATGAGTTTGAACCAAATGAGGAACAAATTTTACAGGATATTTTACCACGTAATTTAGGGGTTCAATTGTTCCGTGCATTATTAGACAGTGCCGCGGGAGAACAAGCCGCACGAATGACGGCGATGGATAACGCGACCCGAAATGCGGGTGAAAAAATTAATGATATGACTTTGACATATAATCGTGCACGTCAGGCTTATATCACCAGTGAACTTATTGAAATTATCTCGGGTGCCGAGGCAGTATAATTATTGATTAAATTTTGATCTTTTTAGGAGAGAAAAAAATGGCAACAAAAACACCAGCCAAGAAAAAAACAACAACAAAAACGCCAGCCAATAAAAATAAAAATATTGGTAAAATCACTCAGGTTTTGGGTGCTGTTGTTGACGTTCAATTTACCGGAACACTTCCCGCAATTCTAAACTCGATTTATACGGACAATGCGGGTAAAAAATTGGTAATGGAAGTCGCTCAACACTTAGGTGAAAAAACAGTACGGGCGATTGCAATGGACACAACAGATGGTCTTGTTCGTGGGCAAGACGTTATTGATACAGGGGATGCGATTAAGGTTCCTGTAGGGCCTGCGACATTGGGGCGTATCTTAAATGTTGTTGGTGAACCTGTTGATGAGCTTGGCCCTGTGAAAGCGGATATGGAATTACCGATTCACCGTCCAGCGCCTGCATTTGTTGATCAATCAACAGAAACAGAAATTTTGGTGACTGGTATTAAAGTTGTTGACCTTCTTGCCCCATATGCAAAAGGTGGGAAAATTGGTCTTTTTGGGGGTGCCGGTGTTGGTAAAACCGTAACAATAATGGAATTAATTAACAACATTGCAAAAGGCCACGGTGGTGTTTCTGTATTTGCGGGTGTTGGTGAACGTACACGTGAAGGAAATGACCTTTATTACGAAATGATTGAATCTGGAGTTGTTAAAGAGGGCGGTGCAGAAGGTTCAAAAGCAGCTCTTGTTTATGGACAAATGAATGAACCTCCAGGAGCGCGTGCGCGTGTAGGTTTGACAGGTTTGACCCTTGCGGAATATTTCCGTGATGAAGAAGGTCAGGATGTTTTATTCTTTGTGGATAATATTTTTCGCTTTACCCAAGCCGGTGCTGAGGTTTCAGCCTTGCTCGGACGTATCCCATCTGCGGTGGGGTATCAGCCAACACTTTCAACAGATATGGGAGCTCTTCAAGAGCGTATTACCTCAACAAACAAAGGATCGATTACATCTGTACAGGCCGTGTACGTACCGGCGGATGATTTGACGGATCCCGCGCCTGCTACGTCATTTGCGCATTTGGATGCAACAACTGTGTTGTCACGTCAGATTGCCGAGCTTGGAATTTATCCAGCGGTTGATCCTCTTGACTCAACAAGCCGTGTTATGGATCCTCGGGTTGTGGGTGATGAACATTATGATGTGGCCCGTAAAATCCAAAAAATTCTTCAAGATTATAAAGCGCTTCAAGATATTATCGCCATTTTGGGTATGGATGAGCTTTCTGAAGAAGATAAGCTGATTGTTGCACGTGCACGTAAAATTCAGCGTTTCTTGTCCCAACCTTTCCATGTAGCAGAAGTCTTTACAGGTTCCCCTGGTGTATTTGTACAGCTTGAAGATACCATTAAAGGCTTTAAAGGTATTATTGAAGGTCAGTATGACCACCTACCTGAAGCTGCTTTTTATATGGTTGGTACCATTGAAGAAGTCATGGAAAAATCAAAAGAAATGGCAAAAGAAGCAGCATAATATCTGTTTTAAAAGAAGTTAGGAAAGTGAATAGGTGAGTTGATATGGCTGATACATTTCGTTTTGAACTCGTTTCTCCAAGTGCATTATTGGCTTCTGAGGATGTTTCTCAGGTGACAATTCCTGGTGAGGTTGGTGATTTTGGCGTGTTGCCGGATCATTCATCTTTGCTTTCAGCTATTCGTCCTGGAGTTGTCGAAGTTATTGATACGGATGGTAACTGTAAAAAGCTTTTTGTTGCCGGTGGTTTTGCGGATGTAAATGATAATCTTTGCACTGTACTTGCAGAGGGTGCAATCAATGTTGACGAGCTTAATCAAGAGGAAGTAGAACACCAAATTAAAGATTGTAAAGAGGATGTTGAGCTTGCTGAAAATGAGGAAACACGTAAAAAATGTGCGCGCTTGTTAAATGTTGAAAAAGCTAAATTACAAGCCATTACGGGTGAACTTGTTATTTAAACGGTGTATAAAGTCATATTCTCTAAAAAAAAAGGTCTTTCTTTAGGAGAAAACCTTTTTTTTTAACTTTTTCCTTGTACAATGAAAAGGTAAGTCAAATCTAAACATATGATTTCATCTATGTGTCTAAGGTAAAAAAAAAAATAATGAAATATTTGATTGCAGCATTATTGTTATTGTTGGTTTCTAGTCAAGCTAACGCTGGTGCAGGGCATCCTTGTGCAGGGTTTCCAAAGGATCACCGCTGTTGGCGTGTTGTTAAAAGCTATGGTGGAGATAAATCATCAAGCGGTTTAAAACAATTACCAACAATTAAAGCTGAAAAACCAATTTTTATCGTAACCTTACGGCGTAGTGATACGGTTGAAGGATTTGTAGAGGTTAACGGTAAACGTTCTTTAGATGTGCCAAATGAATATGATTTTATTGATATGCTGGATCAAAATAGTAAATTGCCTTTTGCTTATAAAGAACGCTCGATGATTGAAATGCCTCATCGGGAATACTCATTTCCCATTATGAATCTTAAAAAAGGCGAGAATATCGTTAAATTTTTCTATAAAAATGAAGCGGTAACTGGTTTTGTAACATTAGCTGTTTATCAATATAAAAAAATGCCTCATGGCGGCCGTGTCAAGATGTTGGTTAGCAAAACAGATTTTAAAATGCATGATTATGACTTAGATGCGGGTGGTTTTGCATTAGAAATTCTGTCTTTTAAGAATAAATAAGTTTTTTATAATTTTTTGTTAAATTTAAAAGGGGCTTGGCGGCCCTTTTTCACCAAATTGGCAAAGTTCTTCTAATAAATTCTTTAAGCTATAGCGCGGAGTGTACCCAATGAGACGTTGAGCGTCAGTTGAACCTATTATTTTAGGTTTTCGGCTAAGGTCAAATTTATGTTTTTGAGCAAGTTTTAAATATGCTTTGTAATAATGACAAAAGCTACTTCCGGGGCCTTCTTTATCCCAGTTATCTAAATCTTCGGGGCGATAGTCATAGGCACCATCGATTATTAGAGCCGGAGGAGGGAAGTTCACGTTTTGTGTTTCAAGATGTGTGAGGGCATCTAACGTTGCCTGAGTAACATCAGAAATATGTACAGCACCTTTCCAAAACCACTTTGCCCATTCGATGAAATTTGCGTAAATAACCTTATTCCATGGCGGAATAAAGGCACGGGGTCGAAGAATAATAATATCCATATCATGACGTATGGCGTAGGCACGAGCCATTTCCTCATTTAAATTTTTGGTATGGCCATAAATGCCATAACGGTCATCAATGCTGGTGCTTGAAATGAGAATAAATTTTTTAATATGTGCGCGGGCACAAGCCTCAAACACGTTAAATGTTCCCGTCACATTCAGGTCATGAAAATCATAAGCATCTCTTGCTCCATCAGGCTGCTCATGAATGCCATGCCAGGCCGCAATATGGACCACGCAATCACAATTTTTAACGGCTTTTTCGAGCATTTTTCTATCAAGGATCGAGCCCTCAATAAAATCTCCATATCCTAATTTTTGAGGTGGCATGAGATCAAGGTTAATGATTTTTTTATTTTGAGCAGAGAGTGATTTTGATAAAAGGTAACCAAGGTCTCCGGATCCGCCTGTTAATAAAATTTTGTGTATCGTCATTGATAACCTATTTATCGCAATTGATATCAAAAAAGACCTGCAACAAGTACAGGTCTTTTTAGGTGAAGGTTTTAAATTTTACAATTTAAAGCCTTTTTTGATGCTGCTTGTTTTAACAGGTTCAACTAATTTTTCAACATCGGCTTTTGGTTTGCTGCTGGTGTTAAATTTGTTTTTGATCCGCTGCATTAAACTTGGGCGGGCTTGTTGTTGTTTTATCTGTTTATAATCAGGCGCTTTTTTTCTAGGCAAAAATGCTGAAAGGCCACCGTATTTGACCATGGTGTAAAGCTTTGGCCCATAAGAAAAACCAATAGAGGCGGCCGCAAAACCGGCTGCAATCGCCAAGATAGAAACACCTGTTCCTGCACTAACGGAAAGAGCCGCGGCGCCTAGGTAAACACCTTTATTCGCTAAAACAAGGCCTGTTGCAGCCAGTAAACAAGATGTTGCAAATTGGCCAACGCCACCAAAACGTTCTAACATAGTTTTTCTCCTAATTATTTTTCTTTTAAATTTCTGTACTATCCATAATATATTTCTCGAAAAATGTCAATATCGTTGCGGGCATAAGGACTTATTCCTACATACGTATTAGCGTTTTATTTTATTTTTAAGCCTCTGGGTAATAGAAAGAGATTTTTTATAGGTTTTTTGATCGATTGAGCCGAGTGTTTTTTCGAGAAAAGCAAATACTTCTGAAAATTCTTTAATTTGTTTTTCTTGAGATTTTCCAGCGCCATGACCAACATTTTTACCAACGCGCAATAAAACGGTATTATTGTCATTGGCTTTTGCTTGTAAGGTTGCTGCAAATTTATACGAGTGCCACGGTAAAACGCGATCGTCATGATCTCCGGTATTAATTAAGATCGGAGGGTATTTTGCACCGGACTTAACATTATGTAATGGTGAATATTTTGCCGCAGTATTAAAGTCTTTTTTGATATCAGGGTTACCGTAATCGGATTTCCACGCTGCACCATAGGTGCCATGCTGGAAGCGGAACATATCAATCACAGGAACGGCTGAAATGACCGCACCAAAAAGATCCGGACGTTGTAAGTAACAGGCCGCAGTAAGCAAACCACCATTACTGCCCCCAGCAATCGCAAGGCGTTTTTTAGAAGTGTATTTGCCTTTGATTAAATGTTCTGCGCAGCCAATAAAATCATCAAATACATTTTGTTTATTGTGTAGACGGCCTTGATCGTACCATTCCCGCCCAAATTCACCGCCACCGCGTAAGTTGGCTTCAACGTAGATCCCACCTGCGCGAACCCAATGTGCAACGGAAGGTTTAAAACCAGGGGTTAGGGGGACATTAAACCCACCATAACCATATAATTTCACTGCAGCAGAACCATCAAGTTCAATATCAGAACGGCGAATAACGGTCATTGGTACTTTTGTTCCATCTTTTGAGGTTGCATAAATGCGCTCCACAATACAATCTTTGAGGTTTTCTTTCATGGCGGATTGTTTGATGAGTTCAAATGAGTTTTTGAGAATGTCATATTCATAAACATCACCGGCTTGTTGGTTACTGGTGAATGACATCTTGATTTTAGTGTCTTCAGGTGTGAATTTTGAAGGGCTCCACAAACAATGTTCTAAGGGGAACTTTACGTCATATAAATGAGTGCAAGCCAGATCATAAACGGAGAGTTGTTCTGCTGTATCAACATCATGGGTGACAAATAACTTACCTTGTTGGATAAAGGCAGAGCTTAAAATTTTGTCTGCTTTGCCTTCCATAAGGGTTTCCCAATTTTCAGGGGTAGGGTTATTGAGGTCAATGCTGACAAGGCGACTATTGGGGGCGTCAATATCGGTGACGGCATACATACGGCCATTAACTTCGCCAATGGGGCTGAGTTTTCCAAGGCCATCATCGATCACTTTTTTAAAGTCACAGGTTTCGCCACGCATACGATAGGATAAGCCATGGGTGCGAGACGTACCAACACCGTAAGAAATCCATTCATATTCTTTGTCTCGGCTTGTACTGTAATGAGACCAGGCTTGTTCAAGGTCTTGGGGGGCAAAAATTTGTCGGTCGTTTGCAACGTCTTCGCCGAGTTTATGATGTTTGATTTCACGGCGTTTATTTTCATCATGCATCGGGTAGGTGTAGTGGAAACCTTTTGCATCTTTATCCCAAATAACATTTGAAAAACGACAGTTTTCAATTTTATCAGAAATGTTGATACCCGTTTCCGTGTCTAATAAATAAAGTGTAGAGGAATCACTGCCATTTTCGGAAAGGATATAGGCAACATGTTTACCATCAGGGCTGGGGTAGATACCTTGAACGGCAGTAGTACCTTCTTTGTTAAGGGCGTTGGGGTCGATTAAAGTGCGGGCTTGGGCCTCGACACTTCCTTTACGAACTTGGTAAATGGAGTGGTTAGATTTGCCATCATTATAGGAGCTGAAATGATAATCACCATATTGTGATGGAATTGTTTCACTTTCATAGTCACGCACTTTTTTGAAAAAAGCAGAGGTTTGTTCTTGGCTTTTTGTCATACCTGAGATGTAGTCAGAAAATTTTTCATTCTGACGGTCGATCCATTCGACTGTGGCGATGTTGTGAATGTCTTCTAAGGGGCGGAAATGGTCATGTACTTCATAGTGATCGTGGAATGTTTCAATAGTGTCATCAACTGGAGGAAATAAAGCCTTATGCTTTTCATTAAAAGTTGGCTTAGAGCTGCCAATTTGAATTTTTTTGCTTTTACGATTAAAAATTTTTTTGAGAAAATTCATTTTTCCCCCTGTCGTTGAATAGGTATTAAACATATATAATAAATATGCCCAAGGTGTAGCATGTGAGAAATGCAAGGTCAATATGGAAATAATCTGTGTTTGAGCTTTTGTTTTGAATAACTTGCCTTTATTCTGGGATAAATTTATTTTTTCAGGAGATGAAATCATGACTATTACCGTCCCGATTGCAAAAGAAGATTCTTTAATCAACTTGTCAGATATAAGCTTATTCCAACAACAGGCTTATATTGATGGGCAATGGTGTGATGCAAATTCAAAAGAAGTTATCGAGGTTGTTAACCCTGCAACAGGGTTTGTTTTAGGCCATGTTCCAAATATGGAGGCTGAGGAAACAAACAAGGCGATTGAGGCGGCGAATGAAGCCTGGTCAGGTTGGAAAAATCTGACAGCACGAGCCAGAGGTGACATTTTAAAAGTTTGGCACCACCTTATAGTTCAACATGTTGATGATCTTGCGATTATCTTAACGGCGGAACAGGGAAAACCAATTGCACAAGCCAAAGGTGAAATTTTAAATGGCGCGGCTTTTGTTGAATGGTATGCCGAAGAGGGGCGTCGTGCGTATGGAGATGTTATTCCGACACATCAAGACGATACACGAATTTTAATTTTAAAACAGTCTATTGGCGTGTCGGCGGCAATTACACCTTGGAATTTTCCATCGTCCATGATTACACGTAAAGCGAGTGCAGCTCTTGCGGCGGGGTGTCCGATTGTTTTAAAACCTTCTGAATTAACACCTTTTTCTGCGCTTGCATTGGCAGAGTTAGCGCATCGTGCCGGTATTCCAAAAGGCATTTTTAATGTTGTGACGGGGGATGCAAAAGAAATAGGGGGCGCGCTTTGTGAGAGCTCAATCGTTCGGAAACTTAGTTTTACGGGGTCGACCGCAGTTGGTAAAATTTTAATGAAGCAATGCGCCGAAACGGTCAAAAAACTATCGCTAGAGCTTGGAGGGAATGCGCCTTTTATTGTTTTTGATGATGCAGACTTGGATTTGGCGGTACCGGGAGCAATCGCCTCAAAATATCGAAATAGTGGGCAAACCTGTGTTTGTGCGAATCGTATTTTTGTACAGGCAGGGGTTTATGATGCTTTTATGGCGCGTTTTACCGAAGGCGTTAACGCGATGAAGGTTGGAAATGGTTTTGATGCCGGCATTGAAATCGGTCCAATGATTAATCAAGCAGGTCTTGAAAAAACGGAAGAGCATATTGCTGATGCCTTAAAAAAAGGGGGGACTATAAAAGCTGGAGGCAAAAAAAGTACTGTAGGGGATTTGTTTTTTGAACCAACAATCATTGAAAATGCAAATGAAGATATGAAGTGTTTTTTCGAAGAAACTTTTGGCCCAGTGGCGCCGATCTTTAGGTTTTTGGAAGAAAAAGATGTCGTAAAGCAAGCCAATGACACAGAATATGGCTTAGCGGCGTATATTTACACAGCGGATTTGAGCCGAAGCTTTCGTGTCTCTGAAGCACTTGAATATGGTATGGTTGGTGTAAACAGTGCGCTACTTTCCACAGAACAGGCGCCATTTGGTGGTATTAAAGCCTCTGGGTTTGGCCGGGAGGGCTCAAAATATGGTATTGAAGATTATTTGGAAATTAAATATTTGTGTATCGGCGGAATCTAAGGCTTTATAGCATTTACTAAAAGATTAAGAATGCTGGCTAAATAATTTTAATTATTAACTTTTTATTTGTATTCAACAGCTATCGTTATAAATGGAAGATTGTAACCAGAAAGGTTGACTTTCTTATGGCAGATGACGCTGTATTTGACAAACAACAGGCTGAACAGGATGTAGCCACAGAACAAGAACCCGGCACTCGAACGCAAGATCAAGTGGATGGCGGGGCTTTTGATTCTGTGCGTGTTGCTGATAACAGCGATAATAAAGCGCGTCTTCCTTCCGGAATTCTGATTGATCCTAATAACGCCCTACCTCACTTGGATAAAAATTTAGTTCAAGCTTTTACAGCACAGGATGATTATGGAGGTGAATATGTTGCGTTACTTGCGGGACGGGCAGCTGTTCCACGTATTACAACAATTGCAACCTATAAAAACCTTCGTAACCCAAATATTTGGGCCCTAAAAGATGCCGGAATTGTAAATTGGAGTCCTCTTGGCAGGCAACGCTTGGCATTGGTTTTTCAAAAACCTTCAGGTGATCTGTTGTTACCCAATTTAGACGATGACATTGTGAAGTTGTCTGAAGATATTTTAATGAAAGGTTTGATAACACCAGCCTTGTCGGCTTTTAAAGAATTTAGGAATTTAGACATTGTACATGGTTCTATTAATCCGATGAATATGTTTTTATCTGCAACCGCGGCTGAGCCAAGCGTTATTATTGGGGAGTGTTTATCTTCTGCGTGTTCGGTCGCTCAACATATTTTGTTTGAAACAATTGAAAGAGGCATGGCGCCGAATACAGGTAGAGGTGCGGGAACGATAAAAGATGATTTATATGCTTTTGGCATGTGTGTTGCGATGTTGGCGCGAGGTGAAAATATAATAAGAGCCTATCCTGAAGAGCTTATGATTAAACAAAAAATTGAAATCAGCTCTTATGGCCTTGTTGTTGGGAAAGAGCGACTACCGGCGGGAATTACGGAGTTTTTAAGAGGTGTTTTAAATGATGATGTTTCTGAACGCTGGGACATTATGGATGCGGTAAAGTGGTTGGAGGGAAGGCGATTAAGCCCTTCTCAGCCTAAAAAGCAACTAAAAGCAGCGCGCCCTTTGATTTTTAAAGGGCGAAAATATTGGTACCTTCGACAATTGGCGCAGGCTTTCTCAGAAAATATTTCAGATGCCTCGGAGGTTATAAAATCTTCTCAGTTCCAACAATGGCTTAAACGAAATTTTGATGACAAAATTCTTCACGCAAATTTTGATATGTTGATGGAAGCCGAAGCGCACTCTGAAACATCCGCTGCGGGAATGCCTCTTTTAGTTTCAAAGATGTGTATGGCATTAGATGCCAAAGCACCACTGCATTATAAAGGGATCTCGGTCATGCCGGAGGGGTTTGGTATTGCTTTAGCCAAAGCCACGGCAGAAAGTGATGACATACAATCCTTTGCAGAAATCGTGAAACGTAATTTATTTATGACATGGGCTAATATGCAAACGGATTTAACAACAGGTTCTGTCGCTGTGGCAACACAGTTTGAACCCTGTAAGGGATATTTGGCGCAAAAAATTGCGGGTTATGGGATTGAGCGAATTTTATACACAATGTCGAATGAAGCCCCATGTATGAGCCCTCTTTTGACACGTTTTTTTATTAGTAACCCTGGAGGGATTGCTTATGCTCTGGAGCAACTTGCAAGTGAGGGAAGTTGCCCAGAAGAATTGTTAGACCGGCATATGGTTTCTTTTATTTCCGTTCGTGAATCAAAAATGGTTGATCCGCACCTTGGGCTTGTTGTTTCATCGGATCCCCGTTTTCGGGTTATCGGGGCTGCACGGACTTTAGCTTCCATTCAAAAACGGTTTAATACAGGTCCATTGCCAGCGTTAGGGGACTGGATCCTTGCGAAAATGGATCGTGTCGTCGAACGTATTTACAATCGAACTTTACGCAAAGAAATATTACAAAAATTAGAAGCCTTAAAAGGGAGGGGCATATTAGACCCGATTGTTGATCTCGTTGATGACCCTTATACGTTGCGTAAGGATCTGAAGCAATTTAACACGGCTCGTATTAAATATTATAATTTATCTAAAGAAAAAAAATCTTTGACGAACAAGCTTAAAAATCGAAATAAAATTGGTGTAGGAACGGGAAGACAGGTGGCGTTGCTTGTATCTGCGGGCATTTCGGTTTTACTTATTCTTGGGGTTATTGTGAACCATTTTACAGGCATATTAGGTTTTTAGGTGATGGCAAAAAAAAATAAAAGTAAAAATCCAAAAAATAAAAAAATCAAAAAGAAAAAAGGCCCGCCAATACGGCTTTATTTATTCATTCTGGCCGTTTGTGCGGCCGTGTTTGTGCCAACAACGTTATTGTTTTTTGTCTGCCTCTTGCCAAGTGTTATTGCGTCTATGGTTGATCAGCATCCGCAAAAAACACTGGGGATAACCGTTGGCGCAATGAATTTTGCAGGGACATTACCGCCTTGGCTTCAGCTGTTGGAAACGGGACATACGTTAGGGATCTCTGTTGATTTAATTACGAACCCTTCCGTTATCATGATTGCCTATGGCGCAGCGGCAATCGGTTATTTGATTTATTGGTATGTAACCCCTTTTATTTCCACAATTATGGTCGGTCGAACGGAGCACCGTGTGAAGGAAATTACGAAAGAGCAAGACCGCTTGGTTGATAAGTGGGGGGAAAGCGTGACAAGAATATAGCTATTATTTTACTGGTATTTTAGCTATATTTTAATTTAATATACATCTATAATTAATTGATAATAAAACGTTTTGTGCTATCCTGTTTGTTGGAGATGGATAAGGGTAGGGTCTTTAAAGTCTCAAAAAAAATTATAAAAAGAAAAATCTTTAAAAGTCAGTGGCTTTAGAGGGAATTTTTTTAGTGGGAAATACGTTAAGAGACTTGGGTTGAAATGAAAATTTTAAGAAAAATGAAAAAAATCCTTAATGGATATAAACAGCAACAGCAAGGTGTGGCTGCGGTGGAATTTGCGCTGCTTGCAACGCCGTTGATGATGACTGTTCTGGGTTTGATTGAATTAAGTTTATTTTATGCATCAGGGATCGCTGTTGAGGGAGCGTCAACATCATCTGCTCGTGTTATTCGAACAGGGCAAGCGCAAATTTCAGGAGATCCGTTGACGATGTTTCAGGATACGCTGTGTTCACAAGTGGGTGTATTTGTAGATTGTGCAAATTTGACGTATGAAGTTATTAATGCCGGACAAGATTTTTCAGGGGTTGATATGGCGCCTCAATTTGATGCCGAGGGTAATATGCTTTCTCAAGGGTTTGATCCTGGGGGATCGGATGAAGTTGTTTTGGTTCGTGTTTCTTATCGCTATGAATTTATGACACCGTTTATTGGTGGGATGTTAGATGACGGGCAAAGTACAAATTCATCAACATTTGTTTCAACAGTTATTATCCGAAACGAACCGTATACGTTTAATGGTTAGGGGCATATCGTGACGTTATTTAAAAACAGACTAAAAAAATGGCAAGATAATGACGAAGGTAACGTTATGATTGAGTCTGTTTTGGTGCTGCCGATTATGCTGACGATGATGTTGGGGATTATTGATATTGGTACCGGTTTGATGGTGAATAAAAAACTCATTACATCGTCACAAATAATATCGGATTTACTTGCGCGTCGGGACAGTGTAAATAGCGCGGATGTCGCGGATGCGATGGAGGCAGGGCAACTTGTTATGTTTCCTTATGATTTAATGGATTTTGGAATCGATATCGCCGGAATTCGTTTTGATGGTGTTGGCGCAACGCCGCTTGTGGAATGGCGTGAAACGGATAATATGGCGCCAAATGTCTCTGTTTTAGCCGGTTCGGATGGTTTGGGAACAGAAGATGAGGGGGTTATTGCGGTAACGGTAAGTTATTCATATGTACCTCGTTTTTCCAGTTTTGCGGTGAACCCAATATTAATGGAAGAGGTTGCTTATGTCCGTGGACGTGGTTCTCCTTTTGTTGCTTTTCAATAACTATAATTCATAAAAAAATGAACTAGTGGGGCAGTTATGGTTTGGAATAAAATAAAAAGAAAATTTAAATATTATCTGCGTGATGATACGGGGGTCGCGGCTTTTATATTTGCGCTGGTTTTGCCTGTTCTTGTTGCGTCAGGTGGGCTTGCCGTTGACCTCGCAAAAGCACAAAATGTTAAAAACAGGTTGGCTAATGCTTTGGATAAAGCCGCATTAGCCGCTGCAAACACAACAGGAGATCAAGCAACCCTAGAAACAACGATGGAACGTTTTTTTCAAGCAAATTTTCCAGAGGCTAAGCTGGGTACGCCTTATGACCTTGCGTTGAATGTGGACGGCAATACGTTATCTGTATCGGCGAGTGCTCGTGTTGAAACCAGCTTTATGCAAATTTGGGGTAAGGATTACGTTGAAGTTTCCGCAAGCTCAGAAGTCGTTCGGCAACTTTCAGGCATTGAAGTTGCGTTAGTTCTTGATGTAACGGGATCTATGGCAGGCACAAATATTTCCGCGTTGCGTACAGCATCAACGGATTTTATTAATATTATGTTTGATGCGATAGCACAGCCGGAATATATCAAGGTTGGTATTGTTCCTTATAGCTCTTCGGTAAATGTTGGGCCTTATGGTGTTGGTGAAAATATAGATGGGTCTTCATATGGTACGGGTTTTGTTGTGCAGCCTGACGCGGATGATTTTTTAACACCATCAACAATTGAATATAATCCCGGATCATCGTTGCAATGGCATGGCTGTGTATTGGCGCGGGATTATCCTTTGGATGCCCAGGATACGGGGCCAAATGAGTGGCAAATGTACCGTTACCCAGAACAGTGCCGCTATTATAGATATGGTCGTTGTCGTTCTTACCGTAGGGATCCGAATTATAATTGTCCTGCGACACCGATTGTTCCGTTAACAAGTAGCCAGTCAGAGCTTTTAAACACGATTAATGCGCTTCAGGCACAAGGTTACACTTATGGTAATATTGGTATGGCGTGGGGGGGGCGTATTGTTTCTCCAGATTATCCTTTCACAGAAGGTGCTGCGTGGGATGATAATGAATGGGAGAAAGCGATCCTGATGATGACCGATGGCCGGAATACGATGCATAATTTTTATTCTGTTTATGGTCGAACAGCAGATCATAATATTACCCCAAGCGATTTGAATGCACGTTTTGAAGAGGTTTGTGAGGAATTGAAAAATAATGGTGTAAAGATTTATACTGTAACCTTCCAGTCAAGTATTGATGATACAACGCGCGATTATTACAGGCGTTGCGCAACGACGAGCAGCATGTATTTCCATGCCCCATCAAGTAATGAATTGATAGAAGTGTTTAGAAATATTGCAAACCAACTTAGTAAATTGCATATCAGTAAATAAGAGAGTATATATGCTCTCTTTGGTATGGAATATTAAGTAAGGTTTCTTGCAAATGAGTGGGCAGCAATATCGTCAGCATGATCATATCGTTTTTTTCCACCATCCTTGTTTGGATGGTAGCGCAGCGGCATGGTGCGCTTATCAAAAGTTTGGCAACACAGCCCGTTATTTTGGCGTTGACCATGGCTGTTACCAAACGCTAGATGATTTAATTGTATCGCAGGTACTCTCGCATCATACGGTTTATTTAATCGATTTTGTTCCCCCCTTAGATCTTGTAAAAAAGCTGCTGGGCAAGGCGCAGAAATTGATTGTGTTAGACCATCATTATACATCTTTTATGGAGCTTCAGGGTTTTGAAGCACAAAATCTTTCCACGCATTTTGATCTGGAACGCTCTGGCGCGGGAATCGCTTGGGACTATTTTATGGAGGGGCAGGAACGCCCTGTTTTTATAACGCTGGTTGAGGCGATTGACTTGCGGAAAGAAGATTATTTTAAAGATACGAATGTCTTTTTTGATATGGCGGCATATTTAGATAGTTTGGATATTTCAAGCTTTGAGCAAACATTGAAGCTTTTTGGGGCGATGATTAAAGAGGATGTAGCCTCTTTCACCAAACAAGGCTCTTCATTTCGCTATGAGGCACTCCAAAGGATCGAGGATGTATTAAAACAAACAGAATATGTATCGTTAAACTTAGGAAATGAGAGGGATTTACAAAAAATTCCATTTGTTCATGGAAATATTTACGACTTGGGAAGGGAGTTTTCATCAAAATTGTTAGAAAAGTGTGATGGAAAAAATAGAGTTGGCATCATTTGGTATGAATACAAAAAAAATTTTATTAGATTTAATATTAGAACAGAAAGGGGCGTGTCTGCGATTGAAATTGCAGATACCATAAAAAAACGGTATGGCTTTAATGGGGGCGGACATGTTCATTCTGCGGTTGTACGGATGGAAAAAACTCAGTTTGATATTTTTTATTCTGATAATTCAGAGGCTTAGTTGCAGGTTTAGCAAAATATTCATTTTTTAGCTAAAAAACAGATAAAATTTTACTCAAATAATCGTCTAAATTGTTTTGAATATTACTATAAATAATTTCTTTTTTTACCTAATTTATCATTAAATATCAAAGGTTTATTTTCTTTTATTTTAACTGTTTATTAAGTCGAATTTAGTTATTCTGAAACTATCAGGTGAGTTATTAAAAATACTTAAATCGTTTAACATTTATATAAGGAAATTGTAATGCAAAAATTTTGGACAATTATTGAAAAATTTGGACGTAATGAAGATGGTGCAACAGCGATTGAATATGGTTTGATCGCAGCGGGTATTGCTGTGGCGATTAGTGCTGTTGTCTTTACATTTGGTGCTGACTTGGCAACAATGTTTAGTGATATGGCAACAACGATCTCTGGTGCTTCTGCTCAATAATATTTATGGAGCTTTTACCTCAAAGGTAAATATTATTGTACTAAGTAAAAAAACACCGTTCGATTTGGGCGGTGTTTTTTTATGCTATGGACGGGGCGAGGGGGGAGGAGTATATGCATAAATAATCTAATTTATGGCACGTAAACTAGAAGAGTTGTAAAGAAAAATACGGGTATTATTTAAGTAAAATTTTATGTTTATTGTTGCCGTTAAACTATCGTTTCGAATTTGATTTAATATTAACTTTACATTAAAGGGCTATATTGTATCGTTAATAATCAGGTTGAGGTTCCTATGTGGGGGATGTCTTAAATAAATAGCTGTAAACAAAAAAAATGGAGGGCATAATATGCTTTTAAAACTTTGGTCTAAAAAAGAATCTTGGATGAAATCAGAAGACGGTGCGACAGCAATTGAGTACGGTCTTATTGCAGCAGGTATTGCTGTAGCAATTAGTGCTGTTGTCTTTACGTTTGGTGCGGATTTGGCAACAATGTTTAGTGACATGGCAACAACAATTTCAGGTGCTTCTGCACAGTAATTTAACGTTGTAAACAATCTAAAAAGAGGTTTGCCACGTATGATGCGCAAACCTCTTTTTTTACCTCTCGACCGTCTAAAGGCTCAATATGATTTATATTACATTAGTATTGGCACTTGGTGTTATCGGGTTGACCGTATGGGGGGCTGTTTGTGACTTTCGGGGGTTGAAGATACCCAACATTATTAGTGTTTGTATTATTGGGGCATTTGTGATTTCCTTCTACGCGACGCCAGAATTTTTTTTCTCGTGGTGGTTGCATTTATTATCAATGTTAACAATGTTTTTACTAACATTTATTATGTTTACATTTGGGGTCATTGGTGGAGGAGATTCTAAAATGGCTTCAGCGGTTTCTCTCTGGCTCGGATTTAAGGGCGTCGCAGCGTTTGTATTTTCAATGGCGCTTGCAGGAGGGATCCTTGGTGTTGTAGGGCTTTGGATTATTAAAAAAAAGCCTTTTGCATCTCCTAGGATAGGTGGTTGGGTAGACCAACTGCAAAATGGTCGAAATGCTGTGCCGTATGGTATAGCAATATGTATTGGTACTATAGTTGGATTTTTAAAAATAGACTTGTTTTTCAACTATTTATAATATTTTAATAAGTTTTTGTTGCAACTTTTGCAGATAAGTGTGCAAAATAGCATTGAGGAATTTCTTTCTTCTAGGGATCTAACAAATGAACAAAAGTGTCGTTATTATTATGTCAGGAGCATTGGCAGCAGCGCTGTTAGTTGCTGTGACTGTTTCAAAAAGTCTTGCGCCAAAAACATCAGGGGTAAGTTCTGTTGCTATGGAGGAGATACTTGTTGCCTCCAAAAAATTGTCAATTGGTTCGGAGCTTACTCAGGATAAAGTAAAGTGGCAGACCTTTCCAAAGGGAGCTGTTTTTCGAAATGCTATCGTTAAGAGCAAAGTTGAAGATACCGAAAATTTAGATATCTATGGTAAGCCTGTTTTACGTGTCATTGATAGCGGGGAGCCCATCAGTCGGCGCGCTCTCGTTGAACAAGGTAAAAAAGGATCTAACTTTATCGCCGCAACGCTGGCAAAAGGCATGCGCGCATTTAGTGTAGGTGTGTCTGCCGAAACATCTGTTGGTGGGTTCGTGCGCCCTGGAGATTATGTTGATGTTCTTCTGACGTACCAAGTCCGCTTGCGGGGGGATGCTCAAGAAGCCTCACGCAGAACAATTCAGCGTTATGCAAGTCAAACAATTTTAAAAAGTGCTCGTGTACTGGCGGTTGACCAAGATGCAATCGATGAAGAAAAATCGGCTAAAATTGGACGAACAATTACATTAGAAGTCTCAAAAGAGGGGGCTGAGGCTCTTGCTTTGGCAACAACAATGGGTGATTTAAGCTTTTCGTTACGCCGTTTAGGAGAACAAGATGCTGAAATGGGGGTTTCACCGCTATCGCTGACGACAGATGTGTCTGTTAGTGATGTGCTTAAACAGGTGAATAAAATTCAAGATAAAGCGAGCGTAAATACAAGTAATATACGTGTTTACAATGGCTCTGAAGTTAAAAATATACCTGTACGTACAAAATAATGCGTTTAGGTAGTGAAGAGGAATGTTGTCATGATATCTTACAACAGAAAACAAATACTTAAGGCTACGAACAAAATACATCTTGCTCACGTGTATGGTGTTCTTGTCGTATTGTCATTAATAGCGGTGACGTGGTGGTCTCAGACCGCTACCGCGGGCGCGTCAGTTCATAAACGTATTGATATTTCAATGGGGAAGGCTGATACATTAAATATACCTAATGGTGTTGTTGATATATTGGTGGCAAGCCCAGGCGTAATTGATGTTGGTATCTTAAGGTCAAATCGATTGTTTATTGTTGGACGGAGTGTCGGGGATACAAATGTTTTAGCATTTGGTAAAAGTGGAAAATTACTTGCGGACATTTCAGTTCATGTGCGTATTGATCAATCAACGTTACAAAAAACAATGAAAGATTTTTTTCCAAAAGAGGACGTTTCAATAAAAACGGTTAACGGTGATATTGTTTTAAGTGGCTCTGTATCAAATCCTTCTGTTGCAAACCAAGTTCGAGACCTTGCAGGAAGATTTGTTACCGATGATGAACAAACAATTGTTGATTTGATGTCGGTAACTGGCGAACAACAGGTTCTCTTACAAATGAAAATCATTGAAGCAAGTCGGAGTGTTTTACGTGAATTTGGAGTGGAAACAGATTATAAATTTGATGCCGCGGGAACAGACTCCAGTGGTTTGGAATTTAATGCTGTTGGGGGTGTTGGTTTAACATCACCAGATCCTTTTGCCGCGGGGAGTATATTCTTTGATGATAACGGTGGCTTTGGGCCTTTGGAGTTTACCTTGCGTGCGTTAGAACGTGACGGTTTGGTGAATATCCTAGCGGAACCAAACTTAACAGCGATCTCGGGTGAATCTGCAGGTTTCCTAGCAGGAGGAGAGTTTCCTGTTCCTGTTGGTACAGACCGTGATGGTAATATTAGATTAGAATATCGTGAGTTTGGTGTTTCCTTAAATTTTCAGCCGATTGTAATGTCTGCGGAGCGAATTAGTCTACAGCTTGAAACAGAGGTCTCATCATTATCTGACCAGAATGGTTTAACTTTGGTAGGCGTGGATATTCCTGGGCTTATCGTAAGGCGAGCCAAAACAACAGTTGAATTACCAAGCGGTGGTTCACTGATGATTGGCGGACTGATTAGCTCAAATGTTGCGGACACAATGAACGGAATGCCTGGAATTACAAAAGTCCCCGTTCTTGGTGAACTGTTTAAATCACAATCATTCCAACGAGATGAAACCGAAATGATTGTATTGGTTACCGCCGTTCTTGTTGAGCCTTTTCAAAATGCACAGGCGGAATTGGAGAGTGAAAAAGATGAGGACAAAAAACTTCCGCCTTTGACAAAAGCTCTTGTCTCAAACCTTCGTAAAACCTTTGGTAACCGACTTCCCGATGATTTAGAAGATGGCCCAACCTTTGGTTACATAGTTGATTAATAAGGAATAATGAGATGAAAAAAAATAGATTATTGGGAACCGCTACGGCATTAACTATGTGTGTATTTCTGAGCGCGTGTGATATGTCTACACCCTCACAGTTGCATACTGGAAAAATACAATTAAAAGAAAAGTATGAAACGGTTATCCTTGAAGCAGATAAAGTTCAAGATGAAAAAATTAAGCATATTATAAAAGAATACCGTGGTAACGGAAATGGAAGGTTAAGTCTTTTAGTTTCTTATAATGCTGACGATCCAAAATCCAAATCAAAATCAACCAAATTGGCTTCACAATATAAAAATATTTTTCGAAAAGCAGGTCTTTCCAACTTTGAGATAGAATCGGTACCGATGGAAGGCAAATATTTGGGTGGGCAGGTGATCATCACATACCGTTCCCTACAGGCATCTGCACCAGATAGATGCGTGAGTTTACCAGGAAAAAAAGGCGCGGTGAGCAATGAAGAGATAAAAGATTACACCATGGGCTGTGAGGTACAAGATATGGTGAGCCGGATGGTTGCCAGACCTTCAGATCTATTGGGCCGTTCTGGAACTCCAGATGGACTTTCTCGGCGTCAAGGTGCTATTACGGAGGGTTATCATGCTGGTGAGCCAACAGAACCTTTGGACGTCCTGCAAGCGAGTGAGGTTGGGGCAGAGTAATGGTAGAAGAAGTAATAGCGTCAACACTACTACCTTCTGCGGTGGTCGACCTTTTTTTATTATCGGATGATGGTATAAAAACAGCTGAAATCCTTGATAAAGACTGGCGTTTGGCTCGTGTCACTTTAAATATTGAAAAAACCGGCATTGAGGCCGCAACACAAAAATATGAAGATGAAGCTTCACCGGATCTTGTTATCATTGAGGTTGATGATATTGGAGACGGCTTTCTTGAGAAATTGGAAGCATTAGCTGGGAATTGTGTTGAAGGTACAGAAGCAATTATCGTTGGGCCTGAAAATGATGTGGAACTCTATCGTAAGTTGGTTGGTTTAGGCGTCAGTGATTACCTTGTTTCCCCTCTTGATCAAGATAAGCTCATCGGTGTGATTTCCAAAACCCTTATTAATAAAATTGGCTTAAGTGACTGCCGGCTTGTTGCGGTTATTGGCAGTAAAGGTGGCGTTGGTACAACGTCTGTATCTCAAATTTTAGCATGGGATATCTCAGAAAAATTAAAACAAAAAACAATGTTGCTCGATGCCGCGGGAAGCTGGGGCACAATTGGGATTAGTTTTGGTATGGAGCCTTCTTCAACGTTTATAGAGGCAATAAGAACAGGAACAGAAGGCAGCGACGAGGATATGGAACGGATGTATTACAAAGCATCTGGCCGGCTCTCCTTGCTCGCCACTGGCGGAGACCCTCTTTTAGAAGAAGAAATTAATACAGATGATTACGAACGTTTAGTCGATCGTATTATGTTGAAATACCCCGTTGTTGTTGTTGATTTATCAGGCGCAAGCAACGAGGTTAGAAACCGTATTTTGTCTAGAGCCCATGAAATCACAATCGTTTCAACGCCTCTTTTACCCGCTCTTCGTGGGGCTAAAACATTGATGGTAGAAGTGAAAAACCTGCGTGGAAACAGTGATATGGTTGACTTGGTTGTGAATATGAAGGGTATTGCAGGGGCAAGTGAAGTTCCTGTTGCCGATATTGAAACCGCATTGGATTTAAAAACAAATGCTGTGATTTCATATGAGCCAAAAATCTTTGCGGAAGCAGAGGCTTCAGGAAAACCAATTGGAGGTAATTCAAAAGCTTCTAATATATGGGGCGAACTGATGGATATTTCTTATCGTGCAGCAGATATTGGTGAAGAAGACGTCGAAGGCTCAGTAAAACAAAAATCTGGATCGTTACTTGCAAAGCTGATAGGGCGGTAAACGTTGATTTAGAATTTATCTTTAAGGTGATTTGATATGTTTGGAAAAAGGGGTAGCACTGAACAAGGTGATACAAAAAAATCAGATGTTAAAAAACAAGACCCTAATCCGGTAAAAGAAGAGGGGGCGAAGGCAGTAAAGTCAAAACCCTCAAACACCGGAGGTAAAGTAAAAGAGAAAACTAAAGCAAATCCAAAATCAAAAAAGCCACCGCCAGTTTTAGATGCACAGGCGGATGCGGCTTCAATTAAAAAGCCATCACGTGTAAATAAGCGGATTGAGCGGTCACGTGAGCGTATTTGGGCGGATTTACGTGATGGTATTGATTTAAAATCACTTGCGCGCATGGATTCAGAAGCCGCACGTGAAGAAATTTTATCTGCGGTTAATGAAATAGGCCATTTTAGAACGTTAGATTTAACCCAAGCTGAATTAGGGCAAATCGCAAAAGAAGCAGCAGATGATATGCTTGGTTTTGGGCCGCTCGAAGAATTGCTCGAAATGGAAGGTATCGCTGATATCATGATAAATGGCCCTAAAACCATTTACATTGAATTAAACGGCAAAATCCAAACGGCTGAAATTGAATTTCGTGATGACCAACACTTGCTGACTATATGCCAAAGAATTGTTGGAATGATAGGTCGTCGCGTAGATGAATCGAGCCCGATTTGTGATGCCCGCTTACCAGATGGCTCTCGTGTGAATGTTATTATCCCACCGTTATCTGTAGATGGGGCGAGCATGACAGTTCGTAAGTTTACAAAAGAAAAATTGACGTTAGAAAAATTGTTGGCTTTTGGTTCAATGACGCCAGCCTGCGCTGAAATGCTTAAGATTATTGGACGCTGTCGCACGAATGTATTGGTATCTGGCGGGACAGGGTCGGGTAAAACAACGATGTTAAACTGCCTAACCCGTTATATTGAAGAAGGGGAACGGATCATTACGTGTGAGGATGCTTGTGAATTACAACTTCAGCAGCCACACGTTGTGCGTCTGGAAACCCGCCCACCCAACTTAGAAGGCGTTGGTGAAGTAACCATGCGTGGTTTGGTTAAAAACTGTCTGCGTATGCGCCCAGATCGTATTATTGTAGGTGAGGTACGGGGGCCTGAAGCTTTTGATTTATTACAGGCAATGAATACTGGGCATGATGGTTCGATGGGAACTGTACATGCTAATAACCCGCGGGAGGCGATAACGCGGATGGAAAATATGATTGCAATGGGTGGATTGAACTTACCAACTGAAGCCGTGCGCGAGCAAATTGCGTCTGCCGTTAATGTGATTGTACAAGTACAACGTCTGCGGGATGGATCGCGTAAAGTAACCCATATCAGTGAGATTACAGGTATGGAAGGCGATGTTGTAACGATGCAAGATCTTTTTAAGTTTGAATATGAAGGGGAAGATGAATTTGGCCGGATTATTGGAACGCAAAAATCTACAGGGTTAAGGCCAAAACTATACGAAAAAGCCCGAGAATTTAACCTTGAAGAAAAGGTATTAGAAGCGATGGAAGAGGCTTATGAGTAACACAAATCTGACTATTTTGATCATTGTTGTTGTAAGCATTATTATGTTTGGTGCAATTATTGCGATTATCGTTGGGCAGAAACAAGAAAAACGCCGTCGGAATTTTGCTGTGATTACGGGGCATGCTGACGCTACAGGATCAAATGTAGATTTTTCAAAAAACACACAAAAAAATCGTGCAGAAATTGCCAAAAAATTAAAAGAGGCAAGCCAGGATAAAAAGAAGGCCGCTAAAAACAAAATGTCCTTGCGCCGTAAAATGCAGCAGGCGGGAATGGACGCGCCTATTTCACATTATTGGATCGGTTGTGTGATCTTCACGGTATTGGTGGCTTTGGGTTTATCTATGACGGATTTAAGTGGTGCCGCAAAATCATTTTTCCTTTTTACGGCTTTTTTTGGTTTACCACGGTTCTTTTTGAAATTTAAAGCTAAACGCCGACAAAAGAAATTTATGTTAGAATTTGCAGATGCCTTAGATGCAATGACGCGCTTATTACAATCGGGAATGCCAGTGAGTGAGGCTATCGCAATGGTTTCACGTGAATTTACAGGACCCGTTGGTGAGGAAATGCAGGTTGTCTATGATGAACAAAGAATTGGAACTCCATTGGGGGAAGCTGTATTGCGTACCGCCGAAAGAATGCCTTTGACGGAAGTTAAAATGTTTGCAACAGCTATTCAAATCCAAACAGAAACGGGGAGTAGCCTGAGCGAAGTCCTGACAAATTTATCCTCCGTTATTCGTTCAAGGTTTCAGTTGCAACGTAAGGTCAAAGCTCTTTCATCAGAGGCTAAAGCATCGGCAAGTATTATTGGGTGTTTACCTCTTCTTGTTGCCTTGGGGCTTTATGCTGTTAACCCTGATTATATTGCCTTACTTTTTACAACTCCCAAAGGCAAGTTAATGACAACCGGAGCCGTTATCTGGATGTCACTAGGCGTATTTATGATGAAACAAATGATCAATTTTAAGGTTTAGGAGTTTAATATGCCGAGCTGGCTGAATTTTGATAGCATCGTTATTATTGTAAGCGCACTTCTTGCTTTTGGAACTTTTGTTGGTATAGCGCTGCCACTTGTCCTTCGGAGTGAAAAAAAAGAAAAATACCGTAATGTGATTGATAAAAAACGCCGTCAGCTTTACGAGGAAGCAAAAGAAGAACTTGTAAATAGAGCTGAAAAACATAAAAATGAACAAGCTAAAGTAACTGCAGCACAGTCTGTAGTTGCGTTGTATCGTTTGCAAAGTTTGGCCGGTAACGCCAGTAAAACAGCGCGCAAACAGATGCTCCAAGCGGGAATACGTAATCCCAAAGCACCCTTGATATACCTTTTGTCTAGAATAGTTGTGCCCATTGTTTTTACATTAATTGCAATGATGTTTCTGTCGGCGGCAGAAGGTCAAGGCAGCGAAATGAGCAGTGGTCTTAAGGGGACAATTATTTTGGGTTCTGCTTTTGTGGGGTTTTTTCTACCCCGAATTTTGATTAAAAATACCGCAGATAAAAGACAGCAGGAAATACAACTGGCTTTTCCTGATGCGTTGGACATGATGTTGATTTGTGTACAAGGGGGGATTGGTATTGAAGGCGCAATTGTTAAAATTGCGGAAACGATTCCGGATCTTTCAGAAACATTGGCGGAGGAGCTTGGTATATTGTCAGCAGAGCTTGGTATGTTGACCGACCGCAAATTAGCGTTCCAAGGGTTCGCTGAGCGAGTGGGTAGTAGTTCGGCACGCACGTTTTCGACGGCAATGCTCCAAGCTGAACAATATGGTACATCCGTTACTAAAGCAATGCGTGTATTGGCCGATGAATCACGCCAACAGCGTATGGCAGCTGCTGAACAAAAAGCGGCATCACTCCCTCCGAAATTAACGGTACCGATGATTTTATTTTTCTTACCAGCGCTTTTTGTGACAATTTTGGGACCTGCTTTTTTAAGTACACCACAGTAAAAAATATTAACAGGTGGTTTAATTAAAAAAGAAGCCTTCAATAAAGTGAAGGCTTCTTTTTTAATTTGAAGAATCTGCTAGAGAGCTTTTTTAACAACGGCTTTTTTAAGGTCCGTAATGATTTCAATATTACGTGCGATTTCTTGACGGTCAGGCGAGAGAACCCGTGCTTGGCGTAATGTTGTTAACGCCTCATCAAAAAGTCCTTGGTTCGCAAGAGATAAAGCCAAATTATTCATGACAATAATGGGGGTGCCAGGCCAAATATCCATGGCTTGTCTAAAGGCATTTTCAGCGTCTTTATGCGCGCCTTGAGCATCAAATGCGAGGCCAAGTAGGTTGTAAGCTTGGGGGTGATAAAGTTTTGCTTTAGACGCGTTTAATAACTGTTGTGCGATTTCAATTGTTTTGGTGAAATGCCCTAATTCTAAATTTGAGGACGCAAATTCAGAAAGCATTCCAGCCGTTGGTTTGGGAGCTTTCTTTTGTCCTTCTGTCGGTGTAATAAAGGCTGATAGAACCATAACCGCATGCTGAGCATGATCTGTTTTACGCAAAACTTGAGCGTAGTTTAAGGCGATTTCAGGGTTTTTTGGATCACGAAGGTAAAGCTTTTCATAGAACATCAGCGCTTCTTCAGCACGATCATCGGCAATTGCTTGTTCTGCAATCGAGAGCATACGTTTATTCGCTCTTGTTTTATAACCTGTTGCGCTTTCTTTTGCGCCACTAAAGGTGGAGTCGAAGTCATTTGTTTGACATGCCGATAGGCTCATTAAAACGCAAAGAGATAATGGAATTAATGTTGATTTTGTTCGGGTTAGCCTCATTCTTCTTCTCCTTGGTCATCCATCATAAAGTCTGAGTTGCCTTCAAATTCAGGAACGTCTGTGTTCGCATTTTTATCGTCTGGAACGGTGATCCGATAGCAGCCATCAGGACAGTAAAAAAGCTCTTCTGGCACACATTTCTTTAAAAGGGGTGGGCAAGAGCGACTCAGACGGATATAACCTTCTTCGCGACTTGTTACAATAACTTCCTGTTCAAGAATAGCGTCACCAGAGTTGTCTAAAATTGTAAAAGACGTGGCCCCAGGAGCGCGCGCAACAATAACGACAACTCGTGGTGTGTCTAACATGACACTAATATGGCTTGGATTACTAACAATAACACTAGCTGCATCACTTTTTAAACGAATAATTTTTGACTTATTTAATGTGAGCATAACGGCAGGTGGGATGTTTTGTGTGGCTGTAGCTGTAGTCTGTTCTTGTGCATTAGCACGACCTGAAAAACTAGAAAAAGCCATAACAGTGGTTATGCTTGCAAGAGCGATGAATGGTAATAATTTCATTTTTGTATTCCTTAAAAGAAGCCTCTTAAATATATCATGCTTTATAAACAAGGTTTAAGTAAAGATATTAAACGACAATAAAAAACTATCATCTTCTATTCTAAAGCGCGGATAGTTACCTCAATGTTAATTTTATATATTTTTCTCAATATTAAAACTTTATTCGTACTCTTTTTATATAATCAGAGCAGGGAAATATAAAATTGAGGGTATTCATATATGAAACGGCCACAGAAATTATTACAATCCACTGTAAATTTATCTCAACCACAAGTTGCAAGTCCTCCACATCTTGCATCATCAAATATAAAAATGAAAGAGAATAAAGAGGCATTTTTAGAACTTAGCGCCCGCGCGACGCGTCCAGATGTGAAATTAACTGTTTCAATTACTGGAATAGACCCAGATTGGCGTGTTGATGTTGAAAAACTTCGTAAGCATGCTCATATCGAAACGGTCAGCTGTGACCCTGCAACAAATACAATTATTTTTGAAATTAAATCTAATATGGACTTTGTGGGAGGCCCGATCATTGCACCACCACAAGATAGTGATTTTGATCTAACAAACGTTATCATCTCAGTGACAGAATTAGATCCTGAAACCCGTGAACAGCGGATCTCTACAAAAAAGATAAATGTTATTGTTGATGCAGTCGTAAATGAACCGGAGCTTTTTGTTGTTAATGCAAAGGGGCATGCGGGGGAAGGAATTCCATTGCAAATTTATGCCGCCGTGACGGATATCGATGGTTCAGAAGAAATTACATCTGTTATTTTTGAAAATATTCCGCAAGGCGCAAAATTATCCTCAGGCGCAGATTTAAGCGGCGGTAGATGGAGTGTCTTACATAAGGATTTAGATGACTTAACTTTGATGGTTCCTTACGCAGGCGTTTATCCAGTTAATGTGATTGCAACGGCTCAAGAGGTTAACATTAACGGTTTTGAATATGATTTTGAAGATAACGTGGCCTCAGTAGAAAAAACGTTCGAAGTTATTGTTTTGGACTAAATAAATTAAAAAATGTGACATAAAAAAAGCACTGTAGTTAAACAGTGCTTTTTTTATTATAGAGTCTTTTTTGAAAGTTAAGCGGCAATGCCGGCTTCTTGTAATTGGTTTTGAAGTTCTGGAATAACCTCAAATAAATCACCAACAATTCCGTAATCAGCAATTTGGAAGATTGGGGCTTCGCCATCTTTATTAATCGCAACAATAATTTTTGAATCTTTCATGCCTGCTAAATGCTGGATTGCACCTGAAATACCAATAGCAATGTATAGCTCTGGGGCAACGACCTTGCCGGTTTGACCGACTTGATAATCATTGGGTACGAAACCCGCATCAACGGCCGCACGTGATGCGCCAACGGCTGCGCCCAGTGTATCGGCAAGGGCCTCAATAAGAGAAAAATTATCAGCACTTCCAACACCACGACCTCCGGAAACAACAATACGTGCCGCAGTAAGTTCAGGACGTTCGGAAACGGTTAGTTCATGACCAACAAAAGAGCTTTTTTCTGCATCTTCCGTCACAGCAGTGGTTTCAATTGGCGCGTTTCCACCTTCCGCAACAGCACTATCAAAGGCTGTTCCACGAACTGTCAGGACTTTTATCGTATCAGAGGTTTCAACCGTTGCAATTGCGTTGCCGGCATAAATAGGCCGTTTGAAGGTATTGTCATCTTCAACAGAAATGATGTCTGAAATTTGTTGGACATCAAGTAAAGCGGCAACACGAGGCATAATATTTTTGCCCGTTGTTGATGCAGAAGAAAGAATATGGCTGTACTGCGAGCCTATTTTTGCGATTAAAGGTGCAATGTTTTCCGCAATTTGATGGGCGTACGAGGGATCCTGAGCAATAAGGATTTTATGAACACCTGTAATTTGAGCCGCTTGTGTGGCAACAGCATCACAATTTGAACCGGCAACTAATATTTCAATATTGCCACCAATTTGTTGAGCGGCTGTAATCGTGTTTAACGTTGATGGTTTTAAGCTGCTGTTATCATGTTCTGCAATAATTAAAATGGTCATGTTAAATTACCTTTGCTTCGTTACGGAGTTTTTGAACAAGATCATTTGCACTTTCAAGGATTTCACCGGCTTCACGTTTAGCTGGTTCTTCAATCTTTAAAATTTTCACTCGACAGTCTGCTTCAATACCAAGTTCTTCTAAAGTGAGTGTTTCAAGCGGTTTCCTTTTCGCTTTCATGATGTTTGGTAAGGACGCATAACGGGGTTCATTTAGGCGAAGGTCAGTTGTGATTACTGCGGGTAAAGGCATGTTAATTGTTTCTAAACCGCCATCAATTTCACGGGTAACTGAAAGCCCTGCATCTGTGGTGTCAACTTTGGAGGCAAATGTTCCTTGAGGCCAATCCAAAAGGGCACTTAACATTTGGCCTGTTTGGTTGTTGTCGCCATCAATGGATTGCTTGCCTAAAATGACAAGGTCCGCATTTTCTTTTTCGACAAGGATTTTAAGAGCTTTGGCAATTGTGAGAGGCTCAAGATTGTCATTTGTCTCAACAAGGATCGCTTTATCAGCGCCCATCGCCAAAGCCGTGCGTAAGGTTTCTTGGCACTGTGTTGCGCCAATACTCACGGCAATGATTTCTGACGCTTTGCCGGCTTCTTTTAAACGAATGGCTTCTTCAACGGCGATTTCGCAAAAAGGGTTCATCGACATTTTGACATTAGAAAGATCCATGCCTGTTCCGTCGGCTTTAACACGTGCTTTTACATTTGCATCTAAAACACGTTTGATGGGGACCAGAATTTTCATACGTAAATACCTATTCCTTAAAGGTTGTTAGCTTGGAGTTTTTAGTAGAATCAAAACTTGAAAAATTTTAGCATAAGGCACCATAAAAAAATAGAGAGGCCGAAGCCTCTCTACATTCAAAATAAAAAAACAATCCGTTTTTTTATGATGTTACATCTGCCGCGACAGACATTTTAACAATACGGTCGGGATTTCGTGGTGGCTCCCCACGTTTGATTTGATCAACAAATTCCATACCTTGGATGACACGCCCAAAAACAGTATATTGGTTATCTAAGAAACGGGCATCTTTAAAACAGATAAAAAATTGGCTGTCGGCGGAGTTAACAGGGGTAGCGCGAGCCATACCCAGCGTGCCTCTAACAAAAGGGCTACGCGTAAACTCAGCATTGATATTTTTGCCTGAACCGCTTGTGCCGGTCCCCGTTGGGTCGCCTGTTTGTGCCATGAAACCTTCGATAACACGGTGGAAAACAAGACCGTCGTAGAAACCTTGACGGGTTAGTTCCTTGATCCGTGCAACATGGTTTGGAGCAAGGTCAGGACGTAAAGCGATTACAACGCGGCCATAGGAAAGATCCAGATATAATGTATTTTCAGGATCGTAAGGTTTTGTCGCATTTGCGGTATGAAGGCTGAAAAGCACAAGCATAAAAGCAAATACAGTTGAAATTTTGGTCACAAAAGCCATGGGATTATTCTCCTGCGTTAGCGGCGGTGCGCATGGATACAATTTTATCTGGATTCGTAGGTGGTTCACCTTTTTCAAGGCCATCAATTAAATCCATACCCTCTGTTACTTTTCCCCATACAGTATAATCACCGTTTAGGAATTGCGCATCGGCAAAACAAATAAAGAATTGGCTATCACCGCTGTCTGGATCAGCAGAGCGCGCCATGCCACATGTGCCACGCACATAAGGTTCTTCAGAAAACTCAGCAGGAATTTTTTGACCGGAGCCTCCCATACCTGTTCCATCAGGACAACCACCTTGAGCCATAAAACCACCAATAACACGGTGCCATGTAAGGTCATCGTAATATTTATTGTTCGCAAGCTCTTTTAGGCGGGTAACGTGCTGTGGTGCGAGGTCTGGACGAAGTTCAATAGTGACGCGGCCTTTTTCGAGGTCGAGGTAAAGAATGTTATCATTTTCAGACATGGTCATAGAATCCTTGTATTAATTTTAGTGAATCGTTGAATAAGATCTCACAACTATAGCTTTTTTTTACAAACTGTAAAATGCAAAATGTAAAAGATTAATCTTGCAGTTAATCAAGGCTCGATATAGCTTTAACAGAGTTAAAAGTCGTGTTTTTGGAGAGTGTTTATATGACTGTAATTGCAGATATTTTAGTTTTTGCTTTAAATGTTTATTTATGGATTGTTATGGCTTCTGTTTTGACAAGCTGGATGGTTGCTTTTGATGTTCTAAATACCAAAAATAAATGGGTTTATAAGGGGCTTGTTATACTACACAAAGCAACGGAACCCGTGATGAGCCGAATTCGAAAACATATTTTGACTAATTTTGGCGGGGTTGATATCTCCCCGATTATCGTCTTTTTTATGATCTGGATTTTACAAGGTTTAATTTTAGGAATCGCATATTAAGAATGTTATCTAGGAACAAAAATACAATGAACAAAGATGCAAAAATTTCTGCAACTGTTATTGATGGCAAAAAAAGCGCTCTTAAGCTACAGGGGAAAATTTGTAACCATGTTAAGGTTTTAAATGAGATCCATGATATTATACCCGGTTTAGCTGTCGTACTCGTAGGGGAAGACCCAGCAAGTCAAATTTACGTTAAACACAAAGAACGTATGACGCAAAAATTAGGTATGAATAGTTTTATTTACCGCTTACCAGCAAAAACATCGCAAGACGAAGTTTTACGGTTGATCTGTGATCTAAATAACCGTGACGATGTTAATGGCATTTTGGTACAACTGCCGCTGCCCAAACAAATTGATACCTTTACGGTGTTAAAAGAGCTTTCTCCGGTCAAAGATGTTGACGGGCTTCATTTTGAAAATGTTGGACGTCTTGCGGCCGGTCGTTTTGGTCTTGTGCCGTGTACGCCTTTGGGCTGTTTGATGTTGTTAAAGGAAACATTAGGTGATTTATCGGGGCAACATGCGGTTGTGATTGGTCGCTCAAGTCTTGTCGGTAAACCAATGGCTCAACTGCTTCTTAAAGAAAATTGCACCGTAACAATGGCACACTCGCGAACTATTGAAATTGAAAAACTCACAGCGACTGCCGATATTGTGGTCGTGGCAACAGGGCAGGCCAAAATGGTTAACCAAGACTGGATTAAACCCGGAGCAACCATCATTGATGTTGGGATTAATCGTTTGGGTGTTTCTTCGCTTGTTGGTGATGTGGATTTTGAGTCCGTTGCCCCCATTGCAGGAGCTATCACTCCTGTTCCAGGGGGGGTAGGGCCGATGACAATTGCCTGTTTGATGGCAAATACATTAACCGCAACCTGCCGTCAGCATGAACTTGCTTTACCAGACCTTAATTAAAAATTGTTTTTTAAATCTTTTAATCAGGAAGAAACAAGCTTTATTTTGTTTTGAAACTTGACATATCATAGTAATCATTGCTATTCACAGTTTAGAAATAAAAAATTAACATAGCTTATATAAGGGAAATTTTTAATGGCAATTGGAAAAACAGTCGCAGGCCTTGGAATTGGTTTGTCAGTCGTTGCTGGTATTTGTATGCCTCTTGCAGGTCTTGGTTACGGTGCATATCTTGGATTTACAGCTGGTGCAGCGGCGTTAGGTGTTACAAATGTACTTGGGGCTGGCCTCATTGCATGTGGTGGCGCGGTTCTTGGTGCCATGGCAGGTAAAGTAGCCGCCGGGGTTACAATTATTGGCGGAAGCGCTCTTAGTGGTGTTGCTGGTGCAGTTGTCGGTGCGGTGTCAATGACCGTTAAAGGTATCGCTTCTGGAATTTCAGGGTTGTTTACGAGCAAAAACAAAAGTGTCAACAACACTCTTAAAACACCGGTAAGCTCAACGGCATCTACATTTAGTCAAAAATCATCTACAGGTGATTTTGCGCAATCGGCGAAAAATGATAATCAACGCCAAGTAGAAAAAAATCTGGTTCAAAAACTTTCTCAAGACCAAGGGTGGAAACGTTAAGCGTTTTAATCTGGTAGGTTAAAAAAAGGCTGTGAGGTTTTACAGCCTTTTTTTTGTATTAAGTCTGAGCGAAGCGATGTAGCTCTTTTTACATATCGATGTTGACGTAATGTTGTGGGACTGTTATAACTTGGCATGTTTATGGCAAACGTAGCAATCAAAAAAATAAAAAAGGATAGCGTCGGCATGACGGTGAACAACACAAAGCCTTCAATCAAAAAGACATTGTTTTGGGCAGGTGTGTCTGTTGCTACAGGGGCACTCGCTGTTGGTCTGTTAGGTGTTTCATTTGCGGCGGCCTCTGCATTATCAACGGTTAGTATTGTTGATGCAATTGTTACGAGTGGTGTTTATGTTTTGATGGCTGGTGTCCCTGGAACGGCCTCTTTTTTTAGCGGCCGTGCGTCACTAAAGCAATTTGGACAATTAGAAAACATACAAACAACAAAAATAAAAATAAAAATAAAAAATTTAACCCGCAGGTTTCAGAACCAAAATAGGTGGTTTCATAAAAAAGCATATGCCTCGCAAAATAAATTTTTTGAAATTAAAGATACGCTCAAAGAGGCGTTCCAACACGTGGCAAGTCGAATACGCCACAAAACGCCGTCAAAACAACAGGCCCTAAAAACAGAAACATATACACAAGAACCAAAGCTATAGGCTCTTTAAACAAGTTGGATTTTTAATATGAGGTTATCTTTTTCTGAAAAAGCTGAAAAGCTCCACGTTTTAACACAAAAAATCTGGGAAAATGTCCCAGCACTGCTTCTCGTTTTGGGAGGGGGGATCGGTGCAATTTATGGTTTAGCAACAACAGCAATTGGTACGGGGAGTATTGTTGGTGGTTTTATTTCAGCCGCGCCCCATGTCTTGGGTTTCTGGCTGGCTGGCGGGGCAATGGGCGTTGCTGCCGGAATGACCGCCGCAGGAATGATATTGGGAGCGGCTAAAATTTGTGATGTTGTCGCGGGGAAATATAAGTTAAATGAAAAATTAAAACGGCAGGTACAGAAAATACAAACTAAATTACCAACCTTTAATGTTCCTATTTTAAAAGCAGCTTCGGTACGGGTGAGTAAATTACATACTTTAAAAGTTCAGGATGTTTTTAACACGTTTAAACAGCCTGTGGTTAAAGAAGACTTAAAAGCAAAACAAAAAACAATGCCTCAATCCATGTCAACAGCCCTTAAATCACAATAAAAAACCCGACCATTGGCCGGGTTTTTTTATTTATTATGATGTGTGGTATTTTTTATTGGCCTTGCGCTAGGGTGTAGCCCCGTTCTCCATCAAAATGATATAAGTTTTCGGTTTTGATAAATTCAAAACCCTCTTCAGACAAGCGACTTAATTGATCAATGATTTGTTTGTCAGAAAGGTTTTCGTTGGTTTTTTGATAACGGCAGCACCAATGATCAATTTGTCCTGCTTCATTAATTCCATTAGGCCAAACTTTTAAACCCCGCGTTGAGATCATTTCAAGCTCTAAACCGTTAATAGTGATTTTGTTTAACTGATTGGCGAGGTCATCGGCACTTGTACTTTTACGCCAGCAGAGAAAAATATCAACACCCGTTAGTTCTTTTTTTCCCGGTTTTGGCAGGCTCACTTGTGGTAGCGCAATACAGGCATCATCGGCTTTGTCACCGTAATTAATGGCTTTGAAATGAGAAGGTTTTTGACCAAGACGTTTAATCAATGCATTTGTGAACCCTTCCGTACCGACTTTTTCAGTGCTTGTTTGGGTATTGTAAATGTCTCCAGTATGGATGCCATCTTCAATGGTTTTTAGCCATGCATTATGGATGTTTTCAGCAACTTTGTTTTGGCAGATATGCTGTAGCATTAAAATTGCGCCATGGATTAAGCCAGAAGGGTTGGCAATGCCTTGGCCTGAAATATCAGGGGCACTGCCATGGATTGCCTCAAACATTGTACCATGTTGACCAATGTTTGCGGAACCACCAAGGCCAACGGAACCCGAAACTTCCGCGGCAATATCGGAGATAATATCGCCGTAAAGATTTTCAGTGACAATAACGTCAAAAATATCGGGTTGGCTTGCAACGCGCGCCGCACCGATATCAACAATCCAGTGATTTTTTTCAATTTTGGGATAATCTTTACCAATACGATCAAATGTTTTGTGGAATAAACCATCAGACATTTTCATGATATTGTCTTTTGAAATACAGGTAACTTTTTTACGCCCCGTTGTTTGGGCATGTTCAAAAGCGTAACGAATAATACGTTCACAACCCGTTTTTGAAATAAGCTTGATACATTGAACAACATTGTCGGTTTGTTGGTGCTCAATTCCGGCATAAAGATCTTCTTCATTTTCGCGGAAGATAATCATATCCATTGTGGGTTGTGTGGTTTTCACAAAAGGGTGGTAAGATACACAAGGACGAATATTTGCAAACATACCTAAAGATTTACGAATGGTGACATTTAGGCTTTTAAAACCGCCACCTTGGGGGGTTGTGATGGGGGCTTTTAAAAACACTTTTGTCCGGCGTAAACTTTCCCATGAGCTTTCTTCAATGCCGTTTAAAACACCTTTGCCATACACTTTTTCACCAATTTCAATGGTTTCTATATCAAGCTTTGCGCCAGCCGCCTCCAAAACGCGTAAGGTTGCGGCCATAATCTCAGGGCCGATGCCATCGCCGTGAGCGACTGTAATAGGTGTTTTTATTGTCATTTTTGTTCCCTCTTATCAAATAGTATGTTGAATAAACATGTGTCAGAAATTGTATAACTAAAAAGATCATATGCCAATCGTTGACGGGGAAGATTTTAAATCGTGCTTGGTTAAAAAATCGTGTAGTATCACACCGTATTTAAATTTAAACATAAAAACACAGTGGGGAAGTGATGTTACCACAAGAAATTATTCGTAAAAAACGCGACCAACAAAAGCTTTCGAATGAAGACATTCAAAGTTTTATGAGAGGTATTGTTGAGGGAAAAGTTAGTGAGGGGCAAACAGCCGCCATGTGTATGGCTATTGTCCTAAATGGCATGGATATGGAAGAGCGGGTGTCCCTGACAACGGCGATGGCGCATTCAGGTCGCGTAATGGAATGGCAATCTGAAAATCTAAATGGTCCTATTTTAGATAAACACTCAACAGGAGGCATTGGGGATAAAGTAAGCTTGATCCTTGCGCCAATTATTGCGGCATGTGGAGGGTATGTGCCGATGATTTCTGGACGGGGGCTTGGTCATACAGGGGGCACATTAGATAAAATGGATGCTATTCCGGGCTATGTTTCCCAACCGGATTTGAATTTATTAAAAAAAGCCGTCCGTGAAACAGGAGCCGCGATCATTGGTGCAACACCAGACTTAGCTCCAGCGGATCGAACCGTGTACGCCATTCGAGATGTGACGGCAACGGTTGAATCTATTGATTTAATTACAGCATCAATTTTGTCGAAAAAGTTAGCGGCGGGTTTAGATGCTCTGATCATGGATGTTAAATATGGAACAGGTGCATTTATGCAAAATTATGATGAGGCAAAACAATTGGCCGATAGTCTCGTTGCGGTTGCCAATGGGGCAGGAATGCCAACAGTTGCGTTGTTAACCGATATGAACCAAGTTTTGGGGCGTAATGCCGGCAATGCTTTGGAAGTTTATGAGACAGTCGATTTTCTTACAGGAAAAGCGCGTGATCAGCGTTTGTATGAGGTAACAGTTTCATTAACAGCGGAACTTTTGGTGCTTGGCAACCTTGCCGAAACGATTGTTGAAGCGAGGCAATATATTGATGCCGTATTGGAAAATGGAAAAGCAGCAGAAAAATTTGCACAGATGATACATGTGTTAGGGGGGCCTTCGGATCTGTTGGAAAAACCGGATTTATATTTGGCGGCAGCTCCTGTTATCAGGGAAATCTACCCTGAAACCCCTGGTGTCGTTAGCCAAATTGATGCACGTGCCATCGGAATTGGGATTGTTAAAATGGGTGGCGGTCGCGCCGCGCCAACAGATGACATTGATTATCGTGTTGGTTTGTCAAATGTGGCTCAAATTGGTGAGACGGTGGGTGTTGGCGGAAGGCCTCTTGCGATTGTTCATGCAAAAGATGAAACAATGGCAGAGATTATGGCTCAAGATATCAAACAAGCGGTTTTAACCGCAGAACAAGCTGAACAGAGTGGTGCCGTGATCAAAGAACGTATTGCAGCATAAAATGGCATGATGTTTAGTGATGGTAGTTTTAAATAATAAAAAAAGTGTGTGAGTAAAGTTAAAATGACAGAGCAAGAACAAATAAATAAAAATAATGTAATTGCGATTTTTTACACTGTCTTGGGTTTTTTCTTTTTAACTGTTGGGGATGCACTCACCAAAATGCTGGTCGGTAGTATCACGCCAATGTTGATGACGTTTTTAATTAGTATATTTGCGGCCTCTATGGGGATTATGATTGGGGGAGTAAAAAATGGTTTTTCCTCGTTAAAAACGTCCCATGTAAAATGGCACTTTGTTCGTGGTATTTTAATGACGTTTGTTAGTGTCGCGAATGTTATTGCCCTACAACATATCCAGTTAGATGAGTTTTATGCAGTTGTCTTTACCGCGCCGCTTTGGGTTGCCTTGTTAAGTTATCTCATTTTAAAAGATGATATTGGAAAACACCGAGCATTTTCGTTGTTTATTGGTTTTGTGATTGTTTTAATGATGCTGCGTCCTGGCGGTGGTTTGTTGAGTTTTAGTGCTTTAATTGTTCTTGCGGGAACCTTGTGTTTTGCCCTTACGATTATTATCGTTCGCCATGTTGGAGATAAAGAAAAACCTTTTTTATATGCAATCTCCGCGCCCCTCGTTGCGACACTTTTGTTGGCACCTGTTTGTATCTATCAAGGAGCTTTTGAAAAAATGCCGAGCTTACCTGAATGGGGAATTCTTTTTGTAATGAGTTGCTTCTTTTTGACGGGGGCTTCTTTTGTGGTGGCAGGCTTTCAAAAAACGAATGCGGCATCCGTTGTTGCGCCTTTTCATTACACGCAAATGATTTGGGGGATTGCTTTAGGGTACCTTATCTTTGGTGATGCACCGGCTTCTGAAGCGTTAATGGGGGCTGGCTGTTTGGCAATTGTTGGCGTTTATATGGTGTTTAGAGAGGCGCGCGCAAACCCAACAGAAAAAGAAGCTCTTCATACAGAAGCACCGGATGTTTTGCCTTAGACTGTTTGTTAAAAATATTTTTTCATAAAACTACACTTTTTTTTAACTTCCATCGTGCATTATATTGGCAAGTCAATTGTTAATAACGAGGGTGCATTTGGAGCAAAATAAAACAAACATCAAAGCAATTATATTAGCCACATTTGGGTATTTCCTCTATTCGCTAGGGGATAGTGGCAATAAGTTGATGGTTGGAGAGTATCATGCTTTTGTTATTTTATTTTGGGGAAGCTTATTTAGCCTGATGGTCGTGGGAGGATATGGTGCCGTTAAATACGGTGGTTTGGGCTTTTTAAAAACATACTCTGGAAATGTTAAATTTCATATTTTACGTGGCTTTGCCAGCTTGGCCACAGGCTGTTTAGTCGTAACGGCATTGAAAACCATTCAAATGGATGAATTTTATGCCGTGATTTTTACATCACCTCTTTGGGTGGCCGTATTAGGGCGAATAATTTTAAAAGATCGGATCAATTTCACGCGTCTTCTGGCTTTGGTTTCCGGGTTCACAATTGTTCTGTTTATGATGCGTCCTGACGGGGACATGATGAATTTTGGAACACTACTTACAGCAATTGCGGCTTTGACAGCGGCTTCTTCAATGATATTGGTGAGGTGTATGACGCCCCGAGCTAATGATAAACTTCTGTTTGCACTGACGGGGCCTTTTATGGCTGTAACCTGCCTTGGTTTATATCTGATCACAACAGATCTCTTTGTGATCCCTAAGGGAGGGGATCTGGTCGTGATTTTTTTATGTAGTATTTTCTTTTCTGTCGGTGCGGTTGCGACATGTATTGCATATCAAAGTGCGACATCTGCATCGGCTGTCGCCCCGTTTCATTACACGCAAATGATTTGGGGTATTTTATTAGGGTATGCTCTTTTTTCCGATGTGCCGACCTACGAAGTTTTAATGGGCGGGACATTGTTAATTGTAACAGGTGTCTTTATGATCCGTGCAGAAGCCCATAATTTTGATCCACGTGAAAAAGAATTAGAATATTTATTTGATCTTGCCGAATAAAATGGGGGGCTTATGTTTTTGTCTTTGTGTCTTTGGCATCAAGCTCGACGATTGTTTTATAACCAACAGACAAATAGGCCCACCCTGTAATAACGGTTAAAATAGCAGCAAAAAGCAAACCATACTGGCCAATTTCAACAGTGTATTTAACAGTCTCGATGCCGTGACTTCCCATTAAAATAAAACCAAGTGCAAACATTTGAGACATGGTTTTCCATTTTGCAAGTTTTGTGACAGGAACTTGAACGTTATAAGGCCCTAAAAATTCGCGGAGACCAGCAATAACAATTTCACGAATAAGGATGACAAGGGCTGGAATAATCCAAATGCCTTCTAAACGGTCAAAGGCAATTAATAAAAATAACATCACCGTGACAAGAAGTTTATCTGCAATCGGGTCTAAAAATTTTCCAAAAGCAGAGGTCTGTCCCAATACGCGTGCCATATAACCATCAAAAAAGTCAGTGATTGCCGCAAGGCCATAAATAACAAGTGTTACCCACGCGATCGTTTCGCTTTGTTCAATAAAAAAGAACAAAACAACAAGAATAGGAATTACAAAAATTCGGAACAGTGTCAAAAGGTTCGCAGTATTGGTAAGCATTTTAAATCTTCTTTGCTGTTTACAAGAATCATAACATTCAGACAAGACCTTAGCGTGTTATGCCTCATCATGAAAGTAGCTATAGATTTTTTTTGCAAAAGTTTTACTAATACCATCGATAATTTCTAATTCACCAAGTCCCGCTTCGGATACGGCTTTGGCTGATCCGAAATAATGAAGCAGTGCTTTTTTGCGTTGCGGGCCGATACCGGCAATGTCGTCTAGAGGTGATTTTGTTAAAGATTTAGCGCGTTTGATACGATGAGAACCAATAACAAAGCGATGAGATTCATCCCGTAGGCGTTGTAAAAAATACATCACAGGGTCATTCGGTGGCAGTGTGAATTCAGCGCGATCAGGCATAAAAAAACGTTCCCGTCCGGCGTTTCTGTCAGGGCCTTTGGCAATCGCCAGCATTGGAATATCTGAAATACCTAAATCTTCAAAAACGCTAACAACGGCGCTTAATTGACCTTTACCACCATCAATAAGGACAAGATCAGGCCAACCGCCTTTTTCACGGTTAGGATCTTCTTTAAGTGCATTTTTAAAACGGCGCGTAAAAACTTCTCGCATCATCGCAAAATCATCATTGGTGATTTTAGGGTCTTTGATATTAAATTTTCGATAAGCGCTTTTATTAAAGCCATCTTCAGTAGCAACAATCATGGCACCAAGGGCATGACTGCCTTGAATATGACTGTTATCATAAACTTCGATACGGTGTAGCTTGTGTTCAAAACCAAGCAATTCGGAAAGCGCGTTAAGCAGAGAGCGTTGGCTTGCTTGTGACGTTGTTTTTTGAATAAGAGCTTCTTTGGCATTAAGGAGGACCTGTTGTAGCAATTGTTTTTTTCCACCGCGTTTTGGAGTGGAAAGTAAAACTTTTTTTGCGGCTCTTAGGCTTAAGGCTTCTTGAACAAGGTCAGCATGTGGCAGCGGTATATTGGTTAAAATCTCTGGAGGGGCGGGTTTGTTTGCGTAAAACTGTCCTATAAAAGCCTCGAGGATATTTCCCGAAGGGGTGTCTGCTTCATGTCGCGGAAAATAAGCGTGGTTACCAAAATTCTGCCCACCACGGTAAAAGAAAACTTGAACACAGCTTTGCTTACCTTCTTGGAAAATAGCAAAAAGGTCGGCATCTTTAAGAGAGGTTACTTGAACGGAATGTTGGGATTGTACAAGTGATAAGGCACGGATACGGTCTCGGAACATTGCGGCGTTTTCAAAATCAAGGTTGTCACTGGCTATTTGCATTTCTTCAGCAAAATAATCTTGGATTTTACGGCTTTTACCCGAGAGAAAATCACGCGCGAGTTTTACTTGCTTGTTATATTCTTTGGCACTGACAAGCCTAACACAAGGCGCGGTGCAGCGTTTTATTTGATACTGTAAACACGGACGAGTCCGCGATTTAAAAACATTGTCGGTACAGTTTCGAAGCAAAAAGGCCTTTTGGATTAATGCAAGGCTTTTGTTAACAGCGCCGGCAGATGCAAAAGGCCCAAAAAAATTCCCATGGGCATTGCGCGCCCCTCGATGTTTTGTGACTTGAGGGTAATCATGTGCCGTGATGTGAATATAGGGAAAAGATTTATCATCTCGTAATAAAATATTGTAACGAGGTTTTAATTTTTTAATTAGGTTTGCTTCAAGCAGCAAGGCTTCGGCTTCTGTATGAGTCGTGGTAAAGGTCATATGATCGGTCAAAGCAATCATACGTTGGGTTCGGATCGGAAGTTTGTTCGGCAGGGTGTAATTCGCTACACGCTTGGGCAAATTTTTGGCTTTACCGACGTAAAGCACATTATTGTGCGCATCTAACATTTGATAAACGCCAGATGATTTAGGTAACGTTTTGATAAAAGCACGAATAACTTCAGTGCCATTTTGTAAATTATGCTCGCGACCGCTCATGTGACGTTAAATTCCTTTACCTATTCTTATATGGGTTAATACATAAGAAATAAACTGTAAAATATTGAAATAAAAGCAATGAAAATGTTTAGCCCACGCCAAGATGTTTGGGGCATAGTTTACCAATAGTATAGGATTCGAGGAGGCGGATCTTACGTTTGTAATCAGTTGTTTTGGTATCAATTACGATGTATTTGTATTTGTATCTTTCACGTAATTTTGTTTTATCGCCTTTGAGATAATTCCTGCAAAAAGAAGAGGAACCACTTAAGTGATTTCTTAATCGCTGAGATAAACCATTTTTGCCTCTAGGTGTACTGCCAACGTGGACGACCTTTCCCTCTGGGTTGTATATGATATAAACGCCCTTATGAGTGGGAGCATTAGTCCGAACGTACTTTTTGGGAAATAAGTGCTTTTCGTTTGAGAGGAGCTTTTTGAATAACTTATTTATTTCTTCGAACTCTTTAGACACAGCACAGTGCTCCAGAAAAAATTTAAATGCCCGCAAGCAGATTATAAATTATGAGGGGAAAATAAAAACAACGGAGATTTTTTTTGCTGTCGGACAAAATTACTCCATTGATTCTCTTCGATTTGTTCCAATTTTTGCCGTTTGTTTTTGGTCATAGAATCTCGAAACTCATTAACAGCCAAAATGAGCTTCTTCATATAATTTTCAGATTCATAAAGGGCATTTATCACATCACCGGTATCAATTTTTTTGGTTAAATGGTTGTGAAGTGTTTCTATGTTTTGATCCTTTGTTAGGTCATAGGCAATAAAACGATCAAGGTAGCTTTTGTTTGTGCCACGTGGGCCTTGAGCTTGAGCAATAATCGCGGCTTTTTTTAAGATGCTGAGCTCCATTTGAGCTTTTTCACTTAAGCCGAGACGTTCATCGTTAGAAAGCGCATCACCAATGAAGTGATCTGTGTCCGTGTTGGCAACGCAGGTTAATGAAAAAACACGTTGTCCATCATACTGTAACGTTTCAATCATTTTAAATTTATAGATTTTGCTTGAAAGGGCTTCACGTTGTGCAAAGTTGTGAAGCATTTGAGATCGTTCACTTTGACTTAATCCCGTATAACACAGATTTGTTCCCGAGACATAGCTGTTCTTGTCTTGGCTTAAACCAAGGGTTAACCCCGGAAATTTTGGCGTGCCAGCACTAACGCTTTGACAATTAAAATCTTTTTTATAGCCTTGTAATAAAGCGGGGATTTTAGAGGTTGGCTTGTGATGTGGTTTACGAGACAGTGAGCCATACCCAAAGATGCAAATAGATTTTTCTTCGGCAAGGTTGATATTTTTTTGGATCAGGTCATCCTTCAAACCCGGAAGTTGGCTTATAATCACATCAATTGAATTTGACGGTGCATGGCGATCGTCTTTGTTCACTGTACTATTCTCCTGCAAGTTGGTGCCTTGCTTTTTATTAGATTGTAAAATAAGAGGGTTAAATATTTGTTATTATGAGGTTTTTCTTAAGAGAAGAGCTCTCTAATGGTAACTGTAAATAAAAACAAGATAGTTGTCTGTAGTTATTTTAATTTTAAATTAAGTTTTAGATTTAAAATATTGATTTAAAAGCATTATTTTTTTTAACCCCTGTTTCCATAGAGTTTTTTTTGAAGGTGTTTTTTTTAGAAAAAAAGGTGAGTTTTCTGTTGCAATCGTGATCATGATCGTTTAACTATTGTCCAGTCTCAATGTGGCCCCTTGGCGGAATTGGTAGACGCACACGACTTAAAATCGTGAGTCCTTGAGACGTCCCGGTTCAAGTCCGGGAGGGGCCACCATCATTCCAACCTTCCATCTAATCAAACATACGTTATCGCTTATCGGAGCTATAACGTTGTTCTTTTTGCGTTCTTTTTGATCTTTGTAAATGGTGAGTGTGTTCGGTGTATCGTGATCCTGAAATGGGTTAATTGGACGTAAAACGGTGGCGAGTCCTTTTAAAACCATATAAAATATTGTATTAAGATATTGATATTAAACGAAACTTTACTGTTGTTCTCTTTTCATAATGGGCGTATAGTCCGCTTAAATAAGGGAAAACGGTCTGTTTTCTTAACCAAAAACGGCGTGTGAATAATAAATAGAGGAGAAAAATATGCCTTGTATTGATGCAATGCTTAAAAAAGAAAAAGTGATTACGGCGTCTCCTGAACAGACGGTCGCAGAAACTTTAGAATTATTTGAAAAAAATGAAATTCGTTCCGTTCCTGTGGTTGACGCTAATGGGGAGCTTGTTGGGCTGTTTAACTTTTTACATTTATTAAAAAGTATCCTGCCTGTTCCTGTAACGTTAGACGGAGACAATGATACATGGTTACGTCTTCGGCACCTTGAAATTAGTTTGGATCACCTTGCGGGTTCTTCTCCATGGGTTGCACAAAGACTTGAGCTTCTTTTGCCGAAAAAATTGGAAACCGTAATGATTAAAAATCCACATTTTGTTCATAGCGAAACACCGCTAAGAGAAGGCGTTCGTTTGATTACTAAATATGGTAGCCCATTGCCTGTTGTTAATGAAGAAACGCATGAGTTGGTTGGAATTGTAACGTCTCAAAAAGTTGTCTCATCACTTGCAAAAATTGCAAAAAGTGTGGCTGAGGGGAATAAAGTGGACGAATAAGAATGAATATTCTTTGCTTTCTCAAAACCCGCTAATAAGAGCGGTAAAAAAAATAATAAAAAAATTAAGGAAATAAATCATGTCAGAACATGGATTAGTATTTGATACACCGATGTTAATATCGGCGATCATATTGGTTGTGACCTTTGTAGGTATCTTTACCGAGGGTATACACCATATACATCGTACAAAAATTGCGATGTTAGGCGCGGCATTAATGGTTATTGTTGGCCAAGTTTTTAATTTTTATAACCCAGAACTTGCGATTGAAGCTATTGATTGGAATGTTGTCTTTTTGTTAGGAGCAATGATGACAATCGTGGCGATCATGATCCCGACGGGTGGCTTCCAAGCCTTGGCTTATTGGATTGCACGAGTTTGTGGGCAAAATTTGTTTTTGCTCTTGGCTGTTATGGGGACGGCGGTTACCGTGATTTCGTTGTTATTAGATAACGTGACAACGGTTGTTATTTTTGGGCCACTGATTGTCTTGATTTGCCAAGCTTTACGCGTAAACCCAATTCCCTTTTTACTTGCAGCGGCTTTGCTGTCTGATACGGGTGGTGTTGCAACATTGGTTGGTGATCCGCCAAACTTAATGATTGGTTCTGCGGCGAATATTGATTTTAATACCTTCTTCTTGCGTATGGGTGGGGTTGTTTTGGCTGCATGGATTGGAACGTTGTTTGCGTTAAAATTCTTATTCCGCGATAAACTTTCGGCAACACCAGAAAAACCTGAGTTTGCAAAAGGTGGTATTTTACAAGATAAATGGACGTGGTATTCGTCTTTGGTGGTTTTGGGAACTATGGTTGTTCTATTTATTTTCCACAGCGTGTTCCATTGGGAAGCTTGGGTTGTTGCCTGTCTTGGTTTGACGGTTTTACTTGTGCTGACCTACAAAGGGTCGCCAGATAAATACCTTGCAGAAGTTGAATTGTCATTATTGATGTTCTTCGTTTCTCTTTTTGTGATTATTGGTGGTGTTGAACATAGTCAGTTCCTTGAATGGATCGGAAAATTTGTTCAACCGATTGTTGAGCAAGATATGTTGGTGGCGTGTATTGCTTTGATGTGGGGCGCGGCGATCATGTCGGCTATGATTGATAATATTCCTTTTACGGCTGCGATGATTCCAATCATTCTTGGTATGGAAGCGCAAGGTATCGATGTAACCCCATTATGGTGGTCATTGGCAATTGGCGTTGGTATGGGCGGAAATGGCTCGCACCTTGGCTCAACGGCAAATGTGTTTATTGTCACGCTGACGGAGCGGATGGCCGAAAAAGAAGGCAAACCAAGTTTGGCGATTACACCGGGAATGTGGTTTAGAAAAGGTTCACCAATAATGTTGCTAACACTGATGATTTCAAGTGTTGCAATGGTTGTATTTTTTGAGTTTTTTGCAGCCCCGTTGCCTGTATCACCAGCGCAAGCTGTTCATGAGATGACCTCAATAAACGATACGGTTACCGTTATTGCTCGGAACTAAACGCGTATTACATGCGTAATAAAAAGGCCGCTAAAAATATTTAGCGGCCTTTTTTTTATACAGACTATTTCAATTAAATAATTTTTATTAAGACCCAGATAAGAGAGGTTAGGTTGCCAATAAAAAAGATGATATAGGATAGCTTTAGCCAGTAAAATTTCGGACGCATAACGTGCTTGCTGATGTCATGCAGGTCACGTACCGTTGCCAAACATAATGCATTATTATCATTAACAATGGGATTGATCTCATGAAGGAAATCTTCTTCGCTCATTTGGCCAATATCATTAAAGTGTAATAAATTAGCAGATCCATCAGGACGGCGGCCTTTGCGGCGTTTGGGGTATATACACAAAATAGCCATAAAGATGCTAATAATCGCGGTCACGATTGAGATTAAGGCGCTTATTTGAAAGGGGCTTTTATCGATCCATGTCAGGGCGACGGGAATAATAATGGAATTTAAAATCAGCATGCCTTGGGCTTTTTGATCGGCCAAGGCAATATAGTTGAAAAATTTATTGGTTGTTGTTGTGAGGACGCTTGCTCGGAACATTGCATTCCATTTTTCAGGCTCAAGCAAATCCGTTTGACTAGCCCAGTCTTCTTTGTTGATCGACATTTTCTTCTCCTTATTCGCCGTTATGCTTAAGGTATCCGCATATAGGGTGTTAAGGGAAGGTTGAAATAATAAAAATTATATCAGAAATATTTTCAAGGGTTCGAAAATGTCAGGAAAATAGGGTGGTGCTGTTTTTGTTGTGAGTGTAGGCGTGCTTATGAAGCTTGTTCATGAAGGGTTGAACGGATGCTAACGGCACGTGGCTTGTCACCCAAATCACGTAACATTTGCATAACAGCGTTTGTAGCACTTTCGAGCATTTCTTCATCATCACATCTTACAACAAGACTTAATCCGAGTAATCCGCCACGGAAATGAGGGTAGCTACCGATATCAACATTACTAAACTGAGATTGAATATCTGCTAGCGATTCCGCAATGTCACTTTCTTTGATTTGACATGTAATTGTATTGGACAGCATGGGCATACCACCGGCGAGATGGTGTGTGATTTGTTTAAACATACCCCGCATAATCCGAGGCACGCCAGCCATCACATAGACATTTTCAATAACAAATCCGGGAGCTGCACTAATTGGATTGTCAATTAATGTCGCACCCTCGGGGATAGAGGCCATCTTGAGGCGTGCTTTATTCAGTTCTTCTCCGTAATGCTCTTCAAGCTGATGTTTGGCATCTGGATTGATCGCCACTTTTGCCTCAAAAGCTTTTGCAATGCTTGCTGTGGTGATATCGTCATGTGTCGGGCCAATACCGCCTGTTGTGAAAACGTAATCAACTTCGGAGTGTAATTCACGAACAGCTTTGATGATCTCATCTTCGATGTCGCGTACAATACGAACTTCACGCAAATTAATACCATGGTTATTAAGTTGGTCGGCAATCCACGAAATATTTGCATCAGGCGTTCGGCCCGAAAGAATTTCATTTCCGATAATGATTATTGCCGCGCAATATGTACTAGATTTTCCGGGTATTGGCATGTTCATACGAAGGTAACCTCAAAATGTATAATAATAGTTTATCTGATTGGTGTTAATTATTTAACTATAAAAGATAAACTCTTCAAAATTGTTAAAGACTTTTATGATAACTTCTACTATATAGTTTATACTTTAAATAATAATTTTGGCAAATAAAGGATCTCCAGAAGAATGGAAACACAAATTACTCTTCATGATCGTGAGGCTTTTGAAGGCATGCGTATCGCAGGAAAGCTTGCAGCGGAAACGCTTGATTATATCACTCCTTTTGTTATCCCCGGAGCCATAACCGAAGATTTAGATTTAAAATGCCAGCGCTTTATTGAAGAGCGTGGTGCAATCCCCGCACCTCTTGGTTATAAAGGTTACCCTAAGGCGACCTGTATTTCTGTTAACCATGTTGTGTGTCACGGTATTCCCAGTGAAAAAAAGGTTAATGAAGGGGATATTTTAAACATCGATGTCACGGTTATTGTGAATGGCTGGCATGGGGATACTAGTCGGATGTTTCTTTGTGGTGAAAAAGTTTCAACAAAAGCACGTTTACTTGTGCAAGCAACCTATGATGCGATGATGAAAGGCATTGAGGTTGTTAAACCCGGGGCGACTCTCGGCGATATTGGTCATGCAATCCAAAGTTATGTTGAGCCAAAACGTTTTTCAGTTGTTCGTGATTTTTGTGGTCATGGTATCGGAAAGATTTTTCATTGCGCCCCCTCCGTTGTGCATTACGGTAACTCAGGCGAAGGTATGGTTTTAGAAGCGGGGATGTTTTTTACAATTGAGCCGATGATCAACACTGGAAAATATCATGTTAAGGTTTTAAATGATGGTTGGACGGCAGTAACTAAAGACCGCTCGTTATCCGCACAGTTTGAACATACTTTAGCCGTGACGGATGACGGATTTGAAATTTTCACATTGTCGCCAAAAGGTTTTACATGTCCGCCCTTTAAGGGGGCTTAGCAGGTCGCATTTGAACCATGGCCGAACAAAAAGTAAATCCAAAAGAAACAAAAAAACCACATTATAGCGGTCACCGAGACCGATTACGTCAGAGATTTATTCAGGCAGGACGTGAAAGTCTTGCCGATTATGAATTGTTGGAATTACTGCTTTTTTATGCAATCCCACGCCGAGATGTAAAACCACTTGCCAAGGCCCTGATTGAACAATTTGGCAGCTTGGCTGAGGTTTTGACGGCTGACCCTGAAAGCTTGTGTAAAGTAACAGGGGTTAGCGAAAATACGGCCGTTTTGATCTGCGCAGTTTCAGCGGCTACAAAAGATATTTTAAAACAAAAAGTTGATGGCCGGGCGGTGTTGGGGTCTTGGCAAGCGTTGTTGGATTATTGTCACTCGGCGATGGCTTTTAATGACAAAGAAAGCTTTCGCATTTTGTTTTTGAATCGTAATAATGAGCTGATCGCCGATGAGGTACAGCAAACAGGAACAATTGATCATACACCTGTTTACCCGAGAGAAGTTGTAAAACGTGCATTGGAACTTAACGCAACGGCTTTAATTTTGGTGCATAACCACCCAAGTGGTGACCCAACACCAAGCCAATCCGATATTGATGTTACATTAGAGATTGTTAATGCAGCTAAAGTGCTAGGTATTTCTGTTCATGATCACCTTATTATTGCCAAATCAGGACACCGTAGTTTGAAATCAATGGGTTTGTTTGATTGAAAAAAATCTTAAATTTAAAAAATAATTTGTATTATCACCTGAAAATGATTGAAATAGAGATAAGGTGAAAAGATATAGGTATGATTTACTGGGTATAAAAATATTTTAAAGAGGGGTAAGGGAAATGTTGCGTAAATTTATGAAAGATATGAAGTACGGCATACCGGGATCTTTTGAGGTTTGTCTGTTTATGATGAAAGGTGTTAATCGTTATGCCGGTAGTTGGGGGGAGGCTTGGCGCTCTTTTACAATTCCTCTTTTGACGGGGCTTGTGGCTTATTATATGGCTGTTATACATCCGCCTTTGGTTAAAACAAGCGTTTCACCAGAACTTATTTTTGGAATTGGTTATCTAACGATGATCCTTTCCATGATGATTAGTCTTACGATTATGTTTCTTTTTGCAAAAACAATGTCACGAGGGGAACGCTTTCCCCTGATGGTTTCCGTCGCAAATTGGACGGGTTTACCCTTTTTTCTGATGATACTTGTTTTTAAAACGCTTGAAACAGCCAATCTAGTGGGTTTTAAAGCGAGTGAGGATGTCGGAATTGTTTTGATGATTTATTCCATGAGTGTATCAGGTTATTTAATTACAAAAACATTGCGAATTCATTGGTTCCTCGGTGCTTTTTTTGCGATTTTAGGATTTATCATCTCCCAAGAAGTTTTAAATGGTTTATATTACATTTTTGATGTTCCGGTTATTGATTACTCTGAATACTTCTCGAATTAGAGTGTTAGAATTTAAGCCTTTCGGGTTGGGATAATCATAATGACATGGGCGCGTTGGACGGTTTGACCCTTTTGATTTAGTGTTGTATTTTGAAGCGAAACAATCCCAATTTCGGGGCGGCTTTTTGAGGGTTGTAATTTTGTGATGATACATTCAAGGTTCAATTCATCGCCGGGGTAGGTTGGACGTGGCCATTCGAGCTTTTCGATAGAGCGACCGATCATGCCACCTTTGATGTCGGGATAAGCTTTAACAAACAGATTCATCGACATTGCCGCGGTATGCCATCCACTGGCAATAAGCTTGCCAAAAATCGTTTCGTCAGCGGCGCGTTTAGGGTTGGTATGCATGATTTGAGGGTCGTATTTTTCTGCAAATTCGATAACTTCTTTTTCAGTGACCTTGTACGGCCCAGAGGTGAATTTTTGTCCAATCTTAAAATCTTCAAAATAAGCATATTTTATTTTTGTCATGATCACCTCTTTACGAAAAATAGCCAAAGTGCTAAAACATCATCACACTCTATAAAATAACTTAATTAATAAGATAGTTTTTTTCCAGTTTTTTTAACGAGAAAAAGCGATAACACGATACAATAGGAGAACATAATGCCTAAGTATAAAGCCCCTTTAGATGATATGCGTTTTATTTTAAATGAAGTTTTGAATATGGGACAGCTCTCAAAATTTGATGGATATGACATGGTCGATACCGACACGATTAATCAAATGTTAGATGCCGGTGCTAAAATATCAGAAGAGGTGATGTCTCCCCTTAATCAATCTGGTGATAAAGAAGGCTGTGTTTTTAACCCCCAAGATAACAGTGTCAAAACACCAGAAGGTTTTAAAGAAGCTTATCAAACATTTATCGAAGGTGGCTGGCCGTTGATGTCTTGTGATCCTGAATATGGCGGTATGGGTATGCCATTGGCCTTGGATGCAGCGTTAAAGGAAATGTTCTGTTCTGCTAACCTATCATTTGGCATGTACCCTGGTCTATCACATGGGGTTTATAATGCGCTTCATGAGTATGGCTCAGATGATTTGAAAAACCAATATCTTGAAAAATTAGTTACTGGTGAGTGGACGGGCACAATGTGTTTGACGGAGAGCGGTTGTGGAACAGATCTTGGGTTAATGAAAACAAAAGCAAAACCTCAAGACGATGGCTCATACAAAGTATCAGGTGAAAAAATCTTTATTTCGGCTGGGGAGCATGATCTTGCGGGAAATATTGTACATCTTGTTCTGGCTAAAATTGATGACAAAGATTTACCTGAAGACCAAAAAACGCCCGACGGAATTAAAGGTGTAAGTCTTTTCTTGGTTCCGAAATATATGCCCGATGAAAAAGGTGAAGCTGGTAAACGCAATGATGCAAAATGTGTTGGCATTGAAGAAAAAATGGGTATCCATGCAAATTCAACCTGTACGATGCAATTTGAAGGCGCTAAAGGGTATTTGATCGGTGATGCTCACAAAGGCATGCGTGCGATGTTTGTGATGATGAATGAAGCCCGATTAGGTGTTGCGATGCAGGGATTAGGTTTAACGGAGATGAGTTACCAAGGTGCATTAGATTACGCTAAAGAACGTGTCCAAGGCCGTTCAATGACGGGGCGCAAAGCTGAAAACAGCACAGATGCTGCAGATCCTTTGACGGTAATTCCTGATGTTCGACGGATGTTGATGACGATGAAGGCTGTAAGCGAAGGTGAACGGATGTTAGCCTACTGGGTTGGCATGCAACTTGATATCTCTCATAAACACCCAGATGAAAAGGAACGCAAAGCTGCGGAAGATATGGTTGCTTTGATGACGCCTATTATTAAAGCGCATTTCACGGATAACGCGACCGATACGGCGAATATGGGTATGCAAATATTCGGAGGACATGGTTTTATCGAAGAAAGTGGTATGGCGCAATATGTCCGTGATGCACGGATTACACAAATTTATGAAGGTGCAAATGGCGTGCAAGCTTTAGACCTTATCGGGCGTAAAGTGATGCAGAAAAACTATATTGGCTCTTATTTGAAAATTTTAAATAACGACCTTAAGTCAGCTAAAAAACACAGCAATTTAAAAAGCATGTCAAAACAGCTTGATAAAGCCGTTTCTAAGCTTAAGCGTCGCAATTTACTCTTGAAATTTAATGCCGCAACAAAACGTCAGGAAATCGGTGATATCCTCGGGGCGGCATCTGTTGATTATCTCCGAATGGTCAGCACGATTACCATGGCCCATATGATGATTAAAATGGCAGATACAGCACAACAACATTTAAATCAAGGGGCTGGTGATCATAAAGAATTTTATGAAACTAAAATTAAAACAGCAGAATTTTATATCGAAAAAATTCTACCTCAGGTTTATGGCTTAGATAAAACCATTGCCACGGGGCATAAAACGCTGTTTAGCATTGATGATAGTCAGTTGGCGCATACGTCTAGCAATGTTGCGATTGATACGCCAAGTGTAAATGATAATAAGCCTGCAAAAGAAACAAAAAGCCTCAGCTTTTTTAAACGCTGGAAAAAATAATATTTCAGCTTTATATCCCTGTGGGATTTATATATTGAATACAAGTCATATCTTAGGGTGTGGCTTGTATTTTTTTTTGGGGCTAAGGATTTAAAAAACTAAAAATTTTATCGCTTTGCGCGTCGGAATTAAGATATTTAATGGCTTTTTGAGCATCTTGGTTAGTTTTTTTATGGTCTTTAATATTTTCAATTAGGCTTGTAATCGCGCGAAGCTGTGTGAATAAAGCGATTGTTTTAATGTCATTTTCTGGCAGTGTAAATGTCTGGGAGTACCCTTGCCAAAAAAAGGTGAGGTTAGGCCAGCACGCGGGATCGGGTGTGAAAATATAAAACACTGCCGTGCCGACATCAGAGGCATACCATGAATAACTTGTATCTGAAAAATCGATAATCGATTGAATTTTGTTATTGGCGATAAGAATATTTTCGCGGTTAAAGTCAGTGTGTACAATACCTTTTTTAAGGAGCTTAAACTTTGATTTTTCTTGCTTGTAGAGCGTGAAAAAGTCTTGAATGGGCGTTTGAAGGTGCTTAGCGATATGTGGCAAAACCTGTGTGCTGTGTTTAATAACGGTTGAAAATTTTTCAGGATACCATGGGCTATTTGTTGAAGTATGAGGGGAAATGGGAAAATTATCGCGTTGGCTAATGCTGTGCATACGCCCAAGAGCCACACCAATTTGAAAAGAAATTTCAGGTGTTAAATTTTGCGAGGTGATAACTTCACCATGGATAAATTTTTGTACAAAACATGGCTTCCCCTCAAATAAACACCATAATTTCCCAGATTTATTTTTTAAAAACGGTGTTGTCGGGACATTATTGTCCGCTAGACATTGCATAAAACGGCTGATGAAATCTAGCTGAGAGGCTGGTGCATGTTGGTGGATTTTAACAAAAAAATCGTGACCTTTTGTGGTGACTTTTAAATTAACGTCTTCGTAAGCATAAAGTGTTTTAATATCACTTGCTTTAAGGCCGTATTGTTCAAATAAAAAAGATGTAAATGCGGTGTTTTCTGAAGTCATTTTACTTGTGATTTAGATAGATTCCAATATGCTGTCTGTATCGTAAAACAGTTTATTTATATTAACCAGTTATATTATACGGAGCCCGAAAAATGAGTTTAGCTTCTGGTTTGAAAAAACTATCCTATTTCTTTGTTTTTATTATGATTTTAATCATTTCTGCTTTTGTTGCTCTTGCTTTTGTTGTTGATAAAGAGGCGATCAAAGATCAAATTATTTCACAAGTTGAGGCCTCTACAGGGCGGCAACTTTCAATAAAGGGCGAGCTTTCTTTTAACTTTTGGCCCTCTATCGGCGTGAGCGTTTCAGATGTGGCTCTTTCAAATGCAAAATGGTCAACGTCAGGGAATATGTTCGAAATTAATTCATTGGATATAGATTTGGCTGTTAAGCCATTGATAAAAAAAGAAGTTAATATTAATCGTTTTGTTCTTAATAAGCCCAAAGTTATATTAGAGGTGTCTAAAACGGGGCAACAAAACTGGGTTTTTGAAACGCCTAAAAAAGAAAAGCTTCAAGATGGTGATAAATATCAAAAATCAGATAAAAAAGCAGATGCAGCTTCGTCTTCTTTAACAGAAATGCTTTCGTCCTTTTCAGTTGGTGAGTTTGCGATTAAAAAGGCACGTTTTGTTTATATCGATCATAAATCAAAACAACGTCAGGAAATTACAAATTTAAATACCGATATTGAAATGACGTCTTTGACGGAAACTCTGAGAATTAAAGGAGATCTTGAGTATAATAAGATCCCCTTGGCTTTTGAGATGACTTTAAATTCGCTTATGAGTTTTATTGAAGACCAAAAAGCAGATGTGAATGCAAAGCTTAAATTAGATAATGCAGACCTTGCTTTTAAAGGCGATCTTAACCTTGCTCAAACCAATATGGTTAAGGGCGGGGTGCAAATTGAGATTGATAATCTTAACCAGCTTATAAAATCTATTAATGGAACAGAGGCAAATGCGCCAGTTAAAACATTGTCTTTAAAAGGCACTGTTTCTGCTGGGGCTAAAAAAATAGCCTTATCATCATTGAAGCTAAACGCTGATGATGTTCAGGCAGAAGGGAAAATTGCAGTCACGCTTCTTAAAATCCCTTCAATCGTTGCTCAGCTTAAAACAAATGTAATTGTCTTAGATCGCTTTATGGGGACAAAATCAACGGAGGAGGATAATCAAACGTCTTCTCAACAAACGTCAAATAAACAGTCAGGATGGGACGATACGCCCATTGACCTAAGTGGCTTAAAACAAGCGAATGTGATGGCGACGTTACGCACCGATGGAGTTGTTTATAAAGACCTTCAAACCGGACCAACGCAATTGGACGTTACACTACAAAATGGGGCGTTGGATGTGAAGCTTTCTGAAACACGTTTGGCCTCGGGTTTGGTTTCGATGGTAACACGTGTTGATACTCGAGGCGCAAAACCACGTTTGTCTCTTAAGGCTGAGATGCTTGGTGTAAAAGCACATACGGTTCTTGCAAAATTGTTTGATTTTAAAGACCTTTCAGGAAGTGCGTTTGTAACGGTTGATGTCGCAGCGGAAGGCAAAAGTCAAAAGCAAATGATCTCAACCCTAAACGGAAAAGGAAAAGCTGTTTTTAAAGACGGGGCGATCGAGGGTATTGATGTTGTAAATATGGCTCAAAATATTCAAGGCAAAATGACGGAATTTGGTTTTTATAGTCAAGGCCGAACAGAGTTTGTCTCAACAGGCGGAAGTTATAGCATTTTAAATGGTCTTTTAAGTAATCAAGATTTTGTGATGGAAGGTCCCTTGGTTGAAGCTAAAGGGAAGGGGACTGTGGATTTACCAAAACAATATTTGAACTACCGTGTCACACCGCAGCTGGTGTTATCGCAGAGTGTTGAAAATAAAACAAGTTTGGCAATCCCTGTTGATATAAAAGGCCATTGGAGTAACCCTAAAATTAAACCTGACTTTAAAAGTGTGATTGCGGAAACGTTAAATAACCCTGAAAAAATTGAAAATAGTTTAAAACAAATGAAAGAACAGTTTAAGGGCGTTGAAGATCAACTTAAACAAAACCCCGACCAAGCCAAGGAATTATTAAAAGGGTTGTTCGGCGGTTTTTAAGCAAAAAAATGTGAGGCATTGTGTCAAATAATAATCCAATAGTAGCGATGTTTTCGCTAAAAAATAAATTGATTGCAGAGCTTTGGCAACCGAATGCAAAACGCTTGCCTCGGTACCAAGCTTTCGGCTTGAATGTCTTGCGTTTATTGAGTGCTGTTTTGCGAGATTTAAAAGATGGTCAACTGAATTTACGTGCGATGAGCTTGGTATATACAACGTTGTTATCGCTTGTACCGATGTTGGCGATTAGCTTTTCAGTTCTTAAGGGCTTTGGGGTGCATAACCAAATCGAACCCAGCTTGCTTAATTTGTTAATGCCTCTGGGGGATAAACGATTTGAGATTGTTGAGCGGGTTCTAGAATTTGTCGATAATATCAAAGTTGGTGTTTTGGGATCCGTTGGTTTGGGTTTGTTGATTTATACCGTTGTTTCCCTGATGCAAAAAATTGAACGCGCTTTCAACTATACATGGCATGTGAGTGTTGGCAGAAGTTTTTCAGAACGCTTTAGTGACTATTTAAGTGTGCTTTTGGTCGGGCCATTATTAATTTTTTTATCTATGGGTATGACGGCAACGGTTCGGAATTCAGCTCTTATTGAGGATCTGATGAATACGGCGTCGTTGGGGTTTCCGATTGAATTTTTAGCCAAAGTAATTCCATATCTTTTGTTTACGGTGGCTTTTGCGTTTATTTATCTTTTTATGCCGAATACAAAAGTTAACCTCGTTCCCGCGCTTGCCGGAGGGTTGGTTTCGGCATTTATGTGGAAAATATTAGGTTGGTCCTTTGCGACATTTGTTGCGGGGTCGGCAGGTTATGCGGCAATTTACTCTGCCTTTGCCACATTGATTTTATTTATGTTGTGGCTTTATTTTGGCTGGTTGGTCATTTTGATAGGTGCCAGTATTGCCTATTATGTACAGAATCCATCCAATATGATGTTGCCACGTGGTGAAATTGTAATGAGCAATCGTGTGCGTGAAAAGCTAACCTTGATCCTGATTGTGATGATTGGCCGACGTTTTTATGATTTGAAAGATTTGGGCGCGTGGTCGATGGATAGCCTTGCGCAGGAATTAAAAGTACCCGTTCGAGCGGTCGAAAAAATTATTAAGGCATTAGTTACAGCAGGGATCCTTGTTGAAACACATGAAAATCCAGTCAGCTTTATCCCCGCAAAACCATATGATACCGTGCGTGTTCAAGATTTGTTATCGAAGGTTCGGTGTTACCGTGAGAGCGAAAATCTGCCGAGTTCACGGTTAAAAGCTGATGCGGACTTGCAAAAGCTAATTGACCGATCAGAAGCGGCATATTTATCTGTGTATGGAGAAATGACCCTTAAAGAGCTAACCCTAGATACGGTTAAAAAAATGAAAAAAAAAGACAATAACAAATAAAAAGATATAGGTGATTTATGCTTGAACGTTTTAGCCGCCCTGAAATGACAGAAATCTGGGAAACAGAAAATAAATTTAAGATTTGGCTGGAAATTGAATCTCATGCTTGTGATGCGCAAGCTGAACTGGGTGTTATTCCCAAAGAAGCCGCAAAAGCAATTTGGGAAAAAGGTAATTTTGATCTTAAACGTATTGATGAAATTGAAGAAGAAGTCCGCCATGATGTCATCGCATTTTTAACCAACGTTGCAGAATATGTTGGCGAACCTGCGCGGTTTATTCATCAAGGCATGACATCGTCAGATATGATTGATACGGCCTTTTCCGTTCAATTGAAACGGGCCGCTGATTTACTTATCTCTGATATTGATCGTCTCTTGGTCGTTTTAAAACGGCGTATAGAAGAACATAAATATACTCCCTGTATGGGGCGCAGTCATGGTATTCATGCAGAGCCGACAAGTTTTGGTTTGAAATTGGCTTCTCATTATGCGGCTTTTAAACGCAATAAAGAACGTTTGCTTGCGGCTCAAAAAGAAGTTTCAACCTGTGCAATTTCAGGCGTCGTTGGTACCTTTGCAACAATTGATCCGTACGTGGAAAAATATGTATCAGAAAAAATGGGATTAACAATTGAAGCCGTTTCAACACAAATTATTCCGCGGGATCGTCATGCTTATTTTATGGCGACACTGGGAATTGTTGCCTGTTCTATTGAAAATCTGGCAACCGAAATTCGTCATTTGCAACGTACTGAAGTTTTGGAAGCCCAAGAATTTTTCTCATCAGGACAAAAAGGCTCATCTGCGATGCCGCATAAAAAGAACCCTATTCTAACTGAAAACCTTACAGGTTTGGCGCGTGTTGTTCGGGGTTACGTAACACCCGCATTGGAAAATGTGACGTTATGGCATGAACGTGATATTTCGCATTCTTCGACGGAACGGGTGATTGTGCCCGATGCAACAATTTGTTTAGATTTTGCCTTAAACCGTTTAGTGGGTGTTGTGGATAAGCTTTTGGTATACCCCGAAAATATGCAACGAAATATCGATCATTTAAAAGGCTTGGCTTTTTCTCAAGCCGTTTTATTGGAGCTAACCCAAGCGGGGGTAAGTCGGGAGCTTGCATATCGTATTGTTCAGCGTAACGCCATGAAAGTCTGGGATGGGGAAGGTGATTTTTTAGACATGTTAAAATCGGACGCAGAGCTCACTGAGTTTTTAAATGCAGAAATGTTAACAGAAATTTTCAGCTATGACCGTTATTTAAAACAGGTGGATACAATTATTGACCGCGTGTTTGCGTCATGAAAATGGACGGGCATTATTTGACAAATGGACCAAAAACCGTGTAGTATTATGTGAATAATTAAAAGTGTGTGAAATGTCATATAAGCCAACACAAGATAAATTTGAAGACCATATTGGATCGATTTTTGGTGAAGAAACCAAAAATAAAATTCTGTCGACTCTTGCTGATTTAAATTTACCCCTCCCTCAAATGCGGATCGAATATTTACAAGCATCATCTGGAGCCTTGATGGTTTTGGATGATTATTCCTGTGTTGTTCGTATTGAAATGAGTGATGCTAAAATGGATGCGGATAGTCAACAGCGTGGTTATCGTTTACGTGGGCGTCGTGTCGAGCATCCTTTAATTCTGCAACCTCTTGGTATGATTGATGCCGGAGATGCGACAATTGAAATATGTCCCGGAACCAAAACAAGCGCCTCAAAGGAAATGTCCGACGATGTTAAAGATATTTTGGCCGAGGATGGAATTGATTATTGGGATGATTTTGCACAAAATATTGGTGTCTTACCCATTGCAAGTGAAGATTTCCCCGATGGTGTTCCTGTTGTAATTGACCGTTTGTCTGTGGAAAGGTTGGGGCAGGCACCAAAACAAATTATGAAGGATTTTGAGGAAACAAATTTTCAACAAAAATTGTACAAACCCTTGTATCAGAAGTTTAAAGATGCGGTGAAAATGACATCTCAAAAAACGCGAGTTGATCGCGAAGGCATTAAAACCTTTTGGGCGGCTTGTGCGCAGCTTAAAAAGGAATATAAAATGATTCCAGGGTGGCAATTTTATGAAGACCGTAAAAATTTGCCGATCAAACAGCGTGAAGCAATTACCGCAGGGCAGGAATATAAACAGCGTTTGCAAAATAAACCGCCAACACGCTAACTTTTTCATAGGTTATTTTTCATAATATATTTGACGATTAGATGTGTAAATGTTAGAGTAATCTAACGGTTTAATTTATGGTGTGGTAATGGAAAACGAAGTGCGCAAAAAAGCGTCTCAAGAGCAAAGAAGCTATGCGGCAATAGTTAAAAAAATTCACCAAAAATCAGACAAAAAATACGGTGGATTAGATAACATAAAAGTTTCTGATGTTTTACCCGTTCGCCTTGAAGATGTTGAGGCTCTGAACAACGATGCGGCTCAAGACTGGCTCACACACCACGGGCACATTCCACAAGGTTTTGAAAATTTGAACCCGCGTCAAGTAAAGGGTAATGTTTTTCATGCTGTTCAATTAATGTTAGCAGGGGAAGGGGAAGTTGGTAAAGGCGCCAACCAAACAGCTTTTTATACCGCGCATTTATTTCGGTCACTGGATCGTATTTTGCATTATTTAGAGCGTTGGGGACAGCCAAACGAACAACCTTTGTTTAATCTTGTAAAAGAAATTAATCCTCCCTCACGGCAAGTCTACCTTGATTTGAAGGATTGGGGGGATGCTGTTTTACAACAGGGTCCAGAAATGGCAAAATTATATAAATTTGCCCATAAAATTAGCAAGCCATGCCATGCATCGGATTATAGAAGTTACCACCTCAAAGAAACACGCTCGGCAGTGTTAAGTGTTGCCTACACTCAGGCTTATCAAAATCCAGAGCTGGCCGGTTTTTGTAATCGTTTTATTCTTCCCGAAACGACTTATGAAGATGCCGTGAAGGTGGTGACATCTTATCAAAAACGTTTTGTTGGATTTTTCCCTCAAAAAGATGTGCCTGATATTAAAATTGAAGGCGCTGATTTTGGTTTGGATGGCTATAATTTTCGTAAATTGAAAGACGGTGATGTTAAAGCATTATTCATTGGAAATATCACTGATTGTTGCCAACACATTGGGCATGAAAAAGGCAAGGAAAGTGTCGAACACGCTTATACCTCAAATGAAGGAGGCATTTACGTTGTGGAAGATAAAAAAGGTAACGTTGTTGCCCATAGCTGGGCGTGGCGCGGTCAACAAGGTGAGCTTGTCTTGGATTCTCTAGAGGCTCAGGGCAATCGCGTTTCGGCGGAAAATTGGCAAAAATTATGTGTGAAATTTGCCACTGCATTAGATCAAAATCAAACCCGTCACAATGTTCAAAAACTTCATGTTGGGACGGGGGGGCGTACACCCGTGATGGACTTTAATCGCGCAAGTGATGTTGCATCTCCGAAGGATTATGGTGGGTACCGTAGCTCGGCACAGCAATACCAAATTTGGCAAAGACCTTAAAGAATTTTACCCTGTTTTTCAGATTAAGAGTTAGCGTAACATTAAAATCATGATAACGTGAGCGCATGGATATTTGGCAAGACGAAGGCATCATTTTATCAGTGCGCCCGCACAGTGAAAAAGGCGGTATTGCATCGATTTTAACACGTGACCATGGGCGACATGCAGGGTATGTTTTTGGCGCACGATCAAGCCGGATGCGGGGGTCTCTTGAGATGGGGAATTTTGTTTCAGTAGAGTGGCAATCCCGTGTTTCTGAAAACTTGGGTAATTATAAAGTTGAGCTAAATAAAAGCCATGTTGCGGTATTAATGGATGATCCGCGTAAACTCGTTGCTTTACAATCGGCTTGCGCTTTGGCCGATAAAACACTTGCCGAACGCGATAAACACCAAAGCGTTTATGAGGGCTTGCGGGCATTATTAGAAGCCTTTGAAACAGAAGTCTGGAGTGCGGCATATATTTATTGGGAAATGGGTTTATTAAAAGAGCTTGGTTTTGGTCTTGATCTTACAGTATGTGCGGCGACAGGAAATACCGATAACTTGATTTATGTTAGCCCAAAATCGGGGCGTGCCGTTTCTGCGGAGGCCGGAGAAATTTATAAAGAAAAATTGCTAAAATTGCCCGGTTTTTTACGAGGCGAAAGCGACGTTTCAGACCAAGAAATTTTAAACGGTTTGGATATGACCGCTTATTTTTTACAGCACCGTGTTTTTTCGACGATGAATATCGGACTTCCTGATGCTCGGTTACGTTTAGCGCAGCACTATACAGCATAATCATTAACCGTATTCCCGATTGAGGACTGTCTTTTTCTTTAATTTTTTTTGTTTTTTTCGTGTGCAAGGCCTAGCATTGAAACGATAAATCAGTTAAATAGAATGTATGACCGAAGAAACAGCAGCATTTGATATTATAGATCGTGACCTTGGCGATGTGATTGGCGAGAAATACCTATCATACGCAATGTCAACGATTATGTCCCGTTCATTGCCGGATGTCCGTGATGGTTTAAAACCCGTTCACCGCCGCCTTTTGTTTGCAATGGCGCAATTAAAACTTAAACCCGAAACAAGCCCGAAAAAATGTGCGCGTGTGGTTGGGGATGTGATTGGTAAATTTCACCCGCATGGGGACCAATCCGTTTATGATGCGATGGTGCGTTTGGCACAAGATTTTGCCGTTCGTTTCCCTTTGGTTGATGGGCAAGGTAATTTTGGTAATATCGATGGAGATAATGCCGCGGCAATGCGGTATACGGAAGCACGCTTAACGTCTGTTGCAGAGGCTTTGTTACAAGGTATTGATGAGGATGCCGTTGATTTCCGTGAAACCTATGACGGAGAGACAGAAGAGCCTGTTGTTCTTCCTGCAAATTTTCCTAATTTATTGGCCAATGGCTCAACAGGGATTGCGGTGGGAATGGCAACGTCTATTCCGCCTCATAATGTTGGGGAGCTGTGTGATTGTTTATCGGCTATTATTGAAAAACCATCAATTGAAATTGATGAGTTAATGGCGAATTTTAACGGGCCAGATTTCCCAACCGGTGGCACGCTTGTTGAAGATAAATCAACTATTTTACAAGCCTATAAAACAGGACGAGGAAGCTTTCGTGTTCGCGCGAAATGGGAAGTTGAACAACTTAAACAAGGCCAATATCAAGTTGTTGTGACGGAAATTCCCTATCAAGTTCAAAAATCTCGGTTAATTGAAAAAATTGCTGAATTAATTATTTCTAAAAAACTGCCCTTTATGGATGACATTCAGGATGAATCAACGGAAGAAGTTCGTGTTGTTCTTGTCCCGAAAAACCGCAATGTTGATCCGCAAGTAATGATGGAAGCTTTATTCCGTTATACAGATTTAGAAAGCCGCTTCCCTCTGAATATGAATGTCCTTGATGGGGGCGTTTTGCCACGTGTCATGGATTTGAAAGAGGTTCTTGAGGCGTTTATCGAACATCGCCGTGATGTTCTTGTGCGACGTTCTAATTATCGTCTGGGGAAAATTGCCCATCGTATTGAGGTTTTAGAAGGTTATTTAGTTGCTTATCTAAATCTTGATGAAGTGATTGCAATTATTCGGGGATCTGATGATGCAAAAACGGAGCTAATTAAACGCTTTGAGCTGACCGAAGGCCAGGCAGACGCTATTTTAAATATGCGTTTACGCGCCTTGCGTAAGCTTGAAGAAATTGAGATCCGTAAAGAACACACGGCTTTATTAGAAGAAAAAGAAAAACTTGAAGCCCTTGTGGCAAGTCGTCAACGTCAAATGACACATATCAAAAAGCAAATCAAAGAAATTGATAAAAACTTTGGTCGTGCGACAGAGCTTGGTGCTCGCCGTACTGTTATTGGTTCAGCCCCGACTTTAATCGAAGTTCCTATGGAAGCGATGATTGAAAAAGAACCCATTACAATTGTGTGTTCTGATAAAGGCTGGGTTCGAGCAATGAAAGGGCATCTTGACCTTTCAAAAACAGCGGAAGAACTAAAATATAAAGACGGAGACCGTGGACGTTTTGTTTTCCATTGTGAAACAACAGATAAACTGATTGTTTTTGCCACGAACGGTCGTTTTTATACCATTGGTGCCGATAAGTTACCCTCAGGGCGTGGTTTTGGCGACCCTATACGGTTGATGGTCGACTTACCAAATGATGTTGATATTGTTACTTTAACAAAACACACACCAAGCCGAAAATTACTTGTGGCCGCCGATGATGCGCGCGGGTTTATTGTTTTTGAAAAAGATATTGTTGCGCAGACTAAAAATGGCAAACAAGTTCTGAATGTTAAAGGTGGTGTAGAAGCTAAAATTTGTACAGAAGTTTGTGAGGAGGACGATTTTATTGCCGTTGTTGGTACAAACCGTAAATTGCTTTTATTCCCGTTATCCGAAATCCCAGAGCTTGGAAGAGGGCGTGGTGTGATTCTACAACGCATCAAAGATGGTTCCTTGTCTGATGTTAAAAGCTTTAAGCTTGAAGAAGGTTTATCCTGGACAACGGGAGCTGGGACACGTGTTGAACCGAATACAACGGCTTGGGTGGGCAAACGGGCGCAAGCCGGTAAGGTTCCACCAAATGGTTTCCCGCGTGCCAATAAATTTAATATCGCTTTATAGTAATAAGGTATTGATAAAAAAGGATATGTTCAATTAAATTTGCATATATCCTTTTTTTATGTGAAAATTATGGTAATAAATTCAAAGTCATAATATAGGGTGTAATAAAATGTTTAATGATAAAAGTCCAAAATATTTTTGGCATTCACCAACATTAACGGATGCTTATGCTCAAGCCGCAAAAAAACAAAATAATGGTGATAAAGGGTATGGTATTGTTGTGGATGCAAATAATGTGCTTCACCAATTTACAATGGTTACTCAGAATCCTGTTGATGATAAGCAGCATGCAGGACAGTATCCAGATTTGTATCACGCGGCACGAGAGAGTAAAGCAGGCGAGTGTAAAGTTCTTGTTACGCCGACTGGAAAAATCAACGAGGGTTTAGCAAGCCAAATGGGAATTAAACCCCAAATGGATGAAATCAAAAAGAAAACCAAAAACTTTAGAGAGCCTAAAATTTAACTGATTTCATTTTTTATAATAAAAAATACAAAAACGCCTCGTACATTTTGTCCGAGGCGTTTTATTTCGCTTGTTCTTTATCAAACAGGCCACCCTATTTTTTTAGGCTTTGTGGTTTTGAATCAATTGCGGCAAGAAAACCAATTTTCGAATTACTATAAGGGCTTTTATCCGTTTTATTTGCATCTGCTTTGGTGATAGATGCGGGAGTAATATCCTTAATATCATCTTTTGTAATAGTTGTTACTTTTTTGGCCATGAGGTCGTGGTTTTTGGTTCGAATATTCTTTAACGCCCCTGAACGACTAAGGCGTGTAGCCAATTTTCTGACCATGGCTTTAAAAAGGTGGTTTACGGTATGTCCGTTTGCAAATTGATTTTCGGGAACTGTTTTTTTTGTTTTAATCAAAAGCTCATTGGCAACTTTAAAGGCTTGAGGCGTTATAGAATAAGCGCTTTCGTCAAATGTCTTTTTAAGTAATGCACTTAAATCTTTTTCATTAAAGGGTTCTATATAAACTGTTTTAACCTCCGAAATAAAATCACCATTGGCATGTTCAAGCAATTCACTAATGACCTCTGTTTGGCCTGAGATAAAGATAGTTGCAAAATTTTGATGATCCAAGAGAGGTTTTGTGAGTGCATTGACAATTTCCTGCCCATAGTCTCGCCCTGTAAGGTTTGACGCATAAATATTGTCTGTGATTTTGATGTGAAGAATTCCGCCTTCGGCTTCTTGTAGTTTTGTTTTGATCATGGCATCGGTGTTTCCCATGTATTCGCCAAGAATTTGATCGGAGGTGACTTCGATATAGGTATCGTTATGAACCATATTCCATTCTTTATACGCCTTTGCCATGTGCTCGGCATAAGTATTTTTGCCTGTTCCGCGCGCGCCAGAAATAACTAAATTTGTAATCGGATGTTCAGTTTCTAAGCCAAGTTCGGCTTGTGCAGAGAGAAGGCTTGCTAAATGATAAAACTCAGAAGAACGATTTTTAGCGGTATCAAGACCGATAAGCTCATTAATAGCGTTCAGTGGTTGTTCTGAATTATTATTAATTTCCGGAACTGCGGCTTTTAAATAACCATCCCAGGGTTCATAGAAATTTTTAATTTGTTCTTTAAAGCTATTAATTTGTGATACTTGAGTGAAGCCAATAGCATTGTTTTCATCGGGCTCGATTTTGCCATGTTCTGTGATCCTTAAAAAGTCAGAATTTTTGATGACTGTAACAAGCTGATAATCTTGATAACCTTTTGGTGGCGTAGCACTATTGGTCATTTTTGAATATTGAAAAAGATGACCATTTGATCGATCAAGAGCGATATCGTAGCTGAGTAAATCTTCCCCTAAAATGGCATGTTTTTGTTTTTCACCTTGGGACGCTTGGGGGGTAGGGAGTTGAACTTGTATCCGATCAAAAGCACTTTCATCGATCTGACTACCTTGGGGGAATTGTGCCAAGATTTGTGTATGAAAGCGGCTTGCTTCTTTACGCGAAAACCACAGGTAAGTTTGTTGATCTTGTGGAGCGGTTTGTGTGTTAAAGCTTTTTGACGCAACGGAAGCCATTTTAGGTGCGTTATTTTTATCGTTAGCCATTCATTTTCCCCTTAGTCCCGATAAAGTAAATTCGTGCCCAAATTGTAACAATATTTTACATAAAAATCAAGGTATTTATCTCTAATGACACCTTGATTAAGGCATGCCGTAAAGTAGGGTGCATTTTTAATGGTAATTATTTGTAAATACGATTAGAACAGGTCTATGCAAAAAATAAGAATGTTTATAAACACGATAAATGAGTGGCTTGGAAATATTGCATCTTGGCTAACGCTTGTGATGGTTTTTGTAACACTTGCAGTTGTGGTTTTAAGGTATTTATTTGATATCGGCTATATTTGGATGCAAGATTTGTATATTTGGATACATGGATTTCTTTTTATGTTGGGCGCATCTTATACACTTAAACACGATGCGCATGTACGTGTTGATCTTGTGTATGCGAAACGGGGGGTTATTTATAAAGCATGGGTCAATTTATTGGGAACTATCTTTTTATTATTCCCAATTTTGAGCGTTGTTTTTTGGAAATCTTGGCCTTATGTGGTTAAAAGCTGGCAACAATCCGAAACATCAATGCAAGCCGGTGGGCTACCTGCATTATATATATTAAAATCCGTGATTTTGATATTTTGTGTATTGATGTTTATTCAAGGCCTTTCAACAATTTTAACCTCATTGTTAGTGTTGACTGGAAAAATAAAAGAGCCATTGGATGAAGAGGGACCGTCGCATGTTGGGTGAAGTCCTAAGTCTTCTAATGTTTGTTTTTGCTTGCCTGACGTTAATGGCGGGTTTCCCTGTTGCCTTCACTCTAGGGGGCGTTGCTTTATTCTTTGCAATGCTGGGCACTTTCTTTGACGTTTTTAATGATGCGCTGCTAAATGCAATTCCTTCTCGCTATTTTGGGGTTATGGTGAATGAAATTTTGGTGGCAGTTCCACTTTTTGTTTTTATGGGTGTGATGATGGAGCGCTCAAAAATTGCGGAAAATTTGCTTGAAACCATGAGCCTTTGTATTGGTAGATTACGGGGTGGTTTGGGCATTTCAGTGACATTTGTAGGTATGTTGCTTGCGGCATCAACCGGCATTGTTGGCGCAACGGTTGTGACAATGGGCCTGTTAAGCTTGCCTACAATGTTAAAAGCAGGTTATGACCCCAAATTGGCAACAGGGATTATTTGTGCCTCTGGCACGTTAGGACAAATTATTCCGCCTTCAATTGTACTTGTTTTATTAGGAGATGTGTTACAAGGGGCAAATACTCAAGCTCAGATCGCGATGGGCAACTGGGGCGATAGTGATGGCGTAACTGTGGTTGACTTGTTTGTTGGAGCCTTTATTCCGGGGCTTTTACTTGTACTTTTTTATATGGCTTGGATCGTTTTAAAAGCTTTTATTTCTCCACAGGCCGTTCCGATGGGCGTGCCAACAGGTCAGTGGCCTGATGGTTTTATGAGTAGACTTGTAAAATCATTGTTGGCACCATTTTTATTAATTTTTGCCGTTTTGGGCTCAATATTGTGTGGCATTGCCGCACCAACAGAAGGCGCAGCTGTTGGTGCCTTTGGTGCGATTGTTTTGGCAGCATCGTCTCGTCACCTTAATATGGATGTTTTACGCCATGTTATGCGGGAAACGATGAAAATTAGTGCGATGGTTTTTGTCATTTTACTTGGAGCATCAATTTTTTCATTAGTTTTTCGCGGGCTAGGTGGGGATGAAATTGTTGAACAGCTATTAACGGGATTACCAGGAGGAAAATTAAGCGCAATATTTGCCGTGATGGCCTTGATGTTTATTCTGGGGTTTTTTCTAGATTTCATAGAGATTGTTTTTGTCGTTGTGCCGATTGTCGGCCCTGTGCTGTTACAAATGGACATTAACCCAGTGTGGCTTGGGGTGATGATTGCGATTAATTTACAAACAAGCTTTCTCACACCGCCTTTTGGTTTCGCGCTCTTTTATCTGCGCGGAGTTGCACCTAAAGAAGTACGAACCTCTGACATATATAAAGGCGTTATTCCATTTGTAATTATTCAGCTTTTGATGCTGATTATCTTGGCTGTTTTCCCACAGTTAGTGATATGGTTGCCTGAAACAATCCTGTGATTTTTATAAGCCTCAGAAATCTTAAGCACGTGCATTTAAATAAGCATGTTCGGAAATATGGCTCCATTGGCCAACTTCTTTTTTGAATTTTATAATGCTTTCATAGGTTTTTTTGCTAAGAGGATTTGAATGGGCAAGGTCAGAAATGACCTCATCGGAAAGTGTTTTTAAAGCCGTAAGTAAATCGGAGGAAAAAGGCTGCGGGGTTATACCATATTTATTTTTGAGTTTAATTAAGGATTGCGCATTACGTGCGGTATACTCATTGTGCATAAATTGGCTAGCGGCTTTGCAAGAGGTTTGAATGATTGATTTTAAATCATTATCTAACGTATTCCAGGCATCTAAATTGATAAAGCTGTCAATGATAACGGAGGGCTCGTGCCAACCAGGAAAATAATAATGTTTGGCAACATCATGAAGGCCAAAGGCGAGGTCATTATAAGGCCCATTCCACTCGGTTGCATCAATAGCACCCGTTTTCATCGCAGTTAAAAGGTCGCCACCTGAAAGGTTTACAACGGTTGCACCAGCGGCTTTGATAACTTCACCGCCAAGACCCGGCATTCTCATTTTTAAAGATTTGTAATCGGCAAGTGTTTTAATTTCGTTGTTGTACCATCCGCCCATTTGAACGCCCGTTGTGCCACAGGAAAAGAATTTACAATTCATCTGAGCATATATTTCATCGGCGATTTCCTGCCCACCCGCAAAATCGAGCCATGCATTTTGTTCATGTACCGTAAATCCAAAAGGAATGCAGGCCAAAAATTGAGCCGCATGAACCTTTCCTTTCCAGTAATAGGGAGCCCCATGCCCCATTTCAACGGTTCCATTGGCAACCGCATCAATGGCTTCAAAGGCAGGGACAATTTCGCCGGCGCCGTAAACTTTAATTTCCAAGCGACCGTTTGAGGCTTGGTTAATCATTTCGGCCAATTTATTTGCACCAGTACCGAGGCCGGGGAAATTTTTCGGCCAAGCTGTTGTCATGCTCCACCTTTGAGTGTTTTTACTAATAGCTGGCGTTGAAAGGCTACTTGCTGTAAGAGTAGCCCCGGCTGTCGTCAAAAGTGATTTTTTTATAAAACCGCGACGTTTCATTGAAAGTCTCCATAAATAGCGAAATGAGTAACTAAAAAATAAGCAGGTAAATCAAGGGAAGTAAATAATTCCTTCTTCCCGTTTTTTTAGATTTTTTTGAGTTTCAATATCTTTTGGTTTCCGAGCCTTGCGCGACGTTGAGGTTTTTTTATCGTCATGAACACCTGAAACAATAGATTCTTTTAGTAAGATAATACTAATCCGCCGGTTTTTGGGAGAATAGGGATCTTTAACAATAAGGGGTTCACGCGCGGCTTTACCAACAACATTCTCAATTCGTTTTAAAGGAAGCTTAGCGGCAAGCATCACGCGTCGACTGGCATTAGCGCGGTCGGATGAAAGCTCCCAGTTTGTATAGGAGGCATCGGGTCCATAGGGGCGTGAATCGGTATGCCCCCGCACGGAGATCATATTAGGGGCCTTTGTAATAACTTTTGTAACAAGCTTTAATAGTTTAATTGTTTTAGGTAAGGGATCTGCGCTGCCTAATGTAAACATAGGCCGGCCTTTTTGATCAATAATTTGAATGCGTAAGCCTTCAGGTGTTTGGTCAATGAGGAGGTTCTCGGCAAGCGCTTGTAGTTCGGGCGTTTCAGACATGGCTTGTTTTATTTCATCGGCGAGCCCTTCAAAACGTTCTTCTTCACGGCGCTCAAGCTCATGTTTAAGTTCTTCTTCGGCAAGCTCTTCTATGTCGACCTCATCTTTACCACGGCCCTGTTCATCTGTTGGGGTTGCGGGTTGCTCCATAACCGGATTAACGTCGGAAGTCATCGCACCAGATTGGGACATCGTTAAACCGCCTAGTAGTCCACCAGAGCCACTAATTGAATCAGCAATACGAGGGTCAGAAGGTGAAAAATAAGAAGAAATCAGAGCTTTTTGTTCATCAGTTGTTACATTTAATAACCAAAGCAACAAGAAAAACGCCATCATTGCGGTTACAAAGTCAGCATAAGCCACTTTCCATGCGCCACCATGGTGACCATGCCCGCCTTTTTTTACTTTTTTGATGATTATTGGTTTTTCATCATCTGACATTTTTATATGTGACCTTTATTTATGAGGGCAGTGTGACACTTTCAGTGGCTTCCTCAACTTCAAGGAACGTAGGCTGGATATCATGGGCAAGAACCTTACGTCCAAACTCAATTGCAACCTGAGGCGCGGCACCTTGTAAGAACGCAAGAATACAAACTTTCATACAAATATAATATTGCATTTCAGCTTCTTCTTTTGAGGTCATAGCATTTGCAAAGGGGCCAACAAAACCATAAGCAATAAATACACCCGCAAATGTCCCAACCAAAGCGCCACCGATAAGCTTACCCAAAACTTCAGGAGGTTCTGTAATCGATCCCATTGTATGAATGACACCAAGCACAGCGGCAACGATACCAAGGGCAGGGATACCATCGGCCATGGTTTGGAAACCATGCGCAACGTGTAATCGTCCTTCTTTTTGTGTTTCAAGTTCTTGATCCATTAACGCTTCAAGTTCATGTGGGTTTTCAGAACCCAGAGAAATAATTCTTAAATAATCACAAACAAAAGTAACAGCATGATGGTCTTGCTGAAAAACGGGGAATTGACCAAAAAGTTCACTTTCCTCTGGTTCTTCAATATGTTGCTCAAGAGCGAGCCAGCCTTTTGTCCGCGCCATTTTAAAAATCGTAAACATTAAGGTAAGGAGTTCAAGGTAGGCTTCTTTATCGTATTTGTCCTTTTGAAACATACCTTTAAATTTTGAGCCCGTCGTTTTCAGGGTATGGGTGGTAACACTAATTAAATAAGCACCAAAGGCCGCGCCCAAAATAATAACAAATTCAAAGGGCTGCCAAAGTACGGCAAGATGCCCATCTGCGGCAACGTATCCCCCAAATACACAGACAAAAACTGCGAGGATCCCAATTAGTTTTATCATGAGTGGTTTTTACCTTTTAGCATTTTTAGTGTTCGTGTTCTCAAAATAGTTATATTCCTGTCAGACAGTATGCACGAGTGTGCAAAAATCATCAATTAAGACTTTACCCCAAATACATTATAAATGATATTCTCAATCAAAGTTTTTGTAATATCGTCATTTCCATTGTGTGGATTGTATTCAACGATCTCTAAGGCTTTGAATAATGGGTCAGATGCAAGGTTTTGGATTGCAGGTAAAACATCACGCGCTCTTAATCCATCGTTTTCAGGTGTGCCAACTCCGGGAGCATCTAAAGGGTCAAAACCATCAATATCAATTGAGAGGCCAAAACCATTGGTTCCGTTTGTGGCACGATTATAGGCTTCTTGGTAAATGTCTTGAAACCCCCGTTTATGAATATCGGCCATTTTATAAACGGCGATATTATGATGTTTTAAAAATTCTTCTTCGCCTGGCTCATAACTACGAATCCCAATTAGGCTGATATGTTGATTTGAAATTTTAGGGCTGTTAACGCAGAGGTTGATAAGATCTTTTTTACCATCTCCCATAAGCGTTGCAACAGGCATCGCATGCCAATGTCCACCCCATTTACCCTGATCGGCAGTTTGGGGAGTATGGGCATCCATATGGGCATCTAACCAAATAAGGCCAAATTTTTCACAGCTGTTTGTTCTATGGGTCAGCGCAGACCACGTGCCCATAGCAGATGAATGATCCCCGCCTATAATAACGGGGAAATTGGAGTTATCTAAAGAATACTCGATCGCGTTGATCAGTTTTTTTAGGCCTGTTAATAAAACGGGAAGCGTAAGGTCTTTGGTGTTGAGTTCTTGGTGAGAGCCAAGATCCTTTAATCCAAGCGCCCCAGCGTAATTCGCAATGAACCCGTTTTGTTCAAGGTGTGTTATGATTTTAGAAAAATTGGTTGCATCCGGTCCATCTTCACAGCGGAAATCTTTACTTCCCCAGCCACAGTCATAACCGATAAAATCAATTTCTTTGAAAAGACGCATTTAAACAGTTACCTATGATTTAATATTCAGATGAATATTTGTTGTAAACGAAGATGTTATTACCGTATAGCAATAATAATTAAATAAAAAGATACTTAGATCAATTTGTTATTATGGTATTTCAGCATATGTTGTAATCATCGGTTTTTTTTTGCAGAATAAAAACGATAGTGTGATTTTGGAGGAATTCTAAAACCACCGCTTTAAATTTTTGTGAAAAGGTATTTTTAAATGTTGATGCTTTGTTGGCATTACTGTGTTGGTTTTTTTCAATTTATGCTTTATGCGGTTGGCCCGATTTTATTGATTTATGCTTGTTTTATGTTCAAACGTGGTGTTATTCGACAAAGGCCAGCGTTACGACGTTTTTCTTTGATTTTTGGTCTACTGGTATCGGTTAAGGTTTTCCTGCTTGATACAGCAACACTTTCGCCTGTTATCGCGTGTTCCGTTGGGGCTTGCTCTCAAAGTGTGTTAATCAAAAACATTGGGCTTGGAATGTTTCTGATGTTAGGTGTTGGCTTTTGGCGGTCGTATAAAAAATTTGGAGCAGTTTATGATGAAGGCCGAGAGTACCAAGAGCCTAATAAACCTGAGATGAGGGCATGGGCATTGATGAGTATGCTTTCAGTTTCAGCTTTAATTGTCTGGCAGATTATGCCGTGGGCTGGGGCGTTAATTATGGGGACAATACCGGGTTTTTTTCAAGCCGTCCCGTGGCAGCTTTTGGCAACAATTTGTTTTACCCTTTTATTGATCGGTTTTTGGAAGTTAGAGGATGAAAACCCCAAAAAGGCATCGTATAGAGATAATGCAAAACGGACAACTGAAGGCTGGCGTCCACGTGACACTTTGTGGACGGCTTTAATCTTATATTTAATTGTTTTGGCATTGTCTTTTGTTGCGGAAGACATTCTGCATGGCTAAGGCGGATGTGCCTTTATATTGAGGCTGTTTGAGAGATTGAAATAGGACGACGTTGATATATTTGAGGTATTCAAAGTATAGGAAGCTGTCTTTAAAGTCTCTAACGGTTAGGCAAATGTTACATTTCTTAAAACAAACCTTACAGGGTGGGGCGCGGTGTGAGGGGCAACCGTAAAAACACTTGACAAAACCAGATTATTATGTAAACTAACAGACGGTTTTACGATTGATAATCAGGGATGTAAAAAAATGGATATGAAAACAAAAAAGACATTACAAAAAGTTTTTGATATCGCGCAAAAGTTTGCAGATAAACATGATTTGTTTTGCGAATGTAGTGTCGCCAGTGCTTTTAATCAAAATAGTATAATGATTTATGCCAGTGACAAGGGGTTGCCAATTGATAGCTCTGTTGCATATTGGAATATTGATGTCAAAAATAAACTCACTTTTTCTGGTATTAAACCCCATGCAAGTTTATGGATGGCTTATATGTTTGATCACTGGGATGGTGGAAGCTTTGCTATTAACAATGCCTCTGGTGAACAAAAATTTATAAATTTTCTCGGGCAATCACTGTCAGACTTTGAAAATAAACAAACATTGCAGAAACATGTGACGCAAAAAAGGGCTCTTTCGCGCTAAATAAAAAAATAAAGACATTTTACATTTTTGTGCGGTAAAGCCTTTCTTAGCATAGGATAAAGGCGTACTTATATTGTGTGGCGTTAGGCTTTTAAAAGTTTTGCGGCATCCAAAGCCGTATAGGTTAAAATTCCATCACAGCCGGCACGTTTAAAAGACATTAAAACTTCCATCATTGTTTTATCATAATCAAGCCAGCCATTTTGAGCAGCAGCCTGTAACATCGCATACTCGCCACTAACATGATAAGCAAAGGTGGGGACAGAAAACTCATCTTTAACTTTCCGGATAATATCAAGGTAAGGCATTCCCGGTTTAACCATAACCATATCGGCACCTTCTTGGAGGTCAAGGGCAACCTCGCGTAACGCTTCATTGGTATTCGCAGGATCCATTTGATAGGTTTTTTTATCCCCTTTAAGTGCACCACTTGAGCCAACCGCATCACGAAAAGGGCCGTAAAAAGAGGAAGCATATTTTGCGGAATAAGCCATTATAGACGTTGTGAAAAAGTCGTTATTTTCAAGCGTATCTCGAATGGCTGCAATTCGACCATCCATCATGTCAGAGGGCGCAATAACATCCGCACCAGCCTCAGCTTGACATAAGGATTGTTGGCACAAGATCTTAACCGTATCGTCATTTAAAACATAACCATCAGAATCAATAACACCATCGTGTCCGTGACTTGTATAAGGGTCAAGAGCAACATCACAAATTAAACCAATTTCTGGAACGGCGGATTTAATAGCACGTAACGTTCGGCAAATTAAATTATTAGAATTAAAAGATTCTGAACCATTGGGTGTTTTTAGCTCGGGTGGCGTGACGGGGAACAAGGCCAAAGCAGGTATACCTAAAGTCGCAGCCTCCTCCGCAGATTTAACAATCAGGTCAATGGTTTTACGTTCAACACCAGGCATTGATACGATTGCTTCCGTTTTGTTCTGGCCTTCAATAACAAAGAGTGGCCAGATGAGGTCATTTGCCGTGACATCATTTTCGGATACTAAGCGTCTGTTCCAATCGTTTGCCCGGTTTCGACGTAGGCGTGTTCGAGGAAAACTTGTTGATGAGGGCGGTGGTGTAGAATTTATTGATTTTATATCTCTAGTCATGGCAAACTTACCCAATTTGTAAATTATGAGAATCACTTATTACACCATATTTAAACATGAATGAAGCATTAGAAAACATATTATTTGAAGAAAAAGGGGGCGTGGCGATCGTTACCCTTAATCGGCCTAAAGCCTTAAATGCACTGACATTTGAGATGATTAAAACGCTAGATGAAAAACTGTATCAATGGGAAGAAGATACAAAGATCTTAGCTGTACTTGTTAAAAGTGCAGATCATAGAGCCTTTTGTTCTGGCGGGGATGTTAAGGCGGTTGCAATCGAAGCTAAAGCCATGCAGGACGGTCGAAGTGATGGGCAGATAACGGCCGATTTTTTTCGCGCCGAATATCGATTGAATCATCATATATTTAATTTCGAAAAACCTTATATCAGTTTTGTAAATGGTATTGTTATGGGGGGCGGTGTTGGTGTTTCGGCACATGGTAGTTTTAGGGTTGTTACAGAAAAAACACTTTTTGCAATGCCCGAAACGTCCATTGGCTATTTTCCAGATGTTGGCGGCAGCTCTTTTTTAAATAAATGTCCAGGAAATATTGGGTTATATCTTGCTTTGACAAGCCAGCATATTAAAGCGGAAGAAACATTATATTCAGGTTTTGGAACACATTATATCCCGTCAATTGGTTTGGAAGACCTGGAGCATAATTTATTAACAGCGGATTGGAAAAGGTCGGATGCGCATTCGGTCGCTAATGCTATTCTTGCAAACTATAGCGGGGATTTAGATGGGCGAAGCTCAAACTTGGCAGAACGACGCCCTGAAATAGATTTGCATTTTAGCCAACCCAGTGTTGAAGAAATTTTTAAATCACTTCAGCAAGATCAAGGGGCGTGGGCGCAGGATACCTTAAAACAGCTTAACCGGATGTCTCCGACAAGTTTGAAGTTGGCTTTTAAACAGCTAACACAATCCAATTCGGAAAATATGGATTTTGAAGAGGCGATGATTATCGAATATCGGATCAGTCAGGGCTGTATGAAACACCCGGATTTTTATGAGGGTATTCGGGCAGCCTTAATCGATAAAGACCGAAAACCGAAATGGAATCCAAAAAATATAGAAGATGTTAATAACAATGAGATAGACTTATATTTTGAAAGTTTAGAAGAAAAAGATTTGTCATTCTAAGCTTTACGTCTATATGTTTAAGTGTTTTAATAGAACAATGTGCAAGGTTTTCTGGGCACGATTTTAATTTTAATTCTGGAGGAATTGAGGGTGAATACATCTTATTACGATGCGATTAATTTAATCGAACGGCTGCACCGTCAGTTTCTAGATGTCTTGAAAGTCGAGCTTGAGCGCGGTGGTATCCATGATATTAATAACGTTCAAAGTTTAATTCTTCACAATATTGGTGAAGATGAAATGACCGTTGGAGAGTTAACTATGCGAGGTTATTACCTCGGTTCAAATGTTTCATACAATGTGAAAAAAATGGTTGAAAATGGTTATCTAATTCAAGAACGTTCGATCCATGATAAACGTTCCGTACGAGTGCGTTTGTCCGATAAAGGTAAGGCGCTTAACGTAGCAATCGCAGACCTTTATAAAAATCATGAAACAAATTTGGAAGGTTCCAATTTAACGGAAGAACGTTTAAAAGAGCTCAACCAGACTTTAAATGATTTGGAAAAATTCTGGGCGAGCCAAATGGGCTTAGGAAGCTTATCAGCAGTGACATCTTAATCGGCTCTTTGTTATAATTTATAAAAAAAGCGGTTGCACAAAGGTAGCCGCTTTTTTTGTTGACTGTTATGTATATAAGTTTTAGGTTTAGGGCGAAAATTCTTAAATTTCTGGCGCAATTTGGGGTGTATGGAGCTTTTTTAGCTGATAATTTATTGCAAGAGGATTTCTAAATGTCAAATGAACGACCTAAATCAACGTATCGGCAACGTAAGGAACGTGAAGAGAAGCTTTTATCGTTGAAAGAAAATATTAAAGGTAAGCTCAAAAGTATTTTTAACGTTAAGTCCAAAAAACGTAAAGTTGCGGCAACAGCTTTGGCCGTTTCCTTGTTGGGAGCGAGTGGCGTTGGAATCGATTATACGTATCAAGAGGCGACCGAAAAGAAAATCCTCGCTAAAGTTGAATCTGTTGAAAAAATTGAACGTAAAACATCGGAATTTACGACCATCACGGTCAAGAATGGGCAGAAAAAAGTTGTTTACGATTCTCAAGGTAAACCTGTTCCCGTACCTCCTTCGGTTAAGGAAGAGCTCAAAGATACGGATATCGAGTATCGCGTGCGCGTGAGCTATTATGATTATGCGGGTGGTGGTGATATTAAAGCGACTTTTAATAATTCATCTGAATGGCTGCAACAAAAATCTGAAAAAGATGCGGAACGCCTGTTTAATACGTTACAGGTCGGACAAGAATACTGGATGACAGTTGTTGGGAAAGATTTTGGTCTGGTTGATGACCGGAATATCATTGAGGCTAAAAAATATGAACGTCCAGCTCCGGTTAAAGACTATATTCGTCCTTTGCCGTTGTTTGACCTCGATAAATTTTTTAAGAACCCAAATCCGGGGCCGTAAATGTAGAAATATAAAGTATGTAAAAAGCCTTGTGATTTTATACTTCACAAGGCTTTTTTTTATGGGATTTATTCGTTGAAACTATCCAAAGGCTTGAAGACCTGTTTGCGCTCTGCCAAGAATAAGCGCGTGAATATCATGTGTGCCTTCATAAGTATTGACGGCCTCTAAATTCATCACATGGCGGATGATATGGAATTCATCGGAAATACCGTTGCCTCCAAGCATATCTCGTGCTTCTCTTGCAATGGTAAGTGCTTTGCCACAGTTATTACGTTTCATCATTGAGATGTTTTCAGGCGCAAGGCGATTTTCATCTTTAAGTCGTCCAATCCTAAGCGCACCTTGAAGGCCTAGTGTAATATCCGTTTGCATATCGGCTAATTTTTTTTGGATTAGTTGAGTTGCGGCCAATGGTTTGCCAAAAACAGTGCGGTCTAGCGCATATTGTAATGCTGTTTGCCAGCAGAATTCGGCAGCACCCATTGCGCCCCATGCAATACCAAAACGCGCATTATTGAGGCACATAAAGGGGCCTTTTAAACCTCGAATTTCTGGAAAAGCATACTCCTCAGGAACAAAAACATTGTCCATGACAATTTCGCCTGTTTCGGATGCGCGTAAAGAAAACTTACCTTCAATTTTTGGCGCACTTAATCCTTCCATGCCTTTTTCAAGAACAAAACCACGGATCTTACCGTCATCATCTTTGGCCCAAACAACAAAAACATCGGCAATGGGGGCGTTTGTAATCCACATTTTATTACCGGTTAAAAGATAACCGCCATCCGTCTTTTTTGCGCGTGTTTTCATGGAGCCTGGGTCAGAACCGGCATCGGGCTCTGTTAAACCAAAACATCCAACAAGTTCACCTTTACCAAGAGCGGGCAGAAATTTATCTTTAACCGTATCGGTGCCAAAAGCATATATAGGGTACATGACGAGCGATGATTGCACGGACAATGCAGAGCGGTAACCAGAATCAACACGTTCTACTTCACGAGCGATGAGACCGTAAGAAACATAATTAATACCGGCACAGCCATAGCCATCAATTGTGGAGCCGAGTAAACCAATTTCACCCATTTCTCTGAAAATATCACGATCAAATTTTTCATGTCGATTAGCTTCTAAAATGCGCGGCATGAGTTGATCTTGGCAGTATCCTTGTGCCGTGTCTCGAATAAGGCGTTCATCCTCACTGAGTTGCTCGTCTAAAAGGAAGGGGTCTTGCCAGTTAAATTGTGTGATCATATTATTTTTCTTACCTGTTTTATCGATAAGAGCATTTTGTGGAGACATGAATTGCTCTCTTTGTTAAATTTCAGCTATTATAGTTTTAGCATGTGTTTTAATAGACAGCAAAAGAAGAAAAATGTCAGTTCCAAATAATTTAATGGCAGGCCGTGAAATTATTATAGAATTTTTTCCCGTTGGCCAGATTGTAAAAGTAACAGCGATGGATATACAAACCATGGTCGAAATTTCTATTCAAGGTCCCGCGTCCGCTGGCGAAGCTATGCTCCAAAGAAATGCTGTAAAAAGGTTGGAATATGTTCTGAAAAAAAAGGGGCACCTCTAGCCGTAAAATATTTACGTTTATGGTATTGGGTTTGTTTACTTTAAGAACACTAAATGTGTTTTCAATATAGACCCATACCCCTATATATAGTATAAATTTTTCGTATTGAACTAAAATATAGATGCTATGGAGCAAATGATGGAATTACGCAAAATTATTGCAATCGCCTCAGATCATGCTGGCTTTGCAATGAAGGAGAAAATTGAATCATTTCTTCAAGGTGAAAATTACGATGTTTTAGATGTTGGGTGTCACGGTATCGAGTCTTGCGATTATGCTGATTATGGACACCACCTTGCCGAAGCGGTAAAATCAGGTCGGGCGCATTGTGCGATTGCACTGTGTGGTTCGGGGCTAGGCATTAGTATGACGTTAAACCGACATACAAATGTCAGGGCGGCCCTTTGCCACAACGAAGAAACAGCTCGGCTTAGCCGCCAACATAATGATGCAAATGTTTTGGTGATGGGGGCCAGAATGTTAGAAGAAAAAATGATTTTCGACTGTATAAAAATTTTTTTAGACACGGAATTTGAGGGCGGTCGACACCTTGATCGGATTAAAAAAATTGAAATAATGTAAAAATGTGTAAAATTTAAAAGAACAAAACAGGCGTAGAATTAAAAATGAACAGGCAAAAAACTAACAATTTTTATACGGATAGTGTGGCTCAAAGCGATCCAGAAGTCGCAAGCGCCATTGCCAATGAATTAAAGCGGCAACAAGAACAAATTGAGCTTATCGCATCGGAAAATATTGTTTCAAAAGCTGTGATGGAAGCTCAGGGCTCTGTCATGACCAATAAATATGCCGAAGGGTACCCGCGTAAACGTTATTATGGCGGCTGTGAATATGTTGATGTCTCTGAAACACTTGCAATAGAACGTGTAAAACAATTGTTTAGTGCTCAATTTGCCAATGTTCAGCTTCACTCAGGTTCGCAGGCGAACCAAGCCGTATTATTGGCCTTGTTAAAGCCGGGAGCAACAATTTTGGGAATGTCTTTGGCGGCAGGCGGGCATTTAACACACGGCGCAAAACCGAATTTATCAGGAAAATGGTTTAATGTTGTTCAATATGGTGTTCGGGAAGAGGACGCCTTAATCGATTATGATGAAGTTGAGCGGCTGGCAAAAGAACATAAACCAGAGATGATTATTGCAGGGGCTAGTGCTTATCCCCGTGAAATAAATTTTGAACGTTTTCGTCAAATTTCCGATCAGGTCGGGGCATATCTTATGGTTGATATGGCTCATTATGCTGGACTGATTGCGGCAGGGATCTACCCAAACCCGGTACAACATGCCCATGTCGTAACCTCAACAACACATAAAACGCTGCGGGGCCCTCGTGGTGGAATCGTTCTAACCAATGATGAAGATATCTCAAAAAAAATTAATTCAGCCGTTTTCCCCGGCTTACAGGGAGGGCCTTTAGAACATGTGATCGCAGCCAAGGCCGTTGCCTTTAGAGAGGCGCTGAGCCCAGATTTTAAAGTTTACTCACAAGCTGTTTTGGATAATGCTCGCGCTTTGTCGAATACCTTAAAACAGGGCGGTCTTGATATCGTTTCTGGTGGTACGGATTGTCACTTGTTATTGGTTGATTTACGCCCAAAAAAACTAACGGGTAGAGATGCGGAACAAAGTTTAGAACGCGCGCGATTGACCTGTAATAAAAATGCGATCCCCTTTGACCCCGAGAAGCCGATGGTGACCTCAGGGGTGCGGCTTGGGACGGCCGCGGCAACAACACGTGGGTTTGGTGTTGACGAGTTTATCCGTGTTGGAGAGCTTATCGTTATGGTTTTAGACGGGCTTGCTGTAAACGGGGCTGAAAACAATCAAGCCGTAGAGCAAAAAGTCTCAGATGAAGTATTGGCGATGTGCCAACGCTTTCCTATTTATGAAGGTTAAATTTTAGAAGGTAATTTTTATGAAATGTCCATTTTGTAACAGTGAAGATACACAAGTTAAAGATTCACGCCCAACCGAAGACAATGCCGCTATTCGTAGGCGTCGTATTTGTGCCACATGTGAGGCACGATTTACAACATTTGAGCGAGTCCAACTTCGTGAATTAACGGTTATAAAAGCTGATGATCATCGTGAACCATTTCAACGTGAAAAAATGTTGCGTTCTCTGCGCCTCGCTCTGCAAAAACGCCCCGTTGAAGATGAAAATATTGAGCGTATTGCCAATAGTATTGTTAGAAATTTGGAAGCGACAGGAGAAAGCCATTTTACAACACTTAAAATCGGTGAGTATGTTATGGAGGCACTTGCAACCCTAGATCCAATTGCTTATGTACGATATGCTTCTGTTTATAAAGATTTTCGTGAAGTTTCTGATTATAATGACTTCCTTGAACAAATCGAAAGCGTTTGCCGTCGGGAACGTTTGGGTTAATAATAAAATTTGGCGAGAAAGAAACATTGATGGTTGATACGAAAACACCTTATTTAATGATTGTTGAAGCACAATCCTATCCTGATATCGTTCAGGAACTCTCTACAAATGCGATTAAAGTATTCGAAGATGCTGGTGTTGAATATGAATGTCTGAAAGTACCAACGGAATATGAAATCCCAGCAGCAGTTGCATTTGCGGTTCGAGGGCACGAATTTTATTCACGCCGCCGCCGTTTTGATGGTTATGTCGCGTTGGGCTGTGTGATCGAAAATGTAGTGCCTCATTATGATACACATTATTTTGTTGAATGTATTCGAGGGTTACAGAATTTAACCACAGAGCATGCTCTTGCCCTTGGGAATGGGGTTTACACATGTCAAAATATGGCTCAAGCAACAGAGTGGGCGCGTAAAAATAGTAGAAATATAGGTGGACATGCTGCACAAACAGCGTTATCCATGCTTGACTTAAAACAACATTTTGGCATGAAACCGCGATGACAAACGAAGAAAATAAAAATAAAATTAAAAAAAATGATTTAGCAGCAGCACCTGCAAAACGTGTAATCAAGTTAAACGAAGGCTCGAAAAAAGCACGGAATAGTGCCGCACGTTTAGCTGCCGTTCAAATTTGGTACCAAGTTATGGTGACAGAGCAAAAATCGGCAGAGGTTTTACGTGAGTTTATTGATCACCGGATTGGTTTTGAGCTTGATGGAGATGTTTTTGTACCGGCAGAACAGGGATTGTTAACCAATACAATTGATTGTATGCGTGAAAATCGCTCTGAAATAGAAGAAATGGTTTCAGCAACGCTCGGCCAAGGAAAACATGATGATGTAGAGCCTTTGTTAAAAGCAATTATGTTGATGGGGGTCTGTGAGATTATGTCGTATAGTGATATTGATATTGGCATTATCATTGCCGATTATCTCAAAGTCGCAAATGCCTTTTATGATAAGGGTGAGGTTAAACTTGTTAATGCGGTGCTTGATAAGCTTGCAAAAACATTGCGGAACTAAGAAATTTGGCCGACAGAAGCTAATTCTTGAAGGCTATGAGGCACGACCTGTTTCTATTTTTTCTGATAAACTGCCCCATTCCGTCCATGAACCATCGTAGACAGCAACATTTTCATTACCAAGATTATACAAAGCAAGGGCAAAAACACAGGCTGTAACCCCGCTACCACATGACGCAACAAGGTTTTTTTTATCACCTAAACCTGCTTTTTGTATTTTATTTTCGATATCTTTAAGCGATTTAAAACAGGCACAATCTGCCTCCAAAAGCTCTAAAAAGGGCAGGTTTTTACTACCGGGGATATGGCCTGCGGTGTTTTGCACTCGTGCATCTGGAATACGCCCTTCAAACCGTTCTGGGTCACGAACATCTATAACTAAGTCATTATGTTGTTGAAGATTTGTTTGAATTTCATCAAAAGTCCGCACAAGGAATGCCCGGTACTCTTTGACTTTAAAGTCACCTCTCATCGGGGTTGGTGCAATGCCCGAATAAATCTCATGCCCTTGGGCTTGCCATTGTGGTAGACCACCATCTAAAACGGCAATGTTATCATGGCCAAAAACGCGAAACATCCACCAAACCCGCGAGGCTGCAAGAGAAAAACCATTTTGATCATAGACAATAATTTGATCGTCATTGTGAAGACCAAGCTTTTGAACTTTTTTTTCAAAAGTGTACTTAGACGGTAACATATGGGGGAATAAAGAATGAGGATCACATATATCATCAATATCAAAATGTTGAGCCGTTCCAATCGAAGCAAAAACATCATCACGGTGTATGCCCATGGTGCAATCAAGTGTTTTGACATGGTGATGGTTCACAATTTTAGCAAGTTCGTTTGTTGTAATAATACTTTTGTACATTTTTACGCACTTTCTTTGAAAAATGCTAACTCCAAGTGGTTTTTAAGCGACTGTAGTTGTCTTTAAACCAATAAAGAGCAAGCGCTGTCATACCTTGTACAATTTCGTGCTGTTCGAGCATGGTGAAAACATTGTTTACGGATATGAGTTCTGTATTAATCTCTTCGCCTTCGTCTGTCATACCGTAAAGACGCGAGGTATCAGCATCATTAATACACCCACAATAAAGATAGAACTCTTCATCCAAACATCCAGAGCTTGTGAAAAAATTTCCAATAAATTCTGTGTTTAATACAGTTGTACCCGTTTCTTCGTAGGCTTCGCGGATTGCACTGTCTTTTGGATCTTCTTTCTCATCAACCATGCCGCCTGCGGCCTCCCAAATCCAGGGGTTGTCGTATCCAGAAGCAAAAACACCAAAACGAAATTGCTGACTTAGCAGGATTGCATCTTTTTGAGGGTGGTAGAGCAACATAAGAGCAGCCTTGCCACAATGCATAACTTCACGTGTTGTGGGGGGCAATAAATTGGAGGTTTGTTTAGAAAAACTCGAATGTTGTAACGTGATATCTTCTAATTTGTGAAAACCATCAAATAAGGTTTTCCGTTCAATGATTTTTATGTTTCGGTTGTTTGTCATGTTATCCTCATTTTGAAACGATGGTCGTCAGTTTCAATTCTATTCATCAATAAAGTTTTATATACCATGATTTTGAAAAGGGTGGCGTTTTTTATAGGATAGGCTTTTGTCATAATTCGTTGACTTTTTATAAAGAATGCGGTTTAATATTCAAATATTTTATGAGAATTGATATGAAAGATATTGTGCAATGCAAGAACATCAACCGGGGTTCTATTCTATAGTGCAAATAAAACAGGCGATTTCAGACCAGCTTGTGATTGGTTTGAGGGGGAATAAAGTGATTGCAAAAGGTAATATGGAGCGCGCGGAACGTGAAGTTTTAAAACAATGTTATGCCGAGGCCAAAGACAGTTTATATGATGTGGTATCCACTCACCTTGGCGCGTGTTTATGGTTGTTAGAACAGCATCAAATATTAAGTGGCAATGAGACAAAAATATTTTTACCGATGTCTCCTGAAAAAATATGCTCAAATGATTATTCGATGCAAACACTGGCAAACGAAATCAAAAAGAATGTTGATCAAGTTGAAAATATTTCGGAAACATCGTTAAAAGATTTGGATGATATCACAACGGAATTTAAACAAAAAAGAGATCAAAAACGTTTAAAAAACAACCTCAATTCACTCCATGAAAAAAAGACAGCTCTTCACCTTAAACGCCGTAACCGGTAGGGTTTCTAATTGTTTACAGCGCAGATTATTTGTCTGGCGGCGTAATAAACGTCTTCTTCGGTGGTCATGCGCCCAAAAGAAATACGGATTGATTTAAAAATATCCTCATCTGACAAACCAATAGCCTTTAAGGTCGGTGAGGGCTTATTGGACTGAGAAGCGCAGGCTGAACCAGTTGAAATACAAAGCTCATCCATAAGATCCAAAAGCAACATTTCAGCACTATCAATGGGCAGGGTCAGGTTAAGAGAGCCTGATAGTCGCTGAGACAAACTGCCATTAACCCGAATTTTGGGTATATTTGTTTGAACCTCATCAAGGAAAAGACCTGTTAAGTGGTTCATGCGCTTATTTTCACAAGACATTTTCAGTTGTGCAATTTCACAGGCTTTGCCAAAACCAACGGCAAGTGCAAGAGGGATAGTGCCAGAGCGTATGCCCTGTTGGTTCCCACCATGGATAATGGGAGTAAGGGGAAGGGGTGGTTTACTTCGTACATATAATGCGCCGACCCCAACAGGGCCGTAAAGCTTGTGGGCAGACATGCTGAGTAGGTCAATGCCCATCTCTTGGATATCAAGGTTAACTTTTCCAACGGCTTGGGTGGCATCACTGTGAAAAAGAGCGTCAAAAGAGTGCGTGAGTTCGGCGATGGTTTTAAGATCCTGAAGCGTACCAATTTCATGGTTCGCCGCAATAACAGAAACAAGAGCTGTATGATTAGAAAGGCCGTTTTTCACAGCATCTGGGGTGATGATACCTGCGGAATTCGCGGGGATTATTTTGACACGATAACCTTTTTCTTCAAGAGCTGGGATACAGTTACGAACGCTATCATGCTCTAAATCACTGACCAAAATTTCATTTTTTTGAGGTTCAAATGGTAAGCCTAATAAAGTAATGTTATTTGCTTCGGTGGCGCCACTTGTTAAAATAATTGACCTTGCGGGAGCGTTAATAAGGTCACCAATTTGTTTTTTAACTGTTGCAATGACATGGGCGGCCTCACGTCCCTTTTGATGTTTAATCGCGCTCGGGTTACCAAACCCAGAGGTGAAATAGGGTAACATGGCCTCAACCACTTTTTTGTCACAAGGGGTGGTGCCATGATAGTCGAGGTATACCGGTGTTGTTATCGTCATAAGGCTGTTATACGGTTGTTGTTTGTGTTGGTGTAATAATATCGCATTGTATCAATTGTGCGGCAACAGATATTGCAATTTCGCGAGGATGTTTTCCTTTCATGCCTTCTATGCCAATGGGGCAGGTAAGTCTGTTAAGGTGTTTTTTGTCAATGCCATCCGCCACTAATTTTTTTTCAAATTTGACCCGTTTGGTTTTGGAACCAATAAGGCCTAGATATGCAAAATTATTTTGCTGAAGCGCAGTGAAAACAATCTCATAATCCAAGTCGTGATCGTGTGTCATGATTAAAATAAAATCAGTATTTTTTAAATGGTCGATTTCGGTGTTTGGGCTTGAGGTGACAATTTTTTCGACAAGATCTTGGTCGTGGCTTGGGAATTCATCAGGGCGTGTGTCAATCCATTTAATGTTAATAGGCAGGCTGGCTAAAACCTGAATAACCTCCTTGCCAACATGTCCTGCCCCAAAAAGATAAAGTGTTTTTTTGATATCAATAAAGGGTTCAAGCAAAATGGTGACAGCACCACCACAACATTGAGATAAAGACGGACCAAGGGCAAAATTTTGAAGACGGGGTGATTTAGGGCATTTTTGTAGAAGAGCTCGTGCGTGATCAATGGATTGAAATTCTAAATTACCGCCTCCGATTGTGCCAAATATTTCCTCCTCCGTTACAACCATTTTTGTTCCGGCATCTCGTGGTGTTGACCCTTTGGATTCAACAACTGTAATTAAAATACACGGAATTTTTTTTTGCCGTAGTTCTGTTAATATCGGGAGCCATGAATGATTAAGATGCATCTGTGGTTTCCTTAAGCGCTGTCAGAGTTCTTAAAACTTCTTCTGGAGTAGCGGGGGTGTTGAGTTTGGGGGGGATTTGATAGCTTTTCACCGATGCTATCGCATGTCGAATCGCTAAAAAACTAGAAATCCCATGCATCAAAGGCGGTTCACCAACGGCTTTTGATTTGTGGATGGTATCTTCGCGGTTTGAATTTTGATAAAGCTCAACATTAAATATATCGGGAATATCACGAGCCGTTGGTATTTTATAAGTACTCGGCGCATGTGTTTTTAAGTTGCCTTTTTCATCCCAACATAATTCTTCAGACGTTAGCCAGCCCGTGCCCTGGATATACCCCCCTTCAATTTGCCCGATATCAATGGCGGGGTTCAGTGAGGAACCCACATCATGTAAAATATCGGAACGTAAAATATTATACTCGCCGGTAAGGGTATCGATGATGACTTCTGTTGCCGAAGCGCCATACGCAAAATAGAGAAAAGGCCGTCCTTTTGCATCTTCTTTATTCCAATGGATTTTAGGTGTTTTATAAAATCCCGTTGAAGAGAGTGAAATTCTGTTCTCATAGGCAAGGCTAATAAAATGTTTAAAGCTAAATTTTTGCGTCCCAATGTGGATTTGATTATTGTGAAAATGGATGTCATCGATGGGGGTTTGATAATATTGGGAAGCGAAGGTCACAAGACGTTTTTTAAGAGTTTGTGCCGCGGCTTGTGCGGCCTTGCCATTTAAATCTGTGCCACTGGAGGCAGCGGTCGCGGAGGTATTTGGGATTTTATCCGTTGCGGTTGCCATGATCCTGACGTGGGTGAGGTCAACTTGAAATTCATGAGCAACAACTTGGGAAATTTTGGTGTGTAACCCTTGTCCCATTTCTGTACCACCATGGTTTAAGTGAATGCTGCCATCTTTATAAATATGAATAAGAGCACCCGCTTGATTTAACATGGTGAGGGTGAAGCTAATCCCAAATTTTACAGGACTCAATGCAATGCCTCTTTTGAGAAGAGGGCTTTTGTCATTGAAGGTTTTAATTTCTTTTAAGCGCTTGTGATAATTACAATTTTTTGCAAGTTCGGGTAATAAGTCATGAAGAATATTGTCCTCCACATCCATACCATAATGTGTTGTTGATCTGTCTGATAAAGCATTTTGTGCATCGTATAAATTAATCATTCGAACCTCAAAAGGATCTTTACCAAGCTTAAAAGCAATATCATCAAGAATATTTTCGATAATCACCATGCCTTGAGGCCCACCAAACCCACGGAATGCGGTGTCGGAAACTGTGTTGGTTTTACAGCGGTAGCTGGTGATTTTGGCATTGTTAAGGTAATAGGCATTATCGGAATGAAACATCGCACGATCCGCAATAGCATTGGAAAGATCCGCAGACATACCACAGCGAACAGCATGTTCAATTTCAATAGCTTGTATTAGACCGTCATCATTAAAACCAACGGTATAATCAACATCAAAAGCATGCCGTTTTCCCGTCATAATCATGTCATCATCCCGATCAAAACGTATTTTTACCGCACGTTTGCTTTTGTGAGCCATCAAAGAGGCAATACACGCCGCCCAAGAGGATTGGCTTTCTTTGCCACCAAAACCACCTCCCATACGGCGAACGTTAACGGTTACAGTGTTCTCAGCTTGCCCAAGGACTTTGGCAATCAAGTGCTGCATTTCAGAAGGGTGTTGTGTTGAAGACCAACATAAAATTGAGCCATTTTCTTCAGGAATCGCAAGCGCAATTTGGCCTTCTAAATAAAAATGATCTTGTCCGCCAATGTGCATTTGGCGTGATAGAATATTCTGAGATTGGCAAAGTGCTTTGGTGCTATCGCCGCGCTCCATTGTATAAGGATCGCCAACAAAAGATGCCTTCTCCATAGATTGTTTGGTTGTAAGAACTGGGGGCAAAATTTCATATTCGATGATAGCTTTGTGAGCCGCTTCATACGCAATTTCTAAAGTTTCGGCCGCAACGGCGAGAAGAGATTGACCAGAAAATTCAATATGTGTTTCTGCAAAAAGAGGATCACCCCCAAAAACTGGCGCAATGTCATTTGAACCCGGAATATCGTTAGCAGTTAAAACCAGATGGACGCCGGGAATATGGCATGCAGAGATGTCTATATTTTTAATGATCGCGTGGGCATGCGGGCTTTTGAGAATATAGCCGTGAAGACAGCCACGTGGTTCAGGAATATCATCTGTGTATATCGCTTCACCTGAAACGTGAAGTTCAGCGCTATCGTGTTTGTTTTTTTCGCCAACATCACCTTTGATGCGACTGGTACTTTGAGCAACCATTTGTTTTTTATGGGGCATAATTAAAGACCTGTGTTTGGGTTTCAGGAGAGCTTGTCTCAATGAAAAAACGATAGAGTAAATTTTGTGCTGATGTCATGCGGTATTCACTGCTGGCGCGCATATCACTTAATGGTGTGTAATCTTTTGCCATGATTAGCATTGCCTTTTGAAGGGTTTCTTCATCCCAGTTTTGACCAATTAAAAAATCTTCGGTATGTCTAGCGCGCTTCGGTGTGGCAGCAACACCACCATAGGCAATACGTAAAGAGCTTACTTTGTTTTGAGGGCTAAGGGTGAGAGAAAAAGCCGCGCATACCGAGGAGATGTCTTGGTCGAAGCGTTTTGACAGTTTGTATGTTTTAACAAGTTGGCCTTTGGTTTTTTTAGGAATAATAATTTTTTCAAGAAACTCAGCCGTTCTTAAATCTTGTTTTCCGTAGGCGATAAAATAATCTTCGACTGGAATTTCGCGCATTTCCTTTTTTGAACGCAAAATAAGGTGTGCATTGAGTGCAATTAAAAGAGGTGGCCCATCTCCGATAGGGGAACCATTGGCAATATTGCCCCCAAGTGTTCCTGAGTTTCGAATTTGTGTTGAGGCAAAACGACGTAATAAAGTTTCGATCGTTTCATCATAGGTCGAAAGACTTGCAAAACATTGGCTGTACGTTACAGATGACCCAATTTCTAACCCATGATTGTTTTCGGTGATGGATTTTAAACTGTCAATTTCCCCTGTATAGATCATAGTTTGTTGTTTTTTATGATGTTTTGTAACCCAAAGACCGATATCTGTACCTCCAGCAAGGATTGTTGCATCAGGATATTGTGCTAAGAGTTTACAAAGATTTTGTATCGTACGCGGTGCGAAATATTTAAAGCCATCAACGTCATAAAAGAAATCTGTTTGGCGTTGTATTTTTGAAAGGGATGCTGGAGGTATGATTTTATAATCATCGAATGTTTTGGCAGCGTCAAGGATTGGACGGTAACCTGTGCAACGGCATAAATTTCCAGCAAGAGCTGTTTTAATCTCTTCATCACATGCTTGGTTTGTATTATTTGCTAATGCATAAAGCGACATCACAAATCCCGGCGTGCAAAAACCACATTGTGACCCATGATGATCGACCATTTTTTGTTGTACGGTGTGAAGTTGGCCTTGTTTGTTTTTTAGATGTTCAACGGTAATCAAGTGTTTACCATCTAAAACGGGAATAAACATGATGCATGCATTGATGGCCTTGTAATGAATGGATCCTGTTTGGTCCTTTTCACTTAAAACAACAGTACAGGCACCACAATCACCTTCGGCACAGCCTTCTTTGGTGCCGGTTAAATTTTTATGATCTCTCAAATACTGTAGAACCGTTGTATTTGGGGGTAGGTTTGAAATTTCGCAAACTTGATCATTTAAGATAAATTTAATTGCGTCCGCCACGTTACCTCGCAAAATGGTTATAAAAAAAACAATAAATTACGTGTATTGAATATAATGCTTTTATAAAAAAAGTCACCCCAGAATGATTAAAGGCACGCCGGCACACATTGTTAGAACACCTAATATTTTGCCTTTTGTTAGGGGTTCGTTAAAGGCGATACGGCCAAAAATAATAGATGAAATTTGTCCAATAACCCGTTTGACGGATTCAACAATACCGACATAGATCATCGTTAAAGACAACATTTGAAGCCCGAGCGCACCAGCGTATAACAGGGCGAGGATGCCAATCGTTTTCCAGTGTTTTCGGTCGGGCATTTCAGATTTTTTTAACCGGCCTCTAATGAAAAGCCATAACCATAAAAGGCTTGCGACAATTGTAAAATGTATCAGAGCATGAGTGGCAACATTGGTGTGTCTTAAGGCTATTCGGTCGAAAACCGGAGCCAACGTCCAAAAAAAAGCAACATAACACATATATTTAGCGCCTTTTTCCGCAATGAAATTTTGCCAAATGGCGAAGAGGTTAAAGGCTTTTTTGTCCGGTGTGTATAACCAAAGAATACCAAGAACAACAAAGGAAACCCCGAGCCATTGAAAAAGTGATAAAAACTCACCTAAAAAGAAATACCCAATAATAGCGGTAAAAACAGGTGTTAGAGAGAGGAGAGGGATTGTCTTGCTCAAGGGAGAAAGCGTTACAGACCGCACAAATAAAATATTGGCAATCAGGTTTGATAACGCATTTAATGTGCCTGGAACGATGTACCCATTAGAAAAATGAAAATTATCAGATAGAAAAAAGAGCGTAAGGTATATTGGAATAATGGTCGTAAAAATAATGGCTGTCAGCAATGTTGGCGCGCAAAATTGACCTGCGAGCTTCCGTGTAAAATCGGAACCAGCATAACAAAGGCCACAACCTAAAACGGAGAATAAAGCAACTGTTGAAATTTCTATCATAATGCACTCACCTTAGCATTAATGTTTGAAAGACAAAAACTTAATAAGGTGTTTTATCTGTTTTTTCTTGCCATTCTTTAAAAACAGACAAGGCATCATCTCGGCAAATTTGTGAAATAGGGATGGTGCGTTTTTCCTTTGGAAGTGCGACTTCAGTATATAGAAAACGATCATCAAAATCGATGTCGGCGGCATCTTGTTGGGTGTTTGCATAGTAAATAATGTTAATGCGCGCCCAGTAAATTGCCGCCAAACACATGGGGCAGGGTTCACAGCTTGTATATATCGTTGCACCTTCTAGGCTGAAATTATCGACATTACGGCAGGCATCCCGAATAGCCGTGACCTCTGCGTGAGCCGTAGGGTCGTTTGACGATGTGACATTATTTGCACCCGTTCCAATGATTTTACCATCTTTGACAATAAGAGCTCCAAAAGGCCCGCCAATATTTTGTTGCATATTATCACGACTAAGCTTGATGGCTTGTTTCATATAATCGGCATGTGTTGCGTTGCGTGTTTTAGGCATTGTCTTTAAGGTTTCCAAAGTTTGTAAATCTGCGACAGCCTTTATCCGATATTAATGGGGGGCTTGTCAAGTTGAGCAAGTCTTGCCCTTATTTGATAAAGTCATTAAGGGAGGTGTAAATTTGTTTTTGTTTTTTTGTAGCACCTGTGCCGTTGTACCCTGCAATGACGGTTAATCGGTGTAGCGCCATAAGAGAGGATAAGGCAAGGTTCATTTTCTCTTTTTTTATATAATCAAAAACTTTTATAAAATCTTTCATCTCATTGATTTTAATTGGAATTTCTTCAAATTTTATAATTTCATCACCATCAATGCTGCGGTGTTGAGTAAAAGGCACGTTTCCGGCTTTGGTTATCCCCACAAATTCAGGTTTTCCACATCGATTGATCCATCTAAAAAATCCAGTAATTATAGTATTTTCTTTGATGTCGTTAAAGTAATCTTCCATGCCCGTTTCTTCGCACGTTTCCCGAGCCATTCCATGGATAATAACATCCTTAAAATTATCAGGATTTCCGGCTGCGGCAAGATCGCTATAACTCATAGAGCCGGAGCCACCTAAGGCAATTGAATCGGCACAAATAGCTTTACGTGAACCTTGGTAAAGCATTGCCACTTTGTTGTTTTCAGTTAAGAGGAGGCTGGTTATGCCGCCATGCCCGGAAACACGGGTGTGGAAATCATCTCGAAACCGGATACTTTCTATGCCATCAATAAATGTTTTTTTAACAGGAAAGTAGGATGTTAAGTCTGTGTAAAGCTCGGGTTTTTGTTTGATATTTGACCTGAAAATACGACTTCTAAAAGCTTCGTTCGTCAGTAAGGCATTAAAATAAGTGGTTTTTTGAATAGGGATGGGTTTTTCCCCAATGAGTTGATCAGCGGTTATAGGCAGCCCGATACTTTCTCCATTGGTTGTATGCTGTAATTTGTTGGCAATCCGAATGCAAATATAGCGAATTTGGTGACGAGATAAGATGAAATTTCTATTGTTTTGGTTTTCGTGATAGGAAATTGTCTTTTTTAGCATAAGTTCATCATCAACATGAGCGCTGACAAGAGGGCTCTCTGTGGCGGTTAAAAGTTCGCGGAGTGGGTTTTTGAAGTGTAACTTTTGTTCTATTTTATTGGGGTAAACATACGACATCAGAAAACTAAGCTCTTTGTAGGCAATATGGAGGCTTGTTTGGGTTGTGTAGTTTACGCCTGCATATGAGGGACGATATTGTCGAGGAAGAATGGAAAGCTCACTACCAAGCTGTAAACCGATAATCCACATTTCTACACCAATGGCCATAAAATCTAATATTGTATAATCAATATCGATAATGGAATAAGTCAGTAACGTGAATGCAAGCAGCGTAATAATAAATTCTTTTTTATAGTCACTATCCCATTTGTAGAGCAGTTTAAAAAGTTGGAACCGCCCCATAATATTGCGAATAAAATTGATCATACCCATGTTTGCTGTTCTTCTATTTTATTTATGTCACCCACACTCTTTAAAAATTTGACCATATATTCCTTATTCTTTTATTAACAAGATCGTATTTAAAAGAGGTCGAGTTAAGTGAGGGGGGTGTGATGGGGTAGAAGAGAAGGGGCTGGTATTGACTTTTTTTTTGTAATATGGAGAATAGATATCATTCAAAATAGATTTAAATTGTTAGATAACGCAAATGGGGATAGGCAATGTCTTATAAAAATGACGCATTAATTGAAGCGGCTGCCGCCAATGATGAAGCTCTTGTTTTAAAAATTTTAAGTGATGGGTCGAGTGATAAGGCAGATCCTAACGCAATGGATGGGTTCGGTTGGACCGCTCTACATGAGGCCTGTGCACAGGGGAGTATTAATACAAAAATTATTAAGGCTCTTTTAGATGCAGGGGCAAATCCAAATATTTTTCCTGATGAGGGTTTTAGCGCGTTACAGCTTGCAGTGCAACGCCAAAGCACGGAGGCCGTTAGTTTACTTATCGATGCGGGTGCAGATCTGGAACACCTTCATGGCGGGCGTTTAGATACGATGTATTATGCGGCTAAATCGTCCAACTCCAATATGGTGGCTTTGTTAATCAAAAAAGGTGCTGATACAAAATTTGTTAATAAAGAAGGTGATACGGCACTTCATATTCTTGTTAGAGAAAATGCAGATCGAGAAGTGACAAATCTTGTTAAAGGTGGTGCAGACCTTGACGTTAAGAATGCAGATGGAGAAAGCCCTCGTGAACTTGCAAAACGTTTATCGTCAGAGGAACCTCTTAATAAGTCTTACGTGGCGCTTTTAAAAGCCAAGATAGATCGTGAATCTAAATGCGACCGTAAAAGTTTTAAAAACCGCGGCCCAAAACCGCCATCTGTATAAAAGATAACTTCCTAATTAAAATTTAAGATTCATATGTTTAAATAGAGAGTGGAGGTGTGTGTTACATTTTATCGTGTAGTACAGCATCTTTATTCATGTGTTGCTTCATATTTTTATAATGTTTCAGTAGACGGATTGTTTATTCGTATGATCGCTTTAAGAAATAATTTCATAACAGGATTGATTTATTTAATTTTATCTCAAGTCGGCCTGCTTTTTAACATGCCACCGAGTAGTGCGGCTGTTTTTTGGCCTGCAGCGGGATTTGCCTTGTTTGCTGTTCTTCATATGGGGATTAAAATTTGGCCCGGACTTTTACTTGGTGCGTTTCTTTATAAGTATATCAATTTTGTTGATGAGCGATTTTTAATCGATGGGGATTACCTACCGATACTTGGAATTATCCTGATTTCGTTTGCGCCTGTTTTACAAGCAATCGTTGGTGGAATAGCCGTTAAAAAGATGGTTGGTTATCCTTCGGCTCTAGATAAACAGCGGGAAATTATTTTACTCTTATTTATAGGCGGGATTGTTTGTTCGTTGATTGCGCCAACACTAGGGGTTGGGACGTTATATGTTTTTGGGGAGATCGCGTTAGAAAATATTTTTTCAACTTTTACGTTTTGGTGGGTTGGGGATATTCTTGGTATTATTGTTGTTCTACCAGTTCTGATTTTGTTGTTTATGCCGCGTAAAGACGCCTCTCAGGGACGGAAGGTCTCTATTATCTCATCTATTATGGTTACCATGGCCATTATTTTAATATTATTTTCATATTTTAAATACGCATATGAACAACAGAAAAAACAAGAATTTTATGATCAGGCGCTTATTTTTAAAACAGATGTGCAGAAAAAAATTGAAAATTATTATCACGTTTTAAATACCATGGCGGATTATTTTGAGGCCTCTATTTTTGTTGAGAGAAAGGGCTTTAAAAAATTTACAAAACATTTTTTGGCTAAATACCCTCAAATAAGTTCAATTAGTTGGGCCCCCCACGCAACGCGCGAAGAAGTTCCTGGGTTTCAAGAAGAAGCTCAAGCAAATAATTATGATTTTTATTTAAAACATTTGGAAAAAGACGGAACGATAGCGGCTCTATTAGAAGAAAAAATGTTTTATTTCCCAATTTATTATGTAGAACCTTTTGCAAGCATGAAATCTATTTTAGGGTTAGATTTGGGGTTTGATGAAAAACACACACAAACTTTAAATTATGCGGCAGAAACAGGGAACTTGGCTGTCTCAAAAATGGCGTGGAAATTGGAGAAGGATAAACCCAGAAATACAGGGTATATGATGGTAGAACCGGTTTATTATCAAGGTTCTGAAGGGTTGAAGGGCAAAGCACTATCGGATAATTTATTGGGATATATGGCACTGTCATTTAATATTGAAAGCCTGCTTGCAGATGTTAAGGCAGATTTGTTGGAGCGCGGGATGGTTATGCACTTCACAGATATTTCAGAAGAAGGGGTTACGTATGGCGTACATGTTACGGGCTATTCAAAATCTAAATATTTTTTCAAGGAAGATAAAAATATTAAAAAAATGACCGGCCTTATTAAGCTGGCAAACCGAACGTGGGAAGTTAATATTTTCCAATTAAAAAGTAAAATAAATCGTGATGCCCCCGTTTTAATTTTGATTACGCTGGTTGGCGGGAGTGCCTTTTTAATTTTATTACTTATCTTACTTTTTACGATAACGGGAATCGCAAATGAAACACGTCGGGAAATTAAACGCAGAACAAAGGAGCTTCAAGAAGCAAAAAACCGCTTTGATCTTGCTGTCGCGGGTGCAAATGATGGGATCTGGGATTGGAATATTGAAACAGATGAAATGTACTATGCCCCTCATTATCGTGAATTACTTGGTTATAAAGGGGATGATTTAGCGGGTTTCCCAAATGTTTACGGAAGTTTTTACAGCCATCTTCATGAAGATGACCGCGCGCGAGTTGGAATTGCCCTTCAAGAACATATTGAAGAAGAAAAACCATTCAGTCTTGAATATCGTTTAAGGCATATCACAGGAGAGTATCGAGATTTCCATGCGCGGGGTGCGGTGATCAGAAATCAACATGGCCGTGCCGTACGTATGGCAGGGTCAATTACCGATGTTACCCAGCGTATTAGAACACAGCGCGAAATAGAATTGGCAAGGAGAGAGGCTGATTTTGCAATAAAAGTAAAAGAGGATTTTTTAGCCAGTGTTAGTCATGAAATTAGAACACCATTAAATGGCATTATTGGCACGGCCGATCTCTTGGCCTCAAGCCAATTAAAAGGAGAGGAGTTAAGGTGTGTTGAAACAATCCAAACTTCGGGGCGTATATTATTGGCATTATTAAACGATGTTTTAGATTATTCCAAAATCGAAGCCGGAAAGTTATCGTTAAATGAAGAGCCGCTAAGTTTATTAAAAATGTTAAATGAGCTTTTTTTACTTTTTGCGGCAATGGCGAAAAAACATAACCTCTCACTGAAAATGGATATTTCAAAAGAGGTGCCTAAATTTGTAAATTGTGATGAAGTGAAAATGCGTCAGGTGCTTCATAACTTGATTAGTAATGCGATTAAATTTACCGATTATGGCAGTATCACGTTAAAAGTAGACGTCGTTTCTAAGGATATTGTAAGTACCAAGTTATGTTTTTCAGTGATTGACACGGGTGTTGGTATTCCCATCAATGCTCAACAGGATATTTTTGATAATTTCACACAATTACAAATCGGCGGTAAAGAAATTAAAGGAACGGGTCTCGGTCTTGCGATTTGTAAATCTATTGTTGAAATGATGGGGGGCGAAATTGGGGTTGAAAGCAAAAATGGTGATGGCGCGACATTCTGGTTCACTGTTAATTTAGATACAATTGAAGAAGATGAAGTTGAAGATGATGAATTTTCAGATGTGGTATTAGAAAAAGTGAATGCAAAAATATTGGTTGTTGAGGATATTGCTGCAAATATTTTTGTTATTGAGCGAATGTTAAAAAAGCTAAAGATTAATGTGGATATTGCAGAAGATGGTTTGTCGGCTGTGCAGGCTGCAGAAAAAAAGAAATATGATCTTATTTTTATGGACTGTAATTTACCAAAATTGAGCGGTTATGGGGCCACAAGACGTATTAGAAACAAGTTAAAAAGAGATGACCTGCCCATTATTGCTTTGACCGCAAATGCAATGCAAGGGGATAAAAGAAAATGTCTTAATGCGGGGATGAATGATTTTTTACCCAAGCCCATAAAAATGCGCTTAATACATAAAATTTTGGCAAAATGGCTTCCGGATAAAGTTGAAATATTGGAAAAAAATGGCACAGAGAACAAGGGTGTCAAAGACATTTCTTTAAAAAAAGAAAAAGCTTTTTTAATAAAGGTTTATAAAGAGTTTGGGGATCAATCTGAAAAATTTATTGAACTATCTCTCAAAGATGCGGATAAATTTATCGATGACTTAGTTTTAGCTCATGCCAAGGGGGATGCCGAAGAACTTCAATTTGCAGCACACGCGCTTAAAGGTGTTTTTAAAGGGGTTTATATAGAAAGCCTTGTTGAACAAGCGCGAACAATTGAGTTGATTGCAAAAGGGGATAACCTTAATTTTGATGAAATCGTTATTCTAATTAAAAAGATACAAATGGATTATTCAAATATAAAATCACTGATACAAACGGCAAATAGCTAGACAATGTTTGTATCATAAAGGTTTTTAGACTAACTTTATTGTATTGAAGGTGAGGTGCGTTGATCTCTTTGTACAACTGATATAAAGGTGCTGTTATATGTTGAGTACTCTTAAAAATAGCTTGTCGTTTAAATTGCAATTTTTTGCAGTTTTTTTATCTTTTGTGGGGATTTTTTTTGGTTTTAAAAATTACCTTCATGTCCGCGCAGAATTTGGTGTTGAACATAGCACGCCTTTTTTTAATGACCTGATTTTACAAATTATTGTTGCGAGTATTGTGAATCCGATTGTTGCGTATTTGATATATCGCGCGGCAACAAAACCGATAAAAGAAATCAGTAACACAATGGAACAACTCACAGAAGACAATTTAAATGTTGAGGTACCGTACACTCATAACCTAACGGAAATTGGTTTTATGGCGCGGATGGTTGAGGTTTTTAAAGGGAATATGATTAAAGGTAAAAAACTTGAACAAGAAAAAGAGAATGAAGAGCAAAAAAAGAAAGAATTTTATGATGGCCTTGGGCATATGGTTGAACGTTTCGACCACAATATCACCGTGTTTTTTAAATCTATTGAAAGTTCAAACATGAATTTGCAGGGGACCGCAAAAGGTTTGATTACAGTTGCGAATAGTAGCAAATCATACTCAAATGATTTGTTTAAGGCCTCAGATATGGCCTCAACGAGTGTCCGTGATGTTGTCGCTGCAACCGATGTTTTAACGGGATCTATTCGTGAAATTTCGGAACTGGTATCAACATCAACATCTATTGCTCATGATGCTGTAGACAAAACGAAAATTGCAGACGATGCCGCAAATAAATTACAAAAAAGTGCAACGGATATCGGGGACATCGTAAAATTAATTAGTGATATAGCAGAGCAAACAAATCTTCTTGCGTTAAATGCAACAATTGAAGCCGCACGTGCTGGTGATGCAGGTAAGGGGTTTGCCGTAGTGGCGAGTGAAGTGAAAAATTTAGCGTCACAAACTCAAAATGCGACCGAAAATATTACTCAACATATATTGGAAACACAGCAAGGTGCTGAAAATGTTGTTGAAGTCATTCGCGGAATGATGGAGGCCATTACAAATATTGAAGAAATATCGTCAAGCATTTCAGTAGCCGTGCAGGAGCAATCAACATCTACAGATCAAATTGTGGGAAGTGTAGCAGATGCCTCGAAAAGCACAGATGACGTTTCCAAGGTTGTAGATAAAGTTAAGCAGGCAGCAGAAGCAACCGAAGGGGCCGCGTCCTCATTAGATGAAGCTTCAAAAGGTATGGTTGAACGCTCAAGTGAGTTGCAGGGTGAGGTTGAAACTTTCCTTGCAAATATTAATGCGGCATAGGGGATAAGCTATGGGATTAAAATGTTTAATTGTTGATGATGTTGAGGTTACACGATTTTCAAGTACAACTTTTTTAAATAGGTTGGGTGTTGATGTTCTCAGCTCAAAAGATGCAACAGAAGCTTGGGCCGAGCTAGATAAAAATGATGTGGATATTATTATTTTGGATTGGCACTTGGGACGTTCATCGGGATTAGATTTGCTTAAAGAAATACGTGGGAAATATGGGAACCAACATTATATTCTTATGCTCAGTGGCGTTGAGGAAGAGTCGGCTCTTGCGAAGGCCGTTGAGGTGGGGGCTAATGATTTTATGGCCAAACCAACGACGTTTGAAAAATTGCAAAGTGTAATTCAAAAATTTAACGGGCATCAAAAATAGCTTTAAAATCTGTTTAACTCTTGATTTTCATGTTTCTTTGCTTATCTATTTAAATATGGTATAGGTTCGGCATACGGAAACTGGAGAGTTCTTTTGTCTGAAAAGTCAAAAAAAGATCGCTTGGTAGCAGCGGCAACATTATTGTTTCACGAGCGAGGTACAGATGCCACGAGCCTTGCTGATATCGCCGTGCGTGCTGACGTTCCAGTGGGGAACATTTATTATTATTTTAAAACAAAAGAAGAGCTTATCGCAGCATCAATTATGGCACAGCATGAAGAAGTCTGCGCGCATTTTAAAAATGTGGCGGAAGGAATTGATAACCCAAAACAGCGTTTATTAGCGCTTTTGGATTATATTAAACAATGTGCTGATGACACAACCGACCTAGGCTGCCCTATGGGAAAGCTTGTAATGAACATTGATATCGTCCATAACCCCTTGGGTAAACAAGTTCAAGAAATGTTCAAAAATCAAATTGAATGGAAAATAGAACAATTTTTAGAATTGGGACAAAGCTTAGATGATGCTAAAAACAATGCACAAAATTTTTGCGTTAAACTTCAAGGGGCAGGCGTTCTTGCAAAGGCGTTAAATGACCCTAAGATCCTAACCAAACAAATCGATGAAATGTCGTGTTGGATCAAGGCACTTTAACCGTTCATAATATTTTTTCATGAAAAAATGTATAAAAGACCTTGGAATTAGTTAGTCAACTAACTAATTTGATAGGGAAGAATAAGAATCGTATTCAATAGAATTTTTTTTTAGAGGGCTTAAATAAAATGAATCATCAGGTGAATGGGCGTGTTGTATCCTTTGCAGAAAAGATCCTTAATTGGCGTTGGGCTGTGATTATCATTAGTTTGGTTGTTGTCTTCGGGGTTTCAAGCGGTGCACGCCATCTCGGTTTTCAAACAGATTACCGAATGTTTTTTAGTGATGATAACCCTCAATTACAATCTTTTGAAGAATTACAGCGTGTCTATACAAAAACCGATAATGCGATGGTGGTTGTAAAACCTAAAGAAGGGAATGTTTTTACCCCGCGTGTTTTGCAAGCTATTCAAGAAATTACAAAAGAATTTTGGTTGCTTCCCTATGTTACACGCGTTGATTCAATTACAAATTTCCAACATACCTCCGCTGTTGATGATGACTTAACGGTCGGGGACCTTGTTGAGGGCCGTCCAGAAGAACTTTCCCAAAATGATTTAGATTTTGTGCGTCAGGTTGCGTTGAGTGAACCTTTGTTGGTTGATCGTTTAATTGCGGAAGATGGGTTAACCACTGGTGTTAACGCAACCGTTGGCCTGCCCGGAAAAGACGCAATGGAGGTTTTAGAAACCACAACGGCAACCCGAAAATTGATTGACCGTATGCGTGATAAATATCCAGATTTAGAGATCAGAGGTTCTGGTGTTGTCTTTATGAACGCGGCTTTTAATGAAGAAGCCCAGAATGACATGATGACCATCATTCCAATTATGTATGGTATCTTGTTGATTGCAATGATGGTTTTTTTACGTAGTATTATTCTAACCATTGCAATTCTTTTTGTGATCGCATTTTCTGCGGCATCCGCAATGGGTTTTGGAGGTTGGGTTGGAATATTGTTAAGCCCACCATCATCAACAGTACCAACAATTGTTTTAACGTTAGCGATTGCTGATAGTATTCATATTATAGTCTCGATGCTTAAAGCAATGCAAAGAGGCATGAATAAGAGATCGGCCATCATAGAAAGCTTACGGATCAACCTTCAGCCGGTTTTTTTAACAAGTTTGACAACCTCGATTGGTTTTTTGGCTTTAAACTTTTCGGATGCACCTCCATTTCGAGACCTTGGAAATATGGCGGCGGTGGGCATTGCATCGGCGTTTTTTTATTCAATCTTTTTCCTTCCAGCAGTTTTAAGTTTATTACCTGTAAAAACAAAACATGTTGAGACGAAAGGCCCAGATATGTTTGAAAAATTGGGTGATTGGGTTGTTGAAAAGAAAAAACCTCTACTGGCTGTTAACCTTGTGGTTGTTGCTTTTTGTGGTTGGATGATGACTAAAATTGAACTCAATGATCAATTTGTGCAGTATTTTGATCATACCGTTGAATTTCGTAATGATACAGAATTTATGCTTGAAAATTTAACAGGTATTTATCAAGTTGAGTATTCACTAAAAGCTGAGGGCGCAGGAGCTGTAAATGATCCGGAGTATTTGGAAAAATTATCGGCCTTTACGGATTGGCTACGCGCTCAACCTGAAGTTATTAATGCTTATAGCATGTCAGATGTCTATAAACGTTTGAATAAAAATATGCATGGTGATGATGAAAACTGGTTTAAAATGCCAGAGCAACGCGACATGGCCGCACAGTATTTGTTATTATATGAAATGTCTCTTCCTTATGGCTTAGACCTAAATGACCGTATTAATATTGATAAATCAGCAACGCGGGTTTCGGTAACGATTGAAGATATGTCAACGCGCGACATTCGGAAGTTCAAAAATAAAAGTGAGCAATGGCTACGTGATAATACACCCGTGTATATGCAGACCGAAGCGACCAGCCCGATTGTTATGTTTGCCTATATTTCACAACGTAATATTGAAGGCATGACAACAGGTAATATCATTGCGTTGTTTTTGATCTCTTTATGTATTTTGGTTGCGTTACGAAGTGTCAAAATTGGTTTGTTTAGCCTTATTCCAAATTTAACCCCCGTGGTTATTGGTTTTGGAATCTGGGCAATGGTTGTTGGTGAAATTAATATGTCGGTGGCGATTATTTCTGCGGTAAGCCTTGGTATTATTGTCGATGATAGTATTCACTTTCTTAGTAAATATTTACGGGCACGTCGTGAAAAAGGCCTGAATGCCGAGGATGCGGTTAGGTATGCGTTTTCTACTGTTGGCCATGCACTGCTATTGACAACTGTTATTTTAGCGATTGGTTTTGTGGCGTTATCAACGTCTAGTTTCCAGCTTAATAGCTATATGGGATCTTTGACAGCGATTGTGATTGTCAGTGCTTTATTTGCTGACTTCTTATTAATGCCATCTTTATTAATGTTATTGGATAAAGATAAAAAAACAAAAAAATAAAAAGGCCAACAGTTTAAAGGAGATTAAAATATGACTTTAAAAAAGACACTCGCACAACTGGCTTTAGTTGCGACGATCGCGCTTTCAACACCAGCTTGGGCAAATAAAACAGCTCAAGAAGTTCTTGCCAGTGGCTCAACAGCTGAAGAAAAAGGCAATGCGGTTGCTTATGAAGCAGACATCCGTGATTTGGGTTATGGAGATACCATGGCAGATGTTGAAATGGTTCTGTATAACGCACATGGTCAAAAAACCTCACGTAAAATGAGAAATCTTTCTTTTGAACTTCCGCAGAAAGGGGTGGGTGATAAAACACTAATTATTTTTGATACACCTCGGGATATTAAAGGAACGGCATTTTTGACCTTCTCCAAAATTTTGGATCCAGATGATCAATGGATGTACTTGCCAGCACTCGGGCGTTCAAAACGCATTTCCTCAAAAAACAAATCAGGCCCTTTTATGGGCAGTGAATTTGCGTATGAAGATATTTCATCACAAGAAGTTGGAAAATATAAATATAAATACCTCCGTAACGAGGCTTGTGGTGAGAGGGATTGTTTTGTACTTGAACGTTATCCCTTGTATAAATTTTCAGGTTATACACGTCAGGTTGTGTGGCTGGATACAAAAGAATTTCTTCTGATTAAAATGGATTTTTATGACCGTAAAAATAGTTTGTTAAAAACAATGAGCAATCATGATTACCAACAATTTCTGGGGCAATATTGGCGTCCAGGTAAAATGTCGATGGTTAATCACCAAAATGGAAAATCTACAGACTTGATCTGGAAAAATTACGCCTTTAAAGTGGGGTTAGTTGAGAGAGACTTCACAAAAGCTAAATTAAAAAATGTGAAATAAGGTCTTTATTAAAAGATTAAAGCCCAGAAAGCATAATGATGAAAAAGATTTTTAATAATCTGAAATATATTGGTTTCTGGGCGTTTTTTTTATCGGCAAATACAGTGTATGCAGGGACAGGAGAGCTTTCTGGGTACGTGGCAATGGATACCCGATATTTCTTAGAAAGTCCGCTGTATAATCAACAGGCACAAGGCGATATTCCTAATATTGTTATTGAACCTGAGTATTATTATGTGTCTGATAATAACCTACACACCTTAACGGCACGGCCTTTTTTTAGGCTAGATGCGAATGACCCTGAACGGACACATTTTGATTTCCGTCAGTTGGATTGGTTATACCAAACCCGTGATTGGGAGGTCAAAGCAGGAGTTAGTAAGGTTTTTTGGGGTGTTATTGAATCAAAACACCTTGTTGATATCATCAACCAAACAGATACGATCGAAGATATCGATAGCGAAGATAAGCTGGGTCAGCCGATGATCCAATATGCACGTTATTATGATTGGGGTAATGTAAGTTTTTTCTATTTACCGTATTTTAGAAAAAATACATACCCTGGAAAAAAAGGACGAATTCGCGCCCCTGTGGTCGTGCAAACGGATCGCGCAGAATATGACAGCGGTGCGGAAGAATGGCACCCTGATTTTGCGCTACGTTATGATCATACTTTTGGTGATTGGGATATCGGTGTCGCGCATTTTTCTGGCACCAGCCGTGAACCCGTTCTGCAAACCCGTAACTTTTCAGGACAAGCTGTTCTTGTTCCTTATTATGATTTAATTGACCAAACCAGCTTGGATTTACAATTTACAGGTGAATCATGGTTGTGGAAATTAGAGGCCATGTCCCGATCAGGTCAAGGAGATAGATTTTATGCCGTTTCAGGTGGTTTCGAATATACATTTTACAGCATTTTTGACACGGTAATGGATATTGGTGTGTTGACAGAATACCACCGAGATAACCGTGGTGCGGGGGCTCCTCTGACATTATTAGATGATGATGTTTTTTTTGGTGGTCGTCTGACGTTAAATAATATCGCAGATACAGCTTTTCTCGGTGGTGTGATCTTTGATACAAATACGCAAGCGCGTTCGTGGAACATCGAGGTTGAGCATCGTTATAATGATCATTGGAAAATTGAATTTGATGCGCGTATTATTTCGAGCAATGCGGCAAATAACACTTTTGAACAAGTGTTACGGAATGATGATTTTATGCAGCTTCGTTTAGCGCGATACTTCTAGCCAATTTTGGGTTTTTTGTGTGAATTTTTTTGGTGTGAAGAACAACCACATTTTTGCGAATATTGCTGTGCAAATTTTTGGAGGCTTGGCAGGTTGGCAACTCCCTTGTCACCAGTATAGTCCAAGATATTTTTGAAGCTATTTGAGGATTCTTTGAATTCTAATAGCTGTTCTGCGGCCATATCAAAATACCAGCCATGAATGCTGATTTGTTTTTTATCATGGCGTTTTTTAATCCAAGGGTAGCTCATTAAGTTTTTTAATGAGGTTAAAACACTCGCCTGCTCCAGAGCTTTTGTTCGGTCTTTTTCTTTGGCTTTAGCAAGTTCGGTAAAGATGGTGCGTCGGGCGGGTTTTGCAACTTCTAACCATTGTTTGATAAATTCGAAATCGGTTGCATCATTTTGGTTTGCAAGAGCATTAATGCCACCGCATTGTGAATGACCAATCACGATAATATGTTTAACATTTAAACACCGAACAGCATATTCAATCGCGGCACTGGTGCTGTGACGATCGGAAGATTTACTGTAAGGAGCGACAAGAGCCGCGATATTTCGAATGGCAAAAAAATCACCCGGTTTGCTACCTGTGAGGATAGCCGGTTCAATACGGGAATCTGAACAGGCAATGATAAGTGTATCGGGTTGTTGCCCTTTCTCGACGAGGTCTTTATAAAGTGTGTTTTTTTTGTCCAAAAAATATTCTTTTTGAAAGTTATTAAAACCTTTGACGAGATCAATATAGGGCATTTTTACACTCACTATTGTTAATACACGCTGTGAGTATATATCTATAAGAGTAATATTTCAAGGCCCATAGTTATGGCTAATTCAGGTAAGCGCTCGAGGCCGACTTAAAATAGGTTGTAAAGATTTGTCACTATGATGCTTTTGCAATTGCACTAAGGAATATATCACCGTATTTTTTTACTTTTCTTTCACCAACACCGTGAATTTGAGAGAATTTATGATGGCTATCGGGTTTGATAACGGCGAGTTCACGAAGCGTGCGGTCATTAAAAATAACATAAGGAGGTACATTTTGGTCTTTGGCCAGTTCGGTACGTTTAGCTTTTAAAAGAGTGAACAGCTGTTGATCCTCGGGACTGTCGAATTGCATTGGTGTGTAATCTTGGCGACGTTTTTGAGCCGTAATTTTCCCGGTGTATTTTCGAAGTTTGACAGTTTGTTTTTCTTTTAAAAACGCTCCACCTAATGGTGTGATTTTAAGGCTACCATGACCATTAACATCAACAACAAGGTAGTTTAAAGCCACAAGCTGGCGAAAAATACTTTGCCATTCAGGTTTGCTAAATTCTGTTCCAATACCAAATGTACTGATATTCTCATGATTGAAATTGACAATTCTATCTGTTGTTTTACCGAGTAAGACATCAATTAAATAACCCACCCCAAACCGTTGTTCGGTACGGTAAACACACGAAAGAGCTTTTTGAGTTGCAACGGTTCCCTCAAAAGTTTCGGGCGGTGTTTCACAGGTGTCGCAGTTATTGCAAGGAGTACAATGGTCGCCAAAATATTCAAGCATAACTTGACGGCGACACCCCGCACTTTCACACAAGCCTAATAAAGCGCTGAGCTTTTGATGTTCAATCCGTTTTTGAGTGTCGGGAGCATTAGAGCTTTCGATAAAGTTACGTTGCATCGCGGCATCATTCATACCATAAAACATCACCGCATTTGACGGTTGGCCATCACGACCAGCCCGCCCCGTTTCTTGGTAATAGGCTTCAATATTTTTGGGCGTTGTCAGGTGGGCAACAAAACGAACATCGGGTTTGTCGATACCCATACCAAAAGCAATCGTGGCCACCATGATAATATTATCATCTTTTAGAAATTTGCTTTGGTTTAAGGAACGAGATTCCGCAGGCATACCGGCATGGTAAGCCATTGCATCAAAACCATTTTCTAGTAAAAACAGGGTAATTTCATCTGTCATCTTACGGGAGAGACAGTAAATAATGCCACTTTCACCCATATGGTTATCTTTGATAAAGCGCAGCAGCTGCTGCCGAGGATTGTTTTTTTCAATGATGCTATAATGGATATTGGGGCGATCAAAACCTGCAATAAAGGTTTTTCCAGTTTCAAGTTTTAACCGTTCGATAATATCTTTACGAGTTGGTTGGTCCGCCGTTGCTGTTAGAGCAATACGAGGGACATCGGGAAATAGATCCGCCAACGTGGAAAGCTGTGTGTAATGAGGTCTGAAATCATGCCCCCATTGCGAGACACAATGGGCTTCATCAATTGCAAATAATGCGATTGGAGATTGTGAGAGTAACTCAAGGAAATCATCCATTAACAATCGTTCTGGCGCGACATAAAGCAGGTCAATTTCATTATCGCGCACTTGCTGCTTTGCCTTGATAATATCTTCAGACGACATGCTGGAATTGATCGCAGATGCCTTGATACCAAGCTGTTTCAGGGCATCAACTTGATCTTGCATTAAGGCAATCAGGGGGGAGATGATAATACCGACCCCATCTCTACAGAGAGAAGGAATTTGGTAGCAAAGCGATTTACCGCTCCCTGTTGGCATTAAGACAAACGTATTATTGCCTGTGATGACATGATCGATGATTTCGGCTTGTTGTCCTCGAAATTGATCATAACCATAGGTGCGCTTTAAAATATCACGTGTGTCTTGTTGCGTGTTTGCCATTATACTCAGTATCATTTTCATTCATTAGGGGAATCTGAATTTATATGTTTGTATCACGGATACCAAGGAACATCTATGGTCTTATTGATTGAGGGTAGGCTAGATTTTAAATGGTTTAGGACATTTTCTTTTTGCTTGATTTGGGGGGCGTAACCGTTGGTATCTTTTTTTGTTCTCAGCGCTTAAATTTTCAAGCTTTGCGCCATGATCTATTAATATTTTTATACATGTTTTGTAATTATTTTGTATTGCCCAATCAAGTGCAGAATAACCCATATTAGATTTTGTATTAATCGAGGCTCCCGCATCAATCAGAAGCGCGAGGCATTCCGCATGGCCATTTTGGGCCGCAAGATCTAATGCTGAATATCCAAAACGGTCGCATGAATTTTTATCCGCGCCATTGTCCAAAGCATCTTGAACACAGTCAGGAATACCCGATTGTGCCGCTGATAATAATTTATAGTTCCAACCGATTTCGAACAATTTTTTTCCTTTATATTCTAGACATAAACTTAAATATTAAATTTTTGTGCAGAACGTTTGTTGCTGGGATCGAGTTTGATATCAAATTTTTTGGCTGTAAAACTATAGTGTGCCATGTTTGTCGCACTTACCTTAAGCCCACCCTTTATACGTTCGGTCGAGATATTACGGTCCTCAGCATCATTGATCTTTTTGTTTTTGTCTTGGGATACTTCCCATTTGTGTAATTCTTGTACGGCTTGGTTTAGGGTAAGGTTTGTTTTTTGAACCTCTGGTGAAAAACAGGCCATAGTTTTAAAATCGAGCAGGCCAGGGATATAGATCCGTGTTTGACGCATACGTTCAAGCTGGGTTTTATATGAACCATCTTTTTGTTTTTTTGCATAAACGACGAAGGCATGTTTGTTGCCATCTTGAAACGCACAGGTTTCAATACTTTTAGGTTCTTTTAATTGTGATGATTTGTTAAATATATTTTTAAAGTTCATGGTATGCCTCAATATTATTTTTATATTCTGGTTATGGTATACAATAAGATTGTCATAATGTAAAGGCGGATTTATTTACATAGCACGGGGTGCTTTGTGAATAGTGGCTGTATATTACATTCGACAGGCCGTTAGAACCTGTGTATAACAACTCAATATTTGATGGGATTATGGTATTTGGTAATGGCTTTTAAATTGGGTGAAATAGAAATTAAAACGCCGGTCTTTTTGGCGCCAATGTCGGGTGTCACGGATTTGCCTTTTCGTCGTCTCGTTAAATCCTATGGCGCGGGGTTAGTTTTTTCTGAAATGATTGCAAGTCGTTCAATGGTCGAGGGAAGCACCGAGTCTTTTAAAATGATTGAAACAAGCCCTGAAGAATTTCCAATGGCGGTTCAATTAGCAGGCTGTGATCCAAAAGTTATGGCAGAAGCTGCAAAAATGAATGTTGATCGGGGCGCGGCGATTATTGATATTAATTTTGGCTGCCCGGTTAAAAAAATCATTAATAAATATGCGGGCTCGGCCTTAATGAAGGATGAAAAACGCGCCATGCAAATTATGGAGGCGGTTAGTCAAGCCGTTGATGTGCCCGTTACGGTTAAAATGCGTCTGGGTTGGGATGATGAAAATCGGAATGCGCCAAGCCTTGCAAAAAAAGCAGAGCAAGCTGGTATTCAAATGATCACAGTACACGGACGTACGCGTACTCAAATGTATAAAGGTATGGCTGATTGGAATGCGATTAAATCAGTTGTTAAGGCCGTTTCTCTACCTGTTATTGTTAATGGCGATATTTTATCCCCCGAAGATGCAAAAAAAGCGAAGGATATTTCAGGGGCTACCGGTGTTATGATTGGGCGAGGATGTTACGGCAAACCATGGCTTATCCAACACACTGCTCATTATTTAAAGACCCGTGAAAAATTACCTGAACCAACATTAAATGACCGCTTGTCTGTTGTTTATAAACATTATGATGCCATTATAAATCATTATGGGGTACGTAAAGGTGTGGCGATTGCCCGAAAACATCTTGGTTGGTATTGCCACGATATTGCGGCATATCAGGAAAAAAAGAACGTGATTAACCGATCTTTTGACCCAGTGTTTGTCAAACAGTGTGTGCAAGAATGCTTTGCATTGGCGGAGTGATTTTTTAAATCTTTTATGTTGAGTAGGTATCTAATAAACTCTCAATACGGTTAAATACCTCTTCAAGGGTTGCGGCATCGGGTAAAAGCGTGATCCGAAAATGACAGCGGTCATTGGTATTAAAGCTTGAGCCTGGGGCAACTAAAATCTGCTTATTTTCTAAGAGATCCATTGCAAATTGATAGTCATCAAAATCTGGAATATGCTCCATTTTAACTTCGATAAAGGCGTACATAGCTCCTTTAGGAATGACAAGATTAAGGTATTTACTTTTTGAAACAGCATCGATAACAGCCTGCCGTGAGTCATAGAGACGGCCTCCGTCAATGACCAGTTGATCGATGCTTTGCCGTCCGCCCAGTGCCGTTTGCACGGCCCATTGGCCAGGAACATTTGCGCATAACCGTAAAGAAGCCAGTAATTCAAAAGCATGCAGGTAATCTTTGGCATTCTCAAGATCACCACTAAACGCAGCCCAGCCAACACGATAACCACAGGCACGGTAAACCTTTGAAAGACCGCTAAGGGTGCAACAAAGCGTTGATTTAACAAGTGTCGCCATCGGGATAAAGGTGGCATCATCGTATAGAATTTGATCGTAAATCTCATCACTGAAAATAATTAAATTATGTTTTTCAGCAAGGTCTACAATATATTGTAAGGTTTGTTTGCTGTAAACGGCACCTGTTGGATTGTTTGGATTAATAACAACAATCGCACGTGTTTTTGAAGTGATCAGGTGCTCCATCTCTGCAAGATCAGGTTCAAAATTATTCTCTTGTGGACAGGGGTAGTGGATAGGTTCACCACGGTTTAAGGTTACCGATGCGGACCATAGTGGATAATTTGGACTTGGCACAAGAACTTCATCTCCCTGATTAAGTAATGCTCGTAAGGCAAGGTCAATAAGCTCGCTAACGCCGTTTCCGATAAAAACATGGTCTGCGGTAGTTTCATGTATTCCTCGTGATTGTTGGCGCATGACAATGGCTTCGCGTGCGGGGAAAACACCCAACTGGTGGCAATATCCCTCACTATTACCAAGGTTTTCGATCATGGCGAGGCGCATTGTTTCAGGTGTTCGAAAGCCAAATCGTCCAGGGTTGCCAATATTGAGATGAATAATTTCGTATCCCTGTAATTCAAGCTCATGAGCACGTTTGGCAAGATCACCACGAATTTCATAACGAACATTTTCAAGAGATTTACTGGGCTGGTAGTTTTCTTTCATAAGGAGAGCCTTCTTATTTTACATGTATTTTACTTTATCACATTGAAATGAGGCTATTAAAGCTATTATTTAAAGGAAAATATGATGGCCAAGAAATATCTCGTGAGAATGATTTTATACATTGATTATTTACATAAGCTAGTTTAAAACTATCAATATTATAAGGAGAAAATAATGTTTGGTCACACGACTTGTGAAACTATGCCAGAGGCATTTTTGACAGATCACCAAGCTTGGGATAACTATATCTCACAAGTTTGGGTGACGGTGCTCAGCACGTGCGCTTTTAAACGTGATGGTGTGGTTGTCGAAGTTGGGCCCGGAACGTCCAGTAAAATTGGTGGTGCTTTAGCCCGTTTAGATTTTTGCGGCACATTATACGTGGTTGATGCCCTACAGGATGTTGTAAACCTCCTAAAACCAAAGTACCAAGCTTTACTGCCTAACGCGACAGTAAAATATATTGCCGAACCAATTGCGATGGCCTGCGACGAGCTGCCAAAAAATATCGATGTTTTATTAAGCAATCATGTTTTTGATGATATGATTATTGCAAAAGCCTGTGAGGGGCATAAACAAAGCCCAGAAGCAGTAAGTTGGGCTGTTAAATATTCACATAAACCTGTTGATAATTTAAAACAAGTTTGGCTGGAGCTTCTTGGAAAGCCCCAAGTGTTAAAGACGTGTAAGCAGGCCGTTATTGATGATTTCAACCTAGCGATTGAATGTTTGAACCCGGCATGTTTTATCTTAAGCCAGTACCCAAGCTCAACGCTTTATGATAGTGACCTGCAATCTTTAAATGATCATTCCGTGGCGCTTTTAAAAAAAATAGCGACAAAATATCAATCAAGCCTTTGGCCAAAACATAAAATACAAAAGAGTTTAGATCAAAATAAAAATTACAGAAATGCCCATATTGGACAGCATGTGTTGAATGCAGAATATTGGGTGGTTAGCCAATGAAGGAACAATTAGACGACGTATTTTTAAGTGAACCAGATGCAAAAAAACGTTTAGGCGCAGATGTGTTTGTCGAAACGCCTTTGTACCCTTCAAAAACACAGCACCGCCCTGTTTATATTAACCAAGATCTTTTTTATCAGCTTACAGGGATTAAAGAAAAACTTTCATGGCAGCAAATGTCAGACATTATTACCCATTATTTTAGCACAACAATCGAACCTGAAAAGGCTAGTGGAAAAGCGATTTCGACGGCATACGTTGACAGGCAGGCAGACCCTTTGGATCTCTCACTATCGGGGAATTTGGGCTCTGGCCGCGCTTATTATAAAGGTAAGTACTTTAATATTAAGGGTGAAAAAACACTATTAGCGCAATCTAAAAAAAGACGTTTTTCTGATGGGTTATTGGAAATGGAACGTTCAATTTGGGAGGCTTTAATTGCAAACTCTCTACAGGGAAGCATAAGTACGGGGTTAAATACAGTGCTTGCTATTCTTGATATGAATGAACAATGTGATGTTATTTGGCGTGATGAAGAAGTTTGTCGCGGTAAAATTATACGTGTCGACACCTCGGGGCAGCTCGACCGTGTGACGCATGTTTTTTATAATAAAACACCAATGACCCAAATTGATTTAAGGCAATGCGCAACAAAATTTGGGCAGCTTGAGGCTGATAAATTTATTGAACGTATTTCACATGGGACATGGTCGGCAGGTAATATCTCCGCCGAGGGGCACTTAATTGACTTTGATACGGTTTGTGCAGTCAAAGGGCGTGTTCCCACGTACAGTTCAACACAATGGTTTGCAGATAATCGTTTTGGTTTTGAATATGCAGGCCAGTTAAAAATTTTAAAATCCTTAGTTGACGATGCAGACATAAATCGTGATCAAGTAAAATATGATGACCTTGAAAATGTTATGATGTCGGCACGGCAGGATCATTTGGCAAAACGTTTTGTGGGGTTAATGGGGTTTACCAATGAACAATTGGTGTTTGAAGATTTTAAAGGTGAACTCACCGCATTAGTTGAATTATTTATTATTTTAGCACAAAAAAACTATCAAAAACCGAATAGTTTTTCATCAAAGGAAGCATTATCAAATGTAATTCATATTTTTGATTTTTCACTTTTTTTCAGATTCTATCCACTTCTTAAAAGGGCTAAAGAATATTCACTTGAACATTGTTTAGACATGATGGTCAGTAATAAATTATTAGACCAGCCATTTGTTGCAGATATTGAAAATTATACGGAAGTTGAACAAGAATATATCGACCAAGTTTACGAAACCATTGGTGACTGTTTTGTGCGATCAGAGGGTGAGTTAAAACTCTTAAAAGTTGCCGCTGTCAGCTTTATAAAAAAATATGACATTTTATTTGAGAAAATGTTGGGCGCTTCAAAGCAAAACCTTAAACAAATTGAAGCGCACGCCTATGTTGCCAATGAAGATCGGTTTTATCTTTTTCCTTATTTTACGATTTCATATTTCCTTGCTGAACATATGAAAGCCGTTTCTGAAAAGGAGATAAGCAGCATCATATCGACATTGATTTTGGCGAACCAACGAAATGTGGAACAAAAATATGGTGGTTATATTGCCGATGTCCGTTTGTTTCAACAAGGCAGTGTTTTTAAGGTGTTGACGGGAAAAGGGGCGCATTGTCTTGCTTTTTTGGCATACAGTCAATTTGAAAAAATTGAAGACACTTTAAAGGTTTTAATCGGGACACAATTTTATACGTTAGACAAAAACATGATTGAGGGAGAGGTTGTTTATTTATCTCCTGAGATAAAAAATGTTGAACTTTTAGCTCGGGCTTCTCGGGATATGTCTTTACAAAGCCAAAGAATCACTCTATATACTCATAATGAGCATATAGAGTTGACGGAATTTTTAGTCGATGAATAAGGAGAATTTTTATGACTGATTTTAATAAGTTAATTGATAAAGAGGTTAGTCGCCAGATTAAGTCGGCCTTGGGGTCAATTAAAAACCCTATTTTAAGAGAGGCCATTGAAGATAGCGTTCGTGAAGCTGTTCTTGAAAAGTTAAACAAAACCCTTCCCGAAAATATTGAAGATATTGTATTTGATAGTATTGATGATATCACCAGTACGCTCTCTGGCGCGAGTGCAAAAAAAGGTTCGGCGACGTTAAAGCGTCAATTCGCAGGCAATTCAAATACACCTTCAGGGTCTAAAACATCCTCAGGATCAAAAGAATCTGCCCGCTCTAAGGTATTGTCTGGATCAAAAACGTCATCAGGTTCAAAAAATTCTTCTGGTTCAAGTTCTTTGTCTGGTTCTAAAACATCGTCGGGTTCAAAAAATTCGACACCATCACAACCCGTTAAGAAACGGATTAGTTTTGGGGGCAAAGGTGGCAGTGGACACGGTGGAAAATAATAAAATTTTTTTTACAAAAGGCCCCGCCGCTTATTAAAGTCGCGGGGTTTTTTCTTTTTAAAGCTTATATTTGTGCCTCAGGTACAAAAGCTTTAATTTATTGAACGGGTTTTTCATGCCTAAAAAATTATAACAATGAACAAGTCTATTGCCGTATAAGTCAAGTTGGCGTGTCCAAGGAGCTGGTTTAATTGTGCCACGTTGCAATAAAATTTTTAGAGCCTCTGCGCCGATAAAAGCGGAACAGGCATGACAAGAAGCGCATGATGAGGGAACCTTTTTATTGTCTAAATCAACGGCATTCATATCGACAATATGTTTTATGTGTGCAGCTTTGGGGGCTAACCCCATAGCAAATTTTAGAACTTTTAAGGTTAGGGGATCTTTTTCATTCCAGTCAAAATAATCTGAAAACCGTGTTTTACCGGGAAGGAAACAGATAAAAGCAGCACCTAAACCAAACGGTCCGGCTGTGATGACGGGGATTTTTTGATCATAACATGTTTCGTATACGGTCTTACGAATATCTTGGACAAAAATATCTAAACCATCAACATAAAGATCAACATTTTCTAAAAACGATTCCATATTATTTTCATTTACGCCTGAGGAAAAAGCGTTAATTTCAAGATCTGGATTAATTTTAAGCGCAAGGTTAATTAAACAATCAAGTTTTTTTTCACCAATTGTATCCATACCAGAACCTGTTTGGCGGTTAAAATTAGCCATGTCAAAAGTGTCAAAATCGGCGAGATTAAATTTGGTGAAGCCCATACGTACAAGTGTTATTAAATGAATACCTCCGACACCACCAAGCCCTGCAATTGCAAGTCTTTTTGATTTTAAAATATGGCGTTCTTCAGGCGTTATTAAACCAATATTACGGGAAAAAGCGTGTTTGTGTGAAAAAAATTTCATGATTTTATTGTTCTTTTTATTATCAATTTTCAGAGTAAATTAAATCATATATTGAGACAAATTTATATCAACTTGTTTGTAAAATAAAATTTTTTTTAATCCGACTCCTATAGGCTGAGAGATACATAACAAAAAAAACACTAACCACATGATCGGGGGATCTACTATGGGTTTAATAAGAACAGAAGGGCTACAGAAGCCCTCCAAAAATGATGGAAGAAATTTGGGCTTAGCTCATAAAACCAATGTATTGGACAAATTTAAACAAAATGTTCAATTCAAAAGTTTCGCGTGGTGCTACGATAAATTTTTTGATGTAATCAAAGCCGATACGCCGGAATTACGAGAGCAAGTCTATAATATTCGCCATCAAGTTTATTGTGATGAATATGGTTTTGAAAGCGCACGAACAGGCAAAAAAATTGAGCATGATGCCTACGATGAAAATTCGTGTCATGCGCTTTTAATACATAAAAAACAAGATCGTCCTGTTGGCACGGTTCGGATTGTCTTACCTAATCAAAAAAACTTATTAAAAAGTTTTCCACTACAGGAAATTTTTGCACCAGGCCGTTTGAAGGACGAGCTAAATGTACAATCCATGTGTGAAATTTCGCGCCTATGTATCCTTAAAGATTTTCGGAGACGCTCAACCGATCATCAATTGATCTCGGGTGTGCAACCACAGGATGAACAATCACGTGTAGACGTACTAGGGAATAAAATTTCACGCCGTGTTGTTCCTTTTGGCCCGATCGGGTTATTAAAAGCCTGTATGGAGATGTCCGTAGATAAGGGGTGTGATAGAGCCTGCGCAATTATGGAGCCACGATTGATTAAATCTTTAGAACGCCTTGGAATAATTTGTGAAAGGTTAGGGCCTGCAATGGAATATAAGGGATTGCGCCAACCGGTATTAATTGATTATTACAGTGCATCTAATCATATGCGCTTAAACCAAAAAGCTGTGTGGGATGTGATGACGTCTCATGGGGCTTTGCATGAAAAAGTAGTTAGAGTAAGAAAAGAGAAAGAGGATCAACTAACAATAAACTAAGACAGGGTACCCGACGTGAGGGCTGGTTTACACTCCATTTGCTTGGAATTCTCACATAAGTAAACTCCAAAACCAGCCTTCATTAGGGAACTTTTAATAAGGTTTTTGCTTTGAGCTTTTTATGAAGAATAAAGTTAGGTGAAGTTTATTAACGATAGCCTGAAACGGTAGGGCGAAGGGGATTTGTAATCGTCTTCGCCCTATTTTGTATTTAAATTTCATTGATCTGTTGACGAAACAGAAATCTTTTATAAGATAGCCCGGCTTTTGGCCGCTTAACTTTAGGAAAATCATGCATAATTATTTTAAAACGATTTTGTCAGGTGATCACATTCACGTTCATTCTGCATGTGAAAAATACGAAAAATCAACGGTGGGTGAAACGCGATCTGTTCAAATGGTTCTGATGCCACAAGATACCGATCAGGTGCAAAAAATTATAAAATGTGCGCGAGAAAAAAAAGTCCGGATTTATCCTTTAAGTACAGGTAAAAATTGGGGCTATAGTGATGCTTTACCGATCGATGAGAACAGTATCATTCTCGATTTATCCTCTTTAACAAAAATCAGCAATTATGATGCGGAGCTTGGTTCCATAACCGTTGAGCCAGGGGTCACGCAAAAACAACTGGCAACTTATTTAAAAATCCAAGGTGATAATCATATTATATCAGTAACGGGCTCAAGCCCAGATACAAGTATTATCGGGAATTATTTGGAGAGAGGTTATGGAATCACACCTTATGCCGATCATGCGGATTCTGTTCTCGCGCTTGAAGCTGTTTTAGCAAACGGAAAGCTATATAACTCTTTCTTAAATAATGATGAAGCACCTTATTATAAAGACGGACTTGGTCCGAATTGTGATGGGTTGTTTTTTCAAAGTCCATTAGGTTGTGTGACGCGGATGTCGATTAAGTTAGCTCCCAAACCAGAAAGTATAAAACTTGTTTTTTCAGAAGTTAAAAGGGCTCAATTTAATGAAATAGTGTTGGCTATTCAGAAATTACGAAAACGCTGGGGAGGACATACCTTAACAATTAAATTATTTAATGCGCACTATCCAATGATTATGACCGGAATTGATCAACGGCAAGAAAATTCATATTTGAATGAAACGGAACAAAAAGCTTTTGCCAAAAAACATGGTTACCCTGATTGGGTTTGTTTATGCTCGGTTTTTGGAACAGATGAAATTTCAAAAATATGCGCACAAGACGTTAAAAAACATCTTTATCCGTATGTGAAGAAATGTAGCATTTTAGACCAAAAAAAATTATTCTGGTTAGAAAAAATACGTTTTTTATTGCCACACCAGCTGCGCGGAAAAATTGATAGCCTCAGGAAAAATTTTTCATATTTTGAAGGGCAACCTTCCGAGCATGCCTTGTCATTTGCTTATTGGCTAAAGGGTTTTAATGGGGAGGAAAAAAAGAATTTAAATCCCGCTTTAGATGGTTGTGGTATTATTTGGTATGCGCCTCTTTTACCATTAAAAAAAGAAAAGATAAGCGCGTTTCTAACTGATGTTGAAAAATGTGCGGCACAGCATAATTTTGTATATATTGTTAACCTGACAAATTACGCTGAAACCTACGTTCAATGCCTGGTACCCATTTTATATTGTAAAAAAACACAAATTTTGCAAGCTCAAAAATTTTACAAATCCCTGTTAAAAGTCGGAGAAAAAAGGGGGATTAAACCCTATAGGGTTCCAGATTTTGTTATGCCAGATGTTTTTAATGAAGGGCAAAATAATTTTGTACTCGAAGAGGTTCGAATGGCATTTGATCCTGATTATATTTTGTCAAATGGCCGTTATTGTTTGAAAAAATAAGTTTGAAATAAAAAGCTTAAAAAAGCACCCCTGTTGATTTATCGCTAGGGGTGCTTTAGAAAATAAGAAAAATATTATTTAAAATATCGGCTAGGAATAGGTGGGTTTTTGGAAGGATCCATACTGTCTACTTGAACGTGTTTAACTGGACCGTTACCGATTAATATTTTAAGGTCCTCGGCGATATTATCCGCAAATTTACGGTCAAAAACTTTCCTTCCAGCAACGGCCAGTGTAAATTTCACACTATAACGTGCTGTTGCATGAGGGTTGTTTGTTGCATCACGCGTCCAGTTAATAATAGGATTGTCGCTAACGCCGTGCGCTTCGGAGGATTCTACGTAATATTCAAAATCACGAAGCGCATTGTGTAAATCAGCTTTATGCTTGGATAGCACACTTTTAAGTGGCGCAAGAGCTTTGCTATTCGTATATTGCAAACCATTTTTATTAACGGCTTTTGCAAATTCTTCTGTGAGGCTAATGACAACACGGGCTTTAAATTCTTTACTCATTTTTATATCCTTAATTAAAAAATTGCCAAAAAAGAGGCATGTCACTAAAATTGTTTTTAAGAGATTGTAGGTTGTTAATATAGAAAAATGATGAACCTTGCAACGCAAATTATGAAAATCCAATTTTAGTTAATTATGGCCTGATGTAATAGGTCGATAATGAAGGTGTTGAAGAGTGGATGAAATATTTGAAAAATTGATCAGTTTGATTGTTGCGCTGCCGATTTTATTGCTTATTTTAGCTGTTCATGAATATGGACATTATATTGTTGCACGTTGTTTTGGTGTGCGTTTGTCAGAGTTTTCGTTAGGCTACGGTAAAAAAATCTGGCAAAAAACAGGGGCTTTGAAGCAAAATTATATCATTCGCCGTTACCCCATTAGTGCTCATGTTGCCTTGAATGAAGCAGATTATAAGGTTTTACCTTTTTTTAAAAAGCTGTTTGTTATTCTCGCGGGGCCTATATTTAATCTAATTTTTTCATTTATAGCGTTGTTTGCTTTAACCTATTTTATCGGATTGCCTTCAAAACCCCCTGTATTTAATGCCCTTGAAAAAGGCTTGCCGGCCTTTGAGGCAGGGTTAAAACAAGGTGATCGTATTTTGGCGGTTAATGGAAAAAAAATTCAACGTTATGAGGATTTACTTGAGTATACGTATGACTTGCCTGTTAAAATGATTAACCTAACCCTTGAGCGTAAAGGCAGAATATTTAATAGAGATATAACCCCTAAACGATATGATTATATTAATCGGGATGGCTTGTCGCAAAGTCATGGTCGTTTAGGTGTATTAAATTTTCATGGGCCTTTTTCTCTTGAAATTATCAAAGCCGTTAATGGGCAACCTACCAAAAATGAAAACCAAACACGAGACCTACTGCTTAAGTTTTTAGACCAAAATATTGTACTAACGATTGAAAGTGGAGATGATCAATTACATGATTATCATGCGTGGTTGGATGGGGGCTTAAACCAGCCGTTAACGGATCCAAATCAAGAACATTATGATGACTTTTATTTAGGGAAAATCGGAGATCATTTTTATTTACCTCAATCTTTACAGCAAAGTTTCGTTTGGTCGGGCATGCAAACTTTTAAAATGATTGGGGATATCGCAACTATTCCGTATCAATTATTTCCATTGGATAAAAAGAAAGTAAAACCAGAAACCCGTGTTTATGGTGAGGCAACAAAGATTAAGAATGGACTTTATAAATATGGTTTTTTTGCTGCCCTTGCCTCTATTGTTGTGGGGTTAATTAATTTATTGCCGGTTCCGTATTTTGATGGTGGGCAGTTAGTAACACTTGTATATGAGAAAGTGACTAAACGCAAAATAACACCCCAAAGAAAATTTTACCTTTTTACAATTTTGTTGGGAGGTTTGTATTTGTCAATGCTGATCCCTAATGCCAACAATATGCCAAATTATATTGCAAAGCAGACTAAAAAAATCCAAAATTTTGTAGATGAAACTTTTTAAGATGCAGGGTATCTAGAGCACCATAATGGCTTCAATTTCAATGTCACAGCCTAGAGGTAAATCTTTAACGCCAATGGCAGCGCGTGCAGGGAAAGGGACTTTGAAATATTTTTCCATGACATTATTAACTGATGAAAATTGACCAAGGTCCGTGAGGTAAATATTGACTTTAACCAGGTCAGATAAAGAGCCTCCAGCGGCTTGAGCCACGGCAGAAATATTTTTAAAAACGCGGTGCGCTCGGTCTTCAAATGTTCCTTCAATTAATTTCATTGTTGAGGGGTCTAAAGGAATTTGTCCTGAAAAATAGACGGTGTTTCCTGCTTTGATGGCTTGGGAGTAGGGGCCAATCGCTTGTGGTGCATCTTGGGTTGATATAATTTTTTTCTGAGACATTTATTCTTCACCTTTTATCGAGTTTAAGTGAAAAATATACGCAACATGAGGTTAAAATAAAAGCATCGTTTTTGTTAGATGATTTTGCGTGCCTCTACCATATAGGTATTAATTTCTTGGTGAAGTTGCTCCGCTCGTTCTGAAAGCTCAGCAGCGGCAGTATTGACCTCATTAGAGGTTGTGTCTGCTTTTTGAGCAGATTCTGAAACTTCTTGAATATTTGTTGAGATTTGATCCGTGCTTTTTGAGGTGCGTTCAATATTTTGAGCAATTTCACTCGTCGCGGCACTTTGTTCTTCGATGGCTGAGGCAATTGATGAATTCGCATCATTTAAATTTTGAATTTTAGTGGAAATTAGGCCGATATTATGGATGGTTTCATCCACAGCAGAGCTAATATTTCCAAAATACCCATCAATTTCTTCTGTGGCTTGAGAGGTTTGTTGAGAAAGGTTTTTTACTTCACTCGCAACGACAGCAAAACCCTTACCGGCGTCTCCCGCTCGTGCGGCTTCAATGGTTGCATTTAATGCAAGAAGGTTTGTTTGTTCGGCAATATCTTGAATGAGTGACATGGCATTGCTGATTTGTTCCGTTGCTTTTTGTAGGTCGAGGACTTGAGTACTCATTTCTTTTGAGATTTGCGCTGTTTCTTTGACAACCGTATTGTTACTGTTAATCAAGTGGCTGATTTCTGTGATGGAGGCTGTTAACTGCTCCGAAGCCGCAGAAACTGTTTGAACATTTTGGGACGTTTGTTGTGAGGCACTTGCAACAGTTCCTGCACGGGATTTTGTATCTGTTGCAATTATTTGCATCGCATCAGAAGAGGTCGCAAGTTGTGTTGAGGCACTTGAAACATAATCAATAACAGTTTCAACAGAGGTGTCAAATTGATCTGTGATTTGTGTAAAATGTTCGACTTTATACTGCATGTTATCAAGCGCTTTGTTGATAATGTAGGCGCCATTTAGAAAACTGCCAACCATACCTCGTTCGATGATTTTACGGTAATATATGTTTTGGCTAATGTGCCCCATACAAGCTTGAGATTCACGTATATAAGCATCATTACGGTCAATAAGGTCAATTTATACCATACAAAAGCTCTTTTAAATCACCTGATGCTTTTATATTTTGTATTCGAACTTCAAAATCACCTTTTGAGGCACGCTGAATAACCTTTAGCGCTTTTTTGACCTCTGCTTTACTGTTTGAAAAAAATACCATAATTATACTCCTAATGAGAAAATGAATTCGCTGTAGGTTTTATTTTCTGTTTTTAAAACATCGCTTAGTTTTTGCATGGCATTCGCAAGCCCTTGTTTTTGACTAGAATCTTTTTTTTCAATTTCCATTAAAATACTGTAAAGCGGTTTGATATGAGTATTGATAATATCTTTATTAGGAACCCGCCGGTTGGAGTGATAATTTATAATATTTCCACCATTGTCAAAGCTGGGCGTAACGTGGGCAAAAACCCAATAATGGTCACCATTTAGCGCTCGGTTAATCACATATGCAAAAATTTCATCTCCATTTTTAATTGTTTCCCACAAAAGTTCAAAAACAGAGCGTGGCATTTGAGGGTGACGAATGATGTTATGTTGAACACCTAAACATTCTTGCTCATTTTTAAAACCCGAAATATTTGTAAAGGTACGGTTACCATAAGTTATTTTACCAGTGAGATCTGTTTTTGTAACAATGATATCATCCTTATCAAAATAACGTTCGTTACCTGTTAGCTTTGGATTGCCATATAGCTCCATTAAATGCTCCTTTGTTCGGATAATATCGTGATGTGTTTGGTCGTTTTTTTAATATTAATTAATATAAAATTTTAAAATATATTGTTGATTTTAATGTGTGTTTCTTAATATTACCTTGAGAAGCTTAAACATCACTTAAGGGACCGAAACATTTCTGTACAAGTGACGGGATGTTTGGTACAAAAACACGATAAAAATAAATAAAAGTTCAAGAAAACCATGTGGCTAACAATAATTTTCGTTATAATGATGACGGTTGTATTTATGCATTTATGCAGAAAAATGGCACCGTATCTGGGGTTATTAGACCGCCCTTTAGAAGACCGAAAAAAACATATACGTGTAACGCCAACAGTGGGTGGTATTGTTATATTTACAACATTATGCTTATCTTTATGGCTGTTTTCGGGATTGTCTTTTTCATTTTTCATGCCCTTACTTGCTGGAATGGCTGGTTATATTGCAATTGGTGTTTATGATGATATCAAACATATTCGGCCTTTAATTAAAATGGCTTGGCAAGTTGCAGTTGCGATTGTTTTTGTTCTCGTGACGGGAGTTAAAATAACATATTTAGGCGAGATATTTGGCTTGGGTCCTTTGGGCACAGGTCTTTTTGCCATCCCTTTTACCATTTTATGTATTGTTGCATTGATTAATGCGTTTAATTGGATCGATGGTCTTGATGGTCTTGCGGGAGGCTGTATTTTAGGCATGCTTGTTCTTTTGATTTATGCAACACCAAAAACGACAATGAGCCCTGTTCTGATAATTTCAAGTGCTACAATTTTTGGGTTTTTAATGTTTAATATGCGCTCGCATTGGCGGAAACATGCGTTAGTATTTTTAGGCGATGCGGGCAGCTTATCCTTAGGGTTTATGTTGTCTTGCTTGGTCATTTTTTTGACGCAAGATAAAAGTACAGGTGTTCTTTCGCCAATTGTTGCGGCGTGGATTATTTCATATCCTATTTTTGACATGGTGAGTTGTATGTTAAACCGGAAGCTCGCTAAAAAATCTATTTATCAGGCCGATAATATGCATGCTCATTTTTTGTTACAGACGCTTGGTTGTTCCCCTAAAACGACAAGCTATATATTGGTTGCCGTATCCTTTTTATATGGCGCAGTGGGGGTTTTAGGCGACCAAATAGGCATACCAGAGGTTGGCTTGGCCGTAATGTGGGGGCTTGGTTTGGCTCTTCATTTTTGGGTGGTACGCTTATTGCTTAATCGTTCAAAAAAACAAGACCTACTGGCAGCTTAGAGCTATTGCCTCAATCGTTAAACTATTAAAAACGAAACTACGTCGGTGATATGTTTTTAATAACATCTTGTAAAATATTTTCAAGCGTTCGACCTATCTGTGTATAGGTATTATTTTCTAAGACGGCGTTATAGCCATTTTTACCAAGTTGTTGGCATTCGTTGGGGGGCATTTGTTGAAGAACTTGAGCGGCTTTCGATAATGCTTGAGCATCATTTGCAGCAACGGTTATCCCTGCATTGGCCAGTTTTGCAGGGTTCGTTGGTGCGGAGCAGCCAACAATTGTTGGACGGCCAATGCCCATATAGTCGTATATTTTATTTGGAGAAACCCCACCTTCACGCAAAACGCTTAAATCCCTAAAATTAATAATAAAGGCATCTGCTTTTTGAAGCTCGGCATAAATTTGATCTTTGGGAAGGGGGGTGAAAAAGGTGATATTCGATATGCCCTCTTGGGCGGCACGTTTTTGAAGGTCTACTTTGCCAGGGCCGTCACCGATGAAATAAAATTCAATATTGCTGTTAACAGCTTGTGTTATTTTCGCCGCATCAAGAACGGCATCCAAGCTATTTGCGGGCCCGTGGGCGCCGGCATAATAAATTTTAAAGGTCTCCGAGGTCTCAGGGCTTTTATATTCAGGAAGTTTTTCGGTATCAACGCCATTGGGTAACCATACGACATTATCAGGATTGCCACCTTTGCGTGCAACATGATTTTTGATAGTTGGAAGGGGCGTTGCTATACAATTAGCATGTTTATAAAGATATTTTTCAACCCAACCCACGAGTAAAATAAAAGGGTGATATTTTGAAATATTCCCGATATCAATTAATGATAGAGGCCATAAATCACCCATATGAAGCACATAAGGAATTTTATATCTTTTTGCAATTAACAAAGCTGCTAGAGCAGCAAAAGGTTCAGGAGAACACCCCATGATAACGTCAGGCTTTTGTAATTTATCAAAACCTGTTTTCATCATTAAGCGCCAAAAAAAAACGAACATATTGGCCACACGTTTTATATAACCTTCACTGGTGCTAAGGGTTTTTAGCCAGAGAAACGGGATATCTTCATAGCTTGTGTGGATATGGGTTTGTCCTTGTGGCATGGGCGTGGTTTTATTTTTATGATTAAGGTTCGCAGCAATAATGACAGGGCTGTGGCCTTTTTTTTGCAGCTCTTTTGCCAGCATAAAATGTTTGGTAACCCCTGAAATAAAAGGGGGCATGGCATAATTATGAACGATCCAGATATTCATGACGTGGTTTCATCTTGTTTGGTTAATGTAATAAAAACAAAAGCCGTTATAAATTGTGAACCTAAAAACCATCCTTGCCATACGCCATAACCGACAAGGTTAACGGCAATTAATGCGGTAAAACAGGCCGTTATAAATGGCAACTGTTTGACCGGACGTTGAAGTAAATTTTTTGTGCATAAAAAAATGAACAATGCGCCACTAATTGCGCCGATAAGGCCAAGCTCTATCCAGAGTTGAAGCGCAAAATTATGGGGATGGATAATATTTGTTGTGGAGTAAAAAATTTTGGCACTATCAAAATCTTTTATATGGCGTGTGGCTTCGATGCCCCAGCCAAGCCAAGGTTTTTCCAAGGCTTTACGGGCTACAAAATCCCAAAGCTCCATACGTTGTGCCGCACTCGCCCCCGTCCAATTTATAAAAATTTCGGGGCGGAGTTGAAATAAAGCCTGAGCAAGCCATGGGCTTGCAAAAATGCCGAAGATTGTTGTGCCACCAATGCCATAGAGAAGCACCTTGGGCTGTTTAATTGAGATGAGTAAGCTGATGCAACCAAGAACAAGTGCAACCATTGCAGATTGGCTTGTTGATGTCAGTATAGCAAAGCTCACGCTGATCATTAAGGGGGCAATGAGATGCTTGTTTTTATTGCTCCAGAGAGTGTAAAGCGCAGGCCATACTAAAAAAGACAGGATTACAAGGCTCCAGTTAATCACAACAGGCGCAACTGTTACATCAAAAGGAATATTGCGTACTAAACGGTATAGGGGATAATCAAAATAGGTCTCGATGCTTAAAATAATAGCCGCACTAAAAACAGAATAAGGCAGTAACCTTAGGGTCTCTGCTTTAAAAATTTGAGTTGAATGGGCGGTGAACAATAAAAATAGACTGGGGATCACTAAAATTGAAAGTTTAAGCACTCGTTTTAGAGTGAAATCTGGGTTGATAGCCCAGAAATAACTTGTTCCGGAAAAAACTAAAAAAATGATAACAAAGCTGAGTAGCTTTTTATTGATATTCGGTAGTTTTTTGTTGTGAAAAAAATATTCACCACAAACGATTAGGCTAAAAATAATCGGTAAAAAACCAAAAAATCGTGGTGCAAAAACACCGATCAACGGTAAAGCAACAACAAAAAGAGTGATAATTTTTTTTAAGAGATCCATATTCATATATTCATATTTATTATTGTTTTGTTAGGTGAGCATGGATTAACACGCTTTACAAATTTCAATCAGTTGTTCATCTTGGACTTTATAACGGCGGTTTTGTCTCGGGCAGGTCAGGTCATCTTTTAAAATTTCACCAGCATGAGAAACCCACCCCATTCTTTTTGCAGGGACACCTGCCATTAACGCGTGGGCTTGAACATCCTTAGTTACGACGGCTCCTGCGCCAATCATGGCATATTCTCCAATGGTGTTACCACAAATAATGGTACAGTTTGCACCAAGCGTAGCACCTTGTTTAACACGCGTCTTGCGGTATTCGTCTTTACGCTCAACATTAGCTCTAGGGTTGTAAACATTTGTAAAAACCATCGAGGGACCGCAAAAAACATTGTCTTCTAAAATAACATCATCATAAATCGAAACATTATTTTGGATTTTAACGTTATTCCCAATTTTAACACGGTTTGCGACAAAAACATTTTGTCCAAAATTACAATTTTTTGCAATTTGTGCGCCACCACAAACGTGAACCCAGTGCCATATTTTTGTGCCAGCACCAATTGTCGCGCCATCATCGATGATGGCCGTCTCGTGAATAAAAGGATCCGACATTATGATGTCTCCGTTTGAAATGTCACAGGTTGGTTTTGGTTGCTTGATTTATAAATCGCATCCAAGAGTTTTAGGGAACGTAAACCGCCTTCACCATCAATAAGAGGGGGGCAGGTACCCCGAAAAACGTTGATGATATTCTCATAATAGCGGACATGACCAAAACCATAAACTGATGTCGTTTCATAACTTGCTTGGCGAATAGCCTCATCTTGTGGCTGCTGGTCTTCAAATTCCCAATGCTCAATCGCATTCATAGCAACGCCGCCAATTTTGACAGTTCCCTTTTCACCTAAAATAGTACAGGAACCCTCATAATTTTTAGGGTAGGTAAGTACGGTCATATTCATCGAGCCGATGACGCCGTTATCCCATTCAAAGGTTACAATCCCAGAATCTTCCGTTTCAATATCACGGGCCAATGTTTTGATATTAGCATAAACATTTGTTGGTGCTGTATCGCCAGCAAGCCATTGCATTAAGTCAACATAATGACTGGCTTGCGTTAAGAAAGCACCGCCATCCATATCTTTTGTACCGTGCCAGTCACCATCCTTATCGTAATAAGATTGTGGACGGGTCCAAAATACATTGGATGTAATCATGTAAATTTTGCCGAACCGACCTGATGTACACGCTTTCCAAACTTCTTGGATCGTATCGTTAAGGCGATTTTGGTGGATTACAAAAAGCTGAACATTCTTTTCTTTACAATAAGCATTAATTTTAATGCCGTCTTCGAGTGTAATGGCCATTGGCTTCTCGGTAACGACATGGATACCGGCATCGGCCACTTGCATAATATGCTCAGGGTGCAGGCCATTTGGAGTGGCAACGGTAACAATATCCAAGTTTTCGGTGTCGAGCATTTCTTGAATATTGGTATAGGGTGTTGCCGTCATTTTCTGAGCGGCCTCGGTAGCGCGCTCTTCTACGGTGTCACAAACGGCAACAACTTCAATATCATTAAGGTGTTGTTCAAGGGCTTCAAAATGTTTGTTTGAAATACGGCCACAGCCAATAAAACCAAGACGGATTTTGCGGTTTGTTACGGGGGAAATTACATGTGTCATTAAATGGCCTCTTTAACGGTTTGTACAATAAAATCTTGATCTTTAGGGCATAAATAGGGGTGCATGGGCAGGCTTACAACATGTTTGGAAGCCTTTTCAGTCACGGGAAGATCACCTTCTTTACCACCAAGGTATTGGAACACAGGTTGCAAGTGTAGCGGTTGAGGGTAGTGAACAGCCGTTGGAATTCCGGCGGTTTTGAGTTTTAAGCAAAAGTCATCTCGGTTCTCGACTTCAATGGTGTATTGAGCATAAACACTGGTGTGGTTTTTCTTGACCACGGTGGTTTTTACGTGTTGCTGAAGAGATTTACTATAACGGGCGCCAATTTCGGCACGTTGCTGCACCTCATCTTTGAAAAGGCTCATTTTTGCAAGTAATACAGCAGCTTGTAGTGTATCTAATCTCGAATTAATCCCAACCAAGGTATGACAGTAACGTTTTTCTTGTCCATGATTTGCAATCATGCGTAGTTTATCGGCAAGTTTTTGATCTGATGTGAAAACCATACCACCATCGCCATAACACCCAAGGGGTTTTGATGGAAAAAAACTTGTCGTAGAAAGGGAGGACAGGTTGCAGGATTTTTTGCCATGGTATTCCGCACCAAAACTTTGAGCGCCGTCTTCAATAACAACTAAATTATATTTTTCAGCGATCGCATTGATAACATCCATATCGGCGCATTGACCATAAAGGCTTACAGGAAGAATAACGCGGGTGTTTTTTGTGATTTTATCTTCAATCTTGTTTGCATCTATATTGTAGGTTTGGGGGTCAATGTCGACAAAAACAGGTTTTAAGCCCAAAAGAATAATAACTTCACCCGTCGCAATAAATGTAAAGGGTGTTGTGATTACTTCATCACCGGGTTTGAGGTCCAAAGCCATTAAAGCTATTTGCAGGGCATCTGTCCCATTAGCACACGCGATGGCGTGTTTAGCGCCACTATAATGACAGAGGCTTTCTTCAAGAGCCTTAACCTCAGGGCCTTTAATATAAAGGCCGTGATCAAGAATTTTAGCCATGTTTGTATCCAAGAGGGCTTTGATTTTTTTTTGTTGCTGCGCGAGGTCAATAAAATGCATTTTTCTTTAATTATTCCTGTTATGAGAACATATTTTTGGGATCTCTACGTATATAGCAAGAAGGGCGATTAAAGAGCAAGTTTTTTAATTTCACAAGACATGAAGAATCTGCTATCTAAGGAGGGAATAAGCGTCAGTTGAGAGATAAAATGAATAGGATTAAAGACGATGCCAAAATTTACAGCCGTAAAAAATGAAATACAGCCCCAATCTATTGAGGAGCTTTGCCAAAATTTTAAGGACCATAACGCAACAATTGGTATTGTTGGCCTCGGTTATGTTGGTTTGCCTTTGGCGTGTGCAACATGTGATTCATCTTTTAAAACAATTGGTTATGATGTCGACCCGAGCAAAATTGAAAATTTGACGCAAGGGAAATCGTATATCGGGACTATTTCAGATGAACGCATTGCATCTTTTATCGAAAAAGATCTTTTTGAAGTTACGGATGATTTTTCAAGATTGTCAGAAGCGGATGCGTTGTTAATTTGTGTGCCAACACCAATTACTCAATATCGCGAACCAGACCTCTCATATGTCACTAAAACAACGGAAGTGATTGCAAAATACCTACGCCCGGGGCAATTGGTTATTTTAGAATCTACGACATATCCTGGAACAACACGTGATGTTATGCGACCTATTTTAGAAGAAACATCAGGACTTAAATCGGGTGTGGATTTTTATATCGCTTATTCTCCAGAACGAGAAGACCCCGGTAATCCTGATTTCAATACGGCCGCTATTCCAAAAGTTGTCGGTGGAGATGGCGAGGATGCCTTGCTTTTGGCGCAAACAATGTATGATGAATTTTTGACGGGTTATACAGTTCCTGTTTCTTCTCCAGAAACAGCGGAGGCTGTTAAACTAACAGAAAATATTTTTCGTTCTGTTAATATTGCGTTGGTTAATGAGCTGAAAACAATCTACAAAACCTTGGGGATTGATATTTGGGAAGTGATTGATGCGGCAAAAACAAAGCCATTTGGTTTTATGCCTTTTTACCCGGGCCCTGGTCTTGGTGGTCATTGTATTCCAATCGACCCCTTCTATTTAAGTTGGAAAGCCCGTGAACATGGAATTTCAACACGTTTTATTGAGCTTGCAGGGGAGATTAATATCTCCATGCCGGCTTATGTTATTCGTCAATTAGCAACGGCGTTAAATGAGAGATTTTCGAAACCCTTAAATGGCACTAAAATTCTTATTTTAGGGGTCGCATACAAAAAGAATGTTGAAGACCTTCGGGAGAGCCCCGCGTTTTCGATTATAGAACTTCTGCAGAAATATCGTGCAGAAGTGAGCTATCATGATCCTTATGTCCTTGAAATCCCAAATACAAGAGCGCACCCTTACTTTGAGGGCATGAAATCTTTGGAGCTGACCAAAGAAGTTATCGAAGCGCATGATGCTGTTATGATTGTGACCGATCATGATAATGTGGATTATGGTTTTGTTGCCGAACATGCACCACTTATTATTGATTCCCGTAATGCAACACAAGATATCTATGAGCAATATAAAGATAAAATTGTAAAAGCATAAGCTAAGGTTTAAGGGCTTAACTTAATTATAAATTTTTATAAAGGCTCAGCAGAACTTTTTCTTGCTGTTCCCAGCTATAGATGCTTTTAATTTTGTCGATATTCTTTTTATATTTATGAATATCGGACAGCGTCATTTCCGTTATTGTTTTGGTCAGAGCTTTGGGGGTTTCTTTAATAACGATACCATTTTCAAAAGTGTTCACAATTTTCTTTATTTCATGAAGGTTCGAAATAATGACGGGTAGCCCTGCCATTGTGTATTCAAAAAGTTTGTTGGGCAGGCAGTAATAATAGCTTAAACAGCTATTTTGGCAAAAGAAAATTCCGACATCGGCTGATGATGTGTAATCTAATAAAATGTCGGGGCTTACGGCTTGATGATAAAAGATATTATCATTTTTGTGTGCGGCTTCTTTAACAAGATTTTCTAAAGCTCCATACCCCATAAAAACCATAACTTTATTTGGGTCTTTTAAATTTTTGAATGTTTCAATGGTGGTTTCAATACCTCTATTAGCTGCTAAACCACCTTGGTAGAGGAAAATAATCGTGTTTTTATTGATGCCAAACTTTTTTCGAAAAATGTTTTTAGAAGCAGAATTCTCTCTATATACAGGACAGTTAAGAACCAGTACGGGTTTTTCTATTTTGTACAACCTTTTATACTCATCTGCGATGCCGTTACTCACGGTGATAACCTCATCTGCAAAACGGATAAAAAAACGTTCGACTATCTTGGAAATTGATTTTAAAGCTCCATGAATATGATGGCGCTCCGTTTCGTATTCATGGGCATCATAAACTATTTTTTTACGCCCCAATTGTGTCCACTTTATAAACACACCAATTGGGAGTGTATCTAAATCATGACAATGAATAACAGAAAATTTTGAAGAATCTTTGATAACGTTATAAGAGTATTCGATTATTTTTAATGTTTTTTTGAAAAATGATTTTCTTTTATATTGCTCGGATTTTGTGACGCGTTCAATATTAATCCCGTTAAGAGTTTCCTTTTTTTTCAAATGCTTATCCCATAAGCAACGTATTGTAACGTCATAACCATGAGAAACGAGGGTGCGAGCTTCTTTTAAAACACGGCTGTCATTTGTAAAATGGTTTCTTAAGATAAATAAAACATTTTTGTTTTTTTGCTGATGCACACGTTCATAATCGGTGGTTAATTTTTTGGCGATTTTTATGGGGTCATGGTATGTTTCCGCGTAGAGACGCGAAGCAAGGCCGATATCACGTAACTTACTTTTATCCGTCGTTAAATATTTCCTTAAAACCTTAAAAAGGCTCTCCGGTGTTGCATTAATCAGGGGCATGTCTCTGACCATGCTTGGTGGCATATGGTGCATATCCTCATCACGGATATAACAAATAACCGGCTTAGAAAGCGCCATAAGTTCTACGGCAAGGGCGCCGTAATATCCAATTAACAGTTGGTCAATTAATAGATCCGCCGTTTCATATATTTTACGTGCTTCTTTATTCGATAGCCCTTCAACAAGCGTATATTTGAACGGGATACCTTCAGCCTCTAACCGTTTAAAGGCATCTAAAATATATTGCGTTCCTTTAATGTCACGATTGCTAGGGGCGTGAACGATATGCAGAATTTTTGCAGGTGTTTTGGGAAGAGGCCTAGGTTTCCAGTCCCTTGGGTCAACACTGGCATAGGGAATAAATTCAGCACGTTTCGGGAGGACGTTTAATAAATCGGGGTTAACAGAATAAATAAGGTCAACATGACGATCAAATTTTTGGATTAAAGCGCGTTTTATTTTGTCACCCTCAGGCGTGTAGATCTCATTATGTTCGTGACAAAAATGAATGGGGTAATGTTTTTTACAATATTCACCTTGCCTTGCATCGCTACCTTGGTAAGTAACGGCAGTGACAAGCCCTTTTTTTTTGGCTTTTTTTAAATCAATGCATGAAAAAAGACCACCGTAACAGACTTGATAAATCGGTTTTAAAATTCTACGAAACCCTGTTACTTCACCACGTATTTCACGTGGAGCAAGGCTACTACCAAAATTGAAATGTAAGACATCATAGTTTTTTAGCGCGTAAAAAATGGTTTTCCATCTTTTATACTCACGTGTTAGAAAATTGTCGTTTTCTTGAAAAATGACATAATCGGCAGGATATTGATAAACCGTTTGAGATAAGGTCAGACTTTTGCTGTCATGCCCTAACGCCTGTTCGGCTTTCGCTAAATACTGAGGGTTGCCCCCAACAGTTGTTGGGCAGTGAAGGATTTTCATAGGATATCCCGCAGTCCTTGCTCTAAATCAATTTGGGGGGCGCGAAGCTGTTCTTCCATGGCGCTAATATCTGCAACAATATTTTGTGCGGGGCTATCTTGATATTCAAAAATAGGAGGTCGTCCAACCAAATCACCAATAATAGAGGCTATTTTTTTGAGTGAGTAAGTATTTTTACCCGCAATATTAAATGTTGAACTCTCTTCTCGGTCAATACATTTGCCAACAGCTTGTGCGGCATCTTTGGCGTTAATGGGGTTGATGCTTAAACCTTCATTCCCTTGCAGGGTAATCGGAGTGCCATTTTTAATATTATCAACAAGGCGAGGAAGAAGCATCGACCGTTTTTGCCCCGTACCATAAATGAAGAAAAAACGTAAAATAGAGACATTCATTAAAGATGAATAATTCGCAGACAAAATTTCACAACAGCGTTTGCCACCAAGGTAATAACCTAGCTCATGGCTTTCGGCAATAGCAGAGTTTTCTTTAAAATTTTCTTTGGTATTAGCATAAACACCACCAGAGGAGGCGTAGATAAAATTTTTAATTTTGTTTCGGTGACCGTAATCGAGTAATTTGGCTGTTGAGGCAACGTTAACATCAAAGACATCTAAGGCTTTACTCGGAAAATCTCTAAAGCTATCAGATTGCGCAAAGTGGCAAATTGTGTCAATGCCCTCAGGCAAGGTGCTAATGTCCCAGTCATTAGAGAAATCAACAATATGATATGTGACATTATCAATAGGTTTTTCAGGGGATTTCCGAACAATAGCATGTAAGTTGTGATGCGTATTGTAAAGGTCCAGAAAATGTCGCCCTAGGAGGCCATTTGCACCAGTAACAAGTATATTATCTTTCATCTTCAATTCTATTTTCCAATTAAACTCTTATTTATTGACGCAAATACGCTACCTATATATTCGATTGAATGGTGGTTTATTACGTATTCTCTCGATTTTTTTCCGATAGTAGGCAATTTTATGCGTTCATCATATGTTGTTTTAATGGTTTCTTTGATGTTTGACCAGTGAGTATTTATCATTGGTATCTCATCTTTCTTGAGAAGCCCTGCACCAGTATATAAATCGATTAGATCCTGCCGAAGGTAACATAAAACGGGTTTGCCATGTTTCATTGCTTCGATGGCAAACATTGCATACCAACCGATAATAAATTGGTCAGCAACAAGGTCAACTTCTTGAATTAGCTCAATGACCTTTTCATTGGGGACCTTTTCTAACATGACAAGCTCAATATCAAGCCCTTCAGCGCGCAGTTCATCAACCGCGGATATCAAAAATTCGGTGCCTTTAATGGCACGGTGGTTAGGGGCATGAAGAATTTTGAAAGCTTTAGATTGTTTGGCCTTTTCAGGTGTAGGCTTAGAGGTAATCGTAGTATCAATTGAAAAATGTGCGAGCATTAATGTGTCCCAATGATACATATAATCAACCCACTCGCAGCCGCTGATAACGTGGTTAGCATATTTTGTCCAAAGATCAATTTTTTGCGAGATGTTTTTTCGGCGTCTTTTGTGGGCAGGGTAGCTAAGAGTCATAACGTGTTTAAAATCGAGGTTCTTACTTCGACTAAGTTCTTGGACGTCACTACCATAGGGCATTATGACTGTTTTTACTTTTGCAAGCTTGTATAAAAAAGGTTCAATTTTCCACAATAATTTTGTTCCCCCTAAAGGGCCGCCGTTAAAATAGATGTATAATATTTTATATTTAAAAGGCATGAGGATGAGTTCAAGCTGTGCTTTAAACGAACCGAAAGGGTTTGAAAGGTCATATTTATCACTTAGAACAATATCAAATTTATTAGTGATGTAATAAGGTTTGAAAGTAAAAGTTTCAACACTGTAACCTTTAAGTTCAAGTGCTTTTTTATGATAGACATTATTAATAAGTGGTTGTGGGCCTAAACCGATATCAATCAATTTTTTTCGATACCTTGAAACTAAAGCATAAATGATTAAAAGCCCGAGAAGGATCATCTCTCTTATGAGGTTAAATGCAGATTTTAGATGGGTCATTGCAAGCCTGTAACTTTTATTTAACGGTGATTTTCAGTTCATCTGACCACCAGACATAACATTTATTGTGTTCTAGGTAATCTGACATAGAGCATGCGGTAATGTAATATTGACCACGCTGCTCGACTGAAAAAACAAACGACATATCCGTTGTTTTTATTTCTTCAACAATATCATCAGATTCATTTAATAGGTTTTTATAAACTAAATGATTGTAATTGTAACCCTTGGTTTTTTTGCAAATTCGAACCAAAAAATAATCAGCTCTCTGGGAATAAGGAACAGCGAATGCACAGTTTAATTTTTCCGTTGGTTTTATAAACACTTTTCCGGGAGTGTCCCATATCGGGATTCCAGGCGGTTTGTAAGGGGAGTGGTTGCCAAATTTACCACTAATCAGCCCATCATTTTCAGGCATAAAAAAATCGATATATCCAGTGAAGTTTTTTCGATCCGCATTTTGTGCATACCGTGTGTTTCTTCTAAACATCCATCCTGTATGTTTAAATTGATCGACAAGTGTTGGGGTGTTTAAGATTTCTTTTCGGGTGTAGAGCATTTTGGTGTCTTTAAAAAAGAAAATATTATTTTTAAAGCCGTCGGCATCAATTAAATATTCGTCTCCATTTAAGAGAACATTTGCGACAATATGGTTTTGGAGTTTTTCAACTTTGGATTTGATGCCGACCCGGTCTAATAGGGTAACAAGAACGTGCGCAACCTGCCCACAGCGAGCCTCCCCCAACAGTAGTAATAAGAGAGGGTCATAGACCAATTGGTGTTTTTCAAGTGGTCTCATTAATATTGCGGAACGAATACAGTTTTTAAAAGAAAAGGATTTTTTTTCGGAAGGCTGAAAAACAGGGTTGTGGATTAGAGCCTCTTGAAGCAGAGATGAAATGGCCATTAAAAGTGTAAAATCATCTGTCGCATTTTTCTTTATTCTATTCAGGTACATCTCGATTGTTAATTGATGCGTTTTTATGTGTTTCTGGGCTGCTTTTAACCTTGAATCGGAATAGTCATAGGGCGTAATAATCTGTTTGTCAGAGTTGATCCACCATGGTTTTTCGAGAGATGCCGTTTGAGCAAAGGATGTCATTGTGTACGCTTTCTTAAATATAAAAGGGCACTATTTAGAGATTGTTTATCCACATTATATAGCATCAGTATGATCATAACAGTGATGGCTAACATAAAGACAGAGGCATATAAAATGGAATATATAAGGTTGTTTTGATCCGCAAGGAAGTATAAGCCGCTTTGTGTACAGGTAAATATAATAATAGAGAAAAATAACATTCGCCAAAAATTATAATTTATACGGTGTAGTTTTTCAGCAATTACAAAATAAAGAATGCTTTGAATAACGGTGCCAATTAAAAAAACAAATGCTGCGCCCATGGCATCATATTTTGGAATTAGAAATAAAGATAAAGCGACAACGGCAATAAAGACAATAGCTTGGATATATGAAATATATTTGGTTTTTTTTGTAATACTTATCCCAATCCCCAACATATTATTTCCTGTTTGCAAGAAAAAGGCAAAGACCAAAATGCCAATAATCATATAGGCGCTGTGATATTCAATAGGCGTCAGTAAAATCAAAAGAGGCTTGCCAAATAGAGCAACGCCAGATGCTGCCCATATAAAGAACAATGCATAATAGTTGTAAAATTTTCTGTATGTTTCTTTGGCATGATCTTTTTTCATGATTGAAAAAGCAAAGGGATCCCAAGCCATGCGAAAAGCAATCGAGAATAATAAAAATACACTACTGACCTTTAACCCAATTGAGTATAGCCCTTGCTCGGTTAGGGTAGAATAATAGTTTAAGAAAAAACGGTTGCTTTGCGATAGCCCCCAATTAAAAAAGACGGATGGGAATTGAGGAAGCGCATAGGAAAAGAAAAGCCCTAGATAAATAAATGAAAATTTAGAGACGTATTGGTCTTTTACCATGAAAAACCCAACTAAACAGGCCGTGATTGTTGTCATTATACCAGCATAAAATGCGCCCTCTATGCCTTTTTCTAAAACAACAACAAGTAAGATTGTTAAACAGAGGCCTGTAATGATCTCAATGAGGGTCATTATAAAAAATTGTTTTGGTCGGCGCAGCATACGTAAAACAGATTGAAATTCATTTTTTATAATAGAGAAAAACAAACCAACAGATAATATTCGTATGTATTTAGTATAATCTTGATAATCAACATCTATATCTCGAATATTTAATAATCCAGAAAAATAAGAAGCAAAAATCCAGATAAGAGTGGCAAAAAACGAGGCGATAATTAAATGGAAAAAAAAGGAAGTTGAAATAATATTTTTTTTATCGGATTTATCATCTGTGTCATAAAAATAAAAAAACACACCTGAACCAACGTTAATTAAAGCAATCACAATCATAAACCCAAAAACGGTTTGTAATAATGACATTATACCGTATTCGGCAGGTGAAAATATTGCAGTCATAATCGGTGCAAGGATAAATGAAAATAACTGGCTTAATGCACGACCACCACCATAAAAGGCGGCATCCTTTGATAATCTTTTAATATGTACCATCATTCTGGATTAAACCTTATATACGGTATAGCTATCACTTTCATAGGCAATAGTGTAGCGGTCGAATGTATAATATTGCTCTTTGAGGTGATTTTCTAATAATTGGATGCGCTTTTTTTCTGCAACAATATAATTGATGGCATATTTAGAAATATATTCGCCTAAATTTTTTCCTGGATATGGGTAAAAATCAGGAATTAGTTCTTTATAATTTTGCCTTAATTCGCCTTTTCCAACATTGGAGAATAAAGTCACGAATTTATTTGTATCTGTAAAATATCCAAGGAAAAATGAAGTCCTTAAAGGGAGAGCTAAAATCGTTTGGTTTTGAATGGAGCTGAAAAAATCTAAAAGACCTTGCATGTCATCGGTCGGGGCATTTTTTTTCCGATATGATTTTATAAATAAATAACACTGTAGCAAGTAAAAACTAACCAAACCGATGATGATGATAGATGAAATAAAGTAAGGCAGTGTATTTTCTGATAAAATAACAAAAACAGGAATAATAGAATATTCTAAATACCGTTCAGGCTCGCCTAAAAATTTTAGAGGTTCAAGGGATATTAAGAGCAATAGAACCATTCCGGCGAGTGACCATGAATAGAAAACACTCCATTCATTTTGTGTGATTATAAAAAATATAATAGCAATATTTAACGGGTTATCAGAGATTATTTTAGCAACAGAGTTTGTCATTAAAAGCATGGTTTTTTGACGCATAGAAGTGCGCCCTATGATGCTAAAAAAATTCTTATAATGGTTGGCCATACCAAAACATTTTTTACTTAAATGTTCTTTATAAAAAATTGAATGACGGATTAAACCTTTCAAAACGGCATATGAATAACCTTTACTGAATAAAAATGATGTTGCAAACGAAATTAAATAGAGGCTAATGAAAAAGAAACTTTGCTCAAATATTGACAACAATAGAGTTGTGAAAAAGGTCGCTTGCCAAGAAAATTTAGAGCTGACAGAAAAAATAAAAAATGAGATCAAGCTAATAACAAACCAAATAATATCAGGACTTATATAGTAGGCCACCATCGAGCCTAGAAAGATATTCCCCCAGAGAACACCATAGGCACGTTCACTAAAATGGGAACTGCGTCCCTCATTGGCAATAAATAATCGTAAAAAGGGAAAGGCTAATAACCAAGTGTAATTATCATCTCCGAATAAATGGATAAAAAGAATGGTGAAAAGTAAAAGGCATAAATCAAAAAGAATAGGCAGGTATCCTCCAAATTTTTCTAGAAAACGGAGAGGTATTTTGAACATGTAAAATATTTTATGAAACCCGTTTGGGTAATCATTATAGTCCAACAAGTATTTTTTGAGTTTTTCTTGGATTCTACCCTGATGGTTATAAATTTCCTTAATATAATTTAAGTGACCAATGGCATCACCATCTGTATGAAAACCTTTTTTTTTATTTATAAGGTAAACGATCATGACCCGGCTGAACAACATTAGAAATATTGTAATAAAAACAACTACCATTCTACTATTCCCATATTAAAGATGTAATCCACAATACTTAAGCCAGCAATAAATTCGGTAGTTTTAATTTGATCGTATTTAGGGTGTTTAAACGATTGGTATTGGAAACCGATACCTTGCTGTTTAAACATTTCAGTATCTTGGTAACCATCGGCTCCACCACCAGCCATATATGTATTACAGCTAACGGATTTGGTTAGATCTATTAATAATTGGTTAGACGTTGTTTTCACGGAATGAGAGGAGGATGTTTCCATAGGTGTATTAATTGCCAAAAGAGAGCATAATTTCTCAATGGCGTTGATATTAAAGTGAGCGATATTATTTGAGGGGAAATTGATAAGTTCAAATATAAAATCTTTGTATTCATTAAAATATGGCGCTTTTGCATAGTTCGCTTGTAATGTTTTGATGAATTTTATGCGCCAATTTGTATCGGTAAAGTCAACTTCATTGATGTTACGTAAACCGTGGGGCCTTGTAATAGGAGCCGTGAAAAATTGACTTTTACCATTTATATTAAAAGAGACACGATTGCTCCAACCACCACCTTTTTTTGGGTATTGCACATCATCTAATATAATAAAACGGTCAGCATTTTTGATTTTATCAAAATAGCCGAGCCATGGGAAAAAATTGGGTTGATGGATTGCGCATATCATAATGAATGAACCTGTTTTTTAAAGTCGCCAATAAAGCCTTTTAAAATGGGCATATCAATTCCAGGATAAATGGGAAAAGCATAGGTGCTTTTTAAATGGTTATGAAGGTTTACTATTTCGGGGTCTTTATTCCCATATTTAAACTGATGGAGGTCAATAAAAATGGCGTTCCCTGTTGAAATACCAAATTGCGCACACAAGTCTAAATAAATATTTTTTACACGTGTATCTGTAAAGTTAAGGAGTAGTTTAAAGTTTGAACTGATATTTTCGGCTTCATTGGTCGTGAAAATTTTCAAACCGGGAAGCTCCGTAAGGGCACCGGCCAAAAAATCAAAAATATTTTTTCGCTCCGTTAGAAATCCATTAAGCTTATCGAGCTGGACAAGGCCAATTGCAGCATTGATATTTTGCATTTTATAATTATAACGCTTTTTGTAATCTTTTTTGCCGGCATAATATCTTAGGTCTCTCATTTGATCGGCTAAATTTTTGTGATCTGTTAAAACCATTCCGCCATCAATACTTGTCATCATTTTTGTTGCGTAGAAAGAAAATACAGACAACTCTGTTAAAGAACCTGTCATTGACCCTTTATATTTTGCACCAAGGGATTGAGCACAATCTTCTATAATTGGAATATTGAGAGATTTAAAACAGTTCAAATCTGCGGGGATGCCAAATAAATGTGGTAAAATAATAGCCTTGGTATTTGAAGATAATTTTTGGCATACACTTTCATAGGAAGGGTTTAAATCATATGAATTTGTATCACATAAAACAGGCGTGGCATTTGTATATTCAACCGCATGCATAACACCAGGACAAACGGAAGCGGGCAAAATAACTTCATCACCCTCTTTAAGATTAAGAGAGAGTAAAGCCAAGTGAAGAGCAGAAGTACCGTTAGAACAGGCAACGGCGTATTTTTTTCCAATATACTGTGCCACCTTACGCTCGAATTTTTCGATCTCTGGGCCAATAGAAATCTCTCCACGCTGTATGATGTCAACAGCAACGGCAGTTTCATGTTCATCAAGTAAAGGTTTTGAGTGAGGGACATTCATCAATGTAATACCATGCGATCAGTTAACAATGAGTGGTTTGTAGTATGTTTGATGATTTTAATAGATTTTCCATCTCCTGTCGCAACATATAATATGTTATTTGAATTATGTACGGAACCAGGAAGGCTATGGAATTTTTTTGAAGACGTTTCAACAGATATAAATTTAAAGGTGCTTTTCCCGTATTTACTATACGCATAAATAGGATCACGACTTAAGGCTCTAATAAACAAAAAAACATTTCTATTTGTCTGGAGCCAGTTGATATTACCGTCAGATAATGTACGAGCACGCCAATAGATGTTTTTACGTTTTTTATCTTCAAAGGCCATGTTTCCATTGCTCTGGATGAAAGCTTTTAGAAGGTCGACTAAGGCCTTTTGGAGTGAAATTTGGATGTCTGATAAAGACATTTCATCGTTGACGTCAAACTCTTCAATTTTGAGTATTTTGCCATTATCAAATTTATCGTCAATTTCATGAGCTGTAACACCTAGTTTTTTTTCATCATTTATCATTGCCCAAACATTGCCATGTCGGCCTCGGTAGGTGGGTAGTATTGCGGCATGAAAGTTAACAGCTTGTTTTACAGAGAGTGTTTCAGCTTTGTATATTTTATAAGGAAAGGCACTGCTGATAATTGTCATTTCGGGATAGTTTAATTCTAAGGCTGTGCCTTTATCGCGGTATTTTACCTCAATATTTTGCTCTTTTGCGTATTCTAAAATTTGTTCGTTATGGTGCTCTGGAGGCAAAACAATCAAGCTTATATTGTTATCTGGGGCCACCGTTTTTAAGGTTAAAAAACCTTCTTCACCATTAAGGTATAAAATTAAATCCATTTTTATTAACCTATATTTTCGCGGCCATGTTGTTTTAAAAGCATATTATAAGAGGCTTCAATGGCGGTTGTTCTCCCATCAATACATCTTTGAATGCGTTGTTGTGGGCTCATTATTTCTTTTTGCCACCACGCGGGATGGGTCAGGATTTGTAACTTATCATATTTTGCAGATTTTAAAACATCTTCTAAACGTTCATGGCGCCAATACCCATTACTATCGCTACAGTAATGAAACTCATCTTTAAAAATGCGCGCATAAGTGTTCAGCATTCCGGCAAGTTTTAAATGATCAAACTTTGTGATTTCAGGTGTTGGGTTGTGAAAGGAAAAAACGTGAATAGTTACATTAAAAAGTTGTTCTAATATTTCTTTTTCAAACGTCAGTCTGTTTTCGAGATCTTCTTGATTTGTGATTTTATAGGCCGTGGGGTCAAAATGCAGGCCAATCGAGTGACCTAAAGATAAAATATCTATAACTTTTTCTTTGATCTCCGTTTCAAACAGATTGTAAAATTTACAATTTAATTGTAAAAAATAGGTCGCTTGAACACCTTCATCATGCTCTATTTTGGCGAGTTGGTAGGCGCGGTGCATTGAAAAATCAATATCATGGCGCCACAGAATGATTGGCGTGGAGCTTTGAATGTCTGTAAATTTTTTAAAGTCATAGCTTTTTTGAGCAATGTTCAATAGGTTTCGATAGTTGTCCTCTGTAAAATCTTCTTGATAATAATTCAAGTCAAACCCCTTTGATTTTGTGCCGGACAAAAGTTTAGCTGTACGACAGATGTTTTTTTGTAATATCCATTGTTGATAAGGTTCATCTTGTCTATTAGCGAAGATAATTGATGGATACTAACATTATTTCAGTCTTTTTCTTATTGATTTTATTATTGAACTAGCGGGAACCTGACCTTTATCGATCTCGACGTCATTGATCCGAATTATTCCATTCCCAGTTGCAACATCAATAAAGCTTTTACCAATAGAGATGACTTGGCCTGGTATCGCGAGGTAATTTTCATCGCTGTTAAGAAGTTCAGCATCCCAAATAATAAGTTTATGCCCCCCAAAGTCACAAAAAGCGCCAGCATAGGGTTTATTAGATGCGTTGATGAGACGTAATATATCGGTATTACTTTTATGCCAATTGATTTTGCCATCTTCAGGCTGTCTTGGATAACATCTTAGGGCATCGTCAGGATTTTTTGATTGTATTTCAAGAATATAATCAGGGGCATCATTTAGTTTTTCAACAGCGCTGTTAAAAAGATTGGGGATATTGTGCTGCATCCACTGCCAGACTTCTGTGATTTTGGTTGTTATATCAATCGGGAAAAATTCACGAGCAATAATATCACCATTGTCAAGCTCACCGCCAATCATACGGTGAATACATAAACCAATATGTTTCTCACCATTTAAAATGGCCCAAGCTTGGCACGCATTACCACGATATTTGGGTAAATCGCCACCATGAGCATTTAAAATCCCGAGGGGAAAAAAGTCGATAATTGTTTGTGGGATAATACCTGAATAGTTAACGCTAACGGCGATATCAATAGGAGGGAGGTTTTTAAGATGATCTGTTATGGTATTTATTTTGTTTGTTTGGATGAAATCGGCTCCGATTTGCGTTGCAAGTTGTTTAAGGTCATCGGCTGTTTTGGTGTATTCTGCCGCTTCTTTTGAGGTCACGATCAAAGGAATCTTATACCCTGCTTTGATAAGAAGGTTGATGGTATCATAAAGAATTTCAGTTCTGCCGATGGCTGCTATACGCATTATTTTGCTCCCGTGGATGCACCTTTTATAGTTTAGTTAGGGCATCAAAATCAAGGGGCTTCATCTTGGATGTTATAATTTGGTTGAAAAAGTCATTTGTGCCAGGCGTATTGTTACGATATTTAGAAATTTCATTTTGGTTTGCTTGATATAAAGGTTTTTTCTGAAGCTCTTGTTTAAGTTGGCTGTAATTTTCCAAACTGTTGGAATTTAGTCCAATATGAATAGGGTGGAAATCAAAAACCATGGTTTGAGCAAATGGCAAAATAGAATCCCACGAAAAAAGAGGGTCGTGAAATGCGATGTCATCCTCCCAGTTGTAGTTTATTCTTTTAATCGTAATGTCTTTAAATGGAAAATCAGAGGGCACGATATGCGGAAATTTATACAAAAATACCGACAAATCATATTTTAGCTGCGGGAAGTTGGTGAAAATTTCAATCATCAAAGAAGATGATTGAACTAAGCCATGTGTTCTAAGGGAGGTTGCGTCAGGGTGTAAATTTAATAAATATTCTATAATTTCAAGGGTGTTATTTCCTTGTGAAGTACCGGGTAAAAAATTTGGGTGCAGACCTATATTGTGACCGCTTTTAACGAGATCTTGAATGGTGTCGCTGGGGTGGGTAATAAAAAATGTCGCTTTAATATGACGCTTATCAAGATTGTTCTGGATTTCATTGATAATAAAATCGGGCGCCCAGTCGATGTCAAAGGTTAAATGGTATTGGCATTGATCAATATTCATAGGTTCTTACTTACTTTTTGTTATTAAGCTCATTGAGCGTTAAAATTTTAGTATTTGCGAGTTGTTTGGAATTTTTGAGTTTATCTTTAATTCTATCGCCAAAGGAATAAGAAAAAATCCAAAGAACATCAACGGGTTTTGCTATTAATTCGTCTTTGTTTTCTATAGGAAAATTAAAAGGAGGGTAATACAAACCATGAATTTGATCATCATCATCAAAAAAACGACATTGGATATCAGAAGGAATTGAAGAGAGTGCGCGACCAGGGCAATAAATCCCCAAGGTTTTGCCTTGTTTATTAACGGTTTCAATTTGTTCTTTTATAAGCGCGTTAAATTTATTAACTTCACTGGAAAAATGGTCAATATTGAAATGAGCCTCGTTATAGTGTGATTTTGCCTCTGTTTGAGATTTTTCGGCACAAATATATATTGAACCACCATAGCCCGCATATTCGACCGCATTAATTTTGAAACCTAATATTTCCAAAAAGTGCGCCAGACTTTCTTTGCTGAAATAGCTGTAATGTTCATGGACAAAAAGGGAAGGGTCACAATTTTTGATTTGATCTTCACAATTTGGAACGGCAAGAATAATTTGGCCATTGTCATTAAGTTGATTGGCAATAGATTTAACAAAATCTTCGGCATTATTGATATGTTCTAAAACCCCATAGGCAATGATGCTATCAAATTTTTGTGTAATTTTAAGGGAGGGGAAAAAACCATTAATAACATTAACCTGGTTTTTGTGCCAATAATTTTCAAGGTTTTTGCTGGGTTCAATACCGGTAACTTGCACGCCTTTATCTTGCAAGGATTTTATTAAAAAACCACGTCCACAGCCAATTTCTAAGATATTTTTACGGCTTAAACTAGGGGTTTGGTTTTCTATAAATTCTAAAAAATCAAAAAGATAATGTCTGCCTTCACCTTCTATATCCATAGGGGTTCCCATCATGGATTCATTTTCATAGGCAGTTTGTAAGTGTTGCTCAATCTCGGGGCAGTAGCTTTGCTTTAAAACATTTGTTTTGGGATCGGTAAAGTAAGAAAACGGAAGGACATTTGGTAAGCTATGTGGATTATTAGGAGATTCATATGTGCCGACTAAAAAGGGTATCGCACCTAGCTCATATTTAGTTTTTGTCATGACGCCAATGCTCCACAATATGGTTGAGCCCTTCTTTAAGGAGGGTCTGAGGTTGCCAATTTAAAAGTTTTTGAGCTTTTTGTATAGAAAAACGTGGATAATATCGGTCATTTTGATTATCGGATGGTTTTTTTTCTATTTGGCCAGAGCCACAAATACCAATGCAGAGGTTTGCGAGGTCATTCATTGTTATTGGTACGCCAGAGGCAACATTAAAGGCGCCGTGCTGACCTGAAAAAAGTGCTTTTTCAGTGAAACGTGCGATATCTTTTACATGAATAAAATCTTGCTCTCGTTTACCTGTTCCAAATATTGGCAGTATTTCATTTTTATAAGCTTTTGTGAGAAAAATTTTTAAAACGGCTTCGTCAGAAAGATTTTCACCATAAGGACCGGAGACCCTTGCAATGATGGCTTTGCGCATTTTACTGAAACGTATTTCGCCTCTATATTTGGCTTCTATATAGGGGGACGTGAACTGTAATATGTCGTTTTCATTCTTTAGGTGTGATTGTGACAGGTCGTACAAAGCACACCCCGAAATATAAATAACGGGGATATCTTTTTTTTCACAAAATCGGGCAACATTTTGATCAATAGTGATTGTTTTCTGTTTATTTATTTCATCATTTTGAATGCTTTTTCGGTTCGGCACAACAGCTGCGGTATGAACAACGGCATCGATATCTTGAAAATATGTGGTTAGATCAAGTCCGGATTTGGATAAATCAACAGTGATTTTCCCTTTATCCTCTGGGCACGTTTGACGGACAGTTCCAAGCACATCATGGCCATTTTTGCCAAGGTGCTTGTATATTTCAGCGCCGACAAGACCATTGGCTCCTGTGATAAGAATTTTAGCCATATTTTTTCTCAGGCATATCGCTATTCCATTTTGGAGCCGGGGTGTTTGGCAAAGCTGTTTCAACAAGGCTGCGTAATATCATGCCTTCTTCAAAGGCAAAGTCAGTTTGAATATCTTCACCCAAAATATGTTTTCTAACCAAAGTGTCGGGCTCATTATAACCCATCATGGCACGGATAGACGTTGTGCCGGAAAAACGCGGGTTAATTTCAAAAACTTTAATTTCACCATCAACAAGCCGAAGCTGAATGTTAATCGCACATCTCGCACCTATGGCCTTGGCCAGATCGCGGCAACGGTCTGTGACTTCAGGGAACTTACCAACAAAACCATGGGAGATACCCGAGCTGATGGTTAGTGTCTCACCAAGATCCGTTCGGCCTGTATTGTTTTTATAACGCGCTCTGACATTAAGGATGCTTTTTAATTGTCGGTGTACGGCAATTGAGTTGATATAATGACCATCCATATCATGTAAAATACCGACGGTATATTCAGAATTCTCATCCCCAACATATTCTTGCACAATAAAAGCTTGGTTCGGCACCGCACTTTTTAAATACAGTGTCAGATAACGTAATTCTTCTTGGTTTTGGGCGATATAGCTATGTGCCGAACCACCGCTACCTCTTGTTGGTTTGATGACCACAGGAAACCAGTCGATATGTTCTAATTCCTCGTAAGTTTCGGCTTCGATATATTGAGGTGGGTTAAAGCCAAGCTCGGTTAATATTTTTCCCGTTGCTGTTTTATCCATACAGGTTGTAATAACGTCTGTCGGGTTTATTGGAAGCATTAAATCGTTTGTGTCTAGAGCATCTCTATTCTTTGAAATACGTGCTAAATCCGGCTCACAACCAGGAAACAAAGCCAAACAATTTTTTGTTTTTGTAATATGGTTTAAAGCGTCCATAAAATTTTCATCATTTGCCGAAGGCAGACAAAAAGCCTCATCGGCCATTTTAAATTGAGGACAATAAGGGTTCATATCACCGGCGATAATATGATATTTAGGATCTTGGTTATTTGCAATTGTTAGGGCTTTTAAAATTTGTTCCCCAACACCACCACCACCAACAGCTGTGATTAATACAGGTATTTTTGCGTTAGCCATTTAAGAGGTCTCCTACAATAGTTTCATTCGCACGCCGGTTTGAAAGGTCAGAAACAGAGGCGTGTACAGGCCCAAATTCAGCGATGGATCGTTTGGTTTCTTCTGTTATATCAAATCGTATAATTTCTGCAATGTCATTATTTGTATCGATTACAGAAAATGAGCCGTATCGTCCATCGTCACGTGGTAGACCAATACTGCCATTGTTAATAAATGTGATGTTATTGTGGTGGCGGATAAAAGGACGGTGGGTATGACCGATAACGCAATAACGAATATTATCAGGCAAATTATTTTGGAAGGCAAGTTCCGTGTCGGGGTAGATATACCCGTTTAAGTGATCCAGAGGGCTCGCATGAAAAAAAGCGATGTTTTCTTTGTAAAGTTCTGTCGGCCAATCTCTAATATAATCAAGATCATACTCTTTTAATTCTTGAAGTGTTTTAGAGTGCTGGTAAACTTTATCCGATTGAGGTGAATAACTTTTATTTAATAGCATATCTTCATGATTTCCCATCATACAGAGCAGTTTTAATTCTTTTAAACGTTTTAAAACTTGTATTCCTGGGATGTAACCAACAGCATCTCCGATAAAGATAACATCATCAACATTTAGAGTTTTTATGTGGTCGAGAGCTTTTTCCAGAGCGTATAGGTTGCCATGAATATCTGAAATACATGCGATTTTCATAGGCTGTAATTTTGTGTTTGAAGAGATTCATTGAAATTTAACAAAGACCATATCAGCAACCGTTTATTATCACTGCCATCAAGATGTGCACTGATCATTGTCTGGATTGTTTCCTTATCTAGATAGTTATAGATCGGCGCGTTATTGTCAAAAAGTGATGCTTTTACAAAATCTAGGCTATCATCTTTAAACCAAGAACCATCAGGGCCAGAGAAACCTTGTTTGGTTGCGTTGGAAATATTTTCAGGGATATGTTTACCGATAACATCACGCAGAATTTGTTTGCCATCTTTGGTTTTTTGAAAATATTTATCAGATTTTTTGCCCGCATCATTTTCATTAATGCGAACAACATCGGAAAGATTGTTGAGTTTTAAATGTACGGGGCAACGCATGGCAAAATCGACAAGATCGTTATCTAAAAAGGGGACACGGCTTTCAAGGCCATGTGCCATAGAAAGTTTGTCCTCCACCACAAGCAAGCCATGAAGAAATGTTTTGGCTTCAAAATAAAGCGAGTGATTAATGTAATCTTCTGGTGTCGTTAAGGCGTCGGCATGGTGTTTAAAAACATTGCGGAAAATGTCTCGTGTCCAAACATCTTTGACATCGTCCCAAATGGGTTCAAAAACTTTGCGGATTTGAGTGTTGGGAATAAGTCGTTGCCAGAATAAATAATATTTGTCGATATAATCTTCAAAATTATTATTCACAACTGCGCGGTAATATCGCCACGGATAACCTGCAAATAACTCATCACCACCGGTGCCGCTTAAAACAACTTTAACAGATTTTGCCGCAAGCTCGGCGGCAAAATAATTCGGGTAGCTTTGTCCAACACGGGGTTCTTCCAAATGCCAAACAAGTTTGGACATAGCCCGTTCCATGTCGCCTGAATTTAAAATCATTTCATGATAATCGGTGCCACAGTGTTTGGACATTAACTTTGCACGGCTTCTTTCGTCGTAACCAAGTTCAACTCCAGAGGCACTTTTTAGATCAAAGCCACAGGTAAAGGTTTTCATATTTGGAAAAGTTTGAGAGGCAACAGCTGTAATAGAACCGGAATCTATGCCGCCGCTTAAATACGAGCCTAACTCAACATCTGTCATCAATTGGCGTTGCACCGCTTGTTTAAACAGGCGATCTAATTCCTCGCGATATTCGGTGTTGGTTGCTTTTTCAGTTGGCTCTTGAAAGTTGAAATCCCAATAACGCGTGCGTGTGATCGGGTTTGATTTTGCAGGGTCAACGGTCATAAAGCAACCGGCAGGGAGAAGGGTTATATCTTTAATGAGCGTTTTGTCTGTTAAAATATTTTGGAACGTAAAATATTCAAGCAATGCAGGTTTATTCAAAAGAGATTTAAAATCAGGCAGCGTTTGAATAGCTTTTTGTTCAGATGCAAAAGAAAAGCTTTGGCCTTGGTGGGCGTAATAAAGCGGTTTAATCCCGTAACGGTCACGCGCAAGGTAGAGTGTTTGGGATTTATTATCCCATATGGCAAGCGCGAACATACCGTTAAACCGGTTGAAAGCATCGGTTCCCCACTCTGCAAACGCGTAAAGCACAACTTCGCTATCTGTTTTAGATTGGAAGGTATAACCTTTGGCTTTGAGCTCGGCTTGAATTTCAAGGTAGTTATAAATTTCACCATTAAATGTCAGGCTATAACGTCCATCTGCCGATAACATCGGTTGTTTTCCTGCTGGGGAGAGGTCGATGATAGAAAGCCGGCGATGACCAAGACCAATCGGCCCATTGACCCATTGTCCTTCACCGTCAGGTCCGCGATGGGATACGGCATCTGTCATTTGTTTTAAATGCACAAGAGAAACTGGCGCTTTATTTAAGTTTAATATTCCGGTAATACCGCACATTATAAGGCTTTCAATTTTTCAACAATATAGTGATAGTCTTCATCATCCATACGATTGTGTAGGGGGATCGCCATTGTATTGTTATTACACGCTTTTGCTCCAGGAAAATCGTCAGGACGGATCCCGTATTTTTTACTGTAATAGGTCAACATATGAACCGCATGTGTTCCAGGGCGTGTTGAAATGCCTTCTTCTTGTAGATGTTGCATAATTTCATTGCGCGACATTGGCGCTGTATCAGGGTCAACAAAAGTGACAAAAGATTGCCAGCCGTGTTGGCTGTTTTTAAGCGGGCTAGGAAGTTTTAACCAAGGAATGTCCGCCAATTCTTGTTTGTAAAAATCGGCCTTGGCGGCACGTTGCTCAATGAATTGATCTAATTTGGCAAGCTGAACCAAGCCAACGGAACCCTGTAAGTCTGTCATTCGATAATTAAAACCGAGAAGCGCAAAATCGGGCAAAAGATAAGGGCGTGGGCCATTATGGCGCTGTTCCTCAGAAATACTTGCACCATGGTTACGCATCATATTCATTTTTTCGGCAAGCTCGGTATCGTTTGTTGTGATCATTCCGCCTTCACCCGTTGTGATCGACTTACGCGGATGAAAGGAAAAAATACCAACATCGCCAAGGCTACCAGCTGGACGCCCCCGTAAATTTGCACCAGAAGCACAGGCTGCGTCTTCAATGATTTTGATATGAGGAGGCAAAATATCTTTTAGCCCATCGATATCGGTACATAATCCAAAAAGATGTACAGGAATAATGGCTTTAGTACGTTCTGTTATTTTGGCTGAAACCTGTTCGATATCCATATTATATGTCACGGGATCAACATCTACAAAAACCGGTGTTGCACCACAGTATTCAACAACATTTGCCGTCGCAACCCATGTAAAAGCAGGCACAATAACTTCATCGCCGGGGCCAATATCAAGTCCGATTAACGCAAGGTGCATGCCTGTTGTACAGGACGTTACAGCAAGCGCATGCGCAACGTCATGCTTAGCGGCAAAAGCCTTCTCAAATTCGGAAACTTTTGGGCCTTGCGTCAGCCAGCCACTCATAATCGGCTCACGTACCGCTTGCCATTCATCCTCACCTGTAACAGGCAGAGAAATAGCAATGGAACGTTTAGGTGCAGTCGCTGTCATTTGAGATTTAAACTCCGTTTTTAATGCGCCAGTCAATTAAACGTTGAAGGCCATCGGTAAGGTTGATTTGAGATTTAAAGTTTAAATCTTTTTCCGCTTTAAGAGGGCAACCAATGCGGTTTTGAACCATACGACGGGCATCATCTTCGCTGTATGGTTTGTACGCAACTTTTAAATCAGATTGCTTTAAATCGAGGATTTGATCGCAGAGTTGACCAATGGTTGTTTGGATACCTGTTCCAACATTATAAAATTCATCCATAACTTCAGACTGCAAGGCGAGGACATTTGCCCGTGCGGTGTCATATACAGAAACAAAATCATAGGCTTGTGTACCATCGCCATTAATTTCGGGCGCTTCATTGGCGTCAATTTTGTTTAATAAAATTGGGATTACACCGGTATAAGCTGCAGTTTGATCTTGGTGAGGGCCGTAAACATTCATATAACGCAGGCCAACATAGCTCAGGCCATAACGGTCATGGAAAGCATGACACATCGCTTCGCCAGCGATTTTTGTTGCGCCATAAAAATTACGGTTGTTATAGGGGTGTTCTTCGGTCATTGGGACTTGCAACGCATCTCCATATACAGAAGCCGAAGAAGAATAAACAAGACGTTCGATATTGTGTTTTACGCAGGCTTCAAGAACATTAAATGTCCCTTCAATATTGACGTGAAAGGCGGTGCGTGGGAAATCTTTACAATGAAGTAACCACATTGCCGCGAGGTGAACAACACCGTCAACTTGGCTGATGGCATCGTCAAGAATGTCAACTTCACGAACGTCTCCACCATTAGGATAAATTGTGCAACGCGGATCTTTGAGAGCAGGTTCAATGTTGCTCATTTTACCGCGGGCAAAGTTATCATAAATAATAACGCTACCAACATCGGTTTTAAGGAGTTCTTCAACAACGTGGCTACCAATAAAACCAGCGCCACCGATGACAAGAATTTTCTTATTTTTCAGTTGCATTTTTTCAGTCCTCAATTAGTTTATGAAGTCTCTTTTACATGCCATAAAGAAGATTGTAAAGTGAACAATACAATGGAGAAATAAATGGAACACGTCGATTGTATTGTCATCGGAGCGGGGGTCGTAGGACTGTCAATTGCACGTGCGTTAGCGCTTAAGGGAAAAGAAGTTTTTATCCTTGATAAGGAAGCTTCTTTTGGGATGGAAACCTCGTCGAGGAATAGTGAAGTTATTCACGCTGGAATTTATTATCCGCAAGGCAGCCTAAAAGCAAAATTTTGTGTTAAAGGGCGCGAAATGCTTTACCAATATTGTCAAGAACGGCATATTAATCATAAAAAATGCGGTAAGCTAATTGTCGCTTGTACTGAAAATGAAATCAAAAAACTTTCTGCGATTAAAGAAAAAGCAGAACAGAATGGAGTGTCGGACCTAAGGTTTCTTGATAAAGACGAAGTGTTGCAAAAAGAACCCGAATTAAGTGCTGTTGCTGGATTGCATTCTCCTTCAACGGGGATTCTTGATAGTCATAGTTTTATGTTGTCGTTGTTAGGGGATATTGAAAATAATGGTGGTATCTTTGTCCCAAAGTCAAAAGTTATTGGCGGACGCGTCCTTGAAAAGGGTTTTGTTTTAACTGTTCAAGACGTTGAAAGTTCGGACCAATACGAAATAAAAACAAACAATATTATTAATTCAGCAGGTCTATACGCGGCAGATATGTTGAAAAATATGAAAGGTTTCCCTAAACAAAAAATTCCAAAAATATATTATGCGAAGGGCAGTTATTTTTCGCTGTCGTCTAAAACGCGTTTTAGCCATTTGATTTATCCTGTCCCAGAGGTCGGTGGGCTTGGGGTGCATTTAACCCTAGATCTGGATGGAAATGCAAAGTTTGGCCCTAATGTGCAATGGGTTGATGATATTAATTTTGATGTTGATGATGCATTACGAGGTGTATTTTATAGCCATATTATAAAATATTGGCCGAATTTGAACCAGAACGATTTAGTACCGGGTTATTCAGGAATACGCCCTAAAACATCGCCTCAAGGTGTTGAAAATGATTTTGTTATTCAAACATCTCAAGATCATGGCATTAAAAATATGGTTAATTTATATGGTATGGAAAGCCCAGGCTTAACCTCATCTCTGGCGATTGCAGAGCATGTTGCGACTTATTTTTGAGCTAATATCTGTATTGAACAATAAAATATTGGAAAAATAAAATGAGTAAAAGTGCAAAAATTAACCGCGTAACGGTCAAAGACTTACAAAAGCATAAAAATGAAACGCCGTTGGTGTGTTTAACCGCCTATACCGCGCCAATGGCGGAAATATTAGATCCTTTTGCGGATTTATTGCTGGTTGGGGACAGTCTGGGAATGGTGGTTTATGGCATGGAAAGTACTCTTGCTGTGACATTGGACATGATGATTGCGCATGGTTTGGCGGTTATGAGAGGAAGCAAAAAATCCCATGTCACAATTGATATGCCGTTTGGAACTTATCAAGAAAGTAAAGAACAAGCCTATCGGAATGCAGTGCGGATTATGCAAGAAACGGGCTGCTCAAGTGTTAAGTTAGAAGGGGGGCAAGAAATGGCTGAAACCGTCTGTTTTTTAACGCATCGAGGCATACCTGTTGTTGGACATATTGGTTTGTTACCTCAATCCTTTAATTCATATGGTGGATATGGCGCGCGTGGTAAAACCAAGGCAGAGGCTAAAAAAATTATGAAAGATGCCCAAGCAATTACAGACGCCGGAGCCTGCGCTTTGGTCATTGAAGGCACCGTGGAAAGCTTGGCGTGTGCGATCACCGAAAAAGTCTCGATACCGACAATTGGTATTGGCGCGTCCGTTGCGTGTGATGGGCAAATTTTAGTAACGGATGATATGCTGGGTTTATTCCGTGACTTCACCCCCAAATTTGTCAAGCAATATGGACAAATTGCCGAAGAAATTGAAAAAGCTGTTGAAGCATACGCCGATGATGTTAAAAACCGAAAATTCCCAACCCTTGCACAGACGTTTTAATTAAAGAATAGCTAAAGTTGTGACAATACTGTTTCGCAGGTTGTGAAAATTACAAGATATGCTAAATACAGAACCATGATGAATAAAATTATGGCTTCAATTATAGCTTTTGTCGTAATTAGCGCAGATTAATTCACAGATTGCGCTGTGAATGAAGGTCATCTCGAGAAAGGAATAAACAGCTATTCCGCTATGCCGTTCCTTAATCTCGTCAGAATGAAAAACACAGACGTCAGTTTTGAGCTTTTAGAGTATATGACCTAAGGCAGATGGATATTACGGGGACTTGCCTTGGTGATAATAATCGGTCTAGTTGTTTGGCTTTTCCGCGCGTCCTCCTTAATGTTGTGTCGTGCGCGAGGCTTTATAATCGGTGGGGCAGTCGGCAATATGGTTGAACATGCCCTTTACGGGGGCCATGTTTGATTTTCTGGATCTTCATGTATATGATTGGCATTGGCGAGCTTTTAATTTGACAGACAGTGCAATTGTTATTGGCATATCCCTGTTAATTTTTTACGAATTTTTCAAAAAAATAGAACATCACTCACTAGGGAGAAAAGACATTGGGAAATGATTGTTATGACGGTGTAGATAAGCCAGAAGACGGCAGTGATGTAGTAGACGGTAGCCAACCTGACGATGGATGCTGTGGCCAGCATGATGATACCGCGGGCTGGAAGACATATTTCCCTGCGCTGCTAAGTTTGGCGCTGCTACTCTCTGGCCTTGCGCTGGAATATCTAGTGAAGGCCCGTTTTTTTGAAGGTTGGGTTAAAGTCGTCTGGTTCAGTTTTGCATATCTGCCTGTTGGCTTCCCAGTTATCAAGGAATCGTGGTATGCGCTTTTAAAGGGTGAAATTTTCACCGAGTTTTCTCTGATGAGCATTGCAACAATCGGAGCTTTTGCTATTGGCCAATATCCAGAAGGCGTGGCCGTGATGCTATTTTATGCAGTGGGTGAGCTGTTCCAAAATGCAGCGGTGCGCCGAGCAAAGGGTAATATTAAGGCTCTGCTCGACACTCGTCCGAAAACGGCAAGTGTTTTAAGGAATGGTAATTATGAAATTGTTGATCCCGAAACAGTGCAGCTCGGCGAAACAGCTCAGGTTAAGGTTGGCGAGAAAATCCCGCTAGATGGTGTTTTACTTTCTGAGTACGCGACGTTGAATACAGCTGCCTTAACGGGTGAAAGTAAGCCGCAAGATATTATGATCGGTGAGAAAATTATGGCGGGCTCCATCAATCTGGACGGGGTGATTGAAATAAAAGTCGAGAGACTATTCAATGACAGTTCGATTGCTCGGATTCTGGAGCTGGTACAAAACGCAGCTTCCCGTAAATCAAAAACAGAATTACTAATCCGGCGACTGGCAAAAATCTATACGCCGATTGTTGCTTTTCTGGCGATTGCTATTTGCATTTTGCCGTATTTTCTTATAGCAGATTACGCATTTTCAGACTGGCTTTATCGCGCCTTGGTTTTTCTGGTTATTTCCTGCCCTTGTGCGCTTGTTATATCTATCCCGCTGGGCTATTTCGGCGGGTTAGGGGCAGCGTCCCAAAACGGCTTGTTGTTTAAGGGGGCAACATTTCTAGACCAACTCACCAAAGTTAATACGCTGGTCATGGACAAAACTGGGACCGTGACCAAGGGGGTTTTTAAGATTAAGGATGTTGTTTTATCAGGCGACCTTGCCGAGCAAGAATTTATGGGTCTGCTAATGGCGCTGGAAGCAAAATCCACACATCCGATTGCCAAAGCTATTATGGAATATGCGGGGGATGAGGATTTTCCTGAAGCCACCGATATTGAGGAAATCGCGGGTAAGGGGTTAAAAGGCCGCGTATCGGGGAAAATTATTTTGGCGGGAAATAAAAAACTGTTGGAACAATTTGATGTGGTCGTCCCGCCTGAAACCGACAACATTGTGGATAGTATCATTATCGTGGGCATTGATGGGGTGTTTGCAGGTTATATCACCATTGCCGATGAGCTTAAAGACGATGCGGAGGACAGTATCGCACTGCTCCGAAAAGCGGGCATAAAATACATGGCTATGCTCTCGGGCGATAAGGATTCTATTACACAAAAGATTGCCAAAGAATTAGGCATTGAAAGTGCCAAGGGTGGGTTACTGCCGGAAGATAAATTGAATGAGGTGGAAGCAATTAAGCAGCAACCTAACAGAATAGTGGCCTTTGTGGGAGATGGCATTAATGATGCACCGGTATTGGCCGCCAGTGATGTTGGCATTGCCATGGGCGCGTTTGGCAGTGACGTTGCCATTGAAACAGCAGATGTGATTATCCAGACGGATCAGCCATCTAAAATAGCCACAGGCATTAAGATCGGAAAATCCACGCAAAAAATTATCTGGCAGAATATTGTTCTGGCTTTTGCTGTAAAAGCTGCTGTTCTGGTTTTAGGCGCGCTTGGCATGGCGACAATGTGGCAAGCGGTTTTTGCCGATGTCGGCGTGGCATTATTAGCGATCTTAAATGCTGTGCGTTTACAAAGAATGAAGTGGAATTGAGGCGCTGTTTAAAATAAGACAGAATAAATGCTCAGGCTCTTTAACTGATATGAATTATAGGGACCGTCACCACTACAAAAATATTGACGAACATTTTTATTGGAAATGATGTCTTGTCCGGTTAGCAAAGGCTACTAATGAATAACTTTACTGGTGTTGCGACCAACACGGTACTGTCACGTTAACTTTTTAGAATTGCAAAAAAAACTATACCGCTCCAATTTAAGCAGTGGCGATCACAGCATTCCATTCTTGGAATACATTGGCTCTGAACGCCTTAAAAATCGAGAGTGTGAGGTAGGGAGGCAGGCATGGCGAAGCCATACCGCCTGTTGAATAATGCTGAGATGGAAACTATGCCTTTTATATAAATTTTTTGGCATGATTGGGGCTGAATGCAAAATTTGATTGGGTTCTGAAAGGGAAATGGCATTGTTTATTATTTCATCTCTAAAAGGGGCAATGCTGTATGCAAGATTATATGGCACAGAGTGCTTGTTGAGCAGTATTCAGGAAATTAAGAAACAGTTCTCTTTGTAGGGTATTGCTGAAAAGAATGCCTAATGTTGAAAATTATAGGGTGTAGTCAGTATAAAAAGTTCCTGATGTCCCCTGAATGATGATTTTATTGAAAGGGTGTTCTGTATAGTTGGAAAGCAAGTCAGAAATATGTTCTTTTATACGATCAAACAAGCCTATAAGTGATCACTTTATGGCTCAAAATTGGTTTTTTCAAAAGGGCTGAGACAGGTTAAAAAAGACTACATGCTTCTTTTTTTGGCAGCTTTTATAGATTTGAACTTCATTAATGTGCCGAGCTGAAAGGTGGCGTTTAACACTACTTTTTTATTGACAGGTGTAGCGCAGCGCGCTACAATGAAAGATATGATAAAAAGCTGCGGCAATAAAAATACTGAGAAGATTTGGGCAAGGGCATCTGTAAAGGGAGTCCCCCTTAAGTTGCAAACACAAGCTTATAGAAAATTACAAACGATTAATGCCGCTGCAGTTGTTAACGATCTGCGCATTCCGCCGGGTAATAAATTGAAACCTTTACAGGGTAAAAAATGGGGAGGATGGCACCAAGTTAGAGTAAACAATAAATATCGTATTAGATTTAAATGGAAGAATGGACATGCTTACGATGTTCGGTTTGGAGACTTTCACGATAAGCAATGATGAGAAGGAGCGATAAAAATGCCTAAAAAAATACAGCCTACCCATCCAGGGATTATTTTGAAAGAAGAGTTCTTAGACCCTTTGGGTATTAAGAGAGGAACGCTTGCACGACATATTGGTGTTGACCGTTCTCGTATTAATGAGATTTGCAAAGGGAATCGTGAAATCTCTGCCGATACGGCTTTGCGTCTGTCAAAAGCTTTGGGGACGACGGCTAGATATTGGAGCAACTTGCAGGCACATTATGACCTTGAATTGGCGCGCGATCAGATAAAACATAGTGTTTTGCTATCTATTTCAGAAATGGAATATAAATCTGCGGTCGCCTAGTTTTTTCTAATTTTAAATTTCGACGGACTCAAAAAAGACCATCTGATACTATTGCCAATTTCGGCAAAAAAGTCTCGGTCTCTGTAGTCCGTTAGAAAAAAGGGTTTAAAAACGTCCCGCTGTTGGCGGGGGATTGCGCGTATTATCCTTTGATATCAATATGTTGGAGGCTAAATGGCTCCCCGAGCAAGATTCGAACTTGCGACCAATTGATTAACAGTCAACTGCTCTACCGCTGAGCTATCGGGGAACACGGTATTGATGAATGAAATGTATAAACAGGCTTCATTCACAATGCAAGCAAAAATTCACAAAAATAATGATAAAAAATTATCTTGCAAATTAATGGAGGCACGGGCCGGAATCGAACCGGCGTACATGGAGTTGCAGTCCACTGCATAGCCACTCTGCCACCGCGCCTCACGCTTTGGCTTTGGTCAGATATACGCGGAAAAAACATCATGGTCAATAGTCTAAACTAAATAAAATAAACGGTTTCTTGACAGGGCGTTATGCCCTAACATATTAAAGTGTATTAAAGTTTTTCGGCGTCGTTAAAAATAAGGAAACATAAACCATGGCAGCCAATTATCAACTTGCACGTAAAAATATGATCGAAAGCCAAATCCGAACAAATAAAGTGACGGATGAACGTATTTTAGACAGCATGTCAAATCTTCCCCGGGAGCAATTTGTGCCCCTTCATATGCAAGGTTTTGCTTATGTTGATGAAGATGTTGATTTAGGTAATGGGCGTTTTTTGCAGGAACCTTTAATCCTTGCACGGTTAGTGCAGGCCGCAAATATTAAGTCAACTGATATTGTTTTGGTAATTGGCGCGGCGACGGGTTATTCACCGGCATTGATCGGTCGTCTTGCAGCAACGGTTGTGGGTGTTGAATCAGATCAAAAATTAGCAGATCAGGCCGATACACTACTTCATGAATTAGATATTGTGAATACGGCTGTGATCCAAGGGGATGAAAATTTAGGTTACCCTAAACAAGCCCCCTATGATGTTATTCTTATTAATGGTGCCGTTCCGCGTGTTCCAGAACATATTTTGGAACAAATGAGTGAAGGCGGGCGCTTGATTACAGTGATTGCAAAGTCAAGCCGTGTTGGCGAAGCCGTTTTGATCGAACGTAAAAACGGCGAGTTTACACAGAATAATTTATTTGAAGCAACAACACCCTTTTTAAGAAGCTTTACCGAAGATGAGAAGTTTACTTTTTAATGTCTAAAGCTATTTTAATATCGTCCATTGGCCTTGTGGCTTTGTTATGCGTTTCTTATAACGTGCATGCAGAAGATGATTTTGACGCGAAAATGCTTCCTGACCAATATGATCTTTCGGCTTTGGATGGCCTACCGGTACATAGCGCTAATCAAACATCAGATGTTTATAAAATAACGGATGCTTTAAAAGAAATTTATCTTTCTAATCCAGAAATTTTAGCCTCTCGTGAGGAATTAAAATCAATTGCGGAGCAGTTACCTCAAGCAACCTCAAATTGGCGTCCAACGATTGATAGCACGGCGCAATTTCTTTCTTCTCAAACAAGCCCAGATACGTTTGGTTCGGCAACGGGGGAGAGTGAAGTTTATTCTCTTGATTTGAGCCAGCCTCTTTTTAGGGGGGGGAGAACAGTATCTGAAATAGCTGCGGCAAAAAATCGATATCGAGCGCAAGAGGCGGTATTGTTAGATGCTGAGCAGTCCGTTTTTTTGCGGGGTGTCCAGTCTTATATGGATGTTGTTCGAGACCAACGCATTGAACGTCTTAGGGATAATAATGTCACGGTTTTAGCGCGCCAGATGGAGGCGACACAAGATCGTTTTGATTTAGGTGAATTAACATTAACGGACGTAAGCCAAGCAAAAGCGCGTCATGCCGATGCAAAGGCACAGCAGATACAGGCACAGGGTATTCTAGATGTTTCAAAAGCAGCATTTGAATCCGTTGTTGGAAAATACCCTGTTGATTTAGAAATGCCCGATGTTTCGTGGTATATGCTTCCTTCTTTATCTGATGTTATTGCTAAAGCCGAGCAACTCGCACCGAATATTAGGCTTGCAAACTATAATCAGCAGGCTTCAAAAAATGATGTACGTACAGTTGAGGGCGAATTATGGCCCTCCTTAAATTTAAATGGAAATGCACGGCGGCAAATGAACCCGACTTTTGGAACGGCAAAGGTGCTCAATTCTCAATCTCTTACTTTACAGGCAACGGTTCCTCTTTATAGCTCAGGTAGTGTGCGCTCACGGATTCGGCAGGCAAAGTATATTGAGAATCAAAAGAAAATAGAAATTTTGGACGCGCGTCGGACGGCAAAAGAAAATGTCACACGGGCGTGGCATACCTATACATCAGCTCTGGCGGTCATTGTCTCACGTGAAGCGCAAGTTGAGGCTGAGCGAGTTGCCCTTGAAGGTGTTCGTGAAGAAGAAGCATTTGGAACACGGACAATTTTAGATATTTTAGATGCGGAACAGGAATATTTAGATGCACAGGTTAACCTTGTGAGTGCGGAATATGAATTTGTGATTTCGGTCTATGAAATTTTGGCCGCTGTAGGCCAATTAACAGCAGAGAGATTAAATTTAGCGGTTCCCTTGTTTAAACCAGATGATTTTCAGGGTGAGATCCGTAATAAGTGGTTTAAAACCAACATTGAGAAATAAAAAAGATAAAAATCGTCCCTTTTTTACAGATTCTGAGAATAGTGTTGTTTACCAATCGTATAAGCTGTTATATTCTATCATAAGGTAATAATAAGATTTAAAGACACATGGCACAAATAGAAGCAGATCAAGAACCATCGATTGAGGAAATTTTAGAATCTATTCGTCAGATTATTTCAGATGAAGATGAGGAGCAAGCTGTTGAAGCTTCTGATAAAAGTGACCTTGATCTCTCCCTAACAGAAGAAGTGGTTGAAAAAGGCCCAGAAGTTGATTTGCGTCCAGACGAGGAGGCTACGGATAAAGGTGGCGCTGATTTATCTGTTGAGGAAACGAATGACAGTGATAAAAGCAATTTAGATCTCTCTGCGGATGAGGACGCTGCGGATAAATCGAATCTTGATCTTTCTCCCGATGACGATGATGCTGATGCGTCCGATCTTGATCTCTCTCCTGATGAAGAAGATGCCGATGGTGCGGGGCGTGATGATGTTCTTGAGCTTACAGAACTTGTTGATGATGGTGAAGCACGTGGCAATAGCAACATGGGTGTTGATGATATTGATGCGATGTTTGATGAAGCCGGTGGTGGCGCCTCTAGTGATGAAATGCCAAGTAAACCAATTGTTGATGATATGACACCAAATATTGCGATGGATGATATAGACCTTGTTGATGAGGATGATAATGGTGCTGGAATTATTTCCGACATTGCCGCGGAGGCAACAACAGATGCAATGGCTCATCTAGCGAGCAATATGTATATGGAGCATGATGATCCAAATCGAGTTATTACGCCGGGACGAATTACATTGGAAGACGTCGTTCGTGACATGTTACGTCCGATGCTGAAAACGTGGATTGATTCTAATTTACCGAATATGGTTGAAAAGCTTGTTAAGCGAGAGTTAGATAAAATTTCAAAGAATGCTCAAGGCCGTTAATCAAAAATAGTTATAATCTGTAATATTACGATGAATTTTCGATATCTTTAATTTGAAAAATGCCTTTGTAATGTGCTGATGCTTTGCCACACAGATTATTTAACATTTTTTCAAGTTCAATAAATGAGTTGAAAGCAAGGTTCGTATGAGGGTCTTTGATTGCTTTGGCTAAGGATTGTTTTAAGTTTTCGGCAACCTGATCAGGAATGAACGGCAGTTCCATTGATAACCTAAGAAAACTCTGAATTTGTTTTTGAATTTCATAAGCTAGGCTCAGATCATGTGCCATTTGGGTGGGGATAATGTTGTGTTTCTCAAGGCTTTTTAAACATTCTAGGGTGTCTGGGATAAGGATAGCAGGTATTTTATGTGCATTGCTTAAGGCAAGATATTGTACGGAAAATAAAATATCGAGCATGCCTCCATTTCGATGTTTCATATCCCATAAGTCATTTTGACCAAATTCTGTTTCGAGACGCTGTCGCATGTCTATGATGTCGTGTCTTAATACTTGGTTATCGTTCTTTTTTTGTAATATTTGTTGGATCATTTGGGTTAAGCGTTGGCATAAATTGTCTGAACCAATAACGCAACGAGCGCGAAGCAAACTCATCGTTTCCCATGTCCATGATTCGGTTTTTTGGTAGTGTTCAAAGGCTTGGTATGATGACGCAAGTGGGCCGGCATTACCAGAAGGCCTTAATCGCATATCGACCTCATAAAGTTTACCTTCTGTTGTTGGGGCATTGATGGCGGTAATTAACCTTTGTGTTAAGCGTAAGTAATACTGTGAGGGTGATAAAGGTTTTTGGCCATCACTTAATGTTTCTGGTTTTTTGACGTCATAGATTGCAACGAGGTCGAGGTCAGATGTAAAAGTCATCTGTTGGCTGCCGAGTTTACCATAGAAAATCAAAGAAAATTGACCTGTTTCAAACCTACCGTGTTTAACTTGGAAATCAGAAATGACTGCAGGGAGTAATGCTTTTAGTGCTATTTGTGCAATGTCAGATAAACACCTGTGACATTTATCAATAGGGCTTTTAGATTGAAGAATATGAAGACCCGTGAGAAAACGTTGATCTCGCGCCCAACGCCGTAGAATATTTAATGTGTCTTCGTAATGTGTTGCCGTTTTTATTTGTTGATCAAGGCTTTCCTGAAGGGCGCATGTATCTGGTAAAGAGGAAATATTTTGCCGTGAAGTAAGCGTTTCGATCAGTTCGGGGTGCTGTGCGATATGAGATGCCATTTTAGGACTAGTCCCCATAATTTTTGCCAGAAGCTCAAGAATGTTTAAATTATGCTGAAACATTGAAAAAATAGGCACACCAGAAGGTAGACTCTGCAAAAAATCATCAAATCGTATGAAGGCCGTATCTGGATGAGGCGTTTGAGAAAAATCTTTTAAAATTTGAGGGACGAGAGCCGTTAAAAGTTGCCGTGCTCTGTCACTGCGTGTTGCACGATAACGACCATGGTGCCATGCCTTGATTAAGGTGAAAATTTTCTCTGCCTGGTTGAAACCCATGGAATGAAGGGTTGTTAGCGTTTCTGGTTCGGCCTCAGTGCCCGTAAATACAAGGTTCCCTTTGGCTGAAAGGCTAGGGGATTCTTCGAAAAGGTGATGATAATGTTTTTGCACGTTTGTGATGTGTGTTAACACTTCCTTCCGCAAAGCCGGTGCATCGGTGAAACCCATAAAGTTGGCAAAGTCTAAAAAAGAATTTTCAGTTGTGGGAAGGGAGTGTGTTTGCTGGTCGTTTTGCATTTGTAGACGGTGTTCAATATGACGAAAAAAAACATAGGCTTGGCAGAGTTCGGAGCAGGTATCGTGAGAAATATGACCTAGTGTGCAAAGCTGTTTAAGCGCAGAAAGGGTTTGGCATTGTCGTAAATTAATGTTGCGACCGCCATAAATTAATTGCTGAGTTTGGGCGAAAAATTCAATTTCTCGGATCCCACCGTGCCCCAGTTTGATGTTATACCCTAACAAATCAACCGGATTGCTGTTATCACTCCCAAGGTGTGTGGAGTTAATTTGGCGTTTAATGGAGTGAATGTCCTGAATGGTGGCAAAATCAAGGTTTTTTCGCCAAATCCATGCTGATACCATCTTCATAAAATTACTTGCAAGCTCTATGTCACCAATGATTGGGCGTGCTTTAATCATTGCCGCGCGCTCCCAGTTTTGTCCAAGGCTACCATAGTAGATTTCAGCCGCAGTATACGAAACCGCCAGCGGCATGGCGCCGGGGTCAGGCCGTAATCTAAGATCCGTTCTAAAAAGGTAACCGTCTTTGGTAAAGTCATCCATAATATTAACAAGGTCACGTGTTAGGCGGACAAACTGTTTGGGCAATTTTTCGGGGCAGTTACTGTTAATATTCGTGAGGTCATAAAAAACGATAAGATCAATATCGCTGGAATAATTTAATTCAAATGCACCCAGTTTACCCATGCCGACAATTAAAAAGCCGGAGCCTAATTCTGGTTTAGCGAGGTCGGTAAGGTTAATAAATTGTTGTTCATGAAGCTGCCATAAAAGATATCTAACGGCATGAGTTAGGCAATAATCAGCGAGGTCGGAAAGGTGACGCGTAATTTTCTCAAGCGTCCATGCGCCTGTTAAGTCAGCGTGCGCAATAAGGAGCATTGATTTTTTTTTCAAGGAACGTAAATCTTGCATCAGTTCAGATTTATTTTGATAGTCGGTGTGTGAACGTTGATCGTTAAAAACTTGTTTCCAAATTTTGTCGGGCTTTCCTGTTAAAAGGGCATAAATAAAATCCAAATCTTGTTCTAATAGTTGGCTTAAAAAAGGGCTATGCTGGTGAATAGACTTTAAAAGGTCGCAAAGGGGTTGATCGTTCGAAATTAGGGTGATGAGTTTTGTTACATTGGAGGGAGGGATCTCAGAACGTTGAATTTTAGATATCCAATTTTTAAAGCTAAGATCAACTTCATGTTTAGTATGATATAATGGTGCGTATATTTGCATTAAAGGTGTCAAAGTTTAACTCATTTCATGTTGCTTTGGTTGGTTGGAATGTTCCTTCTGTTTTATGGTGCGATATGTGATATAAAGGGTCAATCTGAAACTGTAGTATGACGTAAAAAGAATGCGCATAAGAAATAAAAAATGAAACAACTGTCCAAAAAATTTTTAAAGCATAGTTTATTCCTCGGTTTTGAGGTTCTAGCGGGCTGTGTCGCGGCTGTTTTCTTACTTTGGTTGGCAATGATCTGGCGTTTAAGTCAGGGGCCGATAGATATTGATTTTTTTACGGAGACTTTAGAAAAAGCATTCTCAAAAGAAATGAATGTAGATTTTGGACAAACCCAAATTGTGTGGGGAGGATATCAAAAACCAATTGAAATCCATGTCACGGATGTCTCTATTGAAACAAAAAGGCATCGACCTGTTTTTTCAATAGATTCAATTGGTGTTCACCTCTCGAAACGTTCCTTAATGCTCGGTAAAATTAGAGCAAAAAGCCTGACCCTCTACTCGCCAACATTACGTGTTTTAAGGGATAAAACGGGAAGCTTTAAACTAGATTTAAATAACGGTAATGGCGCGTTGAAAACAAAATCTCTTCGACGCCTCCGTGAAGAACAAGAACTGTTCGAGGCTGAAACCGAGGCCTTATATGAGTCTGAAACTCTTGGATTAGAAGCATTCCTAAAGTTAGTGGAGGGAGAACAAGACCCTGATAGTGCCCTTGCTGTTTTAAAACATTTATCTGTGCGTGGTGCCAATATTGTTTTTCAAGATCAGTTGTATGGCGGGATTTGGCGCTCGAAATCATCCAATATCACAATCAAAAAAGGGGCAAGGGGCGCCACAATGGCCGCGACCGCCCAAGTGGTTGTTGGAGATGAAATGATGGCCATAAAGTTTAATGGCTTTCATGGCTGGAAAAATGGTGAAACGCAATCAATTGTAACGTTTAATCGTATTGATCCCAAAACATTAGCTCATGAATATAAATATTTAGAATTTTTAAAAGGTGTTGATTTGAAATTGAGTGGTGGGATCCATGTCACGTTAAATAAACAGCTTAAACCTGTCCGGGGCAGATTGCTTTTGGATGCAGGCAAAGGATTGATAACGTACGATCAATTACACAAAACAGCTCTACCTGTTACATCGGCAGAATTAAAGTATAGCTTTGATTTTGCACAGCATAGCAGTGAAATTGAAACCTTGGTTGTTAATCTTGGCAAAGCAAAGCTTTCGGTCGATGCTACAACAGAACTCCAAGAGGGGCGTCATAAACTGAATCTCAAAGCAATACTTGAAGGAATGAGAATCGATGATTTGGAGACTTATTGGCCGTCAGAACTTGCTCCAAAACCTCGTAAATGGGTGGTTACACATTTATCAAAAGGGATTGCATCAAAGGCGACCTTAAATACCAAAGCAAGCATGGCTTTTCACGATTTTTCTAGCTTTAAGCTAGATAGTTTACATGGGCATATCGACTTCACGGGAATTAAAGTTGATTATTTACCTCCAATGCCAGCAGTTATAAATACTGGAGGAACAGCGATTTATGATGAAAATAAGTTTGTCTTAGACATTAATCAGGGTGCGTTAAAAGATATGACGGTTCTGAAGTCTAATATACTTATTAATGGTTTTGAGAACCGCAAAGCTAAAATAAATATTGATGTGGATGTTCAAGGCCCTATTCAATCAGCCTTGACAGTTTTAGCCAGTAAACCCCTTCATTTTATGGATGACTTCCCAGCACCGATTGAAACTATTCAGGGGCAGACAAATATTGATTTGAATTTACACTTTCCGTTAAAAAAAGGTTTGAAATTACATGATATCAAGGTCAACGCTGACGCGGTTCTAACCGATGTTGTTTTCCCTGAGTTGGTGAATGATATGACCCTTGCCGGTGGACCCTTGACACTTTCTGTTAATCCTCAAAAAATGAATGTCACTGGGCAGGCTATGCTTTCTGGGGTAAATACAACATTTGATTGGATGAAAAACTTTGATAAAAATGCAGACTACACTTCTCGTGTTAAAGCTCAGCTTAATTTGGATTATCCATTTTTAGCCAAGATAGGGGTTCCCGATATTGTTTTGTTCCAAGGGCCGATGGCCTCGGAAATTACCTATACACAGCTACAAGATAAAAAATCTGTTCTGGCTTTAAAGGGGGATCTTGTCAAAACGTCATTTTCGCATCAATGGCTAGGTCTAGTTAAAAAAGAAGGGCAGCCTGGAGCCTTAGATTTATTTTTAAATCTTACTGATAAACGACTGACAATGATAAAGTCTTTGTCTTTAAACTTAGATGATTTTGTTACAAAAGGTGATTTGAAATTTCGCGAGAATACAAATGGTGAAACAGAACTGGACAGTTTGACATTTTCTGAGTTTAAAGTGGGGGCTACTGATGCTCATATCGGTTTAAAAAACAATGGTAACAAAAAATATCAGATTACGATTGGGGGGGATATATTTGATGCATCTCAATTTTTAAGTGAAGGCTCTCAAGTTGAGAATAAAAAAAATATGTCTGAAATAGAGCTTGAAAAGTCTTCAACTCGTTTTGAAATGGCGATGGATGTGCGTAAATTGGTGACAAGCCCTAAAACATCCTTAAATAAGGCTAAGGTCTTTGTTGATTATCAAGAAGGTGCTGTTGATAGGCTCGAACTTGATGCAAGGGCTGGAAACGGGCAAGTTTATCTAAGGTATTTGCCTAATGCTCAGGGGTATCACAAACTTAGATTTGAGGCAGATAACGCAGGTGCTGCCTTGCGTGCGCTTAATTTGAGTAAAACGATTAAAGGAGGTGCCTTGGTCATTGATATGTGGCCTTTGCCTAACGGTGGGCGACGCGATATGTTAGGTAAGGCTCTTTTGAGTGATTTTAGGCTTGTGAATGCACCAGTGCTCGCCAAATTATTTAATGCAATGTCATTAGCGGGAATGGGGGATTTATTGTCCGGAAAGGGTATGAAATTTTCTAAACTGAAATCAAAATTGATATGGGTTGAAAATGAAGCGCAAGGGACACAAAAAAAGGTTCGTAAGTTAACGGTTAAAAATGGCAGAACATCGGGATCTTCATTGGGGCTAACCTTTGATGGTGACTTTGATAAAGAAAATGATAGGCTTGATTTAAAAGGCACCGTTGTTCCTGTTTCGGGCGTAAATAAAGCGTTGAGTGAAATCCCACTGTTGGGGCAAATATTAACGGGCGGTGGAGATGCTGTTTTTGCGGCAACTTATAGTATTAAAGGCTCTCAAAAATCACCCAAAGTATCTGTAAATCCTTTGGCCGCATTAGCGCCTGGTTTCCTTAGGAAATTATTTTTTGAAGGCAATTAAAGGATGCTTTAAAAAGCAAAAACCTTAAGCGATTTTAACAAGCGCGTGTTTCTTTTTTCCTGCTGAAAGTTTTAGAGTATTCTGATCATCTAAATGATCTGCCGTTACCATAAATTCTTCAGTAGATATTTTTTCATCATTTAGCCGAGCGCCGCCACCTTTTATTAGACGTTTTGATTCGCCATTTGATGCCGTTAAACCGGCATTTTTAAGTAAAGCGATCATGGGAATGCCTGTTTCTAATTTAAGCCGGTCAATTATAATTGTTGGGAGGCCTTCGGCATGTAAACCTTGTTCAAAAGCTTGTTTTGCTGTTTTTGCCGCGAGAAGAGATTTTTCTTCACCATGGCAAATCCGAGTTGCTTCAAACGCAAGTATTTTTTTAGCGTCATTGATTTCAGAACCTTTTAAAGCTTCTAGTCGCACAATTTCATCAATGGGAAGTTCTGTGAAAAGCCTTAAGAAACGCCCAACATCACTGTCTTCCGTATTACGCCAAAACTGGTAATAGTCGTAAGAGGGTAAAAAGTCTTCATTTAACCAAACGGCACCAGCTTCGGTTTTACCCATTTTTTTACCCGAGGCCGTTGTCAGCAAGGGGGCTGTGAAACCAAAAGTTTCCGCACGTTCAATTCGGCGAGCAAGCTCAACACCTTGGATCATATTACCCCATTGATCTGAACCAGAAATTTGTAAACGACAGCCATATTGACGGTAAAGCTCAAGGAAATCATATCCTTGTAAAATCATATAGTTGAATTCCAAAAAGGTTAGCGGGTTTTCACGTTCGAGGCGTAATTTAACGCTATCCATTGACATCATACGATTGATTGTAAAATGTTGACCGTAATCTCTGAGAAATTCGATGTAGTTGAGCTTTTCTAACCAGTCAGAATTGTTGACAAGCAAAGCATCATTTGGGCCATCACCGAAAGTAAAAAAACGTTCAAATTTTGTTTTTAAAGCTTGAACATTTTTTTGCACCGTTGCTTCGGTCAGCATATTACGGCTTTCATCCTTACCCGTTGGGTCGCCAATTTTAGCTGTACATCCCCCAACAAGAATAATCGGGCGGTGCCCACATTTTTGAAACCAGCGCATCATAATATAAGGGATAAGATGACCAACATGCATGCTGGCCGCGGTCGGATCGACACCACAATAGGCGGTAACAGTTTCTTTGGATAACAAGTCATCAAGGCTTTCAAAATCTGTACATTGATGAATAAAACCACGTTCATTCATAATTTGTAAAAACTCAGACTTATAATTGTCCATTATTGTCTTCCCTACTGTTGAAAACTTGTTAATAATCGTATCGTATACTTACATAGCTTTTATGGATTAGGAAGAGTGTTTTTATGGCTGAAAATAAAATTTACCAAGCAATGGGTTTAATGAGTGGCACGTCAATGGATGGTATCGATGTTGCTATTGTACGAACAGATGGCAAAAAAATGGTTGAGCCCGTGGCGTTTCATTTCACGCCTTATGCCAAGGAGGTAAAACAAGCAATTAGAGAATGTCTGAACCCCAATCTTGATGATAAAATTATGCAAGTACGGGTAAAGGGGCTTGAGGCTGCCCTGACACAAGCTCATTTTTATGCTGCTAGTAATGCGCTTACTGAAATTGGGATGGATTATAAAGAGATTGATGTCGTTGGGTTCCATGGGCATACATTAATGCATGCGCCCGCCCAGAAAGAAACGTTACAGGTGGGCGATGGCGAAAAATTGGCGGCCTTGTTAGGGATTGATGTCGTAAATGATTTTCGAACGGCAGATGTGAACGCGAGCGGGCAAGGAGCACCTCTTGTGCCCGTTTATCACCGAGCATTAGCCGTTGATTTACCGAAACCCTGTGTTTTCCTAAACATTGGTGGGATTGCAAATGTTACATGGGTTAGTAAAGATGGGAACCGTTTGGTGGCTTTTGATACTGGTCCAGGTAATGCTCTTTTAGATGATTGGGTGAGTGAAAATTCAGTTCAAAATTTTGATACAGATGGAGAGCTTGCCGCAACGGGGGATGTAAAACCAGATTTGCTCGATATCTACTATATAAATCCTTATTTTAATCAAAAACCACCAAAATCATTAGACCGAAGTGATTTTGGGTTAGAGCCCGTAAAAAACGAAATACTTGAAGATGGGGCCGCGACCCTGACAGCTTTAACTGTTGAAACGATAGTGAAAGCAAAATCCTATTTCCCTGAAGAGCCTAAACTATGGGTTGTCAGTGGTGGAGGACGTAAAAATAAAACGATCCTAAAAGGCTTAAAAGAAAAATTAGGCGTAGATGTGCAGCCAATCGATAAATATGGCTGGAATGGAGATGCGGTTGAAGCCGAGGCTTTTGCCTATTTAGCCGTGCGGAATCTTTTGCAAAAACCAATCAGCTTCCCAACAACAACAGGTGTAAAAGAACCGATGGTTGGCGGAGTGTTGCATAGAGCCTCTGTAAAGAAGGTTACAGCAGAAGGGGCAGAGTAAAGTTAAATGACCAAGATTTTAACGATGTCTTCTAAGGGATTAGCTGAAGCTGTTTCTTTATTTAAGGGTGGAGAAGTTGTCGCATTTCCCACCGAAACGGTTTATGGCCTTGGCGCGGACGCGACGAATGACATCGCTGTTGCAAAAATATTTAAAGCCAAAGGACGACCAAATTTTAACCCTCTGATCAGCCATGTTGAAAATTTAAAAGCAGCTAAAACCTATGCAGAATTTGATGAGCGTGCGGAGTTACTAGCGCAAACATTTTGGCCAGGGCCGCTAACACTTGTTCTCAAGAGAAAAGATAAAAGCCCGATTTCTAAACTTGTCTCTGCTGGGTTGAACACAATTGCGCTTCGTGTTCCGGGGCACCCCGTTGCACAATTATTATTAAAACAAATGGATGTTCCAATCGCGGCGCCTAGTGCAAACGCATCTGGAAAGTTGAGCCCCACAACGCCTCAACATGTGATGGATAGTCTTGGAGGGCAAATCCAGGCTGTGATTGCGGGCGGTAAATGCGATGTTGGGCTAGAATCAACTGTGATAGACCTTTCTGGTGAAAAACCTATTCTTTTGCGGCCGGGAAGTATTACACATGAGGTAATTGAAAAGTTGATTGGAAAAACCCAAATTTCAATCGAGGCGAAAGAAGGCGAACAACCTAAATCACCTGGCCAACTTTTACGGCATTATGCGCCCAAAGCAAAATTACGCTTACAGGCTGTGGATGTCAAAAGGGGGGAAGCCTTGTTAGGTTTTGGAGATATGCGTTTTATGGCCGTTGGAGAAGGTGGGTTTGCAAAAGATCTTTATGAAACACGTTATCAAAATTTAAGTGTAACAGGAGATCTTGTCGAGGCTGCGGCAAATTTATTTGATATGCTGCATAAATTAGATTTAGGGGCGTATGCTACTATTGCCGTTATGGATATCCCAGATGTTGGATTGGGGGTAGCGATTAACGACCGTTTACGACGCGCGACAAAAGGCTGATTAGTTTATTTGACAAGCTTTAAATGTGTTGGTCTTTGCCCTTTGTCTCTCCGGATACAATCTTCCATATGTGTTTTGAGCGTGTTAGCACGACCGCCTTGAAAAATATCTAATTTAGGTTGCTTGAAGGCTATTGAAAGGGGCGCGGGCTCTTGTTTATCCCCAAGGCTCATATAATGGCAACCAACCCCAAAATATTTATCAAGAGCGGTTTTAGCGAGGCGCTCCAGTGGGTTGGGTTGATATTTGGGGGCTGTTAAGGAAATTTGATGGTTTTTTTGATAATTTTGTAGACCAAACAAAACAGGTAAACCAATAAATTCATGATAGAATGACTCTCCTGTCATTGTTTCAATCGTTTTTGGGTTTTCGATAAGGTATAACCAGTTTTCCTGTTCATCTAATAACTGTTGCGCAAGCTCTTTATTGCCATGCTCAAAAGCTAAACTCAAAGCATGTGAGGTCTCATGGGTTGTAAGAATACTCCGTGTGTGACTTTTTTCCTGTTTTGGCTCAAATGTGGCATTTTTAGCGATATTATTTTTATGGAGTTGCCAAATTGCGTGAACGGCTGGTGTATTTTTTGAAATGATTGCGGTGTAAAAAAGCTGTGCTAATCCTTGTTGAGACATAATTTGTTCAGCTTTATTAAACAGCTTATTTGTAAGGCGGGATGTTTTATCAGAGGTTGGTAGCTTTAGGGCGGAAAGGGCAAATTCTCCTTTAAGGCCATTTATCAAACCCCTTGGCCGGTCTAAGTTATTTAAGTAATCTCCAAACAAAACGGTTTCCCTCAAATGAAGAATATATATTTACATAATCCATTAATTTTGTCAAGGATTTTAATCTAAATTGAGGTTCAGCTAAGGCTGAATTATGGGGAAAAATTGACGAAGTTGTTGTGTTGAATTTTTTAAGATCCTAGAGGTGCGGCTGTCGACAAGATTCACGGTGAAATTTTGGATCTCCATAAAGGACAGGTTACCCGATTTATCGGTGTCATACGTATCTATAAGAACATCTGAGATCTCAGCGCTATTTTGATAACTGCTTGATAAAATTCCGGACATATCCTTAAAACTAGAAGGAGAAAGTTGCGTAATATATAACAACATGTGAGTAGCATGGATCAGCTCTGAACCTGAAAGAGTTGTGTTCCTGTTCGTGTCAAATAAATCAAAAGCATTTTTATAACATTTCTGAATAGTATCAGCGGAGCAGCTGACGTGCATAGCATCTAAATATTTAAGGGCCGTAATCCCAATTTCGTGGATGGTAGCATTAATTGTGAGGCAGCGTGTATATTCATGGCGTTGATCAATCGGGAGCTCGTTCCATGTTTGTTGAACATTGACATGCATCTCAGGTTCGAGGGAAGCAATTTCTAAAATGCCATCATTAAAAACGCGCATCGGAATTTTTTGTGCCGCAGAGGTGATCATCGTATAGTCTTTGGCCTCAGTTAAGAGGCTGACAGGAAAAAGTTTTGCATTCGTACCTTTAAGGGAAAGGCTGAAAAATTTGCTGTGAATAAGCAATTCTTCAGGGGCGCGACAATCTGGTATCGCCCAGTTACCAAGCATTTTATCGGGTAACGGTTCATTCGCATAAACAGGTGTTATGCCAGTCGAACTCAAGAATATAAAAAAACTAATAAAAAAATATGCCATTTCTGGCTTTTTCCTTATATCAAAGATTGCATCATAAGCGTCAAAACATTATTGTGCGTTAGATTAACATTTTTTGCAAAAGAATAAACAAGAATGACAGACCAGAGTCAAATAAGAAATTTTTCAATTATTGCCCATATTGACCATGGGAAATCAACCTTGGCGGATCGTTTGATCCAAGAATGTGGAGGTTTAGAAGCTCGTGAGATGTCCGAACAAATCCTTGATAATATGGATATTGAAAAAGAGCGCGGTATAACGATTAAATCGCAAACTGTTCGGTTACTTCATGAAGCCGAAGATGGCGTTGAATATCAGCTTAATTTAATGGATACTCCCGGACATGTTGATTTTGCATACGAAGTCAGTCGTTCATTAGCGGCCTGCGAGGGATCTTTGTTGATTGTTGATGCGAGCCAAGGTGTTGAAGCTCAAACACTCGCAAATGTGTACCAGGCAATTGATAATAACCACGAAATCATTCCCGTGATTAATAAAATTGATTTACCTGCCGCAGATGTCGAACGGGTAAGGCAACAGATTGAAGATGTGATTGGCATTGATGCATCAGAGGCGATTGAAGTATCGGCAAAAACAGGTGCCGGTATTAAAGATTTACTTGAAGCCATTGTTAAGCGCTTGCCAGCACCTAAAGGCCCAGTAGAGGTTCCCTTAAGAGCTTTGTTGGTTGATAGCTGGTACGATACCTATCTTGGTGTTGTTGTTTTAGTACGTGTATTCGATGGAGAAATAAAACAAAAAGACAAACTTCGTTTCCTCAATACCGAGGCTGTTTACGATGCAGATGGTGTTGGGGTTTTTACGCCCAAAATCTTAAAAACGGGAAGTTTAAAAGCTGGTGAGATTGGTTTTATCACCTGTGGCATTAAAAACATTTCTGAAACCAGTATTGGGGATACTATTACATTTGATAAAAATCCTTGTGAGACGGCTCTAGATGGTTTCCAACCTTCGATCCCTATGGTTTTTTGCAGCTTATTTCCTGTTGATGCAAACGATTACGATAAACTTCGTGATAGCCTTGGTAAGCTGGCTCTTAATGATGCAAGCCTCCATTATGAACCTGAAAGCTCAACAGCTCTAGGGCTTGGCTTTCGCTGTGGTTTTTTGGGACTTTTACATATGGAGATTATTCAAGAACGGTTAGAACGTGAGTTTGATTTAGACCTTATTCCGACTGCACCAAGTGTTGTGTATAAAATTTATAAAAACAATGGCGATTTGATGGAGTTATATAATCCAGCAGATATGCCCGATCCGGTTTTTATTGACCATATAAAAGAACCCATGATTAGAGCAACAATCCTTGTCCCTGATGATTACCTTGGCGGTATCTTAAAGCTTTGCCAAGAAAGACGCGGCGAACAGATCGAATTGACCTATGTTGGAAACCGGGCGATGGTGGTTTATCGTTTGCCGTTAAATGAAGTGGTTTTTGATTTTTACGATCGTTTGAAATCGATTAGCCGGGGGTATGCAAGTTTTGATTATGAGATTTCAGATTATGTCGAAGATGATCTCGTAAAGATGAATATTTTGGTGAATTCTGAACCTGTAGATGCTTTGGCAATGATTGTTCACCGCTCTCAAGCCGAATATCGAGGCCGTCAATTATGTGAACGTTTAAAAGATCTTATTCCACGACAAATGTTTAAAATCGCAATCCAAGCCGCAATCGGTGGTAAAGTGATTGCGCGTGAAACCTTGTCTGCCTTGCGTAAGGATGTGACGGCTAAATGTTATGGTGGTGATATTAGTCGTAAACGTAAATTGCTAGAAAAGCAGAAAAAAGGTAAAAAGAAAATGCGTCAGTATGGCAATGTGGAAATTCCACAAAGTGCCTTTATTGCAGCCTTGAAAATGGGTGATGGCAAATAATAAGGCTGTTCTTTGAGCATGCCAGATCAGAAGGTGTTTGATGCAGGCATTAGATATTGTGATTTTTGGCGGAACAGGGGACCTGTCATTTCGAAAGTTGTTACCCGCGTTTTATTATATGAGCAAAGATCAGTTTTTGCCGAATAAAATACGTCTTATATTAGTTGCACGTCGCGCTGTTGATCATGCTATTTTACTTGAAAAAATTCACGCGGCATTAATTAAATTTTTGTCCGAGGCCAATTTTAACGAAGAAGTTTGGCAAAAATTCAAACAAACAATTTGTTTTTTACAAATGGATATTACCCAGAACCAAGACTGGACAAAACTATCGGAGCTTTTAAATATCTCGGAGCGCCAGAATGAAATTTTATATTACCTTGCGGTGCCGCCAACGATATTTGGAACAATTTCTTCTCAGCTTGAAAAACATAACCTTGCCCCCGAGCGATCTCGAATTATTGTGGAAAAACCTCTTGGTGAAGATTTACAAACAGCACAAGAAATAAATGATGTGATTTGTAAAACATTTGCGGAAAAACAAATTTACCGTATTGACCATTATTTAGGTAAAAATGCGGTGCAGCGTATTTTACCATTCCGCCTTAACAATAAAGATGTGGAAAAATTTTGGTCGGCAGATTATATCGATCATATCCAAATTACAATTTCAGAGGCAGTTGGCGTTGAAGGAAGATTTGAATTTTTAGACCGTGCGGGTGTGTTACGGGATATGGTACAAAATCATCTTATGCAGATTTTATGTATGGTGGCGATGGAGCTTCCTAACAGTCAAAATGCAGATGATATAAGAGATCAAAAACTAAGAGTGGTTGAGGCGCTTGATGAAATTAGTGATCATAACATTATAAAAAATGTTGTGCGGGGGCAATATACGTCCGGTAAATCAGGTGGTGAAGATGTGCCAGGGTATTTAGAAGAAATTGGCGAAATGGTTCCCGGAACGGGGGAGACGTATGTTGCTTTAAAAACATTTGTTCAAACAGCACGGTGGCAAGGCATGCCATTTTATTTGCGGACAGGAAAAAGGTTATCAAGCCGTTATGTCGATATCATTATACAGTTTAAACCCCTTGCTTTTGATTTGTTAAATCTTGATGAAAAAGGGTGCTTAACTTTTCAAATTCAGCCTGAAGAAACGATAAAGCCGAGGCAATATCAAAAATCGTATCTTGGCGAATTTTTGGATAAGGGAAGAAAACAGGAGGCCTATGAAGTCTTGCTTAGAGACGCTGTCCAAGGTGATCAAACACGATTTGTAAGAGGCGATGAGATTGATGCATCATGGTTTTGGATTGATGGTATACGAGCCGCATGGCAGAAAAATAACGTACCCCTTACGGCATATAAAGCAGGAAGCTATGGACCAAAACAGGCTAAGGCACTTTTGAAAAAAAATGGACATGTTTGGTTCGAATGTCATGAGGAATAAAAAATGTTGATTGAAAAAAAAGTTACCACACGCCAAGAGCTCTACCCCATTTTATTGGAGGATTGCGAAAAAATATTGCGCTTAAGTATTACAAAAAAAAATCAGGCAAGTATGTTGCTTTCTGGTGGGACGTCTCCGGGGCCTTTTTATGAGCTTCTCTCGAAACAAGATTTACCATGGTCTCAGGTATGGTTCAGTTTGTCTGATGAACGCTGGGTTGCGCCAGATCATCATGACAGCAACGCGCGCCTTGTCCGAGAAACACTCTTACAAAATGAAGCCGGAAAAAGTCAATTTATTGGATTGAAATCAAGTCTTGAAAATATTGATGAAGGGGTTGAGGAGACAAATCGGACGCTTCAAAAAATGCCAAAACCGTTTGATATTGTTTTGTTGGGTATGGGGGACGATGGACATACAGCATCTCTTTTTCCCGGGGCAGAGGGCTTGGATCAAGCGTTAGACTTATCATGTGATGAAATATGCTCACCAATCTATCGTGGTGACGGCGAGACACCTCGGGTTACGATGACGCTAAAAACATTACTTAACAGCCGTGAAATTAAAATCTTGATGTTTGGGCAGAAAAAATGGGATGTGTATGAGGCCGCAAAACAAAAATATGATATGACGTTACCTGTAAGTTACATTTTGAATCAAACGGATGTGCCTGTGACAATTTATTGGGCGGCAGAATAAAAAGGATATAAGAAGATGTTGAACAATGTCGTCTCAAAAGTTACGGAACGGATTATCGAACGTAGCCGTGAAACACGGCAAATATATTTACAAAGGATGTCTGAAAATATAGGGCAGAAACCCAGACGTACGGCTTTGGCCTGTGGTAATTTGGCACATGGTTTTGCGGCGTGCCAACAGGATGATAAGCAAGCGCTATCTGGTGAAAATGTTCGTAACTTTGCGATTATATCAGCTTATAACGATATGTTATCCGCTCATGCACCTTATGCAAATTATCCAGAATTGATAAAAAAAACAGCTCATGAAATAGGCACTGTTGCTCAATATGCTGGAGGTGTTCCTGCGATGTGTGATGGTGTGACACAAGGGCGTCCGGGAATGGAGCTTTCATTATTTAGTCGTGATGTGATTGCAATGTCAACGGCGGTGGCCTTAAGCCACGATATGTTTGATGGCAATTTGTGTTTAGGTGTTTGTGATAAGATTGTTCCCGGAATGTTGATGGGGGCGCTTTCTTTTGGCCACTTGCCCACAATTTTTGTGCCTGCCGGGCCGATGACCTCAGGCTTGCCCAATACTGAAAAGGTTCGTATCCGCCAGCTTTATGCAGAAGGAAAATTGGATCGTAAAGATCTATTAGAGGCGGAAAGTAAATCATACCATAGTGCTGGAACGTGTACCTTTTATGGCACAGCTAACAGTAACCAAATGTTGATGGAAATCATGGGGCTGCACCTTCCGGGAAGCTCATTTGTAAATCCAAATACACCGATGCGTGATGCCTTAACACAGGAAGCCGTTAAGCAGCTTGCAAGAATTTCGAATAAAAACAGTGAAAATTTCACACCTCTTGGTGAGATTATGTCCGAAAAAACGTTTGTGAATGGTATTGTCGGCCTTCTCGCCACAGGCGGATCGACGAACCATACACTCCATTTAATGGCAATGGCTCAGGCCGCAGGTATTATTTTAAATTGGCAGGATATCTCGGATCTTTCAGATGAAATTCCACTTCTAACGCGGATTTATCCTAATGGTCTTGCGGATATCAATCATTTTCAAGCCGCGGGTGGAATGGGGTATTTGATGATGACGTTAATGGACGCAGGGTATTTGCATACAGATGTTAAAACGGTCATGGGGGACGGGTTGCAAGCATATCGCCGAGAACCGTTTTTAGAAAAGGGGGGGGTTGTTTGGAAAAATTGTCCTGCGGAAAGCCTCGATAAAGATATTTTACGACCTTATGACGAAGCGTTTAGCCCCAATGGAGGGATGAAATTATTAACAGGTAATATCGGCAGGTCTGTTATTAAAGTATCCGCGGTAAAGGCAGAACATCAAAAAATTACAGCTCCTGCCGTTGTTTTTCATCACCAAGACGAGGTCCTTGCGCGGTTTAAAAAAGGGGAACTAAACAAGGATTTTATTGCCGTTCTTCGTTTCCAAGGGCCAAAAGCAAATGGAATGCCAGAACTGCATAAGTTAATGCCTGCACTAGGTGTTTTGCAAGATAAAGGGTTTAAAGTGGCATTGATGACAGATGGACGAATGTCTGGAGCGTCTGGAAAAGTTCCATCCGCTATCCACCTTACCCCTGAAGCACTGGATGGTGGGATTATTGCAAAAATTCAAGAAGGCGATTTAATTACGCTTGATGCAGAAAAAGGGTTACTCTTTCTTGATGTCGAGGTTCAAGAATTAAAAAAACGTAAGGTAGTGCAAATGGATTTATCTGCAAATAATGTTGGTATGGGGCGTGAGCTTTTTATGTCCTTTCGAAAAATGGTAAGTTCAGCAGAACAAGGCGCAAGTGTCTTTTCGCAAATAAATGAATAAAGGAGGGCATTGTGGCACATCATAATTTTGAATTGGGTGAGATTTTAGCAGAGACAAAGATTATTCCTGTGATTACGATACCGCGTATTGAAGATGCGCTTCCTTTGGCAAAAGCTTTGTATGATGGCGGTTTAACAACGTTAGAAATCACCCTTCGCAGTGATTGTGCGCTTGAAGCCATTAAAATAATTAGCCAAGAACTTCCCAATGCCCTTATTGGTGCGGGGACGGTTAATGATCCGGGTAAGTATCAAAAATCTGTTGAGGCCGGCGCAGATTTTGTCGTTAGCCCCGGATTTACCTCCACTTTATTGGACTGTGCAGAAGAAATGCCAATACCCTATCTTCCCGGAATTGCGACTCCAAGTGAAGCGATGCAGCTTGCCGATCGTGGTTATCTTTATTTAAAATGTTTTCCAGCCGAAGCCCTTAACGCACGAAAGCTTTTAAAAGCGATCTATGGCCCTATACCTGATTTGCGTTTTTGTCCAACGGGGGGGATTGGTTATGGTTTGGCTCATGAATATTTGGCGTTACCTAATGTGATGTGCTTAGGCGGGTCTTGGATCACACCAAAAGGTCTCGTATCACAAGGGAAATGGTCGGAAATTCAAAAAATTTCACACGAAGCGTCCCTTTTAAAATAATACAATAACTACGGTGATTTAGGAGAGGTTTGATTGTTATCCGTGTCTTCTTTCATGCCGGGTAAGCTGTTTAAGGTAATGTCGGGCGTTAGTCCTTCGGGTTTACCAACTAAAACAAAGGTAAGTTCATCGGGGTGAAGAAGTTTTTTGGCCGCATGCACCGTTTTTTCAAGTGTTACGGCATTTAACATGTCATTCCGGTTGTTGATATAATCAATATCACGACCATCACGCATTAAACCATTAAGCGCTCCGGCGATCCGATTTGTTGAGGTGAGCTGTAATAATAAAGACCCTGTTAGGTAAGCTTTTGCATCTTTTAATTCACTTTCAGTGAGGCCTGTATCTAACATTTTACGCCACTCTTGCTTGATAAGCTTAATGGCTTCTTGGGCGGTAACGTTTTTGGTCGACATGTTAAGTTGAATAATTTGAGCATGATCAGAATCATTTAGACTTGTATAAACGCCATAAGAGAGGCCTTTTTTTACCCTGATTTCTTCCATTAATCGGGATGAAAACCCCCCGCCACCAAGAACGTAATTTAAAATTTGCGCAGCGGGCCAGTCGGGGTCCTTTCGAGAAATTGATCGATGGCCGGCACTGATAAATGTTTGAGGAATATCAAATGGATATAGTAATACTTTACCGGCATTGTTGAGCCGTGCTTGGCGGAGTTTTTGAATTTTATTATGTTCGGGAAGTTGTCCAAAAACGCGGTCGATAATGCTACTGAGCTCTTGGGCGGTAATGTCTCCCGCGACAGATATTTTTAAGCCATTACGTGAAAAATTATTGGTCACAAAAGAATGAAGGTCTTCTGATGTAATGCTTTTTGTGCTGGTTTCGGTGCCATGGCCAGGGCGACCGTAGGGGTGATTACCGTAAACAGTCCCGTTAAAACTACGGGCAACAAGCCAGTTACCTTTGCCTTTATTGTTTTTAATTTGGCTCAGGTTCGCATTTTTCATACGTTCTAACGGTGCGCTATCAAACCGGGGTTGGGTAAGAGCAAGAGTCAGGAGTTCAAAAGCTTGCTCTCTATTTGATGTTAAGGTTTTCATTTGTCCAAAAAAGGCATCACGTCCTGCAGTAAAGCTTAAATCAATAGAAAGGTCGGTGAGCTGTTTTTGAAACGCTTGGCTGGGAATATCTCCGGCACCTTCGTCAAGCATAATCGATACCATTCGGGCGCGACCTTCTTTACCGAGGGGGTCTCCAGAAATACCGCCTGGAAATGAAAAGCTAATGGTCATGACCGGAACACTGTGGTCTTCGACAAGCCAAACATCAATACCTGTTGAGGTTGCAACATTTTGAATATCTAAAACTTTGGCTTCGGACAGCGTTGCAAAAGCCAGTAAAAACAAACCTGTAAATAATGCCGTAAATTTAGGGATCATCTTGAACTATTCCTTATTTTTTTGTGCGGGTTTTAAAATCCCCACGACAGGTTTGTTGTTGATATTGTTAAAAAGATTTTGGGCACTTTGGCGGATATCCGATACCTTAAGGTTGCTCAGACGTTCAGGCCAACTCTCAATATAGTCAATTGTAAAACCAGAGGTTAAGGCACGTCCAAATAACATCGCAGGGCCTTGTAGGCTGTCACGGTCGAGGATTGCGCTATCTTTAAGACGTTGTTTTGAATCGTTAAGTTCGGCGTTTGTTATCCCATTTTGGGCAATAGTAAAGGCTATTTCTTTTAAGCGTTGCTCTAATATTTTAAGGTCGGTGCCGGGTGTCGGGCTTGCATATAAGGTGAATTGGGCAGGGCCTTTTGAGATTGGCGAATAGCTAGACCCCGCATAAATAGCCAATTTTTGTTCGATTACAAGTTCATTGTAAAGTCGTGAAGAGCTAGTGCTTCCCAGAATATTAGATAGGATTTCAAGGCTTTCTTTTCCCTTGGGCGCGGCATAAATGATTTGAATTAATGGTACGCCTACTTGAGCGTCTTCCAGATCAATACGCTGTTCGGTTGTTGAGGGTGTAAATTCAGGCAGAGTTGTTTGGGGCAGTGGTTGTGTTAGATAGGGGCTATAAAATTTTTCAGCCAAAGGTTTGAGCTCATTTGCTGTGATGTCACCAGCAACAATTAAAATCGCGTTATTTGGGCTGTACCACAAATCGTAAAATGCTTTAGCCGCATTTAGGTCCAATTGAGCCATTTCATCGGGCCAACCAATAATAGGCGTGCCGTAGGGGTGGTCTTTATAAAGAGTGTGGTGAAGTTTCTCACGAAAACGTGCTTGTGCATTATTATCAATACGTTCACGACGCTCTTCAATGATAACGTCACGCTCAGATTTAATGACATCGGTCGTTAGGGCGAGATTACGCATCCTATCAGCCTCCATTTCCATGACTAAAGGGAGGTGCACCTTGGCGATGTTTTGGAAATAGGCAGTGTAATCCTGTGAGGTAAAGGCATTATCATTTCCGCCATGACTTTTAATTATTTTTGAAAATTGGCCTGCTTTTATTTTTTGTGTCCCTTTAAATAATAAATGTTCTAAAAAATGCGCGACTCCAGATTGACCTGCAGGCTCGGCAGCCGCACCTGTTTTATACCATAACATGTGACTTATAATCGGTGCACGATGGTTTGGAATAACAATTACTTGCATGCCATTACTTAAAGTAAAACTTTCGGAATTAAAGGTGTTTGCGTTTGATGGGGGTGCTGTTATTAATAGCACAATAAAAACAAAGGCTTGTAAAAAGAAAATAAACTTCTTTCTTTGGTCTTTAAACACGTAAAAAAACTCCTTATAATATGTGCAGGATACAATCCTATTGTAAAATAGTTTAAAGGTTAGGTGGAGTCTTAATCTTTATTTTTCAAAGAGAGAAGACATGCAAGATTTAAAACCGTTTCGAGATAGAATTGATAACCTTGATGAAAAGATCATAACTCTTCTAGGTGAGCGTTTTGGTATTATTCGTGAGGTCGCACGTTTAAAATCAAAACAAGGTATACCATCTTATTTGCCTGACCGCGTTGAGGAAGTGAAAGATCGTTGTGCGGATATGGGTGCCAAAGTTGGTCTCGATCGCGAGTTGGTTAAAACAATTTATACATTGATTATTGCAAATGCTGTAAGCCTTGAGGATATAAAAATAAAAGAAAATGACAAATAAACCAGTAATATCAGAAAATTCTAAATCACTCTCACCTGCTTCTGAAAAGGATGGAGGTGTGCCAGCGCGCCAACTTGCATTAGCTGTAATTGAGCGTGTTTTAAAACATAAACAAACCATTGATGAGGCCTTTATTAAGTTTCCTCCGACGGAAGATATGGCATCGCGTGATCGGGCTTTCGCACGTATTCTTGTGATCACGGTATTACAGCGTTTGGGTCAGTTAGATCTTATTATTGAACCTATGTTGGATCGGCCGATCGGACGTCTGCGACCGACGGCAATATTGGATGTGCTTCGCTTGGGAACGGCACAGTTACTCTTTTTAGAAACAGCATCACATGCGGCGGTGAATACATCTGTTTTGCTCGCAGAAGCCGAAGGTATGGCACGTCAAAAAGGTTTGGTTAACGCTGTTATGCGCCGTATTGGACGTGAAGGTATAGCCTTATTGAATAAACAAGACCAGACGCGAATTAACGTGCCAGACTGGTTGTGGAAGTCTTGGGTTGAGGACTATGGTGAAGAAGTCGCGCATCAAATTGCAGAGGCGAACTTATCACTGCCGTCGTTAGATGTGACGGTTAAGCTAGATCCTATGGTTTGGGCAGAAAAACTTAATGCAAAATTACTTGCTAATGGATCTTTACGTCTTGCAGAGGGTGGAAATGTACCTGAGTTGCCGGGATTTGATGACGGCGTGTGGTGGGTACAAAATGCGGTGTCCTCTTTGCCTGCAACGCTTTTTGGCGAAATTCGGGGTAAAGAAATTGTTGATATGTGTGCGGCGCCAGGTGGGAAAACCGCTCAGCTTGCCTCTCAAGGGGCTCGTGTTGTTGCTTTGGATCGCTCGGCAAAGCGGCTTGTTCGTTTGCATGAAAATATGGAGCGCTTGAATTTCTCGGTTGATACGCATGTTGTTGATGGCGCAGCTTGGTCGCCGAAAGAAGGTCATCTGGTGGATGGTATTTTATTAGATGCACCGTGCTCTGCTACGGGAACCATTCGGCATCAACCCGATGTTAGCCATTTGAAGTCACCTCAAGATGTCACAAAATTAGTAGCAGTGCAAAGGCGCTTGCTTGAAAATGCATCCCAATACGTCAAACCCGGAGGGTATTTGATTTATTGTACGTGTTCATTACAAAAAGCTGAAGGCGAAGATCAAATTGACTGGTTTATGGATAAGTTTCAGGGGCAATTTGAGCAAACAGTTATTTTACCGTCCGAAGTAGGTGGGTGGGACATGTTGCTTAATGAACACGGTCAAGTTCGTGCGCTGCCATTTCATTTGGCTGCTCAAGGTGGATTTGATGGTTTCTTTATTGCTCGACTGATTCGGATCTGATATAGTCAATTTTATGAAAGAGTCAATTCGTATTGCACCATCCATTTTATCAGCAGATTTTTCTAAGCTCGGCGAAGAGGTTAAAGCCCTAGATCGTGCAAGCGCTGATTATATTCATATTGATGTTATGGATGGGCATTTTGTGCCAAATATCACGATGGGCCCTGCGATTGTGCAGTCAATTCGCCATGTGACAGAGAAGGTTTTTGATGTCCATTTGATGATCGGTCCGGTTGATCCGTATATTGAAGCCTTTGTTAATGCAGGGGCTGATATTATAACCTTTCATCCCGAAGCGGGTGACCACCCACATCGCACCATTCAACTTATTAAATCATTTGGAAAAAAAGCTGGTCTGGCACTAAATCCAGCAACCCCTACACATATCCTTGATCACCTTATGGATGATTTGGATCTTGTGCTTGCGATGACCGTTAACCCAGGTTTTGGGGGGCAGGCTTTTATTCCTCTTCTTGAAAAAATAGAAGATATTCGTCAACGTATCACACACTCCGGTCGGGACATCGATCTTCAAGTCGATGGCGGCGTTAACCAAGAAACGGCACAGCAGGTTATTTCTGCGGGTGCAAATGTTCTGGTTGCGGGTACTGCCATTTTTAAAGATGGCCCAGACCACTATCACACCAACATCAAACGTCTCAGAGGCAATGGATAAATCTCTATCTGATTTAAAATTTAATGGTATCAAACCGCTGCAAAAGCTTGGCGATCATGCAAAAATGATGGCTTTTGCAAATCCGCTTTATAACCTGACTCTGATTGGGCGTAAAAGTTATGACTTTGTTGTAAACCCCACAGACCCTTGGCCGGGAGATATTGAAAAAGGCCGCCAAATTTCAACAGGAGAACTGAATTTTGCAGGGCAAAAATTGGTTGTTGAGAATGTTATGTGGGAACCTGTTGGCATGGATGAAAATTGGCTGATGGAGCTTCATGGTTTTGAGTGGTTACGTGATTTAAGGGCATTTGGCGGGGATAAAGCGCGTTTGCGCGCACGCCATATGATAAAAAACTGGATTGAAAATTATGATAAATGGCATGAATTGTCATGGCAGCCCGATGTTTTAGGGCAACGGATCACCTCATGGATGCTGGGCTACAGCTTTTTTGGGGAAAGTGCAGATGAATATTTCCAAGTTGCTTTTTTTGAGAGCCTATCACGTCAGGCAATGCACCTTGCCCGGTCAACCTCTGGTAAAATCACAGGCTTATCAAAAATTAAAGCGCTGCGTGGATTGATTTATGCAAGTATTTGCCTGCAAGGTTTTGAAGGTAAAATTGAAAAAACATTTGCACAATTAATTGATGCGTTAAGTAAACAAATTTTACCTGATGGCGGGCATATTTCAAGAAGTCCTTCACAGCAAGTCGAGGTCTTAAAAGCTCTTATTGAAATTAGGGCTCTTTTGCTTGCGGGAGGCTGTGAATTGCCTGAAGAAATTCAACATGCAATTGATCGTATGGCACCTGCTCTGAAGTTTTTCCGTTATAAAGATGGGGGGTTACCCTTGTTTCATGGTTCCAGAGAAGGCAGCCCTGCGTTGCTTGAAATGGTGCTAAACCGGTCGTATGTTAAGGGGCGCCCTTTAAAAGAAATGCCACATAGTGGCTTCCAGAGGATTGTTAAAGGGCAAATGCAAGTGATGATGGATGTTGGAGGTCTTCCGACGTCGGAGTATAGCCAAAAAGCCCACTTGGGTGTTCTTGCTTTTGAAATGAATTATGGGCGTGAGCGTATCATTGTTAATTGTGGTGGTAGTTTGTCGGCAGGGCCGTGGCATACGGCATTGCGTTCGACAATGGCGCATTCAACCGTTAGTTTAAAACAAAAAAATGCGGGTAAAATTTTTGATAATGGACAGGTTCAATGCCAAGCAAGAGTAACAAGCCAATGTGATGAAACAAAAGAGGCTGTTTTAGTTGATGCCTTGCATGATGGCTACCTCGCGGAATTTAACACACAACACCAAAGGCGGCTTTTTATTACAGACCAAGGAAAAACATTGGTTGGTGAGGATAGCTTATGTGGTCCACAGGGGGTTGATTTTACCGTTCGTTTTCATCTCCACCCAACGATCCAAGCTTCTTTAATCCAAAGTGGTCAAGAAGTTTTGTTGAGGAGCCTATCAGGCGGAGGTTGGCGTATGAAAGCCTCTGGGGCAGAATTTGACATTGAAGAAAGTATTTATGCGGGATTAGGGGATATGCCAAGACGCAGCCTTCAAATTGTGCTAAAAGGAAAAACTTCTGCACAGCAAACCATTATAAAATGGGCGATGCGGCGTGAACATATTTAAGTTTTAGGAATAGTGATATGGCAAAATCCGGTGGTAATGGCGGTGATAAAGGCAAAGTAAAAGGGCGGATGCAAAAATTTGTCAAAGTAAAAACGGCGCGCCGACGTACAAATTCATCAACACGATGGTTACAGCGACAATTGAATGACCCTTACGTTGTTGAAGCAAAACGTCTTGGGTATCGAAGCCGTGCGGCGTTTAAAATTATTCAGTTAGATGAAGAACTTGGTTTATTTAAACCCGGTGCACGTGTTGTTGATTTAGGCGCCGCACCTGGTGGCTGGATGCAAATGGCAGTTGAAAAAATTAACCCTGAAAAAACAGGGGGGTGTGTTGTTGGCATTGACTATCTTGAAATGGAAGAAGTTGAAGGTGCAACTTTTTTAATGTGCGATTTTTTAGATAACGATGCTCCTGATTTACTCAAAGAAGCTTTGGGTGGCATGGCTGACGTGGTGATGAGTGATATGGCTGCACCAACAACGGGGCATAAAGCGACAGATCACTTGAAAATTATGGCTCTTGTTGAAACAGCTTATGCATTTGCGAAAGAAGTTTTGGTGCAAGATGGCATCTTTTTAGCGAAGGTTTTTCAGGGTGGCGCAGAAAAAGAGCTGCTTACACAACTTCGTAAGGACTTTAAAAAAATCAAACATATTAAACCAAAAGCCAGCAGAAGCGATTCTTCTGAAATGTATGTTGTCGGAATTGGTTTCCGAGGTTAAAATCATTTGGTGAGTTAAATTCTAACAATTCTTTCCTGAGGTGCCGTAGTTATGAAAAGAGAAAATAGCCCGCGCGAAGCGCTTACATTTGATGATGTTTTATTGGTGCCTGCGCTATCGGGTGTCCAACCATCGGATGTCTCTACGGTCACACGTATTGGCCATGATATTGAACTGAAAATTCCACTGATCTCTGCTGCTATGGATACTGTGACGGATAGTGGGATGGCAATTGCTATGGCTCAAGCCGGTGGTATTGGTGTCATTCATCGTAATATGAAGACTGGGCAACAAATTGAAGAAGTGCGCCGAGTTAAACGTCATGAAGCCGGTATGGTTGCAAACCCAATTGTAACAACACCGGATTCACCTTTGGCAGAAGCTAAAGATTTAATGAAAACGTATAAAATTTCAGGGCTACCAGTTGTTGATGGCATTTCTCAGCAATTAGTTGGCATTATCACAAACCGAGATGTACGTTTTATCGAAGACGATGCAATGCCGGTAAAGGAATTGATGACACGTGATAACCTTGTCACTGTAAAAGAAGGTGTGACAAAAGAGCAGGCAAAAGCTTTATTGCATCAACATCGCATTGAAAAATTATTAGTTGTAAACGATGACGGCAAATGTGTTGGATTAATTACGGTTAAAGATTTGGAACGTGCGGTGGATTATCCTTTGGCCACTCGTGACATCAAAGGTCGCCTTCGAGTTGCAGCTGCTGTAGGTGTCGGACAAAAAGAGGGTTATGAACGTGCTGCTGCATTAGCGGATGCCGAATTAGATATTGTGGTTGTAGATACCGCACATGGTCATAGTAAAGATGTGATTGGTACGGTTTCCCAAATTTGCCAACTTAGATCTCATAATGTTCAAGTGATGGCAGGAAATGTTGTGACAGCCGAGGGCGCACGTGCGCTTATTGATGCCGGTGCCAGTGCCATTAAAGTTGGCGTCGGTCCAGGATCAATTTGTACAACACGTATTGTTTCAGGTGTCGGTGTTCCTCAGTTGTCTGCAATTATGGATGTCGTTGAAACATGCCGTAATTTGGGAGTGCCTGTGATTGCGGATGGTGGCGTTAAACATTCAGGTGACTTGACGAAGGCTATTGCCGCGGGGGCAAGTGCGGTGATGATGGGGTCGCTTCTTGCAGGGACGGATGAAGCCCCTGGTGAGGTGATTTATTATCATGGACGTTCATATAAAAGTTATCGGGGGATGGGTTCCATCGGTGCAATGCAACAAGGCGCTCGCGATCGATATAAACAAGGGCATGTTACAGAAGTTTCTAAACTTGTTCCTGAAGGTGTTGAAGGGCGCGTGCCTTATAAAGGCTCGGTTGAAAGCGTTCTACACCAATTGGTTGGTGGTTTGAGATCTGGTATGGGGTATCTTGGCGCAGAAGATATCTTTCACCTTCAATCTAGCGCGGAATTTAGACGTATTAGTGGTGCAGGTGTACGTGAAAGCCATGTACATGGCGTTCAAATTACACGTGAAACACCAAATTATCGGCATGAAGATTAAAAGCTAGTACTCGCTACTTTAAACGGATATAAACATCCCACTTATTAAAAAAAGTGATAAGACTTAATTTTTATGGAGAAAAAGTCGATGACCCCGGCAGCTCGCATACAGGCAGTTATTGAAATCTTAAATGATGTTTTTTCAGAAGAAAGACCCGCGGACCGTGTCATTAATTATTATCTGCGTCAAAGGCGTTATATGGGCTCAAAAGATCGCCACGCAGTGACGGATTTGACCTATAAATTGATGAGGCATTATTACCGTTTGTCATGGTGGATTTCACAATCACCTTTGGAAATTAACGGCCGGACATTAATTATTAGCTATTTAATGCTTCACGATAAACTGAAACTAAAAGAGCTCAAAGAATTCTTTTATTTGGAGCAATATACACCGCAACCACTATCCTCGCGTGAACAAGATTTTGCGCATTCCCTTGCCGGCAAATGGCTAGAGGATAAAGATATGCCAGAACGGAACCTCTTGGAATGCCCCGAATGGGCTGAGGCGTATTTTAAAGAAGCCTTTGGTGAACGTTATTCGGAAGAAATGATGGCTATGCGTGAACCTGCGGGGTTTGATCTGCGGGTTAATACGTTGTTTATTGAGCGTGATGAAGCAATTGAAAAATTACGTGAGGATGAAATTGACGTTGATAAAGGCCATTTATCTCCGTGGGGGATCCGCGTGGCGAGACGTGTTGCCATTAATAAAAATGAATTATTTGAAAAAGGTCATATTGAAGTACAGGATCAAGGGTCTCAATTGATTGCCTTGATTGCGGATGCAAAGCCTGGCGAACAAGTGATTGATTATTGTGCGGGGGCAGGTGGTAAAACGCTTGCTATGGGCATGACGATGAAAAACAAAGGTCGTATCGTGGCTATGGATGTTTTAGAACGGCGTCTGGAGCGTGCAAAAAAGCGTTTTCGTCGGGCTGGGCTTCACAATATTGAAACACGTCCAATTAATCAAGATAATCAAAAATGGATTAAACGCCAAAAAGGAAAGTTTGACCTTGTTCTGGCTGATGCACCATGTTCAGGTTCGGGGACATGGCGGCGTGATCCGGATAAAAGGTGGAATAGAATTGGCCCTGACCTTGAAGAACTCGTGCCTTTGCAAGCGGAAATTTTGGAGAAATCCTCTCGCCTTGTCAAACCAGGGGGGCGCCTTGTTTATGGAACATGTTCAGTTTTTGAAGCTGAAAATCAAAAACAAATTGAAAATTTTGTGAAAAATAATCCAGATTTTGAAATTTTAAATATTACGGATATTTTACCAGATCTTAAGTCTGAAGGGCCATATTTGGAATTGTCATCGGCTCAAAACAAAACGGATGGTTTTTTTGCAGCCTTGTTAAAACGTAAAAAATGATATTTTCCTTTTGGAAATGTTTTTTTTTGTTACAATAAAATTACAAATTTGATTCCAGAGGTGATTTGATGAGTTTGAAACGTAAACTCGGCCAAATATCAAAAAAACAAAAAACGCCGCTAAAAGCGACTGCGTCACCTCGCCATGATCAAAAAAAAACACTAACCACTCTAAAATCGGCAAAGAATAGCTTTTTCAAAAAAAAATAACTTCATTAAAAAAAATAATGGGGCGTAGTTTATGGAAGCATATTCTAACTTAGTGCGTCTTTAATTGCTTTTGTTAGAGTGTTCGCCTTAACAGGCTTTGAAAGCACCGCTCTGATATTCCCACTTGTTAAATCTTGTAATTTTTCTTCGCTATAACCTGAAATAATGATAACGGGTAGGTTCGGATGGCTTTCCTTAAGTTTTTCAGAAAGCTCTAACCCCGTCATATGGGGCATTTTATAATCTGTGAGTACAAGATTATATTCAACAGAGCTATCCTGAAGGGCTTCAAGGGCTTCAAGGGCATTTAAGCAATGGACAATTTCATAGCCTGCGCGCTCTAACATGTGGCACGTCATTGTTGCGACAGTGAGCTCATCTTCGACAAGAAGGATATTACCGTGACCATCAATCGCAAGCTCACTTTCAACGGTTGTTGTTGGTACAGCCCTTTTTTGAGAGCTAAGTGGAAGGATGATTTTAAATTTGGTACTTTTATCAATAGTTGTCTGCATGATAATTGCGCCATCATGTTTTATAATAATGCCATGAACAGCTGATAAGCCAAGGCCCGTACCTTTGGCCTCAGATTTTGTTGTGAAAAAGGGATCAAAAATTTGAAGAGCATCATCGCGTTTTATTCCAGAGCCGTTGTCCTCAATATTAATAGAAATATATTTTTTCTTTTTATCAAGGACACCAAGCAAAAGTACCGTTGAATTTTTTGCCGTTCCTGTTTGATATTCCGAAAGCATTGGTGTAGACGCAATATCTTTGGCGGGTTTATTAAGAAGCAATTGCGCGTAATACATGTCTTTGGGTGTAAAGTAATCAACAGATATTTTAACCTCTGCTTTTTCATCGCGAGCCGCATCATCAGCATTAACGCAGATATTCATGAGGACTTGGTGCAACTGGTTACTGCTTCCTAAAACAATGGCACTATCGATTGCAATATTAGAAAATACATGGACATTGGGGCTTGAAGACGCTTGGAATAGAGATAAAACATCTTTGACGTCATCAATAATGTTAATCGGGGTAAAGGCGGTTTGAGAATGACGGCTATAAGCTAGTATTTGCTCCACAAGCTGTTGCGCTTGTTCCCCGGCCTTTGAAATTTGATGGGCAAATTTTTGTTTCTGAGGCTCATTTTTGAGGTCGTCAGAAAGAAGGTCTGCATACCCCATAATCGCCGCGAGCACATTATTAAAATCGTGCGCAATGCCGCCTGAAAGACGTCCGAGAGCCTCCATTTTTTGAGCTTGATAAAACTGGGAGCGTAAGCCACGAATGATATGAGTTTGTTTGAAAAGCAAAAAAATCATACCAAAAGCACACACAAACATAACACTGATTGAAATAAAAAGTTCAAAGTGACGTTTTTGGTAGCTGCTAAATCCACGTGCAGTGAATTCGTGGTTTAGGGTTTTTGAAACAATACCTGTTAAGGCAATATCGAGTTTTTCAAAATTAAGTGTAATTTTTTTTATCGTTGCGGGGGGCAAAGGTAAATTCATATTTTTGAGTTGAAGTTTCAAACTTTCAGATCGTTTTAAAATAGATAAAATATGTTTGTTGAGTGTTTCATCTCGTCGAATAATTTCCGTTTCTCTTGCATGTGCCAAAAGATCTAATAATTGAAGGTAATGGTTATATTCCGATAAAATATTTTTATGCTGATCGTTCGTTTGAGTAGAGGGGATTTTATCGGCGAGGTTGGAAAATTTTTGAAACATATTGTTGAGTTGATTTATATTACGTTCTAATGCAACCGTTGTCCAAACGGCACGTTGATAGTCCGAAAATTTTTCTTTGTTTGCGGCTAAAATATTAAGAATAAATAAGCCTGCGACTGTAATAAAAATAGCAATGAGTCCGAGAACAATAAGGTCACGGCTTTTTAGAGATTTATAAAGAACAGTATTTTGCATATAAAGAGCTTTTTATAAAAGGAAATGAATGTGTCACTTTAGACTAAACAGAGTTCTTTTGCTCTTAATGCGGCTTGTGTTCTATTTTTAGAGGATAGTTTGCGGCATATGCCGCGAATATGAAGTTTAATTGTGACAACCTGTAACCCAAGCTGATCGGCGATATCCTGATTAGAAGCCCCTTTTGTGAGGTAAGCTAGAACTTCTTTTTCTCTTGGTGTCAATTTGATATCTGTGGCAAAAATTGTTTTTCCATCATTATCGATGATTTCAGTTGCTCCTGCCGCACGCCCATGTTGAGGGGGAGGGGTGTAATCAAATGGAACAAATTTTTCACCTGCGATAATCAGGTCAATAGCTTTGATAAGGGCTTTTCCTGTAAGCGTTTTGGGTAAAAAACCTTTAGCCCCTTGTTTGATGCTCTCATCAACTTCCCACTTTTCAGCAACACCAGAAATAATGGCAACGGGTGTATCGGGCCATTTTTTAACGAAGGATTTTAAACCTTCAAATCCGTCCATGCCGGGCATACACAAATCAAGGATCACAATATCAAAAATAGTATCACCTTGCATGATCTCTGTTGCTTCATAATAATCCTTTGCCAGTGTAACCTTGGCATCTTCACGAAGACGGCTTATAAAATGAACTAAGGCATCACGGAAAAGGGTGTGATCGTCAGCTAATAATAAGTGCATAAATTTACTCCTATTCGACTAATTTTATTGATAAATCGGCAACAGTATCGTTTATCATAGTGTAATCTTTTACTAATATTATCATTAAATCTTACTAAACGTAATATAGACTTTGCGTAATATAGACTTTGGTTGACCGCCAACTCCAACAAAAATAAGCTATCCTTTTTTTTAGCATATGCCTTCTTTAGTAAGCTAGCAAATAATCTAATTCCATGGTTATCAATAAAAGGAACATTGCATAAATCAATAATAAGATTATGGTTTTTCTCGTTTATTGATTGATTGATGTGACATCTTTGTCCGGCTATGATCTCTGTATCCAAATCACAGGTGAAGGTTATAACTGTTAGTCTATATAGACCAATAATAGAAATGAGATTTGATTTATTCATTATCCAGTTCTCAATTGTATTTTAACACAACTAAAGTTGCATCATCGTTAACAAAATCATTCTTTTGGATATATTATTTTCAACTCAGGATAAAACCATTTTTCCCCCGACAGTAAAATACGTTGATGGCGCGTAAAATCCCAATGATTTGTTCGTCTGTGAAACTTTTACGTGTGTCATGCCTTTATTTCTCTTTGAGATCCGTAATGTCTTATTAAATCGCGAATGAAGTCCGGAGGCTCGCAAAATTTGTATAAAGACAAACACCTTAAAAAAAATATCTGACGTAAAAACATTCAGTGCCGAAAATGGTCTGCGTGAAATCTTATAATCAAAGGCTAGTCTTAAACTTGTCCCCGATCTGTTATAAAACATAAAGGTAAGCAAATTTCAAAATCTGAAAAAATAACATCAATATTATTAATATCAGTAAGCTTTATATCCATCAGTATTTTTTTTAGATGCCGATATGCCAGCCAATAAGTCTTTAATCCTCGGAGACATTTCTCTCGGGCATTGGGCAATATAATATAATAATTGGTCAATATTAAAAGGTTTACCAATAAAACCGACAGCGCCTTGCTGTATACATTGTACAACGTTGTTTCGGCTGCTTTGTCCGCTAAGCATAACGACATAAGCGTAAGGATCTACGGAAAGTACTTTATTTAAGACTTCCTTTCCGTCTTTGTCCGGTAAGCCAATATCAAGGAATAAAACATCCGGGCTTTGTATTATATATTCACTAATACCTTTTTGAGCATTCGGTGCGCTATTAAATATAACAATATCCTCTTTTTCTGAAAGCGGATATTTTTTTTCCACAACATTTTTAACAGGGCACGTTATTACAGGGGCATCATCAATTACTAAGATATTTAGATGCTTCCTTTTTATACGCCGTTGTTGAATTTTATCCGCATCCAACTTTGTAAATTCTTCCAAGGAAAATCGCTGTTTTTTTTCCCTAAATTCAATATTGTCAGGTTTCTCTTTTTTTATTTGACTTTGTTTTTCTTCTAAAAGCTTAAGGATGCATTGAGAATTATTAAAAATATCTATTTCCTCGATTACGCCTTCTGGACACTCTTTTCCAAGCGAGTGGGGTACAATATTTTTTTGTATATTTCGAAATTTTTTTATTGGGATGCCTTGAGTTATTAAAAATACGTCGCTATCACTACACAAAAAAAGTTTAGCCTTATGAAAAGATAATGCGTCATGTAAATCTATTTTCAATAAATCCAAATTAAAGCTGTTTAATTTGGATATCTTTATATGTAAACATCGGTATATTATATTTTGTTGTTTTGCTTTGTTGATTTCATTCTTAAGGCATGCCTCAGAATTCTCTAAAAAAATTTCCATTTTGACCTCAAAAAAAAATAAAAAAATAAATTAACAATACATAAGAATACATTGTGAATATCTAAAAAAACATTAAATAATGAGTTTTTTTTTAAGACTAAAAGCCCCTTTTTATAACAAAGAGTCTTTATAGGGGCTAAGTAGCATGCGACACATAAAATATGTAAGCGTTAGCAATAGAGCCGTTTTAGCTATACCATGGGGGTTTTCTATTTGGTGTTTAAGCTCGGGATAATTGAGGCCGAATATTTAATTAGGCGAGCAAAATAGTTGGGGCATATCTTGCCACAAAAGAGGTTATTTATAAGCAAACAATGTTTTCGGGCGGGTCGCATATCTGATTTGATACATATAGAGACCTTCTAAAACACGTTGGACGTAATTTCGTGTTTCATAGATCGGAATACGCTCAACCCAAGTAATCATGTCGATATTTTCTTGCCGAGGGTCGCCAAATTCTTTGATCCACCGATTGACCCGACTAGGGCCTGCATTATAAGCCGCAATGGCAAGTACATATGCCCCATCATATCTTTTGAGTAAATGGGCGAGGTAATTTGCGCCTAGAAAAATATTATATTGAGGGTCTTGGGTAAGTTTTTTGTAGTTGTAGCGGACATTGTTTTTCTTGGCAACTTCACGTGCCGTTGCGGGCATTAGTTGCATTAAGCCTTGCGCTCCACTGGGGCTTTTAGCATGTTGGTCAAATCCGCTTTCTTGTCGGATTAGCGCGTGAACTAAGGCGACTTCAGGTTCTGCTGTGTTGAGAGGGCGGAGGTCAGGGTAGCCGACATTTAACATCATGATATCATCAGCATAATAAAGTTTTTTTGCAGATTTAACGCCAAAATTATATTGTTTCACCTGAGTTGCAAGATCGCCAATAAGCACAAAGTCCATTGGTGTATCAGCAGTATCAATAAGTTTTCGAAAAAATAAATCGCTTTGTTCCGTTTTTCCAAGCTTTTCTAACCATTGTATGACATGTACGAATTCAAGCTTGTTGAAGGTCTGTTTTTCAGAAAGGCTGGGTAAAGGATGGCGGAAAGAAGTCCTCATGACCGCATTATTTAATTTTTGAGCGGCGAGTTGCCCGTAAAAGGTTGGAATGTATTTGGCACTTTCTTGATACCAGGCTGTTGCATCGGCTGTTTTGCCTTGAGTTTCTAATGCGCGTGCCATCCAATATGTTGCCCGAGCTTTACTAATCGGTGATGAAACAGAGTGGTATAAACGCTCAAAATGTTTAAAGGCAGGTTTTGCTTGGTTAAGGTAGGTCAGCGCGACCCAACCAGAAACCCATTCAGCTTGGGCTTTAGCAAAACCAGTTGTTTGTTTGTGGTTTGATGCCAGTTTATAGGCAGCTTGATAATGATGTTCTTCAATTAAACGCCGGACAAGAATATGACGCTCTTTCCACCATTTTTTTGCATGGGGGAGCTTGGAATTAACGGTGAGTTTATCAAGGATTTGAATGGCCCTGGTATCAAGATTTTTTTTGCGGCGCCAACGCAGGCGTTCAAACTGCAGCGCAGGGTCGTTTCGAAGTATTTTTGGCACTTTGCCAATAGCTTGATCAACATCATTTTTCAGGGTAGCGAGCTTTATACGCGCTTCGCCAAGTTTACGTTGTTGTGAGGTAATATATGTCGTCATGTATTTGGCTTCACCACGGCGCCCACGCCAGATGAGCCGGTCATACCGTTTGTAGTGAGCATCACTTGTAAAGAGTTTTTTGTATTTACGAGCCAGTTTTTTTGTTTCGGCACGTGAAAGCGTGATTGAAGGCCATTTTTCTGCAAGAATTTTTTTAGCTTCTGAGATGTTCTTTTTATAAATAAGCGCATCAAGGTAGCGCGTTAAACCGTCTATTGTGCGAGGCTTGAAGAGTTTAAACCACGCTATTACGTCTGCTGCGGGAAGATCAGAGGGCAGGTTCTTTTCTGCTTTTTCACGTAGTTTATAAATTAAAGGCCAATCGGGGTTATTCGAAATAAAGTTCTTTAATGTCTTAAAACTAGTCTTGTGGTCTGTTTCAACCAGATACCACCAAGCAATTAATTTGGCTAAAATGACATCATTTTTGATTTTCGTGCCTTGGGATAAACCCGCGGACCAATTTTTGTTATCAAATTGCTTAAAAATCGCTTGAGCCGTTTTGGTAAGAGAGAGTTCCGCGCGGGCAGAGCTTGTATAAGGCAGCATAAGGCCAAGGGCAATAATAAGAATGAGGGCTAGCGTAAAAAACTTGCTGTTAAGCATGAGCTGGTGTTTAATGCGTTGCATAAAGAAAAAATAATAATTGAGGATAGCAAAATGTTTTCTGGTTCTATTGTTGCACTGGTAACACCGTTTAAAAATGGACAGGTTGATGAAGAAGCATTTATAAATCTTGTTGAATGGCATATTGCCAATGGTACGCATGGTCTTGTCCCTTGTGGTACAACAGGTGAATCTGCAACGTTAACGCATACTGAACATCAACGCCTTGTTAAGCTTTGTGTGGAAACAGCGGCGGGCCGTATCCCCGTTATTGCAGGCGCGGGTTCTAATGCAACGCAAGAAGCAGTTGAACTTGCACAGCATGCGCAAAATTGTGGTGCTGACGCTATCTTAGTCGTAACACCTTATTATAACAAGCCCTCACAAGAGGGAATGTATCAGCATTATAAAGCTATTCATAATGCAAGTGATATTCCAATCGTATTATACAATGTCCCGAGCCGAACATCGGTTGATTTAGAGTTAGAGACAGTTTACCGTTTGGCGGAACTGCCTCGGATTATTGCGATTAAAGATGCGTCACCAGATCTTTCTCGGCCATTGGCTATGCGTGAAAAGTTAGGCAATGAATTTTGCCTGTTATCTGGAGAAGATGTAACGGCCTTGGCCTATCTTGCACAAGGTGGTGATGGTTGTATTTCTGTATCTGCTAATGTTGCGCCAGGCAGTTGTGCTGAAATGCAAAATGCTTTTAAAGCGGGGGATATAAAACGTGCACAGGAATTAAACAAAAAACTGTTACCTGTTCATAATGCAATGTTTTGTGAAACAAGTCCGGCACCTGTAAAATTTGGCACGTCACTTCTTAAATTAAGTGAAGCAGATGTCCGCTTACCTCTGGTGAGCGCCTCTGAAAGGGCTCAAAAACAGGTCCATAATACACTGCAAGATATTGGTGTACTTTAATTTAAGTAGGATTTTATGGGGGCCTATTCTAATGGCGGGTAAAAATAAAAATAAAAATAAAACAACTTCGAGTGTTGTTGCGCAGAATAGGCGTGCTCGCCATGATTATTTTATTGATGATACGTTTGAAGCGGGCATGCAACTTTTTGGCACTGAAGTTAAATCTTTACGTCAAGGCCAAGTTAGTATTAATGAAAGTCATGCCGGCGAAAAAAATGGGGCTATTTATCTTTTTAATGCCCTTATTTCAGAATACTCTCAATGTTCTCCTAAGTTTCAACATGATCCAAAACGCCCACGGAAACTTCTCCTGCATAAACGTGAGATTGACCGATTATTGGGAGCCGTTCAAAAAAAAGGGGTTACTCTTGTGCCTCTTAAAATTTATTTTTCTGAAAAAGGCCTTGCAAAGCTTTTATTGGGCGTTGGGCGTGGTAAAAAACAGCATGATAAACGCGAAACAGAAAAACAACGAGATTGGGATCGTCAAAAACAACGCGTTTTGAGTGATCATAGTTAATTTAATAGCTCGCTGTAGAATTAATCGAAATATGTGCTTATAAAAAAATGGAAGGCCAGGGGGTAATCCTGGCCTTCCGACACTCCACCAGCTTTTAACGGCTGGTGAACAAGAAAGTTTAGGTTACTTTTCGTCTTTCTTATTCGCGACGATAGCGAGTGTGTTATCTTCTTCTTTTGCGCCGTCTTTGCCAATTAACATTGCATTTGCAACAAGGCCAGCGCTTTCCCGAATTTTATTTTCAACGTCGGAGCGGATCGTTTCATTTTCCTCTAAGAATTTTTTGGAATTTTCACGACCTTGACCAACTTTGTTTCCATTATAAGAAAACCAAGCACCAGCTTTTTCAACAATGCCGCCTTGGACACCAAGGTCAAGGATTTCACCCATTTTAGAAATACCTAGTCCATACATGATGTCAAATTCAATAACGCGGAAGGGAGGGGCCATTTTATTTTTAACAACTTTAACACGTGTTTGGTTGCCAACGATTTCATCTTTATCTTTGATGGCACCAATGCGACGGATATCAAGACGCACAGATGAGTAAAATTTTAAAGCATTACCACCGGTTGTTGTCTCTGGGCTACCAAACATAACACCAATTTTCATACGAATTTGATTAATAAAGATCACAACGGTACGTGATTTAGAAATGGATGATGTCAGTTTACGAAGCGCTTGGCTCATGAGGCGTGCTTGAAGACCAACATGGGTATCTCCCATATTACCTTCAAGTTCTGTTTTAGGAACAAGGGCGGCAACGGAATCGACAACCAAAACATCAATCGCACCTGACCGAACCAGCGTATCGGCGATTTCAAGGGCTTGTTCACCATGATCGGGTTGTGCAATCAATAAATCTTCAACATTACAGCCTAATTTAGCAGCGTAGGCGGGGTCCAAAGCATGCTCAGCATCGATAACAGCACATTTTCCGCCTGTTTTTTGTGCTTCAGCCACAACATGTAAGGCTAGGGTTGTTTTACCTGAGCTTTCAGGTCCGTAAATTTCGGTGATACGCCCACGCGGTAGGCCGCCAATACCAAGTCCAATATCAAGCCCAAGGGAGCCCGTTGAAACGCTTTCGACTTCAAGTTGGTTGTTATCTCCCCCAAGTTGCATAATAGCACCTTTACCAAAAGCACGTTCAATTTGACCGAGGGCGGCGTCTAAAGCATTTTGTTTGTCTGATTTTTTCATGATGTCTTTCTCTTGTTTTGTTTGAGTGTCTGATACAGTCATTTTTGATTTACCCGCTGATTAACACCAATGTTTAAATGATGTAATCAATGACTGACAAGAATCACTGTACCTTCTTTGTTCTATCTTTGCAATAGAGGAGAACAAAAAAAGAACAAAATTATAAAAAAAGAATTATAGCATTAGACATCAATGACTTCTTTTACCTTGGTGGCAAGCTGTTTCAGTGTAAAAGGTTTTGGTAAAAACCAAACATCTTCACCCAGGTCATCTTTAAAACGGTCTTCAGCGTATCCCGAAATAAAGATAATTTTGACATTGGGGTAAAGTTTGACGAGTTCCTTTGCCATTGTTGGACCGTCCATTTCAGGCATTACAACATCAGTAATAACAAGTTCAAGATCAGGTTTTTGGGCCTTAATAAGCTCAAGGGCTTGTTCACCAGTTGCGGCCTCTAAAACATCGTAACCCTTGTTGCCGAGAGCGCGTGATGAGAATGTGCGCACTGCATCTTCGTCTTCAACAAGAAGGATTTTAGCTGAACCAGTCAGGTCAGGTGCAACTTCTTCTTCTATAACCGTTTGAATATTTTGCTCCTGTTCGTCTTCATAATGACGGGGAAGGTAGACAGTAAAGGTGGTCCCAGAGCCAAGAACACTATCAACGGAAATAGCACCGCCTGTTTGGTGAACAATGCCATGAACGGTTGATAGGCCAAGCCCTGTACCCGCACCAACTTCTTTGGTCGAGAAAAAGGGCTCGAAAATACGTGAGAGATTTTGTGGGTCAATTCCTGTTCCTGTATCTTCTACGGCAAAAGCAACCCAGTCACCAGCGGGGAGGGGGTCTTCTCCTTTAAGCTTTATGTCGGATTCGTTCGAAAAGTTATAAGTTTTGATACTTAAACGGCCCCCTTCTTTCATCGCATCACGGGCATTTACAGCCAGATTAATCAGGACTTGTTCCAATTGCCCTTGATCAACTTTGACAAGACCAATGTCAGTTTCATGACCAATGCTGAGATCAATATTAGCACCAATAAGGCGTCGAACTAGGTGGGATAACTCAGTGAGTACGTCCGTTAAATCAAGTGTACGGGGCTGTAAGGTTTGTTGACGAGAAAAGGCCAATAATTGTCGAACCAAGTTAGCAGCGCGGTTGGCATTTTGTTTGATCTGCATCAGGTCACCAAAGGAGGCATCCCCAGGTTTATGGCGGAGGAGTAAAAGATCACAAAAACCAATCATTGCGGTCAAAAGATTGTTAAAGTCGTGGGCAATGCCCCCCGCAAGCTGTCCAATCGCTTGCATTTTTTGGGATTGCGTAAATTGTTGCTCGAGGTTTTTAAGCTCAGTTAGGTCAATGAAGTGTAAAACTGTGTGGTTTTGGCCATCAAATTTCTGAGCGTAAACCTGTGTAATTGTTTCAGATTCTACGGTTTTAATGGTGAGCTCAATTGAGTTATAGGCTTTTTCACCCTTAAAAATTCGGCGTGTCCAATCGGCAAGTTGGTCGTGGTTATCAGGGATAACAAATTCTTTTAACGAGCGGTGTACGATCATTTTTTCAGGCTGACCAATCATTTTGATAAAGGCGGCGTTACATTCTGAAAGCTTACCGTCTTTTGAAAGGAGGCAAATGCCAACCGGGGCTTCGGCAAAAAGACGTTCAAAACGGTTTTCTGATTTACGAAGAGCTTTTGCAGCCTCTTGTTCTGTTGTTAGATCGTAAACAACAGAACGCGTTCTGATTTTGCCTTCTTCATCCTTTACGATAAGGTGATTAAGGCTCACAGGGAAAACGCGGTTATCGGATCCTTTAAATAAAAGCTCTCCTTGTTGGTGTTCTTGGTCGTTATTAAAACATTTATAAAGTTCAAGATTTTGAGGTTTCTCAGCTAAAAAATCATGTAGGGAGGCATTGTGAACAAGGTCTTTGATAGAGGAGCCCAACCAGTTAGCAAACGTCGAATTGACAAATTGGAACGTACCATTTTCATCAATTGAAAAGAAACCAACAGGCGCATTATCCGTAAAATCGATTAATTTTTCACGCTCATCATGGATCGCTTTTTCCATTTGGTGGTGGTCTGTAATATCATCAATACGCCAGTTTAAATGGTCAGGCCAGTTTTTAATTTCTTGCACAGAAAGTTTGAAATAGTGTGGCTTGTTATTAATTTCTGTCGCAAGGTTTAAGGTGTCATTTTTTGTTTTGGAGATATTTTGAGCGAGTTTTTCCATTTGGCGTTTTATTTTTAAAGGGTGCTCGAACAATTTACAAAAATTTTCGATATTAGGCTGTCCATAACGAAGAACCAAATCACGAAAACGGACATTGTGATAAATGGATTTATAATTTAGGTCTGTGATTAATCGTGCGCCTTGCCCGCCTTCTAAAACTTCTAAGAGGAGCTGGCGGCTTTGCTCGGATTCGGCAAACAGCTTTTTGAGAAGGAGGGTTGCAACTCCACCAATCAAACCATAAAGGTATAAAGTGAGGCCCGTCATGATACCCATACTATTCATTTGAATGTAAACACCCAAAGCAATTGCTGCAAAAGCATAAAGAACAGTCACAAAAATAATAAAAAAGTATTTTAATCGTTTGTTTGTAACGGGTTGTTGGACATTTTTTTTCTCACGGAAAAAATCGGAACTTATATTATCTGGCACGGGACCCCCTTTAAATTTTATTCCGATATTTTAATACCATATGCGCAGAAAAGCCACAGGTGGAAGGGGGAAAAATAAATTAATTTATGGTTTTATTTTTAAGACGGAAGATATAGGAAATGACCTCGGCAACAGCTTTATAATGTTCTTCGGGAATCATGTCATCGATTTCCATTGTGTCATATAATGCACGGGCAAGAGGCGGGTTTTCAACAATTGGAATATTATGCTCTTTGGCGAGATCCTTAATACGTTCGGCGACCTTATCGGTTCCTTTGGCAACCATAACTGGCGCGTTCATATTGTCAGGGTCATATTTAAGCGCATTGGCAAAGTGTGTAGGGTTTGTGATCACAACATCAGCATCGGGCACGGATGCCATCATGCGTTGGCGCGCTTTTTCTGCGCGTAATTCTCGCAGTCGTGCTTTGACGTGGGGATCACCTTCCATTTGTTTGAATTCTTCTTTGATATCATGTTTGCTCATTTTTAATTTTTTCATATGCTCGTGACGCTGATACATATAATCAATTGCAGCAATGACGGCTAGAACACTTAAAATACCAATAAAAAGACGAAAAGCCATAGCGTGAAGATCGTGTAAGGCAAAAATGATATCCAAGCCAATAAAGTGATCAACGGAGGCGTAAAAAGGTAAGAGTAACATAATACCAACAGCGCTTAAAATAGAAAGTTTGAGCACGGCTTTTAAAAATTCGACAACCGCCGTTGTTGAAAAAAGGCGTTTAGCACCTTTTAAAATAGAAATTTTTTCTAAGCTTGGTTTGACGGATTCCGTTGAAAACAAAGCACCAATTTGAATGAAAGGCCCCAAAATACCTGCAAGGAAAAGCAGTAAAAAGGGAAGGAACAAAACAAGAGAGATTTCTTTAAGGGCTGACTTTATAACTTTTCCTAGGCCATTTTGATCCATTGGAATGTCATGAGCTTTAGATAAAAAACTTGTCAAAATAATTTTGATTTCATAAATAATATGGGGCCCAAGTATAAGCACAATCATTGCGCCTGCAAAAATCATTGAAAAATTATTGACTTCACGGCTGAGTGCAACTTGCCCTCTGTTTCGAGCATCTTGCAGGCGTTTTGGGGTGGCCTCTTCGGTTTTTTGACTGTCGTCCTGATCACTATCTGACATGCTTTATCACCTATAAATTCAAAAGATTGATGATTGCGCTTTCGTAATGCGCGAGCCAGAAAAGCATTCCTGCGGGAAAAACAATTGAAAGGGTAATTAACCCTAAAATGATTTGTAATGGCAGGGCGAGGAAAAAGACTTGGATCTGGGGCATTAACCGACCGAGTAAACCAAATCCGAGATAAACAATTAAACCCATTATAAAAAAGGGTATTGCAAACTGAAAACCTGTTTTATAGGCCAACATCGCACTGCGGGATATAACTTCTGCCGTAGACCCTGTATCTAAAAACTCTCCATTTGCAGGGAAAATGTTATAGCTTTCAAAAACGGAGGTGATTAAAAGGTGATGCATATTGGTTGCAAAAATAATAAGAATACCCAACAGTGTAAGTAAGGTTCCGGGCAGTGATCCTTGCCCCCCTAGAACTGGGTTGAAAATTTGAGCATTGGCAAAACCTGCTTGCATGGCAATCATCATACCAGCCGTATCCAAGGCTGTGAGCAAGATGCGCATAACCGTACCAATGAAAATACCGATAAAAAGCTCGGTCATAATTAAATAGGCAAAAGCATAAGTTTCATTTGGAATTGCGGGGATGTGAGGCATCAGGATGGGGGTCATCACAAAACTGATAGCTAGAACAAAGAAAAGCCGAATCTTGGTGGAAATAAAGCTATCCCCAATACCAGGCATAAGCATAACAGCCGTGCCGATACGGGTGAAAATAAGTAAAAAGGCAAAGATGTTTTCAATAATAATTGTATTTAGAAGGTCGCCAGCACTCATAAAACCTCCTACCCAATATTAATAATATGAGAGGAAATAACTTCCATAAATTTTGTGAGCATCGCGATCATCGTAGGAAAAAGCGCAAAAATAGATAGAAAAATGACAACCATCTTGGGCACAAAGGCCAGTGTCATTTCTTGGATTTGAGTTAACGCTTGAAGCAACGCAATAATCACACCAACAATCAACCCAATCATCATGATTGGTGTTGAAATTTGAATGATAAGCAACAAGGCTTGTTGCGTGATTTCAATTAAAGTTTCTTGATCCATTTAATTCCCGCAATAGACGGTTACGCGGAAAAATATTAAACAGGCATCCGCATAATTTCTTGATAAGCAGATATTACACGATCTCGAACAGCAAGAACAGTGTTTAACGTCATTTCGGCATCTGTAACCGCTTGAATAACATCTGTCATGTTAGCTTGGCCTGTGACAGCGGCGGCGGACATTTGTTCACTTTTATATTGTGTATCAACCGCAGTTGTAAGAGAATCCTTTAAAATATCACCAAAACTTGCCCCGACGGGTTGGTTATCACTGCTTTGCTCGGAAATTTTCTCCAGGGCATTTTGATAGACTTTTGTGGCATCGTTAATTGTATTTGTCATTTGGGTGTCCAATCATTTTAAAATTATTCTTAAGCGCGGAGCAGGTCAATTGTTCTCATCAGCATTGAACGGCTCATCTCGATCATACCAAGGTTAGCTTCGTATGAGCGTTGAGACTCACGCATATCCATCATTTCAATTAATGTATTTACATTAGGCATTTTGATGTAACCTTTATCATCGGCGGCAGGATGTTCAGGGTCGTATTTTAAATTAAAATCGGCCTGATCTTCGATGACTTTATCCACTTTAACATGGCGTAGGCCACTGGTCCTGTCGAGCATATTTTTAAAAGTTACAATTTGACGGCGATAGGGAGCTTCATTAGAAGTTTTTCCTGTTGTGCTTGCATTGGCAATATTCTCAGAAATGACTTTCATACGCTTGCCTTGCGCTTGCATTCCCATTGCGGCCATTTTAATGGCGTCTTTTAATTCCATTTATCGTGTCCTTAAGCTAATTTTTGCCGAGCGCTGTACGCATCATGCTAATTTGTTTTTGGTATAAATTTGTCATTAACCGATGGTCTGCAGCAACTTCATTGGCTTTGATGAGTTGCTCTTCGATAACAACAGAGTTCCCGGCGGGAGCAACTTCATAAGTTTGGCGGTCTTTTCGGGTTTTCATTTGGCGACTACGACCTGTTTCACCGGCATCAAGGCTAAGGTGTTCGGTGTTTGTTTTTGCAATACGTGCATTATTATCACGATAAACTCCCATTGAGCTGTCGCTTGTTGAGTTTTTAAGAACGTCTTTAAATTTGAGCGGGGCAAGGTCTTTTGGTCGATAGTTAGGGGTATCGGCATTTGCGATATTTTGTGCAATCACTTTTTGGCGTTGCTCGAGCCAGTCCATTTTTGTTTTCATTGCCTGAAACAGGCTAAGGTCACTTGTAGGCATCGGTTTCTCCTAGGTGTTGGGAGCGCCTATCTATCACAACGATAAATAGACCTAACAGAACCCGTCATCTCACTATATTACACTATCTCAAGAGTAATTGTCACACTTTCTTGTTAATATAGCGTAAATAATTGATAAAAATTTATGTTTTATGGTGTTTTTGGGCGTTTTTTAAGAGAGAGAGGCTCAGCTTTTAGAGCATCGTTTAAGGGGGGCTTTGTTTCTTTTGATCGGGGATTTTGCGCATTTTTAAAAGCTGATTGGGAGCTAGAGAGAGCCTTGTTTTCTCGAGAATGGTAAAGACGCTGTTGTTTAGTGAGAAAATGATGCTGTTCTGATCCTATGGCATAGGTTTTGTGGGTGGTTTTAATGTTTGCACCATATGAAAAAAGAAGTTGAGCCATTTCTGAACTCTGTAACATTGCCGACCAAACAAGTGGTGATGTGTGTTTCGGGCCGCTAAAATTAGGATTAGCCCCGTGGCGTAGTAACAATTCAGATAATATGGTGTTATTGTTAAGGGTCGTATACATTAAAGCGGTGCATTTATCTTGATTGACGAAGTCAGGGCTTGCCCCATTTTCGAGCAAAAACTCGATTATTTCGTAAGCCGACTTGTTTTCTCGATTTTGACAAATTAGCGTAATGGCTTCGCAATAAGGGCTAGGGTGAAGGTGGTCGGAGATCAAGCCGTATGTTGCGACAATTTCTTTTACATGGTTCAAACGACCATGGTAAGCCGCATCAAGAAAGCTGTCGATAATACGTGATTGCATCATGCTCCAAGTAAACTCCGCCATTAAATGTATGCCTCATTTGTAATGGGTGTTGAGCGTATAGTCAAGATTTATAAATATGTAAATCGATAGGCTGCATTTATTCGACACCTATACGGATGCCTTAAGGTAAGGTAATATAGTGGCTATGATTGATATCTACGATAACGATAAACCACAAGAAGAAACACCACCTCGTAAAAAAGATCGGGCGATGGCGGTTGCGTTAGAACATACCTTTGGCGCTGACGTCCTCCCCAAAATTACGGCAGCGGGTTACGGCGTGATTGCAGAACAAATTGTACAAATTGCTTTTGATAATGGCGTAAAAGTCCGAGAGGACGCTGATCTTGCGGCTTTGTTGGCGGCATTGGAAATTGATAGTGACATCCCATCAGAGGCGCTTATTGCGGTTGCTGAAATATTATCATATGTTTACAAAGCGAATGGAACATATCACACTGATAAACAAAAGAACGATCAATCATCGCAGCATTTAAATGCGCAAAATGGAGAAGAAACTTTATATGACTCAGAGTGAAACGGCTCAAGAAATTAAAAATGAAATTGACAAAATCACAAGTTATATTCGTGATTGTGAAGGGCGTACTCGGCAAGGCGAAAATATACCTCTTGAGGGTTTGGATAAAAAGGTTTCTGAAATTTGTTTGAACGTTGAAAAACTGTCTGAAGAAGAAGGGCGTAAGCTTGATGCCAGTATGCAAAAATTGATTTTCTCTTTAGATCAACTTGCTGAGGCCATTAAAAATCATTTTGAAAATACGTCAGAAGACGTTAAATAATAAGAATAAAAATTACTGAAACCTAATTAAAGCTGATTTTCATGGAAACAACCTATTATTTAAAATTTGTATTTGCCTTTATTTTTGTCATTGGGCTAATGCTTGGCCTTGCTTGGCTTTTAAAATATATGGGGGCTGCGGGGGAAGCTATTCGTAATGGTAAAAAACATCGCCGATTAAGAGTTTCTGAAACACTGTCTTTGGATAGTCGGCGACGTTTAGTTCTTGTTCGGCGTGACGATAAAACGGAACATCTTTTATTATTGGGAAACAACGGCGATACAGTGGTTGAAACAAATATTAAACCTCCCAAAGAGCCTATTGATAAAAACGAAAAGAAAGAAACGTTATGATCCGTGAGCTTTTTAGAAAAAAATCTTTTTGGTATAGCGTTGCCGGATTAGTCGTTTTATTTGCCATTGGCATGTGTTTTTTAGTCGATCCGGCTTTGGCGCAAGCAATTACAGTAGACCTCGGGGGCGGAAGTGAAATTTCTGATGGGGGATCCGTGGCAGGACGGGTTATTCAGATGGTTATTTTGCTAACAGTATTATCGTTAGCGCCATCTATTTTGATTATGATGACTTCCTTTACGCGGATTATTATTGTTTTGTCTTTTTTACGAACGGCGATTGGGTCTCAACAAACACCACCAAATACAGTGTTGGTTAGTTTGGCGTTATTTTTAACGTTGTTCATTATGGCGCCAGTTTTCCAAAAATCATATGATCAAGGGATCGCTCCACTTGTCAGTGGAAGTATTGATGAAGTTACGGCGCTGAATTTAGCAATTGACCCGTTTAAAGAATTTATGTTGAAACATGTACGGGAAAAAGATTTACGGCTTTTTATGGATTTGAGTAAAACCGAAGGTGTTGAAGCGGCAATGGACACGCCCATTCAAGTTGTTATTCCATCATTTATGATTTCGGAATTACGCCGGGCATTTGAAATTGGATTTTTGCTCTTTTTACCGTTCTTGATTATAGATATGGTGACGGCGTCAATCTTAATGTCAATGGGGATGATGATGTTACCTCCAGTTATGATTGCGTTGCCTTTTAAAATTATTTTCTTTGTGCTTGTTGATGGTTGGTATCTTGTTTCGGGAAGCCTTATCCAAAGTTTTTAGCAAAATCCTATTTTTTAAGCATGGTAAACTCTGCTCTGTGACTTGTCTAAACGATTAGGGTAGTGCTTCACTGTATAAAAAGAAGAAAACACTACCCTGTTAGTTTGTTAAGTATAGGCGTTATTTTTTATTGTGTTGGCGCTTTTCACGCATATCTTGAACTGCTCGGCTCCAAAATTCATCACCATTATCATTTACAGATAGTTTGGCTGTTCCAACCGAAAGAAAAGATTTATAGGTTTCTAAAAGTTTATCGCCACTGGCTTGTAGGGTTACCAAATTTGTAATCATGCGTTCGGTATCTCTGGTGGCCTCTTCGGTAAATAATACCGCAAATAAATCTCCGCCAAGGCGATAAATAGCCCCTCTATCTTCCGAGATAACAACTTTCATTTGCAAAGTGATTTTCTGTAAAAGGCGATCACCTAAATCACTGCCATAGTTTTCATTGACGGTTTTAAAATGATTAATATCAATACAGGCAAGATGAAGGTCAGTATGATTGTTTTTTGCTTGGTTTATCGCCAGATTTAAATCTTCTTCAAATTGTTCACGCATAGGAAGTTTCGTGAGACTATCAATAAAACGTGTTTGTTGAACTTCTTTTTCAAGCTCTTCGATTTTTTTTGTTTTTTGTCGGGAAACAATAATGAATGCCAGAACAACAAGGGTCATTATAATATCTGTGATTACATCACGTGCTGTTACGGGAAAGTGACCGGTTTCCATTAGCTCGGTTGCTGTTGGAATAAGCAAAAGGCCGTATACTAAGTTCTCTCTCATGTTTTTCATGGGTTTATCTCCTTTTTTTAAGCTCCAAACCTAAAGGTGTGTAAAGAGGGGCTTTAATTAATGAGACCATTATTTGCTTACATGAACCTTACAAAGGATGGGGAACTGGTCAGGGGGGATGGGAGGCATGTTTACTGTGGAATATGATTTTTTTTGCTTAGTGAAGCTGAATTGAGGCTCATGAGATAAAGGGTGAAATCACCGTGTGGTATATAAAAAAGTAAAAACGCTGGTACTCCTCTTAATGTTTTCGACGTTTCATCTTTATGGGAGAGCATTTTAAATTTTGAACCGCATCTGCAGTTTTCCTTTGCAAACTTAATTTGATTTCATGTTGTTGTTCCTGTTGTTCTTTTCGTAAAATCGCTTGGAAAATAGGTGCATAGTGTTGTTTTTGTTGCTCATCTAACAGAGTGCAATCAGCTTTTAATTTTATTAGAATTTCAACACAGTCATCAGCGCCATAATTTGCAGCAAGGGTAAGGGCATTTTGATTAGAGGCATTAATAAAATTAATGTCCGCCCCAGCATCGATGAGTATTTGCATACCTTCTGCATTACCAATTGCAGCCGTGCACATCAAAGCTGTTTTGCCGTCAAAATTGGTGGCATTGAGGTTTATAGTGTCTTTTTTAACCTCAGTGCGGAGTGTCTCGTTTGAGCTTAAACTGCGGGTGCTTGCCGCTGTGAGCATCCGTTCATTGATTGGATCTGTTGGCCCAATCATAGACGTTGTATTAAAAGATTTGCTTAATTTATTCATCAATTGTCTCTTTTATATAAAAGGCCTACATGCCTGATAAACCGTCACCGATAACATCAATAACAGCACCCGCTGCATCAGATGCGCCTTCTGCGACATCCCCGACAACATCGCCGATGGCATCAATAATTGATGAGCTGTCAGCGGCGTCATTAAGTAGTGTATTTGTATTATCATTTGATGCAGTGCGAAAGGCATCAACAATAGCTTCGGCCATTCCAGTATATGGGCAAGTGGCGGCATCTGCTGTTGCCATTGCAAAATCGGCTAGAAAGCTACTGCATTGGTTAGTGTTATTCGCGTGTGGGACTGTTTGGGCGGTTTCGCCTTTTTTATTTTTGTAATGAAGGTTAGCACCGTTATCGAGGGCTTCTTTTATACCGACAAGGTTGCCTTCTTTTGAGGCTTCGATTAATTTTTTATTCCAATCCGTTTTAAAAATATTAAAGAGCGCGGTAATCGGGTTTTTCATCATGACCTCGTTGTAAGTGTAAAAATAGTTGTTCCGGTGTTAAGTATCATAAATTTATATTTATGTCAAATGATGTGACTTATTTCACGACACGTGCAAGCGTAAGGGCATGAATAGTCTTGGCACCTTGTTTGTTTAAAGTTTTGGCACATTCATTAAGGGTTGCGCCGCTAGTGTAAACATCATCAATAATGATAATTTTTTTACCTTTAATCTGGTTAAGGTAAAGAGGGCGGACTTTAAAAGAGCTTTTGACGTTATCCTGGCGCTGCTTTGTCGTTAAACCTTTTTGCGTTTGCGTAAACCGATTCCGTTTTAAAACGTCTGGGATAAATGTAATGTTGGTCTGAACACTAATTTCTTTGCCTATTTCCCCGGCTTGATTGTACCGCCTTTTCCAAAGCCGGCTGTAATGCAGTGGCACAGGAATAATAAGATCGCAATCAGGAAGGGTATCACGGGCAGCACGGATCATCCATTTTGCAAAAGTGTTTTTGGCGTGAAGCTTGTCACCATATTTAAAACCAAGAATAAGAGGGCTGATGTTTTCATCATAAACAAGTGCGCTGCGTAAACTTGTAAATTCGGGAGGGTAGGCAAAACAATCACCGCAAACACTCTCATCGGGAGTTATAAATTCAAAAGGCCGGCCACAGATGTCACAAAAGGGGTGCTCAATAAAATTTAAACGAGCCCAAGGAGTTGGCGAAACCATTCCAGGGGCTTCAACAATGTCTCCAGAGATAATACAGCGAGGTGGTAAAACGGTATTAATGACGGAATTACTAATGCTTTGTAATTTTTTTAGGGCTTTTTTTATTAAAATCATCTGGAAAAAATGCGCTATTTTCTAGGCGTGTGCAAGAGCATATCATAAAATAGATGTGTTTCTTGTATGGTTGGATATGAAAAAGAAAGATATTATTCGAGCTTAACGGTCTAATTTGTTACACTGTTTTGGTATTAAAGTGAATCGGTATAAAAAAATAAGATAGTCAGAATAGATGGTAGATAAGTCTGATATTGACGCGCAAATCGCCACCAGCATTAAAAATTTTTCGATGTTGGCCAAGGATGAGTCGAGTAGGCACAAAAATGTTATGGAGTTGCCAGACTTCATTACACAGAAGGCGGCACTGATTTCAGCACATTTCCTGTTGCCTTCCGGTGCGACTGTTATTGATATGGCCTGTGGTCAGGGTGAAGTAACTTATGCCTTTGCAGCTTTAAACCCGCTTATTCAGGTCATCGGGCTTGATCAGGATCGACGATCTATTGAATTTGCACGTAAAACATATAACTTGCCGAATTTATCTTTTCGAACGGGAGATATTCGAGTACCCGATTTTGAAGACAACTCAATTGATGGCATCATTAATTCAAATATTCTTTATCAAATTTACTCTGAAAATGACCGTGACCCGATAGAAGTTACAGCCGTGCTTCAGGATCAAATTAAAAAACTAAAGCCCGGGGGCAGTATGCTGATACGGGATTATATGATGCCACCAGAAGATGAATATGTATTGATTGAGCTACCCGATATTGAAAGCGCAGGGCCACGTGTCACAGATCTTTCAGACGCGGATTTATTGGTCCGTTACTCTCAAACAGCTCGTCCATTAGCTCAAGGTTATGAAGGCTTTTTCCTTGAAGAACTTGACCCTAAACGAGAAGGAACGCGTTTATTTCGTTTGCAACATAAATGGGCGTTGGAATTTATTCATCGCAAAGATAGCCGTCAAAAATGGATAAAAGAAGAACACCAAGAATTTACCTTTTTTACCTATCGAGATTATAGGCGTGAATTTTCTCATATGGGTATGCGGATGGTTTATTCTGCACCGTATTGGAATCCTTGGGTGGTTAAAAATTGTTTTGATGGGCGGTTCCAATTATACCAAGAAGATGGAACCCCTAAAGCGCCTCCCGCAACAAATTATTTTATTATCGCTCAAAAAGTGGGATCAGAAAAAAGTTTAATTTTAGAAGAAAGGCGTCCGTCACAACGCAAGGCTGAAAAGCTTAATATCGTTACAGTGCGTGATACAAAAACGGGGCAAAGACACGAACTTGTCAAACGACCTGGGGAATCTTGTGATATTATTCCGTATCGTTTTACGCGTGATGGACGTTTGATGGTTTATGTACGTAGCGGGCAGGCACGCCCGATTGTAAATGCGGTATCCCGTGGTATTGCTAACCTTGATGGGAAACGTTGGTCGGGTCATTTGATTGAGCCGATTACCATGGATACCATGGCTATGAGTGAAGAGGTTGAAGAAAATAAACAGCAAATCTTTGATTTTGTAGAGCATACGGTAAAATTAAAATTTAGAAATAATGCGACGCTTCATGTCGGGCCAACACTTTACCCCGCGCCCGACCAAATTGATGAAGCCATTGAACCTGTGTTTTTGGAAGTTCACAAACCACCGAAAAGTTCATGGGAATTTGAATATGGTGTTGATGATGGCTTTACCAAAACCGGTGTGGTTATGGAGCTTGATGCGGCGGAAATTATTCGGGCATCTCAAGTTGGATTGTTGCCTGAACCCCGTTTGGAAATCCATATTTTTGACTTGATGATGCGTTATGATATTGAACCCCCGGCGTGGATTGGTGAAAAAATGCCCGGGGAAGAATTATTCCAAATGGATCAAACCGCCGTCGCCGAAGCCGAGGAATTATTAGATAATATTGAACTCGGCCCGTATGAAAAAGAAAGAGTAGGTCATACACGGTTAAGCCCTGTTCGTTCTGTTTTTGTTGAAGAAGGAAAATTTGGCGGTGCTGTCCGTGGTTTAAATTCTCAGGATGTCGAATTTATTGTCACCGAAGATGGGATTGAAAATATTGCGATTGTATTACCGCTAACCAAAGGGTGGGATAATACAACGTTGGTGGCGCTGGAGCCAAAAATGCTTCCCGTGCCACAGCGAGTTGGGGGATCTGGGGGGATTTTAACGGCACCGAGTTTTGTTTTACCCAAAGATGTTCATACCATTCAGGATGCTAAAAAATTTGTTGCAGATAAATTTGGTATCAGTCCTGATCGAGTTGGTCGTTTAGGGGAGAGCTATTTTACGCATACTGAAGTTACGCCACAACGTGTGTATCCCTTTGTTATTGCAGCTGAAGGAGAGGCTTATCCGGCCACGTGGCATTATACGGCGATGCGCCGTTTATGGATTTTATTATATTGTTATGAATGTTTTAGTGCTGATTTGTTGAAATGTATTGCCCGAACCCATATGTTATTAGGAGCTGAGCATGGCTTGTGTCCTGTACAGGGCCATGAAAAAGAAATGGCCCGAAACCCTAAATTTGAACTGACGACAGATAAACTTGAACTTGGGCAAGCGCAATATAAAGATCATCGGCCAAAATCTAGAATTTTAGGTGAGCGTGGCTCCGTTGATATGGTTGCCCCTTCTGCTAAGGCGAGCGTTGACCTCACAAAAATAGATGATATTCAAAAGCCCGAATTAGAAATGCCTGACCCAGAACATCTTAAAAAAATTCTTGAAGGGGAAGTGGAACAAGGCTGTAATGAAGGTGCATCTTGTCATTCAGCTTCGCAACATTCTTCCGCATTTGAAACAGCAAAACTTAATATCCTTGATGGAGGCGGGAAGGAGTTAAAAACAATGGACCGCCATGTAGAAGAAATTGGTGAAGAATTAAGGCGCCAAAATCTCGAGCGTTCAGGGCTTGATAAACCCCGACCAAGCTAATCTAGAAAAGAATACTCCGTGATGCAAACCGACCCTTCAAAAATGAAAATATTTGATACTCAATTATTACGTCAAAAACGTAAACGATGTGAAACGCATTTTTCAGCCTTTGACTTTTTATCTAATAATGTAGCAGATCGCTTAGCAGACAGACTCTTAGATATTCAAAAAAAATTCTCAAAAATTTTAATATTAGGCTTTAATACCAACTATATAACGCATCTAGTTAAGTCAAATTATAAAGGTTTAAATGAGGATTTTGAGGTTGTTTTTTGTGATTATGCTGTGGCAGGTGATGAAGAATTATTATCTTTTAACACCGAGGATTTTGACTGCGTCATTAGTCACCTCAATTTACACCATATCAATGATGTTCCCGGTGTTCTCGCTCAGGTAAAGCGTATTTTAAAACCAGATGGTGTTTTTTTGGCGGCTTTTTTTGGTGGCAAAACGCTGATTGAACTTAGAGAAGTTTTAATGGAGGCGGAGATTGCGATTATGGGAGGGGCAAGTCCACGCGTTGCTCCTTTTATTGATGTGAGAGATGCGGGGGCTTTATTACAACGCGCAGGCTTTGCAATTCCAGTTGCAGATTGTGATGAGATAACGGTAACGTATGAACATATTTTTAAATTGATGCATGACCTACGTGGCATGGGGGAAACAAATATTTTACACGATCGTTTACGGCACTTTACGTGTAAAACAGTGTTTTTGAAGGCGGGAGAAATCTATCATGAAAAATTTTCAACAAACGACGGTCGCATTCCAGCACGGTTTGATGTGGTTTATATGACAGGATGGGTTCCTCATGATAGCCAACAAAAACCGTTAAAGCCGGGAAGCGCAAGGCAACGGTTAGCGGATGTTTTACATACGAATGAACAGGGAGAATGACTATGGAAGTAGAAATTATTCCGGTTCTTTCCGATAATTATATTTACCTGTTTCATGATAATAAAACGCAGATAACTGTTGTTGTGGACCCTGCAGAGGCTGCGCCGGTTATGCAGGTCTTAAACAAAAAAGGGTGGCCGTTAACACATATTATTAACACGCACCATCATTGGGATCATATCGGTGGAAATACAGAATTAAAAAAACGTTATAATTGTGAAATTATCGGCCCTGCATCAGAAATTAAGCGTATTCCAGCGATGGATCACTTGCTACGTGATGGGGATACCCTACAGCTTGGCCGTTTTAAAGCCAAAATTTTTGAAGTTCCTGGGCATACAACGGGGCATATTATTTATTGGTTTGAAGAAGAAGATGTGTTGTTTTCGGGGGATACATTGTTTTCGTTAGGTTGTGGCCGTTTATTTGAAGGTACGCCTGAGCAAATGTGGTCATCGCTTCAAAAAATTCGTGGCCTACCCGAGCAGACACGGGTTTATTGCACACATGAATATACGCTCTCTAATGGTGCGTTTGCACTTACGCTAGAGCCTGATAATGAGGAGCTTAAAGAATATCTAAAGCGGGTTAACTCTTTGCGTCAGGATAATAAGCCTTCTTTGCCAAGCTCAATTGCCCTTGAGAAACAAACAAACCCTTTTCTGCGTGTCGATTGTTTGCCTTTTCAAAAGGCGGGCAATTTTTTGGGGCAAGATCCTGTTGCTATTTTTACAGAAATTAGAAAAAGAAAAGATCAATTTTAATCCCTTTTTGAGAGCATTCTGAAAATTCCGTTTATGGCCTGTATTTTAAATTATGATTTTTAGCGAGGTCTTTTATTAAGACTGGTTTGTTGTATTTTATTAAAAATAGGCTGCTGCCGAGAAGCTGTCATTTTAAAGAGATCTGAAATATTTTGTATTTTTTTGGAGAGAGGCTCACAGGAAGAATTTATACGCGTTAGGCGTGTTTTTTCAAGGTAAATGACGCTATTTTGATAGCGTTTTTGGTGTTTTTCAATAATAGAAGCGATTTCGTTTGTTTTGATAAGGTCATCACCATAGCTGCTGATTCCTAGGTGTGTTTTATATTGTTGCTGTCTAAGAGAATTGGTTAATTCTTGAAGAGGGGCTGTGTTAATATTGGTGAAATAGTCGAGCAGAATTTCTAATATTTCGGGTTGGTTGGATTTGATTGCGGTTGTTAACACTTGTCCATTATTTTGATGTAGAGGCACTCCTTGTTCGATAAGGAATTGTACAGATGTTTTTTTTCCGTGTTTAATCGCTGAAATTAAAGAGGGATGACCAAAATCATTTAAATCACTCTGGGATGTAAAAATCATCACTAAGGTTAAATAATCATCAGAGATTGCCGCGGCCTCAAAATTTTGTCCGTTTCCATAGTGTTTGTTTGCACCATGGTTTAATAAATAGTGTGCACAATGGCGTGATTTGTTGTTAATGGCGCTTGTCAGGCATGAGTTTGCTTGTTCAGAAGTCAGGGGAGCGGCTTTTAAAATGTCAATTTGATCTGTTGAAAGCGCGCGTCTGAGAGATCCCATATTATGATAGCCATTGCTTCGGGCTACAATTTTTGTTGCAGCGTCGGCTTGGCTCTGAAATTTTTTTCTAAATTCCGGGTCGCTTAGTCGGTCTGTAATGGAAGTGAACGCGTTTTTCATAGGTTAACTGTTACAAGATGCGCAGCGTTATGTCAAATTTATTCTCACGGTAACGTTGCTTTATATAATAAAGATAAAGATAAAGCTATAATCCAAAACCAATTTTAAATAACTATTTAGATGATTTTTTAACACTCGTCATTAGGTAGTTCACGGCGATGTCTTTTGGCGAAAGCTCAAAAAGACGTTTGATCGGGTGGTAAATCAAACCGCAGATATCCGTAACAGATACATTCTGATCACGAAGTAATGTGGCGAGCTCAGATGGTTTTTTAAATTTATGCCAATCGTGCGTCCCAACGGGAACCCACCGTAACAAGTGTTCGGCGGCAATAATTCCAAGGGCATATGATTTTGCTGTTCGATTTAGGGTTGATAAGAAGAACAGGCCGTCTTTTTTGACAAGCGTACTGCATGCCTTAATAAAAACATCGGGATGATCCACATGTTCAATAATTTCAAGCGCAGTTACAATGTCATAACGATTACGTTTTTGTGAAATATCTTCCGCACTCGTGTGAATATACTTAATTTTCAACCCTTGGCTCTTGGCGTGGTCTATCGCCACAGTGATGTTTTTTTCAGAAGCATCAACACCTGTCACAATCGCCCCCATGCGGGCGAGGGGTTCGCATAAAATGCCTCCGCCGCATCCAATATCAATGATTTTAAGATCTTTTAACGGCTGGTGTTCATTGGGGTCTCTTTTAAAGTGAATGCAGATTTTATCGCGTAGGTAAGATAAACGAACCGGGTTTAATTCGTGTAAGGGTTTGCATTTACCATTTTCATTCCACCAATCATCTGCCATGGCATCAAATTGTGAAATTTCTTTAGGGTTAATAGTAGTTTTCATAGTTATTTACCAGAATTATGAGTTATGTAAAGTATCGTTTAGCCTTTATATACTTGTTTTAATTGATTTATTTATAAAATCAACAAAAATCTATTTTTCTTAATACATTTTTCATATCAACAAAGTATTCTAACCATGGTGGTTATATAGGGGAATGAAAATGACACACTTTGGGGATGATTTACAAGTTGAGACAAATATAGCTGAGCTTATTGACTATGTAAATAATCGTATTAATGCACTTAATATTCAACTTGCTCAAGAAGACGAGGAGTTGGCGGGTGAGTTTAACAGAGCTGGAGAGGCTGCTGAAAGTAATATTGATGTTGCGGGTAATATAGCGGTAGATTCATTTTTATTTGATGCTGTGGCATCTTCATTTGGTTTAGAAATGGGTGGCTTATTTGGTATTGATAACCCTGTTTTGGCGCAAGCCTTTAACCATCTTGTTATTGCAGGTCCTGAAGCGATTTCTGCAATTATGGATACGCAAATTCAAGGCGCTAAAAGACGTATTGGAGGTTTATATCCAGAAGGCCGTCGCCAAGTAAGCTTGAAAAAACCAACGTCAGAAAAACTTATTAAACGTTTTAATACGGCGTCTAACCAAAATATGCGTTTTCAACGTGACGGTGAAAGTGAAGCTGTATACCTTGCAAGCTTGGTCAGTAATTTACAAAAGCTGACGGCTAAAGGTGTGCAAAATGTAACAATTAAACGTAAAGAGGGTTTAATTGAAGCACTAAAACGTGCCAAAAAACCAAGTGCGACTTATATGATGAACGGCGCCTACCGTATGGCTGCATAATCAGGTTTTTATAGTTTTGTGAATTGCATCTTTTACAAATGCATGGCATGTTTAATGAGAAAGGGCTTAGCTCTTAAATTCTTTGTCCTCAAACTTGTGTAGGCTTATGTCGGTATTCCATACTTCTTTAATACGCGAAAAAATCATTTTTATTGAAGATACAGGTAACTTTGATGACCTCAAAGAACCGACGATTATTCGCAGCAATCGGCTTGCAATGCGTTTGAAAAGAAAATCAGAACATGAAGATATTGTGATCAGGTGCCAAAATATGCCTGACACCTTAAGAGTTGCAGGGCAGATTTTTAAGAATTTTTATGCTGGCGGTGGTGCGTTTTTAAATCGTGAAAAACCATTTGATTGGGAAAAATTGTGGAATAAAACGATTAGTGATTACGAAAAAAAATATAATCCAGAAAATTGGTTATCTGTTTATATTGATGGGAAATGTATTTTTAAAACACACTCATCCCCCTTTGCCGATATTATCGAGCAATGCGTATTAGTAACAAAAGAAGATTATGATGGGGCGATGGACGTTGCTGAGTACGCTCTTCGGGAGGTTGGACGCTCTATTCGGATTAAGCATTATACAAATGTTGCGGCTGTTTTTACCGATAATATTGACACTTTGCGTTGTGGTATTATCCGTCGTTCAAGTGAACATGATACAATGTTTAATTTTTCAGTTGTTGGTGGAGGGGCAAGAACAAAACGTATTATTCAGTCATTTGAAATCGCAGCAGCATTTTTAGATGCGATTAATTTACGTTTCATTATTGATATGGCACAAGAGAAACTTATGAATGGCTCGATTAGTCGCTCAAGTTCTCAGGCAAAACAAATGCATGATTCCTATATTCGGCAAGGAGAGTTAAGCCGCACTATTAATATTTTCGAAGATGTTTATCATGTAAGATATAGACCAGAAAAACCGGATTTCTTTTCTGAACATTAATTAGATTATTTTGGAGAATATTATGGTTGATTTTAAAACGGCTGATTTAAATGCAATTGCACATGAAATTGTTGAGGATGGGTCCATTGATACTCAAGAAGTAAGGGTGCTTATTGAGCGTTTCCATGAAGATGGTGAAATTGATGAAGAGGAAGTTTCCTTCCTGTTTACGATTAATGACATCGTTTGTCAGAGTGATGAAAATAGTCATGAGTATGAAACATTTTTTATTGATACAATCACAGACTTTTTATTAGAAGACCCTATATCACCGGGAAGGTTGTGTGATTTTGAATGGGATTGGTTAAAAGCTAAACTTTCAGAAGATGAGCAAGTTGATGATTTAGAGATTAGATTATTAGATAACATTGCCGAAAAATCGACAGTCTTACCCGAAGGTTTCCAAGATTTTGTGAAATCCTTTGAAGATATTGATTATGGTGAGGAACTTCCTCCTGGAACATCAATGTTATTTTCTGGTTTATATAAAAAAGTTAAAAATAAAGTCCAAACAAAAGTTCAAAAAGCCAAGTCGTAAATATTCTGCATTGGACATATGCGATCTTAATATTAAAAAAACGCTGGAAGAGGCCCAGCGTTTTTTTTTGTAAGTGTTAATGATCGAAGGATTGTTAATTTGCTTTAAAAGGGTCTGTTACCATAATGGTGTCATCCCGTTCGGGACTGGTCGAAAGTATGGTAACAGGGGCGCCAATTAATTCTTCAATCCGGCGGACATACTTAATGGCTTGCGCGGGCAGCTCTGCCCAGCTTGTTGCACCCATGGTTTGATCCTGCCAGCCGTCAAGCGTTTCATATATAGGCTCAACTTTAGCTTGGATTTCTGGCATTGCAGGTAAATGGTCATATGTTTGCCCATCATAATGATAACCGGTACAAATTTTAAGCTCCGCAAGGGTATCCAAAACATCAAGTTTTGTGAGAGCAATTCCTGTAATACCGCCAACTTTAATCGCTTGACGGACTTGCACGGCATCAAACCAGCCACAGCGTCTTTTACGGCCGGTTGTTGTGCCAAATTCATGACCTCTTGTGCCAAGCTCTTCTCCAACGTCATTGTCAAGCTCTGTTGGAAATGGGCCTTCGCCAACGCGTGTGGTGTATGCCTTTGTGATGCCAAGAACAAAACCATTATTATGAAAGCCGGACCCTGTGGCGGCCTGGCTTGAAATTGTATTTGATGAGGTCACAAAAGGGTATGTGCCATGGTCAATATCAAGCATAACACCTTGTGCACCTTCAAAAAGAATACGCTGATCGTCTTGTTTTGCTTGATCTAAGACCCGCCATGCGCATTGCATATAGGGCAGTATCTCAGGCGCGATATCTATGATTTGTTGAAGAAGCGTGTTTTTATTAACTTCTGGTGCTCCTAATCCGCGTAAAAGCGCATTATGGTAGAAAAGGAGTTTTTCGACTTTATCTGCAAGAGTATCAAAATTGGCAAGGTCGCAGACACGAATAGCACGGCGGGCAATTTTATCTTCATAGGCGGGGCCAATACCTCGGCCCGTTGTGCCAATTTTATTATTTTTACGTGCAGCTTCAAAAGCTTGGTCAAGAGCGGGGTGAACAGGTAAAATTAGGGATGCATTCTCAGCAATGATCAGGTTTTTTGGTGTAATAACTACGCCTTGAGCGCGAACTGTTTTGATTTCTTCAGATAGTGCCCATGGGTCAATCACCACACCATTGCCAATAATGGAAATTGTTTTTTTGCGTACAACCCCCGATGGCAAAAGGTGCAGTTTGTAAACTTTTCCATCGACAACGAGTGTATGCCCAGCATTATGACCGCCTTGGAAACGAACAACAACGTCAGCTCGGCTTGAAAGCCAGTCAACAATTTTACCTTTTCCTTCATCGCCCCATTGTGAACCAATGACTGTAACATTTGTCATGAAATGACCTTTCTGTGAGTTTATTTATCTTCTTTATGCCTAACATGAGATTCTTTTATTATCTATCTTGTATTTAGATAGTGTTTTGGGGTTTAATAATAGAAATACCTAATTCATTCTCATGACGCATATTCATGTAATCTTTTTTCGCTCTTCACTTGACCCGAATAAGGGGAAAGAGTATCCATAGGGCTAATTAATAACAAAAGTTAGGATGCTTTTTGTGGCATTACTGGTTCAAAAATTTGGCGGAACGTCTGTGGCGAATATTGAGGCCATTGAAAACGTGGCTGATAAAGTTTCAAGAGAAGTACAAGCAGGGCATAAGGTAGCGGTTGTCGTTTCTGCAATGTCAGGTGTTACTAATCAATTGATTGATTATTGTAATTCGATTAATGATGATTTTTGTGACAAGGAATATGATTCTGTTGTGGCGTCTGGTGAACAGATTACTTCTGGTTTGCTGGCGTTGGCGCTTCATAAACGTGGAGTAAATGCACGCTCTTGGTTAGGGTGGCAGGTTCCTATTGTAACAGATAATTCACATCGAAAAGCCCGGATTGTTAAAATTGAAATCGAAGGTTTAAAACGCCACCTCGAAGGTGGTGAAGTCGCGATCGTTGCGGGTTTTCAAGGTATTTCTAGAGAAACACGAAGAATCTCGACATTGGGGCGTGGAGGTTCGGATACGTCTGCTGTTGCTTTAGCGGCGGCTTTGGGGGCTGAGCGGTGTGATATTTATACCGATGTAAAAGGTGTTTATACAACGGATCCTAGAATCGTAAGTAAAGCCCGTAAAATAGATAAAATAAGTTATGAAGAAATGCTGGAAATGGCCTCTGTTGGTGCCAAGGTTTTGCAAACAAGATCCGTAGAATTGGCCATGAAACAAAAAGTATCTGTTCAAGTATTATCAAGTTTTGAAGACATGATCGGCAGTGACCTTCAAGGAACTCAGGTCGTAGATGAGGATGAAATCATGGAAAAAGAAGTTGTAAGTGGTGTAACTTACACAAAAGAAGAAGCTAAAATTACGTTAAGAAACTTACCAGATATTCCTGGTATTGCGGCTCAGGTTTTTGGCCCTCTTGCTGATGATGATATTAATGTTGATATGATCGTACAAAATATTTCCGGTGATAATACGGTAACGGATTTGACGTTTACGGTACCAACAACGGATTTAAAAAGGTCTCGCGAAATTTTAGAGCAATGTCGTAAAGATTGGGGCAATGCAACAATTGATTATAGCGAAAGTGTTGTGAAAATTTCAATCGTCGGAATTGGTATGCGAAGCCACGCCGGAGTGGCTAAAAAAATGTTTAGTACGTTTGCTGAAAAAGGCATAAATATTCAAGTAATCTCAACATCTGAAATCAAGGTTAGTGTTTTGATTGATGCAGAATATACAGAACTTGCATTGCGTGCATTACATACAGCTTATGGGCTAGATGTAGAGGAAGAGAACTTTAATGGCTAAAAAGCGTCAAGCAGATACATGGGTGCCAGAACTTAGCGGGAAAAATAAAAGAGACCGCCAAGAACAAGAATCTGCGTTTTTTGATGCACATGTAACAATGATGTCCCATCCACGCCGCTTGTTATCTCGACTTCGCGATATCATGGCGGGCGCTGGTCATGCCGAAGATAAATTAAACCAAATAGTAAAATTAGTGGCTTTAACCTTTCATGCAGATGCGTGTTCGGTTTATGTGTTACGGTCAGAACAAGAGTTGGAACTTTTTGCAACCTTGGGTTTGAAACAAGAAGCCGTTCATAATACAAAACTGAATTTAGGTGAGGGGCTTGTTGGTAATATCGCCTTACATGCCTGCCCATTGTCTCTTGCTGATGCACAGTCAAACCCCAATTTTGCTTATAAAGAAGAAACAGGTGAAGAAATTTATGCCTCTTTTTGCGGTGTGCCCATTTTACGTGGTCAACGTGTGCGAGGTGTTATTGTTGTTCAAAATAAAAAGAAACGCCATTACGGGGAAGAACTGATTGAAATGTTGCAAACGGTTGCAATGTTACTTGCGGAACTTATTGCCTCTGGTGGTCTGATCGCACGCCATGAGTTGGCTGGTGGGGGGCAAAACGAAACGTCAAGAAAGCCATCTCAAATTCATGGTAAAAGCTTTAGTACAGGGATTGCAATTGGTACGGTTGTTTTATATGAGCCGAAATTAAATATTCGAGAAATTGTTGCTGAAAATCCTAAAGAAGAAATTAAACGGCTCCGTAAAGCTGTTGTTAAAATGCATAGTGCTATTGATATTATGATCAAACGATCCAAAAAGACGAGCGATCAAGATACCAATGATATTTTGGAGACTTACCAATTATTTTCTAAAGATAAAAGTTGGTTAAAACGAATTGAAAACACAATTGGAACAGGCCTTGTTGCAGAAGCAGCCGTACAACGTGTTTTAAACGAAATGCAATCCAGATTATCAAATTTAAAAGATGCTTATATTAAAGAGCGGCTGTCTGATATAGAGGATTTAAGTAACCGCCTTTTATGTCATTTGATGAACATCGGTTCAGGAGATAAGCAGTCCCTAAAAAAAATGCCTAAGAATTTTATTTTGGTCGCTAAAAATTTAGGCCCTGCGGCTTTATTAGATTACGATCCTAAAAAATTAAAAGGCGTCATCATGGTGGGGGGAAGTGCATCAAACCATGCTTCGATTGTGGCTCGGGCGCTCGGTATTCCTATTGTCGGACAGTGCGGCGACGAAGCTTCAAGTATCCTTGATGGGGAAACGGTTATCGTAGATGCGTTACGGGGATTGGTTCATATCAACCCTGAGGAACATGTTTTAAACCTTCATCGCAAAAGTGAAAACAGTAACAAATTAAAACGGGCAACAACAAAACGTCTTAAGCATCAGCCTGCGCAAACATTAGATGGTGTCAGTGTTTCATTAAATATGAATGCAGGTCTCGTTGCGGAATTACCTTTATTGGAAAAATGTGGTGCCGATGGTGTCGGGCTTTATCGTACAGAACTTTCTTTTATGGGCTGGGCTAAATACCCACGTGTGTCCTTACAAGCGGAACTTTACGGACAAATATTGGATGAAGCCGGCGGTCGACCTGTTACCTTCCGGACATTGGATATTGGTGGTGATAAACCCTTACCTTATTTTAAAGCGCCCGTTGAGGAAAATCCGGCGTTAGGTTGGCGTGCTATTCGGATTGCGATGGATCGGCCTGCAATTTTAAGAACTCAAATTAGAGCTTTAATTATGGGGGCAAATGGACGGCCTCTGCGCGTGATGCTTCCTCTTGTTTCGGAACTTGCGGAACTTGACCGCGCACGTGAATTTATTGATATGGAACTTGATCGCGCGAAAAAACGGGGGCTAACGTTACCTGAAAAATTTGAAATAGGGGTCATGATTGAAGTCCCTTCGTTGTTGTGGCAATTGGATCAATTATTATCAGATATTGATTTTGTTGCGATTGGTACAAATGATTTGATGCAATATCTTTATGCGGTTGATTATCGAAGCGACACAACTCGAAATCGATATGATACGTTGTCTCCTGCAATGCTAAAGGCATTACAAACGATTGCTAAAAAATGTAAGGCGTCAAATGTATCGGCGTGTATTTGTGGTGAAATGGCGAGTTCACCCTTGGATGCGATTGTTCTTGTTGCTCTGGGTTTTGAGAGCCTATCGATGCAGGCGCAGGCAGTCGGAGGTGTTAAAGAGGCACTTAATTCTTTAAATGCAAACGTTTTGCGTCATTATTTAAATGATTTGATGTCTAGCCGTGATCACAGCTTAAGAGATAAAATATTTGATTTCGCTCGTGATCATGACGTTGTTCTTACCGGCGTGAAAGCGTCCTGAAACAAGGGGGCTTAAGCCATGACTCAAAACCAAAATTCTGAGAACCAAAATGTGATACCCATTGGGCAGGCGCTTCGGGAAGAGCGTGAAGCACAAGGTTATACTCTCGATAACGTGTCATCTGCAATTAATATTCGGGTCGGTCAAGTGCGTGCGTTAGAGGGCGGTAATTTAAGCGAGTTGCCGGGAATGGCTTATGCTGTTGGTTTTGTGCGTTCTTATGCAAAATATTTAGGGGTTGATGCAGAGCAAGTGGTAGTTCATTTTAAACGTGAACATACAGAAACTCCCGAAAAACCTGAATTGGCTTTGCCTTTGCCGGAAACTGAAAATAACTTACCGGAAACACGTTTGTTGGTTTTTTCAGGAATTGGAGTATTATTTTTGATTGCTTTGTGGAGTATTTTTACATCTCCAGATGAGGAGTATGAGGAGATTGCAGCAACCGTTTCCGATATTCCGATTGCGTTAAAAAAAGCTGTCGAAAAAGCCGAAGAAGAAACACAAAAAATTCTTGAAGAAGTAAACCTAGATGAAGCGGTAAAGATAGAGGTTGAACAGACAGGTGTTAAAACAACGGAGAGCCTTATTAAACGTGATCCAAAGCCGATAAGAAAAATCGAGCAAGCAACACCTCAGAAAAAAGCAACCTTTGAACCGGTCGCAAAACAAATTAAAAGCATTAATCAGCGTAAAATAACGAACAAAGAGGTTCGTAATAAGTTAAAACCGATAGATAAAAATGCTCCTAAAATACTTGGTAATGCGAAAGGTGCTAGTCGTGTTGTTATCCGTGCTTATAAATCGAGCTGGATCCAAGTTTTTAATCGGTCAGATAAAATTATCTTTAAAAAAGTTTTACGGAAGGGGGACGAATATCGTGTACCTGACACTCCTGGATTAAAACTCGTTACAACAAATGCTGGTGTGCTTGATATCTATGTTGATGGCAAAAAGGTTTTGCCAATTGGCAAGCCAGGGGATATTGTACGGGGCGTATCATTAAATCCTGATGATTTAAACCGCAAACGTATATTAGTCCGGTGAAAACTAGTGAGTTTAAATACGATTAATAATGGTGATGTAAATGCAAATTAGACCGTGGAGACATATTGAACGCAGAAAATCACGGCAAATTTTTGTCGGTGATGTAGAGGTTGGTGGGGATGCCCCAATTACGGTTCAATCAATGACAAATACCTTAACCCATGATGTTAAAGCAACTGTGGCACAGGTGCATGCTCTTGAAGAGGCTGGCGCAGATATTGTGAGGATCTCTTGCCCTGATGAGGCTTCGAGCACAGCTTTAAAACAAATTACGACTGAAGTTTCTGTTCCAATTATTGCAGATATTCATTTCCATTATAAACGGGGTATTGAGGCTGCCAAAAATGGCGCGGCTTGCTTACGTATCAACCCAGGTAATATTGGGTCAGATGATCGGGTTCGTGAGGTAATCAAAGCCGCAAAAGATAATAACTGCTCTATGCGTATTGGCGTCAATGCGGGATCGTTGGAAAAAGATTTATTAGAAAAATATGGTGAGCCGTGTCCAGATGCGATGCTTGAATCGGCACAACGCCATATCCGTATTTTAGAAGATAATGACTTTTTTAATTTTAAAATAAGCTGTAAAGCATCCGATATTTTTATGGCCGTTTCGGCTTATCAACTTTTGGCAGAGGCTTGTGATTACCCCTTACATGTGGGAATTACAGAGGCAGGAGGATTGCGTTCGGGGACGGTTAAATCATCTATTGGCATGGGCAACCTGTTGTGGGCTGGAATTGGTGATACGATCCGCGTTTCGTTATCGGCCGATCCTGTAGAAGAAGTTAAAGTTGGTTTTGATCTCCTTAAGTCCTTGGGGCTTCGCCATCGGGGCGTAAATGTGATCTCATGCCCTTCTTGTGCGCGGCAGCAATTTGATGTGATTAAAACGGTTGAAATGCTAGAAGAACGGCTTAGTCATATTACAACACCAATGACTTTATCTGTGATCGGTTGTGTTGTGAATGGCCCAGGAGAGGCTTTGTTAACAGATGTTGGCTTTACAGGTGGTGGCCGTGGTACACATCAAGTGTACCTTGGTGGCGTTGCACACCATCGTTTGAAAAATGAAGATGTTGTTAGCCACCTCGTCAAACAAGTTGAAGAAAAAGCCTCCGAGATTGAAGTATCGCTTAAGGCTGCAGAATAATAAGAAATAGAAAAGGGTTAACGGATGTCATTTGAGCATAAATTAGATCAGATTCTTCTCCGCCATCAAGAATTACAATCGTTGATGGCAGCAGGGGATTTATCGGGCGATGATTTTACAAAATTGTCTATGGAGTATGCGGATCTTTCTCCTGTTTCTGAAGTTATCGTGGAATTTAAACAGGCTAAATCAGATCAAGTAGAAATGGATGAAATTTTGGCCGATGCTGAATCTGATCCAGATATGAAAGAACTGGCACAAGCTGAGATCATTGATCTGAAAAATAAAATTCCGAACTTAGAAAAAAAAATACAAGTTGCGTTGATACCAAAAGATGCCGCGGATACTAAAAATGCGATTTTGGAAATTCGTGCTGGTACTGGTGGTGATGAGGCTGCTTTATTTGCCTCAGATCTTTTTGAAATGTACCGAGGTTATGCCTCTAATTTGGGCTGGCGTTTTGAAATTATGGAGGCGTCGGAAAGTGATATTGGCGGTTATAAAGAAGTTTTTGTAAATGTTTCTGGTAAAAATGTTTTTGCCCGGCTGAAATTTGAATCCGGTGTTCACCGTGTACAGCGTGTACCAAAAACTGAATCAGGAGGGCGTATTCATACGTCGGCGGCAACGGTTGCTGTGTTACCTGAAGCAGAGGAAGTTGATGTTGATATTAAAGACCAAGATATCCGTATTGATGTTTTTCGGGCATCAGGCCCTGGAGGGCAGTCTGTAAATACAACAGATAGTGCGGTTCGGATTACACACTTACCGACGGGGATTGTTGTTAGCCAACAGGATGAAAAATCCCAACATAAAAACCGCGCAAAAGCGATGGTAATTTTGCGGGCGCGTATTTATGAATCCGAGCGGCAAAAGTTGGCAGATGAGCGTGCGGCAGACCGTAAAAGTCAAGTGGGAAGTGGCGACCGATCGGAGCGTATTCGTACATATAATTATCCGCAAGGGCGTGTCACAGACCACCGGATTAATTTGACACTACATAAATTGGATAAAGTATTAAGCGGTGAAGCATTAGACGATGTGATTGATCCCCTTATTGCAGAAGATCAAGCAGAAAAACTGGCTGATTTAAGCTGGTAGTATTTTGACCGTTTAAAAATGAAAGTTTTGTTTAAATGACAACGCTAAAAGAACTATTGATTGAAACACGTAATACATTTGAGCAAGCTGGTTTTTCAACGGCAGCTCTTGATGCGCGGATTCTTGTTCTGGCCGCGACAGGGTTTCGCCGCGAGGATCTAGTTCTAAAACATGACCAAAATATTTTAGAGGCTGCTGATGAATTATTAGACAAATATGTTACGCGCCGGTTGAAGCGGGAGCCTGTTTCTAAGATTCTGGGAGAACGGGAGTTTTGGGGGATGCCTTTTATGGTGTCCGAGCATACATTAGACCCTAGACCAGACAGTGAAACGGTTATTGAAACGGTTAAGCATTTAATTGGTGAAAAGCGTTCCGATAAATTAAAGGTACTTGATTTGGGGACAGGGTCGGGGTGTTTGCTTTTATCGATTTTAAGTGAGTTTCCAGAAGCATCCGGCTTAGGTGTTGATATCAGCCAAGAGGCTCTTGATGTTGCACGACAAAATGCAAAAAATTTAGGGTTTGAAAAAAAATGTAATTTTAAATGCCATTCATGGGATAAGTTATCTCTGGAGGATACGTTTGATGTTATTGTTTCAAACCCACCCTATATTCCAGCGGCTGAAATCGACCTGTTAGAACCTGAGGTTGCACGATTCGATCCTCGTGTTGCGCTTGATGGTGGGAATGATGGTCTTAGATGTTACCGTGAAATTGCGAACGTGCTACCTCATGTATTACATGAAGATGCATTTGCTGTGTTAGAGATTGGATTCAATCAAGCAGAGCAAGTATCAGAGATCTTTAACAATTCTGATTTATCCACAATCAAGGTTATTAAAGATTTAGCTGGAAATGACCGTTGTATTCTTGTCAGGCGCAAAAACGTTTAAATTTATTTAAAAAAACTATTTGCCAGAGTCACGGAATTTACTACAATTAAGTTAAGCCCCAGGGATAATTAGTTTTACAAAATAAGAATAAGGGGAGAATCCATTTTTTTAATCGAATTAATGGATGGAACAAGTAAAACATATAAAAATAAAAATCGAAGCGAAGTAGGAAAAACATTTATGAGACACTCACCAAGTTCAAGACGCTCAAGGGGGCGCGGAGGTCGTCGTCATAACCCAAAGACGCAGTCATTTGACAGCAATGGGCCAGACGTACGTATCCGCGGAACAGCATTTCAAATTACTGAAAAATACCAAGCATTAGCAAAAGATGCCACAGCTACCGGTAACACAGTATTGGCAGAGAGCTATTTACAACATGCTGAACATTACCAACGTGTGATTAATGAAATTGCGGCAAAGGCTCCAACTCCAGAAATTGCTCAGCCTGCAAAAACAGAAACTCCTGTTGAAGGTAATGAAAAAGTAAAAATGGAAGTTAAACCTGTTGAAGCAGACACTCAAAAGCAAAATACGGAAGATAAACCAAAAAGAGCTCCACGTCGTCGGGCTCCTGTAAAAGCGCAAGTGCCTGAAATGGTATAAGGCGTGTTATCGTTTTAAAGAAAAGGGCTCATGTTTTTTTGAGCCCTTTTTTTTCATATTGAAACGAGGCATCTAAGGTGTCTCATATAAAAGGAAACCCCTATGCGTGCTGTTTTTAAACAGGATATTAAGATTAAGCTGATTTGCTTTTTTGGGGCGAGTTTATTTCTTTTAATTGGGTTGTTTTTTTACAGCGCAAATATTCCAAAATTTGGCCTAGTTGGCTGTGTCGCGGCTCTTGGTGCTTTGGTTTGGGGGACGCGAAAAATACAATTACTTTGCTACGTTAAAAAAAGACAAATTTATAAAGAATATTTTTTTTTAGGCCTGATGTGTTATCGAGATATTTTTCCTATTGGGGATGATACAGAAATTATTTTTCGCAAAGAAGTTTTGGGGCGTAATGCATACGGTGTAACACAAGCGCAATATTTTTTAGAATTAAAAGCCCCTGATATGAAGGGGCTAGGCGGTAGTTTAGAGTTGATGCAGGCGATGACAGAAAAAGAAGCGATGCGTTTATCATCTATTGCAAAAAAAATATCCGAAAAACTGAAGTTAAGATTGTCAAATTAGATTAAAAATTCACTGTAGTATTTTGATATTACAGTGAATTAATGCATATTTTTTTAGGAGAGCGGAGTGCGTTACTTACATACAATGGTTCGTATTAAAAATTTAGATGAAAGCCTGGATTTTTATTGTAATAAATTGGGGTTAACTGAAGTAAAACGCATGGATTATGCGGAGGCTCGTTTTAGTTTGATTTTTTTAGCAGCTGAAAAAGATCAAAAAATCGCCAGTGAAAATAGTGCTCCTTTATTAGAGTTGACCTATAATTGGGATGCTGTTGATTATGATAGCGGTCGAAATTTTGGGCATTTGGCTTTTGAAGTTGATGACATTTATCAAACGTGCCAAAAATTGATGGATCAGGGTGTTGTTATTAACAGGCCACCCCGTGATGGATATATGGCTTTTATTAAATCACCAGATAATATTTCAATTGAATTATTACAAAAAAATGAAAAACTACCGGTTGCGGAACCATGGGTTTCTATGGCTAATATCGGTGATTGGTAAAAAAAATATAAAAATTCAGGCAATTGTTCTTTACTCTTTACGAATTCGAACCATGTTAATGGTATAATTTGATTGCGTAATATTGCGGATCAATTTCTTTTTACTTCAAATAGGAGTAAAATAAGTCAAAGTGCTGTTTAACAGGCTTTAAATTTAAAAGGAAAAGAAAGGGGTGCCTAATAATGGACTTCGAAAAATTTACTGAACGCTCAAAATCTGTTGTGCAAGCGGCTCAAACACTTGCACTTCGTAAAAATCATCAAATTTTACAACCAGAACATTTGCTCAAGGTTATGCTTGAGGAAGAAAGTGGTGTTGTTGTGAACCTTATCCGTGCGGCAGGCGGAAAGGTCTCAAAAATCACCTCTGAAATTGACCGTATTTTGGCAAAATTTCCAGAGGTTGCGGGAAGCGGGGCATCTCAGCTTCATATCTCAAAAGATTTAGCAAAATTGTTAGATAAGGCTCTTGAAATTACGGAGCAAGCGGGAGATAAATTTGTAACGCTTGAGAGAATTTTACAGGCCACAGCGCTTTCAAAATCAACCCCTGCAGGGCATGCGTTAAAAGAACATGGTCTTGAAGATAGTAAACTTAACCAATCGATTAATGAAATGCGTAAAGGGCGAACTGCGGATAGCGCAACGGCTGAAGATCGTTATGAAGCTTTAAAAAAATATTCACGTGATTTAACCGAAGCCGCTCGAGATGGAAAATTAGATCCTGTCATTGGGCGCGATGAAGAAATTCGGCGAACGATACAAGTACTTTCCCGAAGGACAAAAAATAATCCCGTCCTTATTGGAGAGCCTGGAGTTGGTAAAACGGCAATTGCCGAAGGGCTTGCTTTGCGAATTATTAATGGAGATGTGCCGGAAAGTTTACGGCAAAAACGTCTGCTCTCTCTTGATCTTGGAAGTATGATTGCGGGGGCAAAATTTCGAGGTGAGTTTGAAGAGCGCCTTAAGGCTGTTTTAGATGAGGTTCGCGAAAGTGCGGGTGAGGTGGTGTTATTTTTGGATGAAATGCACACCATTGTTGGGGCAGGAAAAACCGATGGCGCAATGGATGCTGGGAATATGCTTAAACCCGCGTTGGCACGAGGTGAACTTCACATGATCGGGGCGACAACGTTGGATGAGCACCGTAAACATATTGAAAAAGACGCGGCCTTGGAAAGGCGTTTTCAGCCTGTTTTTATAGCGGAGCCAACTGTTGAAGATACGGTTTCAATATTGCGTGGGTTAAAGGAAAAATACGAACTCCACCACGGTGTTCGGATCACGGATAGCGCTTTAGTTGCAGCCGCAACTTTGTCAAATCGATATATTACGGATCGTTTTTTGCCCGATAAAGCCATTGATTTGATTGATGAAGCATCTTCACGGCTGCGTATGGAGGTGGATAGCAAACCAGAAGAACTAGATGAGTTGGATCGTCGTATTGTTCAAATGAAAATTGAACGTGAAGCCTTAAATAAGGAAACAGATGATGCCAGTAAAGAACGCTTAGCAACCTTGAAGGAAGAACTGCATGAATTGGAACGGCAATCCTCCGAGCTTTCAACACAATGGCGTTCTGAAAAAGACAAATTAAATGCAACCCAAAATATTACAGAATCTTTGGATAAAGCGCGTGGTGAGTTAGAGAAAGCCGAGCGTGATGGTGACTGGACGCGCGCAGGAGAGCTAACGTATGGGGTTATTCCAAAACTCGAAGCTAACTTGGAAGAGGCCTCTAAAGTAGCGGGCGATACAATGATTAATGAAGAAGTTGTTGAGGCTGATATCGCTGCAATTATTAGTCGTTGGACTGGCATTCCCGTTGATAAAATGCTCCAAGGCGAGCGTACGAAACTTCTTGAAATGGAAAAAGGGTTAACCGCAAGGGTTGTTGGTCAAGAAGATGCCATTAATGCGGTGTCAAACGCTGTGCGCCGAGCGCGGGCAGGCCTGCAACGTGAAAATCAGCCCATCGGGTCATTCTTATTTCTTGGCCCAACAGGGGTTGGTAAAACGGAGCTTACAAAGGCTTTAGCTGAATTCCTTTTTGATGATGAAAATTCAATGGTGCGGTTGGATATGTCGGAATATATGGAGAAACATGCCGTTTCTCGTATGATCGGAGCTCCTCCGGGGTATGTCGGGTATGAAGAAGGTGGCGCATTAACCGAAGCTGTACGACGCAGGCCCTATCAAGTCATTTTGTTCGACGAAATTGAAAAAGCCCACCCTGATGTTTTTAATGTTTTGTTACAGGTTTTAGATGACGGACGTTTAACGGATGGACAGGGACGTGTCGTTGATTTTTCGAATACAGTGTTGATTATGACGTCAAATTTAGGTGCGGAATATCTTGTGCAACAAAAAGAAGGCGAAGATACAGAAACCGTAAGAGAGCAGGTAATGTCCGTTGTGCAATCTTCTTTCCGGCCAGAATTTTTAAATCGGATTGATGAAACAATTCTGTTCCATCGTTTAAACCGGGAGCATATGGGTGTGATTGTTGAGATACAGCTCACAGGTTTGCGAGAGCTTTTATCAGGGCGACATATTACACTTGATATCGATTTGAAAGCAAAAGAATGGCTTATTGAAAAGGGGTATGATCCAGCGTATGGCGCACGACCGTTAAAACGAACAATCCAAAATGAATTACAAAATCATTTAGCAACCCTGTTGTTAGATGGCACTATTCACGATGCTGATGACGTTTTTGTGACACTCAAAGAAGATAAGTTGAATTTTAAAACGGATCGTAAGGTATCGAATAACAAAAAAGATGAAGCTGTTGCATAGTCGCTATTTTTGTAAAACGGATATTTAACCATAGCCCCTGATAAAAAGCCTTAAATAGGGTGCTTTTAGTCGGGGGCTTTATCTCTAAGGATATATACGATGTATTACTTGCACGATGAATTGAGATCTTTTACACTTAATTAATCATTTGCCTGTTCTGGGCACGTTTATTCAAATTATCTCTCGATTCTTGTGGAGTAATGTATGAAAAAGATATTTTCTGTTCTGATGTTAAGTGCAATTGTTGCAGGGTGTAGCACGATGTATGATCGGCAATCCCAATTTGTATTTTTTAATACGCCCAGTGTTGAAAATGCAGAATGTTATGTGACCGTTGGCTTACGCCATTATACAGTATTCCCCCCAGAACGTGCTCTTATCGATCGTTCAGATTTAGATATGAATATTAAATGTCTTCATAACCGTTTTACAACGGTGGAAATGACAGTATCTCCAAAAAGTGTTGAAGCACCTCGTTTTACATTGGATCATTTGGCTCAATATTTACCGGCCTTGTCAGGTAAAAAAGTTGAAAACAATGTTTATGAGTATCCGCAAGTTGTCACAATTGACTTTGGTTTAAACCAAAGAACTAAGGTTCAGCCAAAGAAGAAAGATGGCTTTATCCATTTTTTTGAAGATGAGACCGCACCGCTAAGTTTAACGGACGATACGCAGCCAAAAGTTTTGGCAACGGAAGCTTCTCTGGTTCAGGATACCATGTTACCAGCGAATGATTTAGATGGACGTTACGTTTATTAAAAAACAGATTATTCGATGATTTCTATTGGTGTATAAACGGGGATAAGGTCAAAAAGCTCGATGAGATCTTTGTTATGCATACGGATACAGCCCCGTGAACCAGGTTTACCCATGGTTGCTGTATCAGGAGAGCCGTGAATGTAAACATAACGTTGCATTGTATCTTGATTTCCAAGACGGTTTTTACCAACCTCAATACCGCTCAGCCACAAAATACGTGTTAAAATCCAATCTCTGTTCGGATGTTTTTTTCGGAACTCACTGCTATAGACTTCACCAGTCGGACGGCGACTATCAAACACGGTGTTTATTGCGGAACCTTGCCCAATTTTGGCTCGGATAATATGTTTACCACGCGGTGTTTTGAAGCTATCTTTTTCTTCTCCGACGCCATTAAACGATGATGAGATGAGGTAGGATTTTATTGTTTTATTATTTTTATATAAGGTTAAAGACTGCGCTGATATGTCTACGGTGATGTGACAATGACTCATGAAGGTTCGCTTTCTAAGGTGTGTGCAATTGAGCGCGCCATCTCCCTCAATTTATCATCTCGCGCACCCATAATAACAATCCGATCTCCGGGGCAAGCTTCATGGATGATTTTAGGTGTTATCTCATCTTTTGTAAGGGCAAATGTCGCATTTTTATTTGTGGTGTTAATGCTTTCGATGATGCCTTTGGATGAAATATTTTTTTGAGCTGTACCACCCGCATAATGAATCTCAGGCATATAAAGCAGATCATTATGTTCAAGCTCAGAAGAAAAAACATGGATAAGATCATCCCACATCAAACGTGTAGGGCCAAATCCATGTGATTGATACATTACAATAAGGCGTCCGCTATCTTCTTTTAGAGTTTGAAGGCTTGCTTTTATTTTGTCTGGGTTATGCGCAAAGTCATCAATCACGGTAATGTTATTAGCTGAGCCCACAACTTCAAGGCGGCTTTGGATGCCTTGAAAATTTTCAAGAGCTTCTAAACTGTCAGCAACAGAAATTCCCAGAAATTTTGCCGCGGTACAAGCCGCAAGGGCATTTGATTTATTGTGTTTTCCAGGAACTAAAAGTTTTAAATCACCCCTATATATATCCGCAGAAGAATCTTCAAGGCTATAGGCTAATGTATTGGGATGTATATTTTTCAGCTGTGCAGCTTCGGGGTCGTCAATATTAACAGCGCAGCCGTGTTTGGCATTCTTTAAGAAATTTGAGAAGAGCTCACGTAGCTCTGGTAATGTTTTGTGGTCAAGTGTGATATTTGTCAGAACGGCAATATGGGGTTCGTAGAGCGCAATTGAGCCATCGCTTTCGCACGATTCAATAACAAAAATGTCACTTTTTCCAGTGAGGGCATTTGTCTCACTGTTTAACATCTTGGCACCGTTCATTACGGTGGGGTCATAGGACATTTGGGTTAAAATATGGGCGAGCATACCGGTAACTGTTGATTTACCGCTCGTGCCCCCAATTGCGACACCTTTTTGAGCATTAAAAATTTCCGCTAAAAGCTCCGCGCGTTTTAAAATCGGGCGTTTTAGTTTAAGGGCTGCTTTGACATCGGGAATCGTATCTTCTACCGCTGTTGACACAACAAGAATATCAACATCGTTAAGTCCAGAACCATCTTGGGGGTAAAGGTCGATCCCGAGCTTTTTTAGCTGATCAAACTTTTCAGGAAACAACGCGCGATCATAATCACGATCTGATCCCGAAATCATATGGCCGTGAGATAATAGAATTTTGGCAAGTGCGCTCATGCCACTGCCGCCAATTCCACAGAAAAAATAACGCTTCTTAGACATATTTGCTGTTCCTTTCGTGCCTAAATCATATTGTATGATGGGGCAAGAAACAAGCAGACAGTCAACTAGTTTTTAGGTTTAAAACGCTTTTTTATCATATCGAGACTTGCTCGAATACCATAAGCTTCGCCACCCTTAGGACGGCCCGCCTTGGCTGAGGGGTTCCAGCCATATGTATCAATATGAACCCAATCAATATCTTCACCGACAAATTTCTGTAAGAAAAGAGCCGCAGTTGTTGCGCCCGCCATACCTCCGCCAGAATTTTTCATGTCTGCTGTATTGCTATCTAGGTAAGACATATAATTATCCCATAATGGAAGCTGCCACATGGGGTCTTCGATGCCTTTTCCGGATTGGTAAAGCTCATGGCCAATGTCATCATTGTTTGTAAATAAAGCTGGGATCTCTGGGCCTAAAGCAACGCGGGCAGCACCAGTAAGTGTTGCAAAATCAATGATAAGGTCTGGGTTCTCTTCACTTGCCAGTGTTAGAGCATCTGCAAGGACGAGGCGACCTTCGGCATCTGTATTATCAATTTCAACGGTTAATCCTTTGCGGCTGTTTAAAACATCACTAGGGCGGTAGGCATTGCTGGAAACGGAATTTTCAACCGCAGGAATAAGAACGCGAAGCTGAATAGGCAAGTCAAGTGCCATAATCATTTGAGCAAGCCCCAGAACGTGTGCTGCACCTCCCATATCTTTTTTCATGAGGGACATTGAACCACCAGGTTTTAAGTTTAAGCCACCGGTATCAAAACAAACACCTTTGCCAACAAGGGTGATTTTGGGAGCGCCTTTTTTACCCCATTTCATATCAATTAAACGAGGTTCATCAGCAGATGCGCGGCCGACAGCATGGATCATAGGAAAATTCTTTTTTAACAAAGCTTTGCCGGTGATGACTTTACAGCTTGCGGTATTAAACTGCTTTGCAAGTGCCCGCGCGGCTTTTTCAAGGTCACTTGGCAGCATGTCATTTGTAGGGGTGTTAATAAGGTCACGAACCAGTTTCATGCCATTGGCAACCGCCGTTACATATTTTTTATCTGCAGTCGCAGGTAGGACAAGTTTACTATAATCTTTTTTTTCTGATGTTTTATAGGTGGCAAAATCATATGTGCCAAGCGCCCAGCCAATAGAGGCCTGGGTTGCGGTTTGAGCATCAAGGTCATTTTCAATGTAATAACCACCCGAATTTTTGGGAAGCTTGCTGGGCAGGGACGAAATTTTATAGAGCTTATCTTTCTCGCTGACACCAACAAGGATACGTTCGGTTTTACCATTAGCGCTAGAAATTGTAAGGGTGGAGCCTTTTTTTGCCGAAAAATCATTTGATTTGACTAAACACTGGATATTTTCAGGTTGGGTTTTAAGCCATTCTTTTAACTCAGATTTGGTCATGAGGTTTAGAGGTAGGGACTTGGCTGTTTTTTTTGTTGCAAATGACATGGAAGGGCTCCTTAAAAAAGTGTCATGAAATATAAAAACTTGTGTGGTAATATAGCGGTAAGAATGTTGCAAAACAAGTTTATTCTACGTAATTATTTTACATAGCCTCTTAAATCGTGTATATTCTATATAAGATTTGTTAATAAGATTAGGTTATGCTGTGAAAGCAATCAGAATAAGGGAATGAGAAAAATGTCAAAATCACATAAATGGACTAAAAATAAAAATGCGGGATCTTTTGCGCAAGCAATGGGAACGGATACAGAACCAAATTTTTATAATGGGGAAAACCCGAAACACGCAGATGTGTTAAAAGGGACAAAAGGAAGCTCAATTAACGAGCCTGCTTATAAAAAAGCTGGTTTCTAATTAAGCGGTTTCAATATTTTTATAAGCAAGACAGGGTGCAGGTTGTATAACGTACCCTGTTTTTTTATGTGTTAGGATTTTCTAACCGCTTTGTAAAATAATATCCCAAATTAACATGAGGTGAACGATGGAAAATGTCATCATTTATTTAATCGCTTTTGCGGGGACTGGAAAATATACGATTGCCAAAGAACTTGTTGGATTAACAGCGCGCGAAAATATTGAATTTAGACTTCTTGATAATCACCTTGTAAATAATCCTGTTTTTAATGTGGTTCGTATTGATGGTAAAACAAAATTACCGTCGGGAATTTGGTCGAAAGTAGAAGCCATTTGGGAGGTTGTTTTTGATACAATGCTTAATATGGCACCAGTTCATTTTAATTATATATTGACAAATGCCCTGCATGACGGTGACCTCGAAGATCATGCATGGTATAAACGTGTTGAAAGAATGGCACAAACCAAACAGGCAGTTTTTATTCCTGTGTTTATGCGTTGTCAAAAACAAGAATTATTAAAACGAGTAGTTAATGAAGACCGGAATCACCGTATGAAAATGATTTGTGCCAAAACGGCGGAAAGCTTTTGTGACCATGAGAAAATTTTAGCGGTTCAACATAAAAATATGCTTGACCTTGATGTGACAAATTTATCCGCGCAAGGGGCTGCAAAAAATATTTTAGAACATGTAAAAAAAATAGTAGGAAATAAATAAAAAATCTTATACAAAACACTTGACGAGACTGTGCTGCTTATCATATGTTGCACCGTCTAGGGATTGCATGTATATATATGCATATAAAGGATTTAAGAGAAGGAATAGAGCAATGGCAAGACGTTGCGTCATTACAGGTAAAGGCGTTCAAACTGGTAACAACGTGTCTCACGCAAAAAATAGAACACGTCGTCGTTGGTTGCCGAACTTACAAGATGTTTCATTTTTTAGTGATACATTAAAACGCGCTATTAGCTTACGTGTGACAACATCAGCTGTACGTACAGTTGAGCACAAAGGTGGCCTTGATGCTTACCTGTTAAGTACAGCTCCAACAAAATTGGCGCCCGTACTTCGTAAGATTCGCCGCGAAATTGAAAGCGTTAAAGCAAAAGCTGCATAAGCTTACTTGAGCGTTTTTAATATGGCTAAGAATTCATAACCCGTTTGGTGTAAGCTAAACGGGTTGTTTTCGTGAATGATAAAATAATAATTAAAGGTGACAGAGATGGTTGAAGCGACATATCCAAATTTTTCTTTTGATATTCGTTGGAAGGACGATAAAACATCGGCACGTTGTGGCACGATCAGAACACCTCATGGTGATGTTCCAACCCCTAACTTTATTTTTTGCGGTACAAAGGCAACGGTAAAAGCTTTGAACCCTGATCAAGTTAAGGCGGCAAATGCGGATATTATTCTTTCTAATACGTACCATCTGATGTTACAGCCGGGCGCAGATATTATCGAAAAAGTTGGCGGGCTTCATAAATTTTCGGGCTGGGATGGGCCAATGTTTACAGATAGTGGTGGTTTCCAAATTTTTTCATTAGGGCATGGTTCGGTTGCCGATGAGATTAAAGGGCGTGGAAAAACGGGACGAAATAAATCAATTTTAAAAATCACGGAAGAAGGGGCTTCTTTCCAATCTTATATTGATGGGCAAAAATTCTTTTTGACACCTGAAAAATCAATTGAAGTACAGCGTAAACTTGGGGCTGATTTAATTGTACAATTAGATGAGTGTACGCCGTTTCATGTTGAAAAAGACTATACAGAAAAATCTATGGCTATGTCGATGCGGTGGGGTGATCGGTCTTTGGCTGAATTTAAACGGCATAATAATGGCCGCCAAGCAATGTATGGTATCGTTCAAGGTGGTGTTTACCCTGATTTAAGAGAACAAAGTTGCGCGTACACGCGGGAAAATGATTTTTTTGCGACCGCTATCGGAGGCTCTCTTGGGTCTCATAAGGAACAAATGTATGAAGTTGTCTCCTATTGTGTTGGGCATATCCATCCCGATCGACCTGTACATTTGTTGGGAATTGGAGGCATACGCGATATTTTTGAAGGGGTTAAGCTTGGTATGGATACTTTTGATTGTGTTTCCCCAACGCGGCAAGCGCGCCATGGCTGGGCAACCATGAAAGGTGTACCAAAAGAACGTGTTAACCTTCGAAATGCACGGTTTAGAGAGCATAATGGCCCGGTTGATGAAACGTGTGGATGTTACACGTGTCAAATCTTTACAACGGCATATCTGCACCATCTTTTTAAATCTAAAGAGCTTCTTGGTATGCAACTTTTGTCAATTCATAATGTTTTTACAATGACACGGCTGATGACCGATATTCGTAAAGCATTACCAGAAGGACGACTGTTGGATATTCAAAAAGAATGGCTTGTAGAATAATTTAAAAAAAACTTTCGAATTTTTTTACTTTTTAAGTATCATAATAAGGTCAGTATTTGTCGAAGAGGGAACTTCATGGCTTTACACTATTCTATGACCCTAACAAGTGAAATGTTGTTGAATGATATTTTTCAGCATATTACTTGGTATAATCAAATTTTAGCGTCGAGTTTTTTTTCTGCTGAGGCAACAGCAAGTCAAGATATCTCTCCGCCTGTCGCTTTTGTGGAATGGTGTAAGGCAAACGTTGATCAATCTTTACTTGAGAGGGATTCTATTATCCGCTTGGAAGCATTGCATAATGAGCTTTCAGAAGCCGCCCAAAAAATGATTTCAGCTGCACAATCTGGACAGGCTGTAACACGGGAGCATTTTTCAACATTAGAATACCGATTTGATGCCTATAACATGCAGTTACGCAGGTTGGAGGCCGATATGATGTCCTCCGGAGCATCAATTGATCATGTAACCGGGTTGCGCAGTGTGTCAGGTATGAAGACGGATATCATGCGAGAGCTTGACCGTAGCGAAAGAAAAGGCGGACCCTTTTGTATTGCCAATATTGAAATTGATAATAGCGCGCGTTTGCAAACGGAATTAAACCGTCGCGCACAAGAAGTTATTTTTGCAAATGTTGCAGATGTTTTCACCAAAACAATCCGTTCATTTGATGATGCTTATCACATGGGGAAAGGCGAATATCTGCTTTGCCTTAAACAAATTGATCTTTTGGACGCGTGTACGGTTCTAGACCGGATCTGTGGAATGGTTGATGAGCGTGTTATTGCTTTGCCAGATATGCAGCAAGTTCGGGTGACAATTTCGTGTGGCGTGGCTGAGCCGTTCCCAGGGGACAACCTTGATGATATTTTTAACCATGGTAAGGATGCTTTGAAAGAGGCACAAAACTCTGGTGGTAATCGTGTTGAGCAGTATCAAGAAATGAGCCGTTTAGAGGCTTTCGCAAAAGGCGGATTGGAAAGCTGATTTATTTTAAAAATCAGATATTTACGTCGTTTCTTTAATTATTTTTCTTAAATTATAGTGTTGTTAACTACTTATCTGCTATTCCAAGAATAGGGTATTATTGACTTTAATAGTGTCAACCTTGGGAGAGGCATTATTCATACAGAACATTACAGTCGGGTTTTTAAACAATTTCCACTTGCGCGTTTACTTGTTGAGGTAGACGGAGAGGGAAAGTGCCGTTTTGTGGACATAAATCCTGCAGGTGAAGTGTATTTCGAAGTTAAAGCTGAGGAAATATCAGGTAAAGTACCGGATGAGATTTTTAAAGGCACTCTTGCGGAACAATTAAACCAAGCTTACCTCTCTTGTATTCGGGCAAAAAAACCGGTGGCGATTAATACGTTGCCTCGCTTTTCAGGTGGTGTAAAAGTTCAACCGTTTGTTTTGAATCCCGTGTTAGGTGATGGCGGTGCGGTTGAATTAATTGATATTATTGCACGGCCCGAAGCAGATGATATGGAACAAATTCAACGAGAGCGTGACGATGCAATTTTATTGTTAACCTCTCTTTTTGATGCAACGGGTGTTGGTATTATGGTGACGGACCATCACGGACGTATTGTGCGAATTAATGAAACCTTTTTGCAAGATTATGGCTGGAAACCAGAAGAAATTATTGGTTCTGAATTTACCGTGGTGATGCCGCCAGAAGAACATGTAATATCACGTAAGTTACATGCCGCGTTTATTGAACGTGGGCGCCAAGGCTCAAGAGAAGTGCAAATTTTGAGGAAAGATGGCACCATTTCAGACGTCTGGTTGACAACGGTTTTATTAGAATTGAGCCATAGACGACGTTTTATGGTGGCAACGGTTCGAGATATCACTGAACGTAAAAATATGATCCGACGGTTGCGTCATTCAAAAGAAGTTTCAGACAGCGCAAACCGTGCAAAATCGGCATTTCTTGCAAATATGAGCCATGAACTTAGAACACCATTAAATGCAATTATTGGTTTTTCTGAGGTCATGAAAAATGAAACATTTGGCCCCATTGAAAACCCAAAATATGTCGAGTATTTGGCAGATATTCATTTTAGTGCGCGGCATTTACTTGATATTATTAATGATGTTTTGGATATGTCAAAAATTGAAGCTGGTAAAGTTGAACTTGTTGAGTGTGAAGTAAAAGTTTCGGAACTCTTTACGTCAGTTCAAGTGATTATGGGCGCGCGGGCAAGCGAGGTAGGGATAACATTATGTTTTGATATTGAAGAAAATCTTTCTTTGCTACGTGCGGATCAACGATTGTTGAGACAAATGATTATTAATTTGATTTCGAATGCCGTGAAATTTTCACCAGCTAATAGTGAAGTGCATATTTCTGCTTCAACCCTATCAGATCGCCACGTTAGAATTAGCGTTGAGGATCAGGGGTGCGGTATCCCGCCCGAAATGCTTACAACCGTATTGGAGCCTTTTGGACAAGTTGTTGACACAACACAATATAATCAAGGTCAAGGGACGGGGCTTGGTTTGCCTCTAGCCAAAGCAATGGTTGAACTTCATGGCGGAGAGCTTCATATTTTATCAAATGAAAATGAAGGCACAAAAGTCCATTTGGATTTCCCCGTAGAGCGGGCTGTTGATGATATGGAGCTACAATTAATACAAACGGAATTATTTTAAATGGATGAACGTTTACCAACTGAGTTATGGGTTGATGCGCATGTTCGGAAACTAAACACACTTGGTATGTCTGTATATATCGCGCAAAAAGGCGAGAAAACTGGTGGTATGGTTCTAGTAAAACTTTACTTCCTGCGTGATAAAAAGTGTCGAGTTTTGACACAAGTGCGTGATTATGAAACTAATAAATTAGGCTGGATTGACGTTTTTGAGGGGGAGCTTGTTCTAGAATCCGAGGCAGATCAATATATTCGCGAAGAACGTATGAACGACCCAGACCTTTGGGTTGTTGAAGTTGAAACTCAAGAGGATGAAAATCCTTTTGAAGGGAAATTGATTACATTGTAAAAAATACAGTTGATATTAAACGTTGTTTTCTGAAAATCTCACGCTATGATACGCCTTGATTAAGAAGGAGAATTCAAACGTGAGCCAGTTAACAGATATTGTATCAAAACGCCGCACTTTTGCCATTATCTCCCACCCAGATGCAGGTAAAACGACCTTAACAGAAAAATTACTGTTATTTGGTGGTGCTATTCAGGCTGCCGGAGAAGTGAAAGCACGTGGAGAGCGTCGGCGTGCGCGGTCGGATTGGATGAAAGTTGAGCAAGAACGCGGAATTTCAGTAACGTCTTCTGTAATGACTTTTGATTATGCTGGTTGTACGTTTAACCTTCTTGATACTCCCGGACACGAGGACTTTAGTGAGGATACCTATCGAACTCTAACGGCTGCAGATAGCGCCATTATGGTCATTGATGCGGCTAAGGGGATTGAAAAACAAACCCTAAAATTATTTGAAGTTTGCCGCCTTCGGAATATGCCGATTATTACCTTTATCAATAAGATGGATCGAGAGATACAAGATCCTTTTGTGTTGCTAGATGAAATTGAACAAAAATTGGCTTTGGACGTGACGCCTGCAAGTTGGCCAATTGGGATGGGTAAGGGTTTTTTAGGGTGTTATGACCTTTTAAAAGATCATTTAATTTTAATGGCGCGCTCCAAAGCTGAAAAACCAGATGAAGGGCAAAAGTGCAAGGGAATAGATGACCCAAAACTTGATGAGCTTTTGCCGGAGTATGCGGCTTCTGAATTACGAGAACAAGTTGAAATGGCTCGGGGATTATGTCCTGCATTGGATGTTAAATCATACCTTGAGGGCCATATGACACCCGTATTTTTTGGCTCGGCTCTGCATAATTTTGGTGTTCGGGAGATATTACAAGGTTTATCCTCAATTGCACCCTTCCCAAAACCCCAACCGACGACAACACGGGAAATTAGCCCTCATGAAGATAAAGTCACAGGATTTGTTTTTAAAATTCAAGCGAATATGGATCCCAAACATAGAGACCGTATGGCCTTTATGCGCCTGAGTTCGGGGCATTTTAAAAAAGGTATGAAGCTAAAACATACACGAACAAATAAAATATTAACCCTTCATAACCCCCAAATTTTCTTAGCTCAAGATCGTGCCACGGCGGATGAAGCGTACGCGGGGGATATTATTGGTATACCTAACCATGGAAATTTGCGGATTGGTGATACGTTAACGGAAGGTGAAAACTTGCAGGTTATAGGTATTCCAAGCTTTGCCCCCGAGCTTTTACAACGTGCACGACCGGAAGACCCGATGCAGTCCAAGCACTTGGAAAGTGCTCTTCGTCAACTCGCAGAAGAGGGGGCCGCACGTGTTTTTAAACCTTATTTGGATTCAAGTTGGGTTGTTGGTGTTGTTGGTCGTTTGCAATTTGAAGTTTTGGCCGATCGTATTCGGACGGAATTTAATGTACCTGTTAAATTTGAAACAACATCCTTGTATACAGCGCGTTGGTTAGAGGCCAATGATGATTCATTGGTGTCAAAATTTATTGATGAATATCGTGCAAATATTGCAGAAGACCATGATGGAGATCCTGTGTTTATGCCTCGGAATGCATGGCATTTAGATACGGCAAAAGAAAATTATTCGGCGATTAACTTTCAAGCCACCAAAGAACAATCTTATAATTAGCAAATTGTGTGGTTTTGATTTTTAGGCGGGTGTCATTTGGCGTATAAATTGACGGAGATAACCAAAATTATTTGAAGGTTTGTAATGCTGCCGCCGTTGCTGCTGAATAAGTTTAAGGCCATCGTGTTTTTTGATCGCTGAGATGACAGTATCAAGTTCTTCCGAAATAAGTTGAATTAAGTCCGCATGATCGGAATGATCAAGGTCTAATTTTTGGGGAAGACTTATATGTTGTGCTTCTTTAATACAAGGCGCCTCCGGCAGGTCTGTTAATGTTCGAATGTAGAACATAAATTCTTTAAGCAAGCTGTGTTGTTTTTCAATGGAACGCCCAAACTCGTTTAATTTATCTTGGTTCTCAATTTCTTTAAAACGCTGTGAAAGCACCATATTATATTGTTTTGTGATTTCTGGATTTTTATGAAGTTTTTCATCCTCGAGCGTAAAATTCGCTAATGCATTGTTGTAACGTTCTTCAGCTTCTTCGGTGAAAATGCTTTCTAAGCTCGACCCAATTAATCCCAAGGGGGTTTGATCGGGGGAATGGAGCTGGTTTAGCTCATGCTTGGCCAGTAATAACGCTTTGTGAGATTTGTTCCATTCATCTGAAAAGGTTGCAGCAAGTTTAGCCCAGTAATCATTTTCTGTAAGTGTTGTTGTTTGGGTAACGTTTTCCTGACGTTTGAGGAAACTCAACGTTTGAGAGGAGAGATTTAGCCATTGATTTAAATTTTCTGCAAACACGCTAAATTCATTAAGAGCGAGTCGCGAAAATAGTGTAGAAACCTGCATTTTTTAATCCCTAGAATCGCACCATATTGATATCTTATGACTAATTATTGCGCGATATAGTTAATATCCTGATAAGTAAAGATAAAATGCAATTAATATCAAAAAAACATTTAATATTAACAGGTTAAATATCTTAGTTTATTTTATAAATTAGCTATTTTTGTGAAATATAACCAAAATGTATTTTTTTATATAATATTGTGTTGCTATTGGCTCTATTTTTTGGCATGTTGCTCAAGCATTTACGCATACAGATATAAATAATTTTACGAATCTAATAGGTGCTTCTTACCTGTGGATGGAATGGTTATTTATATTAAATTCATCCGGCAGTTATAAAGATTGTGGCACATCTGTCACGATTATATCTTATTTTATCAGTGGTTTACGTGTTTTAAACAACATGTTTTTTATAAAAAAAATATTTTCACGAGCTGTGGATAACTTTTAGTATAAAAAAACACAGATACCTCTTGCTTAATCCTGTATCTAATGGCATAAATCAGTACCTTTTTTGTACTGATTTAAAGCTCTTTTATGAGATAATGAAAGTAAGATGATAAAACTTGGAAAATTAACAGATTATGCGCTGGTTATTATGTCGCAACTCGCCAATGAAAAGTTGGGTTCTGCGCACAGCTCTGTGTATCTATCTGAAATAACAAAAATTCCTGAACCAACAGTGGCAAAAGTTTTAAAACAGCTCACGCGTTCTAAGCTTGTTGTTTCGCGGCGTGGTGTAAATGGCGGCTATTTAATGAAGCATAAGCCGATGAATATAACCGTTCTTGGTATTATAGAGGCATTAGAGGGCCCTGTGAATGTTAGCTCTTGGTCTAATGGTTTGGGTGAAGTCTGTGCTTCAGATCTCGGTTGCCCAATTCAAGGGAGTTGGCACAAAATCAATGAAGCGATTAGAGAGGCTTTACAACGTGTTTCTCTTGCGGATCTTGCCATCGGCTGTGGTACAACCTGTTCGACGATGAATAATGCAGTAGAAGCGCTGCAACATGAACTTAAAATGGCAGGAGGTGTTCGATAATGGTCTCAACGGATACAGTAAAAAAAGTTAATGAACTTGATCGTAAATATGATGCCGGTTTTGTCACGGATATCGAAATGGATGTTGCGCCCAAAGGGTTAAACGAAGAAGTTGTTCGTATGATCTCTGCTAAAAAAGAAGATCCTGAGTGGCTTCTCCAGTGGCGTTTAAAAGCCTATAAATATTGGCTAACGATGAAAGAGCCTAATTGGGCAAAGTTAAATATCCCAGAAATTGATTATCAGGACATCCATTATTATGCGGCACCGAAAGACCAAGATCGGCCAAAAAGCTTAGATGAAATTGACCCTAGGATTTTGGAAACTTATGAGAAATTAGGTATTCCGTTACGCGAACAAGAAATGCTAGCAGGTGTTGCTGTTGATGCTGTTTTTGATAGTGTGTCTGTTGCAACAACGTTTCGGGAAAGTTTACAAAAAGTGGGCGTTGTTTTTTGTTCAATCTCTGAGGCTATTAAAGATTATCCTGAGCTCGTGCAAAAATATTTAGGCTCGGTTGTGCCGATGACGGACAATAAACATGCGTGTTTAAATGCAGCGGTTTTCACAGATGGTACATTTGTGTATATCCCCGAAGGTGTGCGTTGCCCGATGGAACTTTCGACATATTTTCGAATTAATGAAGCCAATACAGGTCAATTTGAGCGCACTTTGATTATTGCTGAAAAAGGCTCGTATGTGAGTTATCTCGAAGGCTGTACCGCGCCGATGCGCGATGAAAACCAATTGCATGCCGCTGTTGTTGAGTTGATTGCGTTGGAAGATGCAGAAATTAAATATTCAACGGTTCAAAACTGGTACCCTGGTGATGAAAATGGCGTTGGCGGAATTTATAATTTTGTTACAAAACGAGGAATTTGTAAGGGGGACCGTTCAAAAATTGCATGGACACAGGTCGAAACAGGATCCGCCATTACGTGGAAATATCCAAGTTGTATTTTAAAAGGGGATAGCTCGGTTGGAGAGTTTTATTCCGTCGCGATTACGAATAATTATCAGCAAGCCGATACTGGCACAAAGATGATACATTTAGGCCGTAATACAAGCTCTCGGATCATTTCAAAAGGTATTTCAGCAGGGAAATCAAATAGTACTTATCGAGGGTTAGTTCGTGTTGCGGGGTCTGCGGAAAATGCGCGGAATTACACGCAATGTGATAGCTTGCTTATTGGTGATGAATGTGGCGCACATACTGTTCCCTATATCGAAAATAAAAATGCGTCGGCAAATATTGAGCATGAAGCAACAACAAGTAAAATTAGCGAAGATCAATTATTTTACTGTCGTCAGCGTGGTATTAACGAAGAAGATGCAGTGGCCTTGATTGTAAATGGCTTTTGTCGGGAGGTAATGCAAAATTTACCGATGGAATTTGCGGTTGAAGCTCAAAAGTTGGTTGGCATTAGCCTTGAAGGCTCTGTTGGTTGAAAAATGTAAGAATGAGTAAATAAGATGATTGAAATTAAAGATTTGCATGTGTCCGTCGAGGGTAAAGAAATATTAAAAGGTGTTAATTTAAAGATTAATACGGGTGAAGTGCATGCGATTATGGGGCCTAATGGGTCTGGTAAGTCAACGCTGTCTTATATTTTGGCAGGTAAAGAGGGTTATACCGTTACAAAAGGTCAAATTTTATTTGAAGGTCAAGATCTTGCGGATATGGAGCCTGAAAAACGCGCGGCTCTTGGAATCTTTTTGGCATTTCAATATCCCATAGAAATTCCGGGTGTCAGCACGAGCAATTTTTTAAAAACGGCCTTAAATGCGGTACGCAAAATGCGGGGTGAAGATGAACTTGATGCCATGGGGTACTTAAAGCTTCAAAAGAAAAAAACTACGGAGCTTGGTATCTCTGCTGAAATGCTTAAACGTGGTGTTAATGTCGGTTTTTCTGGGGGTGAAAAAAAACGAAACGAAGTTTTGCAACTTGCAATGCTTGACCCTAAATTTGCCGTGTTAGATGAAACGGATAGTGGGCTTGATATTGATGCATTACGTGTTGTTGCCGAAGGTGTTAACCGTCTTCGAGGGCCTGAAAAAAGCTTTTTGGTGATTACGCATTATCAGCGCCTTCTTGATTATATTAAACCCGATATTGTGCATGTTTTGGCGCAGGGAAAAATCTGTAAAACGGGTGGCCCAGAATTAGCACTAGAACTTGAAAAAGTGGGTTATGCAGAATTTGATAGTAACACCGGTGAAGCAGCATAAAGGTATGCGGAAATAGAGAGAAAAATGTTTCAAGCAATGGTAGATACACACGAAGAAGAACACCTGAATACACTTTTAGTTGGCCATAAAGAATTGGCGCATGGGCCGGATTGGCTCCGTGCCTTAAGGCAGACCGCTGCAGATATTTTTCAAGGAACTGACCTGCCAACGCCGGCATGGGAAAAATGGAAATACACAAACCTGAGAGCATTAAAGAATACGCTTTGGAGAAATCAAACCCAGTCGGTGATGATGGATGTTAATGAAATCCCAAAAACACTTTTGTCCGAAGATGTGTATCGGGTTGTTTTTGTAAATGGGCAATACAAAAAAAGCTTAAGTGACCATATCCCAAATTTGCACTGTGTTTCTCTTAAAGAAGCAATGGTTAATAGCCCTGATTTGTACCAAGAGTATATTGTACAAGTAGGAGAACTCGCAGAAAAACCTTTGATGGCCTTAAATACAGCCTTTATTGATGATGGCTTTATCCTGCATGCCCTTGAAGGGCAAAAAATGGACAAACCCATCGAGGTTCAATTTTATAATAACGGCAAAGATCAAGAGGCTATGATTTGTCATCCGCGTTCTCTTATTATCATGGAAAAAGGCGCAGAGGCAATTTTAGTCGAGCGCCATGTTGGGCAGGGGGCATATTTTGCAAACCATGTGATGCATGTAGCGTTAAAGGATCGGGCCAGTCTAAAGCATTATCGTTTACAGGACGAATCCACGGATGCATTTAATATCGAACATTTAACCGTACAAATCTCTGAAAAATCATACTATGAAATGTTTTCCTGTGTTACAGGGGCATCTTTATCTCGATTAGATATACATGGGGAGTTGATTGGCCGGGAAAATTTGTGTAACATCAATGGCATATACGTAGTTGAAGGGGATCAACATACGGATCATACAGTTGAAGTGGATCATTTTGAACCGAATTGTAAATCCGTGCAAAATTTTAGGGGAGTAATTGATGATCAGGCTCGCGCAGTTTTCCAAGGGAAAATACAAGTACATCGTCATGCACAAAAATCAGACGGACGCCAACTTAATCATGCGTTACTGTTATCAGAAAAAGCCGAAGTTAACGCCAAACCAGAACTTGAAATCTACGCGGACGACGTAAAATGTTCTCATGGTGCGACAACGGGGCAACTTGACGACCAAGTGCTTTTCTATCTCAGATCGCGTGGTATACCACTGAAACAAGCCAAAGCTCTTTTGGTGAAGTCTTTTGTGAATCAGGCTATAGACGAAATTTCATATGAACCTTTACGTTCTGTGATTGCACAACATATTGAAAACTCGCTGGAGAAAGCTCATGAATAGTCTCGCTTGTTCAGCAGAAGATCTTATTTTTGATGCCAAGACTGCTCGGCAGGATTTTCCGGCGTTATCCCAAACAGTGTATAATAAGCCCGTTGTTTTTTTAGATAGTGCGGCAAGCGCCCAAAAACCATATCAAGTCACCGATGCAATGATGCGAGTTCATAATGAACATTATGCAAATGTACATCGAGGTGTTTATAATTTCAGCCAAAAAACAACAGAAGCTTTTGAGGATGCTCGGCATAAAGTGACCTCTTTTGTGAATGCGGCGAGCGATAATGAGATTGTTTTTACCCGAAATACAACAGAGGCCATTAATCTTGTGGCGCAGTGTTGGGGGGAAAGCGTTCAAGCCGGAGATGAGATTATTATCTCGGCTTTGGAACATCACGCTAATATCGTACCGTGGTATTTTTTAAAAGAAAAATATGGTGCAGTTTTAAAAGTTATTCCTTTAAACCAAGATGGTAGCTTGGATATGCAGGCTTATAAAAACCTGTTAAGTCCAAAAACTAAAATGGTTGCCGTGACGCAAATGTCAAATGCGATTGGAACACTTGTTGATGTGTATGAAATTGTGCGGCTCGCCAAAACAGTTGGTGCAAAAACATTAATTGATGGAAGTCAGGCCATTGTGCATCAGCAAATAGATGTTCAAGCTTTGGGCTGTGATTTTTTTGTATTTACAGGTCATAAACTATACGGCCCCAGTGGTATAGGCGTTCTGTATGGTCGATATGAAGCCTTACTAAGCCTGCCACCCTATCAAGGCGGGGGGGAAATGATTGAAGAAGTAAGTTATGATAAAATTACTTACAAGGCCCCCCCACATCGATTTGAGGCAGGAACACCTGCCATCGTTGAGGCGATAGGCCTTGGTATTGCGATTGATTATTTAAACAAGTTTGATGCAGAATCTATTCAGAAACACGAAGCAGATCTTCTGGGTTATGCCGAACAGCAAGTACAAAGTATTGAAGGTTTAACAGTTTATGGGCCGCAAGGTCTAAAAGCAGGTATTTTATCTTTTTCCATGGATGGTATTCACCCGCATGATATTGGCACTATATTAGATCAAATGGGGGTTGCTGTCCGTGCGGGGCATCATTGTGCGCAACCTTTGATGAAAGCATTAGGGGTTATGGCGACCGTACGAGCGTCATTTGCTTTGTATAATACCCGTGATGATGTTGAACAATTTGTAGCGGCTTTGAAAAAAGTAAAAGATATTTTTGGTTAATATTAATAAAGAGAGATAGATCAAGATGGTAAATCAGATCGCGAGTGAAGAAATGATAAAAGAAGCCCTTGGAGATGATGCAGATGATATGGCACAGCCTCCGTTGGTTAGTGTACCAACAGATCATGTGTTATGGAGCGGGATTGAAAACGCTTTACGCGAAATTTATGATCCTGAAATTCCAGTGAATATTTATGAACTAGGGTTGATTTATAAAGTAACGATTAACGATGAAACTAATACGGTAGATGTGGTTATGAGTTTAACGGCACCAGGGTGCCCTGTGGCCGAGGAAATGCCAATAATGGTGTCGGAAGCTATTAAGCTGGTCGATGGTATAGATGATGTCACCGTTGATGTTGTTTGGGACCCAACATGGGACCCGTCATTTATGGCAGAAACAGCACGCTTAACGTTAAATATGTACTAAAAACGATTTCTAATAGATGGGCAAAAAAAATGGTAATGCAAATTCTATCATTAACAGAAACCGCGGCAGAGCGCGTCAAATTATTGCTCAAAAAATCTGATGAACCTGCATTAGGTTTGCGCATCAGCATTGTGACAACAGGTTGCTCGGGGAGCAGTTATAAAATGGATTTTGTAACGGATTCTAATTTAAACCCTGTTGATGATGTTGTGACGGATCATGGTGTAACGGTCTATATTGACCGGGGTGCAAGTATGCATTTGTTGGGAACGGTGATGGACTACAAAACGGATGGTTTCAGTGCGGGTTTCTCTTTTGATAATCCTAATGTGACTGGTGCGTGTGGCTGTGGTGAAAGTTTTACTTTTAAAACATCAAATGCGGAAAATTAAAAAATTGAATTTAAAGCGTGGTCAAAAATAATATCGCGTCGATGTAATATAATGCCACCCTTCGGGGTGGCATTATTTAATGTGAAAAATGAGTGACTTTAAGGTTTTAGTATTTTGAACATTAGGGGAAATGTAAAAACAGGTAAAAATAAAGAGTTCAAAGGCTGCTGACGTGGCAGGTTGAGGTCTATTATTTGGGTGAGGGGATTTTGTCTTTTTCAGGTTTGAAAAATCTGTAAGGAGGCCATTAAAAAAGGCAGGTCAAAAACCTGCCTTTTTTAATTCATGAACTTAGCGTTGATAGAACGCTAGGCTACACTACTTTTATGCACCTTTACCAAAACTTGTCTTTTGAGAGACTTGTCGTTTCAGGCCATTTTCCATACCCATAGAGGCTTGGAACTTATTACCGTTTGCATGGCGTGCTACGATGCTTTGTTCGCATGCAGTCCCTGCTGGTGTCCCAGGAAAGGTTTCTTTTACTTTGTTTATTGCATTGTCCATATTCATGGCTTATTACCCTTCTACTTTTCGTACTTCTCTCAAGAAAGTATTGATGTTTTCAGCATACCCTAATTTCCCAAGCTCGTCAAAGAAATTGTATTCTGTAAAATCTAATAATTCGTTAAGCTCGTATGCAACAGCACACATGTGAGCTACTTTATCGCTTTGTTTTGAGACACTTACACTTAAATGCTTAACGATAGGCTCGTGAAGTTCAGGATGTTTTTTTCCTGAGTTTTCTTGTTCAATTTCTCGAAGCGCTCCGGCTAAAAGTAAAACGAATCGTCCGGGGGTCGTTGGAGGGTTCTTGCGAACACCAATATTAATTTTATCTTTTTCAGGGATATAGGTCGTTTCTTCCGGGGTTTCGATGACTTGGATGCTACATTGACCTTGGTCTACCAAAGTAACTAAGCGGGCGCCAATTTCTGAATTACGCAAAATGTCCAAACCAAGCTGTATCATTTGTTCAGGGTCCGGCATAGCCGTCGCGGAGGTCGGGCTCAGCGCATTATTTAATTTATCAAGGATATTGTTGTTATTGCTCATATGGTACCTTCCTTTGCACCCTATTATTGTGATTGAGTGTCAGCAGCCACCCAACTATAGGTTGTGGGGCCTTGCGGAAAGGGAATGCCTTGCAACAACATTGTTTGGTCTTGAATGGAGATATGCCCGGCAGAGGTCACGTGGATTGTTGCCGACATTAAGCTGCCGTCATAATAAAGTGTTCCCTTGACCTGAAAAGTATTTGGCATGACATCGGAGATCACTTCAATGGGTTGCATGCTATTGGTAATGCTTTGTTGCTGCCCCGGTGTTAATGAAGATAAAAAAGGTAACCTGGTCTTTTCTGTAATAATGTAAATCTCACCATCTGCTGCTTGGACTTGATGAAAAAAGAATTTTAAATATTTAACAACGTTGGTTTCATGAAGGGCAATCGGAGCATTTTCATTTGCCGAATAAATGGGATTTGCGGTGCCATCCAAGGTATAAAAGGTTTCACCATCGCTGATGTATTCCATTTCAAAGGAGGGCATGGTGGCGTAATTTGTGAGGCGAAAACGTTTAAGTTCAGAAAAAAAGCTCAAAGGTTTCCACGCAACTTCAGTTGTTGCTTCGGTAAATACAATAGCTTCTTCTTTGCCGCCTAGTTTTTGCAGCACTTCTTTGGCTTTGTCTCGCGGTAGCCGATTCCATTCCATTGTACTTAGTTACTTTCGCTTTAATAAACGCTTTACCCAATGATAGTGCATTATAACCGTAAAATAAACATGAAGAAATGCACGTTCATAAATTTTATATTTATTTTAAATGGATATTTCGTTTACTGCAACGTGTAAAAGTGAACTTGTTGCATCTGGCTTGTACGCATTTTCGCTTAATAAGCGTCGCCACGCTTTAGCACCACGGATCCCTTGGAAAAGGCCGAGGATGTGACGGGTAATATCTTTTAATTTGGTACCCTTGTGAAGTTCACTCTCAATATAAGGAAGGAGGTCTTCAATAATTTGATGCCGGCTACGTAAGGCGGCAGTTTGATAGATACGCTCTTCAATCAACGAGAGTAAAAAAGGGTTTTGGTACGCCTCACGCCCAATCATAACCCCATCAACTTGGGTTAAAAGCTTTTCGGTTTCTTCAGCGGTTTTAATACCGCCGTTGATAATGATCTCTAACTCGGGAAAATCTTTTTTTATTTGTATAACGCGTTTCCAATCCAATGGCGGAATGGTACGGTTATCTTTAGGGCTTAAGCCTTCTAACCACGCTTTGCGGGCATGGATAATAAATGTCTCACACCCTTTGTCTGCGCTTTGACCAATAAAATCAGTGAGGAAGTCATAACTATCAAAATCATCAACACCAATACGACATTTAACAGTGACGGGAATATCAACTGTTTGTTTCATGGCATCAACACACTCGGCAACTAATGGTGGGTTTTTCATCAGGCAAGCACCAAAAGCACCTTTTTGGACGCGGTCACTTGGGCAACCACAATTTAGATTGATTTCGTCATAATGGTATTCTTCACCATATTTTGCCGCTCGCGCAAGGTCATTTGGATCAGAGCCCCCAATTTGAAGGGCTAAAGGGTGTTCCTCATTATTATAGCGCAAGAAAAAATCACGGTCACCATGGATTAATGCACCTGTTGTAATCATAACAGTATATAAAAGTACATTTGGAGAGATTAAACGCAGAAAATAGCGGTCATGCCGATCTGTCCAACCCATCATAGGCGCGACTGAAACACGTCGATCGAGCTTTTTTTGCACTGTATTTGTCATCATGGAGGTCTTATACATGATTATGGATAAAAATTGTAGTAAAAAATCATATGAAAGCTGTTTTCCTTCCGATAAAAAATGAATACAGTAGGAACATGGAAAAAATAAAAATGATTCACATCGTAATTCTGGGGTTATGCGCTTTCTTGATTCTTGCGCCTTCAACCTCCAATGCAAATGATCACACAAAGCAGGCCATGGGGTTTAATCAAACAAATTTGCCAATTCCTCGTTTTGTGAGTTTAAGGTCTGATGAAGTTAATATGAGGACAGGACCAGGCTTACGTTACCCTATTCGTTGGGTGTTTCGTAAAGAAGGGCTTCCCGTTGAAGTGATTAGAGAATTCGAACATTGGCGTGAAATCCGTGATATGGATGGTGAAACAGGCTGGGTTCATAAAAGTCTACTATCTGGGCAGCGTTATGCTATTGTCAAAGATGAAATGCAGGTTTTATATAAAAAACCAAACACGGAAAGCAAACCCGTTTTAAAGCTTGAAGCAGGGGTTGTAAGCCGAATTTTGGAATGTGAAAATAATTGGTGCCAGCTTGAAATTGCAAGTTACACAGGATGGATTAAACAAAATGTGATTTGGGGTGTCTATCCCAAAGAAACATTTGAGTGAGAGGTGAGATGTTAAATTCCCAACAAACGATGGAAGAAGCAAAAGCGCTGGACCAAAAAATTAAAGCACATGTCGCGGATTTACCTGAAGATCAGAAAACCATGACTGTTTTAATGATTTATGCGGGTATTTTGACGGAAACCTTATTTGAATATGAGGAACCAGATACTGTGATGGAGCAAAGCTTCCACAGGATTGCGGAATTAATGGGATTAAACCCAGCAGATGAAATTAGCTCTCTTGATAAAAAACCAACAGCTTATGATATCGACCGTAATACGGAGCTCGGGCGAAGTTATGCACGTGATACAGCGGATCGTTTGCCCGGTGATATGGATGATGTGCATGAAATTGCAATTGCACTCCTTATTAATGATATTCCGTTATTTGAGAAAAAAGGAGAGGATGCTTCTGAGGCCTTTCGTTTTGTCATTGAATTTGTGATCACGGCTCTTGTTTTTGAAATGGCCGTTCAGGAGTTCTGCGACCTTGTAATTGAAGACTTTATATCGGAAGGTTGGAAAATCCCAACGGTATTATCGACCTTGTCGGCATTGTCTGGGCGGTATTTAAAACAATCGACATATAGTCAGGGACGAAATGTTGAAGATGAAATTCCTCAAATGATCGCGGTGATGGCTGAGGAAACTGCCCGTCATGGTATTCCAGGTACAGATGAGTGGTTTGGCCTTGAAAGTGCAAATGATTTTGAGGACACTAAACTGGGGCAAAAAATAGATGCTCTACAAAAAATGACAGAAGATTTCTTTGAAACTGTGGATATTGATGACCTCGAATGTAAGGCAACAGCTCTTGCAAAAACAGCCGGAAGAATGGTTGCAGTGACCTCAATTGACGACGGCCATATGCAAGGCCCTGTCGCTAAATCATTAGCAAAAACAGGCCTTTACCAAGGGGCTAGGCTTTAAGCCAATCTTTTCTTGTGTTTGGTCTGGGAAAGCCTTATAACGGCTTAATGCAGAATTTAAAAACAAAAAAAATGAGAAGAATATGACGTTTGAAAAAAAGTCGAGCTATTCATATGAAGAGCTGATTACGTGTGCCAAAGGCGAAATGTTTGGACAGGGTAATGCGCAATTACCGATGCCTCCAATGTTGATGTTTGATCGTATTACACATGTTTCCCAAGAGGGTGGAAAATATGGTAAAGGTCAGATCGTTGCAGAATTTGATGTTAATCCAGAGCTTTGGTTTTTTGAATGCCATTTTGTAAATGACCCGGTAATGCCTGGCTGTTTAGGATTGGACGCAATATGGCAGTTGCTTGGCTTTTATTTGGGATGGACAGAGGCAAAAGGTTCTGGTCGTGCGCTTGGTGTTGGTGAAGTAAAATTAACAGGCCAAGTTTTGCCAACGGTTAAAAAAATAACATATACCGTTGATATTAAACGTGTCATTAACCGTAAACTTGTTTTAGGTGTTGGTGATGGTACTGTTGTTGCCGATGGCGAGGTAATTTACGAAGCAAAAGGCCTTAAAGTCGGCCTGTTTGATAACTCGGAGGAATAATAATCATGACAAGACGTGTTGTTGTAACTGGTATTGGTATTGTTTCCTGTATCGGTACAGATCAAGAAACAGTTGTATCTTCGTTGAAAACAAGTAAATCGGGGATTGTTTTTGCAGAAAAATATGCAGAATTAAATTTTCGTAGCCATGTTCATGGTATGCCTCAAATTAATGTTGCTGATCATATCGATCGCCGTGTGCTTCGTTTTATGGGTGAGGGTGCTGCTTATAACTATATTGCAATGGATCAAGCGATTAAAGATTCAGGCCTTGAAGAAAGTGATGTTTCAAACGAACGTACTGGAATCATTATGGGTTCAGGTGGGCCATCGACGTTTAATTTGATTAATGCGGCAGATACAGCACGTAAAGGCACACCAAAACGCGTTGGGCCTTATGCTGTACCAAAATGTATGTCTTCAACAAATTCGGCAACTTTGGCAACACCGTTTAAAATTAAAGGTGTTAACTATTCCATTAGTTCTGCGTGTGCGACGTCATCACATTGTGTGGGAAATGCCGCTGAACTGATCCAATGGGGTAAACAAGACATCGTTTTTGCCGGTGGTGGTGAAGAATTAGACTGGGCTTTAACCGTTTTGTTTGATGCCATGGGTGCTTTGTCCTCTAAATATAATGACACACCTGCATCTGCATCACGTGCATATGATGAAAATCGTGATGGTTTTGTGATTGCCGGTGGTGCGGGGGTTCTTGTTCTTGAAGAACTTGAACATGCAAAAGCGCGCGGCGCAAAAATTTATGCCGAATTAACGGGCTATGGTGCGACATCGGATGGTTATGATATGGTTGCGCCTTCTGGTGAAGGTGCGGTACGTTGTATGAAAATGGCAACAAAAGACCTTCAAGGGCCTGTTGATTATATTAACTCTCATGGTACCAGTACGCCTGCGGGAGATATTACAGAGCTAAACGCTATTAAAGAAGTTTTTGGCGATAGCCAACCCGCTGTCAGTTCTACAAAATCACTGACGGGGCACTCTTTAGGTGCAACAGGTGTTCAAGAGGCTATTTATAGTATTTTGATGATGGAAAACAACTTTATTGCCGGATCAGCAAATATTCAAAATCTGGATCCTGCGGTTGATGGTTATCCTGTTATTCAAAAAACACAAGAAGGTGTTGAGTTAAATAATGTTATTTCAAATAGCTTTGGTTTTGGCGGGACAAATGCAACCTTGGCCTTTTCTAAGTATAAAGACTAAGAGGTAAGATATGTTAAATGCATCGTTAATGACCGGGAAAAAAGGTCTTATTATGGGAGTGGCGAACGACCACTCGATTGCTTGGGGAATTGCCAAGGCGCTTCATGAAAATGGCGCAGAACAAATTGCTTTTACCTACCAAGGAGAAGCTTTTGGTAAACGGGTTAGACCTTTAGCAGAAAGCATCGGTTCGGATCTTGTAATTCCATGTGATGTTTCAAATGAAGAAGATTTAGATGCTCTTTTTGAAACGCTTAAGCAAGAAATGGGTGAAATTGATTTTGTTGTTCATGCCATTGCTTATTCAGATAAAAATGAGCTTAAAGGCCAATATGTTGATACGTCTTTGGGGAATTTTTTAAATTCTATGCATATTTCATGTTTTTCCTTTACGTCTATTGCGCGGCGTGCAAAAGACCTGATGCCTAATGGTGGTAGCATGATTACCTTGTCTTATCTTGGAGCCGATCGTGTTATCCCAAGTTATAATGTCATGGGAGTTGCAAAGGCTGCTTTGGAAGCATCTGTACGCTATTTATCGGCTGATCTTGGCGCACAAAATATCCGTGTTAATTCAATCTCTGCTGGCCCAATGCGTACTCTTGCGGGAGCGGTTATTGGCAGCGCGCGGGATAATTATAAATTCACAACTAAAACGTCCCCGATCCCTCGTGCGGTTAAACTTGAAGAGCTTGGTGGCACGGCGCTGTACTTCTTAAGTGATCTTTCAACGGCGGTTACGGGAGAAAATCATTATGTAGATTGTGGTTATAATATTATGGGTATGCCAAACCGCGAACTAGTTACAGCGGCGATTAAAGGCACCGATTAAAATCAGTTACCGATTTTATAAGATAAAAAAGCGTCCTATTAGAGGGCGTTTTTTATTGTTTGAATTTTTTGATAGCACCTCGAATAGCAAAACTATCAGACCGAGCCTTCATATCATTTGCCACAGCATCGAGATTTTGGCACAGCTCTTTAATTTTTAAGGGGTGAGCTTGGCCTGTTTCATTAAAAACTGCTTTTAAATATTGGCTGAGGCTGGTGGAGACGATCTTTGTTGCCTGCTGGCCAAATTTTTTATACGTCAGGTCTCGTAATCGTTTGTCTTTGATGTGGGGGGCCATTTCAAAAATTGTGTCAATTTGCGGTAGCTTTATAGAGATGCTACCACCGCCAACCTCCCACATTGTTCTCCATGAGGCGTTTTTGGTGTGAAACGCTGTATTTTCAATCATCATTAAAGCAATATCTTCGTTATGATCTTTAAGCGCTTGTATAAAAGGGCTCATTGTTTTTAGTTTGCCTTCTGACAAATATTCATGTGTCGACAAAGGGTTTGCACCCCAGCTGATTAATAAATGGATCATCTTATAATTTTTATTTTGATAAGCGATGCCAAGGCTATTTTGATAATAACTTCTTTTTATTATCCGAGATTCTGTATGTTCGTATTGAACGTATGCTCCCTTGTTTAAAAGTTCATCTGTCAGAGCGACGTCATTTTTTTTGACGGCTTTAATCAACTGTTTGTTAAGAGTGGATTGCTTATCAGCCACAGCTCAATTCCCTAATTTTTTAAGGTTTAAAGCGGAAGAGGCCTTAATATTTTCTTGAACAAGGGGTACGGTTTTTTTCTTGTGGGGCTCTATTGTTGACCTTTTTATTGTACCAAGTAAATCATTAAGCTCTGTTGGCACAGGTATATTATTTTTTTTGAAAATTTCGGTTAAGCTGTCTTCTGTATTTTTAACAATCATCTCACAAGTACATTCGGCGAGTTTGTCTTGAGCTAAAGTCATAAGATTTGAGTTGTTGGTTTTGGCAATTTCTTTAAATGCTGAATATAAATTTTCAAAACGATATTGAAGCTGTTGTATGCCAAACCAGTGGTAATTACGGTCATCCCACCTCTGTATAATATTTTTTTTGAATTTGGGGTGGTTTAGCATGAGTTTAACGGTGTCTAGACGCTTGAGATCAAGGGCGCGCATAATGGCGTAGCCATAGTCGGTATGTTTGATGTTTAAAGGGTAGGTATAACCTGATAGAGGGCTAGCGCCTTTATTCATCAAAAAAGTGACCATCTCAGGATCCGCACCATTCTCAATCGCATGTCCTAATGGCGTGATGTGGTAAGATTTTTTGAGACCCATAAAGTATTTATAAGAGGCTGTATAATCAAAATTATACCCAGCAAGGTGAAATTTTTCTAAACGACTGTAATCTTTATCGACAATGGCTTGTAGAATATTTTTTTGAGCATCTTTTAAGAGTTTTTTTTGTTCTTTTGATTGTTCGACCATTATGCGTACCTAATGAATAAAATTATATCAAGGTTATAACATAGGACTGAATATTATGTCAAATAAATAAGTGTGATGTCAAATGCTTAGGGCGAAACCTTAGGCGGGCGTGGCATTCTCTTGGCATATTTTTTTGCGATGTCTTCAATAAAAGACGGCGTGTCGATATGTTTGTCTGTTCCATGCCAACCCGCAATAAGTTTGCCTTCGGCTTTAAATTCGGTACAAATTTTCCACGCTTTCTGGATGCTTTCTGCGGAATTTTCAGGATTATCAAAAGTCTTTTGAAATGCGTCACGTAAAGGGGCATAAAATTTTTCTTGCTCGCCCTTGCCAGCGTAATCATTCACCTCAGGTTTATTTGTTTCAAGACGTTCAAGGTCCTCAGGGGTGCCAAAATCTTTTAAATGATCTAAGAGGTGGCTGACATCAACGCGTTCAACAGCGAGGCGATCAATAACAATCGGTACGCCATCTGGGAATTCAGGGGTACTAAACGGTAGTCGCCCAACATTACCACCATGATCATCCCAAAAATATAGACCATCCTCATAAAGGCGGGCTTTGACATCGGCAACCAACCGATCGTCAATGTCTTCGAGTGTACTGCTGGGTAGAATTTCAACAATGGATTTTTCAGATGCAGCAGAAAAAATCGGCTGTAAAATATGGGGGTGTTCGATACGAGAGCCAAAAAAAGCTTCTTTATCTTCGATACGTACCGTTACATTGTAGTTATCCATAAAAAGGATTAAACCATCATTACCGGATAAAAATTCGTCCTGTTTTTCGGGGATGGGGATATCCAATTTATGAAGAATTTTAACAATGTTAAGCGCATCACTACTCTTAAATCGATTATTAAGAGCTTGATGAAAAGGGTTTTTCAAATCCAGTTTATGCGTATATTGCATCGTTTTTTAACCTTTATGTTATAGCTATTCTAGCCTGAATAAGCTTAAAGGTCAAAGGTTTTTACATAATTAATTTAATTAAAATATTCTCGTGCAATCCGGAGCTTCACGTTCAATAAATTCATCCCAAACATAAGAGAGCATTTTACGTTGGCCCGGGAAACCGACAAGCTCGCGAGCCTCTAGAATATCAACCCATTGAAATTCGCTATGCTCATGATTTAGAACAACTTCTTGTGTGTCATCATCAATAAAAGCAACAAATACGGGGATAAGCTGTATGGCGGGGCCAATCGGGCTATAAAATTGTTCACAAATATCAGCACTGTAAAAACGATCTGGTTTAAGCTCGGTTTCTTCCTGAATTTCGCGTAGGGCGGTTTCTTCAGGGCGTTCGCCATCTTCAATACCACCGGCAACTTGACACCACATCCCAAACATTTGTTCGGTTGCACGCTTGAGTAGAAGTAACTTCCACTTGCCTTCAATTTTTTTAAAGATAATGTTGGAAACGGCTTGGCAGGTGATTTGGACTTTGCTTTCTGACATATTCAGACCTTTGTTTTTTAATGGAAGGTTTCAATTTCTTCAATAATCAAATCAGGATTATCCGAAAAAACAGCTTTAACCCCGAGCTCAAAAAGCTCAAGAGCCCGATTGGGTTCATTGATCGTGTAACACAGAACGGGAAGTTCTGTTGCCATATAGGCCTGTAATTCCTCTGGCGTGACAAAATTGCCATCAGGATTAATTGTGCTGACATCAAGATGTTCGGCTAGTTTTAACCAGTCTTCTGGCATATTATCAGCATTGCCATTATCCAGTAATAAACCGCGTGGCCATGCCGGTGCCATATGAAGGGCAGCCTCAAGACTAACTTGGCTAAAGCTTGAGATAAGTGGGGGTTGTTGGTCGTCAGGCCAAATCCGTGTCGCCCAATCAAGCGCAACTTCGGTTGTTTCTTCTTCTCGCCCTTCACAGGCTTTGATCTCAATATTACAGCCTTGCATGCCACGATTGATGAGTGTTTCTAAAACCTGCTCTAAATGAGGAATAGACGTTCCGGCAAAAGAAGTGCTAAACCAGCTTCCGGCATCAAGCTCTTGTAATTCTTGCCATGTCAGATCTGCAACTTTACCTTCAGTCCCGGTTGTACGGAGTAGGGTATCATCGTGGAAAACAATCGGTTCACCATCTTTTGACAGCTTAACATCAAATTCAACCCACTCAATCCCCATGTCGGCTGCTGTATGAAAGGAGGTGAGTGTATTTTCAGGGGCGTATGCTTTGGCGCCACGGTGTCCAATTACCTTGGGAATAATAAAAGACATAAAAAAATCCTTATCAATGGGTAACGATTAGAAAAAAGTAAAGGCACGAGAAAAATACCCGTGCCTTTTGCTTTGATCAAGGATGAAATGAAGCAAATATGTTTATGCTTCTTTTTCTTCCTTCGTTTCTGAAGTATCTGAATTATTATCCGCGATCAAAGCTTTGATAGAAAGTTTGATTTTACCGCGGTTATCAATACCAATACATTTAACTTTGATGTCTTGGCCTTCTGAAAGCTCGTCGGTTACACTGTTAACACGGTGTTCCGCAATTTCAGAAATATGCACCAAACCGTCCGTTTTTGGCATAATGTTTACAAAAGCACCAAAATCAACGATTTTAACCACTTTACCTTCGTAAACTTCACCAACTTCAGGTTCTGCAACAATACCTTTAATCCAATCAACGGCAGCTTGGCCACTGGATGAATCAACGGCTGCAACACTAATGATACCATCATCATTGATATCGATTTTAGCGCCCGTTGTTTCTGTGATCTCACGAATGACAGAACCACCTGAGCCAATGACTTCACGAATTTTGTCTTTTGGAATTTCAAAAGAAACAATTTGTGGTGCAAAGTCACTAACACCTTGATTTGTAGCTTCAATTGCTTTTGCCATTTCACCAAGGATGTGAATACGACCGTCTTTAGCTTGAGCTAAAGCAATTTTCATGATTTCTTCGGTAATGGATGTAATCTTAATATCCATTTGAAGCGCTGTGATACCTTTATCCGTACCAGCAACTTTAAAGTCCATATCTCCAAGGTGATCTTCATCACCAAGAATATCAGAAAGAACCGCAAATTCATCATTTTCTTTGATTAAACCCATCGCAATACCTGCAACAGGTGATTTCAAAGGCACACCAGCGTGCATAAGTGACATAGATGCGCCACAGACAGATGCCATGGAGGAAGAACCGTTGGATTCTGTGATCTCCGATACAACGCGTACTGTGTATGGGAAATCTTCTTTAGACGGAAGAAGAGGGTTAATCGCGCGCCATGCCAGTTTACCATGACCAATTTCACGACGACCAGGCCCCATGATACGACCACATTCACCTACAGAATATGGAGGGAAATTATAATGTAGCATAAAGGCTTGTTTATATTCACCATCTAGAACATCCATGATTTGTTCGTCTTGGCCTGTACCAAGAGTTGTTGCCACGATTGCTTGGGTTTCCCCGCGTGTAAATAAAGCAGAACCATGAACGCGTGGAAGCATACCAACTTCGGATGTAATTGCACGCACGGTTGATGTTTCACGACCATCAATACGGCTGCCAGACTTTAAGATACGACCGCGTACGATATCAGCTTCAAGGTTTTTACAAAGGTCCGAGATAACATCTTTTGTAATCGGACTATCAGCTTCATCTGGAGCCATTTTTTCAATAGCAAGAGTGCGGAGCTCATTAAGTTTCTCTTGGCGTTCTTGTTTGATTTTGATGTCGTATGCTGAATCAAAATCTTTACCAATAAGATCTTTAAGTTGTTTTGCCAAAGTTTCTTTGTCAAAAGCTGGAGCCGGAAGTTGCCAAGGCTCTTTTGCACATTTTTCAGCAAGCTCAATGATGGCATCAATAACAGGTTGGAAGCCTTTCCAGCCAAACATAACGGCATCTAGCATGATGTCTTCTGGAAGCTCATTTGCTTCAGATTCAACCATAAGAACACCTTCACGTGTCCCCGCAACCATCAAGTTCAAGTCGCTGTCTTCGAGTTCATCTTTACTTGGGTTCAGCAGAAATTCACCGTCAACGTAAGCAACACGCGCCGCACCAATAGGGCCCATAAATGGAACACCTGAAATGGTAAGCGCTGCTGACGTTGCAACTAAAGCCGCAATATCAGGTTGGTTCACCATGTCATGGCACATTACGGTGCAAAGAATCTGAATTTCGTTTTTAAATCCTTTAGGAAATAATGGACGAATTGGACGGTCAATGAGGCGTGATGTTAGTGTTTCATGCTCGCTTGGGCGGGCTTCACGTTTAAAAAATCCACCTGGGATTTTACCCGCGGCATATGCTTTTTCTTGGTAGAAAACAGAAAGCGGGAAGAAGTCTTGCCCTTCACGTACTGTTTTTGAGCCAACAGCTGTTGCAAGAACAGTTGTTTCACCCATAGTTACCAGCACAGCACCGTCAGCTTGACGTGCGACTCTACCTGTTTCAAATTTTAAACTGGAACCATCCCAGTCAATTTCATGAGTTGTTATATTAAACATTATATATTTTTCCTTTTAAAAAATATTGTGGTTCAGCCAATTCCGAACCAGAACGATCTAGGATCAAAATCTATTAACTCCCAAAACGTGAAAGCCAATGAGACACTCGAAAAGTTGGAGTGAATAGAATTTGATCCTTAACCTTTTCGTTCTGATCTTTTGTGGCATTAAAACCTTTATTTGTCAAAGGTAAAGGGGCATAAAATGCTTTTTTTTTAAATTCGGACTTGAAATGAAAAGCCTCTATCACGTAGTCTGTATTAAGCAGATATTGGGAGCGTTAATGAATGAACTATCTTGTACTTTTACGCCATGGTCAAAGCGAATGGAATAAAGAGAACCGTTTCACAGGATTTACCGATGTTGACCTGAGTGAAAAGGGGATAGAAGAGGCAAAAAGTGCGGGTGTTAAAATGCGCCATATTGCTTTTGATCATGTTTTTACTTCAACGTTAAAACGGGCATACCATACGGCAGGTTTTGCGTTGGTTACATCTGAATCAAATGAACATTTATTCTCCAGTGATGGGATGTACCGTATGACGTACGATGATGATTTACGTGAACGTGATTATGGTGAACTTGTTTCCCTGAATAAAGATGAATGTCGTAAAAAATTTGGCGAAGAACAAGTGAAAATTTGGCGCCGCAGTTATGATGTTCCTCCTCCCGGCGGGGAAAGCTTAAAAGATGTTGTCGCGCGTGTACAACCCTATTTTGAAGAGCATATTCAACCTTTATTAGACAAAGGTGATAATGTTCTTCTTGCGGCGCACGGGAACACCCTACGGGCGATGATGATTATATTAGGCGAATACCGACCTGATAATATCAATACGTGTGAAATCCCAACAGGTGTACCAGTTGTTTTTGAATATGATGATGGCGATAAAGGGATGCATTATTTCCTTCAAGATGACATCAGTTTCTAAGTTTTAAGCTAACCGTTTAGTTTTTTCCATATACGCTATTGCCAATTTAATAATCTATGTTAGGATACTTTATCCAAATAGATCAATAAAGTTGAGGAGCAAGAGCCATGGGTAAACTTGTTATATTAAGGCATGGGGAAACCATCTTTAATCGTGATAAACGTATGACTGGAACGGCCGATGTGCCTTTAACAGATTTAGGAATTGCACAGGCGGAACGCGCAGGTGAGGTTTTAAAAGATATTTCTTTTGATAAAGCTTATAGTTCAACGTTAACACGCGCTTTTAATACTGCGGCCCTTGCCCTAAAATCCTCCGTTAAAAATTCTGAATTACCGGTCGAAAAGCGACCTGAAATTGTAGAGCGTGATGTTGGCGACTTTACCGGGCGTTACCACAAAAAAGATCCTGAAATACTGCGATTGACCAGAAATTTTGATACACGTCACCCTAATGGCGAGAGTTTTAAAGATGTTGTAGAACGTATTGGGCAATTTTATGAGAAAGAGCTTAAGCCACGCCTTGATCGAGGTGAAACTGTAATGGTTTCCTGTCATGCAGGGGTTGTTCTCGCTTTTAAGTATTATTTGGGAGAGTTAACAAAAAGCCAAATAGCAACAGCACGTGTTGAAAATGCGGCACCATGGGTTCTTGAGTATAAAAAGGGTCAAATTGTGAAGTCGTATAATATCAAAACCCAAGCATCGGCAAACAGTAATAACAAGAAAAAACCTCCTAAAATGGGATAGTTTTGTTTGTTTGTTTTTGAGTCTGTCTATTTTGGTGGATACCGCACCGAAAAATTGCGCTTAAAAATCATATTATTTCAAAGCCTTATGTGAAACTTCTTGGCAAATTATACCAAGCAGGTAGATAATTTATTATCACGCTGTGGTCAGCGGTATAAAAAACAAAAGGTAATAGAGAAAATGAGTGTGAAATTAAAAAAAGGCTTATGTGTGGCAACATTTGCATTGGTGGCGACAGGCTGTGCGTCAACATTACAAACAAAAGAACCAACAACAACCTTCGAAGATCCCAATACAGGCTTAAAATTTGATACAGTATTTCAACAAGCTAAATCCCAAATCGGAGCAGAACAACATTGTGCCGATTCAAATACCTACCGCCAGGAACTTAAAAACCTGCGTGAGTCGGGGCTTGAAATCGAAGCACGAGGATCAAGGGAACGTACCTTTATTGAAAAAGGAACGGATTTTGCGGCAGAGAAAAAAAATGATGCCGAATATTACCTTGCACAAGGGAAGTTCGAGCGTGCAACACAAGCTTGTGCACAAGGTGCCGCGGCCACTTTGGCGACGAAAGGTGATTTTGCCTGTGCGTTTAAAAATGGCGGTGTTTACATGCAACCAGAAGGCACAACGCCAAAAACAATTTTACAATGTGTAACGGGGGGCTCAAGCAAAGAGCGTAACTATCTTGCGCGTTGGCAGGAAACAAAAGCAGGGGCTTATGCTGATGGTGGTAAGTATTACAAAACACCTTCAAAAATTAAATAAGTCATTTTATTTATAATAAGTTTTAAAAAGGGTTTGCTGAGGAATTGGCAAATCCTTTTTTTGTAAGGAATGGTAATTTACATAATTATTGACAGGAGGGTGTTTTTTTTGTATAATCACGCATCAAATAATAAGGCGTGTGGAAGTTATAAATGATACAAGATCATAAACAAGTGATTCAAAATGCAAATATGACACTGATGCAAAATAAAAAATTATTTGCAGAGGAAGATTATACAACCTTACAAAAACGCTTCCCAGCATTTGCCATTAGGTTGTTAAAATCAGGTGATGATTGCTCAACGGATGCTTTATCGATGCACCTTCAAAAGGGTTTATCCCACATCAGTGGGTATTTTAAATCAGATAAAAATCTAAAACGCACCTATAACGCCATTGTCAAATCCTTTGCCAAGCCAGAGCCAAAAGGTATTTCTGAAGGTAAGGCTGAAGAGGCAATTGATGCTGCAAAACGTGGTAATATTGAACATTTAAAACAAATGAAACGTGATGGCTTTGGCTCTTTTAAAGCATTACTTCCGATACACAAAAATTTGCTCAGTATCGGTTTTTCAAATGGAGACTTAGACCTCGTTAAATACGCCTTATCATGTGATGAAAAAGTTGATAATTATTATATTATATCCGCTGCATCTCACGCGATGAGAGAAGGGCATTTGGAGCTTCTAAAATATGTGAAGGAAGAACTTGGACTAACATTGTCTTCGTATGAACGGTCTCCGTTGTCTATGTACATTGGTCATGCGATTAAAAATAATCATTGGGACGTTGTTGATTATGTTGCGGGTCATTGTTTTGAAAATATTTCTCAATCTCAAGATTTATTAAAGACGATGTTTGAGGCGGTTGTGGATTCTGGGCAAGTTGAGGCCTTACACGAATTTATTCGACGCGGCATACAAAAAGAAATGTGGGAACCGATTGATCTTGAAATGCGGGTTCATTCGGCAATGCCATATGATATTTTTAAAACACTTTGTGATGATTATAATTTTTTTGATTATAAAACCCTAACCAGTATATCAAAGGGAGGGTGTCCAGGAACGTTAAAATCTGTTGTTAATCTTGCAGAAAAACGCGTTAGAGAACATGAACAATTTAGTATGATGGAACGCCTTAAACACAGTGGTCGTTTGTTAAAAGCATTTTGTGGGGAGGCTTATGGTCCCCGTGGTAATAAATCAACCGCAGTTGAGATAAATCGAAAATTAAACCTTCCGAAAATATTTATTGGTTCCGCCAACCGTCAAGCGGCCAAGTTTTACGAGATGTGGGAGAACAGATTTGGTTCGCAACCTTTAACACGTGGACTTTTAAACCCTGATTTAGTCAAAATGAAGGCCTTTAAAGAAACTTTTAAAATTTTTAAAAATGAAGGGCTTATGGCATCTGTTGCCGCGGAATATGCTTATCATACCTCAGCATTATTTGGTTCTACAGACCGTGTTTTACAATATCTTGAAAAATGGGGGGAGGCCGCGCAGCAACCCTTACACGATGTGGCTTATATGATTGAGGTACCTCAAAAAGGTGATTTGGATTTAAAAACATGGGGGGATGCGGTTTTACAACATGGCCCGAAAATGGCAAAATTTGTAAAATTTTCAGGACAGATCAATACGCCCCTTCGCTCTAACGATGGCAGCGTTTTTTCGTATCAAAAAACACGAGAAGAGATCGCAAAATTTTCATACAAAAAAGGCCAGAAAAACCCTGTATGGGCGCAAGAATGTCTTAAACATGGTTGGAAAGAAAATCAATACGAAGATGGCTTGGGTTTAATTAAAAAATATCAGAAAAAATATGCCACAAATGAAAATAAAAAGGGCGAAAAAATTCCGGAATTTTCTTTAGATGGTCAAGAATTTGAGATGCCCGGGTATAAATTTTATAAATTACCAGATGGCGATTATCGAGGTTTACTTTTGGGGGAGTATACGGCGTGTTGTCAGCACCTTGCAAATGCAGGAAGAGACTGTGCCGCACATGGTTTTCTGTCTGAAAATGGTGGCTTTTATGTTGTTGAAGATAAACAAGGACAAATTGTTGGTCAAACGTGGGCATGGCGTGGAGAACACGCAGAGATAACTTTAGATAGTTTGGAATTTCTTCCGGAACGAATGAACAAAGAAAATTGGCAAAAAATTTGTGAGAAAATGGGGGCTGATTTGTTGCAGAACCATAATGAAGTATCCGCACTTAATATTGGTGCCAGTGGACGAACGCCATGTTTAGATTTTAAGGCCGCCGCACAATGTGCAAAACCTGTAGATTATTCAAAATATAGAGACTCTGAAGACAGGCAATATCAAGTCATGAAACGTTGATTGGTTTAAAAGGTGATTTTTAAAGTGCCATAAAAAGCACGCCCAGATCCTGCAGGGAATGAGTTTTTAGAGTTGATACTTTCTTCATCAACAAGCCGAATGTCCTCATCGAGTAAATTATCTCCAAAAAGAGAAAAACTCATATTGGGGCTATTTTTTAGGTTCAAAGCGCGATTAAGATCAACGTTGATATTGGCTGTAACACGTGTGAAATCACCAGGTTCAGGATTACGTCCGACAACAAGATCTCTAATTTGTCTTTGGCCAATTTGTGTTATAAATAACCCTGTTCTTATAAAATCATTCGGTGTGTAAACGGAGCCAATTTTGACCATCTTATTGGGAGCGGAATAAAAGTTATGACTGCCATCGGTTGTTTCTGTCATTGAATAACTTGCAGAACCTTCAACTTTTAAGCGCGGAGAAAATATATATTTACCTTCTATTGTCGCGCCAGATGAGGTGACTTTTGAGCCATTAAAAGGCGTTAAGGGCAGGGTTGGAGAAAAACGTAAGGCATCTTGTATCCGGCTGTAAAAGCCTGTGATTGCGGCATATTTAGTTTCATCATTATAAAAAAATTGTAGATCATAGGTCGAAATTTTTTCAGGTTTTAAATCGGGATTGGGAGCTAGAACCCCAGTTAGCATGACGCCATTTTCTAATATGTAGGGCGAACGGTAAGCTTTGCCGTACAGAAGTTTTCCGCCCCAACTATCATTTAGTTTAAAAACAGCCCCCGCGCGCGGTGACAAATCGGGCTTTAAATTTTCACTTTTATTTAATTGTAGGCCGCCGATAAATTTTAATTTATCGAAAGCTTGATAATCAAATTGGCTGTAAGCGCTATAAATGGATTGTTGGTGTTTTTCTGTTTCTGTACCCAAAAAATTAGTGCTGACCGAGCTTCCGCGTAACTCATTATAAATAGCACCGGTAACCATACGTATTTTGTCTGATATATTTCCTGTTAAGGTTGCTTCAGCAAGCAAGTCATGTTCCTGTACGCTAAACGTTTGTGCATAATTAAAATCATACGCGGTATATGCGCCGTTAACCTTTAGATCCCAATTGTTATTGAGATTAAAGGTATACCCAAGATCAATCATGTTCATATCGCGGGAAGATGTGCCAAAACTGGACCAACGAAAAGGAAGATCGAATGTATCTTCTTTCGTACGTGACATTAAGGTATTAATCGTAAAGTTTTTATAGTCACCATTTAGAGTTAAACCATAACTATCATGGCCAAAGTCAGCCTCGGAAAGGACACCTGCGGCATCAAAGCCACGGCCTTTCCAACCATCTGTGTTGATTGCATTAAAACTGCCAAAAAATTGGTAATCTGACCCCTTTTTGCCGATACTCGTATTACTTTGCAACGTATTGTTTGCGCCGTAGCTAAGGCTTGCACTTGTTATGGGTTGGTTTGTATTGCCACGTTTTGAAATGATGTTAATAACACCAGAAAAAGCATTTGTTCCATATAAAACCGAGCCAGGCCCCCGTATAACTTCAATTTTTTCAATCGCATCAAGAGGGAACGAACGGATAACTTGTGAAATACCAGCACCAGAATAACCTTCTCGTATAGGTCGGCCATTTAAGAGAAACAAGACATGAGGACTTGTTCCATTACCTTGGCCGCGGATAGCAACAAGCTGCTCACGAAAAACCTCACCAGAGAGGTGGTAGACCTCAGGTAAGCGGTTTAAAATATCACTAAGAGTGACCGCACCGTAATCTTTAATATCTTGCGCGGTGATGACGTTAATGATTCCGGGAGCATCTGAAATAGGTTCAATTTTTTTTGATGCAGTCGACACGGAAACTTTCATTAAATCTTCGATGCTTAAGTTAAGCAGTTGGTCAATGCTGTCTTGAGCATAGGAGTAAGAAGGGGATAAACAAAATGGAAAGACGGCTACAGCAGCCGCAACGTATTTTTTTATTTTTTTTATGAGCTTCATCGGTGTCCGTTATTTTAGGATGTTGTGATTATTATTGTATGCAGTCTATATGTAATATTAACGAGATTAAAGCTTTTGTTGAAAAAATAAAAGGCTGCCAAAAAATGGCAGCCTTTTGAAATTCTTGAGGGTGCGTGTTACTTAACGACGCAAGCCAAGTTTTTTGATCAAACCTTGATAACGTGCATTATCTTTGCTTTTTAAATAATCAAGCAAGCGACGACGTTTACTCACAAGACCAAGTAGTCCACGACGACTATGGAAGTCTTTGTGGTGATCTTTCATGTGATCGGTCAGGTTTAAAATACGTTCTGTTAAAATGGCAACTTGAACCTCTGGGGAACCCGTATCACTTTTATCTTGAGCGTATTCTTTAATTAATTCTTGTTTTTTATCAGCAGCAATCGACATCATTTTCTCCATTTTTTAAAGGTTTAATACACGAACAGATTTAATTTCAACACCTGTAACCGATACAATTGCAATAGGTTTTTTAGGTGTTCTGGCAAGGGCTGTAATTGAATTCTTGTCTTTGAAATTGATGCCTATTTTAATCAGGCGGTCAACGTCAGGTCGAGAAACAAATGACAATCCTTGGCCATTTTTTAGTCTGTTCGCCTCTGCTTCCGACAGGGCCAGCACCGGGATGTCGTCCAGGGCGGTCTCAATCGGTAACAAAACTTGTTCAGGCTCGGCACTTTGCACTATTTTTTCGAATGCGTCCAGTGAAATCGACATTTCTTCGGTAAAGCAACCAACGGCAAGGCGCCTGAGGTGTGTGATATGGCCAAAAGTGCCCAATTCTATCGCCATATCACGTCCAAGGGAGCGGATATAGGTGCCTTTACCACAGGTAACCGTAAAACGGCTTGTCTCGATCATGTGTTCGTTAAGCTGTAGGTCGTGAATTTTAATTTCTCGTGATTTCAAGCAGACATCTTGCCCAGCTCGTGCAAGCGCATAAGCACGCTCACCATTCACTTTGATTGCGGAATATAAGGGCGGTGTTTGGGAAATTGTTCCTGTATAATGACCAAGGATAGCAAGGATTTGATCTTTAGTGGGGCGTATATCAGAGCTGTTAATAACAGCTCCCTCAAGGTCATCCGTTTCTGTTTGCTCTCCCCATTTAACAATGAATTCATAAGTTTTTAGAGCATCTTGTGCAAAAGGGATGGTTTTTGTTGCCTCGCCAAATGCAATAGGAAGAATGCCTGTAGCAAGGGGGTCTAAGGTGCCGGCATGACCTACTTTTTGGGCTTTCGTTAGCCATTTAACTTTGTTAACAGCTGATGTAGAGCCCATGTCATAAGGTTTATCTAAGCATAACCAACCATGAATAGGGATGCCTTTTCGTTTCCGTGTCATATGTAAGGGGACCTAAATTCTATTCGTCTTCTGTGGTGTTTGTATCATTGATGTTTTCTAAGTCACGTGCAACACGGTCACTTTCAAGTAAAGCATTGATGTGATGGGCATTTTCAAAGCTGACATCAAGCTCAAATTTCATCCGGGGGGTGTTCCGCAAGTTTAGGCGGTGGGCAACTTCCGTTCGAAAATAGGAACGTGCACGGTTCATCGCCTCTATAACATGCATCTCCGCGCTACCACCAGAAGGCATAACATAGGCTGTCGCATTTTTAAGGTCAGGGCTGATTTTAATCTCGGAGACAGTAACTAAACGAATGTCTTGTAGCGCGGGGTCGTTAAAAAAAGCATGTTGCAAAACTTCACATAAGGCTTGCCTTACTTGCTCCGCGACGCGTAGTTGCCGTTGCCCCTGATGAGAGTGACCTGATTTTGAACTCATTTACGTATCCTTTTATTTGCCTTTTAAGAGGATACGTCGTCGAGAGAACGTGTTTCTTCAGTAATCTCGAATGCTTCAATGACATCACCTTCTTTAATATCATCATAATTTTCAAAAGCCATACCACATTCGAACCCTTCTCGAACATCTTTTACTTCATCTTTGAAGCGTTGAAGCGTTTTAAGCTCGCCTTCATGGATGACAACATCATCACGTAGCAAACGAACTTTTGCACCACGTTTTATAATGCCGTCAGTCACCATACAACCCGCAACCTTACCAACTTTGGTAATGTTGAAAATTTGACGCATTTCAGCATATCCAATAAATGTTTCTTTTAACTCTGGAGATAACATACCACTTAAGAGCAGTTTAACGTCATCAATCACTTCATAGATAATCGAATAATACCGAATGTCAACGCCTTCACTTTTTGAAAGGGCGCGAGCTTGGGTATTTGCACGAACATTAAACCCAAGGATAAGTGCATTTGATGCGTTGGCTAGAGTGACATCTGATTCTGTAATACCTCCGACCGCTTGGTGAAGGATATTTACTTTTACTTCGTCGTTTTTCTCCGTAAGTTTTGTTAAAGAGCCAACAAGAGCTTCAATTGACCCATGTACATCACCTTTAATCACGATATCTAAATTCGCAGCTTCACCTTTTTGGATTTGGCTCATGAGTTCTTCAAGAGAGCCTTTATTTACATTTGCGGTTGCCTCCGTGCGCGTTTTACGAATACGGAAGTCTGCGATTTCACGGGCTTGCGCCTCTGCGTCAACAACAACAAAATCTTCACCAGCATTTGGCGTGCCATTTAGGCCGATAACCTCAACAGGTTGTCCGGGGATAGCTTGTTTAATACGTTTGCCAGATTCATTATTTAACGCACGTACTTTACCCCATTCACTACCGGAAACAAAAATATCTCCAATGTTTAAGGTTCCATGCTGGATCAAGATAGTTGCAACAGCACCACGCCCTTGATCAAGCTTAGATTCAATAACAGAACCAACGGCTTTACGATCAGGGTTCGCTTTTAGCTCAAGCATTTCTGATTGTAGCATAATTGAATCAAGGAGCTCGTCTAGGCCATCACCAGTTTTAGCAGAGACTTCTAAACAAAGTGTGTCTCCACCCATATCTTCAACAAAAATTTCATGCTGCAATAACTCGGTTTTAACTTTTGCAGGGTCCGCATCTGGTAAATCACATTTGTTGATTGCAACAATAATTAGTTTATCTGCGGCCTTTGCGTGGTTAATGGCTTCGATTGTTTGGGGCATAACACTATCATTTGCCGCAACAACCAAAATCACGAGGTCAGTTACATCAGCACCACGTGCACGCATTTCTGTAAAAGCGGCGTGTCCAGGGGTATCAATGAACGTAATTTTATTGCCATCTTCTTGTGTCACTTGGTAGGCACCAATATGTTGTGTAATGCCACCAGCTTCGCCAGATGTCACACGTGTTTTTCGGATGGTATCCAATAAAGAAGTTTTACCATGATCCACATGTCCCATGATGGTCACAATTGGAGGCCGTGATTTTAGGCTTACTTCATCATCTTCTTCATGGATAAGAATGTCTTCAACGTCTGCTTCAGAAACACGGGTAAAGGTGTGGCCAAATTCTTCAATAATAATTTCTGCGATATCGGCATCAATTGTTTGAGATGATGTGGCCATAACGTCCATTTGCATGAGTTTACGAACAACATCCTTAACACGTTCTGTCATGCGGTTAGCAAGTTCTTGAACGGTGATTGTTTCAGGTAATTTGACGTCCCGGACGTGTTTTTTTAGTTCAATTGGGCCATTGTGTAAAGAAGCTTTCATGCGTTCTTTTTCTAACGCACGGCGTTGAGACGCAAGGCTTCTTTTGCGCGCGTCACGGTCAAAATCTTCATTAAGAGCCTGATTAACTGTTAGGCGGCCAGATGCAAAACGTCCTTGGTCCGCGACACGGGTGACGACTTTTTTCTTTTTCTTTTTTTCGTCTTCTGCCATCATTTCCCGAACAGATTTTTTAGGTGTAGATTTATGGAGCGCAGCATTTGGGTCGTTAGGCGCGATCGCGGCCTGTTGTTCGGCAACCTGTTGATGACGTTGTTGCTCATCAAGTTCCGTTTGGCGTTTTTTCTCAGCTTTGTTTTCTTGAGATTTTTCAAGATTGTTAATTTCATTTAGTTTAGAAAGCTCTTTTTCACGCAAAGTTTGAGCATTTGCCTTTGGAGCTTCTTCAACCGTTTCTTCTGCCGTATCCTCAATAGGTTGTGGTTTTACCTTAAAGGAGGTTTGGGCAACCCGGTTTGTTGAATGACTTGAAGCATCTTGGGCAAGTTTGAGCGCGTTTAAACGCGCTTCTTTTTCTGAAAGAGAAAGGGCTTTAGTTGACCCGGCTTGGCGCGATCCAGAACCGCCTGATCGTGTTTTGCGTACTTCAACTTCAACTGTCTTTGGACGCCCAGGTGCTCTTGACTGAGCGGTTTCACCTGTGGCCGGAGGTAATTTTAAACTTAGCGTACCTTTGTCAGATAAGCTGAGTGTGCTTTTTGCTTTTCCGTCCTTTTTTTCAGCCATATCCTACCTATTTTCTTTCTTCGTTTCGTACTTGAATTATACTATTTTTATAGAATTTCCAACAATTATGCCGTTTTTTCTTCAGCCGTAACATCATCATCTTCGTTTGCAATATTATCTTCTTCGCCTTCAAACCAGCCCGCACTCACGCGCGCATCCATAATGATGTCGTTTGCTTGGCTTTCGGTGAGTGTTGTGAGGCCAATAATTTCACGCAACTCATCTCCAGCAAGATCGGCAAGATCTTCAAGAGTTTTAACGTTATTTTCGCCTAAAGCAACAATCATATCTGTATTAAGATTTTCATTATTTAAAAGGTCATCGGCAATTTTAAGTTTAGATAATTTTTTCTTAAGCTCTGCTTGTTTCGTATCAAGGTAGATTTGGGCACGGTTGCAGAGTTCAGATGCAACATCTTCATCAAAACCTTCAATACGTGCGATTTCATCATTGGAGGCGTCTACAATTTCTGTGATGGATGTGAAACCTTCAACCACGAGAAGGTGTGCAATAACCTCATCAACATCAAGAGCCTCAATAAACAAAGAGGAGCGTGTTTTGAATTCGGATTGGCGACGTTCGGCTTCATCGGCTTCGGTCATTATGTCGATACTATAACCGCTTAAAATAGAGGCAAGACGAACATTTTGACCTCGTCGGCCAATTGCCAAGCTTAATTGTTCATCAGGAACAACAACATCAATTCTGTTATCATCTTCATCAAGGACAACTTTTGAAACTTCTGCAGGGGCAAGGGCGCTTACGATAAAACTTGCAAAATCTTCAGTCCAAGGAATGATATCAATTTTTTCACCTTGAAGCTCGTTTACAATCGCTTGTACACGACTACCACGCATCCCAACACAAGCCCCAACAGGGTCGATTGAAGAATCGTTAGAGGTCACAGCAATTTTTGCGCGGCTACCAGGGTCGCGTGCAACAGAGTGAATTTGAATAACACCGTCATATATTTCAGGAACTTCTTGTTTAAATAAAGCAGCCATAAATTCAGGGCGGGTTCGAGAAACAAAAATTTGAGGACCACGCTGTTCACCGCGAACATCAAAGATATAAGCACGGACACGGTCACCATTTTTAAAATGTTCACGAGGTAGGGCTTCGTCACGGCGCATATAGGCTTCGGCACGGCCAAGATCAATTGTAACATTGCCGTATTCAATTCGTTTAATAACGCCATTGATGACTTCACCAACGCGATCTTTGTATTCTTCGAACTGGCGTTGGCGTTCGGCTTCGCGCACTTTTTGGTAGATAACTTGTTTTGCAGTTTGAGCTGCAATACGCCCAAAGTCCAAAGGAGGCAGTTCGTCAACAATGAACTGACCAACTTTAACATCGCCTTGAATACGCTGTGCTTCAGCTAAGGTCAGCTGGCATGCTTCATTTTCGATTTCTTCAACAATTTCACGATAACGGTAAAGCTTAATTTCACCAGATTTACGGTCGATGTTAACGCGAATATCACGATCAAAACCATATTTTGATCGTCCAGCCTTTTGAATGGCTTCTTCCATAGCTTCGAAGACAAGCTCTTTTTCAATGCTTTTTTCGCGGGATACAGCGTCGATGACGTGAAGCAAATCCATTTTTAAAATCCTATATATTGTTTCTTTTTATTAACGTGTTACTACTTATTATAGTTCTTTGTTTTCTGCGGCCTTGATAAGCTCATCGGTTAGGATGAGTTTAGCTTTTAGTATATCGCAAAAAGAGAAGCTGACTTCTCCCTCACTGGTATACAGTTTTACATCGTCCCCTTCAACAGAAACAATCGCTCCTTTGAAGTTTTTTTGTCCTGATGCAATGGGGTTTTCTAATTCGACTTTTGCAGCAAAGCCAGCGAACCGACGATAATCTTTTAGACGCGTTAAGGGGCGGTCTAGACCTGGAGAGCTTACTTCAAGGTTGTAGGCTCCCGATATGGGATCCTCAACGTCGAGAATTGCAGATACGGCCTGGCTCACATTTGTGCAATCTTCCATGTGCATTTGGCCGCTTTCACTTTGTTCGGCCATGATTTGCAGGGTTGTGCGGTCATCGTTGCTCATGATTTGAATACGTACAATCTCATACCCCATATCATCTAGGGTTGGGGAAATAAGTTCTGAAATTTTTTCAATTTGTTGTGTCGTCATTAATTTTTCCAAACAAAAAGGCGAGCCCGGAAGCTCACCCTATTTTATTCTGGAGTATACATTTATTTAATGTGTACTCTATGGGATTAGCTGTTTTTATATCAGCTCTACACGATATTGCAAGCTTTAAATATAAAGTCTTTTTTATTTTGTAAATGAAGCAACAAAAGAGAATAATAGCGCTTAATATATTTGACATAATAATTTAAGTCGTGTACATTAATTTAATCAATTTTAACCTTCAGGGTGGGGATGTAATGCAGGCACAAACAATATCAGCAGATGAAACGTATATTGAAACAATTTTTAAACGAGCGTTGTATGCAATAAAAGCTGATGATGGTGAACAAGTATATGAAGTTTTGTCGGAGGGCTCAACGAAACTGGATCAAGATATGCTTGTCTCAATGTTCCTAAAATCAACAAATGATGCACTGGAGCTGAATAAATCAAATATTGTTGAGCTTATCATGTCCAATATAACAACCTTTTATGCAAGAAGATTTCACCATAAAGTTGAAAATGCGGCCAATCAAAACCATTCTTCGGCTTGTATCGCGCAAAATGATAATGTGTTTGAGGTTTTAAAGGCGGAATACAGCCATTCAGCCCGTAATATCAAAACGGCAATTGCAGAGCAAATATTCAGCAAACTTCTCACGCGCGCAACAGATGAAAAAATTTCTTTTAGTAATAAAATGGTACAAGCTGTGGTTAAGCACGTCGAAAGCCCGAATTTTATTCAACACCATTTAAAGGCATTAAGCACAAATGAAAACCGTGAAGTCGAAAATATATTTGATTTATTAGGGCTTAAAATGGGGGCGATTTTTGCTGTGAGTAACCCTCAAATTACACGTATTCACTAAAATAAACCAACGTTAAATATGATGTTAAATTCTGTCCTTTATAATTATAAAGTGCAAATAGTATATTTTATGCTATCTATTAGGGCATGTTATTTGGAACCCTTTGAATAGTAAGATGTAAATTTAAATGTCAAAATGGACACATATCAATGATGAAGAAGCGTATAGTTCAGCTTTAGGGCAGAAGCTTGCAAAGGCGATTAATGAGAACAGTGTAGAGGTTCTTACAAAACACCTTCAGGAAGGTTATTTAAACCTTAGCCAAAAAAACATTAATGAACTGGTTTATAAAACGGCCAATACAGCATTGTTTCAGGATAAAGGGGAGGTTGTTGACTTCATTTTAAAAAATGTTCCTGCGATGTATCATAAACGTTTTGAAAAACAGATCCTGGCGCGCCGTCAGGTTTTAAAAGAAGAAAAACAAACGCTATCTAAGGAAGAACTTAAACAAAAAGAACAGGAACGTGAACAAAAAGTTGCGACACAAATGCCTGATAATCCCAAACCAACTTTAGAAGACTTAAAACAAGAGTATTATTTGGCGGCGATTTCGATTAAAAATGATGTTGCAGAGCGTTTATTAAATAATATTGTTCAGACATTAATTCCAAAACAAAAAAAGTTATCAGATAAATCTTTGATTGCGGTTGTTCAGCAAATAGAACGGCCAGAGTTTCTAAGAGCGCATTTGAAAAAACTTAGCACAACCCCGCAAGCCGAGACGATACGGTTGATTGATTTGTTGGGAAGCAAGCTTGGGGCTCTGTTAACAAGCGGCAACCCAAACATTCAAAAGCTAAATTAAATTTTTTTAAAAATGAGATACACGGGAATGCCAGCAAGCTGCTTTTGTCCGTAACGTGTTTCAGGCCAGTCAGCAGGGCGATGGCGCCAGTCTTCAGCCGTTTGGGCTTGCCATTCAAAATGAGGATGATTCCAACATTTTTCAAGCATCCATTCACACAAACCTTGATCGTCTGTTGCAATACGAAGCTCTGCCCCCGGCTTAAGGAGGCGGGAAAAAGTATCAAGGGTTTCTTTTTGAATGAAACGTCGTTTGTAATGGCGTGTTTTATGCCATGGGTCGGGATGTAATAAAAAAATACGGTTAAGAGATTGGTCGCAAAGCGTATCCATTAAAAGGCGAGCATCGTTTGGCCAAACGCGGATATTGGAAATCTCTTGTTTATTTGCTTCGAGCATTAAATTTGAGACACCGTTGATAAAAGGCTCGCAACCAATAAAACCAATATCTGTGTGCTTTTTGGCTTGGGCGATTAAGTGCTCCCCATTTCCAAAACCGATTTCGAGCCAAAACTGTTTATAATTTAGTTCCTTTTTAAAAATTTTTTTGGCGACTAAAGAAGAAGGATGTGGGTTTTCAAGCTTGATCTCAAACTTTTCTAGCCCTTGCTCCAAAGCCTTAGAACGGTCGCCCGTAAGGGTTCGTCCCTTGCGACGACCGTAAAAACGGTATTTTGGATTATCACCGTTATCCGAGGTGTTATCTGAATTCTGCGGAGGTGACATTATCTGATTTCGGGTTCTCTAAGGCGGTTGTAAGGTCTTGCACAAGGTCGAGTTTTTCCCAACTGAATCCCCCATCGGCATCTGGCGCACGACCGAAATGTCCATACGCAGCAGTACGTGCATAGATAGGTTTGTTTAAACCGAGGTGCTCGCGAATACCGCGAGGGCTTAAGTCAATAACATCACGAATAGCATTTGCGAGTGCAATTTCATTAAACTGGCTTGTTCCATGTGTGTTAACCAGCAGAGACGTTGGTTGTGATAAGCCGATTGCGTAGGCTAGCTGAAGGGTACATTTTTCAGCAAAGCCTCCTCCAACAATGTTTTTTGCAAGGTAACGCGCAATGTAGGCTGCGGAGCGGTCAACTTTGGTTGGGTCTTTGCCAGAAAAAGCACCGCCACCGTGTGGAGCGGCCCCACCATAAGTATCAACAATAATTTTACGGCCTGTTAACCCTGTGTCTCCATCTGGACCACCAATTACAAAACGCCCTGTAGGATTTACGTGCAGGTCCTCTTCGGCACACATCCAGCCTTCGGGAAGAATATTTTCAATATGTGGGCGTACCATTTCCCTTACTTCTTCTTGAGAGATATCCGCATCATGTTGTGTAGAGACGACAATTGAACTTGCTCCAACGGGTTTGCCATCAATATATTTTAAGCTGAGTTGGCTTTTAGCATCGGGGCCAAGCTTGGCAAGTGCGCCAGAATGGCGAGCTTCTGCAAGTGATTTTAAAATGGCGTGTGAATAATAAATCGGTGCAGGCATTAGCACCTCGGTTTCTTTACAGGCATAACCAAACATAATGCCCTGGTCACCGGCACCTTCATCTTTATCACCTGCGGAATCTACGCCGACAGCAATATCGCAAGATTGTTCATGAAGGCGGTTTTCAACGGTCAAACGTTCCCAATGAAATTCTTCTTGTTTATAGCCAATATCTCGAATGGCTTGCCGTGTTGTCTCTTCAATCATTTTGTGGGTAATACTGTCTGGGCCACGTGTTTCACCTGCAATACATACAAAACCTGTGGTTGCAAGAGTTTCAATGGCGCAACGAGAGTGAGGATCGGTATTTAAAAATAAATCAACAAGCGCATCAGAGACGCGGTCACAAACTTTGTCTGGATGGCCCTCTGCAACAGATTCGCTAGTAAAAATATATTCATTTTGAGACATAAGTTTTCCTTTTTGGGAACGGATAAAATTAAAAAAAAAGACCGCACTATTAAAGCATGGTCTGAAAGTCAGGTCTATATTGTAGTTTATTATTATTATTAAATTTTTTAATTAGCGCTTTTGGCCATGGCTTTGGCCATTTCTAAAATTTGATGGCGGAGCTTTGGATCTTGTATTTTGTAATAAGCACGTACGAGGTCAAGTGTTTCACGTTTCGCCATGATGTCTTCAGATTTGAATTCGGACTGTGTAGGTTCTGCAAAACCCAAAGATTTTTTACCTTCTTCAAAGGCATCAAAGAAATAAGAGACATTAATATTTAAAATTTGGGCGATATGGTAAAGGCGACTGGCTCCGATACGATTTGCACCACGTTCATACTTTTGAATTTGTTGGAAGGTCAGGCCGATAGATGTCCCAAGTTGTTCTTGGCTCATATCGAGTAAAATACGACGAGAACGTAAACGAGAGCCAACATGAATATCAACGGGGTTGGGGCCTGTTGGAGTGTTTTTTTCAGAATTCGACATTAATTAATAACCTAAATAAAAAAGAATAATTTTATAGACGAATTATAGTCTGTCACACCAATGTATTCAATACTAAAGGGGAATATTATGCAGGCATTCTAATGTTTTATTAAATAAAGCTTGAGGCTTACGATCGTCTATTTTGAATACATGCGAATGTAAATAACAAGATCCAAATCGAATAAAAAAAGGTATTTTTATAGGACGCAAAAAAAGTATTTTTAAGGGGCTTAGGAAGGTAAAAGTCAATATTTCCGGAAGCACCAAGGGGAAGAGAGTGTATGATTCGTCCGTAAGGAGAAAAGACGGCAGAGATACCTGTATTTGCGGCCCGCACAAGAGGCAAACCTTCTTCGATGGCGCGTGCTTGGGTGATTGCTAAATGTTGATAGGGGCCTGCAGTATGACCATACCATGCATCATTTGTAATATTTAAAAGCCATTGGGGCCTGTTATTTGGCTGTGTGACTTCACCTGAAAAAATAACTTCATAACAAATAAGTGGGCTAAAGGTTGGAGTGTTTAGAGATGTTACGGAGTAGGGGCCATCACCTGCCGTAAAATCAGAGGTGTTTGAAATAGCACTGCCGATGGCACCAATGGAAATGAATGACCTAAACGGAATATATTCACCAAAAGGCACGAGGTGAAATTTGTGGAAATATTTAAGCCTGTTATCACCACCGTTAATGCTTACGAGGCTATTATAAAAAGAGGGAGGTTTACCATTTTTGGCAGGGGAGTAATGAAGGTTACCAGATAATAGAACCGTTTTATCATCAGGCAAGATTTTTGAGATGAGTTGTTGCGCTGCAGGGGTTGCTTGTAGAGGGAAAGTGATTGCGGTTTCTGGCCATATAAAGTGTGTAATAGGGGCGGAAAGCTTTGAAGGTTCTTGGCTGCTTTTGATTAGATTTGAAAAATGTTCCCAACGCTTGTCATTAAGCCATTTTTCTTTTTGTGCGATGTTGGGTTGAACAAGGCGCATCGCTGTAGATGTATTTTTTAAATTGTTTTCGTATCGTAATCGTTTGCTGCCATATAACCAACACGAAATGAAAGACAGGATGAGGCATAGCATAACAGCTTGTCCAAAACGTGTTTTTAAGTGGGGAATATAGGCCATAAAAGAAAACCATAAAAAGGTGAGTAAGCTTAAACCGAAGATACCAGCCCACGATAAATTTTGCGCCATGCTGAGTGTGTTCATCCAAGTATAACCAGATAAATTCCAAGGAAATCCTGTGAATAAAATACTTCTCAACCACTCGAAGAGCATCAAGGATAAAATGGTCGCGAGAACAAAGGGGGCTTTTTTAAAGTTTAAGATAAAAGGAAGTAGTCCGGCAAAACCTGTGTATAGGCCTAATAAAGCAGGGCCGACAAAAACGGATAAAGGAAGCACCCACCACCAAAGCTGAAAATCAACAAATAAAGCAAAATTAATCCAATAAAGGCTCACAATAAAAAAACCTGAGCCAAAAGACCAACCGCATAAAAAAGCTGATTTTTTTGTTTTTCGGCCTTCAAGTATCCAAATAAAAAGCGGTAATGTAATGAGGTATAACCAAGATATATAAGCTGGAGGCATGGTTAATGCATTGAGTGCTCCAAGGAAAAAAAGGCCTAAAAGCGCTTTACCCAAAGAGAGTTCTTTGCAAAATTTGTGCAAGCATAAAATTTTAGAATTTAATAAACACAGTTTTTTAATCATTTTTGCAAAGAAAAATTATTGAGGCTGGGAAGTGCGGGTAAGGTGGCGAATGCGCAGCCGGTTAATTCGACGCGGAGTGGAATCTAAAATTTCAAACTCCATACCACTTGTATGTTTGATAATTTCTCCCCGTGAAGGGACGTGACCTGCGATAGTATTGATAAGCCCACCTAATGTATCGTTGTCTTCTTTTTCTTCTGGAGTCCATTCATGGTGAAAACGCTCTTCAAAATCTTCAAGATTAAAGCGTGCATCGGCAAGGATTGTTCCATCTGGGCGTTCAATAACTTGAGGTTGAATATCAAGGGCATGTTCATCATCGATTTCACCAACAATGACTTCAATGAGATCGTTGATACTGATCAATCCGTCAATTCCGCCAAATTCATCAACGACAAGAGCAAGGTGGACTTTTGATTGTCTCATTTGGAGGAGGAGGTCTAAAACCCGCATAGCAGGGGACACGATTAAGACATTTCGGATAATGTCGCGGAGTTTAAAGTGATCCTTTTTACGGGCAAAGTTTGCAACGATATCTTTCATATGAACCGCGCCAACAATATTGTCGCTATCTGTATCATAAACAGGTAAACGGCTATGCGGTTTTTCAGTTAAAAGCTGAAAAAGCTCTTTTGGAGAAGTTTGAATATCAACGGCATTAATGTCAGCGCGCGGGATCATCACATCGATAACGGGTAAATCCCTTAGGTTCAAAACATTGGAAATAAGGGTACGTTCATGCTCATCAATAGAATCTTCTTCCGAAATTTCGGCTTCCTCAATCAACTCCTCAATTTCACGCCGAGCACTCGCATCATTTTTTTCACGAGAAAAAGGGAATAACTGCTTTAAAAGTCCTCTTGTGGCATTCTGTTTACGAGGATTTTTTTTAATGTTGGGTGTAGTCCCTGCTTGTTCGGAGGGGGGGAGATCTTCCATTGTGCTTAACTCATTCATTTGCCGTTTTGATGTCCTCTAAGTCTTTATAAGGGTCGTCATAACCAAGTTCATTCATAAGAGAACGTTCAAGGTTTTCCATGACGGTTGCCTCTTCTTCTTCAAGATGATCATACCCTAATAAATGTAAAATACCATGTATAATTAGGTGGCTGAAATGTGATTTAAATTTTTTATGTTGTTTCTGCGCCTCGTCCAAAACGGTTTCGTATGCAATAAAAATGTCTCCAAGTTGTAGAGGCAGTTCGGCTGGAAGTTTTTCATACGTTAAGAGACCCTCAGGGGCGGTCATGTCAATTTGGGGAAAAGACAAAACATTGGTCGTTTTGTTTTTGTTGCGGTATTCATGATTAAGGTGCTGAACCGTTTTATCATCTGTCATGATAATGTTGGCTTCGACTGTTTTTTGTTTAAATAGCTTTGGCCGTTCTGCGGCGACATAAGCTAGGGTCGCAATTTTTAGAACATGTTCTTCAAGTGATTTCATCTGTGAAAGCCAGCGATCATCTTCAACGATTGCACAAAAAGCTGTTTTTTTCATGTTAATCTTTCTTTTGCGCTTTTTTATCACCTTTATCGTAAGCTCTGACGATTTTACTTACTAAATGATGACGAACAACATCAGTATCATTAAATTTGATAAAGCCAATATCCCGAATACCTTTGAGAATGTGCATCGCATCAACAAGGCCTGATTGATCAGGGCGTGGTAGATCAATTTGAGAAGGGTCTCCAGTAATTGCCATACGACTATTTTCACCAATCCGTGTCAGGGCCATTTTCATTTGTGCTTTGGTTGTGTTTTGGGCTTCATCTAGAACAATAAAAGCGTTTGATAACGTTCGACCGCGCATAAAAGCAAGGGGCGCAACTTCGATTTGCCCTTTGGCAAGCATTTGTACAATGGTTTCAGCCGGGAGCATTTCATGTAGTGCATCATAAATAGGGCGTAAATAAGGGTCAACTTTTTCTTGCAAATCCCCAGGAAGAAAACCAAGGTTTTCGCCAGCTTCAACGGCGGGACGGCATAAAATCAAACGGTCAACATCGCCATTTTGTAGCATTTCAACAGCTTGTGCTACGGCAAGGTAGGTTTTACCGGTTCCGGCAGGGCCCAACCCAAAAGTTAAATCTTTTTCACGAAGTGCTTTTAAATATTTTGCCTGATTGGGGGAGCGTGCGGTGATATGTTTATTTTGTGTTTTAACTTTGAGATCGGGCTCTATAAAGGCGGCTTTTGCAAGATCTCGTGTCGCGGGGTCGAGAGAGCTATTGGCAATACGTATTGCCGCGTCAACTTCATCTGGCCCAACGGAGAGGTTTGTTCTTAAACGTTCCCAGAGTGAATCAAGCGCAGTTTGAGCTGCTTTTAATTCATCAAGGGTACCTGACATGACAATTTCATTGCCCTTTGTCGAGATATCAACACCTAACATGTCTTCAATTCGTGAAAGATGTGATCCATGCTCGCCGAATAAATAGGGAACAAGTGTATTATCGTCAAATTGAAGTCCAAGACGATGGACGGTATTTTTACTCAATCTTGTATGCCTCTCTTTTATCTTACCTTACCTGTTACTTCTACAGTGTATCAGGAAAGTTTGAATAAAAGTTAATTGATTTAAAAAAAGAAAACGCCAGCAGAATTAAAATTGCTGACGTTTTAAATAAGGTTTTAAAATATAAATTTTTATATTTTATTTTGCTTTGTTTTGTGTGGAAGATTTGGGGCGTTTTTTTTGTCCCGGTGCGTTTTAAAGGCATTTACACAATTTTTGGCAAGTTCACTACGAACAACTTCTTTCAATTCGAGGACTTTTGCATAAGGTTTATCACGGAAAAGCTCAAGAGCTTCGGCAAGGCCCGTTTTTTCTTTTGGGATATCAAGGTCGGTTTGGTGGACATCTCCCTCAACAGAGAACCATGAGTTTTCACCAGCACGCGTTAAAATCATTTCAAGCTGCGTTAGGGTTGTATTTTGAGCTTCATCAACCACAACAAATGAATCGGTTAATGTGCGCCCTCTGAGGAATGCCAATGGAACAGCTTCTATTTTACCTTGGCTCATAAGTTCTCGACGTTTTTCTTTGCCAATAATTTGGTCAAATTCATCATAAACGGGTTGCATGTAAGGTGCGATTTTATCTTCTTTTGTACCCGGTATGAAACCAAGTTTTTCGCCAGCCTCAACAGCAGGGCGTGCAATGATGATTTTTGAAATAATACCACGTTCATAGAGGTCAATGGCTTTAGCGACGGAAACATGTGTTTTCCCAGTACCTGCTTCACCATGCGCAACAATAAGTTTGGCAGAGTCATAAGCATTGTAAAGTTCTGATTGTTCATCATTACGAGGTTGGAACTTATAATCTTTTAAAACAATGGAGTGGCTCCCTTTATTAAAGTTTTGTGAAAGGCCATCGTCTTTTGATTTGTTTCTATTTTGTCGCTTGCCTTTGCGGGCTTGGGGGCGGTTATTGTTCGCCGCTTTTGAAGCTGCGGGGGCTTTTTCAACAAAATTTTCAGCAGCCGTTGTTATATAAGAGGCCGTAATCAAAGCACCTGCGCTTGCTTCATCAGCAATTTGTTCTAAAAAATTAAGAGCACTTGCCACGCCTTTTTCATCCCCTTGAAGGGAGATCGCGTCATGCTTGGGGTAAATTTCAACTGTTACGTCATAAAATTGTTTTAAGATTTGAGGCAGTTTGTGGTCATGGTCTCTAAAATAACCTCCAACCAAGTCGGCGTTTGTATATGTTTCTTGTTTTAGCTCTTTTGGGTTTCGTTTATTGTTGCGTGTCATGCTGCATCTCTTTCCTTGGTTGTCGTCTCGGTTGTAATGATCGAACCAGATAAGCCATTTGGATGCGCTTTTTCGATTTCGACATCAACGGTTTGTCCAAATAGACGTTCATTGGCAACAACATAAGTGGACTGCATATGAGGTGTTTTTCCAAGCAATTGCCCCTCTCGTGAGCCTTTACGGTCAAACAGGATTGGAACTGTTTGGCCAACCATCGTTTGATTAAATTCAATTTGTTGTTTGTTTAACAACGCTTGAAGCTCTTGAAGGCGTTCGGATTTAATTTTTTCAGGCACAATTCCACCCATTTTTGCGCCCGGTGTTCCTGGGCGGGGGCTGTATTTAAATGAATAACACATCGCATAATTAATATCCTCAACAAGGCGGAGAAGCTCTCTGTGGTCTTCATCCGTTTCACCGGGGAAGCCAACAATAAAATCGGAGCTCATCGCAAGATCAGGGCGGACGTCACGTAGGCGTTCAATAATACGACGATAATCGTCTGCTGTATGCTTACGGTTCATCGCTTTTAACATTTTGTCCGAACCGTGTTGAACAGGCAAATGAAGGAAAGGCATTAGCTTTTCCACATCTCCATGCGCTTGGATAAGGTCTTCATCCATATCACGAGGATGCGATGTTGTATAACGAATACGCTCCAGTCCATCCAATTCTGCCAGTTCACGGATGAGGCGACCAAGTCCCCATGTTCTCCCGTTTTTATCTTCACCATGGTAGGCGTTTACATTTTGCCCAAGCAACATGATTTCACGTGTCCCGTTATTAACAAGGGAACGAATTTCACCGAGAACCTGTTCAACGGGGCGAGAATATTCAGCACCACGCGTATAAGGAACGACACAAAATGTACAAAATTTGTCACAGCCTTCTTGTACGGAAACAAAGGCAGAGGGGCCTTGAGACAAGGTTTCTTCGGGCAGCGCATCAAACTTACTGTCAACGGCAAGGTCTGTATTAACGATGCGGGCTGAACCAAAAGCACCTGTTGCTTTGGCAACCATTTCAGGAAGTTCGTGAAAGGTTTGAGGGCCAAAAACCATATCGACATAGGGGGCTCTTTGAAGGATGAATTCACCTTCAGCTTGTGCAACACAACCTGCAACAGCGAGAACCATTTTTTCGCCTTTTTCTTCTTTAAGCGTTTTATGTTCTCTGAGGCGGCCAAGTTCGGAAAAAACTTTATCCGTTGCTTTCTCTCGGATGTGGCAAGTGTTTAAAATGACCATATCTGCATCTTCTGGCGTGTCTACAGGTTTGTAACCTAGTGGCGCAAGAACATCTGACATGCGATTGCTGTCATATACATTCATCTGGCAACCCCAGGTTTTGATGAAAAGTTTTTTCGACATCTTCTTCAGATCCTATTCTTCCCTTATTTTTGGATAAGTGTTTTAATCATATAAATAGGGGCTTTGTCCAGTTATTTTTATACATAAGAAAGAAAAATTTAATGAAGCGACACATTTTAATGTTAGGCCCATTACCCCGCCCACAAATGTTGGCTTTACAGGAAAAGTATCAAGTCCATCTTTTGTGGAAAGTTGAAGACCCCGAGCTACTCTTGCAGGAAGTCAAGGATGATGTTACCGCAGTGGTGGCAACAGCGTGGAATAAAGTTTCGGAAAAATTGATTAATGCTTTGGAAAAATTGGAAATTATCGCAAATTTTGGAGTTGGATTTGATAACATTGATATCGAAGCGGCCCGAATGCGGGGTATTCCTGTAACGAATACGCCTGACGTGTTAACAGACGATGTCGCCGATTTTGCAATGGGCTTAATTTTGGCTGTTAATAGGCGACTGGTTGAAGGGGATATTTATGCGCGCTCTGGGCGCTGGGCTGAAAATGGAATGTTACCATTAGGCCGTTCTTTAGGCGGTAAAACAATGGGGATTTTGGGGTTCGGTCGTATTGGTAGAGCCATTGCAGAACGAGCGCTACCATTTGGTCTTCGTATTATTTATTCAGGCCCTCATAAAAAAGAGAATGTTGTTTATGATTATTACGCAGACCTTGCGAGTATGGCGGCAGAGGCCGACTTTTTAATGGTCAGCTGTGTGAGCAATGAGCAAACATATCATCTAGTCGATAAGGCTGTTTTACAGGCATTGGGGGTAGAGGGTGTTGTGATTAATATTTCACGCGGCCACGTTATTGATGAAGCCTCTCTTGTTCAGGCTCTTGTCGAGGGGGACTTGCGAGGCGCAGGGCTGGATGTATTTGAAAAAGAGCCTTATATCCCCGAAGCATTACGGTCTATGGATAATGTTGTTTTGCAACCCCATCAAGCAAGTGCAACTGTTGAAACGCGTGAAGCGATGGGGCAGCTTGTTGTTGACAACTTAAATTGTTATTTCGATCATGCGGAGCTGCTTACCCCTGTTTTAAAGAGTAAAATATAAAAGCATAAATTAGGATGGCTATTAGCAAGCTTAAATCTCTTTTGGAAGGGAGCGTTTTGTCATTATGAAAGCGGTCGAGGGCAATGCCGGAGATTACCTGGGATAGGCGGACAAAAACGGCAACAAGTTCAACAGCCATGAGTTTTATGCCAAGCGTATATCCTGGTAAGGTTACGCAATACGTGAAAAATAATTTTAGACCGCGGCGATGCTCTATTTTTGAAGCATGAGTAAATTCCCGCGCTGATTTTGCAAGAGTTAAGGATAAAAAAACAATAAATAACGAGATCAATGCATAGCTGTATCCAGGATTGTAGGTTTGCATTGTTTTTGTGGATAAAAACAATGTACAGGCAAGCACGAGTGGAGTTGTGAAAATATACGCCCAATTGTTAATACCATTTTTTTCTTTGATTTTGGGGGCAAAATATAAGAGCAAAAGGCTTGTTAATCCAACAATGTAAACAGCGAGTTCTAAAGGCGTATCAAAGGTTAGGCTAGGTGTGTTTTCAAAGTTTAACCACGATGAAAGCCCAAATGCAATAATGGGAATAAAAATAAGGGAAGAAAATAAACTGGCGTTAATAATCGTCATATTTTGGTGATTGTGGTGATAATTCTGACGGGCGATTAAAAAGGCGGCGGCTTCGAATAATAAAACTAGAAGAAACCGTGCATCTGTAAAAATTTCGATGATTGCGATATCTGTATCACTTTGTAAAAAATAACCAGAAAGTAAACCTGCACAGCAGCCTCCAGCAGCACTATAGGCAGAAAAAATGTTACGGATATCTTTATTTGTACCGAGGCTGTGAAAGATACTTACAGCTGCGAGTGTACCAACTTGAATAAGAAAAAAACTAAGGATAAACATTGTTTTTATGTGCTTTATGTTTGGGAGTATAAGTTGTGTTATCTAAAACTAAAAGAAACCATCGCACAACAATTTTTTGCGGTTTTGGGTGTCTCTATCGTCAAAACTAATCTGTTGTATTAACAGAATAGTTTAACTTGATTTTTGCCGTGAAATAAATTACGACTGTACATAATATCAATGAAGTGAGGTTTATTTTAAAATGTTTTTGCGTATATTAGCACTGGCATTATTACTGTCCATTCCTACACCAAAAATGACTGTAGCAAGTGAGATAGGTGATCATTCAAGCAAAGCCATTTGTTATTCAGATGCTGAGGTTGAAGCAGAACAGGCTATCCGAATCCATTCAGAATTAATGGTAATTGGTTTAACGTGCCAACGTATTTCTCAAAAACAAAATTTGTATCAAAAATATCGTGTTTTCACAAAAAAACATGCCAATTTATTATCGCATTATGAACAAGATATGATTGGTTATTATCAGCGTCAAGGAGCGGCAAGCCCGGATCGCAAATTGCATACGTTACGAACTTCTTTAGCCAATAGTATTTCGGAGCATGCTGTGCGTATGAATACAGTAAGTTTTTGCAAAAACTTTTCTCAACGCATCGATATTGCTCTTGGTATGGATGAAGATAAATTCAGAACGTGGGCTCAAAAAGTTTGGCCCGAACAACCGCCGACGCAACCAATTTGTAACGCGCTTTAAAATTCATTAAATAAATGCTGTAAAGGAAGACAACATGTTGTCACGCAATATCATTATTTTATTCATGGTTATGTTATTGTCACCTTTATCTGTTCACGCTGAAATGTTTGCACCTGAGGTTAAAACCGTTTCAGGTATAGAAAAACTTGAGCAAAAAAAGACGATTGATGCGCCAACTGAAATTATGACTGTTGTTGTGCCACAAAAAATAGTGCCGATTGTCATCGGTAATGAGAAAACCACAGAACAAACATTTGACGATAAAGTGAATGAATATTTTAAGCCGATTTCTGACACGTCATTAGAAATTGTTTTTTATTCAATTACGGTTGGCAATCAGACAATCCCTTTAATCCTTGTTTGGTTGGTTTTTGCCTCAATATTTTTTACATTTTATATGCGCTTCGTGAACGTTGCTTTATTTAAACATGGTATCGATTTGGTACGCGGAAAATTTGATAAAACCGATGGTAATAACGCAGGGCAAATTAATCGTTTCCAAGCTTTAACAACCTCGCTTTCTGGCACCGTTGGTCTTGGTAATATTGCAGGCGTTGCAGTGGCGATCTCTGTGGGAGGCCCAGGCGCGATGTTCTGGATGATGTTGATGGGTTTCTTTGGTATGTCTGCAAAATTTGTAGAATGTTCACTGGGGGTGAAATACCGTCATCAGACTGAAGATGGACGGATGTTTGGTGGCCCAATGTTTTACCTTAGAGATGGTTTTAAAGAATTTGGTTCCAAAATGGGTTTGTTTGGGAAGCTTATGGGGGGCTTTTTTGCATTGTGTTGTATCGGTGGTTCTCTGGGGGGCGGCAATATGTTTCAAGCCAATCAAGCCTACGGGCAGTTAGTTAATATCACCGGTGGCGATGCAAGTTTTTGGGCTGATAAAGGCTGGCTTTTTGGTGTGATTTTATCTGCGCTTGTGGGCGGTGTTATTATTGGTGGAATTAAAACAATAGCAAACGTTGCATCCAAAATTGTACCTTTTATGGCAGCGATTTATCTCATTGCAGGCTTGGTGTTGTTAATTATGAATTCAGCGGAGGTCCCGGCAGCTTTTGGGGCTATATTTAAGGGCGCTTTTGGTATTGATGCCGTTGCCGGAGGTTTCCTCGGAGCGGTTATTCAAGGCGTGCGCCGTGCTGCATTTTCAAATGAAGCCGGAATTGGTTCCGCAGCTATTGCGCATGCCGCGGCAAAAACAGATAACGCTGTGAGCCAAGGGCTTGTAGCAATGCTTGGACCTTTTATTGATACGGTTATTATTTGTACGATGACGGCATTAGTGATTGTCGTGAGTGGGGTCTACGTAGAAGGAGGAGGTATGGAGGGTGTTGAACTGACATCTCGTGCTTTTGAGAGCGCTTTTAGTTGGTTTCCTTATGTTTTAACGCTTGCTGTAATCCTTTTCGCCTTTTCTACGATGATTGCATGGTCTTATTATGGCGTGAAGGCTTTCACATATCTTTTTGGTGAAAGTGTTAAAAGTGAAATGTCATTTAAAATACTTTTTTGTTTATTTGTTATCGTTGGCGCATCGGCGAAATTGGGCAATGTTATTAACTTTACGGATGCCATGATTTTTGCCATGGCTGTTCCAAATATTGTTGGTTTATACCTTTTGGCACCGGGGCTAAAACGAGATCTTTTGGCTTATTGCAAACAAATCAAAGCAGCCTGATTGTTTTAATTACGCTACAAAGCTAACTTTCGTTTAAATATTTATCTATTATTAATCGGGTATTAAGGAAAATAGGGCAGAATAGATTATTGTGAGCATTGAGGGATGCATTTGTAATAAAAAGACTGCTTTGAGGGGTGATGATTAATGCTGAAATACGTGGCGATGTTTTTCTTGGTCTTAACAATGGGTTTAGTAACACCTAGTTTAGCAAAAACATCATGGGCTCAGAAGGCTGAAGAAGCAACAGGGCCGCTAATTGAGTATTTTGAAATGCATCCATTAGTTCTTCCTTTATTAAATGAAAGAGGTCTCGCGCAGCAAGTAAGTTTGGTTATCTCTTTGGAAATGAATGATGGCCATTTAGCAACAGAGCTTTCTTTATATGAACCCCGTTTAGCCGATGCCTACATTCAAGACTTGTATGGTGTCCTCGGTGCTGGATACGGTATGATTAATGGAAATATTTTAGATGTTAGGGTTTTAAAACAGCGCCTAACAGCAATTACACAAGAGGTTTTGGGACCGGAACTTGTAAATGATGTGTTGCTTCAAGTTGTGCAACAAAGGCCTTTGTAAAGGCATTCGGTGGCAAGTTTTACGGAACCCCTATTTAAGGCGGCATGTTTAGGCATGCCGCTTTTATATGTTTTGATATGTGTTTAACCAGACCTCAGATATTTGATAGCGTTATCTCGCTCAAAAAGGTAGAGCAACGTTCGTAAAGCTTCTCCCCGTTCTGATTTTAGTTCGGGGTCTTTCTCGATAATGAATTTGGCATCATCACGTGCTGTTTTTAAAAGCCCGCCATGTACTGTCATATCGGCAAGCCTAAAATCTTCAGTTCCGCTTTGCCGTGTCCCGAGAATTTCACCTGCGCCACGAAGCTTTAAATCTTCCTCTGCAATAATAAAACCATCTTCGGTATCCCGAATAGTTCTCAGGCGTTTTTGAGCAGTTTCCCCAAGGTTACGGGCATAAAGTAATATACAGGTTGATTTATCTGCACCACGCCCGACACGTCCACGGAGCTGGTGAAGCTGTGATAAACCAAAACGCTCTGCATGTTCGATGACGATGACAGTTGCCTCGGGTACGTCAACACCAACTTCAATGACCGTTGTTGCCACGAGAACATCTAATTCTCCCGCAGAAAAAGCAGTCATAACGGAATCTTTTTCATCTGATTTTAAACGGCCATGCACTAAACCAACACGGTTTCCTAATTGCTCTTTTAAAAGCAAAAATCGTTCTTCAGCCGCGGCAAGGTCAAGTTTTTCACTTTCTTCAACTAAAGGGCAAACCCAATATATTCGAGTGCCTGTTGTGATTTTACGTTTTAACCCTGCGATGATTTCATCAATCCGTTCTTGAGATACCATCAGAGTGTCGATTGGTTGCCGCCCAGCAGGCTTTTCATCAAGCCTGCTGACATCCATGTCCCCATAGGCTGTTAGGGTCAAGGTGCGTGGAATTGGTGTTGCTGTCATCACGAGAACATCAGTGCCATTTCCTTTTTCGGAAAGTTGTAAACGCTGGTGAACGCCAAAACGATGTTGCTCATCAATTACGGCAAGGCCAAGGTCATAAAAGATAACATCCTTTTGAAAAATAGCATGTGTTCCAATAATAATATTGGCACGGCCGTCTTGGATTTTTTCCAATAACTCTTCACGTTTTTTTCCTTTATCTTTCCCCGTTAAAGTAACAACCTCTAGACCGAGTTCATGAGCAAGGGGTACAATGTTTTGGGAGTGTTGTTGGGCAAGAATACTTGTTGGCGCCATTATTGCGGCCTGAGCTCCGCTTCCAATTGCATTTAACATGGCAAAAAAGGCCACAATTGTTTTACCACTGCCGACATCTCCTTGCAGGAGGCGTAACATTCTACTTTTGTCCCGCATATCTGTGCTGATTTCCTCAAGAGACCGGTGTTGCGCAGCTGTTAGCCTAAAAGGCAAGGCTTTATGAGCTTTTTGTATGATTTCGGAAGAGGGAATATAAGCGCGGCCATTAATTTTTCGATTATGGAGGCGGACGAGAAATAAAGCGAGTTGATTAGCAAGCAGTTCATCATAAGCCAGACGATTACGCGCGGGGGTCGTTGGGGCTAACTCTGTCTCCTCTTCTGGATTATGCGCTTGGATAAGGGCGCCTTGCCAATCAGCCCATTTTTCACGTTTGAGCATTTCTGGGTCTACCCATTCCTTCAATGCGGGTGCTTGAGGAATTGCGGCACGGACAGCCTTTAGTAGAGGCTTATGGTTTAAACCGGCAGTTAAGGGGTAGGTGGGATCAACACGCTCAACAAGAGGACGTTCATCTTCGGTCACGATTGTATCAGGGTGTGACATTTGAGGGATGCCTTGGAAATATTCGACACGACCGCTTACAACTCTCTTTTCACCAATTGGAAGCTGCTGTTCAAGATATTTAACGCGGGGGTGAAAAAAAACAAGCTCAAGATAACCTGTTTCATCTAGACATTTTACACGGTAGGGCAGTCGTTTGTTCGGGGACGGGATATGTTCGCTAACCGTAACGGTTAAGGTTACGATCCGACCTGGTGGTATATCCTTAATATCGGGGCTAAAACGGCGGTCAATGAGGCCTGTGGGTAAATGCCACAAGAGGTCCACAATTTTTGCGCCACACAAATTTTCGTATAACCGTACAGACCTTGGACCCACGCCAGGAAGCGTTTGGATAGAGGTAAAAATACGATCAAGAATAAAGGGGCGCAAATTGATTTCCTTATCTTTGATTATCTTGAATATATTGACGATTAATTTTTAAAGCGAACTTACTGAGTCCAATTAAAATAACACCCATAAAGATTAAGGTTACCGGCCAGCCCACACTGTTCGCAAAATGCTCCCCTGTGAAATAGCCAATATAAAAAAGAATTGAAATGGTGCTGACAAAAAGCAAGACACGGCTTTTGATAACCGTACTGACATAAACAAGAAAACAGCTTAGGCCAAGGTATAAAATTTCAAAAACACTGCCTTCTAGTATATCAAAGCTACCGCATAATAAACTGATAGAGCCGATAAAATACCAGAGAGGTGTAATGTTATTATGGGGCGTTTTATCAATACCAAAACAGATTGCAAGCAAAGATACACCTGCGCTGATGGCAATAAAATTGTCATCAAAGTTAAATAAGTCCGCAAGAACGGTATAAAAAATGCTCCCAAATACCAGCATTGTGAAAATTAGAACAGACTGTCTATATTTATAAAAAGTCAAAGATTGCTGTAAAAGCATAATAAAACACATAAATAAAAGAGCATGACTTTCATCCCCCCCTGTCGAGTAAGCCTCAAGAGTGACAAGAATACCAACAGGTTGAAGGAGGGAGGACATTAATAATAATGGCGTGATAGCTTTGTGAAATTTAACATCTGTTAAAGTCACTAATGCGAGAAGGTATGTAATAAAACCAGAACCTAATGAAACCGTAATACGGGATGCATTATTCATTTCTTCCCAAAACATCGCGATATAAACACCGATGCCTGCAAAAACAAGGATACCACCGATATAACCAAGAATGGAGGAAAGAACAGATTCTTTTTTTGCATTGCCAGCATCAGAGGATGAAAGGTAATTGGTGATCTCTTCAAGCTTTAATTTGTGCCGAAGCATAATTTCAGAAATTTCTTGTAGTGCATCTGTTTTTGTTGACATGATGTTAGCCCTTATTCTGAAATTGCTTTATTTTGAACAACCCAACCAATAAAATTTTGTTGGTTGTAGTAAGTATTACTTGGGGGTGAAATTAAAAATTTACGGCTATTTTTTTCAAGTGTAATTTTATTTCTGTTTTGATGCCCACCAAAAAGGCCCGTAATAATGCCTCGGTTATAATATGAGCTATTTGTATATTCGTAACCATCAGGTGCCATGCGTTTTTTTGTAAATCGGAGGTTTGTGGTTTCTTTAATTAAAAAAGTTTCTGTTTCCTTATTTTTTAATTTATCCAGACTTGAGGGTTTATCAAAAAAGACTTCTTCAACTCTATTTGTTGTGGGATTATATTGATAAAGAGTGTTGGAATAATAATAGTGATCTTTGATATTTGTTGCTTTGGCATAAAGCTTGCCATCTTTAATTTCAAAGTGCAGTGAGTAATTAGTAGTATTATTTTGGCTGGGTGTATTCGCGCTGTAGAAAAAAACATACTTAGGCGGATCGATAATTGCCTTGTTAACCTGAGAAACAATGATAAAAGTGAGCATCAAAATAGCGGGCAAAAGAATTCCCATGGTTAAAACGAAATTTTCCTTGAACATTTTCGATAAATTCATACCCTTAACCTCCATAATATATAGATAGGATTCACTATGCCTGAAGAGTTACAAGAGGACAAGATTACAATTGACCGTAAACGATTGATTTTCAGAAGTTGGCATAGAGGCACGCGTGAAATTGATATTTTGCTTGGACGATTCGCCGATGAGCATATCCCAAGCTTTGATGCAAACCATGTTCGCCAATATGAACGTCTTTTAAAAAATAGTGATCCCGATCTTTATAACTGGATGACGGAGAAAGAACCTGTCCCGCCATCAGAAAATACAGATGTTATGAAACTGCTTCTTAACTTTTTGAAATAACAAACAAGAAAGCTTTTAGTAAAAATTATGACTGAAAAATTCCGCTATATAATAATTGTGATGATGACTTTAAGTGTTATATCTCGTGCAAACGCGCAGGGGATTACCTTCGATTTTTCCGATGACCCTGAACCTGCTGTCCTGCAAGATAAAATACAAACAATTAATGTAAATGGTGAAATACGACAGTATATTTGGGCGCCACCATTAGGTTTAGAAGGCCCCTTCCCAACAATTTTTATGTTGCACGGTAGTGTAAGCTCCGCAGATAGCATTCAAAAAAACCTTTACTTGGAAGAATTTGCACACCCACAAGGTGTTGCGGTTGCCTATCCCATTTCAAGAGCCAGTGGTTGGGTTGATGGGCGCGGGGGGCTGCCTAGCCGAACCTTAAAAAATGGAGAGCTTAGACCGGTTGAAAATGATATGGCTTTTTTTGATGCTTTATTTAAAAAATTAACAGAAGAAAAAAAATTAGATCCCGATAATATCTTTTTTTCAGGAATTTCAACCGGTGGTATTATGGCGATGCGTATTTTATGCCAACGTTCGGAAATGTTGAATTCAGTGGGGACATTGCTTGCTAATATTCCAATGAAAGTTTCCAAACAGTGTAATTTTAATCCTGGAATTTCGATGTTTATGGCCAATGGTACCGTGGACAGAGTTATGCCCTATGGCGGAGGTGCAATCATGGGCGACCCCCGTAAGGGAGAATTAATGTCTGTTCGAAATGCAACTATTTTTTTCTTACATAAAAATAAATGCAAAGTCTATGTCGCACCAGAAAAACTACAGGGGCCAAAGTCGATTAAAAAAGCCGTCTATGATGATTGTGAATATGGGTCTGAAATTGTGAACTATCGCCTTCGAGGTTGGGGGCATTCGGTGCCAGGCTACATTGAAAATAAATATTTAGAGGCACACATTAGAGCACAGCGAGATCCGACAAAGAAAAAGAAAGCCGATATGGTTGAATATTTGGTGAATTTTTTTGCATCTCATATCAAGGTTAAGGGTGCGGAAAAAAACGAACCCAAACCCGAGAAAAAATCGACATCAAAACGTAAATAGAGAAGTGATAAGTTCGTACATAAGATCAAAAATATAGTGTGTGAATAATAACATCAAGCTAAGCCAAACAAGGGTAATGATGTACCCTGATTTTTTTAGCGTGCTAGGCTGTGGGATTGTTTGATGTTTGGATATATAGAGAAGAAGAAAAGCTTTATGTGTCAAAAACATAGCGATGCCAAAAACATCTGCGATAATAAATATTCCAATGACGGTGAAAAGAATCCCCGAAGCCGTCCAAAATATAGCAGACTCATCAAGCCAAAAAAGAAGTGATGAAAAAGCGACCCAGCCAAGGACAGCATTTGAGAGTGATTGAATTAATTTAACTTGTAGGATCATACGCTTGGCAATGCTAAGGGGGTCGGCCCCTCTTTTTTTTAGTTTTTGAAGCTTTTTTTGTCGCTGCTTATTTAATTCCATTACCATGAGGGCATTATAACATAGTAAATTAACGCTGTGTGGCTTTTAAAGCTTGTCGGTCTGAAAAAAGATATGCTAAAAATTGGATGCTCATAAAAAAGTTTGGATTACAACATGCAGAATGTCGCCAATCAAAATGTTGAAAAGCTACGTTATACCCTTCACGGCATGCCTGCGGGCTGTGATGCTTATCATTTAGGGCATTTAATACGCCAATTACAAAAAAATGAGAATAAACATTTTTGGCTTCATGTGGCTTTAGATGATTTGCGGATGGAGCAAATTGCAGAGTATGTACAATTTTTTGACCCAGATATTGAGGTCGTTCGGTTTCCTGCCTGGGACTGTCTTCCTTATGACCGTGTGTCTCCAAATGGTGATGTACTGGGCGAACGTGTTGAAGCCTTAACTAAAATGATGACCCAATGTGATGCTAAAAACCCACGTTTAATTGTGACGACGGTTAATGCTGTTTTACAACGGATCCCTCCTCGGGACGTTTTTGAAAATACGTGTTTTGTTGCGGAACGAAAAGGTACTGTTGACCTTTCTGCCTTACAGGCTTTTTTGGGGTGTAATGGTTATACACGTACCGATACGGTGCGTGAACCGGGCGAATATGCTATTCGAGGATGTTTGATCGATTTATTTCCGCCCGGTGAAGAAGAACCTGTCCGTATTGACTTGTTTGGTGATGAGGTTGAAACTATTCGGTGTTTTGATCCGATGACACAACGGACAACGGGAGAGCGAACGGATGTTGTTTTGCGGGCGGTTTCTGAATTATTTTTAACGCCAGAAACAATTACACGCTTTAAAGCAAAATATAGAACATTATTTGGCGCGGTGATTAAAAATGACCCTTTATACGATGCGGTTAAAGAGGGGCGTAAACACGCAGGTGTCGAACATTGGTTGCCCTTATTTTTTGAGAAAATGGAAACATTATTTGATTATTTGCCCGATGTCTCACTCAGTTTTGATGACCAAGTAGAACTCGCGCGTGATGAACGTTTAAAACAAGTTGATGATTTTTATCATGCCCGCCTTGAAATGCAGGAAGTCGAAAAAAAACTGAGTGCGTCTGTTTATAACCCCATCCCGATTAATCGTCTTTTTTTGGATGTAAAAGAATGGCATAGCAGTTTAGTTGAACGGGATGTCATTGATTTATCTTCTTTTGCCGCGACAGAGGGGCAAAAAGATATGATGGGGCGTTTAGGGCGTGATTTTGGTGATATTCGGGCTCAGCAAGGGCGTGATGTTATGCCTGCAGTGCAGGCTCATATCGATAATTTGTTTGCCCAAAAAAAACGTGTTGTGATCTCGGCGTACAGTAAAGGTGCCTGTGACCGCCTTAAAATAATGTTGGCGGAACAAGGGGTTCGTAATTCCGAAGTTTCTGGAAGCTGGAAAACAGTGGAAGGGTTACCAAAGCGAACTGTTGGTCTTGTTGTTTTAAATCTTGAAAAAGGTTTTGAAACACCTGATCTTGCCGTGATTACGGAGCAAGATATTCTGGGGGATCGTCTTGTTCGACCTCAAACTAAAAAACGAAAGTCAGATAATTTTTTAACAGATCTTGGTGCTCTAACCGAAGGTGATTATGTTGTCCATGAAGAACATGGGATTGGTCAATTTGAAACACTTGAAAGTGTTACGGTCAATAATGTACCTCATGATTGTTTGAAAATTATTTATTCTGGTGGTGATCGTCTTTTTGTACCCGTAGAAAATATCGAAGTTTTATCGCGTTATGGTTCTGAAGATGCCGGTGGTGTCATGGATAAACTTGGTGGTGCGGGGTGGCAAGCCCGTAAAGCTAAGGTTAAAAAAGATCTGATGGCAATGGCCGAAGAATTATTAAAAATTGCCGCGGCACGTATTCTACAAACCACAGAAAAGGTCTTCCCGCCCCAAGGTGGCTATGAACAATTTTGTGCAGGATTCCCTTATATTGAAACCGAAGACCAACTTCGCGCGATTGAAGATGTTGTCGAAGATTTCGCTAAGGGTATGGCTATGGATCGTTTGGTCTGTGGAGATGTCGGGTTTGGCAAAACGGAAATTGCACTTCGGGCGGCTTTTGTTATGGCGATGGCGGGTTATCAAGTTGCCATTGTCGCGCCAACAACCTTATTAGCGCGTCAACATTATCAAAATTTTATCCAAAGATTTAAAGACTTTCCTCTAAGGATCCAACAGCTGTCACGTTTAGTTTCTCCGACAGAAGCAAAACGGGTTAAAGATGAACTGGTTGATGGTAGTGTTAATATTGTTGTCGGCACACATGCTTTGCTTGCTGAAAAAGTAAATTTTGATAACCTTGGTTTGTTGATTGTTGATGAAGAACAACGATTTGGCGTGAAGCAAAAAGAACGTCTGAAAAAACTCCAGAAAAATATTCATGTTCTGACCTTAACGGCAACACCAATACCACGAACATTACAAATGTCACTGACGGGTGTTAAAGATCTTAGCTTAATGGCAACACCTCCTGTTGATCGCTTAGCGGTGAGAACATTTATCCTTCCCTTTGATCCCGTTGTTGTTCGTGAAGCATTAATGCGTGAACATTATCGTGGCGGACAGTCTTTTTATGTTTGTCCTCGTATTTCAGATATCGCAGAAATTGAAACAAATTTACGGGGGCTAGTTCCTGAATTAAAAGTAATTGTTGCTCATGGACAGATGACCGCAACGGCGTTAGAAGAACGCATTTCAGCTTTTTATGAAGGGCAGTATGATGTCTTGTTAGCGACAAATATTATTGAGGCAGGAATTGATATTCCTAATGTGAATACGATTATTCTTCATCGATCTGAAATGTTTGGCCTTGCGCAGTTGTATCAACTTCGCGGGCGTATTGGACGCTCAAAAGTTAGGGGCTATGCTTATATGACGTATAACCCAGAGAAAAAATTGACAAAAACAGCAACAAAACGTTTAGAGGTTTTGGAACAACTTAATACGCTGGGTGCTGGCTTTCAATTGGCTAGTCACGATATGGAAATCCGTGGCGGAGGAAATTTATTAGGGGAAGAACAATCAGGGCATATCAAAGAAATTGGCGTTGAATTATATCAACAAATGTTAGAGGAGGCCGTTGCTGCTGCCCGCGAAGGGACGTCACTTGAAGAGCTTGAAGACAATTGGGTACCACAAATTGATCTAGGAACGCCAGTGCTTATCCCAGGTAGTTTTGTGGAAGATCTAAATGTACGTCTTGCGCTTTATCGACGTATTTCCGAGCTTGCAACGGTGGAGGATATCAACTCATTTGCCGCAGAGCTTGTTGACCGTTTTGGTGAAATGCCAGATGAAGTCCAAAATTTATTGGATATTGTAACAATTAAACAATTGTGTCGGCATGCAGGTGTTGAAAAATTTGATGCGGGGCCAAAAGGAGCTGTCGTCACCTTTAGGAATGATCAGTGTGATTATGTTGATAGACTTATCCCATATATTTCTGAAAATGTTGGAACGGTAAAATTACGTCCGAATGATCAAAAGCTGGTCTTTAGACGCCCGTGGAGTGACACAGCATTCCGTGTCGCAGGAGCACGTAATGTTCTCAAAGAACTTGTTAATTTATCCAAGACAACGCAGCTATAAGACGCATAAATAACTTTGGTCGTTTCAAAAAGGTTAAATATCAGCGCTGGTTATAACGAAACTGTATTTGTTTTTTTAATTTTTTCATGACACTATTATAATAACTTAAGATTAGGAGATGTTAATGAGCAGCCAAGAATATGCCTTATCCCGTGTAAAAGATGCTTTAGCGACAACTAAAGGTGATGTCTCCGAAGCACAGCGTATGTTAATTCATTGGCTGGAAAAGGATAAAAGCCTTTTGGTTGGCCTTGTTGGCCCCCATTTAAAAAGCATTGTACTGCACGCGGTTACTCATATAGATAAATTGGAACATGCCACGAATACCAAGCGCCCGACACAGATGAAAGTTGAAGAAGATAAGGAAGGCTTGGGTATGTCGCTTTTAGAGAATGTTGCAAAATTGAATGAAGAAACATTTGGTCGTTTAAGTGAACAGTCTGGCAAACCTACAAAAGCCTCAAAAGAACATGTCAAAGCGATCATGCAAATTGCCAAAAAAGTCACAGACAAATAATAAATTTTTAGTCTTTTAACTTCTTTGTTTTACAGCTTATACCTATTTTAATTTATTTTTCGTAATATATCCTCAGTGATTTATAATGGGGTGTATGAGAAAAATTATGGCACAAAAAGGTATTAAAAAAGGGGTTTTAAAAACAATTTTTGCATCAACTTTGTTGAGCATTGTCAGCCATCAAACAATGGCGTCACCTTCTGTCACGGTTGCTTATGATAATTGGCTTCAATCACAAACAGAAACCCAAAATATTGTTTATCCAAGCCAACCTGAAAACACGGCCTATCGAGATCAAGTTTCAGTGGCCTATGATAGTGGCAAGGCAGAGCTTCTTCCCGCTATCCTTGAACAGTTAAGCCCAGTGGATTCAGAGAAAATTGATATCATGCTTTTTTATGCCCTAAAGCACGGTGATTTTACGACGATTGAAAAATTGATATCAAAAGTTGAACAAGACCCAGAACAGCTTTTAAACCTCGCTGAGCATGCAGAAACACTTGAAAGATATGATATGCTTCTTGATACGTTAAAGCGTATCGAGACGGATAAAACGTTGGCAGTGGGGCATCTCTTAGGTAATTCAGGTTACATCGGTAACCTTGACGTTGCAGAATATGTTATCGATAATTTTGCGTATTCGGATAATGATTTGGCGCAAGCTTTGCAAGATGCAGAAGTTTCTGGCCATAACCGTTATATGTTACGTGTTTTAAAAAAAGCTGAAGCCAACCCAGAAAATGACCTTGGCCATCTTTTGGAAAATTTAAGTTATAAAGGTGAAGAAACCCTGGGTAAATTAATTGTACAAAAATTTGGCTATCAAGCCGAAGATTTATCCTCTGCGGTGAATAATGCGGTTTTGGCAGGGCATGTTAAGTATGCAACAGTCCTGCTAAGTTATGCAAAAACCGACCCGAGCAATGATATGGGGTTCGTTCTCGAGAATGCATCTCAACAAAGTGCAGATAAAATTGCAAAGTTAATTGTGAAAAAATTTGGGTATCAATCAAGCGAATTTAAAAAGGCCGTATCTAACGCGATGAATAGCCGAGACGTAACCTTTGTTGAAACCTTATTACGCGAAGCTAAAGAAAATAAAGCGATTAATTTGGGTGATGTTTTAGAGCAAGCGGCAACGCGAGGTCATGTAAAAATAGCGCGTACTCTGGTCGACAAATTCGCCTATACACCAGAGAATTTAAAAACATCATTATTAAATGCGTCGGATAATAATCATTACAAGTTTATGTATACGATACTTAAACGTGCTGAAGAAAATAAAATGCTAGATATGAGTGATATTTTGTTAACAACATCTGAGACAGGGGACTATCAAACGGCAGTATTATTGGTTGAAAAATTTAAAGTATCACAAGATTCTGTTTTAAAATCACTTCAATCGGCTTATATGCGCCATCATAAACAATATGTAACCCGGATCAAAAGTGCGGCTCATAAACATTTGTCAGCGCAGTCTACGCAAGCCTCCTTAGCTAAAAAAATACCTTCTTTAAAAGTAGGGTGATTATACGTCCCTTGCTTGTTGCAGGTTTGAAATCATGTTAGATTATCTTTGATTTTAAAGTTGGAGGTAATCGATGCAACAGCAGGCTGAATGTGTAACTGAAACTCAGATTCAAAACGCACGTCTTGAAAAACGCGAATGTTTTTTGTCTCGCTTTTTTGATTTATCAAAAATTGAAATTATTGCCTTGGTCGCGGATGCTTCTTTTCGCCGTTATTACCGTATTATAGGTGCAGATAAAGCCTATCTTTTGATGGAAGACCCAACGGATCGCCCTCCTGTTCCACCTTTGGTAATGGTTGAACCCTTTATAAAAATTTCTAAACATTTAGGTGGCCTTGGCTTGTCATCGCCTTGTGTATATGAACAAAATATTGAAGATGGTTTATTGTTAATTGAAGATTGGGGCGACAATACCTATACCAACCTTTTGGCAACATCGGGGGATGAACGTAAGTTATACGAACTTGCAACGGATGTTTTAATTCATTTACACCAACAGGAAGGTAAGTTAGATATTGAACTTCCAACCTATTCAGAATCTGCAATGCTTGATGAGGCTATGTTGTTGATGGATTGGTATGTGCCTGAAACGTCGTCGGTGGAAATTACAACCCCATTTCGCACGGAATATCAAGAAATTTGGAAAACACTCTTTAAAACGTTACCTGTCGATCAAACAACAATGGTATTACGCGATTATCATGTTGATAATTTAATTTATTTACCCAACCGACAAGGGGTGAAAGCCTGTGGCCTTCTTGACTTCCAAGATGCTCTGGTGGGGCACTATAGTTATGATTTAATGTCATTGTTGGAGGATGCACGACGAGAAGTTCCTCTTGAATTACAAAAGCAACTTCTTGAGCGCTATTTTAAAGGCATGGGCAATGATCTAGATCAAGAGCGCTTCTTATCGTCCTATCGTATACTTGCAGCTCAGCGGCATGCCAAAGTCGTTGGTATTTTTGTGCGTTTATGCAAACGTGATGGTAAAAATAAATATTTACAGTTTTTACCTCATGTTCAGAATTTACTTGTTAAATCGATGCAAACGCCAATAATGAAACCCTTAAATAATTTTTTTGAACAGAATAATATCGACCTAACAAAAACCGTAAACATTTAACGTTAATAAAGAGAGTAATGATGAGTATTATTTCAAATCGTGTAAAAAATATTAAACCATCCCCAACCCTGTCTCTTGCAGCCAAATCACAGGAACTAAAGGCACAAGGCAAAGATATTATTAGTCTGAGTGTTGGTGAACCGGATTTTAATACGCCTGAACCAATTTGTGCCGCGGCTAAGCAGGCCATGGATGACGGAAAAACACGTTACACCGCGGTTCCAGGGACGCCAGAGCTTCGTCAGGCTGTGTGTGATAAGTTTAAGCGTGATAATGGTTTGGATTTTAGCCCAGATCAAATTGTTGTTTCAACAGGCGGAAAACAAGTCTTATATAACGCTTTTATGGCGACATTGAATGCTGGTGATGAAGTGGTTATTCCAGCACCATATTGGGTGTCTTATCCGGATATGGTTGAACTTGCCGAAGGTAAATCAATCATCGTTGAATGCCCTGCAGAAAATAATTTTAAATTAAAAGCAGCGGATTTAGAGGCTGCAATTACAGACAAAACAAAATGGGTTATTTTAAATTCTCCGAGCAACCCGACAGGTGCTGCATACAGTTTTGATGAAATGAAAGCCTTAACAGATGTCATTTTAAAATATCCTCATGTTTATGTGATGGCCGATGATATTTATGAACACCTCGTTTATGAGGGGTTTGAATTTGTAACTCCTGCACAAGTTGAACCGAAATTAAAAGACCGTGTCTTGACGATTAATGGTGTTTCTAAAGCGTATGCGATGACAGGATGGCGGATTGGTTATGCGGCAGGCCCCGTTGAAATTATTAAAGCCATTTCAAAAATTCAAAGTCAAAGCACATCTAATGCAAGTTCAATAAGCCAAGCCGCGGCGTTGGAAGCATTAAACGGAGATCAATCATTTTTGCAAGAGTGGCGTGATATTTTTCAAGAGCGCCGTGATCTTGTCTTGTCACGATTAGAAGAAATTGATGGCGTTAAATGTGTAAAGCCAGAGGGTGCATTTTATGTGTTTGCCTCATGTGAAGGGGTTATTGGTAAGAGAACCCCCTCGGGAATGACGCTTGAAACAGATGAAGATTTTGCAAAATACCTTTTGGCAGAAAAAAATGTATCTGTTGTACACGGTTCTGCTTTTGGTCTAGCACCTTTTTTTAGAATTTCGTACGCGTTGTCGAATGATGATTTGATGAAAGCATGTGACCGTATTAAAGATGCAATTGAGGGGCTACAATCAATTGATGCGGCGGTTGCGTAACTCGGTATAAATGGAACAAAGACATTAAAAAAGCGCTTTGATATGATCAAGGTGCTTTTTTAATGGGGCTTAGGTTTACAAAGAGTTTTTTTTAAAGGCTCGATTTCTTCGGCCTTGCCTTTTTTTTATGCCCCGAATGGATTTTTTAAAACGACTGAAAATTTTTCTGTTAAAATTTTCCTGCAAGCTATGAAATTCTCTGGGGGAGGCGATAGAATACGCACTTTTACCACGATGGTTTTTTAAGTGCGGGTCAGCACCCGCTGATATTAATAACTTTATGATTTCAGAATTGTTATAAGCCGTTGCAAGCGTTAACGCAGTATTGCCGTAAGAGTCTTTAAAGTGATCAACATCATTGATTCTTTTAATAAGATCTTGCGCGTGGTCAACGTTGTTGCCACGGCATGCTTTCATGAGTTGTTGTGTTAAATATCTCTGTTTATCGTGCATAAGAGTTACTTGAGTACCTTTATTCACATGGCCTTTTATCTTTGGGTATGTCCACGTAATAAAACGTTACCGTTTGGGGCCAAAAGATTTTTTATTATCTGGTTTTACATTCGGGAGCTGCTTTTGATTATCATTGGCAGGTTTTCCTTTTTTACGGAAAGGCTTAGTCAGATAATTGCTCCAGCGTTTAAAAGTTTCAGTTAAATCCGTGCGAAGCTCATCTTTCATTGCTTTGTAAAATCGGTCTAATTGTGTTTTATGACGATCTGAAAGATTTTGAGCATGTTCATAGATGGCTTGATCTGCGTCGGCAATTGTTGTGCTATCATGAAGGTCAGAGCTGAATTGGACGATTTTATTATAAAGCTTGGTCATTTTTTTTAAACTTGGCGCTGTTTTTAACTCTGCACGTAAATCTAACAGGGCTGCTTTGCTTTTTATGTGGGCGTTTTCTTCGAAACTGCGTGTCTTGATGATATCACAGAGGCGGTCAATATCGCCATCGAGGTCTTCAATCATCCCATCAGCAAATTTAACGAGGGATTCTAAATTAGATTCTGTGGAATCCACGATTGAATCGGAGGGGTCTTGTTCGGGTTTTGTTGTGTTGATTTGTTTATCCCACTCAAACATACGCTCGCCAATTTCATCTTTAAGCGCATTATTAACATCAGTTGTAAACATGCTCAGAGACATACTAAGAATAGAGGGGCCATCCGATTTTGTTGTGACCAAGTCTAATAAAGATTTTTTATTAAATTCATCGGGCGTGTTTGATGCCGCTGTATAGCCTGTACCCAAATAAAGAACAACAATTTCTGCATCTGGTGGTGCAATTTTTTTAGCTTCCACATAAGCACGTCGTGACATATTTCCGGCAAAAAAAGTACCATCAATAAAAGCATGACGTTCTTTGACCGAGGGCACGTTGTCATTGGGGTATGTGTGAACATATTTCACAGGAAAAATCGTTGGAGGCGTAGCACTGGCACGGACGGCATCTCGAAGGTACATGCTGCCCCAATGCTCAGGATCTTTTTGACCCTTAAGGTGTTTAATCCATACAGGGCGGTATTTTTTTATGTCTGTTGCCGGAATTAAAATATGGGTTAGGGCATCTTTTAGACGAACGTCACCCATTGATCTCAAAAGAGCATCCTCAAGAGGCTTGGCATCGTAAAAGCCATTGGCACCGGGAACGAGGTGCAAAAGCTGTTTATATCGTGAATTCGGAAAAATTTCTGGAGAGTGGTTTAAATATAAATTTAGAAGGTCAGCTGCAGCTAATTTTGGTTTCTTGGGGTTTTTTGGGTCCGGTGCTGTTAAGCCAGCAGCAAGGATTGCTCCCGTTGATGAACCAGATACCATATCAAAACATTCCGCAATAGGCTTTCCGGTGCGTTTTTCAATCTCTTGCAGTAGTTTTGCCGGAATAATACCCCTAACGCCGCCACCATCGATGCAAAGAACCGTAAATACACGCTTCGCCATAGAGTGCTCCAATTTTTATTATTATTTTGTATTATGACATGTACTATAGAGGTGTTATGAACATTTGTCACCAAAAAGTTTATATTTTTTGAAATTATCTTCTTATATTTATTATATTTTGTTTCTATAATTCCTTATCTGTGTTTATTAAAATTTAATCTTCTTAATAGATCATAGTGGCAGGGAACTTTAAATAAGCCTTATTGTGAGGGAATGTAAAGACGAATGACGTGTGTGAACAAAGCAGATAGCATCACCGTTGAAAAACCGGTAAACATTAGCTGGATGCCAACGATTCTTGCGTTGGTTAATGGGATGTTGATCTCTATTATTGGTTTTGTTGGCCTGTATATTCTTGTTGGTGATTTGAAGGAAAATGAATCTGCAAATATAACGCGTGATATCTCAAGTACAACTCAACAAACAATCCGAAATCTTGAAAAACATATTCGAACCTTAAATTACTTTTTTTGGGAAAATCAAAGTATTTTAGATAGCAAAAAACTCGATGTTCTTTTGTCTACAATGCATGCGGATGATAAAAAAATAACCCCAATGGTTTGGGCAAATACCCGAGGCGATTGGTATTATTTTAATCCTGAAACAAGCGCCAGAAAACTATCGTATAATCCAAAATCAACTTTGCCGAGTGGTAAGCGCTTGATGTCTTATACAAAAGGAAGGTCTCCGGGGCGCCTTTATGTAATTCAGGAAGATTTTTGGAAAAAAAATCAAGTGGACCGTCACGGAAAGCTATTAGCCGGCAACAAAGGTTTGGGTGTTTTACTTGTTAATGCAGCAAAAACATCCAAAAGTGTATTTTATGCGCGTGTCGAAATGGATTATATATTTGATCCAGAATGGTACCTTGAGCGCAAAGACCTTATTGAAATGACTGTTATTCGTAAGGCTACAAAAGAAATACTTTTTACAAAGGACTTTCGCAACCCTGATAGCGCAGTTCTTGGGGAGGGCGAGGCAACTTTTGTTGCAAAACATCCGATACAATTTGGTGATGAAGTTTGGGAAATGCGTTTTACTGTATTGCTCAGCCCAACAGGCCGGATGTTAAATATTGTTCCTTGGGCTTGGCTCGTTGCGTCAATTTTGCTGACGGGTATGTTTGTTTTCCATTATTACCGCCGTATGAATGAAGCAAAGTATTTAGCAAAAGTATCAGAAACATTGATTGGCACAAGTTCTGAATTAGAAATGAGCCGTGCTGAAAAAAATCAACTTATCGAAGCTCTACAAAGAAGTGAAAGAGAACATCGCGCAGTGATTAACTCTGTTGCGGAGGTTATTTTTGAGACGGATGAACGCGGAGCGTTGCTTTTTTTAAACCTGGCATGGGAGCGTGTTGCATCGCGTACGGTTGATGAATCTTTAAATAAATCTCTGTTCGATGTGTTGCATCCAGATGAACGCGCAATGCAACGTAAGAATTTTAATGAGTTTGTTGGAGGGCAAAAACGGGCTTATTCTGTTGAGACCCGTTTGATGGGGCACGGGCGCCAATCAAAAGCCGTTGAGTTACAATTTAGTATGGTGCGGATTGCTGAAGACAAGAGCGTTCGTGTTGTTGGCACGATGACTGATATAGAACAAAGATATCAAGCCGAAGTAGCATTGCGTGAGGCTGAACGTAAATATCGTGCGATTGTTGAAAATTCAATTAGCGGTATTTACCAATCAACATCGGATGGTAAGTTTGTCAGTGCAAATCCAGCTCTTGCTGAAATGTTGGGTTATGCAGATGTTAATGATTTAATTTTAAATGTTAAAGATATCCGTCGTCAGTTATACGTTAATAAAGAAACACGGAGTAAATATATCAAAGCGCTACATAGTGATGGTGTTGTTGCAGGTATGGAAGTTCAGTTGTTTAAAAAAGATGGAAGCAGTATTTGGGCTTTAGAAAATGCGCGTGCGGTAACGAATATTCGAGGTGAAATTGAATATTATGAAGGTAGTATGTGGGATATAACACAACGTAAAAACACCGTAGAGGAGCTACGCGAAGCTAAATTACAAGCGGAATTATCAAGTAAAGCCAAAATGGACTTCTTGGCGAATATGAGCCATGAGCTTCGAACACCATTAAATTCAATTATTGGATTTTCTGAAGTGATTAAGAATGAAATCATGGGAGAGATTGAAAATAAAGCTTATACAGAATACGCAAAAGACATCTATACTAGCGGTAATTATCTTTTAAAAATTATTAGTGAAATTTTGGAAGTTTCTAAAATTGAAACGGGAGAACGACAGCTTAATGAAAAGAATATTAAGTTGACCGGAGTTGTAAATATTTGTTTGCAGATTTTAAAAAGCAAAATCCAAAAAGCACAGATTGAGGTGCGCACGGACATCTCCAACGACTTACCCGAAATTTTAGGTGAAGAACTCGTTTTAAAACAAGTTTTAATCAACCTGCTAACCAATGCCATTAAATATACACCAAGCGGTGGGCAAGTTATTGTAACGGCAAAAATAGATTCTTCTGGGCGGATGGTTATTGAAGTTACAGATACAGGTGTTGGTATGTCAGAAGAAGAACTAAAGCGTGCGTTGCAACCTTTTGGTCAGGTGGAAACAGAGCTTGACCGGGGGTCAAGTGGTACGGGACTTGGTTTGACTGTTGTGCAGTCTTTGGTTTCCTTACATGATAGCGAGTTTAAATTGATTAGCCAAAAAGGTGTCGGTACAACAGCCCGCATTACGTTGCCAGAAAAACGTATTTTGGCATCTGTTGTTAAACCTATGCAGCAAATGAAGTCATAAATCTTGGTAACTCGGGAGCTCATTGATATCACATTGTAAAATTGATTTGGCAATGTCGTAGGAAAAACCAGCACGCCCTAAAATACCGAGATCTTTTTGGTAGTATTCCTCCCGATCTCTTAATCGGTAAGGGCCAATTCGTCGTCTTTTGGCCAAGGCAAAACCCGCTACTCTTTCGCAACTGTCCAGCGTTTCACCAAGGCGATCTAAAGTATCCTTGTCTACAAGGTTTATGGCGGTTTTAATTTGCTCTTCTGCAAGGCCTTTTTGTTGAAGTTTTGCAAGTATAGCCTTTTGCGATAGGCCACGGCGACGCATTGTTGTCACGCTTGATTGCGCATAAAGAGCATCGTTTAATAAACCACTCTCAGTAAAACGGGTGATGGTCAGTAGCACCCATTCATCACATTCTTCTGGAACTTCGCCATAGAATTTTTTTGCCCGCATAATTTTTTTATTTAAAATCCGCCGAAAATTTTCAGAGGAACTAGAAAACCGGTTAAGATAAGCAAGACCAGCATTATAAAGATATTTTTCAGTAATTTCTCGAGGTTTTTTGACACCATCTTTTGGTGTTTGTTCTCTTTTGAAGGTTTTTTTTAAATCTGAATGTATTATTTTTTTTATCATATTGTTAGAATAGGAAAAACACCGATGAAAATACAGAATTTTCTGAGATATAAAAAGGATTAGGGGGATTTATGAAGGCGACATCCTTAGAGCCACGCACAATGGGAATGTTTAATTGGATTGGGTTTTGGACACTTTATAACCGTGAAGTTATGCGGTTTATCAAAATCTACTTACAAACAATTTTGTCTCCCGTTGTAACAATTTTGCTTTATTATGTTGTTTTTTCGGTTGCTTTTGGGGTCGGACGTACGATTGAAGGTGTTCCCTTTTTGCATTTTTTAGCACCAGGCTTGATTATCATGGCTATGGTTCAAAATGCCTTTATGAATACTTCAAGTGCGATGATGATTAGTAAATATGATGGCAGTATTGTGGATATGCTGATGCCCCCGTTGTCATCGTTTGAGCTCGGTTTTGCTAAAACACTAGGCGGTGTAACACGTGGTCTATTTGTGGGGCTTGCAGCTTGGGTAACATTTGTATGTTTAATTGGCGTTCAAATGCATAGTATAGGTTACATCCTCTTTCATGCGTTCTTTGGTTCTATGATGCTCTCAACTCTTGGTTTGATTGTTGGGATTTGGGCAGATAAATTTGATCATACGGCAATGATGACAAATTTTGTTGTTGTGCCATTAACGTTTTTATCGGGAACTTTTTATTCGGTTACTTTATTGCCAAGTGTAATGCAAACGATTGTACATCTTAATCCTTTTTTCTACATGATTGATGGTTTTCGATATGGTTTTATTGGTCTAGCAGATGGTAATTTGTTGGTTGGAATTGCAGTGATGCTGTTTGTTAACCTTGTTTTGTGGTTTATTGCGCATTGGTTGCTTGTCATTGGTTACAAAATTAAAAGCTAGATATCTGTAAGCGTACGCGGTATATCATGCTGCAAACAATTTAAAATGGAATGTCATGGTAATTAAAATTCATAATGATGGAACGGAAGAGGGCGGCATTATTGATGATAATGTTATCCAGCCATTTAGCCTTGAAAAAACTAATGTTCGCGGGCGTGTTGTAAGGTTAGGGACCGTGTTACAGGACATTATGGGCAAACACCAATATCCTCCCCCCGTTTCGTTGTTACTTTCAGAGCTAACGGCGCTTGCAATGTTGCTTTCAGCAATGTTGAAATATGAAGGTATTTTTACGCTGCAAGTTAAAAGTGATGGCGCGATTAAAACAATGGTCGTTGATACGAGCAGTGATGGTAAAATCCGAGCTTATGCAGGTTATGATGCACAGGCGGTTAAAAAACTTGCAAAACGAACACAAGAAGAAAAAGAAAATTTCTACCATCTTTTGGGGTCAGGCTACCTTGCCTTTACGGTTGACCAAGGGAACAATATGGAACGTTATCAAGGCATTGTTGAGCTTCATGAAGATGGGCTTATTGCAAGTGTAAAACATTATTTTAATCAATCCGAACAAATTAAAACAAGCTTTAAACTCGCGATACACCCACAAGATGAGATCTGCCGCGCGGGTGCAATTATGATACAGCATATCCCTGATGAAAATGATGAACGAGCTGAGGACAAGGAGGAGTGTACAGATGAAGATTGGCGACGCGCAAAAATTTTATTAGAAACCTGTCGCGAAGATGAACTATTGTCTCCAGTATTACATTCTGCCGATGTCTTATATCGTTTATTCCACGAGGATGGTGTTCGTGTTTACCCTGCGCTTCCATTAAAACATGAATGTCGCTGTTCTCAAAAGCGTGCAGAAAGTGTTGTCGCAAGCCTTCCTGTTGATGATATTGAGCATATTTTGGATGAGCAGGGTGAATTTGTGATGAAGTGTGAATTCTGTAGTCATGAGTATCACCTCACAGAAAATGATATAAAAATACTTATAGAACAAAGAGATAATGAATAAACTTAATTTTATGTATAAGGTGATGTTGTTATCACTTTTTATTTTTTGTAGCCTGTTTGTGACAAGTTGTGCGCAAATTTTACCGCGTAACTATCTTCCTGATTTGACCTTTGCTCATTTGCGCACAATACAGTTAGATGTGCGTTCTGTAGAAATACAAGACCATTACCAACCACCATTACAAATGCCCAACGTAGAGCATCAAATGCCAATGCCACTTTATAATGCTGTGAGTGTTGCCTTAAAAAAGAGTTTGGTGGCTGTAAATGCGCAAACAACAATTTTTGCGTACTTTATTGTTGAGCGTGCAAGTGTCATCCATAAAAAATTAGAGGGTGATGAAACCATATTTGGTTTTTTTGGCGAAAAACCATCTGATCAATATGATGGTGATATTGCTTTACGTGTTGATGTTTTTGATGGAGGGGAAAAAATTGGCACAGGGCATGTTAATGTAAAACGTCAGAAAAAAATGTATGAGGGAATTTCTCCTAATGATAAAGACCGGGCTTTTATCCAAATGACAGAGGATATGATCAAAGATCTTGATCGCGCTTTAAAGGAACTTTTGAATTCGAAGTTTCGGGAGATTGTTATTTAGGACGGCGTTTTAATTGTAGTGGTTTTACACGTTTAGCAAGCTCATACTGGTTTGATCTTTGAAAATAATTCTCTGAAATTGTTTTATATAGGGTTGTTTTAGGAAAGGCATTAATAATTTTATGCAGTTCGTTTTTTTGAAAGTCCCATATTTCAGGTCTTAAAATGGTTTCAATCGTTCCTGTTTCCATTAAATAATCAAGAGCCGACTTGTTGTCTTTATCCTTTAAGGATAGATTTTTGAAGGAAAATTGCTCTGTTGCTTTTTCTTTGATCGCCTTATCAACGAGAAGTTTAAATTTCCCTGATTTTGCGGACAGATGAATTAAGCTGCCATCATAGTTGATAATATTGTTTGTGATATTGATTTTGGAAAGGTCTCTTTTGGCATATCTATTAAATAATTCAGTAAGTTCCATTTCTTTTTTAAGGTATTTTGTAAGGAATAATTTAGCCGTTTGAGCGTAATTAAGGGTTTCGCGCTGACATTGCTCGTCAGATTCACGAAAGGCATTAGGAAATTTAATATTTGAAAAACGTTCAATCCATTTTTCTAGATTATCTGTTTGTGCGCCATGTTGAATGAGGCGTTGGAAAACGCGTTCATTATTTAAGGCGGCCGCATAAAAAAGAGCTTTATCGTCATATACTCTTAAGTCGCAGTCATTTATCAAATAACAATCAATAACATCTTCACCCGCTTGGATAACCTTTAAAAGCAGGTTGCTAAATTTGGGTAGTTTACCTTTTTGGACAAGGTCACCTTCAAATCGTACGGAATTATTATCATCAATTTTTACACCATATTTAAATAATATATTAAGGGTGTCTATGTCCTGATTAAGAGTAGCTCGAGTAAGGGGGGCGTCGTTTAAGATACGAACGTCGGCATTTTGGGATAAAATTTTGTCGATGTACTCGCTTGGTTGTTCATCCTTGATCGCTTCACGTAAAAATAATTCATCATCCAAATGAACATCGGCACCCTCTCGGACAAGAAGTTCCGCTTTTTCCCATTTTTTATTAAAGACAGCAACACAAAGTGCAGCATTCAGTTCCTCTTGTGTAAGAGGAGATGTTGAGGTGCTGGTTGGGTTGCGTTTTTTACGAGCCATAAATCTTCAATTATTATTGTGTTGAATGGTATGCATAATGACTGATCTGTTGCTGGACTGCAAGCAAAGATTCACAAAGTGCTGATTATGGATAATAATAATTTAACGCTTCCAAAATTGAGGGGAAAGCATAACAAGCAGGGTGAAAAGCTCTAATCGTCCTAATAACATGCCAAGGCAAAGAACCCATTTGGCGCTATCTGGCAGGCTATTGAAGGTTCCAGAGGGGCCGATAATAGGGCCAAGGGCAGGGCCAACATTGGCGATAGCCGTTGCCGCACCGGACATAGCTGTGATGAAGTCAAGCCCAATGAGCTGAAGAGTCATTGCAAGAACAGTAAAGCTTATAGCAAAAAGGAAGAAAAAGCTCATCACTGCGGTCGGAATACCTGATGGAATAGGCTTACCATTATAATAAGGTTGGAAAACGCCGTTCGGGCTTAAAAGCTTTTTTAATTGTGTCACTGAAACTGCATAAAGCACTTGGAAGCGGAAAATTTTTATGCCACATGTTGTTGAGCCTGCGCACCCGCCAATACACATCAAGAAAAAGGCCATACTTATAAAGAAGGGCCCCCAGAGGCTATAGTCTGCAGTTGCATATCCTGTACCTGTAATTAAAGAGGTAATGTTAAATGAACCATATCGAATGGCTTCTTTTAAGGGCATATTCATTGTTGTCATTAGGTAGAGAGTGGTGATAAAGATTGAAGCCGTGAGAATAGTAAAAAACCACCTGACTTGGCTATCACGAAAAATAGCCTCCGGGTCACCACGTAAAGCACGCAGGTATAACACAAACGGTAGACCGCCAACAATCATTCCGCTCATTGCAATGAAATCGATAATATCACTATCAAAATGCCTGAGGGACTGGTCTGAAGTTGAAAAACCACCCGTTGCAATAGTTGTCATTGAATGTGCAAAAGCATCAAAAACACTCATTCCTGCTAAGGCATAAAAACCAGCCCAAAGAATCGTTAGGATAATATAAATAACACCAATATTTGTTGCGATTTGTGCGGCGCTTGGCATAACCTTTTCAACATCAAGTGATTCAGCTTTGAATAACTGCATACCCCCAACCTTAAGTAAAGGGAGTACTGATAATGCCATGATTAAAATTCCAACGCCACCAAGCCACTGTAAAATCGAACGCCAAAATAAAATACCAGGAGGGGCGTCATCCAATCCGACAATAACGGTTGAACCTGTGGTTGTGATGCCCGACATAGATTCAAAAAAAGCATCCGTATAATTTAATTTTAATTCTGAAAAACAAAAAGGCAGGGCACCAAATGCTGCGATAACAATCCAGCTTAAGTTCGTGAGCAGGAAAGCTTCACGCATGTTTAATTTGTAACTTTCCTGGCGGTTAGTAAGGGTTAACGCAATACCAATAAAAGCAGTGATGATTTGAGAACCTGCAAATACCTTCCAATCAGGGTTGTGATTGGAAAGGTCTATTAACGTTGGCCATAACATCGTTACCGATAAAATGGTGAGCAGTACGCCGAGTGTAAAGAAAATCGGTTTGTAAGACACTGTGTTTAATATTCCGTATATTGAGAGTAACAAAGCAAATAGCTGATCAAATCATCGTAAAAAAAAGGATGAATGTCTAGTTATTTCCTTAGTGATATCGTTTTTGTTCGTAAGGACTATCTAAAGAGAACGCTGGAACCTTAACTTTAAACTTAGCGCCTTCAAGAGTGCTCATTGAATAATCACCCATCATAATTCCTGAAGGTGTTACAAGAGGTGTGCCGCTTGTGTATTCATATGATTTTCCAGGTGGAATTATGGGTGTTTCACCAACAACACCGGTGCCATCGACAGTTTGACTACGGCCAAGTGAATCTGTGATTTCCCAATGGCGACGACAAAGTTTAATTGATTTATTTCCATTGTTTTCAATTTTGACATGATAACCCCAGATGTAGAGGTTTTCATCTGGTTCGGATTCCTCATCTAAATAAAAGGACTCAACGGAAATTTTAATGTTATTTGTGGTTAAAGAATACATGGGTGTCCTTATGTTTAGGCAAATCTAGAATCAGTTCATTCAATTATTAAGCATTAAGTGTATATTTTTTTTTAGAGTTATTCCAAGCAAAACCGGCCAAGTCGTAAAACTTGGCCGGTTTTTTTGTCTACCTTGTTAGGCAAAAGCTTTATTCAAAGCTGATTTGTGCACGACGGTTTGCTGGTTCGCGAACATTGTCTGCTGTTTTAACAAGCAGGTCGTTTTCACCTTTAGCTCTGATTTCGATTATATCTTTGCTGATTCCTCGCCCAATAAGGCCGTCCTTAATTGCGCTCGCGCGTTTCATAGAGAGGCGTTGGTTGTATTTTGTTGGGCCTGAGCTATCTGTGTGAGCTTCAATGATGATTTTTGTAATGTCATCACGGGTTGAAACTTCACTTTCGACGGCACGTAGGACATCGTTTGCACCACTTGATAGTTTTGATTTGTCCCAGTCAAAGAACACAATGAACATGGCTTGTTCTAAAGGAACAGCTTCTGGTTCAGGGGTAACGGCAACAACAGGCATCATTTCCATTACAGGGGCTTCTACAACAACTTCTGCAGGTTTTAAAGCTTCAAGAAGGTTTGCAAGGGCAACGTCAAATTCTTTTTTACAGACGGCAATATCGTCTGCTTGGAAGTTTTCTTCTTGTTGTTCAACCCAACAATCGAATTTTGCTTGAGCGATTGCCGCTTTATCAGCAGCAATTTCGCGACCACCACTTTCAAGAGCATTTGAAAGTTTGTCACGTGCGCCTGTGAGTTCTTCAATGCTGTTTTCATCGAGATCCCATTCTTCAAGTGTTTCAGGCATTACAACATCACCATTCGCTGAGGCTAAGCCTTTACGAGCAAAGTGAAGAGCGTCATGATAGTCAAACATTTCATGATGTTCGCTGTTTGAAAAGACACGATATTCGTCTGCTAGAAATTTAGTAAATGGTGAACCACTTGCTTCGGTATTATTTAATTCATTTACAGCGTTGTTGCTGTGATAACCAGAACATGCAGTTAATAATGCTACGCCAGATATCGCGATTGCTTGTTTTAAGCCCTTCATAATTGTGTATCTCCTTCAAGAAACAGCTTTATTTTATTATATTTCAAACCTTAATGTTCAACCTTGGAACAAAGGGAATGAATCAACATTTTATTTTTAATGGTTCTTTTTTTATCATTTATGACATTAATGTAAACCCTCTTTTGTTTTTTTTGAAAGAATTCTGATTTAAGTGTTGCATTTAGGACATATGATTCTGTATAAAACAAAAAAATACTTTTCAGAATATCTGTCGATAGGTTTTGTGGCATTTTCTAAAGTAGTATGGATATTTTACTTTAGCTGAATGGCTTTTAATCTGTAATATCGTATAGAAGATTCCGAAAACGCTTAACAAGAAACAAAAACAACGAGGAAGCGTCTAAATAATGAGCATATCTTTATCACATAAAAAAGTACTTATTCTTGCAGCACACGGTGTTGACGAAACGGACATGAGCACGTTAATGCGTACACTGTTATCTGCTGGTGCAAAACCAGTTGTTGCAAGTGTCGAACAAGGTGTTTTGAATAGCTGGAGTGAAAACACATGGGGCTGTTGCTTCCCTGTAGATAAACATGTCAGCAGTATTTTATCATTTGAATATGATGTTCTGATTGTTCCAGGTGGCGAACGTAGTGTGGCAAAGCTTATGCAAAACCCTCATGTGGACCGTGTTGTTACGGGATTTTTTGATGCTGGAAAAGCTGTTGCGAGTATGGGAGCTGGTGTTGAGCTTCTTGCAAATCTAAAACATATTGCGGGGCTAACAGTCTCTGGAGTTCCAACATCTAAAACAGTTGTCGAAGCTGAAGGTGTCGTGTGGTCTGATGAGGCGATTTCAATCGATGGTTATGTTTTGACGGGGGATAGCCTACAAGATAGGCAAGCTCTTTTAGCGGCTGTTGTTGATCATATCGCACATATTGAACCGCTCGTTCAAAACGCGGCGTAAATTTCAAAGTCCGTTATTTTGGGGGAAGCATGAAAGCAGATGTTCAAGCAGCAGTAAGCGAGATAAAAAGCTCGTTACTCCTGTTGAGGAGGCATCTTTGACTGGGATAATGCTGTTTTAAGGTTAGATGAGCTTAATTCATTGTCTGAAGACCCCGATTTGTGGAATGATCAATCGAATGCTCAAAAAATCATGCAGGAACGTACCAATCTTGAGGCTCGTATTGCTGTTATCATTGAGTTCGAAGAAACTTTAACGGATCAAATCGATTTAATCGAATTAGCTGAATTGGAAGATGATCAAGAAATTTTGTCGGATGCTGAAAAAATAATTTCAGCGTTGAAAGAAAAAACAGCAAAAAAACAATTAGAAAGCTTGCTGTCTGGAGAAGTTGATCAAAATGATGCCTATCTTGAGGTGAATGCGGGGGCTGGCGGAACAGAATCATGTGATTGGGCTGAAATGCTTTTACGCATGTATATGCGTTGGGCTGAGCAACACGGTTATAAAGTCTCGCTTGTTGATCAAAATGACGGTGAAGAAGCGGGTGTAAAATCTGCAACGCTTGAAATAAAAGGTGAAAATGCATATGGCTGGTTAAAATCAGAAAACGGAGTGCACCGTTTGGTCCGTATATCTCCATTTGATTCAAATGCGCGGCGCCACACCAGTTTTGCTTCGGTGGCGGTTTCTCCAGTGATTGATGATAGCTTTGAAGTTGCAATTGATGAAAAAGACCTTCGTGTTGACACTTTTAGGTCAAGTGGGGCGGGCGGGCAGCATGTTAATACAACCGATAGTGCCATTCGAATTACACACCAACCCAGTGGTCTTGTCGTATCGTGTCAAAATCAGCGTTCTCAACATCAAAACCGCGCAACGGCCATGAATATGCTTAAGGCACGATTGTTCGAACAGGAAATGCAAAAACGCGCGGACGCTAGTGCAGAAAAGCAAAGCGAAAAAACAGACATCGGTTGGGGGCATCAAATTAGATCGTATGTCTTACACCCGTATCAAATGATTAAAGATCTTCGGACGCAAGTTGAAACCGCAAATTCACAGGCCGTTTTAAATGGAGATTTAGACCCGTTTTTAGAAGCTTATCTCGCCGCTCAACTTGATAAGTGACAATAAAGTGCCTTATTTGCAATAAAAGTTAAAAAAGTGTTAAATAAATCTGGTCACTCGCTTTGAAATCCTCTAAAATAAACAAAAAGTGCAAGCTTCTTCTGGCTTTTCATTCATGGTTATGGGGCGTATTTATGGCTAAAAAACACAATCGTATTGTTTCTAAACGATTTTGGTTAACAGCAACGGCAATCATCTCGCTTATGCATCCAGCATTTGCATCTGCAAGTGAACACGCAGCACAAGCCCAAGGTGGGTGGCAAGTTGGTGCCGTACATAATGTCAATAACGGCACACCCACTTATTGTGCGATGGCAAATTCCTATAATGATAAATCTGTGTTGGCTTTTGCTCGGGATAACACTCAACAAGGCTCAATTGCGCTTGAGCTGAATACGTCTTCCTTTACCGTTGGTGAAGAATATTCGGTCTCAATTGATGTTGACGGTAAATTACACCGAAAGCTAGCAGCAAAAGCAGAAAGCAAAAAATCCATTATTGTACAAATTGGTCAAGATGCAGAGTTGATCAAAAGCATGCAAAGTGAGGGCACGTTACAACTGACACTAGGTGGTAAGCAGTATGCATTTATGCTGAGTGGCTTCGATAAAGCATTTGGTGGTTTGGTTGAGTGTACGTCTCAATTAAGTGACGTTGAAACGGCAGCAGTGAAAATAAAACGACCTGACACCTCTAATGCGGCACTTTTAGAAAAACAACTTGAAGAGGTACAGACTCTTGTCTCTGAACTCCGGTCTGAAAAGAAAACCCTAGAAGCAAAAATTAAATTGGCACAAAAAGAAGACACCACGGTGGCCTTATCTTCACAAATTTCAGGCTTTGAAGCCGAGTTAAAAGAAATGCACCTGCGTAATGCAGATCTCACCAAAGTGTTAAGCGAAAAACAGCACAATATCAAAGAACTTAAGCTCGAAATTGATCGTGATGATACGGATAAAATGGCTATTAAAACGAGAATTACAGAGCTTGAAGAGCTTTTAAAAGTTCAAAATAAAGTCATTGAAGAACAAAAAGCTTCATTAAATGGTCAAGGGCAGGGTGCACAAGATCTTCAATCCAACCTTGATGGTCAAAAAGAAAAGATGACCGAATTACGACGGATGAATTTATCGTTACAACAAGAATTAGATATGAAGAACGACGAGATCGTTGAGATTAAAACGCAAATTAAAACTTTAAAATCAAATGAAGCCGAAGATTATGATGGGCAAGTTGCACGCCTGAAAAATGAAGTTGATCTTTTACAAGCCAAAATTGTCGAAATTGAAAATGTAAAAAATAATTTAGACGCACAAATTGTTGAAAAACTATTGCTGGTCGAAGATGGTCAACAGCTTGTTTCTGAACTTAAAGCTGAAAAAGCAGATCTAGTTTTAAAATTACAAAGTCGCGCCGATGTGGCGGTTAATAATACATCTGGTCGGAAAGATCTTGAAAAATTGATTAAAGATCAATCTGCAAACTTGCAAAAATTACGTCAAGAAAACTTGATTATGCAACAGCGATTGGAAACGTCTAATCTAGCAGATCTTGAGGTTGCTGCATTACGTGAAGAAAAAAATGAGTTAGAAAAAAAACTTGAGGAGCACCAAGGGAAACAGCCTTTAGATGCACAGGCGCCTGTTGTTGATGTTGCGAAAAATAGCGCGAAGCTTAAAAAGCTTGAAGATGAAAACCTTAAACTCAATCAGCAGATTGGTAATTCTGTAGAACAGGGCAAAGTTATTGCGTCTTTAAAAGCAGAGAGAGAACAATTAAAAGTTCTTTTAACACAGAAAGAAAATAGCAAAACAGAAAATTTATCCAAGCTGCAAAAGCTTGAAAAACAAGTTCAGGATAAAACAGCCGCTCTGCAAAGCCTGCGTCAAGAAAATCTTGTCATTAGTCAGCAGCTCGAAGAGGGACAGCAAAAGCTTCTTGCGACAACAGCAAAATATGAAACCAAAACACATGCACAATCTGCTGATTTAAAGCGGTTAAAGGATTTGGATGCTCATATTAAAGAAAATGTAGCTTTAAAAGCAGATATTATAGCCTTAAAACAGTCTGTAGATGTTTTGAAACGTGAAAAATCAGAACTCGATTTACAAATTGCCAACTACATAAGTATGAAAGGCACAAAAAATGAGGCCGTTACTAAACTCGAAAAAGTAGTTTCAGAACGTTCGGCTCAATTGGCTGCGATCCGGGCAGAAAATATAACCCTTCAAAGAGAGCTTTTGGGCAAAGAGCAGCGCTTGGCAAAATTGTCTGGTATATCTACGAATGGCGCATCACCCAACGAATTAGCATCGTATAAAACAGACCTTGCAAACGCTAAAAATGAAGTCAGAGACCTTTTACAAGAAAAAATGGCTTTTGAAGCGCATATTGCAGAGCTAGAACTCTCTATAAACGACATAGATGGGCGTAAGCAGAAGCTTGTACAAAGCGGAGCTCAAGATCAAAAAATGGCTAGCCAACTTGCTGACGCACAACTTTTGATTGATCAACAAACAAATACAATTCAACAATTTAAAGAAAAGTTAGATCAACAAACACGATTGACGGCCTTAAATAAAACAATGGCACAACATGAATTACCTGCACAGAATGTTGATGTAGCTGAACTTGAAAAACTACGGCTGGAGCTTGGTGAGACACGTTCTGCGGCAGTGGCAAGCGCTGAATATTTAGAGTATACACGTCGGGAATTGGATAAAGCGCACTATAAAATCAGGTCTTTGGAAACTAAAAAACAGGGGATATTCAAAACAGCTGCACCTGCAAAAAAAACTGTTGCACAGCCCTTTGGTATGACCCCACGTGAATTGGTTGAGCCTCCGAAAGCTATGCAAATGGTCTCTAAAACCCCGACACCTGTCGCAACTGAAAATGAAATTGTTGTTCAAATGGAAGCGCTTGACCAGCTTGTTGGCTCTTATCCGCAAAAACACACATCAAACCTTGTGCCACAAAATAAATCATTTCAAAGTGCCGTTGTCGTAAATACAGGGGCTATTGATCAAAATTTTGCAGATTATTCATATGCAATGGGTGATGGTTTTGTTGGTGAGCTACATAAACCACAGGTAATTGTTGATGATGCCGCAATGGTTTCAATGGTTGATGGTACCGAAAAACAGCAAATGATGCTGCAAGCTGAGAATATTGCAATTAAATTAATTCCACCTCAAAGCGCAAATTCTTTGGCGGAAGCAAAAAAATACTCAATGGCTTCAGATAATACAATTCAAACTACTTTTTCCAGCTTAGATGGACATTCAGCTCTTAACCAACCCATACATACAAAGTCTGTAGGCGCAAAAATTGAGCGCGATAATGTCAAAGAGAATTCTCAAAATCGTACAGAACGCTTCCTAGATAGTATTTTGGATAAGCATTCTGGTGCTAAAACACGACACAAAAGCAATACAAAAAAGCTGCAACATAAAACCTCTAAAGTGAAAAAAAAAATTGATAGCACAATAACAGCCGTAAATAAAATTGATGCTGTAAATGTGCGGCGCTTGTTACATGATGCGAATGTTCCTGTTACGTCTTTTGCGATTGATAAATATAAATCTGATACAGGTCAGGTGACGGCCTACCAACAATGGAAAAACAACCAGTTTACGGGCATTCATGAAAGTCAAAATTGGCAACAGGGTTATCATATTAAACAGTATATTGATGGTGTTGTTGGGCGATACCAAAATGACTGTAAGTCTGAAGTCGCCGTAAAACCAGTTCATTATGAGAGTAATGATGGTTATGAAATTGCGATTGCTGACATTTTATGCCCTTCACAGGAAAATGCGTATTTGGTCTCAGGTATTTTTTATGGCAAGCAGGGTAAAAAAATTGATGTCATCCTGCATTCTGGGCATCCAGATACGGAACAACAATTAGGCTTAGTCCGTGATAACTTGTTCAAAGAAGTTAAATCTCAAATTAAAGAAATTATCGGCTAAGGAGAACAATTTTTAATGTCTGTTTTTAAAAAGTTTTTTAAAACTACGGCTTGCGCCCTCGTGGCGATCACTGCTTTTGCGGGAGCAAAGGATGCTTTTGCGAACATAGGGCAGCCTAAAACCTCATGGGAAGTCGGTCCCATTCACATTAAAGGGGAAAACGGCTTTCAATATTGTTCGATGAAAAACAACTTTGATAATGGTACTTTTCTTGTTTTCGCGCGTGATGCAAGCGGTGTTAATTCGATTGCTTTGGATTTTCAAAACGCCGTTTTGGAGACTGGTGAGGAATATAATATTAATCTACAAATTATCAATGGTGTTGGTCGTAAGCATTCTGCGATTGCAGCTTCTAAACAAGTTCTTGTGCTTCAAATGGGACGGGATCATGATTTTTATGAATCTCTGAATAAAAAAAATCAATTAAACATTACGATGGATGGCGCAGAGCTAGCATATTCGCTAAAGGGGTCGGGTAATGCTCTTGATAGTTTGGGGGATTGTGTATCGGATCTTGATACTTTAACGGTTGATGAATATGCATCACGTTTAGGCCAAAAAAAGAACGCTGTTAATAAAAAGAAATCTCTAGAGCGGGATAAAATTTGGGCGAAAAATCTATCCTTAAAACAGGAAGTGTCGGATTTAAAATCGGCCAATGCCGAACTTGAGCAAGCTAAAAATATTTTAGATAAAAAAATCGCAGTACTCCGAGATAAAGAAAATGAGACAAATCTTGCGGGTAAGACGCTGGATGTGGCAGGGCAGAGCCTTTTAAAAACAGAAAATCTTAAACTTTTGTCCACACTTGCTGAGTATGAACAAAAAATTAGCGGTTTAGAAAAAACATCAAACCTCTCATCAAAAAATGATGGCGATCAGCGTAATATTGCGGTTTTAAAAGGGGAAGTTCTTGCCTTGCGTCAACAGCTTAAGCAACAGGTAAATCTAACCGAGAATGTTTCAAATTGTAGTGCTCATTTTAATAATGCTCAAAATGAACAAACTCAAGAAGATCTGCTTGTTGATTTACTGGTAAAAGCGCATGTTGCAATGGCTGGGGATATAAATGTGGCACAGTCTCAGCCAGGTTTGAAATCGTATAATTGGCAATCAGGTGTTTTATTCGGTGGAGCGCAGCAATTTGACTGGCCGTCTTCAAAAAACTTTACGGATATGGCAGGAGATTATATTACTAATATTGAAGGTTTTTGTCAGGGCGAATTTGCGTCGAGCTTTGGTGATGTTCGTTTAATTAATGGTAACCAATTTCTTGAGGCGGAGTTAGCGTGTATTGAGGGTAACTCTGATACTGCCGCGGCGGCTGTGTTGTTTTATGGGAGTGGTAAAAACTTTACGGCTGTTTTACATGAAGGAACCACTGATCAACTTTATACTGCAATTGCCAAAAGAGACGCTATTCTGGACCGTCTTTATCAACCTTAAATTTGAGTGATTTTAGAGGGGGCAGAATAATCCCCCCCTTGTGATTTTATGTTAATGTCTCTTTTGTAAACATTTATTAACGCCTCCTATGTAAAATCTAGTTAGATTAGTGATTGAAATGGATTTGTTTAACAAATTATTGGGATGTTTTTTTATTTGTTAAGTGATTATTTTTAAACCATTTTTTATTACCGTATTGTTAATTTATCTGTAGGGGAAGACAGTGTCAGATAGTATTGAGACAAACGATAGACTTTTATCTTTATTAAAAGCGGTTGGTAAAATTGCCTACACATGGGATTTAGATAAAAGTAAAATCGAGTGGATTGGGGATATTGATGGCCTTTTGGATCTAGACCCACAGTATGATATTTCTATTTCAACAACATTTAACCAGTTTATCCATCCGCAAGATTTGCCCGAACGGCTAAAGGCTTTTCAAGATTATATTGAATCGGACTCCGATGATAAATTTGATAGTGAATATCGTATCCGGAAGTCTGATGGCACATATATCTGGGTGCATGAACGCGGTGCATTTGAGGATCAGGATCATAAATGTTTTCATGGTGTTCTTCGACCCTTAGAAGTTAAGTGTTTGGAAAAACGTGCACTACAAAAACATGCTCTGTCGGATGAGCTAACAGGACATTTAAATAATCGAAATCTGTGTGAGCTTTTAGAAAAAGAAATTAGTCGATGCAATGAAGAGGGCGGCATGGGCAGTTTTTTAGTTGTTGGTATTGATCGTCTTGCAATTATTAATGAAGCACATGGCCCTTTGGTCGGTGATAAAGTGATCGCCGGTGTTGGGCAGCGTTTGGAACATATTGTCGGTAAATATGGCCAGATTGGTCGGATGTCAGGTGATGTCTTTGGTGCTATATTACCCAATATTGAAGAAAATGAAATTGCCAACCTTGCCTCCGAAATTTTATCTGGTTTTTGTTCTATTCCTCTGATAACCGATATTGGCCCAGTGCGGATTAGTGTTTCAATGGGCAGTGTTTTATACCCAGCGGAATATAATTCATCAGTCAAGGATATTACAACAAAAGCAGACGAAGCATTACATCAAGCTAAAGAGCGCGGCCGGGGCTGTTATGTTCCTTATCGTGTTTGTGAAAAAGATAGAGAGGCTTATCGACAATGGCTTGCGATGGGAGAACGTTTTATAAATGCGCTCGAAGATGGGCGTGTTGCGATGGCTTTTCAACCTGTTATTGATAGTAAAACATCCGAAGTTGCTTTTTACGAAACCTTAATCAGGATGTTTGATGAGGATGGTAAAATGGTTAATGCGGGTATGTTTATTCCAGCTGTCGAGGAGCTAGGATTTGCGCGTATTGTTGATCAATATACCCTGCAAGAAGCGGTGAAAGAGCTTGTAGAATCTGATGGCGTAAATTTATCGGTAAATGTTTCGGCATGGACGATTACGGATCCCGGCTGGATGCGTCGTTTGATGGCTTATTTATCTGATTATCCACATATTGCGGAACGGCTGATTTTTGAAATTACAGAAACCACGGCGATGAAGGACCTTGATGAAGCGATTAAATTTGTCGATACATTAAAAGACCTTGGCTGTCGTGTTGCTCTTGATGACTTTGGTGCTGGATATACCTCCTTTCAGCAAATTCATATCTTAAATGTCGACATTTTAAAGATTGATAAGGCATTTGTTCAAGATATTCGTAAAAATATGCCTTTCATTAAAGCCGTTCAGGGGCTTGCCGAAGGCTTCGAATTAAAAACAGTTGGTGAAGGCGCGGAAACACAAGAAGAGCTATGTCAGCTTAAGGAACAAGGAATAAATTATATTCAAGGTTTTATCGTTGGAAAGCCCAAGCTTGACCGTGCATGGATTACGGATCAGGTTCGACAGGCAGAAAATGAGCGTAAAAATTGCGAAAATGGTTATGCTTCTTGAAATTAAAAAAATCTAATTATAAAAAATCACCAAGTTGGATAACTAAGGTGATTTTGCATCGTTAGGTAATATTGACCTATCTCAAATTTAAATTTGTAGATCAAGTGTTGATGGACTGTTTGGAAATTACTTGAAAATAGTGTTTGCAGGCTTGGTCTAATGCTTGAATTAACGCTTTCCCTTGCGAACCGCCATTTCCTGTAATTTTTCGTGCCGTTATCGCCTTTAAAGTCATGTTATGCGCGTTAATAACTTGCATGACATTTATATCGGTTGACTTAATGTCATGCAGAAAATCAATTAATAAATTACAAACTTTTGTAATTAAAGGGTATTTAAACATTGTTCCCTGACCTTTTAGTTGAAGAACAGGAACAAGTATTGCTGCAATACCTTGCGCGTCCGATTGGTAGATATTTTCTTGTATTTTTGAAATTTGTTTTTCTAAGCTTAATAAATATTGTTCGGCAAGCGGGGCAAAATCCAGCGTGTTGTTTTCAATGATACGCTCTGCCTTTGAGAGTATTTTCTCATCGAGACCACCACTGCCGACCTTGTGCCGCAAAGCGTACTGCGGCTTGATTATTAAAGCATTTTTAAATTTTCGACCTGTTAATGACATTCTTATACCTATGGTCTGTTCTTTATAATAAAGTGTTTATTTAATACACGGTAGATAAGTTAAAAACTTAACGATGATTTTGGAAATATCTTACGCAGGCGTCTTTTAATGCATCGACGAGAGCTCGACCTTGAGCGCCACCGTCACTTTCTATTCGACTGCTAATGACAGCTTTTAAGGTCATTTTGTGTGCCAAAACAGCATCAAAGGCATCTCCATCAAGTTTTTTCACCACTTCTAAAAAACTAACGAGAATACTACAAATCTCTGTAATCAGAGGATAGTTAAACATAGCCCCTTGACCTTTTAACTGCATCGCCGGCGTGATAAGGGCCTCGATTGCAATTTCATCATTTTCAAAATCACCTTTTTGTGCCTTGCTAATATTTTCTGCAAGTGCAGTCAGGTACATTTCAGCAACGGGAATAAAGTCACCCGTGTTCTTTTCGATTAATTCTTGGGCTTTTTGTAATACAACCGTGTCAATACCGCCGTACCCGACTTTACCCCGTAATTTATTTGGAGGCACGATAAGTTCGGCATCACGTAATTTTTTGCGTTTAAAATCCATTTTTTTTGAAGCCTTTATTTTCTAGATTTGAAAAAAATTAAGTGATTAATCCGATGTTGTGCGCTCTTTAATGGCTTTTGCAACCTCTGCGACACTTGCAGATTTTTTTGGTTTTTCTTCCCTGTTTTTGCGCCGATCATAACCTGAAAATGGAATGCGTTGTCGACGGCGGTCAGGACCAAAAAAGTCTTTTGATTTTACGAACTGTCTAGGTTGTTCAATGATCCGTTCAATGCGTTTATACAAAGTCTTTGCAGTATAAGGTTTTACAATAAATTCTGTAATCCCAGAATCTCGCGCCATAAAGACACGTTTTTTTTGGCTAAAACCTGTCATCATAATAACTGGTACAAAGGGGTTAGGGCTATCTTTATCCGTACGGATACGACGTGTCAGGTCTAATCCCGTTTGATGGTCATCTAGCCAATCAACGATAATCATATCTGGCTGCTCAGTGCAAAACTTTTTAAAACCCGTATCACAATCATGTGCATAAACAATGTTATCAACGCCAAATGTTTGCAAAACAGATTTTGTAAGCTCAAACATAGCATGAGAGCTTTCAACGACGAGAACTGTTAAGGCTTTAAAGTTATATGACATTGTCTACAGCTTAATTCTTTTTTTTAATAAATTACTTCACACTATCTAATATAAAAAAATATAGTTAATAATGTTTAAGTAACTCATATTTTTATTTTTTTTTCTAGGAAAAAAATCAAAATAAATAAAAACATGATTTTTTATGCCAAGGGGTGTCCCTTTTGTTTTCGCATGCTATAAATATATATCGTATAAAAATATCAGATTCTTATCAGTTAGCGGAGTAAATATGGCTGGACATTCCAAGTTTAAAAATATTCAACATCGTAAAGGCGCACAAGATAAAAAACGCGCTAAAGTCTTTAGTAAGCTCGCAAAAGAGATTACTGTTGCGGCTAAAATGGGTATGCCAGATCCGGAGATGAATCCGCGATTACGTACGGCAATGACAGCTGCACGGTCAGCAAATATGCCGAATGACCGTATTAACCGTGCTGTGGCAAGCGGAAGTCCGGGCGGAGATGATACCATTTACGAAGAAATTCGCTACGAGGGCTACGGCCCTGGTGGGGTTGCTGTTATCGTTGATGCATTAACGGATAACCGAAATCGCACGGCCGGTGAAGTGCGTACGGCTTTTGCTAAACATGGAGGCTCGCTAGGGGAGACGAACTCTGTAAGCTTTATGTTCGATCGTGTAGGCTTGATTGCTTACCCAGCGAAGGTGACAGGTGCGGATGAGATGTTTGAAGCGGGAGTTGAGGCTGGTGCTGAAAATGTAGAAACAAGTGACGAGTTTCATGAGATTACAACGGCTTCAGATGCTTTGTTTTTAGTTCAAGAGGCTTTAGGACAAAAATTTGGAGATCCGGAAAGTGCGCAACTTACGTGGTTACCCAAAAATACGATCGCCCCAAATGAGAGCCAAGCTTCTACGTTACTTAAAATGATTGACGTGCTTGAAGATAATGATGATGTCCAGTCGGTTTCAGCAAATTTTGAAATTGATGATGATTTACTGGAGAAGTTGCTCGCCTCATGAGAATACTTGGTATTGACCCAGGATTACAGCATACAGGCTGGGGCGTTATTGATGTCGATGGCAATCGCTTAACCCATCGTGCAAACGGTACAATTCATTCAACGGCTAAGTTATCGTTGGCAGAAAGGCTTGTTGAGATCCACAACGGTCTTGAAACCATTATTGCATTGTGGCAGCCCGAACAAGCGGCGGTAGAAGAAACTTTTGTTAATCGGAACCCTGCATCCGCCCTTAAATTGGGGCAAGCAAGAGGCGTGGCTTTAATGACACCATCAGCTTGTGGTATCCCAGTTGCTGAATATGCGGCAAATTTAGTTAAAAAATCAGTTGTTGGAACGGGCCATGCGGACAAAAAACAAATTCAAATGATGATTAATGTTTTGTTGCCTGGCGTGACACTTTCTTCTGCAGATTCAGCAGATGCACTTGCCGTTGCAATTTGTCATTCTCATCATGCCGCGACGAATGCCCGTCTTTCACACTTAACACTTGAGGGGTTATCATGATTGCTAAACTACGAGGCCTAATAGATTCGGTGAGTTTGAACTCATTGGTGATCGATGTAAATGGTGTGGGGTATTTAGTCTCTTCTTCTGGTAGAACACTTGGTTTACTCGGAAACATTGGTGACCCCGTTACTTTAATCATTGATACTCATGTTCGAGAAGATATGATCGCATTGTTTGGTTTTGTTGATGAGCTTGAGCGAGATTGGTTTCGTTTATTGTGTTCGGTTCAGGGGGTTGGGGCAAAAGCTGGTTTAGCTATTTTAACTGTTATTGACCCGGGACAATTAGCAGTTGTTATTGCATCTGAGGATAAAGATGCTATTCGACGTGCGGACGGTGTAGGACCTAAATTAGCGACACGTATTGTAACAGAATTAAAAGATAAGGTTGGCGACCTTTCACTGGGAACCAGTGCCACGCAAACGGCTGAAGCCTCTCAAAAATCGGCTCGTAAATCTGGAAGCAAAACAAAATTAAATGCCAAAGGATCCGGCGCCGCACCAAAAAGCTTAAATGCAAGTAATGATGCGGTCTCCGCTCTTGTTAACCTTGGATATGGACGATCAGAAGCCTTTGGTGCAGTTGCAAACGCCGTAAAGGCTTTGGGTGACGCGCCAGAGTTATCAGATCTGATCCGTGAAAGCTTGAAGGAGCTGAGTGCTTAATGGACGAAACACAAATACTCGACCGAGATATCAGTCCAGATTTTAAGGATGTTGATGTAGAAGAAAAATCAATTCGTCCGTTATCGATTGATGAGTTTATTGGTCAAAAAGGATTACGTGAAAATTTAAAAATTTTTATTGAAGCGGCCAAAAAACGTGGTGAAGCTTTAGATCATGTTTTGTTTTTTGGTCCGCCAGGTTTAGGTAAAACAACATTGGCACAAATCGTTAGCCGTGAACTTGGTGTTGGTTTTCGAGCAACATCGGGACCTGTTATTACAAAGGCCGGAGACCTTGCGGCGATATTAACAAATTTACAGCCGAATGATGTGCTTTTTATTGATGAAATTCATCGTCTAAGTCCCGCAGTCGAAGAGGTTTTATACCCAGCAATGGAGGATAACCGCTTGGATCTTATTATTGGTGAAGGTCCTGCGGCGCGCTCTGTGCAAATTGATTTGCCGCCTTTTACACTTGTAGCGGCGACAACTCGCTCTGGCTTATTAACCACACCTTTACGAGAACGTTTTGGTATTCCGCTACGGTTGGAATTTTATACTCCCGAAGAACTGGCTCTTATTGTTAAACGTGCGGCGACGATTATGGGGATGAATATGACGGATTGTGGCGCTTTAGAGGTCGCAAAACGCTCACGTGGAACGCCTCGTGTGTCGGGAAGACTTACTCGGAGAGTACATGATTTTTCAATGGTGTTGGGCGCGGAATCTGTTGATGCTGAAACGGCAAATAATGCCTTGTTAAGGTTAGGTATTGATGCGATGGGTTTAGATAGTATGGATCACCGATATTTAAACTGCATCATTGAAAACTACGCAGGGGGGCCGGTCGGGGCCGAAACGTTGGCTGCGGCTTTATCTGAGCAACGCGATGTCATCGAAGAAGTGGTTGAACCTTATCTAATGCAACAAGGTCTTGTGCAAAGAACGCCTCGTGGACGTGTTATCTCAGATAAAGGTTATAAATATTTAGGGTTAATCGCACCCCAAACGGATAACCGAGCAACAACCTTATTTGAGAACAATGATGCTTTTTTTGATAATGCAGCAGATAGCGAGCTATTCTCTTAAATCAGGGTGTGTGAAAACATATGGTAAATTTACAAAATGAACATCTTTTAACGCTCCGTGTTTATTACGAAAACACAGATGCGGCTGGTATTGTTTATCATGCGGAATATCTTTGTTTCGCCGAACGTGGACGGACCGAGATGTTACGTGATTCAGGTTTTGAACATGCGGCTTTAAAACGAGAAACGGGTATCGCCTTTGCGGTGCGTTCACTTAATATCGATTATATATCCCCTGCAAAACTTGATGATGAAATATCTGTGAAAACAAAGATCACATCAATAACGGGGGCTCGGATGTTAATGGATCAAAGCCTTTTTCGGGGCGAAGACTTATTAGTAAAACTTAACCTTGTTTTGGCGTGTATAAATGAACAAGGTAAGCCGGTTCGAATGCCTGAAATTGTAAATAAAACATTTAAAGAGAAAATAGTGAGGTGAAAAAATGGCTGCTGAAATCGTTGATGCGGTAAATTTAGGAGGGTCTGTGTCACATGATCTTTCTGTGTGGGGGTTGTTTTTACAAGCCGATATTTTGGTTAAGGCCGTTATGCTTATGTTGCTTGGTGCATCATTTTGGTCTTGGGTCATTATTTTTGATAAATGGGTTACCTTTAAAAAACTACACTCAAAAGCGGGGAAGTTTGAAAACTCATTCTGGTCAGGTGAGGCGCTAGAAAAACTTTATAAACGTATCAGCAACTCTGCAACAGACCCGATGGCACGCATATTTTGTGCGGGCATGAATGAATGGAAACTCTCTGTCGAAGAGGGGGCGCAAGTTGATGATGAACTTGGTGCCAGTTTACAACAACGAATTGACCGCTCTATGGCGACAACAATTAACCGTGAGGTTAACTCTCTTGAACGGTATATGACTTTTTTAGCAACAGTAGGATCAACCGCACCATTTTTGGGTTTATTTGGTACGGTTTGGGGCATCATGAACAGTTTTACAGCGATTGCAGGAACACAAAATACAAGCCTTGCTGTGGTCGCGCCTGGAATTGCGGAGGCATTATTTGCAACAGCATTAGGTCTTGTTGCCGCAATCCCCGCAGTGATCGCATATAATAAATATTCAACAGATTTAAATCGTTATGCGGATCGGTTGGATGCTTTTTCTTCTGAATTTAGTGCAATTTTAGGACGGCATTTTGAACAGCAAAGAAAACGTCGTTAATCTGAGGAGACAGGGCTATGGCTGGAAAATTACAAGGTCGATCTAGCGGCAGAAATGGGCGGCGTCGGGCGCACGGCCCAATGTCTGAAATCAATGTGACACCATTTGTCGATGTAATGCTTGTTTTGCTTGTTGTGTTTATGATCACAGCCCCCTTATTAACAGCGGGAATTAAAGTAGATTTACCAAAAGTATCAAATAAAGCAGTTAGCAAGCAGGATAATGCACCTGTTGAAATATCGATGACTAAAAAAGGGACTATTTACCTCGGTAAAAAGAAAGTAACCGTTGCACAATTAAGCGCATTATTGATTGCCATTGCAGCAGAACGTAATGATCAAAGGGTCTATATCCGCGCCGACCAAAGCCTCGATTATGGTTTTGTGATGTCTGTTATGTCCGCTGTAAATCGTTCTGGTTTAAACCGTGTTGCTCTTATTTCTGATTTAACCTCTCGGCACAAATAGAAAGGAATATATTTGTGAAACGAGTTTTGGCTGATAGCGAGACATTAACCGATACCGCACCTTCATCAGTACGTGTGCGGTCGCTAACATTTGCGGCTCTACTTCATATTTCTGTTGTTTTATTTATGACTTTTGGTGTGCCGTGGCAGTCTAAGAGAGACATTATAATTCCGCCAACAATCACCGTTGAAATCATTGAGGTTGCTAAAAAAACACGAACAAATAAACCTGCACCTATTTCAAAAAAAGTGAAGGTTGAAGATAAAAAAAAGCCTCCTAAGGTTGCTAAAAATACGTCTAAGGTCGCGAAGTCACCACCGCGTAAAAAGCCACCAGTGCCAAAGAAAAAAAATCCAAAACCAGAGCCAAAAAAAATCATTGAGCCAGTAGAGACTGCAGCAATAAAACCTATTATTAAGCCACCCCCTAAAAAAAAGCCGCCAAAAAAAACAACCAACACCATTCAACCTAAAAATGATTTTGGTTCGGTTTTACGTAATTTGGCAGATAATAAAAAAATTACGGAGCTTAACAAGCCCGATGCTAAAACGGTGAATCAAATTAAATCAGTCCAAGCGCCTTTGGCCGCGACGGTTACGGTGTCTGAGTTGGATGCCTTTAGAAAACAACTGGAAAGTTGTTGGAATGTTCCCATTGGTGCAAAAGGTATTGATGATGTTAATATTAAAATTAGAATGGTTGTAAATCCTGACCGAACATTGCAAAATGCAGAAATTGTGGATCAAGGGCGTTATCGCAGGGATAGCTTTTTTAGGGCAATCGCAGATAGTGCATTAAGAGCTGTTTATAACCCAAAGTGTTCTCCATTTGCATTACCTAAAGGGAAATATAGGGCGTGGAATGTGACAACAATGAACTTTAATCCAAGGGATATGTTTTGATGTTTGAAAAAATGAAATTCAATTTGTGGTCTTTAGCCTGTGTTGCTGCGGTGCAGCTTGTATTACTCAGACCTGCTTTAGCTGAAATCGAAATTGATATTAATTCAGGTAGTGTAAAAGTCAGCCCTATTGCTGTAACAGATTTTTATGGGCAAACAAGCGCTCATACCGTGTTGGGTAAACAAATTGCCGACGTGATTAATGCTAATTTAGAGCGTACGGGGCTCTTCCGTTCTATAAATCCAGCTAGTTTTTTACAACATCCACGTGGTATCCAAAATAAACCTGATTTTGCAGAGTGGCGGGTAATCAATGCAGATCACCTTATTGCAGGAAATGTTAGTAAAGCAAATGACGGGCGCACACGTGTTGAATTTCGCCTTTGGGACGTGGTTACTGAAAAACAAGTTATTGGAATGGCGTATATGACAACGCCAACAAATTGGCGGCGGATTGCTCATATTATTTCTGATGAAATTTATCAAAGTCTAACTGGTGAAAAAGGTTATTTTGATACTCGAATTGTTTATATTTCGGAAACTGGTGCCGCCAATGCACGAATTAAACGTTTGGCAATTATGGATCAAGATGGCCACAATCATAAATTTTTAACAGATGGTCGTGATTTGGTTCTGACACCACGGTTTTCTCCAACACAGCAACAAATCACGTATATGGCTTATTACAATCGAAAGCCTCGTGTTTATTTATATGATATTAATACGGGACGACAGGATGTCTTGGGTGATTTTCCGGGTATGACGTTTGCACCACGTTTTTCACCTGATGGTAATAAAGTTATTATGACGCTTTCCGTTCAGGGTAATAGTGATATCTATGTCATGGACCTTCGTAATCGGGGTGTAACACGACTAACAAAAAGCATGGCAATTGATACCAGCCCTTCATATGCACCAGATGGAAACCGCGTTGTTTTTGAATCTGATCGTGGCGGTAAACAACAGCTTTATGTGATGAATGCAGATGGCAGTAGTGCCCACCGAATTACCTTTGGTGATGGTCGCTATGCTAATCCAGTATGGTCCCCGAGGGGAGATTTAATTGCCTTTACAAAAATGTATAAAGGTGAGTTTTATATTGGTGTGATGAAACCCGATGGTAGTGGCGAGCGGCTGATCACAAAAGCCTACCATGTAGAAGGCCCGACATGGGCACCTAATGGGCGAGTGTTATCTTATTTCAAAGAAACACCTGTGGGTAACCGGAGGATTGCGCAGCTGTATACGATTGATTTAACGGGCTTTAATGAGCGCAAGTTACCGACACCACTTGATGGCTCGGATCCTGCTTGGTCACCTTTAAACCAGTAGGCCTTAAAAGTTATAGCTTTGGTGTAAAATATTCGATAACAGTGCGGTAAACATCTTTTTTAAAGGGCACAACACTTTTAAGAAGCTCATCTATATCGAACCATCTCCATTCTTCAAATTCTGGTTCGTGATGTTTTTCCAAATTGATATCGCTATCGCTTCCTGTAAAACGAAAGGCAACCCATTTTTGTTTTTGACCTTTGTATTTCCCATTCCAAAGGCGGTTGATCAAGTGATCGGGAAAATCATAACTTAACCAGCCAGGCATCTCATCAATTAGTTCAGCATTACAGGTACCAATTTCTTCGTCCATTTCACGAAGAGCGGCTTCGATCACCTCTTCACCCTCGTCAATTCCACCTTGAGGCATTTGCCAATTACCAGGGTGGTCTAACCGTGCACCAACAAAAACTTGATTTTTATCATTAATCAACATGATGCCAACATTAGGACGATAAGGAAGGTCATGGTTATGATTAGTTTGTATCATTTGAAATTTCCATTACTGCTGAGATGGGAGAAAGTGTAATGCCCTTACGTTTTAGGGTTCTTGCCCATTTTGAAATTGTTTTAAAAGTTACAGGGTGATTACCCGCAACCCCAACGGCAAAACCCCTAGTAGTTGCAAGTTTTTCAAGCTGTAACAATTGGTTAGTGATGTAGTTTTGGGCCGCAATATCATCAATGATTAGATCCGTTTGTTTAAACTTTAAGCTGGCTTGTAAGGCTGTTTCAGTTGCGCGTGACTTAATTCCAGGCTTTTGCGCGATAAAAAAGGCATCTGTTTTTGCTATATCCCTAAAAATGGGCAACAATTTTTTACGGTCACTAAGGAAACGGTCGCCCATATGGTTGATAAAACCAACAGAACCATAACGGCGTGCGAGTAGATGTTTTAAAGACTCTTTGTTTTCTTCGGTACTAGAGCGCGTCAAAAGTGCTTTTGGCCCGGGATCATAAAGAGGGTATTGTTTAGGTTCCATTGGCAAAGCAAGCAGTGTTTCATGTTGTTCAATATGGCTTTGTTCAATCCAAAAACTTAGTTTTTTGCTGTACGGTGAAAAGGCAAGGGCAACTTGGTACGGTAAATCAAAAATGGCATTTTCGGTTGTTTTATCAGAGATGCCAAGGTCTGTAATGATTAAAGAAATTTTTGGTTGTTTGTTTTTTGTGTTAAAGGCGCTTCGAAAAACACTGCCATCCGTTTTGATTTCTTCATTTTTAGGGGCAAGGACACTTTCATACTCATCAGCAATAGTAATAAAGGTTTCGACAAGAGGCGGTGCAAAATTATATTTTTCAACCGCTGTATGTTCACCAAGTTGGAACAAGCTAATGACACCGAAAGAAATACCAATAAAAATGATAAGTGAAAGGGCAAGAAATTTATTTTTTAGAACATTAAAATTGATAAAGTCAGTAGGTATAGGAACACCCTTAATGCTTTTTAGGGCATCAGTTAGCTTGGTAAAACTAATTTTGGGCACCTTCATCAGGGTGTTCCTTCTTAAGCCTTATAGTTTGTCTTTATACAGTGAAATTCCTTGAAGAAGATCTAAGGCGCGTGTCAATTGATAGTCTTCACTTTCTTTCTTCGTGCTATCTTTATCAGCCTTATTACCTTTTTTTGATGTTTTCTTCGCGTCTTTTTTAGGTAATTTTTTACCATTTTCATGTTTTAAAGCACCATGCAAGTCTTCCTCACGAACGTTGTAAGGGTTTTCGACTTTTTCTACAACGCGAGCACGCTCAACGGTAATATCTGGTTTAATTCCCGTTGCCTGAATAGAACGACCAGAAGGGGTGTAATATCGAGCGGTTGTTAACCGGATTGCGCCATGCCCAGGGATCGTCATAATTGTTTGAACCGAACCTTTTCCAAAAGATTGAGTTCCCATCAGGATACCGCGTTTGTGATCTTGTAATGCGCCGGCAACAATTTCAGAGGCTGAGGCTGAACCACTATTAATCAAGACAACGATTGGTGCACCACCGGTTAAATCTCCCGGTGTTGCATTATCACGGCGTGTATCTTCTTTTGTACGCCCACGAGTTGAGACAATTTCACCTTTGTCTAAAAACGCATCAGAAACAGCAATAGCTTGGTCCAGTAAACCGCCAGGATTGTTCCGTAAATCAAGAACATAACCAGTAATATCTTCCCCCAACTCCGATTTGATGGCTTTAATCGCCTTTTTTAAACCTTTGTAAGTTTGCTGGTTAAAGGTTGTGATCCGAAGATATCCGGCCTTACCTTCAACGCGGTGTCGTACAGATTTAATACGGATAATGTCACGAACAATTTTAATTTCTAAAGGCTCTTTAGATTCTTTGCGTAGGACAAGCAAATTTGTGGCTGTGCCAACTTTTCCGCGAAGGAGGTCAACGGCTTCGGACAAATTCATACCCATGACTTGATCGCCATCAATTTCCGCAATCAAGTCTCCGGCTTGCATACCAGCTTTGTAGGCCGGGGTGTCATCAATGGGAGATACAACCTTAACCAAGCCATTTTCCATGGTCACCTCAATGCCCAGACCACCAAATTCTCCGCGTGTTTCAACTTTCATGCTGTTGAAATCATCAGCGTTTAGGTAACCAGAGTGAGGGTCAAGGCTGGAAAGCATACCATTCAACGAATTCTCAATAAGGGTTTTATCATCAACTTGCTCAACATATTCAGAACGTACTCGTTCAAAAACATCCCCATAAAGGTTTAAAAACTTATAGGTATCTGAAACGGACGTTTTAGCCTTAGGAGGCGCTGAAAAAGCAGATGGAAAGGTGGACAGTCCTGTGAATGCGATCGCGCAAACACCAGCAATAAGAAAAGTGCGTTTCAGAGATTTGATCATGTTATTTCTTTCTACTTCTATGATTAATTTTTAGCATTTAAAACTGTTTCAGGGTTAATGGGTTTTCCGTTTTGCCTTAGTTCATAATAAAGTTTTGGAGAGGAAGTGGAAGAGCCAAATTTACCAATAATTTCACCGGCGGATAATTTTGAGCCAACACGTGTATTTATAACATCCAAGCCAGAAATTAAACTATGATACCCGCCTTCATGTTCGATAATCAAGAGGTGTTTAAAATTTTGGAAGGGGCCTGAAAATTGAACGATTCCAGATATTGGTGTGTATACATTAGCACCAACACGCGTATCAAAGGTGATACCCTGGCTCTGTGCGCCAAGGGCATCGTGTGCGCCAAAACGTGTGGAAATTTTTCCAATAACGGGAAGTAAGGATTTTTGCCGAGACAATGTTTTACGAAGTTTAAGGGTCGGCTTATTGGTGGTGTTGAGACGTGAGGCTTTACGGATAGGTTTTGGTGTCACTTTAAAAATAAGTTCTTCAAGGTCGTTGGCTTGTGCTGCAAGTATTTGTACATTTTTTTGCTGGCTTACGAGTTTCGTAGAGGTTTGTTTATAGACATGATTTTTTTTGAGAATAATTTTTGATAGTTCAGTTTCTGCTTTTGATAAGGTTTTAACGCTTTTTGTATTCTTTTTTAAGGCCGTTGAAATCTGTCGTTCAAGTTCACGGATCTCGTTGAGGTTGCTGGATGTTGTTGTTATTTTGGTTTTTAAATATGGTAATGTATGTGCAAAAATAGCTTCGCTTCGTGCAATATCAATAGGGTTTATTTTATCCGAAAGAAGGGCGGACTTAGGGGTACGTCGGATGCGTTGATACGATGTTAATAAGGCAGTAAGGTCTTTTTGGCCTTGTATTAAACTTATTTTGAGATGTTTTTTTTGGGTCTCTAATTTAAAGAGGGTCTCCTGTGAGCTTTTTAAGTTTTGCTCTTGCAGGCGAATTTTTTTCGAAGTTAAGAGTAACTTGTTTTTTAATTGACCAATATTTTTTTGAAGCTGTTTACCTTCAAGGGTCAAGGAAGATATTTCGGATTGTTGAGATGAGATATTATTTTTTAAAGCAACTAAGGAGGTTGGCTTTGGTTGTGGGATAGGTTGTGTGGCATTAGACATTTTGACGGTCATCATGATTAATGACAGTAAAAAAAATCCCGAAGTTAAAAATCTTATCCCTAAGCGGTAAATATTCATTACGTTTAATTAGAAAACTTTTATGACTGTTATGAACGATGATAGGGATGTCCAGATAGAATCTGTTGAACCCTATAAACTTGTTCTATCAGCATAACCCGAACAAGTTGATGAGGCCATGTTTGTTTTCCAAATGACAATAAAAAATCAGCTTTTTTTCGAATTTTGTCATTTAAACCATCTGCTCCACCAATAATGAAGGTTACATTATGATGGCTTTGAACTTGCCATGATTCGATAATATGGGCAAACTCATCACTAGAAATGGTTTTTCCGCGCTCATCTAGTGCAATAATTTTACAATTATCGGGGACTTTTTTAAGAATTGCTTCGCACTCATCCTCTGAGGAGGCATTTTTATGAAGCTGAATTTCAGTAAGCTCAAACTTCCATTTTAAACGTTTTTGATAAAGCTTCACAAGATCAACGAGGGAGCCAGATTTGTATCTTCCAATTGCAATAAGGTGAATGCGCATAGCTATTTCATCCCAAAATAAAGTGGTCGTGACCTGTGAGGGTATATCAAAAGTGTGTATTGTTAAATATGTGTGCTTTAATGAGCGGTGAGGTGTAAACCACCATTTGCTTTAGAAAAATCAACATCCCACATTTTTTCAAGATCGTAAAAGCTGCGTACTTCAGGACGGAAAAGGTGGACAATAATATCACCAGCATCCAATAAAACCCAATCGCCGCTTTGTTTACCCTCAATGCGCACAACCAAACCTTCTTTGTGGAGCGTTTCAACAAGCTTTTCAGCTAGTGCTGAAATCTGTCTGCCCGAACGTCCTGATGCAACAACCATAAAGTCCGCAATGGCGGTTTTGCCTTGCAGGTCAATGCAAACAATGTCTTCTGCTTTATTATCATCAAGGGAAGTGATAACAAGTTCTTTTATATCATCAGGGCCAAGACCCGGTTTTGACGACGTCGCTATGATAATTCTCCTATAATAGTAATAAAAAAGGTATACGGGAGAAGGATTAACTTGTCCAGAAAAAAGAGAGGCTTGCTTTGTAATTATAATAAAGGGTGAGGTGGCTTTTAAAGAAGGCGCGCGCCTTGAGGTACAGTTATTAGCATCGGTCATTACCCCCAACAGTTATGCTTTTATGGGGAATGGATGGTTTGAGTAATTTTAATATACTCTATAATCATAAATAAAGATGTTAAATCAAATGGTTACATGGTTAGTTGTTTTTAAGCTTTGGCCTAGATTGTATTTTTTTACGAATAGCAGGAGCGGTAAGATAACCCACGCCGCCTAAAAACAATAAAGAACCAAAGATACCCATCAGCGTATTTTCTTTTAAATTTTCAGCTTTATAGGCTGTTGTAACCTTATTTACGGCACAGCTGTGGACGTTTTGGTAAAATTTATTTTTTGTATCTGTTGGTGAAATACCTTGATCGAGTGCATTTTTACGGCATTCAATTATATATTGCACATTATCACGTAATTTCATGCTGTCGGGGTTAAGGGGCGTTAAGCCACTGTTCAGGATGATTTTGGGGGTTAAACGTAAGTCTGTTTGCATTCGTTCAACAAGTTCAACAAGGCTGTCAGGCTCATCAGCACCGTAAATATTTTCGGATTTTAAGGTGGACATTTCTTTTTGATATTGTGTGTAGTTCCCTCTGAATTGTTCGGATGCGCAGTTATAGACATCACGATAGCTTTGTTCAGGGTTTGCCACATTTTCAAGGGGGATTTGTTTAAGAATTTCCGCACGGCATTTAAAAACAGAGGACATATTTTGGGTGACCGATTTACTTTTTCGGTTGCTTTTTGTGATCTTAACATCATTTTCCATATCTTGATAACTGTAATTTGTATCAATAAAGCTATGCCAGAGGCGGATCATATCAAGATTGCTACCTTGCGCAATGCCCACATCACGCCAGCCTTTGGCGCGTTGTGTGACGGCATCAAAATAGGGTTTGTAAACAGGATTTTTATCGGTTGACCAAGCTGTATAATTAGCAATTTTTTCATCAAGTGGACGCGCATCAAATAAGATATTTTTAGCATTACCTTGAACGATTTTTAAGTCATCTTGGTATTTTTGGTAAGGAGCATTTGTTTGTTCCTGCCAGCAATCGGCTATTTTATAAATAGTCGCTAAACGTTGTGAGGCTGTTTTAAGTGAATCGTCGGTTGTAAATTGAGCTTTACAGTCAAATAGTGGTGCCATATTTTGATCAAGGTTAGGCGTGGAGATTGTTTGCAAGGCAAAGCCACCTCTATTTTTGAAATTATCGATTGTAATTTCCGGGTTTAACATGGCATCCCATAGAATAAGCGCTTGAATATGATTTGTGCCGAGCGGATAACGTTGTTTAAACTCAGACATAGAATTTGCAGTACGTTGCCAATAAACCTTAAAGGCAGGCATTTTTTGTTGTGTCCATGCGTTATATTTACGTAGGTTTGCTTCTAAACCTTCAGAGCTCACCATCATGTGTTTTTGTTCAATTTTATATTCGATATTTGCCTGTTTTGTACGACTAGACCAACAATTTTGAATAGTATCAAAGGCTTGTTTACGAGCTCTGTAATCATCCCCTAATTGAGAGGGTAAAAAAGTGTCTCGACATTCAAATAGGTAGCGTAAATTTTTATCGACAGCTGTGTTTTTTGGTGTCTCATATGAAAATTGCTTCACCCCTTTGGCCTGCAAATTAGCATTATTATGAGGAACATCTTTTAAATTCTCCCATGATGCTAATGGGTCTAAGGTGGCATCCCACAAGCGGATATAATTTGTATAACCAATAATGCCAAAATCATAATTTTCAGAAGATGCTTTCACAGCCTTTGAGTATTGTTGCTTTATATCTTCTTCAACGGGGGCATCGAATTTTGAAATTTTTTGTGTCACTGGTGCGGGGTCGAGTTCAACATTGTTCATAAATAGCGTGTAGTTTTCTTTGATTTTATTTTGAGCACAAACACGGATTTCATTAATTTTTAAAATCGATTTAGGCGTACCAGTCAACTTTGTATCAATAGTTTTTCGGCATTGCTCTACGTACGAAATATTATGATTTAAATAGGGCGATGTTAAATCAACTTTGTGCATGCCACCAAAGGCAATGGCTTGGTCTGTCGTCAATTCAGGGTTTGTAAACAGAGACCAAAAAATAAGATAACGTTCGTCAAATTTCCCTTTAGAAAGTTGGCTTGTATAACCGGCATCTGTATCATCGCTCGCTTGTTTGACTGCGGCGGCTTTATAAACACTATTTTTTTCAAATCGCTGTAGCTTGACATCAATTGAACTTGTATCGGTAAGAATACTATACTTACCCCACGTATCTTGCTGTTCAGCGGCTGAAATCGTTGTGCTGAAGGCCAGTGTTGCAAGTGCTGCAACAGCAAATTTTTTCAATTTTTTTGGAGAAGATTGCATTCGTAACACCCTTTAATTGGCTTTAAGCTGAGGTTGTTTTTTTCGACGACGATGGATACCAAAACCAACACCTCCTAATATTAGGGCGCCAGTCGAGCCCCCTGCAACAATTGTCCATATTTGTGAGATACGGTGTTTTTCATCAGTGGATTGTTTTAAAACGATTTTTGAAGCACAGTCGTGAACAGCATCATACGTTATGGTACCTGTTGATTTTATTTTGTCTCGGCATTGAAGGATAATATTAAAATTACGCGTTAAACTTGACGAGCTTGCATCTAATCCTGTTAATCCTTTTTGACTTAACTCTACGGCCGTATAATTCTCGTCTGTATGAGCCTTTTCGGCGTAAAACCAATGGTTATACGTGGCTTCTTCACCATAGGCGGGGTCGCTGTTTTTTTGCTCAAGAGCATCTGTGTATTTTTTATAAGCAACATCAATTTTTTCACGAGCACATTGATAGATTGTTGTGAAGGCTATTTCGGGGTTTTTAAGGTCGGTAAGCTTTGTATCACCGATGGTTTCTTCTCGGCAGGTAAAAAGCGTATCGATGTTTTCTTGTAAATAAGGGCTCCAGAATTTATCACCAAGGTAAGTGAAGTCTGTTGTTAAATTGTTTGAAAGCTGTTTAACATTTCCAATGTCGTTATCTAAAACGCTATGCCAAATTTTGATGTAATTGATGTAATAATCTTTGGCAAGTTGTTGCGCTTTAAATTCTGCGTTAGCCTGCTTTTTTACAGCCTCGGTGTAGACCGCATAGATGGAGTTTTTATCCTTATCACCTTTTTTAAATTGGCTGATTTTATCCTCAACGGAAACGCCGATATCAACGTGAACATTTTTAGCCCGTTCAATGATGGTATCTTTTAAGGCTTGGTGTTGATCGAGTGTTTTTTGGAATGCACTTTGAACAATATTATTATATAAATCTATCCGTTGTTTTAGATCGGTTGGCATGACGTCTGGAAGGATTTCATTCCGTGCCTCAAAAATAAGTTTGATATTATTATCGATGACGTTGGCTGATGGCGTATCCCAAACAAATTCACTATTATCTGCATCATCTTCATCTGCAACGTCTTTTAAATCATTCCAGGTCACGTTCTTGTCAAGAATGGCATGAGAAAGAATTAAGGCTGCATCAAAGGTCATATTTGCAATGATATCTTGCTTAACAAGCTTTTGGGCGTGCGCTTGAAAAGCTGATTTATAGCTTTCACTGTTTTTATATCTTGTTTGTTTGTCTTTTAGGGACGCAGGGTCTACTTGAACATACTTAATAAGCTGAGTAAAATCAGCTTTGGCCTGTTCAATTTTATCGAGTGCGCAACCACGAACTTTTTTATACGTTAGGTAATCACTTTTGGGTTTGTCGGATGCGGATAAAATTTCTGTACGGCAGTCTAAAACATATTTCATATTATAATTAAGGTTTGAGCTTTGTAATGTTTGAAAAGAAAATCCATTTTTGTCGCCATTTCCATCAAAACCTTCAATAATATCCATTGTCAAATCCGAGTTAATGTGTGCATTCCAAAAAACGATATAACGCTTTGAAAATTCACCAAAAGACAAGCCATTTGTTACATTCATACCGGCTTCTTTAGAGATCAAATTTTCAACAGCATCATGGTAATCTTGGTTTGTATCATAGCGTAAAAATTGATCTTCAATCGGGCTCGTATCGGTTACAATTTTATATTCTTGCCAAGCTGTGGACGGCGCTTTTTCCGCCTCTGCACTTGCCGCGGGGATGGCGTAGGATGAAAAAGCCGTAACAGCAAGCGCAGTTGTTAGAATTTTTTTAATCGATGTGTTCATTTTTGGTCTCATATTTTAATGTTATCTTTAATTACTATTGAGGCGACGATGCTCTTCCTTACGGCGCTTACGGCTTCGGTTAATTGTACTCGCACCAGAGGCAATACCAGATAATAAGGGTTTTCCAAATACAGCTATTGCAAAAATACTTGCAATTGTGGGGAATATCCAATCATTGGCTTGTTCAGCTTTTTCACCGGCTAATTGATAGACTTTTTGTGCTTTGCTTTTATCGTCTAATGTCGTGTCACCTATAAAGGAATCTCGAGCTTCTAATATCGCGCTGAAGTTTTCATTGATGCTGCCAAAAAGTAGGCTGCTTTCGTAAAAGCCTAATTCCTTGAAATCATCGGCTGTAACTGTGGGGTCTAACAAGGCACGTTGAACAAGTTTAAATTGCTCTAATGTTGTGGATGAATCTAAAAACGCATCTTTTTCCATTTGTGTATAATGTTCGTGTACAGGAGCAAGTTTTGCGAGAGCAGATTTTTGAACTTCGTTAAACGTAGCTTTAATATCTTGAATTTCGTTTGGTTTTTTTCCAGATAAAATTTGATCACGGCTTTCGGTAACAAACGTAATATTAGTATGGAGAAATGCTGAGCTTGCTGTTTTTTGTTCAATAGAATAAAAATTGTCTAAATAATCAGCTTTAAGCGTTGGGTTGAAATGTGCCTCTACAAAACGCACAAAGCTTGTTGGTTCAATGTCTTTATGTACAAAACCAGCATCTTTCATCGGTATGGAAAATTTGGCAAATGCATCACGATAGGGGGCATAACCACTATAATCTTCATCCATACGGTATATCTTTGTTGCGAGGTCTGAGCTAGTGTCTAACAGAATATTTGAAGGATCCGTTTCTAATAACTTGACACTCGCGTTGTAGGCTGTTTGGACACCTTCGCGCCAGCATGTCATGATTTGATCAAACGTTTGCCGGCGGTTTTCAATTTTACCATCAACGGGCAGGAGTGTGTCACGACAGGTGAAAAGTAAATCCATATTCCGGTTTAGATATGGCCCGTAGGGGTCTTGCAAACTGAATTCATTAAAATCAGAATCATTATTATCAGGTATTCCTTTAAAGTCGCGCCATTGAATTGAAGTATTTAAAACGGCTTGCATCATCGGGACGTAATTTACCGCTTTTAAGCCATCGGTTTCTTTGGCATTAAAAAGCTGCTTAGACCAGCTCCCGACAGCATCTCTATATTTACCATCATTTTTGTATTTAGAATTGGCAATGCCTAGGGGAACATCATCAAGCTCAACATTTACAAGCTGGCCATCTTGTTGTGAAACGCGGTTATCCTTATAAGGCAAAAAGGCTGTTTTGATTTGCTCTTTTGCACAGCCTTGTACATGTAGGTATGTCTCAAAACCACTATATTGTGAGGTGTCATACTCGGCATAAAGACTATTACGACAATCAATAATTGATTGCATATTCAAATTTATTAATGGTTTTTCTGGTGTCAACAGTGCTGTGTTATTGATCCCTGTGGCCATATATTTGGTCATTTTAGGTTCAATATAGCTGTGCCATAATGTCAGCGCGTAGGAAGCATCTCCGAGCTCATTTAGATTACCTTCATCAATTTGGCGTTGATATAAATCTTTAACTGCATTGCGATAGGAGCCGTTGGCCATATAGCGTTTTTGTTTTAGAGAGAGAGAGTGTTTATCACCTAATATTTCGGAATCTGACCACGTCTCTTTTTCAGCATTTTGATCAACGCCTTGGGAAGGAGGGGGGCTTTTTATTGATGTGTTTTCTTTAAGGGCAAGCGTATCCATTTTTGCTGTTGGTAATTTTTGTTCTGCGCTTGGTATTATGCTTGTCATCAGAAATGAACTAATGCTTGCCTGTTGTGCGGGCGGCTTAACGTAAATTGGCCCGAGCTCAGTTATCTCTGGCATGGTGGCGTTAAGGCGGTATGGCACTTTTGTTTCGTCAAGTGGTGTGTCGGCGAGAGCATTGGCAGTGGCAAGTAATGCGACAGATGCTGCAAGGGCTTTGATCATTGTCCTTTTTTTCGTAAATAATTCATCCGTGAAAATATTTTTATATGCCATCACACTCTCATTAATTTTATGTTAAATCTATCCGCAGTTGCAGAGTTTTAACATAAAATTAATGATTCTGTCAACTTAATTATGTAAACAATTAAGTGTTATTTGTGCTATTTTTACGACGGATTTCTGTCGAGGAAAGCTCATTTAACGGGGTATGTAATATTGTCCACCGTGGCGCTTTTAAGGAAACAAGTAATTTTCCTTGGTTTTCTGGGAGTTTTGCGTGCTTGAACCGTTGTTCCGCAAGGCATCTTTTTAGGCTGTTTGTATGTGGCGGGCGATCAAGAATAGCTATCGGGTAGGTTTTGAAAATAGTTTCCCATTCTTGCCATTTATGAATTTGCAATAAATTATCAGTCCCCATCATCCAAACAAATTTTGTTTGGGAAAACATTGATTTAAGGTGTTGCAGGGTATCGGCAGTATACTGAGTGCCTAGTTCAGTTTCAATCATCGTTGGAAGGATGCGGGGGTGGTTACTGACTTTGATACAGCTTTCAAGACGTTTTTGCTGTGCAGCCATACCGATTGTTGATTTAAGAGGATTTTGCGGGCTTACCATCCACCAAACGGCATCAAGACCAAGATGTTTTAAGGCGAGCATACTGATATGGCGGTGGCCTTCATGCGCGGGATTAAAAGATCCGCCTAAAAGGCCAACTTTTTTACCAGCCCAAAGTGATCCGCTATAACGGTTCGGCGTATAAAATAATGACATTTATCTATTCATCATCCTCGCTGAGGGAGACAAGTGTTGTATTACCACCGGATGCCGTTGTGTTAATTGTAATGGTTTTTTCAGTTGCAAAGCGGTGCAGATAATAAGGGCCTCCTGCTTTTGGTCCTGTACCGGATAAACCCTGGCCGCCAAAGGGTTGAACGCCAACTACTGCACCAATCATTGACCGATTAACATAACAATTGCCAACGCGACACCCTTCGACAATTTTACGCATTGTGTGTTCAATACGTGTATGAATACCTAATGTAAGGCCGTATCCTGTTGCATTGATTTCATCAATAACTTTGTCCAGTTCATCTTCTCGATAACGAATGATATGCACAATTGGGCCAAAAACTTCACGACCGAGTTCGCTAATACTTGTAATTTCATAAGCGCGTGGGGCAAAAAAATTGCCCTCATCACAGGCAGAGGACTGGGGAACTTGGGTAAGCAATGTTGCTTCATTGTCCATTCGATCGGCATGTTTATTTAAAATATCAAGAGCTGTTTGGTCAATAACAGGGCCAATATCCGTTTTTAATTCCAGAGGATCACCCATAATAAGCTCTTGGGCGGCACCATCTAACATTGTGATGACATTATCGGCAATATCCTCTTGAAGGTATAAAACGCGTAAGGCAGAACATCTTTGACCTGCTGATTGAAAGGCACTGATTACAATATCGTCAACGATTTGTTCAGGTAAAGCACTTGTATCAACAATCATGGCATTTTGTCCGCCAGTTTCGGCGATTAAGGGGACAATTGCTCCGTCCTTATTGGCAAGTGTTTGGTTGATGATACGTGCCGTTTCTGTTGAGCCAGTAAAGGCAACACCAGCGATACGAGGATCCGTGACAATATGTTTACCAGTGACCTCTCCGGTAGCAGGTAAAAGAGTGAGCGCACCTACAGGAACACCCGCCTTATGAAATAATTTTACAGCCATTGCAGCGATAAGCGGTGTTTGTTCGGCAGGTTTGGCAATAACGGTATTTCCAGCCATTAATGCAGCACTGATTTGGCCAAGGAAAATTGCCAAGGGAAAATTCCATGGGCTAATACATAAAAAAATACCACGGCCGGTAAGGTGTAAAATATTACTTTCTCCTGTTGGGCCGGGCATTTGTGTCGGCAGGCCAAATTCTTTTTTTCCTTGGACAGCATAATATCGACAAAAATCAATTGCTTCTCGGACTTCCGCAAGAGCATCAGGAACGGTTTTTCCGGCCTCTCTAACACATAACGCTATAAATTCAGCGAGGTTCTCTTCGATTAAATTTGCCATTTTAAAAAGCATTTCAGCACGGTGTTCAGCAGGAGTAGAGCTCCACTGCTTGAAGGCTTTTTCGGCCGTATCAAGGGCTTTTTTACAGTCTTGGGGTTGTGCCATATAAACTTGCCCAACGTTTTCCGATTTTTGGCTCGGATCTTTTATCGGTTGTGGAGAGACATTTGTAACCAATTTACCATCAATCAAAGGACAAGACATCCAATCGTTTTCTTGAGCGGATAGCTTTACATTTTCAAGCAAAGGGGTGATTTTGTCCGTATCGGCAAAGTCAAACCCCATGGCATTCGCGCGTTCGTGTCCAAATAGATTCACAGGCAAAGGGATTTTTGGATGCGGTTTATTTTCAAGTTGCTTAATATAGGCAATAGGGTCGGCAATCATGTCAGTGATCGCAATACGGTCATCTTGAATGCGGTTTACAAAAGATGAATTTGCACCATTTTCAAGCAGACGACGAACAAGGTAGGGTAGCAAATCTTCGTGACACCCCACGGGGGCATAAACACGGACGGGGTACTTCCCATTTTCAATCCCTTCGTGTCCAATAAGTTGGTGATAAAGAGGCTCTCCCATTCCGTGCAGGCGTTGGAATTCAAAACCAGTTTTATCCTCCCCAGCAAGCGACACAATCGAGGCAACAGTATGGGCGTTATGTGTTGCAAATTGAGGGTAAAAAATATCGCGCCGCGCAAGCAGTTTAGAAGCGCAGGCAATATACGATACATCTGTTGCATTTTTACGGGTAAAAACGGGATAATCCGTTAGCCCAAGTTCTTGTGCATGTTTAATTTCACTATCCCAATAGGCGCCTTTAACAAGGCGGACCATGATGCGTTTACTCTGACGGTCTGCAAGCATAGAAAGCCAGTCAATAACAAATGAGGCACGCTTTTGATACACCTGCAAAGCAAGACCAAAACCATGCCAATTTTGCAGTTCTGGATCACAAAAAACACGGTCAATGATTTCAAGGGAAATTTCTAAACGATCAACTTCTTCTGCATCAACGGTTAGGCCAATGTTATATTCCGCAGCTTTTAAAGAAAGCTGTTTGAGTTTAGCCGTTAGGGCAGGGATACAGCGATCTTTTTGAGCGTAGTTATAGCGGGGGTGAAGTGCGGACAATTTCACAGAGATACTTGGTGCGGTAACAGGTGTTGAACGCTCACTACGTTCCTTCACAGCTATTCCTAGGCCCTCAATCGCCGCTAGATAGTTCTGGAAATAACGTTCGGCGTCTTCACCTGTACGTGCGCCTTCGCCAAGCATATCGTAAGAGTAACGATAACCAAGGCGTTCTTGATCGCGTGCACGTTTTAAGGCCGCCTCGATGGTGCGACCCATTACGAATTGCTGACCCATTATTTTCATCGCGTGTAACATGGCTTTTCGAACGATGGGTTCTCCAAGCTTTGAAACAAGGTTTTGAGTAATATTAGATGGTTTTTTGTGTTCATCTTTTGAAAAATCACCAATGACCTTGCCTGTAACCATAAGTGCCCATGTAGAGGCATTTACAAATAGATCAGAGCCTTTGCCGATGTGTTGATCCCATTCGGCACTGCCAATTTTATCTTTAATCATTTTATCAGCAGTCACAGAATCTGGAATACGTAATAACGCCTCTGCAAGGCACATTAAAGAAATACCCTCAGTCGTGGTTAAACCAAAATCTTGTAAAAAGCTATCTATGCCACCAAATTTTTTGCGGTTGGCACGCACATTTTGCACGAGTTCTGTTGCAAAGTCAGCAATGTCTTTTTGATCAGCTTGAGATAAACTAATCTGATCAAAAAGCATATTCACACAACTTGTTTCGTCCATGAGATAGGAGCGCTGAATATTTTTTAAATGTGTTTTTAAATCAATGGGCAAATCCATTTGATGAGCTTCTTGCATGTTAGGCGTCCTCCAAAAATAAAAAAGAGCGATGCTTTTGAATAAAATAATATAGTGAAATAGGATCTATAGATTACACTTTTGGCAAAGAGGGGGCAAGGGAAAGCGCATTGATTTATTATCTGTGGTTTGGATATTAAAAAACGTCAGGCTTTAACCTGACGTTTTTTTACTAGAGGGCATAAAAGTTATGCAATTTTTTTAAGATCTTTTGAAATACCATCAATTGATTGGTCAACTAAATTTGACGCATTGTCTTGTAATATATCCGTTACAAGTTTGCGTGCAGCACGGGCAGCCATATCTGCGGCTTGATCGCGTACTTCTTGCATCGCGGCAATTTCTGCGCGGTTAATCCGTTCAAGAAGTTGTTTTTCACGACGTGCAAGAGCATTTTCAAGCTTTTGATCGGCTTCCTCACGGATAAGCTCAATTTGGTCTTTTGCTTGTTCAATGATTTGATCTGCTGTTTTGATTGCATCACGATGTTTGCGCTGGTAGTCAGCTAAAAGCTCTTGTGCTTCAACACGTAATTTTTCAGCTTCATTTAAATCATTTTCAATTTGAACAGAACGTTTGTCGAGCATTTCTGTGAGAGGGGCTTTCCCCTTTTTTATCGCAAAAAAAACGAATATTAATGTAGAGATAAGAACCCAATTATGGGCATCGGAAAAAAAACCTGCACCATGTTCTACAGCCATTAAGTCGCCTCCTTCATTACGGTTTGCACTGCTTTTTTAGCTTGTGCCTTGGTGACTTTAACAGATGTGATTTTTTGAGCAGCTTCGGCAGCAATTTCAGTCGCAATATCTGCAATAGAATCTAATGCTTCTTTTTTTGCAAGGTTGATATTGTCTTCTGCTTTTTGGATACGTTCTTTTGCGTGAGCTGAAAACTTAGCATCTTTTTTAGCTGCAAGTGCTGCAAGTCTCTCATCATTTTTGAGTAAAAACTTGTGAGCATTATTATGAGCTTTTGCAAGAGCTTGTTCATAGTTTTCTTTTACATCTGAAACTTCTTTTTGCAAACGTTCCGCGCGGGTTAAATCATCCTCACGTTGCGAACGGCGCATATCAAGAACTTCACCAATTTTAGGCAGTACAAAGCGGCTCATTAAGAAGAGTAAAAGCAAAAACCATACAGTGAGCCAAAAAACTTGGCTTGGGTATGTGCTAATATCTAATTGTGGAAAGCCAGTTGTACCACTAGGAGCTTCCCCATGTGCATGTTCTGCAACAACATCGGATGCAAATGCAAACGACAGCGGGGAAGTCACTAGTGAAGTCAACGATAGTATTCCTAATAATTTAGGGCGAATCATGGTGAACCGACCACTAATTAGAATACGAATAAGATTAACAATGCTACTACAAGAGCGAAAAGAGCAATCGCTTCAACAAGAGCAAAGTAGAATAAACCAGCGCCTTTAACACTTTCGGCAACAGATGGGTTACGGCCCATTGCTGTAATAATGCTTGAGAAAAGCATACCTAGGCCAATACCAACACCAAGGAGAGGGATCACAGCGATACCAGCACCAATAAGTTTTGCAGCTTCAACTTCCATTTTATTTTCCTTCTTCATTCTTCAAGTTAAACCAAAATTTTGGTTCAGGAGTTCAATAACAAATCACAAAAGATCCGTACAGTATAAATTTGCTTTTTATACAAATTTATTTAGTGCAATTCAATTGCATCTTTTAAGTAGATACAGGTCAAAATTGCGAAAACATAAGCTTGGATAAAGGCAATCATAACCTCCAAGCCAACCAGAGCAACGTTTAGTAGCATCGGGACAATACCAAACACAATGCCCATTGATACACTAAACCCTGCAAATACTTTTAACATCGTGTGCCCCGCAACCATATTTGCAAACAAACGTACAGATAAACTTATCGGACGAGAAAGGTATGAGATAATTTCAATCGTTACAATTAATGGGATCAAGGGCCACGGTAGCCCCGCGGGTAAAAATAAGGTGAAAAAATGAAAACCATGTTTAAACAGACCAGCTAAAGTGGCTGCAAAAAAGATCAGTAAGGCAAGGGCGCCTGTAACAATAATATGGCTTGTATAGGTAAATGAGTATGGGATCATGCCTAGTAAATTCCCCATTAACACAATCATGAAAACTGAAAAAACAAAAGGAAAGTACTTACGGCCTTCTTGACCAAGATTGTCACGCACCATATTGGCGATAAATTCATAGAACATTTCTGCGATATTTTGTGTGCGTGTTGGAACTAAAGATTTATGACGCATGCAGAAGGTCAAAAACAAGGTACAGGAAATAACAGCAATTCCCATCCATAAAGAGGATTGAGTGAAGTCTAAATCAATTCCATTAATCTGGAAGGGGATATATGTTTTAATTTCAAACTGTTCTAATGGGTTAGCCAAGGTTCTGTCCCTCTTTATCACTCAATTTGTTGTCTTCATCGTCATTTTTAATGGTTTCAGAGCTTTCGGCCTTTTTGAAACCAATTTTAAATTCCTGTCCCATTGCCGCACGGTAAATATTTAGGAAACCGGCAATAAAACCTAGAATAAACATTATAATCATGCCCCAAGGTGTCGAATCAAGCCACTGATCAATCCAATACCCGAGGAAACCACCAACGACAACTGCTGAAACAAGTTCAATGGCAACCTTAAATGCAAGGCTAGCCTCCTTATTGTCGATTTTAGATTTCCCCTGAGGAGATATCTTTTGCGCTTCACGAACCCGTGCTTCTTTTAGTTTTTGATTTAGTTCTTCAGGTGTTAAAGCCATAAAAAAAACCTTATTCAGCACATTTAGTACAGTATTACGCATGCGGAAATTACGAAGACAGCCCTCTAAAGTCAAGAGGTTATCTTGGTTTTATAAATAAAATGTATCTTTTATGAAAAAGTGGGGTTAAAAGGCCGCTTTGACACCTGTTTTAAGCAGGCTATTCCAGAGATATTGATCGTTTGCTTTGTTTAAATCTTGAACACCTTCAACGGAGGCTTTTAAAAGGGCGTTATTTTCAAAAATAAGAATTAAGTTTAGTTGGTAGCCTGTTGTTTTTGTCTTCATTTTAGCAAACCCAATTGAGCTGTTACTTTCAACAGAACTATAAGGAAGTGCGTAACCATCGTAGGCAAGTAATCTTTTTTTGAATTTTTCGAGTTGATCCGGCGTTCCTTGGACTTGTGAAACACCATAAATAGCGTGTTGAATTTGGGTTGTGCTTAATTGTTCAAAACGTTCTGGTGGAATTCCTAAGAATTGAAATGTATCTAGTTTGGACATGCCACGGTTTAATAAAGCAGCTTTCGTTTTGAGGTCTTCTTTGCTTTCAAAAAGCTCGGCATTAACTTGCTGCCCGCTGACAGGCATGCATGATGTGCTAATAAAACTAAGGGGAATAATAAGAACAGCTATGAATAGTATACGAGAGAGCAACAGGGGCAACTGATGTTTTGTTGCTATATGTTCTGTGTGAACGTTCATTCATTATCCCCTGAATTAATATTATTATACTATTATTTCAAATATAACACCTTACATACCATTATCATGGGTGTTTTTTAATAATAAGTAAAAAAAACGAAGTAATTCAAAATTTATTTAATTTATATAAATCAAATATTTATGTAATTTATGTCAGTTTTATACTCTGTTTTTTATTCCCATAATAATTTTACATCCTTGATTATTCGATTTATTTGCTTTAATTACGTAATCAAATTCAATTGTTAACCATAATTAGTTTTAATTACCGAAAGCGATTTATTGTGTCTAAAAAAACAAAAGCAAATAGAAAATTTTATGTCCGGTTTGCAACTTCGTCTGACTATAAAAAAGTGATGGATTTTTATCAAACAAATGAACATGACAGTGTTCGTAAAAGAGAAGAAGCTCTTTTAAAAAATCTTTCCGACCAAGGTTCTATTGTTTTTGTTGAGGATGACAAAGGTGAAATTGTTGCGGCAAGTATAAGCTACGCGCACCAAGGTAAAGACAGTAATGGTGTTACTGTTAATAAATGGCTTGAAGTTGGCTCAACACGTATTGCGGCTAATGGTTTTGCGGGGTTATTTAATGTGATGTGTACAGCGCAAGTTTTAAGAACATTTCTAGTTGAACCTCCCGAAGATTGTTTTGTGGGTCATATGGAGAACCGTCCTGTACAAAAAATTGCTGAAAGCCTCGGTTGGAAAGCTTTTACAGCGCCACAAGAAATGTTAAAATCATCAGATAAAACAATTAACACGGGTGATATTGAAAACAGAAATCAGGATGGCTGGTACAATTGTGATATGGAAGGGGTTGGTGTGATGGCTAAATGTATGGTCGATGCAATGAATAAACCAACCTTAAAACATTATAAAACCGGAGAAGAAGTCGAAATTACGATAGAGCGCTGTCCGGTTTTAAATATGTTCTGGCCAAATATTGAAGCCTTGGCTAAAAAGGACTTCAATGCGCCTGAAAATAAAAATGATAAGGCGATGGGGATCCGTAAAAACCGAGATAAATGGTTGTATAAACTGAGGTAGATTATGAACGTTATTGCTAAAATTCAAAATTCGCAGAATGAAATGAGCAATTGGCGTCATCAAATGCACCAAAACCCTGAACTTGCATTTGAGGAATTTTGGACGTCTGACTTTATTGCTAAGTGCCTTGATGAAATGAATATTCCTTATGATAAGGGTATTGCAACAACAGGCATAGTTGCCACCTTAAAAGGGGTGCAATCGGGTTCCGGAAAATCAATAGCGCTACGCGCTGACTTTGATGCTTTAGAAATACATGAGTGTACTAATTTGCCTTATGCCTCAAAAATTGAAGGTAAAATGCACGGCTGTGGTCATGATGGGCACACTGCTATGTTATTAGGGGCTGCAAAGTATTTAGTCGAACACCGTGATTTTGATGGTACTGTTTATTTTGTATTCCAACCCGCAGAGGAAGGCGCAGGGGGGGCGCGTGTGATGCTGGAACAGGGTTTTAAAGAAAAATATCCATGTGATGCAATTTTTGGCATGCATAATTGGCCAGGTATGCCAATTGGCATGGCTGGAGTAAAATCTGGCGCGGTTTCGGCAGCGGCAGACCGTTTTAAGTTTTGTGTCACGGGCAAAGGTGGGCACGCAGCGATGCCTCATTTAAATGTTGATGTTGTGACGGCTTTATCTGAGCTTGTCATGGCGGTACAAACAATAGTTAGCCGGAAGATTGACCCTGCAGACCCTGCTGTGATCAGCATTACTCAAGTACAGGCGGGGACAGGTAGCTTTAATGTCATGCCTGAAGACGCCACGCTTGGGGGAACTGTACGGACATTTTCAGCTCAAGTCCGCCAACTGATTGAAGAAAAATTGTTGCAAATGGCTGAAGGACTTGGAAAAGTCCATGATGTTAAAATTACACTTGAATATAACCACGGTTACCCCTCGGTGGTTAATTCAATCAAGGAAACGGAGCTTGCGGCTCAAGCGGCAAAAGTTATTCTTGGGGAAGATCAGGTTGTTGATTTTCCATCAATTATGGGCGCCGAAGATTTTGCATATTTTCTTGAAAAAATACCCGGGTGTTATATTCTCTTAGGGCAGGGAACGGAAGATAAATCAGCAGCTTTACATAGCCCACATTATGATTTTAATGATGATGCCGCGCCTGTTGGGGCAAGCTATTGGGTTGAACTTGTTAAAATGGCATTGCCGTTAAAATAAATTTTTAATCAACAATTGTAATGGTTTCATTCATACGCGCTTTAAGGAATTGATAAATCCATTTAAGCACGTAAGGCCTAATATTGGGCTGTGGCAGGTTTTTTCCTGTCGTCCATTTTTCAACGGCTCCGTGAGAAAGACCAAAGGTATCCCGGAGCTCTTGTTCTGGAATTTGCCACTCACTGATGGCACGATAGAGCAAGTCCGAAAAAAGATGAGGGTTTTCAAGTAGGGTAAGTTCAATATAGGGCTCTAAAGCAGTGAGGGCATTTTGAAAATCTTTTCGTTGCATAAATAATAACTCATGTTTTATGGAAGATGTTTCTTGGCTTTTTGAATTAGTTGATTATAATCAATTATATTAGCAAAAATAATTTTTAGATCAATGCGTGTATTTTATTTGGGGCGTATTTCATGACAAAAAATGTGAAAACGAAAAAACTTTATATTAGGTTTTCTAAAAAAGAGGATACGCAAAATATCCTGAATTTTTATAATAATAACGAACATGAATATGTTGCGGGGCGAGATCCTGCAGTACTAAAAAAAATGGCTCAGGGTGGTGCTGTTACCCTAATTGAGGATGAAAAAGGCAAAATTGTTGCAACCTCTATTTCCTATCCAATGACACAAAAAAATGACCAAGGTATCGAACACCATAGATGGTCGGAAATTGGCTCTACCCGTGTTTCATTAGGCGGCTTGGGTTTGTTTAAGGTGCTTTTTTCCGCACAGCTTATAAAAGCCTTTTTCTTGGAGCCCCCAGAGGAAAAATTTGTCATTGAAATCGACCATGATAATAAGCACTCAAAACACGTATTTGAAAAAATTGGCTGTGAGGATTTCGAGGATACGGGAGATATTCAAAATCTAGCTGAACAAACGATGGATCCTGATGATACAGGGGCTGAAGTCGATTGGTATTTTTTTCCGGCGGAAAAAATGCATCTTTTGGCTCAAAATATGCTCAATTTTAAGAAAAACCCTCAAATTACCAATAAAAAAACAGGTGAAGTTTATGAGCTGGATTTTAGCCGGTGTCAGTTGTTTACTGTGTTTGAAAAAGAGTTAAGGGTGCTGGCTAATAAACCCATTAAAACCCCTCAAAATAGCAACAAAAGATTGCCTATTAAACAGGCAAGTCAGCAGTTTCTTAATCATTTTAAGCCATAATATAAATTGTAAATACTTTTTAACAATTTTTTTTAATTTTTATGTTGTGGTTTAGCAATGGCTGATAAACCAGATTTTTCAGATGACATTCATAAAAAAGATAAACGTCAGGCTAATTTCTACTTTATTTTAGCGGTCTTGTGTTTGCTTGTGCCTTATATCATTCCTCACTCAGCAAGTTTTCAGGGTAAATTTATCGTTGCGACCGAAAGGTTAAATGATGGCATATTTGATGAGACGGTTGTTTTAATTATGTCTCATGATAGCTCTGGCGCTTGGGGCGTGATTGTTAATCAGCCAGAGAGAACTTTACCCATCAATCAATTTTTGGAAGAAAATGGAACACGGCCTTTTTTGGGGCGTATGGCCTCCTACCGGGCAGGCTATCATTTTATTGTTGAGGACAACAGAAGTCATCCTTTTGTTTTAGCTGGTACGGCCTCTTTAGAGCCGGATACACCACGTTTAGATAGATCCGCGCTTCATTTATCCGCACGCATGACTGGTAATATGACGGTTTATAATGGGGGGCCGATGCGGAGTGATGAATATTTTATTTTACATCCAACGGCTTTTTCTTTTCAAGATCGTTACGAGAATGAAGGCGTTCCGTATGGCGTTACTGATAATGTAACGGTAATAAATGCTTTGATTTGGGGTAATGAAGAATACCCATTTAAAGTCTTTCGCGGTGTGAGTAGTTGGCAATCACAGCAATTAGAACAGGAAATTAAAAGTGGCATTTGGCGTGTCATTAATTTTAATGAAACGGTTCTCTTTAATCGTGACCCTAATATAATTTGGGATTTAATCCAGAAATTCTTTGATAATTAAAGGTCGTTAACTTACCTTGCTGGCTTTCTTTTTGGCCAAGCGTTCTTCACGCCTTTTTTGAGCATCAATGGCATATATGCATGTTCCTTTGGTGATAATCTGATCTTGCTCAACAAGATTCATAGGGGGAATAAGCTTTTTACCTTTTAAGCGTTCATAGATCGGAGAAAAATCAGGTTTTGTAGAGGCAACAAGGTCGTCAAAAGAATTGATAACAAAATAATGTTCTTGAAAATCATCGATGTTATAAGCACTACACATCATACGTTCTAAGTTGAATTTTATACGATGGGGGCTATCACTTTCAAGGCAGAACTTACTTTCCGTTGGGGATGAAAGAAGCCCGGCACCAAAAATACGTATACCTTCATCAGTATTTATTAAACCAAATTCAATGGTGTGCCAGTAAAGGCGGGATAACGGCATGACCGCTCCCAATTTTGTTGCTTTCATTCCACCGCGGCCATATGCTTGAATAAAATCGGCATAGGCTTGGTTCGTTAACAACGGCACGTGACCAAATAGATCATGAAATGCATCAGGTTCTTGAATATAATTAAACTGCTCACGTGTTCGCATGAAATTTCCAACTGGAAAAATACGATTTGAAAGCATTTCAAAAAAAGGCTCTGCAGGGATAAGCCCGGGAACACCGATAACGGTCCAGCCCGTTTTTTCTTTTAGTACTTTGTTGATATCTTCATATTTAGGGACGTTTTTCCCGGTAATTTTAAGGTCCTTTAGGGATTGAAAATATTCGGGAAGCGCACGGCCAGGAAGAATTCCGATTTGTTGATCGTAAAGCTCTTGCCAAATTTGATGTTCTTCATCGGTTATTTGTTCCCAGTTTTGAGAACGCTGATAAAATTCAAGGTCACCGGGTGTCCAACCTTCTTTGCCGGTATAATGCTGTGGGCCAGCTACTTCATCTTTATTCATTTTATCATTTTCCTTTAGCTTAATTATACCATGCGTAATGCATCGGGCGTATCGGGTTGTTTTTCTGGGCGTGCTTTGTCAAAAGCATCGTGTTGTAAACAGAGCTGTTCAATTTTTGAAATAAGGGGGAAATCCTCTAGAGGGCAATTAAAACGCCGTGCATTGTAAACTTGTGGTATCAAACAAATATCAGCAAGCGTAATTGTATCACCACAGCAGTAGGTGTCGGTAAAGTACGGGCTTTGCTTTAAAATACTCTCGATAGCCTGAAAACCTTTATGAATCCAGCCCTGATACCATTGTAATTTCTGTTGATCCGAAATACCAAATTCATCTTTAATATACTTCAAAACCCGTAAGTTATTAATAGGGTGAATATCATTTGAAATAATATGGCTGATTTGTCGTGTAAAAGCACGCAGTTCAGGTGCTTTTGGGTATAGGCTTGGTAGGGTGGGGTATTTTTCTTCTAAATAGTCAATAATGGCAAGAGATTGGGTGAGCGTAAAAGTGCCGTCTTTTAAGCTCGGTACAAGTCCTTGTGCATTTATGCATAAATAATTCTCCGACCGTTGTTCTGCATCCACAAGGTTGATATTAACCTGTTCATAGGCAAGATTTTTAAAGTTAAGCGCAATACGTAAGCGGTACGAAGTTGATGAACGAAAATAGCTATATAAAGTCATTTTATTCATGCGTTAAACAGACCTTTTCTAAATGTCTCATTTACTATTTTTTGTATTGAACAACCTTTTGTTCAATTGTGCCAAAAATAGAATTATTCTGCTCGTCAAGCATTTCAATACGTACCGTATCACCAAATTTCATAAACGGTGTTGAAACAGCTCCACTATCAATCATTTCAATCATTCTCACTTCAGCAAGGCAGCAGGAACCCTTGCTACGGTCAACATTTGAAATCGTACCTGAGCCAATAATAGCTCCGGCGGCAAGAGGACGGCTTTTTGCCGCATGGGAAATCAGGGCAGGGAAGTCAAAAATCATATCCGTACCGGCATCTGGCGCGCCAAATTTATTATTATTCAGGTGAACCATCATTGGGAGGTGGATTTTACCGCCATCCCATTTGTCGCCAAGCTCATCAGGTGTAACGGCCACTGGAGAAAATGCGCTTGATGGTTTTGATTGAAAAAAACCAAAGCCCTTGGCAAGTTCACCTGGGATAAGGTTCCGTAAAGAGACGTCATTCATAATCATAATTAATTTGATATACTGGCCGGCTTCTTCAGCAGGCACTCCCATTGGTACATCGCCTGTAACCACGGCTACCTCAGCTTCAAAATCAATGCCCCATTCTTCACTTTCCATTTCAATGGCATCACGTGGGCCAATAAAGCTATCTGATCCGCCTTGGTACATTAATGGATCTGTCCAGAAGGTTTCTGGCATTTCAGCACCGCGCGCTTTGCGAACAAGTTCAACATGGTTGACATATGCACTGCCATCAGCCCATTGGTACGCACGGGGAAGTGGTGAAGCACATTGAGTTTCAGAGAAACTAAAACTATTTGTACAGCTGCCTTCTTCAAGACTCTTAGCAGCTTGCTGTAATTGTGGTTCGTATATCTCCCATTGATCAAGGGCGGCTTGAAGGGTTGGAACAATGTCACTTACATCACAGGCTTGAGATAAGTTTTTATTCACTAAAATAAGTTTGCCGTCACGGCCATTTTTTAAGGATGCTAGTTTCATAAAGCTTCGCTCCGTTTTTTTATAGGGTGTGTGTTTTCATGGGGAGGGTTTGCAACATCTTGCGTGCCCAGCCATTGGGCGAATTTGACAAATCGTGATGATTTGTTGCGTCGATCCATTAATTTTTGTCGGCCTTTATTATCTAAAGAATTAAGGGTTTTTGTACAGCCGTCTAAAATCAAAATACGCCAGAGCTCTGACCATGCTTCAGGGTGTAAAGGGTAATCATCGGCATAAAGGCTAAGCTCGGCGTTGATGGTTTCTTCAAAAATATGCTCTGCCCCATTGGCATCAATGTAAACAAGGACACAATCAAAGTATGATGACCTGTTATTTTCACCATCCATCATTTTAAGAAGATGATTGACTGTTAATGTCTCAAAAACATATTTTGTATAAGGGCCTGGAAATCCTTTTAAGGCAGACACACAAAAACCGCTATCCTCAACAATGACAGGCTGTTTTAGTGCTTCAAATGCTTGGCGAGCTTTAAAGAGCGCAATTTCTTTAACACTGTCGAATTGAGGCTCCATTAAATCGAGGTTTTTTTGCTCAACTCTAATGTTATAAGGTTCAAGAAAGTTACGCATACTGGCAACTTTACCCTTATTTCCTGTTGCAAAGAGAACCTTTGTCATTGAATGGAATTCCTTAAATTATTTTATGCTTTTAAGACACCACGACGAATTTGGTCTTCTTCAATTGAATCAAACAATGCCTGGAAGTTTCCTTCACCAAAACCTTCATTGCCTTTTCGTTGAATGAGCTCAAAGAAAATCGGGCCAATAACCTCTTTTGTGAAAATTTGAAGAAGCGTTCCTTGTCCGTCTGTTGGTGCGCCATCAACAAGGATATGAAGGTTTTTCATACGTTCAAGATCTTCGCCATGTTCTGGAACACGTGCATCAACTTTTTCGTAATAAGTTGCCGGTGTTGTTAAAAAAGTTACACCATTATTACGCAGCCCTTCAACAGAGGAATATATATCTTGTGTACCAAGGGCAATATGTTGAATGCCTTCGCCTTTGTATTTTTCTAGATACTCAACGATTTGAGATTTGTTATCCTGAGATTCGTTGATTGGAATGCGGATTTTTCCGCAAGGGCTCGTCATTGCACGGCTAACCAAACCGGTGAGTTTACCTTCGATATCAAAATATCGGATCTCACGGAAGTTAAATAGATCTTCGTAAAATGCAGACCATTTATCCATATTACCCTGATAAACATTATGAGTAAGGTGATCAACATAAGTTAAACCATTACCTTTAACAGAGGCGTTTACACCATCGATAAAGTCAAAGTCATAATCATAAATTGTTTCACCTTCAAATTTATCGACAAGGTATAAACGAGAACCGCCAATGCCTTCGATTGCAGGAATATCAAGTTCACCAGGACCGAGGTTTTTTTCATTTTTGATCGGGATTGCACCCTTTTTAATGAGTTTTTTGAAAACATCTTGCGCATTTTTAACACGAAATGCCATTGCACAGGCACAAGGACCATGTTCTTTCGCAAATCTTTGAGCAAATGAATCAGGTTCGGCGTTAATGATAAAGTTAATTTGTCCTTGGCGGTGTAGCGTGACATTTTTGCTTTTGTGTTTGGCAACAATTTTAAAGCCTAACTTGTCAAAAAGATCGCGGAGCTTTTCTGGTTCAGGGTGTGCGTATTCCACAAATTCAAAACCGTTTGTTCCCATAGGATTCTCAAATAAATCAGCCATAAAACCTCCAAAATATATTAGTAAATACAAAATTCTGAACAGCCATTATGATCTTTTTTTTTAAGAAATGCAAAAAATGTTTTTTTTATTCGTATGCACAAAAAAAGCTTTGGCTTAGTCTCATAGAGACAATATATTGGAAGAACTTAAATCATTTAAATTTGGTATCTAAAGTCATGAATTCAATTCGCAAAATAAATTCACCCGAGCTGAATATTAGCTTGGAATTTTTTCCACCTAAAACTGAAAAGATGGAACAAACCTTGTGGAAGTCTGTAAAGCTTTTGCAAACGGTCCAGCCTACTTTTGTATCGGTAACCTATGGTGCGGGTGGTTCAACGCGAGAAAGAACACACGATATTGTGACGCGCTTGCAAAAACAAAATGGTCTTCAGGCAGCCGCTCATTTGACCTGTGTTGGGGCCACACGTGATGAGATTGATCAAATAGCAGCACAGTATTGGAATGCAGGTATTCGTCATATTGTTGCGTTGCGTGGTGATCCTCAAGGCGGTATTGATGCAGAATATACGCCGTGTGATAATGGTTATGCTTATGCCTCTGATTTGGTCTCAGGGCTAAAAAAAGTTGCCGATTTTGAAATCAGTGTCGCGGGGTATCCTGAACAACATCCCGAATCTGTTAACCTTGAACAAGATATTGAATGTTTAAAACGTAAAGTTGATGCTGGAGCAGACCGTGTTATTACACAGTTTTTTTTGAACCATGAGCATTTTTTACGTTTTCGTGACCGAGCCGCAAATGTCGGGATTAATTGCCCTATTTTACCGGGGATTTTACCAATTTCAAATTTCAGCAGAACAATGGAGTTTGCCGATAAATGTGGTGCAGAAATTCCAATCTGGATGAAATCTTTGTTTGAGGGCTTAGAAGATAACCTGGAAGCACAAAAAATGATTGCAGCAACCGTGGCAACGGAGCAATGCCGAAAGTTGTACGACGAGGGGGTGCAAGACTTCCATTTTTACACCCTAAACCGTGCCGAGCTAACGCTTGCGATTTGCCGGATGCTTGACTTGCAGCCAAGTTTGACTAGCATCGAATAATAATTTTCTTCAATTTAAAGCGTTATGTGGAGCAATGGCAAAAAAATTAAGCCCTCATTTTAGACGTTATGTTTATAAATATTGGTTAGTTAAAACGGACCTTGCGCCTGCGGATATTTGTATTGTTTTTGGAGGGGCATCTATCGATCAACTTGCCCAAACGGCGTATAGCCTCTACCAAAAAGATATTACAAAATATTTTGTTGTAACTGGGGCGCCAATTTCAAAATTTGGTAAAAGTGAAGCTAAGACATTGCGCGATCTTTTGGTTGCGAAGGGCATCCCAAAAAATAATATTCTTGTGGAAGGCAGAGCCCGTAATACTGGTGAAAATGTTTGTTTTTCTAAAGCTCTTATCGATCAAAAAATTGGTTTGTCACGGATTAAATCTATTGTTGCAGTTGGTCAGGTTCATGCATCACGTCGTTTTTTGATGACCTTAGAAAAGGAATGGCCTGAACCGGTTAAAATGTTTATGCCGGCCAATCGTTTTTCCGTGAGGCGCCGTCATTGGTATAAGCATGCTGTGCTTAAGAACGCCGTGTTAAGAGAGCTTTCAAAAGCTCAAGCCTATAAAAAATTAGGCTTGATTAAAGAAATTGATTTAAAAAAAAATCACCAACGTATTCAAAGCTTACGGCAACACTTTAATGCTCAAAATGGGACACAAAAAAAACCACGGATTATAAAAAGAAAAAGACCCAAAAAAATCGGGCCTTAGGTGTAGATTGTTATCCAACCCCAGGAGGGGCCATATGATTTACAGATACTTTATTACCCGCCTTCATTTGTTTCATAAACTCGTCTCGTTTATCTTGATAATGCCCAATGTAATTAATTAAAGATTGCGGTACTTTGGGTGTTGTTTGGTAAGAGCTTTGTAGAAGCTGAATTTCTTCTGTAGAGGCTCCAAAATTTTTGGCCATTTTTACCGCCTCTTTTAGAGAAGATTTCATACTTTTTTCATTTGCTTTTCTTTGTTTGTCAACGCTTGGGGCTTTTTGTTCGTAATTATCCTGCTCGAATACCTGGTCGATATTTAAGGTGTATAAAGCTTGAGCATGTGTCATGAATGTATAGATTTGCAGTTGACCTAAAAACAATTCAAAAGCATCGGTTTCGATTTCGTGTGATGCAATATTTTTTAAAACATTTTCGCTTTCTTTAATTGCGATAAAGGAATTTTCGAGAAGATGGAATTTTCCAAGCTCGCGATATCCCTCAACATAAGTATCTAGGTTTTTCTTAACGCTTTTCATTTTAGCGTAAAATTCATCCAAATAGCCGATGACCTCAGCGTTTAATAAAGCATCTTGAGGGTTGCCTTTTGAGGCCGCCCGCATGAAGATCTCGGAAAGCAAGCTGTCATGTGTGATGGGCATTGGCGCAGGGTTTTTACGTTCATCTTTGGTGTTATCCCAAATTTGATTTGCTTCATCAAGTTCAGATTGATTAAATGTCGCATTCGCTGGCAACGCATATTCATTGGGACGCTTTTTTAAATGTCCGCGGATATCAAAAAGAAAACCTTCTCTGATGCCAAAATGGTAATAATGATTGTTCGCAAGTTCTTCTTTGCTCTGGCCCACAATTTTATGAGGGGTAAGCGGGCTCATCGCCATGGCTTCAATATTGGCAAGCTTACGAAGTGCGTTTGAAAAACTTGTGCCATTGGCAATGAGTTCGGTGCGGATTGCTTTGACATCACGTTTTTCGGTGCCAATTTCTTGTGTCGCCATTGTTTTATGTACAATTTGTACGGCCCACGTTCCTTTGACGTCATCATCCTGAAAGGCTTCAGCATAATGACGGATATTAAACTCTCGGTTTTGGAATTGTTTACCAATTTGCTCCAATGCTTCTGGCTCAAACTCACAGGTTCTGCAATAGGTTCCAAAAATTGGACGATAATTATTGTTTTCTGACATTCTTCACACCTTTGTAACGCTTACGCGCCTGTTTTAATTATGGTGCTTTTATATCAAAAAAATATTGTTATGTCAAATGATTTCTAAAAGAATTATTTCACGATAGCAAACGAAAAGACGGGGTTGCCAGGGTCACCAACAGTAAATTGAAACTCAATATTATTTTGTTTTTGAGGGGGAGAAGGAGGGCGAGAAATAAAGAGGATGCTTATTGCGGAAATAATGGCAAGAGATCCAAAGACATGCAATGTACGATTTTTTAGTATATGAGGCATGTTTAAGTTTATCCAATGTTGTAAAGTCACCAGAAAGTGAACCGTAAAAGTATGTTTCAAGTGTATAGTTATAGAATAGCTTGTCTACAAAGAATATTATTTTTTAGGCATGTTGGTAGGACGTTTAAGCCGTTTACGTAATTTTATTGGGGGAGATGATTTTTTGTCTAAAAAAGATTTGTTACAGGCAAATTGTTGTCTTAACATTTCTAATGTTTCTTGTTCTTTGAGTTGTGTTATATGACGATTAAGCGTGTCTATTATATTTAGGTAATTTCGGTCTTTTGCGATATCGAAAATTGTTTTACCGCGGTTGTTTTTTAAAAGCAAATTGGTTTGACGCTTTAAAATTTCTTTTACAGCAAAGGAATTATTTTTTTGTACCGCCCAAAAAAGCGCAGTTTCGCCGTCTTCATCGGTTGTTTCGAGATCTGCACCTGCCTCAATTAGATTTTTTATAGCCTCGTTTTGCTCTACATTAATGGCATGCATAAGTGCGGTCATTTTGTTATGCTTATCTTGAATGTTAAGGTTTGGCTTGCCCCTAAGCAATAAATTTATATATTCATTTTTTTTAAGGTCAACAGCAATCATAAGCGCTGTACGGCCAGCATCATCTTGTATATCTAATTTTGAACCTGCCGTTATAAGGGTTTTAATATAGCGTATATCGCTGTTAAATATGGCATGCATAAGCGGCGACATAGAATTAAAATCAGGGGTATTTATATCTGCACCTGCTTTGATTAAAACCTTAAGGCCTGTATGATTTTCAGCAATAACAGACCGGGCTAATGCGGTGAAAGATAAGTTATTCTTAAGTTCAATATCTGCGTTGGCTTGGATGGATTGCTCGACAATTTCTGTATTTTGAAAAAGAGCGGCATACATAAGTGTTGTATTGCCATTTAGATCAGCTAAGTTAATATCTGCACCGGCGTTAAGCAAACTTTTGAAACATTGAAATGCTCGAATACCATCGCCAGATGATGCGGTGCCAATATTTTTTGGGATTAAGGTTTTTAATTTGTTGTGAACGCCAGTTTGCATTGGAGCGGTGGTATAGATCAGTGCCGTTTCACCTAGATCATTGGCGAGGTTAACTTGTGTTTGAGAGCCTAATAAAAATTTCAAGCACTCTAGGTCATCATTACGTGCCGCAAAAATAAGAGGGGTGTCCCCTTTGTAAGTGTGGGGACGCCGTGCGTTAGACTCTTCTTGGGTATTGATATTTGCACCGGCGTTAAGTGCAGTGCGAACTTTATCCATATCTTTATCAATAACGGCATCTAAAAGTGCCAGATCCACGTCACGCATTGTTTTCCCTTCGCGTATGGTTGCGAGAATCTTTTAACATAAAAAATACACTTCCTCAATGATAAATCTAATTTTAAAAAGAAAATTTGACGATCAATAGTGTTTACGTAAAATGAATTAGCTCTCGAAAAATTTAGTAAGGGGTAATAAAAGGTAAGAGGTGAAAAAACCGACCCCCCAAATAAGCACAGTAAGGATTAAAATACGTTTGTTCCATTTTTGAGCGCGAGCGCAGGTTTTGGCAAGGACGGGGTCAATAGGGCAGGATTTAGACGCTTTCCAAGTCATATAACCAGCAATAACAAGCAAAAATCCAGAAATTGAAAAAGTCCAAACTTTGTAGGTAACAAGGGTTATCAAGAATGGCATCGCCGTTGTCATTGCAACAACGGTTGCCCCCAGCCCAAACATAACTAAAAGAATGGGCAAGGCACAGCACAGTAATGTACCAAGCGATGTGAACAGAGCAAAAAATCCAGTTTTTGATAGGCTTATTTTATCTGTAGCCATGGTTTAAACTCCCTTAATCATAGCCCGCTTTAGGGTTTGATAATACGGTTAGTCTTTTGGGGCTTGGCACTGTTCTTTCACTGCCATTGAACGGTAAGTAAAGCCTGAATCCTCAAAAAGCTGTGTCAATTGCTTGTCATTAAATTTAACAGAGTTCAAGGCACATACGATAACGATGCCTTTTTTTAAATCTACATCAATGGCGGTAACACCCTTGATTTTTTTGAATTTTTTTTCAATACCATAAGCACAGTAAGGGCAAGCAAGGCCATCAACACGCATTTCAAAACCTTTTTGGGAAGACGAGGATTGCTGTATTTGAGGAGACATTGTTTGCTCTGCTTTTACAGGGCTAGATAATAGAAATAATGCCAAAATGGATACAAAAGTTTTTTTCATGGAAAGTCTCCTGTTTTAAAAATGGAATTCAAATGTTAAGTTAGCGCGATAATCTGACGCCGTTTGTGCGCCATTTAAATCATCATAAATTGGTATTTGAACGCCACTTTTAATCGCAAAGTTACGGAGCGTCCAAAAGATGCCCGGTGAGATAAATAATTCAGTTCCGCCAGTATTTGTTAGACTCAAACCGTTTGTCTCAGATTTTTCAGTGTATTCAGCGTTGAGTTCCAACATAACAACGGTATCAGGTTTGTAATAATCCACAACGGGCCAAGGGCGAATGCCAACGACAAGGTCACCGAGCCATTTATTGCCACGATTTATACCAGCATCATTCTTTCCATTCATACGATAGCGTGCAGCAGCCCAACGATACCACTTACGACTTTCGTAGCCATAGGTTAAGCCCATAATTGTATCTATCGCACCGTTACTAACATTTTCATTGGCGCTATCTAGGTCTAGCTTTAACAGGGCGGCGGCAGTTTCTTGTACACCAAGTGAATCGTTGCGCCAAAAACGGTATTTTGTAAATAATTTAACATCATCAAATCCATTTTCGGTCACTGAATTTGACTTTTTAATGGCATAAGGGATCTCAATTCCAGCAACCCAATCCCCTGTGATACCGTAGGATACGTTCCAATCAAAAAGGGTTTCTTGGGTCGTACTTTTTTCAGAACGGTTAATGCTCAGAGCTGTCTCAACGCCCCCTTTAAATAATGTATGTGGGCCAATGGCAAAAATGGGGTCGTGGGCATTAGCGGAATTTATCGTGGTGCTTAAAACCGCTAGACAAAATGCGAATATAAAAATGGGGTGGTGGGTGTTTTTTTTCACTATAAATACGTCCTTTTTGTGTATAGTTCTATTATTACCTCTGTAGTAAGCACAGAGTCAAGCATCAAGCATCAAGGGTTGAAGAGTGCAGTATAAAATTTATCTTTAATGTATGAAGTTAAATAAAGGTTAGTGCAATGACGATATATAAGCGTGGTGAATTATCAAAATTAACGGGATGTAATATTGAAACAATTCGGTTTTACGAAAATAAAGCTTTGTTGCCCGAACCAAAACGCTCTGAAAAAGGTTACAGATTGTATAATGGCAATGATGTGAAACGGCTTAAATTTATTTTACGGTGTCGCGAGCTTGGTTTTACCCTTCTTGAAATACAGGAGCTGTTAGGGTTAGTTGATGGGCGGAATTATAGTTGTGCCGACATTAGCGCCGTAACTGAGGTGCATATTGAAGGCATACAACAAAAATTGAAAGACCTCAAAAATATCTTAAAAACGTTGCAAAATATGGCAAAAAAATGCAATGCAGGCACAAGTGAAGATTGCCCAATTTTAGATGCGTTATTTTCGGAGGCGTAATGCGTGAAATGAGAAATGGTAGCGAGAGGCAGACTTGAACTGCCGACACATGGATTATGATTCCACTGCTCTAACCAACTGAGCTACCCCGCCATATTCCATTTCAGGTCGTTTTTATGCACTATTTTTGAAGGTTTGCCAAGAAAAAAATGCGAGCAGAGACAATTTTATTGTAAATACTCCCATGCCAGAAAAACACCCGGTACGTAACCGATAAGCGTGAAACTTGCAATTGTTACATGGCTTAAGACAAGTACAATTTGTGTTTCATTTGGATTAAGGTCGGGCTCATCATTGCTAACCTCATTGATATCAAGGGTTGTGATGTAAACCTCCCATAAAAAACCGAGGACGACCATTGGAATAAAACGAAAACCAATTTGTACCGCATATTCAGGCTTGTAATAGCTGTAACAAAAAATGATGATAAAGATGAGTGATGATATATTACCAAAGATATGAAAGAGGGGGCGTTTTTCTTTGATATCATCAAGGGTGCTACCTAAGGTCATTAAGCAAAATAAGGCAATATATGTGAGGGTATACCAGGGCATATTATAAAAAAATCAAGCCACGGCTTCTAAAAGATTTGTATTTTCAGCGCGCGAAATCCATCCACCCCCGATAACACGGTCACCAAAATAACATACGCAAGCCTGACCTGACGCAATACCAAATTGAGATTCTTCTAATTTTAGAGTTGCAGTGCCGTCCTTTTGAAGGAAAAGCTTTGCAGGGCTTGGTTCTTGAACGGAACGAAGCTTGATGGATATCTCAAGTCCATTTTCTTTGAAAAACGCATTAGGAAGAAGCCAATTTGTTTCCTTGATATAAATCGTATCTTTGGCAAGTGCGACGTAGGGGCCAACAATAACCTGATTTTCCTCAGGTCGAAGGCCTACAACATAAAGAGGTTCGTTGTTTTCGGTAACGCCTCCACCAATACCAATGCCCCGGCGTTGACCAATTGTATAATTGATAATGCCTTTGTGATCGCCAAGGGTCCGGCCATCCATATGAACAATTTTACCGGGAAGGTCGGCTTCTGGTCTAAGATTTCGTACGATGTCACCATATTTACCATTAGGTACAAAACAAATGTCCATGCTTTCAGGCTTGTCAGCAACAACAAGGCCAAGCCGTTTAGCGTGTTTTCGGGTGATGGCATCTTTACTTTTTACATCACCAAGGGGGAAACGTAAAAAATCGAGCTGTTCTTGTGTCGTTGCAAATAAAAAATAGCTTTGGTCTTTGCCGTCATCTAATGCACGGTGCAGTTCTGAGCCTTTGTCCGTTTCAACGCGACGAATATAATGCCCAGTGGCAAGGCAATCGGCTCCAAGGTCTTTTGCGGTTTCTAATAAATCACGAAATTTCACGGTCTGGTTGCAACGTACGCAGGGGATGGGGGTTTCACCTTTTAAATAACTGTCGGCAAAATCTTCAATAACACTTTGTTTGAACTTGCTTTCATAGTTTAGAACGTAATGTTCAAAACCCAGTTGTTCAGAAACACGTTTGGCATCGTAAATATCCTGACCGGCACAACATGAATTTTTGCGCTTCACCGCGGCACCATGATCGTAAAGCTGAAGTGTGACACCAATAACTTCGTAACCTTCTTCGTGAAGAAGAGCTGCAACAACTGAGGAGTCTACGCCACCAGACATGGCAACAACAACACGCGTATCTTTTGGATCTTTATTAAAACCGAGACTATTCATTACATAACCTGCTTACTCACTATTTATAAAGCCTTATATAGTGTGAATGAAGAAGTTGTCAAATGTTTTTCATAAGTTGAAAGTTAAGGGAGTTTGGGCAACAGGGTTTTTACGCTTGATTATATGATATTCTTCGTATGATATTATTAAAAATAAGGGTGCGGAGCGTTACCACTCTTTGGGAGCACCAGGGAGGGCGACGGTTATGCCATCAAGCTCTTCACTCATAATAACCTGACAACACAGGCGGGATGTTTTTGTTAAATCAAAAGCCATATCGAGCATATCTTCCTCATCCTCATCAACCTCTTCAAGCTGCTTAAACCACTTAGGGTCTACGCTGACATGACATGTCGCACAGGCAAGACAGCCGCCGCATGCACCTTCGATATCAATACCGTGTTTGTGAGAAATCTCCATAAGGGATAATCCAAGTGGTGCTTCGACTTCAAGCTTGTTGCCGTCTTTTTCAATAAAAATCATTTTAGGCATGTTTATCTCCTTACGCTTGCTAGGCGGCATTCTCTGTTGAGATACGTGATTTAACACGGTTAAATATTTTTTTAAATGTTTTTATGAAGGCGGTCACATCATCTTCTGTTGTGTTCCAACCAAGGCTAACGCGTACTGCGCCAAGAGCTTCCTCATCACTTGCGCCCATCGCTTTAAGAACATGGGACGGTGTGATTTTTCCGCTGGAGCAGGCAGAACCATTGCTCACAGCAACACCTTCGATATCTAAGGAAATAACAAGTGTCTCTGACGATAGTCCGGGAATTGAAAATAAACTTGTATTGGTGACGCGCTCAACATTTTGACCAAAGAAAATTGTTTCTGGGTGGATATCTTTGACCTCGCTTTCAATATAGTCACGCCATATTTTAAGTTTTTGGTAATCCTCTAATGACTGAACGGCGCATTCGCACGCTTTGCCTAAACCGACAATACCAGTGAGGTTTTCTGTTCCTGCGCGGCGTTGTTTTTCTTGACCACCGCCTTTGAGTATCGGGTGAGGTTCTACACAATTTGTAAAGACAAGGGCTCCCATACCTTGAGGGCCACCAATTTTGTGTCCTGATAGGCTCATCAAGTCAACTTTTAGCGCGCACATATCCACAGGAATACGGCCAATAGCCTGCACCGCATCTGTATGCACAAAACCATTGTATTTATGGACGAGCTGTGTGATTTCTTGGATTGGTTGAATAATCCCCGTTTCATTGTTTACCATCATGACTGAAACAAGAGTTGGCTTTTTACTCTCTTGCAAAAGTGTTTCGAGGGCTTTTAGGTCAATTATACCATCTGTTGTAACAGGGATTATTTCAATATCTTCACGGGCTTTTAGCACCGCGGGATGTTCAACCGCTGAAACTAAAAAACGCTCTGCAAGAGGAAGGTTCAGCGCTAAATTATTTGCCTCGGTTGCACCTGATGTGAAAATAACACCCATGGGGTCGATGTTAAGCATCTGTCCCACGTGAAGGCGTGCCATTTCAACGCGACCACGTGCATCCCGGCCGTATTTATGTATTGCGGAGGGGTTACCTGGTGCATCCATGACGGAAATCATAGAATCTTTTACCTCAGGTTTGAGGGGAGAAGTGGCATTATGATCGAGATATACACGTTGTTTATACATAATAACTACCCATTAAGTCTTTGTTTTTATTGGTTAAAATAGAAAAATCTTGCAATTTTTGACATATTGTGTAACTTTAATAACCGCGAAAGGTTAGCACACACAAACCATTCAAAATAACAAAATAAAACAAAATAACAATAATAATAACAATACGCACGTACGAGAAGGAGATGCCTATGCCAGAAATTATCTTTAATGGACCGTCTGGTCGCCTCGAAGGTCGCTATACACATAGCAAGATGCCAAATGCACCTGTAGCTTTAATTTTACACCCTAATCCAGAACAGGGTGGTACAATGAATAACCGTATGACTTATTCATTATTTCAAACATTTTCAAAACGCGGGTTTTCGACCTTACGATTTAACTTTCGTGGTGTTGGTCGTAGCCAAGGTGAATTTGGATTAGGAGAGGGTGAGTTGTGTGATGCAGCCGCTGCTCTAGATTGGCTTCAAAGTGTTAATCCAAACACAGCTGGTGTTTGGGTAGGTGGTTTCTCATTTGGGGCATGGATTGCGATGCAGTTGCTTATGCGCCGCCCCGAAATTGATGGTTATATTTCAATCGCACCACCCGCAAACTTATATGATTTTAACTTTTTAGCGCCTTGTCCAAACGATGGTCTGATTGTTCAAGGAACTGCTGATGAAGTTGTTGAAATGGAAGCCGTTGACAAGCTGATTGAAAAATTACGTGAACAACGTGGCCCAATGGGCGTTGATTTCCGCACAATTGAAGGTGCAGGTCATTTCTTCCAAGAACAAATGGAAGACGTGATGGGTCATGTAAACGACCACCTTAACATCGCGATGTCCGCTCAAGAAGCTGCTGCATAAGATTTACAGTGGTTTTTTTTATGCTTAAAGGCTGTTCTCAATATAAAGAGGGCGGCCTTTAGTCATTTTTAATTCTTTTTACATATAATCGCACTTGGTAGTAGTAATGATAAAGTTTTATATAAAGAGAAAATGATAGAAGATTATATAAACCGAACGGGTAATTCGAGCAAACAGCCACTCCGAAAAGCAATGGCCACTCGAAATAGACCTGAGAATACAAAACAATCAAAAAAGTTACTTGAATTATCAGGTCGCGCGGTACGACATTTTCGGCGCGTTGCACTGCCGCTTGCACTTGGAACGCTTACAGCGCTCGCGGGTTCACAACTTTATTCAGCTATTTCAGATACAGATTTTCTTTCAAATGATGCATCTAAAGAAAAGGTAGAAAAACAGGATCAAGTCAAAGTGCCTGATACTATTCAAACACCACAAGATGTGAAAAAAACAGATATTGGACCTAAAAGTTTCGATGAAAGTGAAATTAAAGCTTTTCAGCGCAACCTTATTACGTTGGGTTATGACCTTGGTAAATGGCAAGATGATGGACAGTTTGGTTTTCAAGTTGTGTTGGCAAATCTACAGTTTCAATACCAAAATAAGTTGCCTTTATCAGAAAAGGCAAACCATGATGTGCAAAATTTAGCACAACAGCAGGCACGTGCCGTTAACAATGGGCAGTGGATTGGGGAGCCGCCGGGAGGGCGTTTTTCGATTTATGATGCGATAAAGCTTGCGAGCATGAAAACCGGTATTAGTGAAGCGTATTTAAGTTCCACGGCTTTTATGGAGAGTAGCTTTAATGTTAAAGCACGGGCGGGAACATCATCTGCAACAGGGCTGTTACAGTTTACCGAAGATGCAATATTAAAGGCGGTATTTCATCATGGAAAAAAATATGGCCTTGATAATTTTGTTGAAAAAATTAAGTTTAAATCTAATGGTGCAGCAGACATGGATCAAGCATGGTTAAAAACACGTATTCTTGAAATTCGGAATAATCCTCTGGCATCCGCATTGATTGCAGCAGAAACAACATTAGCTGCAAAAAATAAATTAGAACGCGATTTACCAGGCATGGAAATTGGGGATACGGAGTTATATTTTGCGCATTTTTTAGGGTCAGGAGGCGCAACAACCTTTCTTAAACATTATCGTGACCACGGGCATTGGAACACAGCTGTTGAATTTCCCGGCCCCGCAAAACGGAATAAAGCCATTTTTTACGCTAAATATCCCAATACTCCACGAAGTTTTGTACAGGTATACAAAAAAATAGAAGACAAAATGCAACGTTATAAAATATTGGTTGCAAAACGATTTAAACAGCATCAGGGCGATCAAAAGAATGAAATGCCCAAACAGCAGGTTAATGTTGATAAAAAAATTCCCGTGCGGGGATGAAAATATATAAAAAAGGCCTCCTTAATTGTAGTTAAGGAGACCTTTTTTTATTTTTCAATTGATGGCTTGCTCTTTTAATTTAGGCAACGTCAGTTTGGTTTTCCAATTTTTCTGATGCTTCAAGTTCAGCGATGAATTTTTCAGCTTCCAAAGCGGACATACAGCCCATGCCCGCAGCTGTCACTGCTTGTCGATAGATTTTATCAGTTACATCACCAGCTGCAAAAACGCCAGGAATATTTGTTTGCGTGGAATGGGCTTTTGATAAGATATAGTTTTCATTATCCATATCAAGGTGGCCTTTAAAAACAGCTGTTGAAGGGCTGTGGCCGATGGCAATGAAAACCCCGTGTAAATCAATTGTTGTTGAAACCCCGGTTTTGACATTTTTAATTGTTGCCCCGGTGACACCAATTTCGCCACTGCTTCCCGGAGCGTTGCCAATGACTTCTTCTAATGTTGAATCCCAAATAATTTCAATTTTATCATTTTTAAATAAGCGGTCTTGCAAAATTTTCTCAGCTCTAAATTCATCACGACGGTGAACAAGAATAACTTTAGAGGCAAAATTGGTGAGGAATAAAGCTTCTTCAACCGCTGTATTACCGCCACCAACAACCATAACCTCTTTTTCACGGTAGAAAAAACCATCACAAGTCGCACATGCGGAGACACCATATCCTTTAAATTTTTCTTCGCTATCAAGGCCGAGCCACCGTGCTTGCGCACCAGTTGCAATGATAATCGTATCTGCTGTGTAAATTGTTCCGCTATCCCCAACGGCCTTTTTTGGGGTGGAAGCGAAGTCAACTTCGGTAATAATATCGTTGATCATTTCAGTACCAACATGTTCGGCTTGTTTTTTCATTTGTTCCATTAGCCAGGGGCCTTGAATAACATCGGCAAAACCGGGGTAATTTTCAACTTCAGTTGTTGTTGTCATTTGTCCACCAGGTTGCATGCCTGCAACAATCACGGGTTTAAGGTTCGCACGTGCTGTATAGATCGCAGCTGTATACCCAGCAGGGCCAGAACCAATGATAAGAACCTTTGTGTGTTTTGTATCAGACATATTGTTACCTCTTTCTGTCTTTTATTCTATGTTTCTAGTGTGTTTTATACGCTTTAAAATCGCATGTGCAACCCCCAAAGTGTCGTTTGGAGGCTCGTATGTCCATTTTTCGAGTTGTCCTTCAAATTTACGTGTATAACCTTGTTCTTGCAAGAGTTGATGGAAATTGTTCAGACGGCTAGCACCACCCTCTAGCTCTATGCTATATACGGGTTTTCCTGTAGAAATAGCCTCAGACGTCATTGAAACACTATCGTTTGTAACAAGGATATAGTGCGCAAGTCCTAAAAAGCCAAAATATGGATTTTCACCATCCCCGTTCCAAAAATAGATGTTTGGATGTGGGGAGAGTTTTTGCTGTAAAATTTCCATATTTTCATTGCCAGTCCGGCGTGAAGCTGTAACCATCAAGCCAAAGCCTGCATCGGCAAATTCTAGAAGTTGAGTGATAAGTTTTTTTGTTCGGGCTTTTGTAAGTTGGTGAGCTTTGCTATTGCCACCAATCAAGATGGCGATACGTTCGTTCGGTAGGTGTGACAATTTGTGCGAAAACTTTTGAGCTTCATTGTTGAGTTTTTCTGGTGTAAGGAGGTGCAAAGCGCAGGTTGTGACATGTACATTATTGCCACGTGTAATATCATGTTGCGGAACAACAACAAGATCAAATAGTGCAGGGTTAGTACGAGGGTCTTGGATTTGAACTAAAAATGTTTTTTTGGGGTTCCTTTTTTTTATAGCCCAGCCTGCTGTAATCGCTTTACGGCCACTTGCAAGGATAAGGTCTGGCCATGGAGGTTCAAGTTTATCGCCATCATTAGAGAGGGCATATAGAGGGCTATATTTTAAAATAGGCGTTAATTGTTTCCACGGAAAACGGAGTTTTATTTTTTTCACAACGGGCGTTACGCCAAGAGATTCGGCAATCCCCAGACATTGGTTTTCTGTTCCGGCCATGCCTTCTGTGATAACCCAACAGGTCAAATCTTTGATTATAATGTCTTTTTTTGTCATGCTTTTTTTGTTTTTTAGGGGCCAGTAATTATTATTAGTTATTTTATATTATTATCATTGCAAGAACGAATGTATACTATTAATACAGAGCGTATAGTGATTCTAATAATTATCTTGCCCGGAGCTGTGAACAAAAATGACAAAAGTTAAACTCGATAAAATCGATCGTAAAATTTTAAATGATTTACAAGAAAATGGGCGGATGACAAATGTTGAACTCGCTGAGCGTGCGGGAATATCCGCCCCACCTTGTTTGCGCCGTGTGCGTGCGCTTGAGGATGCTGGTATCATCAAGGGCTATCATGCAAAGCTAAATAGTAACGCCTTAGGTTACGGTATTGCAGTATATGCACAAATTGGCCTAAACCGCCAATCTGAAAATGATTTAAAATCTTTTGAGATGTTGTGCCAAGAATGGGACCAAGTCCGAGAGTGTCACCTTGTTTCTGGAGAATTCGATTTTTTCTTGAAAATTGTCGCAAAAGATTGGGATGCCTACCAACGGTTTTTAACAGAACATCTTACAGCTGTGCCGAATATTGGGCATATAAAATCATCACTTGGTATTCGTAGCACAAAGTTAAAACCTGGTGTGCCAATTCAAATTGATTAAATTCACCTTACTTTAAAAATAAAAAAGCCTCTCAATTGAGAGGCTTTTTTATAGATTTTTTTGGCATGTCTTAAACAAACGCCACCGCTTGAATTTCGTAGCATTTAACACCCTTTGGTGTTGTGAATTCAACACTATCACCCTCTTCTTTACCAATTAAAGCACGGGCAATTGGAGAGGAAATGGAAATTAAACCTTGATCAATGTCTGCTTCGTAATCCCCGACAATTTGGTATTTTACTTCCTCTTCGGTGTCTTCATCAATAAGCTCAACCGTTGCGCTGAATTTTATCGTGTCTCCTGAGAGTTTTTCTGGATTAATAACCTCGGCAAGAGAGTAAACACCTTCAAGCTCCTGAATGCGACCCTCGATAAAACTCTGTTTTTCCTTGGCTGCATGGTATTCGGCATTCTCTGAAAGGTCACCATGTTCACGTGCTTCTGAAATGGCTTGAATAACAGCACGACGATCCACGGATTTGAGTTCGTGTAATTCTTTTTCTATTCTGTTATATCCAGACGTTGTTAGGGGTATTCTATCCATCTTTTAATCTCTTTAAATTTTATGTGTTTTATGCGGCACTTACGTATTCTTGAATCGTGCCAATTTCGAATGAACCAGTTTGCCTTATTTGGCGGATTGATTCAACTGCTGCTTTTGCACCAGGAAGTGTTGTATAATAAGGGATTATATTTTGTAAAGCCGCACGGCGCAAGTTAAAACTATCTGCAATAGCCTGTGGGCCTTGTGTTGTGTTAATCATAAGGTCAATTTCACCGTTAATCATGGCATCAATAACATGAGGTTGCCCTTCATGCACTTTGTTGATTTTATGGGCGCGTATTCCTGCATTAACAAGACTTTGGGCTGTACCACCAGTTGCAACAATTTTAAAGCCCATGTCTTCAAGGCGAGCGGCCGTTCGAATAATTGCATTTTTATCACAGTCCTTGACGGAGATAAAAACAGTACCCTGCGTCGGCAGCGATGAGCCCGCGCCAATACGTGCTTTGGCAAAGGCTGCTGGGAAATTGTCGGCAAGCCCCATGACTTCTCCAGTCGATTTCATTTCAGGGCCGAGTACAACATCAACACCGGGAAACTTAGAAAAGGGGAAAACGGGAGCTTTAACAGCGGTATAGTTGGGGTGTTTATTTTTTAATAAGCCAAGTTTTCTGAAATCCTGAAGAGGGCGTCCAGCCATGAGTTGTGAGGCAATTTTAGCGAGAGGGACACCTGTTGCTTTTGCAACAAAAGGCACAGTGCGTGACGCGCGGGGATTTACTTCTAATACAAAAATATCATACGCATCCAAATCTGAAGGGTCGCGGCTAGGTTTGACAACAAACTGTACATTTATCAAACCAACGATATTTAATGCTTTAGCAAGGCTGATTGTTTGATCCATGAGCTCAATTACAATATTTTCACTTAACGAGTGAGGTGGCAGCGAGCATGTGCTATCACCTGAGTGAATACCGGCTTCTTCAATATGTTCCATAACACCAGAAATATGGACGTCTGCACCATCAGCAAGGGCGTCAACGTCAACTTCAATACAGTTTTGAAGATACTGGTCAATTAAAACTGGTGCATTACCCGATATATTAACGGCAGTTGTGATGTATTTTTTTAAAGCAATAGGATTATGCACAATTTCCATGGCTTGCCCTCCAATAACATAAGAGGGGCGGATAACAATAGGGTAACCTATATCTTTTGCAATCGTAAGCGCATCCGCTTCACAACGCGCAATACCATTTGCAGGTTGCCTTAAACCAATATCAGTTAAAAGCTGTTGGAAGCGTTCACGGTCTTCGGCAAGGTCAATGGCATCAGCCGTTGTACCCAAAATAGGAATATTATGCGTTTCGAGGGCATGACAGAGTTTTAAGGGTGTTTGCCCGCCGAGCTGAACAATAACACCAAAAATTTCACCCTTTTGGCTTTCTTTGTGAATAATATTAAGCATATGTTCTTCGGTTAATGGCTCAAAGTATAAACGATCGGCGGTATCGTAATCTGTCGAAACAGTTTCAGGATTACAGTTAACCATGATTGTTTCAAAACCCATTTCTTTTAACGCAAAAGCCGCATGAACGCAGCAATAATCAAATTCGATACCTTGGCCGATACGATTTGGGCCACTACCTAAAATGATGATTTTTTTGCGATCTGTTGGTTTTGATTCACATTGTCCAGCGTTTAGCCCATCACCTTCGTAGGTTGAGTACATGTAGGGTGTTTGAGAGGGAAATTCAGCTGCACAGGTGTCAATACGTTTGTATACGGGATAAATGTTATTTTCTAGGCGTTGCTCTTTTACGTATTTGGTAGATTTGCCACAGAGCTCGGCAATTCGTTCATCTGTAAATCCAAACTGTTTAAGCTGTAACCAATCATAGGCTGTTTCGGGCAATCCATTTTGTGAAAGTGATTGCTCACATTTCACAAGAGCCTCAATTCGTTGGATATACCATTTATCAAATTTGCAAATATCATGAATTTTCTGGGTCGAAAAACCGTGTCTAATAGCTTGGGCGATTACAAGAAGGCGATCGGGCCGCGGTTGTGAAAGGGCCGCCATAATATGCTGAGGGTGAAGCTCATCATGGGGGGGGGCTTCATGTTCATTTTTAGGCAATAAATTTATCTCATTTAAACCGGTTAATCCCGTTTCCATTGACGTTAGTGCCTTTTGAAGGGATTCCTCAAAGCTTCGGCCTATTGCCATGACTTCGCCAACAGATTTCATGGCTGTTGTTAATTTCTTCTCTGATCCTTTGAATTTATCAAATGCAAAACGAGGGATTTTTGTCACAACATAATCAATAGTGGGTTCAAATGCGGCTGGTGTAACCTGAGTGATATCGTTTTGAAGCTCGTCTAATGTATATCCAATTGCCAACTTAGCCGCAATTTTTGCAATCGGAAACCCGGTGGCCTTAGATGCAAGTGCAGAGGATCGGCTCACGCGAGGGTTCATCTCAATGACAAGCATACGCCCATTTTCAGGGTTAAGGGCAAATTGAACATTTGAACCCCCCGTATCAACCCCAATACCGCGTAGGACAGCTATTGAGGCATTGCGCATGCGCTGATACTCTTTGTCTGTTAAGGTGAGCGCAGGGGCAACGGTTACTGAATCTCCGGTGTGGATTCCCATAGGGTCAATATTTTCAATGGAACATATAATGATGCAGTTATCCGATTTGTCTCTGACAACTTCCATTTCATATTCTTTCCAGCCGAGAACGGATTCTTCAATAAGAACTTCAGAAGCAGGAGACGCCTTGATACCGTAACTCACAATATCAATAAATTCATCTCGGTTGTAGGCAATACCACCGCCAGTACCCCCAAGAGTGAAGGAAGGGCGAATAATTGCTGGTAAACCAATATCGTCAAGAGCTGTAAGAGCCGTATCAAGTGTTTTTATAACTCTGCTTCGCGGAGATTCTAGGCCAAGCTCGGTAACACAGTCTTTAAAAAGCTGGCGATCTTCAGCTTTGGCAATGGCTTCACGGTTGGCGCCAATTAATTCAATATTAAGGCGTTCGAGTGTGCCATCTTCTGCAAGGTCAAGAACTGTATTTAAGGCCGTTTGTCCGCCCATTGTAGGTAGAATAGCATCGGGTTTTTCTTTTTCTAGAATTTTTGTGACAACTTCAGGCGTAATGGGTTCTATATAGGTTGCATCCGCCATTTCAGGGTCGGTCATAATCGTGGCTGGATTAGAGTTAATAAGAATGACACGGTACCCTTCCTCGCGCAATGCTTTGCATGCCTGCGCACCTGAATAATCAAATTCACAAGCTTGGCCAATGACAATGGGGCCCGCGCCAATGATAACGATGGATTTAAGGTCGGTTCTTTTTGGCATATTTTCACTCTTTCTCTTGGAGATTATGCAACTTTTTGAATGTTTTGGCTGATCATTTGTGCAAAACGTTTAAATAGATAATGGCTGTCCTCGGGGCCCGGAGAGGCCTCAGGATGAAATTGCACAGAAAAGATGGGTTTTCCTTTGACTTGAATACCTTCATTTGTGCCATCAAATAAACTCACATGCGTTACTTCAATGGTATCAGGAAGGCTCTTATCAAGAACATGAAAACCATGATTTTGACTTGTAATATCAATTTTGTTGGTTTTGAGGTCCTTAACGGGATGGTTAGCGCCGCGATGGCCTAAAAACATTTTTTCAGTTTGTCCGCCTAAGGCAAGGACAAGCATTTGGTGCCCTAGACAAATCCCAAAAAGAGGGAGACCTGTTTTGAGAAGCTTTTTTATTGTGGGTACTGCGTATTTTCCTGTAGCCTCGGGGTCACCAGGGCCGTTGGATAGAAAAATACCGTCCGGGTCGAGTTTTAAAATATCTTCGGCTGTGGTTGAGGCGGGGACAATTGTTAAATTAAAACCTTCTGATGCAAGGCAACGTAAAATATTTTGTTTAACGCCATAATCAATAACAACAACATGTTTGCGGGCATTACTAGAAGGGAGGGCAACATTGTGGTTATCCCAAGTTGTTTCCTGCCATGAGTAAGATGATCCACATGTCACGGTCTTGGCAAGATCTTGCCCGGTAAGGCTGGGAAGATTTTCAACCTTTTTACGGAGTGTGGAAAGGTTGAAATTTTTGTTTTGGCTATAAAAAATGAGGCCATTCTGCGCCCCATTGTCCCGTAAATGATGTGTAAGCTGTCTGGTATCGACACCGCAAATGCCGGTAAGTTTATGTTGCGTCAACCACGATTCAAGGTGCTGTTTTGCACGCCAATTTGAAGGGTGTGTAATATCCGTTCGCAGTATCAAACCTTGAGATGCAGGCGCTTGAGCCTCGTTATCTTCGGGGTTCGTGCCGACATTACCGATATGGGGAAACGTAAAAGTGATGATTTGGCCTGCATAAGAAGGGTCTGTTAATATTTCCTGATAACCCGTAAGTGATGTGTTGAAGCATAACTCTCCGTGCGTTTGACCCTCAAGGCCAATGCCTTTGCCCCAAAATAGACTGCCATCCGCAAGAATAAGTACCGCATTTGCCTGTTGCGGTATGTTTTCTGACTTTTTACTTGTCATTTTGTCCCCTTACTGCGACTTTGATATAGATAGATTGATACTGATGGTTTATGTTTATCGTAATTTAAAAAAACAATCAAAGGATATTCTGTATGCTGAGGGGCAAATTTAAAGAACGTTTAATAACGTCCATGCATGGAAAAGATGCAATCGCTACAGCGACAATGCGACTGATAACAGCGGCCTTAAAAGACCGTGATATTGCAGCACGCTCCAAAGGAAATTCTGAGGGCATTAGCAATGATGAAATTTTGGCAATGCTTGCAACAATGATCAAACAACGCCGTGATTCGATTTTAATGTTTACCAAAGGTGGGCGCGATGAGCTTGCTCAACGAGAAGCCCATGAAATTGAAATTATTGAAGAATTTTTACCCAAACAGCTTACCGTAGATGAGGTTTCAGTTGCAGTAGACCAAGTCATTGAAAACTCTCAGGCATCTGGTCTCAAGGATATGGGAAAAGTTATGGGTGTCTTAAAAAATGATTATGCAGGGCAAATGGATTTCGGCAGAGCGAGTGGAATGGTAAAAGAAAAACTTGCGGCAATTGCCTAGTGTGCTTACAACCTTAACTCATGGCTTTATCAAAACGCTTTTTAGATGAACTTAGAATTCGTTTGTCACTCTCTGATATTATTGGAGGGCGGATGAAGCTTGTCCGTGCAGGGCGTGAATTTAAGGGCTGCTGCCCATTTCACAACGAAAGCACTCCTTCTTTTACCGTTAACAATGAAAAAGGGTTTTATCACTGTTTTGGCTGTGGCGCCCATGGCGATATTGTTAACTTTATTATGCAACATGATAACCTGCCTTTTATGGAGGCGGTCGAACATTTAGCCATGCAAGCAGGGGTTGAAGTACCTAGGCAAAGCCCTGAAGCCGTTAAAAAATATAAAAAACAAAGCTCTCTTTATGAATTAGTAGAAGAAGTTGCAAAGTGGTTCGAGGTACAGCTTCGGGAACCTCAAAATCGGCAGGCTATGGCGTACTTCAAAGGCCGGGGGTTATCCGACGATACCATCTCACGATTTAGGCTTGGGTTTGCGCCATCCGATGGCGAGGCCCTGGTTAAACATTTAAAACGCCAAGGTTTTAATGAACAAGATATGATCGAGGCAGGTGTTGCACGAAAATCAACTTATGGTGGGCGTTCTGCTTATAGTTTTTTTCGGGATCGAGTTATGTTTCCCGTAACCGATGTGCGCGGGCGTTGCGTCGCTTTTGGCGGGCGTATTTTGCCTCCTGAATTTGGCGGTGCGACGTCAACTGATAAACCACCACCAAAATATATAAACTCTTCTGAAACACCTCTTTTTCACAAAGGGTACTTATTATACGCGCAATCATTGGCGCGTGAATCTGTTCTTAATGGTCATGCTTTAATTGTGGTTGAGGGGTACATGGATGTGATCGCCCTCGCTCAAACCGGTATAGATGGTGCTGTTGCGCCCTTGGGAACAGCGTTAACCGAAAATCAAATTTTAGAGCTGTGGAAACTACAGCCGAATGAAAATAAAACGCCAATTCTTTGTTTTGATGGTGATAATGCAGGGCGCCGAGCAGCTGTGCGTGCAATGGAGCGGGCACTTCCTTTGTTAAAGCCCGATCACTCCCTTGCGTTTGCATTTTTACCCGAAGGGCAGGACCCAGATACTTTAATTCAAAAAGAGGGCAGGAAAGCTTTCGAAAAATTGATGACGGCATCTATATCTCTTATGGACGTTATGTGGAATGAAGCAATTAAGGCGCGTAATATCACGAACCCTGAGGCAAAAGCGGGCGTTCAGTTTGCTCTTGAACAGCAAGCAGAACAAATCGCAGATCGACATGTACAGCAATTTTATATGCAAGAAATTCGAAACCGAGTTTACCAAGTTTTTTCGTCATTCCAACGTAATAAAGGCGCGTATGGCCGTAATCGTAAATTTAGTAATCAAGAACGAAAACCGACAGATCCGATTCGCCCTCGAAAAATGCAAACAACACCTGTTGCGTTACAAAAAACACACGTAGAACATATTTTGTTGGCTGCGGTTTTGAATTACCCTAAATTAATCCATGATGTTGAAGAAAAGCTTGGTATGATGAAGATTAGCGATCAAAATCTTGGCCAATTCCGTTATGTATTAATAGAGTGTTTATTGGATGAAGATTTAAAAGCAGACGAACTTTATAAAAAAATGGTAGAAAATGGCTTCCAAAACATGCTTGATGCTTTATTATGCGAATCATTGTATCGTCAAGCGGTCTTTGTAAGGCCGGGTCAAACTTACGAACTTGTTAAAGATGGCTGGCTATACACGTGGGAACGGGAACAAATGAAACAACATACTGCTTGATTTATTTTAAGCGGCATTTATTTTTTTGATTGTGAAGGATCAGGGATTAAGTATATGAGCTCAAAAGGCACAACAGAAGCTACAGAAGCAAATAAACCAGAAACCGATGGTGCAATGGAAGGCGCTTTGGCAAAAGCTGTGAAAGCGATGATTGCTAAAGGTAAAGAACGTGGTTTTGTCACGTATGATGAGCTGAACAAAGCGTTACCTGCCGGTGAATTTACATCTGAACAGATGGATGACACTATGTCGATGCTGTCTGAAATTGGCGTAAATCTTATCGAAGGTGAACCAGAAGAAACAACGGAAGCCACAACAGAAGAAACCTCTTCAGGCGGGAATGTTGGCGACGCTGATCTCGGTCGTACGGATGACCCTGTGCGGATGTATCTACGCGAAATGGGAACGGTTGAGCTTTTGTCACGTGAAGGTGAAATTGCAATTGCAAAACGAATTGAAGCGGGTCGTGAATTAATGATCGGTGGGATTTGTGAAAGCCCTTTAACTATTCAAGCAATATTGGCATGGCATAAAGCCCTAGAAAAAGAAGAAATTCTTCTTCGTGAAATTATTGATTTAGATGCAACTTATGGTGATGACCCTGTTGATATGACAGCAGAGGGTGCCAAAGAAAAAGCTGAAGAAGAAAGCCTCGCCGCTAGTGAGAAAAAAGCTGAAAAAGCTGCAAATGGCGAAGAGGAAGAAGAGGAAGAAGAAGAAGCAAATGTTTCTCTCGCCGTGATGGAAGAGGAGTTAAAACCTCAAATCTTTGACGCGATGAAAAAAATTAATAGGGTTTATAAAAAGCTTCATAAAGTCCAAGAAGAACGTATGGAACACCTTCAAAGAGGTGAAGCAATTCCTGAAAAGGTGAATACAAAGTATAAAAAGCATAAAGGCGAACTTGTAGAACACATGAAAGAGGTGCGTCTAAACCCAGCACGTACGGAACAGCTTATTGATCAGCTTTATGCACTAAACCGTAAGCTTGTAAGCTTAGAAGGGCAGATCATCCGGTGGGCGCATACCTGTGGTGTTGATCGTCGTGACTTCTTAGGGCAGTACCATGGATCGGAAGTTGATCCAACATGGGTGAAAACTGTCGGCTTATTAAAAGGTAAAGGTTGGGCAAAATTCGCTGAAAAACATAGTGACGATGTTGATAATGTACGTGGTCAAATTAATCACATTTCAGAAGCCATAGGCCTTCCAATTAAAGAATTACGCCGTATTGTACATACTGTTCAAAAAGGTGAGCGTGAAGCTGCTAAAGCCAAAAAAGAGATGGTTGAAGCTAATTTACGTCTTGTAATTTCGATTGCCAAAAAATATACAAATCGTGGTTTGCAATTCTTGGATCTCATTCAGGAAGGTAACATCGGTTTAATGAAGGCTGTTGATAAATTTGAATACCGTCGTGGTTATAAATTTTCAACCTATGCGACATGGTGGATTCGTCAGGCAATTACACGCTCTATTGCTGATCAGGCACGCACAATTCGTATTCCAGTGCATATGATCGAAACAATTAATAAGCTCGTAAGAACATCACGTCAAATGATGCATGAGATTGGTCGAGAGCCAACACCTGAAGAATTATCAGAACGCTTAGCGATGCCTTTGGATAAAGTGCGCAAAGTAATGAAAATTTCAAAAGAACCCGTTTCATTAGAAACGCCCGTGGGGGACGAGGAAGATAGCCAACTGGGTGACTTTATTGAAGATAAAAATGTTATTTTGCCTGTAGATGCAGCGATCCATGCCAATTTGCGTGAAACAACAACGCGTGTTTTGGCAACGTTAACACCTCGTGAAGAACGTGTTTTAAGAATGCGTTTTGGAATCGGTATGAATACCGACCATACTCTTGAAGAGGTTGGCCAGCAGTTCTCGGTAACACGTGAACGTATCCGTCAGATTGAAGCAAAGGCATTACGTAAGCTTAAACACCCAAGTCGTTCTCGCGTCTTGCGGAGTTTCCTTGATAACTAAAAATTTATCTGCTAGAAAAAGATGAATTTTTATAAGGGCCTGTAGTTCAGTTGGTTAGAACCCACCGCTCATAACGGTGTTGTCGCAGGTTCAAATCCTGCCGGGCCCACCATTATTCTAAAAAAAACGGTGTTTCATTTATGCATGAAACACCGTTTTTTTAATGCTTAGCCAATTCGAAACCCTGAGATACGCCACTTTCCATCAGGAGATTTATTTATGTCGGCATTAACACGGTCCGTACGGTAATCCATCGTTCCCGCGACGCCTGGCCAAAATACCCGAAGCGACAAACCATTTTTTTGAGCCGTTTTTTGGATTTCTTTTAAAAGAGGATCTTTAGGGTTTTTTAAACGAACTTCAGGATAGTCCTTCCCACGGTATTTAAAGGTACCCTCGACCATTTTAATTTCTTTTCCCGCATAACGGCTGAATATATTGGATAAATTCATAAAATAAATGCCTCAAATTTTTTTAAATATACAAATGTTATAAAAGAAGCCAAGCATACGGTCAAGCATGCATAAGGTAGTGCATTTTTGAGTGAAGGGGATTGTTGTAAAATTACACGCGTTATTGTTCCGTAATGGGGGATTATTATTTTTGTAATAATAATTTTTTAATTTCAGTTAAAGCATTGATTGCGGGTGTAAAGTGCGGGTCATCGCTTAAGATTTCTTTATACATTTTGACAGCACCAGCAAAGTTCCCTTGTTCCTGGTAAAGGTTGCCTAATAAAAAGCAAACGGGCAGAGTATTTGGATCGATCTCTAATGAAATTTTGAAATATTTAAGGGATTGATCAAAGAGCTCAAGATGACGTGTTGTGATACAGAGTAGGCGTAGTACCTCAAGGTCTTGAGTGTTTAATTGATGGGATTTTTTTAAAAATTTGAGTGCCTGACCATAGTTTTGTTTTTTAAGTTGAATGCGCGCCAATTCCAAAAGGGCGACAAAAGAGTTCTTGTCCACTTTTAAAATTTCCTGAAAAAGACGTTCGGCTTCATCAAATTGATTTTTTTGGCTTAAAAAAAGGGCGTTTTGTAATTTTTTTCTATGGGGCATTTAAATCTCGTTATTTTATATATGCTATAAAGTATACATATCACTGTAAATAAGACAATCTTTCCCCGTGTTTGAGTGAAAATTATCTTGTTTGTCTGTGGGAATCAGTATCATATTATTTTTATAACAATGTGTCTTTTGTAGAGGGTGATATGATGGCGCATCAAGCACGATTACTTGCAGGGTCGGTTCTTAGTATTTGGGCGCTATTATTTGGTGTTGCCCTGCTTTCGATGGCGAGTGGCTTGCAAGGAACATTGCTTGGTTTACGAGCAACGTCTGAGGGTTTTACGACGGTTCAAATTGGTATTTTTATGTCGTCTTATTATCTCGGTTTTTTGCTCGGTGCTGGTAATACACCTAAACTTGTTCGTAAAGTTGGCCATCCACGTGTCTTTGCGGCTCTTGCCTCCATTTCTTCAATCACTATTTTAATGCATTATGTTGTTTTAGAGCCTTGGTTTTGGAACGTTATGCGGATTATTAACGGTTTTGCTTTTGCTGGTTTATACGTTGTTGCAGAAAGCTGGTTGAATGATATGGCTAGCAATAAAATTCGTGGGCAATTGATTTCTTTTTATATGATGTTGCAGTATTTTAGTACAGCGGCTGGCTATGCTTTAATGAATGTTGCCTCAGCGGATCAGGTGATTTTGTATTTGACGGTTTCTATTCTGGTTTCAGTTGCGCTTGTTCCTGTTTTATTAAGCACTGGGAAAACGCCTCGTTTTGACGATATTAAGAAGCTTAGTATTAAAGAGCTTTTTAAAAATGCGCCACTTGGAGGTATAGGCTCTATCGCAGCAGGGCTAACGCAAAGCACCGCTTTTACTATGGGGGTGATCTATTGCCAAAAAATAGGACTTTCAATTGCCGAGACAACTCTTTTTCTTGCTGCTTTTATTATTGCAGGCGCCGTTGTGCAATGGCCAATTGGTTACTTGTCAGACCGTTTGGATCGACGCGTAATGATTGCTCTGATGTCAATTTTGTCTGTGGTTGCAACACTTTTCCTTCAATCGTTTGCGACGGCTGGTGCATCAGAAGTTATTGTTTTTATTTCTCTTTACGGAGCGGTTTCACTGGCTATATATCCCATGATTGTTTCTCACACAAATGACCGGATGAAACCAGAGTTGATGATTGGTGCAAGCAGTACAATGTTTCTTGTCTATGGTATTGCTGCAATTGTTGGCCCTTTTGTCTGTTCAATGTTAATGCAATATTATGGTGGGGATGGCTTTACAATGCATCTTGGAGCCATTCACGCACTATTTGCAGTTTATACCTTGTATAGATTATTTAGCCATCGCGCTGTTCCAACAGCCGAGCAAGGAACGTTTTTACCTGCATTTCCGAGAAGCTTAACCGGCGTGAGCCCGATGATTAAGGCTATGGTACGCACGGCTCAAAAAACGATGCGTTATCCCAAGAATAAAAGCTAGCATATTGTTGACATAATATTTTAGTCTGTGCTAATACTTACACTAAATTTTTATACATAAAGATTTGTGTGTACTTGTATCGATGAGTGATACACAACATTGGAGACAAAATGATGGCCAAAAAGAAAAAATACAAAACCCCAAAAATGATAAAAAGAACAATCCTTGCCGGAGCCTTTTTTGTTGCATCTGGATTGGGTCTGGGTGGTTATGGGCTTTATGCAACCAGTGAAGGCGAAACATGGCGTCAATGTACAAATACACCCGAGGCCTGCTCAATTGAACAAAAGGCAGTTTCTTACGATTATGAACGTTCATTGAGTGGACGACTTTCCTTTATTTTTGGGGCTGCTGGCTTGGGTTTACTTCTTCCAAGTGTTGCATCGCGACGGGCTTATCATCGTTTAAAATTAAAACTTGATACGTTAGAAAATCAAGATTCTGACTCCGATCTATCAGCAAGTACCACAAAAGTTCGCAGTCAACTTGATTTGTAAAATTGTTGGCGAGGTAACAATTAATATCAAAAATCAATCATTTGTATGATCGTCTTGATATAGTTAATAAAAAAACAGATTAGAAGCTTCATATTTGTTCTTTTTATCTTGACAGTTTATATAAATCCCTTATATTTCGGACTATTCTCAAGAATGTGGGTGGAGAAACGCGGTGTTTCTGCTCCCCGCCACCATGAAATATGTGGAATGGACTAATTGGGACAAAAATGGAGTATTATAAATGAGTGAAAAACGCCCACAGTCGAAATATAAAATTGACCGCCGATTAGGCTGTAATCTTTGGGGTCGCCCAAAAAGCCCGTTTAACAAACGTGAATATGGACCAGGCCAGCATGGTCAAGGTCGTCGTAAAAAACCTACCGATTATGGTATCCAGCTTTTTGCGAAACAAAAATTAAAAGGTTACTACGGTAGCATTGGTGAAAAACGTTTCCGCCGCTATTATGACGAAGCTGTTCGTCGTAAAGGGGATACAGGTGCTAACCTGATTGAGCTTCTAGAGCGTCGTTTAGATGCTGTTGTGTATCGCATGAAATTTGTGCCAACAGTATTTGCAGCACGTCAGTTCGTGAATCACTATCATGTACTTGTAAATGGCAAGCGCGTTAACATCCCTTCTTATAATGTTAAAGATGGTGATGTTATTGAAGTTCGTGAAAAATCACGTCAAATCCCAATGGTATTACAAGCTGTTGAATCTGTTGAGCGTGAAGTTCCAGATTATTTAGATGTAGACCACAAAACGATGAAAGGTACTTTCGTTCGTGGACCTAAATTAGAAGATGTTCCATATCCAGTTCAAATGGAACCAAATCTTGTGATTGAATTCTATTCTCGTTAATTTTTACGGGATGAATATAAATTTAAAAGGCCGCTGTTTAGCGGCCTTTTTTATTGTTTTAGCTTTGTGTTTTATTAGCGGTTATTTTTTATTTGAAGCTGTTGTTTGAATTGTAAGTTCTTAACTTTTGTCAATTTTTCCATTAGGTCATAAATATTTTCATTTGGAAATTGTTGTTGTATATACTCTAGGTATGGACGTTTAATATTACGAAAGGGATTGTTGTTTTGTATTAATTCATGGCGCATACGCCGATATCCCAGATCAGTAGGGATTAATTTTTGAATTTCGACCTGTCTGAAAAATTCAATATAATCTGCGGCTTGAGCCAGACGTTTATTGTCACCAAATAAATCTTTGTCATCGACGGCAATCTTGATAACACTTGTTAAGGAAACACTGTCATTTAATTTGCCATGGTTACGTGCTTGGCGTGAGTTAAAATCATTTACGATTTGATGTTTTAGCTTACCATTATTCAGATCATTAAAATATTCAGTGAGTGTTTTTTTAGCATAAGATTGTAAATTATTTGAGGAACGGAAATAATGAATGTAACACCATGTTCCTGCTAGTTTATACGCAGCTTTGGGGGGCTGTTTTAAGGATAAAGCGTGTTTGTAGGCCTTATCATAGCGTTGTGCTAAAAATGAAAAGTGAGTTTTTTGGCCTTTAATACGACTAGATAGTAAAGCCTTCCATGGTGCGGTAAAACCATTTTCATTGGCCTCGTGAGAAACTTGAAAACTACACACATTTGCAGCGGCCTCAAAACTGTGTGTATGTGCCAAACGTGTCCGAAGGTCCCAAGAGCATTTATAGTTCAGGCTTTGATAACATTGATCTTGAATGGCATGCATTAATTCATGGGCAAGAATAGGAACATTAAAGGCAAGAGTATTTTGGGCTTTAGTTGTAACGGTTTTACGAAGGGGGCTATAGAGGCCGGATGATTTTAATGCAGACTGCTGTTGAAACTGAACGTTGTTGACCGTCGCCCAATGGACAAGGCTTTCACCAAGGGCGCTATATTTATACATGCCTTGCAAGGCGTAAAATATTTTGGGAGCATTTTGAGCAAGTTTAGAACCTGCTTTTAAGGTGTCTGAGGACGTGTTTTGAGAGTGACTTGCAGCATCAAAGTGGCGGGCATTTTCATCAGATGCTTGCACCGTATTGTGGTATCTTGAATTTTCTGAGCGAGACGAGTTGCTGTTCAGGTCTTTCATTTAATTCTCCAATTTAAGAGAAATTAGGGTATCACAGCCAAGGTGATTATGTCAAATTTAATGCTGCTGAAATATTTACTACTTTGTCTATATTATAAATTAAACAACAGAATAACGAAAAAACTATTTACGGAGTTTTTTTCCTTCTAAAGCACTGATAATGCCTTGGAAAGTATTGACTTCTTCATGGGTCATTTGATAGCGGTAAAACATATTTTTTAAATTAAGGACGGTGGAGGGGCGCCGTTCTTCACTGGTGAAAAAATTTACTGTGTCAAGTGTTGCCGTCAGCCGTCCAATCATATGGTTGATTTCTTTTTTGCTCGCTGGAGTAGTCTTACAGGCATTAAAGGAGTGGCTCTGGCGTTCTTCTATCTTGCTGTACCAACTAAAACCCATTAATAAAACAGCTTGTGCGAGATTCAAAGAGGAGAAGCTTGGGTTAAGGGGAACGTTTAAAACACCGTCAGCAAGGGCAACATCTTCATTTGTAAGACCGGAGCGCTCAGGCCCAAATAAAACACCACATTTTCCGATATTTTCAAGGCGATGCTTGTGAAACTCGTCTGCAGCGGCATCGGGGGAGTAAATTTGTTGCACCATATCGCGTGATCGCGCGGTTGTTGCTAAAACAAAATTTAAATCGGCAACGGCTTCTTCCGTTGTTTCGAAGAGCTTGGCATTATCAATAACGGTAAGCGCACCAGAGGAGGCGGTAACAGCTCGTTCATTAGGCCAACCATCTCGCGGCTTGACAAGCCTAAGGTCGGTTAAGCCGCAATTTAACATGGCGCGCGCAGCTGTGCCAATGTTCTGCCCTAATTGTGGGTGTACAAGAATAATAGAAGGCCCAACAGGGTGGTCTTCGGCGAGTTTGCCACGTGTTTTATTTGTTCCTGACATTTTAATTTACCAACTACGCAGCGTTTAAGCGTTCAAGAGCGCGTTCACGACCAATTAAGGGGAGTAAGTCTCTTAACTCTGGACCATGTTGTTTTCCAGTTAGGGCGCACCGTATTGGCATAAAAAGATTTTTACCTTTACGGTCTGTTTCTGTTTTCACTGCTTTAATCCACTGATCCCATGTGTTTCTATCCCATGGAGATTCTGGTAGAAGCTTTGCGGCGGCCTTTGCAAAATCGGCATCTTCGATAATTGGCGTAACCGGACCTTTTGCGACTTGAACCCATTCTTCGATATCAGATAATTTTGAAATATTTGCGCGTGCAATATTCCAAAACGCTTCGTCAACCTGTGTAAGACCAGCCTCAATGAGACGGTCTTTGACATCTGAAAAATTAGTTTCATGCAGAATTTTTGCATTTAAGCGAAAGAGTTCTTCGAGATCAAATTTAGGCATGTTACGTGAAAATTTACTGAAATTAAAATTTTCGATGGCCGTTGAAATATCAGAAATCGCTTCAATCGGGTCGGATGTGCCAATACGAGAAAGTAAGCTAACCAAAGACATGGGTTCCACTTTTTCAATATCACGCAGGTCGGTTAAGCTTAATGAGCCGATACGTTTTGAAAGTTTTTCACCTCCCGCGCCGGCCAACATTGTTAAGTGCGCAAATTCTGGGGCTTGAGCATCCAAAGCTTCGAACATCTGGATGTGGGCTGCGGTATTTGCAACATGGTCTTCACCACGAACAACATGTGTAACTCCTGCATCAATATCATCAACAACAGAACAAATGTGGTAAAGAGGGGTTCCATCTTCACGGATTAAGACAGGGTCTGACATTGTGTCACCATTAAACTCAACATCACCACGGATATGGTCGGACCATTTAATGGGGGTGTGATTAAGTTTAAAACGCCAATGTGGCTGACGCCCCTCGGCTTCGTATGCGGTGACCTCTTCATCTGACAACGAAAGAGCACCACGGTCGTAAATTGGAGGGAGGCCACGGCTTAATAAAGATTTGCGTTTTAAAGCAAGTTCATCTGATGTTTCGTAACAGGCGTATAGGCGACCGCTTGACTTAAGTTTTTCAATGGCGGCATTGTATTTATTTTCACGGCCTCGCTGATGGAAATGATCATCCCAATTCATATTTAACCATGTTAAACCGGACTTGATATTATCAACGTATTCATCCTTAGAACGCTCAACATCGGTATCATCAATACGAAGGATAAATTTACCATTATTATGGCGTGCAAATAGCCATGTAATTAATGCGGTGCGAGCATTTCCAATATGGAGCCGACCTGTTGGGCTGGGGGCAAAACGTACAACAACACTCATGATGTTACAAAGCCTTTCTTTAATAAAAAAATCATTAACTTTGATAGCATAGAGGGTATTGAAAACCAAGGGTTTCTTAAATAAAAAACCATAAGGTTTGTCGGAAAAATTAAAGTGTTAAAACATAAAATACACGCTTAGCTAACTTCAAGAAGGTCAACAAATTTGTTTGTAATTGGGTAACGCCGATCTTTGCCAAATGCTTTACTGGTAATTTTAACTCCGGGAGGTGCTTGGCGACGTTTATATTCAGCCCGATCCAAAAGACGCCAAACTTTATTCACGGTTTCAGCGCTGTGCCCACGTTGAACAATACTGTCAAAGCCCATGTCTTCTTCGATTAAACAAGTCAGGATATCATCAAGGTCCTCATAGGGGGGGAGGCTATCTTCATCCTTTTGATCAGGCGCGAGTTCTGCAGAAGGGGGCTTAGTGATAATACGCTCAGGAATAACACGACCAACAGGGCCAAGCATATCAGAAGGCCCGCACTGGTTACGCCACTTGCACAGTTCAAATACGGTTAATTTATAAACATCTTTTAAGACGGAATAGCCACCGCACATATCGCCATATAAAGTTGCATACCCGACAGACATTTCAGATTTATTTCCCGTTGATAGCACCATGTAGTTTGACGCATTTGAAATTGCCATGAGCACAAGCCCTCGTGAGCGCGCCTGAATATTCTCGCCTGTAATGCCTGCCGTTGTGTCATCTGTATTGTCTTCGATCATAGATTTAAAAGCAGCCATTGCAGGACCAATGCCAACGGTATCATATTTAGCATTTAAAAGTTTTGTACATTCTTCTGCGTCTTCTAAGCTATCCTTGGAAGTAAAAGGTGATGGCATCATCACACAACGGACACGGTTGGAACCAATAGCATCAACTGCAATTGCTGCAGAAAGAGCGCTGTCAATACCGCCTGACATGCCCAGAATAACGCCTTTAAATCCATTTTTATTCACGTAGTCACGTAACCCGAGTACAAGGGTTTTGTAAATGGCTTCATTTTCTGAAAGTTGTGGGCATTGGTCGTCACATTCAATGCATTGTAGCCCCGTGTCGGTTTTTTGCCAGACGGTTGTAGAACAGTCCTCTGTATGGCTCTTTAGATTTGTAATGATTTCGCCTGCACTGTTAAGAGCAAAAGAACCGCCGTCAAAAACGAGCTCATCTTGTCCACCAACTTGATTGACATAAATTAAAGGTAAGCCTGTCTCTCTCACACGATTTTTTGCATGATCCGTGCGGGCGTTGGGTTTGTCGGTTTCAAAGGGGCTACCATTGAGAGCAACAAGAATATCTGAATTATGCGCATGAAGGCTTTCGGTAACTTTCGGAGACCACATGTCTTCACAGGTCATAACGCCAAGCTTAAAACCTTTGAATGAAATAGGCCCTGGAAGGGGGCCGGGCTCAAAAACACGAACCTCATCAAAAACGCCATAATTGGGCAGTTCATGCTTGTAACGGATCGCTTCAATTTGCCCGTCGGTAAGTAAGAAGGCCGCATTAAAGGTTTTACCAGCGGCACGCCAAGGTGCGCTGACTAGCATAGCAGGGCCTGTTTTTGTATCCAAGGCAAGTTGTTTGATACCATCGGCAACGCGACGCAGAAAAAAAGGTTTTAGAACAAGGTCTTCTTGAGGGTAACCCGTGACGATTTGTTCGCTATAAACAATGAGGTCTGTATCGGCCGAAGTTTTATTTTTGACCTCAAGAATTTTTTTTATATTACCATCAATATCTCCAAGTATTGGGTTTAGTTGAGCTAATTTTATCTTTAGTTTTTCGGCCATTTTTTAGACTCCTTTATTATCCTCATTTTGAGTATATAGCATGCACATTAAAATTATTCTAGTAAAATCGTACGAAAAAATTAAAGAAACGGGATAGAAAAAGGAGCCATTTACGGCTCCTTTTAAAATTAAGCATCCATTGCAATTGGTGGCTCAGATAATTCATCATCAGCATTTTTGTGCTTAAATGTTTCCTTGATCTCATCTGCCAACAAAAAGGCAAGTTCAATAGCTTGATTGGCGTTTAAACGCGGATCACAATGTGTATGATAGCGTTGAGAAAGATCCTCATCCGTGATGGCATGGCTACCGCCTGTGCATTCGGTTACATTTTGTCCCGTCATTTCAAAATGCACGCCACCTGGGTGAGTGCCTTCCGCATGGTGGATCGCAAAGAAGTCTTTAACCTCCCCAAGAATTGAATCAAAAGGTCGTGTTTTGTAGCCGCTGGTCGATTTTATGGTGTTACCGTGCATTGGGTCACAGGACCATACAACATTACGGCCCTCGCTTAGAACTTTTTGGATAAGTTGGGGAAGGTGATCTGCAACTTTTCCATTGCCCATACGCGCAATAAGAGTGATTCTGCCGTTTTCATTGGTCGGGTTTAAAATATCCAGTAGTTTGATGAGGTCTTCAGGAGTGGACGTTGGACCACATTTAATGCCAATCGGATTATGAACACCCTTTAGAAACTCAACATGCGCCCCATCAATTTGGCGTGTGCGATCCCCTATCCATAACATATGAGCAGAAACATCATACCAGTCACCTGTCGTACTATCGACACGCGTTAAGGCTTGTTCATAAGGAAGCAATAAAGCTTCATGTGAAGTATAAAAATCGGTTTCCGACAATTGTGGTGTGGTTTGATTGTTAATTCCAGCTGCCGACATAAAATTTAGGGCTTCTGTAATTCGCGTTGAGAGATCTTGATAACGCTCCCCAGCAGGGCTGTCATTAACAAAATCGAGTGTCCATTTATGGATACGTTTTAAATCAGCATATCCCCCTTGCGCAAAAGCACGAATAAGGTTTAGCGTTGATGCTGATTGATTGTAGCCTTGAATGATACGTTCAGGGTTTGGAATACGTGATTGTTCGGTAAAATCGACACCATTAATCATATCACCACGGTAACTTGGTAAGGAAATATCACCAATCGTTTCAAGGTCTGCAGATCGAGGCTTTGCAAATTGTCCAGCAAGGCGTCCTACTTTAACAATCGGTGTGCCGCCAGCAAAAGTCATAATAATGGCCATTTGCAGAATAACACGGAAAGTATCACGTATGTTTGTTGGGTGAAATTCCGCGAAGCTTTCCGCGCAATCTCCGCCTTGTAATAAAAAGGCTTTGCCTTGCGCTACTTCCGCTAATTGTCTTTTTAAACGACGCGCCTCACCAGCAAAAACCAGAGGGGGATAATTTTTTAAAGTTGTTTCAGCTTTTGCAAGGGCATCAAGATCCGGATAATTCGGTTGTTGCATTGCTGTTTTATTTCTCCAACTGTCTGGGCTCCATGCTTGTGTCATTTTATCCTCATTACATTAAATTTAAAGCTAAAAAAGATAGTGTCATGATTCTATTAAAATGCAAGGTGTTTAAGCTAATAGAGCTATTTTTTTGGGCGAGGATTTGTTGTTCATTAACGACATCAAAAATTATGTTTTATTCAGCGTTTCAAAAAGCTCTTCTTTAATGGTTTTTAGCTTTTCGGTATGTAAAATTTTCAGGCCAAAACCATCCCGAACATAAAAAACATCAATAATATTTTGCCCGTAAGTGGCAATTTTTGCTGAGGAAACTTGAAGCCCAAGTTGTGTTAAGCAGGTTGTAATATCATATAAAAGAGCTGGCCGGTCATCTGCGTTGACCTCAATGACGGTGTTACGGGAACTTGCGCTATTATCAATAACAACACGGGGTTGTTTTGAAAATGTGGGTTGATTTTGTTTAGGAACGGCTTGTTTTTTCTTTGTTAATGATTGATCAACATCAGTAGCATTGGTGAAAATATTTTTAATATTTCTTTCAAGGTCTTGTATGTTATCAAAGACTTGACCTTTAAGGTTTTGTATTCGGAAAACATCAAGTGCCATTCCATCTAAAAAAGTAAAGATCCGTGCGTCTACAATATTGGCATTGCTTAACGCAAGAGCACCAGAAATTTTGGTGAATAATCCTTTTTGATCCTGCGTATAAAACATAAGCTCGGTGATTTGTTCGGTTTTTTTAGGCTTAATATAGCAATAGAGAGGGTTTTGATTAAGAACACATAAGGGTTGTTGGCTTAAGACGTAGGCAAAATGTTTGGCAATTGTTTCGGCATCAAAGTTTATCCAATATGATTCAGGTGCTTTATCAAAAATATTTTCGGATTTAATCTGAGGGCCTAAGATATGATGAACTTGTTTTTTAAGGTGTGTTACAAGTTCCGATGTTTGTGTTGTTTTACTGTGACCCGTTAGTTTTTCCATCGTTTTGTAAAATAAAGTTGTCAGCAATGATGATTTCCAGTTGTTCCACCGTTCAGGACCAACAGCCATGATGTCGGCAACGGTTAGGATATACATTAATTTTAAGCGTTCCGGTGACTGGATGGCGTTAACAAAATTTGTGATGGTTCTCGGGTCGTTTAAATCGCGGCGAAAGGCTTGATCACTCATAACGAGGTGATTTCGTACAAGCCAGCAAACTGTTTCAGTTTCTTCGTTCGAAAGCCCAAGGCGTGGGCATAGCTCTTGTGCAATTGTTTCGCCAACAATGGAATGATCCTGATTGCGCCCCTTTGCAATGTCATGTAATAAAATAGCAACATAAAGTGCCCGCCGTGAATGGAGGCTTTGTTGGAATGTCTCGGTCGCGAGTTTTGCGGTGTCGTATAAGTCGCCATTTTCGATGTCATGCAAGATGCCAACGGCACGGATTAGGTGCTCATCAGCGGTGTAGACATGGTATCTATCGTATTGCATATGGGCAATAATACGGTCAAAATCAGGTATAAAACTACCAAGAACACCTGATTCATTCATATGCCTTAAAGTGTCCTCTGCTCCTTTTGGTGACAACAGGATATCCAAAAAGTGCTTGTTACTTTTCGGATGCTTTCGGGTAAGGTCATCAATTTTTGTCACAGAACGGGAAAGTGCCTTCCAAGCGTTCGGGTGTAGGGGTAATTGAGTTTGCAGAGCCGCGTGAAATATAGTGATCATATCTTCTGGGTGCTTTTTAAAATGATTTGAGTTTGGTATATTTATACGGTGTCCCTCCGTTGTAAAACCGAGGGGCTGCATGTGTGGTAGTAGCATTTGCTTGAAGGGTTTAATTGAAGCCGCCGTTGCACCTCCTGTAATCGAGATGTCCTCTAAAGCAGTGCAGAAAATCATTGTCAGGTGTCCAATGTTACGTGCAATCTTAAAATATTGCTTCATAAAAGACATTGCCTTTTCCTGAGGGGGGGCATTTTTGCGGTGCATTTTTTTTGCAGCGCTTAATTGTAAATCAAATAATAGCCTCTCTTCCGCGTATCCCGCGAGATAATGAAGGTGTGTTCGTAATACCCATAAAAAATCACTCGCCTCATTGAAGGTTTTTGCTTCTGTTTTATTAAGAATTTTTTGTTCAACAAGCTGATCAATTGAACTCACATCAAAAAGGTACCTTGCAATCCAGTATAAGGTTTGAAGGTCACGTAAACCGCCTTTGCTCTCTTTGATGTTTGGCTCAAGGTGGTAACGACTATTCCCTTGTTTGATATGGCGTAACTCACGCTCCTTTAGCTTTTGAGCAATAAAATCGGTTCGGCTAACCTCAATAATTTTCTTTTTAAATGTAAGGGAAAAGTTGCGATAGTGTTTTTTGGATCCATATAAATAACGGTGATCTAAGAAGCTGGTTTGTAAAATATGATCTTCTGTTGCCTTGAGGATAATATTTTCAATCGTCCGTGTTGTTAGGCTTGGTTTAAAACCCAGATCCCAAATCATTTTTTCAAATTCAATGATATATTTTTTATTTTGAACCTCATCTGCTATAGGAACGATAAAACAAATATCTAAATCGGAGTGGGGTGAAAGATAGCTTCTGCCATAACCTCCAACGGCGATTAAACAGCCTGAAAATTTGTGCGAAAGTTTGATTTCCAAATGTGTGTTTATGCCATTGATTATTTGATCAATTAGTTTTGCCCGTTGTCGGACACCAATATCACAGGCTGTACGAATTGTTTTCGCAGATTCGAAATTTTCGCGAATCTTTTCGAGCTTGTCTTTAATAAGTGTATTTATCTCTTTGATATCTATGTGCTTGTGATTAAAAAAATCTAACTCAAATGTGGCATTTTCGTTTTGATTGTGATGTGAAAGTGGGGGTGCTTTTGACATTATGGTAAAAACCTGTTTGTAGCATGTTAATTTTTAAGTGCTTAAATATCAAATCATTATATGAGTTTCTTAAAGTTATATATAAGGATATGGAAAAAGATCTAACTTTTAAACGTGAGATATGCTATAACATGCATATCTCAAATAATAGTACCGAGGCAAGGGGAGCAATTACTCGTGTATATTTTTTATGATTTAGAAACATCTGATTTGGATCGGGATTTCGCGCAGATCTTCCAAATTGCTATGGTTTTTGCTGATGATGATATGAATATGTTGTCGAGCAAAGATTTGAAATGTAAAAAACTTCCTTGGATTGTACCGTCGCCGGGCGCGATGTTAATTACTGGCTTTACACCCGATGATTTAAAGAAAACCAAAATGACCCACCTTGAAATGATGGATGAGGTTGATGCATGGGTACGATCTCAACATTGGCCATTAACATTTATTGGTTATAACTCTTTAAAATTTGACGAGCCTGTTTTACGTCAAGGTTTGCATCAAACCTTACATGACCCCTTTCTAACAACAGGTCGTAAAAATTGGGGTGATACGCCTAACGGCCGCGCCGATGTTATGAACATGGTTAAAGCGGTCCATATGTTTGCACCAGGCACGTTAAAGCTTGATATAAAAACACCATCAGGCAACCCAAGCATGACTCTTGGAAATGTATGCGCACAAAATGGGGTTCCTCTTGCAGAAGAAGATGCGCATGATGCTCTCGTTGATGTGAAGGCAACAATTGGTGTCGCAAAATTAATTAAAACAGCCGCGCCAGAAATTTTCAAACAAATGATGTCATTAACAACGAAAGATAGTGTTGACCAATTTTTGAAAACCACGGATGTTTTTGCCTATGGCCAGTGCCCCTACGGCGAATATCATGCATCTATTACAACGTCGATTACAGATAATAAAACCTACAACGGGGAAAATATTGTTTTTGACCTTTCATTTGATCCAAAAGAATTTTTGGATTTGTCTGTTGACGAGATCGCAGATTTGATGAAACAACGTTATGATGATAAATACAAACAACCCTTTCAAGCTGTACAGAAAAATAGTCAACCCATCTTACTTCCTGTCGACCAAGCCGATGCAATTCGGCCTGCGGAACTTGATGATAAAACGCTTAAAAAACGTTTAGCCCTTATTAAAAACAACCCTGATTTTCGTGATAAAGTGGCAAAAGCTGCTGCAAAAGCAAGGCCTGTTTTTAAAGCTGGTGACGAAATCGAGCAGAAAATCTATGACTTTCCAAACTCCACGGTGCGTCGCCAATTGGATACGTGGATTAATGAATTTAAATCTGCGGATTGGTCCGAGCGTGTTGACCTTATCAATGGTTTTTCAAAGAAATTTGAACAAGGTATTAAAAAACAACCTTCTTTAAAACGTTATATGCAATTTGCACAACGTGTGGTCTATGCCGATGCTCCAGAAAAAATGTCTGAAAGTCGGAGAAATGCGTATGCCAAAGCAATTTATGCGCGAATGACATCTGACGATCAAGAAACACATATTGTGACGACAAAGCGGGCTCGAGAGGAGCTTGTTGAAATCGAAAAGGCGCGTGCTGATGGTGCCCCTCAATGGAAGCATGTGACAGACACGCAAGTACGCTCTTTAAAACTTTTTTATACGTCTTTGGAACGGGAGTTTAAAGAGAGCAGCGAAAAAAAGCCGCCAGCGCATCATAATGACAATCCTAATGAACTAAATGAAAAACCTGTACGTCGTTTTTTAGGTGGTTTTAAAAAATAGTTCATAATGATGTTTTTCTTTACATAATAACTTAATTCCTCTATAATTCATTAATTTTATGAATTATGGGATATTTCTTTATGGGAAAGTTGGCGAAAGCGATTACATTTTCGGTTATTTTTGGTGGCGCAAGTGGCTATTACCTAACGCAGACGGAAGCAGGTCAAGATACGCTTTCTCGGGGCGCTGGCAATAATGATATTGATAGTAAATATGTTGTTTTATTCCCCGGTAATCAAGAGGTTTCTCGTAATATTAAACTGGCTGAAGACCTAAAGGAACTGGGGTATGATATCGGAAAATGTGGCGCAAATGGCGTCTATTCATCTGATGTAGAAGGTGTTGTAACATGGTTTCAAAAAACACAAGGCCTGAAGGAATCTGGAGTTGTTACGTTAGATACGGCGCAACAATTGGCCGACTATTTGGAACAATCCAAAGATTTAAAAGATAATTTTGGCATATATTCACGAAAAGACGCATCTGTTTTTATGGCATCAGCCTTACCCGCAACACGCAAGGAAAGTGAAAAAATTCGCCAGTATCAAGTTGGTTTAATTGCGTTAAATTATAACCTGACACCTTGTTATGCCTCTGGAGAAATGGATAAAGTAACGGTTGAGGCCGTAAGGAATTTTCAAATTGATCAAAAAATTTACCCCGTCTCTGGGCATTTAGATCATGAAACCCAAAATACAATAACAGCAATTCTCTCTGAACAGGGGCAAAAAATTTCTGTTGAGAGTTTTATGGCGATGCAAGCGGGAAATGTGGATACAAACAATCCTGTTGCCCAAGAGTTGGCAACTCAAATGCGTATTCGATATATCAATGAAACATCGGAACTCTTAAAACAAAATAGTCGGATGGATGGTTATATTTTAGATGGCATTAAAACGGCCAGCCTTCAAACAGGCTGGGATATGGAATATCTGGTTCAGCTCGCAAAAATTGAGAGCAGTAATACACCTTGGGCAAAAGCTCAGGATAACTGTCCAAAGGATACAATTTGTTCAGCTGTTGGGCCCTTTCAATTTATTAAATCAACGTGGCTTCGCTCTATTAAAAAATTTGGCAGCCGCTATGGTTATAAAAACGTTTTAAAGGCAATGACCGGGGATGTGAAAGCGTTGGAATACGTGTTGGATCTCAGAAAGCAGGTTGATATTGCAGCGTCCATTGCGGCTGATTTTTCTCGGGATAATTATAATGGGCTTGTGAAACGTTTTGGCACTCGAGTTGGTAAAACTGAAGTTTATATGGCGCATTTTTTTGGTCTTGGTAACTCTAAGAGCGGCGCCATAAAATTTCTAACAGCATATCATAAATCCCCTAATGAGATTGCCGCCACGAATTTTGCGACAGAAGCAAAGTCCAACCGATATGTTTTTTATAAAGGCGGCATAAATGCACCGGGTAATCAACGCACTTTTAAAGAGATTTATGATATGTTTAAAAAGAAAATATCTCCTGAAGGGCAAAATAACCTTGTGATTGGTATTCCGATTAAATCCAGTAGTGCTAAAACTAAAGTTGCTCTTAATCGGTAAGGTTTAAAGTTAATCTTTGATTGTAAAAAAACGTAGCCACATGGCGTTTAATGTCGCGACGGTTTATATATATCAAAGGCTTTATATTTTATGGTTTTGCAATTTTAGTTGATAATTTTTTGGCTTGATGGATATAAAGCTATCAATATTTGGGTCCGCATCTTTTTTTAATGCTGTGACGTCTTTTTGGATGATATTATTGCTGATTTTTGCAACCTTTTTAAGAGTGCTGTAACGTGTGCCGTCAGCTTTTAAAGCCTGTAACAATTCTGTATAAGGGGCAACAAAGCTGTTATTTAGGTTATTGAGCTGCCTATGCAGGTGAATGCTTAATATATTTTGATCAAGGTTTGGATTAAGTGAAATCATACCCGTTTGAGGTGAATAGGCAGACCCGAGGTTTTTTTTCTCAAGGCCCTCATCAAAACATACGCCAATTCCAAGAGAGGCTACTTTGTCCAGATAGGGGCTAATCTCATCAATATCTGCGGCGTAATCATCAACTAGATACGCACCCGGTACTGAAAAATGTTTGTTTGCAGCGTCGGCCAGTGTTGTTTTGCCAGGGACAAAACTTGCAAAACGTTTTAAGCCACTTTCATAAACGCGTCCGATATCTGTTATATCGATTATTTTACTGGTATAAACATTGTTTGCAATATCACTGAGCTTTTGCCTTTGTAAAGCATTTAAGCTTTTAGCCCCAGTAGCAAGGCACAGATGAGCCTTTTCTGTCGTTATTTTTGTTATGGCATTCTCAATATTAGATTTTTTTATGCTGATATGAGCGGCTTCATAGATTGCAGGGGAAAGAGCGATTGTACCAATGGTTAACGTTGTGCCGAGTAAAAAACGTTTAAGCCTTTGGCCAAAAGTGTTGCGTTTCTCAGCTTTTTCTTTTGCTCTCATTCTTTCTAATATGCTCATTTTAGGCCTCATTTTTTTACCATTAGTGATGAAATGTAACCTTATTGAGGCACACATCAAAAAACATATATTTACATAACATTTTATTTTGTGTTTTGTCAAGTTTTTTGCTTAAGATAACCTGGCTTATTGTAGCGGTGCAGGGAAAAATAACTGCATGATATTGTGGGATAACAAAGTAAGTGTTGGCAGAAAGGTTAGAGCATAACCAAAAGACCTGAGTAAGATGAATTTTAAGGAGCCAATATGAAAGGTCGCGCGTCCTATACAAAATAAAATGCAGGCTCCAGGAATAATACTTAAAAATTCTTTTGGAATGATGAGGCTGAAATGCAAAAGGGTAAAGGAAAAGAGTAAAAGCTGTTCCGTTGTATTTTGATTGTATCGTGTAAGTATATCAAGGTAATTGTTTTTGGCAGGCGAGCCGCCATTAATCGCAGATTTATCTAAAAAACGAGCTTGTGAAGCTGAAAACACCCCATATAACAAAGTCATAATGGGCAGGGCTAACCATTGTATTGTAAACGAAATACGGTCTTCTGCTGTATAAATCACAGGAATCGTGAAATTAAAATATAGATACCCAACGATGCAATAAGCAAAAATAAACAAAATTGCTATAATCATGCCGAACATGACAAAAATTTGATCTCTACTTGGACGTTCAAACATTAGCCTTCATTCTCCTTTTTTGCAGATGAAATTAATGCGTAAAGTGTTTCTAACGCCACACGTGGTGTTAAGTCATCCGCATTAAGGCTCATGAGCTGTTCAAGCGTGGCGGATTGTTTTATTGAGCCGTTATCATTTTGTTCAAGCTCAACCTGATTAAAAAGTGGTAAGTCGTTGGCTAGAGAGGATAAAGTTCCAGATTGTTTGTTTTTTTCAAGTTGTTTTAAAATTTGTTCTGAACGTTTAATAACCGCCTTGGGTAGGCCTGCTAGTTTAGCGACATGGATGCCGTAAGAACGATCTGCCGCGCCTTGGGTCACTTCGTGTAAAAAGATAATTTCATCTTTCCATTCTTTAACTTTCATTGTGTAGCAGGTTAAATTTGAAAGTTTCTCAGTGAGTGAGGTCAGTTCATGATAGTGTGTTGCAAAAATTGTTCTGCATTGATTAACTTCATGAAGGTTTTCAACACAAGCCCATGCAATTGAAAGGCCATCAAATGTCGCGGTGCCACGGCCAATTTCATCAAGGATGACAAGAGATCTCTCTGTTGCCAAATTTAAAATGGTTGCCGTTTCCACCATTTCAACCATAAAGGTAGAACGACCACGTGCAAGGTCATCTGCCGCGCCAACTCGACTAAAAAGACGATCAATGATACCAATATTGGCCTGTTCGGCGGGGACATAACATCCCATTTGCGCGAGTAAAGCAATTAAGGCATTCTGACGTAAAAAAGTAGATTTACCAGCCATATTAGGTCCCGTGAGGAGCCAAAGCTTAGACGCGCTGCCTAAATTACAATTGTTGGCGATAAACTCAGCATCAGCACAATTTTTTAAGGACTTTTCAACAACAGGATGCCGACCAAACTTAATGTCAAATATTAAGTCATTGCTAAGGTGAGGGCGTGTGTAATGCTCATCTATTGAAAACTGTGCAAGTGAACTTGCGACATCAAGGCAAGCTATTGACTGTGCCGTTTCAGAAATACCATCACCATAATTTAAAGTATTTGAAACAAGATCCTGAAAGAGCTCAAGCTCAAGGGTCAGAGCTTTGCTTGACGCCTCCGAAATTTTTCGTTCCAATTCAGAGAGTTCTACAGTTGAAAATCGTACGTTATTGGCAAGTGTTTGCCGATGGATAAAAATATTATCCTCATCATCTTTTTGGCTCATTAACTTGTCAGCGTGACGAGATGTTACATCAATAAAATACCCTAATACATTGTTATATTTTATTTTAATAGTATCGACACCACTTATTTTAATGTAGTTTTTTTGTAGGTCAGCGATAAGCTGGCGGCTTTCATCTCTTAATGTTTTTAATTCATCTAAGTGCTGAGAATATCCTTTTTTGATAAAACCGCCATCTCGAGCTAAATTAGGAAGATCTTGCATTAAAGCGTGTTCTAACTGATCGATTAGAACGTGATGACGTCCCCATGACTTCAGTTGCTTAAGAGTTTTTTTGATGCCAGATGGGATTACCTGATCGATTGTGTTTTGATCATTTTGATCTGTTTGGCTTAATCGTGTCATAAGATTAATCGATTGAGAAAGAGTATCTCGAATAACAGCAAGATCCCTTGGGCCACCACGGCCGACACTGAGGCGTGCAAAGGCGCGCTCAATATCTGGGCATGATCTTAAAAAACCAATAATATCGTGACGCAAAAAAGGATTGTTTACAAAATATTCGATACTGTCTAAACGCTCATTTATTTGAGAAATATCGGTAAGCGGCATTGCAAGTTGGGCGGCAAGCATACGTGAACCGGCCCCCGTTACAGTTTGGTTGATGGTCGACAGTAAAGAGCCTTTTTTCTGGCCATTTAAGGTTTCTGTAAGCTCAAGATTACGGCGTGTTGCCGCATCAATTTCCATCACCGAGCCCACAGGCAGTTGTTTTGGAGCCGAAAGGTGTGGAAACGCACCTTTTTGTGTTAGCTCAACATAATCAATTAACGATCCTGCAGCGGCAATTTCCGCACGGCTAAAACCGCCATATGAATCTAATGTACCCACACCAAACATTTTTTCTAAACGTTTGCGGGCATTTTCACTGTCAAAACGACTGTTGGCTTGAATGGTTAAAACCTTTTTATGCTCCGCACAAATATCTAAATATTCTGGTTTTTGGCTTAGTTTATCAGAAATTAACAGCTCACCAGGGTTTATGCGTACAAGAGCCGCGCTCAGCATTTCAAAGGATGCGGGTTGTAAAATAAATTCTCCCGTTGAAAGGTCAAGCCAAGAGAGGCCGATATTTTTCCCGATCTCAACAAGCGAGGCGAGATAGTTATTAGATGATTTATCAAGAAGGTTATCTTCCGTGATTGTTCCCGGGGTAATAACACGCACAACATCTCGATTAACAAGCGCCTTATAGCCATCTCTTTTTTTGGCTTCTTCAGGGCTTTCGGTTTGCTCACAAATAGCCACTTTAAAACCATACTTAATCAGACGTGAAAGATATGTTTCATGACTATGAACGGGAACACCACACATGGGAATATCTTTACCGTCATAGGTACCGCGTTTGGTTAAGGTAATATCGAGCACTTTTGAGGCTTGAATGGCATCATCAAAAAAGAGTTCATAAAAATCCCCCATGCGGTAAAAAAGCATACATTCGGGATATCGGTCCTTTACAGACCAATATTGTTGGATCATAGGTGTTGCACCTTTTTGCGCAGGTGTCTGTTCAGCTGTTTTCTTGGACATATAAAATAAATACGTTAACCCGTTTTTTTACGCAAGGTTTATTCGTCTAATCCCGCTAAATCTTTGAATAAAGGGGTTGATAAATAACGTTCCGCAGAGCTTGGTATAATGGTTATGATTTTTTTATCTTTCATGTCTGTTTGTTGACCGATTTGAATAGCCGCGTGAAGAGCGGCCCCTGACGATATGCCTAATGGCAAGCCTTCTATTAATGAGGCTTCTCGAGCCATTTTATAGGCATCATCATTGCTGACTTTTATAATCGTATCAATGAGATCGCAGTTTAGGATTTGGGGGGTAAAACCAGCACCGATACCTTGAATTTTATGTGGCCCTGGTGCGCCCCCAGAGAGAACAGGGCTATCTTCAGGTTCAACGGCTACTGTTTTAAAAGTTGGTTTTAATTCTTTTAAACGTTGCGAAATTCCTGTTAATGTTCCGCCTGTGCCAACGCCAGAGATAAGAACATCAGCTTGCCCGGCTGTATCTTTCCATATTTCCTCCGCTGTTGTTAATACATGAATTTTAGGGTTTGCAGAATTTTCAAATTGTTGAGGTATAAAAGAGTAGGGCGCATAATGTTCTTTAAGATCATTGGCTTTATCAATTGCGCCTTGAATACCTTGGTCTTGTGGTGTCAAAATGAGCTCTGCACCAAACATACGAAGCAATTTACGGCGCTCAAGAGACATACTTTCAGGCATTGTTAAAATCAAACGGTATCCTTTTGAGGCACAGATAAATGCAAGTCCGATGCCTGTGTTGCCAGAAGTTGGTTCAATAATAATAGTCTCCGGAGTGATGTTGCCGTTTATTTCTCCCTGTGTAATAAGGGCAATGGCCAGTCGATCCTTTACACTTGATAATGGGTTAAAGAATTCAAGCTTTAACATTAAATCAGCGTGAATATTATATTTCTCGGTAATTCTTGGGACGCGCACTATGGGCGTGTTACCAATGGTTTCCGAAAAATTGTTATAGATATGCCCTCTATTTTCTGGGTGATCAAAAATTGTTTCTAATGTTTCTATAGAGAGGTTTGATGTCATATTCATGGTAGATTTTCCTATATCGAGACTTTATTTTTATAATATTATAAAGACTTTGGTTCATAAATATATTGCCATTTAAGTTTCGCGTTGACAAAAGTATTTTATTGTCATATACATTTCACATATAATTTAAATGGATTTTATTTACAGGGTAATATAATGAGCAAAGATAACAAAAAAGAAAAACTGGCAAAGCGTGTCTTTACAGGTGTTATTAAAGTAAAAAATTCTAAATTACATCGTTACGGTACTGTTGCCACGGCGGCTGGTATCGGAATTAAAAGTGGGCTAAAAGCAAAAACACTTATTGGTAAAACATTACGTGGCCTCGGTGCTTACGCCGTAACGGCAATCAGCCTTGTTTATGGCCAGGGTTATGTATTAGGCCGTAACCATGAAAAAGAAGCAATTTGGGAAAATGGTGTTGGCCAATGTCTAAAAGCAACAGAATTCGAAGCAACACTTATTGATCATACACAAAAAAAGCTTACAAAACTTTTTAATAAAAAAGCAAAAGCCACAAACCAAATACAAAAGCGGGATTGCAACCTTAAAATCGCAGCTGTTCTTTCGCACGCCGCAGCAATGACCCAGACAGTTGAGATTACAGACGCAGGTATTTATGGCGCCTCAGATGTTATTGTGGATTATGCAAAACCCGTTCATAAGGGTGGCATTGAAAAAATGGAGATTTTAGATACGCGTAGGTTTTTATTAGATGCGCATATTAAAGGTTTTTAAAATTTGATGACTTAATTAAAAAAAGCGGCCTTATATTCAAGGCCGCTTTTTTAATTTAAAATCTGTTTGGATAACTCTTAAGCAGATTGGGCAAGAGATTGTGTTCCTGTAGAGCCAAAACCACCTTCACCACGCTCAGTTTCATCAAGATTTGTAACAATATTCCACGTGACTTGCTCGTGTTTTGCAATAATCATCTGAGCAATACGCTCGCCACGGTTAATGATAAAATCTTCTTGGCCCAGATTTGCAAGGATAATTTTAATTTCCCCACGATAATCTGCATCTATTGTTCCAGGTGAGTTAATGACAGTAACACCGTATTTAAAAGCCAGGCCAGAGCGCGGGCGGATTTGAGCCTCAAAACCAGCAGGTAAAGCAATCGCAAGCCCCGTGGCGATTAATTGCCTTTCGCCGGGTTTTAATGTTATGGGCTGCTCAATCGCGGCCTCAAGGTCAACACCTGCAGAAAGTTCAGTTGCATACGCTGGAAGATTAAGGCCCTGGGCATGAGGTAAACATTTAAGATTAACGTCGACTTGTTCTGGCATTTGTAATGCTCCTATTTTAAATTTTTAAACCGATGTGGATGGCGGCAATGCCACCTGATAAATTGATATAATGGGCATCTTTAAAGCCTGCGTCATACATACGTTGCTCTAATTCGGCCTGCTTTGGAAATTGGCGAATGCTTTCGGCTAGATATTTATAGCTCTCTTCATCTTTTGCGATGTATTTACCCATTTTAGGCAACAGAGTAAAGGAATAAAGATCGTAAAGCTTATTTAAAACGGGAACTTGAACTTCACTAAATTCTAAGCAATAGAAATAACCTCCGGGTTTTAAAACGCGGTGTGCTTCTTTTAAGGCATCATCAATTTTTGGAACGTTACGCAAGCCAAATGAAATGCTGTAGAGGTCGAAAGTTTCATCTTCAAAGGGCAGTTTTTGTGCATCCCCGTGTACCCAATCAATACCTTTAACGATACCGCGATCAAAAGCTCTATCTCGTCCAACATCAAGCATGTTTTGGTTGATATCACATACTGTAATCTCGGCGCAAGTTCCGGCTTTTTTAAGGTATTTAAAGGCAATATCACCTGTGCCACCGGCGACATCAAGAAGTTTTTTGTCCGGGCGGGGGCGCATTAAGCGAATAAGTGTATTTTTCCAAACACGATGCACACCCCCAGACATGACGTCATTCATCAAATCGTAATTTTTTGCGACGGAATCGAAAACACCTTGAACAAGGCCACTTTTTTCTGTGGGATTAACTTTTTTATAGCCAAACCATTGAGCTTCTTTGTTCTTTTTTTCAGGCTTTGTCATTTTCTGGCCTTATTTCTATTGTAAAAAGATGTTAGAAACATAACAGATAAATTTTGACACGCAAAAGAGTAAATTTGAAAAATGAAACTATTTAAAGCAATGGCCACAGTTGGTGGTTTTACTCTTCTTAGCCGTATTGCAGGTTTTATCCGGGATATTTTGACCGCAGCCTTGCTTGGAGCGGGGCCGATTGCAGATGCTTTTTTTGTTGCGCTTAAGTTACCCAATTTTTTCAGGCGTATTACCGCGGAAGGTGCATTTAGTGTTTCCTTTGTCCCGATGTTTTCGTCAGAGAAAGAAACAAATGGTGAAAAAGAAGCCCTGTCATTTGCCGATGAATCTTTTGCAATTATGGTCGCGTTACTCATTCCTTTTGTTGTTACGATGGTTATTTTGATGCCATGGCTTGTTTACATTATAGCCCCTGGTTTTAGCGGTGAGACGGTGCGTTACGACCTTGCTGTTGAACTGTCACGTATAACATTCCCATATATTTTAATGATGTCTCTAGCCGCTTTGATTGGAGGTGTTTTAAATTCATATGGACGTTTTGCACCGTTTGCAGCGGCACCGGTATTTTTTAATTTTTGTTTGATTTTATCCATGATTTTTTTAACGCCGCATGTCGCAACAGTTGGGCATGCTTTAGCTTATGGTGTTTTCTTTGCTGGCATAACACAGTTTTTGTTTATGTTTTATTGCCTACGAAAAACGGGTTTGAAGATAAAATTTAAACGCCCCGTTTTCACAGAACGGATTAAGCAACTTTTTAAAAGAATGGCCCCAGGGGTTGTTAGCGCAGGCGTTGTGCAAATCAATCTTTTTATTGATTTAATTCTGGCTTCCCTCCTGCCCGCAGGAGCGATTTCATATTTATATTATGCAGATCGACTTTATCAATTGCCACTGAGTGTTATTGGCATTGCAATTGGCACGGCCTTGTTACCAATGCTCAGCAAAGCACTTGCCGGTAAAAAGACGCGTGAGGCTGAAAAGCTTTTTTCACATTCTATTGAATTAGGTTTAACGCTTTCATTGCCTGCCGCTGTTGCATTGATCATTATTCCAGAGCCAATAATGGGGGTACTTTTCCACCGTGGAGCTTTTGATGCGGTTGCCACTTTATCATCTGCAAATGCCCTGATGGCTTATGCGTTAGGGCTGCCTGCATTTGTTATGGTGAAAATATATAGCACAGCATTGTTTGCCGAAAAGGATACAAAAACACCGGTTAAATTTGCCATTATTGGCGCTATAACCAATACAATTTTGGGCTTACTCTTTATTATTCCGCTTCAACATGTGGGTATTGCGCTTGCAACAACGATTGCGGCTTGGTTAAATTGTTTTTTAATTTCGCGTAAGGTAAAGCAAAAGGGCAGCTTTATTATCTCAACGGATAGTAAAAAACGCCTTTTCCGTATTATGATTTCTGCGGTTTTGATGGGAGGTATAATCTATGGTATTGAATACTTACTCCATGATTCATTTTATCAGGCTGGCCTAAATTCAGTAACATCATTAATATTGCTCGTTTTTGGCGGTGGCATCAGTTATATAGCTTTACTTCACCTCACGGGTGGCTTTAAATTACATCAATTAAAAACTTTTTTCGTTAAAAGCTAAAAAAATGAAATCTCTCTTTGCTTTCCGCGTGCTTTTTTAGCAGAATATAGAAAGTAGTTTAACTCACCAAAAGGGGCATATCAAAGGTGTTAAAAAAAATCTCTAAATTTATGGTTATTGCTGGATTAGCAACATTGGTTTCTCTCCCAATCGTGGCGCAGGCAGATACCTATGTTTATAATGACCCAGACTTTGATTTTACAGTCTCCTTTCCTGACACGTGGCGTGAGCAATCACCGGACACACCCACAACACGCTTACGGGTTTTTCTCTCGGAAGAGGGACCGCTTGCGGGGTGCCGGGTTAAAGCTGAAAAAGATGGCCGACTTTTAGTTTATCCTGAGCGTTACATGAAAGATGCTGTGGAGCTCGTGCTTGGCGAAAAATTTTGGGACAATGAATTAAATGAATACCAAGAGGTTGATGTTATTAAAACTTCTAAACCCGCGGGGCTTGGTCAAGGGCATGCTGTTATGAAACATGCTGTTTACAAAGAAAACGGCATTCGTAAGCAAGGTTTTTTCCTTGGTAGCATTTATGGTGATATTCGATATGTGATGAGCTGTTCTGCAAAAGCATCTGAATTTCCAAAATATGCGGAATTATTTGGAAGTGTTATGGGGTCCATGCGTTTAAAGCAAAAATACCACCCCGTAGAAACAGGTTTTTATCGTGATTTTTTATCGGACAAAGATTAAAACATTATCTAGATAAAAATTATGACGTTAACTTATAGTGCCGACCAACTGCGTAGATATGATTATGACCATTATCTGATCACCTTATTTGCGCAGGCACGTTACCGTGATGCCCTGTTTTCCATTTTTTCTTTTAATTATGAGATTAACAAAATACATGAAGGTGCAGAACCTCAAATCAGTTTAATTCGCTTGCAATGGTGGCGTGATAAAATTGATGAACTTTATGGTGAAAAAAAAATCTCAAATTTTGATCACCCGCTTTTGGAGGGTTTATGTTTAGCCATTGACCAGTATCAAATTCCAAAAACTCTTATAGAAGCGTGTTTCGATGATTGTGAACGTGAGTTTGATTTTAAACAACCTGAAACACAAAAGGTCTTGGCCAATTATTTTGCAAACCGTCATTTGGCTTTATGGCTTTTGATCGAGTATATTTTAGGAAAGGATGTGGAAAATACAATGCCTCTCTTAAGGCAGGTGGTATGTTTTTCTGAGACTGTTAACTCGCTCCGGTGTTTTTCTTCTAACTTGCAAAAATGTCATCTGTATTTTCCTTTAAATATGATGGAAAAGCATGGGTTGACGAGGAATAAAATTGAAATTGGGCAAGCCGAGGACGGTATTAATAATATCACACAGGAACTTGTTTCTTTTGCTAATGAGGTTCTCGAAAATATCGGTGATCAACGTAAATTAAAACAAATACTGGGCATGCCTATCTACATTAAAACAATGATATCCCGACAGTATCTACAAATAATCATTAATTCTGATTATAATTTGTTCTCAAGCCAAGTTCAGCTACGCCCTAAAATGCAGGTTTTACGGCTTTATTTTAAAAGCCTTTTTTAAAATGTTAAATTAAGCTACCAATCTTGTTGTCGTATTTTTTTATGATTTTGCCTGTGATTAACCGCTTGTGAGACAATTTTATTTTTCACCTTCAACTTAGAAAAAGCATAAGATAAAGCCTGGGCATCATAGGGATTGTTAATCACAACTGTTTTTTCGCGTTCGGTTTTGTTTAAAATATAACGTGCTACTTTTTGCGGGTTGGCTTGACGCGCATTTTTTTGGCTTTGACGCTCCTGAAGCTCTTGGACTTCTGGGTCCTCAAGTGCATCATTTAAGCTATCATAAAATTCTTCTTGTTCTGCTTGTGGAATTTTATAGCTTTCATTATTGTAATAAAAATCAATGTAGCCACTGTATTGTTCATCCATAACCAATTTTAAGGTATCTTTTAGGCCGTAATTATTACCGTAATCATTATAGTTAGTCCCGTACGCAACAACCGAAATATCATATTCTTTCGCATTTTTGATGAGCTGAGAATATTGGTCAGTCGCATTATTCTCTCTATTATTTTCCGTTGCCTTGATAAGTTTTTCGCGAAAAAGTGGGAAGACAATTTCATCATCTAGATAGGCGTTAATTAAGCTCTGTAGATTACGAGGAATATCGAGTGCTATGTAATTCACACCGCAGTCTTCGAGTGTTTCTGAAAATTTTACAGTTTGCGCGGCATATTCGATTTGGTTGTTTTGATGATTAGCTGACCGCGCTAAAATTGAAATTTTATTTGAGCGACAGGCATTTTTAATTTGAGAGTAGATATTTTGGCTGTAACGTCTTTCCTGTTTACCTTGGCCAAAGGCAACGGCGTTATCAACTGTATTATCAAAGTTATCAATTTGCCTTTGTATTTTATCAACCTCTTTGAAGGCATGATCTTCAAAAGCTTGTTGCGCATAAAGGTTTGTTGAACCCAATAAAGTTGAGGCTAAAAATATATATTTTAATTTTTTTAATTTCATATCAATACTCAAAAGAAAATTGACTAAGTAATAGCTGACTATATAATATATGATTTACATAATTAATTCAAGTTTTGTTTTAAACAGCAACTTTTAAATCCTGTGGATAATTATTTAACCATGCGGCAAAGTCAGATTTGGCTCGATCTGTATACGCTTTCTTACGATCTTTTCCTTTTATTTTTTTACGTTTACCATTCACGGTAATTGTTGGCTCAACAGCAGGGAACAGACCAAAATTCACATTCATGGGCTGAAAACTTTTACTATCAGCACCTGTAGTGATATGGTTAAGCAATGCCCCCATAGCTGTTGTAAGGGGGGGCAGCTCCATTGTGATACCTTTATATTCAGCGAGCGCTAAACGCCCAACGATAAGTCCGATTGAAGCGCTTTCAACATAGCCTTCACAGCCTGTAATTTGTCCGGCAAAGCGGATACGTGGTTGTACTTTTAGCCGTAGTTGATTATCCAAAATTTTTGGACTATTAAGAAAAGTATTCCGGTGGATACCACCAAGACGTGCAAACTCGGCATTCTCTAGGCCTGGGATCGTTTTAAAAACACGAGATTGCTCGCCATATTTCATTTTTGTTTGAAAACCGACAAAATTATATAACGTCCCTAATTTGTTATCTTGTCTCAGCTGAACCACGGCATAAGGTTTCTCTTCGGTGCGCGGGTCTTGCAGACCAACAGGTTTCATAGGGCCAAAACGAAGAGTTTCAATGCCACGCTCAGCCATAATTTCAACAGGCAGGCAGGCCTCAAAATAGGGCGTGTCTTTTTCCCACTCTTTAAACTCTGTTTTTTCTGCATCAATCATCGCTTGGATAAATGCTTCATAATCTTCTCGTTTGTAAAAAGGACAGTTGATGTAATCTTTACCATCTCCATCGGGACCAATTTTGTCGTACCGTGATTGCATCCATGCAATATCAAAATTGATGCTGTCTTTGTGAACAATTGGGGCGATGGCATCAAAAAAAGATAAAGCTTCTTCATCAGCAAGGGTTAAAACTGCTTGTGACAAGGAAGGAGAGGTAAGGGGACCTGTTGCAATAATCACATTTTCCCAATCTTCAGGGGGCAGCCCTTCAACCTCATTACGGTCAATTGTGACCAAGGGATGGTTTTCCAAAATTTCTGTGATTTCCCGAGAGAAAATTTCCCGATCCACAGCAAGAGCTGATCCTGCAGGAACTTTGGCTTTTTCCGCGGCGGACATAATAATTGAATTACACCGTCGCATTTCATCATGGATTAAACCAACGGCATTAAATTCATGATCGTCAGAACGAAATGAATTTGAGCAAACCAGCTCTGCTAGGCCATCGGTTTGATGAGCGTCTGTTTTACGAACTGGGCGCATTTCATGGAGTACAACTGGAATGCCTTGTGAGATAATCTGCCACGTTGCTTCGGTGCCGGCCATACCACCACCAATAACGTGAATAGGTTTTTGTGTCATTTTCATATTGCCTCCATCTTTGTGACCGGAAGATATAGGGCTATGGCATGCTTTGCAAGGTTTAAAGTATTTTTAGGCCTTGCAAAAACGTAAATTGAGACTTTGGTTTTTTGTGGGCTTAAAATTCCATGGCTTGTACACGTTCAACTTGAGGAAGAGCATCAATTTTGGCGAGTAAATTATCATTAATCGCCTCGTCGACTGAAACAATCGCAATGGCTTTATTTGTTTCGGATATTTTGGCCAACCTGAAACCTGCAATATTAATATCTGCATTACCTAAGATCGAGCCAACTTCACCAATAAGACCCGGTTCATCAATATTGCGAATGAATAACATATTTTGTGCGATTTCTGTTTCTATTGGAACGGTATCAACATTAACAATACGCGGTGCATCATGTCCGAATAAGGTCCCAGAAACATTATGATTGCCTGTCTCTGTTTCGATGTTGATTTGAATAAGACTATGAAAGGCTTTTGATTTATCGCGTGTTGTTTCGCTGATTTCAATTCCTCGATCCGCGGCAATTGCGGGCGCACTAACAAGATTAACCGTTTCAAGAGAAGGGCGCAAAAAACCCGCCAATAATATGGCTGTAAGAGGCTTGGTATTTACATTAGAAACTTGCCCTTCGTATATAATCTCGACTTTTTTAATAGCGCTACGGACGAGCTGACCTGCAAAGCTCCCGACCAGTTCCGAGAGACCCATGTAAGGTTTTAACTTGGGGGCATCTTCTGCGCTAACAGAAGGCATATTTAAAGCGTTTGTAACGGCACCGTGTAACAAATAATCTGAGATCTGCTCAGCCACTTGTAATGCAACATTTTCTTGAGCTTCGGTTGTTGACGCACCAAGGTGTGGCGTACAAACAACTTTATCATGGCCAAAAAGCACATTTTCGCGAGCAGGCTCTACAGCATAAACATCTAAAGCGGCTCCGGCGACATGACCACTATCAAGAAGTTCTTTTAACGCAGGTTCATCAATTAACCCACCCCGTGCACAATTAATAATATAAACACCTTGCTTGGTTTTTAAGAGGTTTTCTTTGCCGATTAAGCCACGGGTTTTATCTGTGAGTGGCACGTGAAGCGTGATATAATCGGCCTGTGTAAGAACATCCTCAAGAGTTCCTTTACGAATGCCCATTTCACTGGCACGTTCATCTGTTAAATAGGGGTCGTAAGCAATTGCCTGCATCTTAAGGCCAAGAGCTCTGTTTGCAACAATAGAACCAATATTACCGCAACCGATCAAACCAAGAGTTTTACCGTAAACTTCTTGCCCCATAAATTTTGATTTTTCCCATTTGCCCTTATGAGTAGATTGGCTTGCCACGGAGATTTGGCGTGAAACAGCCATCATCATGGCAATAGTGTGTTCAGCCGTTGTAATCGAATTTCCAAAAGGCGTGTTCATAACAATGACACCAGCTTGAGTTGCCGCAGGAACGTTAATATTGTCAACGCCAATTCCGGCGCGTCCAATGACTTTCAAGCTCTTAGCCGCGGCTAAAATTTCAGGTGTTACTTTTGTTGATGATCGCATCGCAAGGCCATCATAATCCCCAATAATATTGATGAGCTCTTCGGTGGATAGGCCGGGTTTGAAATCAACCTTCACACCCCGAGCTTCGAAAGTTTTTTGAGCAAGGGGACTCATTTTGTCACTAATTAATACTTTTACCATCTGTTTGTTCCTATGAAAGATGTATGTGTTATGCGGCGCGTGTAGCTTGGCGTTCAGACTTAATCCTTTGATATGCCCAGTCCATCCAAGGAAGTAGGGCATGTATGTCTGAGGCTTCAACTGTTGCGCCACCCCAAATTCTAAATCCAGGCGCGGCATCACGATGGTTGGCAATTTCATAAGCGATGCCTTCATCGGCGAGCATTTTTTCTACATCTTTGACAATTGGCCAGTGTTGGTCTTCGGGTTGTGACGTAAACCACTCATCGGTTACTTTTAGACAAATGCTTGTGTTCGATCGGGTCTCTTTACTAACGGGTAAGAATTCAACCCACGAAGAAGTTTCAACCCATTTTTCAACGGTTTTTAAGTTAAGCTCACTACGGGCAATCATGCTTGAGCCACCGCCAATTTGAAGAGCCCATTTTAAAGCGTCAAGACAGTCTTCAACGGCAAGCATCGAGGGTGTGTTAATGGTTTTACCAATAAAAGGGCCTTTTACAAGCTTACCAGAATTTGCAAGGCGCAAAATTTTAGGGAGAGGCCATTTAGGAACGTATGTTTCAAGCCTTTTAACTGCACGTGGGGATAACGCAATCATACCATGAGCGGCCTCACTACCAAGAGCTTTTTGCCAAGACCACGTTACAACATCAAGTTTGTCCCAAGGCATATCCATAGAAAAAACTGCAGACGTGGCATCGCAAATCGTGAGGCCTTTACGGTTGCTTTTAATCCAGTCGGCGTTAGGAACTTTAACTCCTGCCGTAGTACCATTCCACGTAAAGACAACATCGCGATCGGTATCAACTTTGTCAAAATCGGGAAGTTCACCAAATGCTGCCTCGTAAATATTAAAATCACTTAACGGCAGATGTTTTGAAATATCTATTAACCATGTTTTGCCGAAAACTTCCCATCCGAGAGCGTCAACACCACGCTCACCGAGCATATTCCAAAGTGCCATTTCAAAAGCTCCGGTATCCGAACCAGGGACGATGCCAAGTAAATAATCGTCAGGAATATTTAAGACTTCTTTGGACTGGCTGATAACAGTTTCAAGCTTTTCAACACAAAGTTTTGCACGGTGTGAGCGCCCCATTGCAAAATCAGATAAAGCGTCCAAAGACCATCCTGGGCGTTTTGTACATGGGCCTGAAGAAAAATTAGGGCATTTGGGTTTTTGGTTAGGTTTTTGTATCACTGTCATTATTAATCACCACTCTTTAAACAATTTGGAAACAAGGCTACAATCGATTCTGAAACTTGTCTACTGATTTGAAGTAAGAACAAAGAAATCAAAGGTATAAAAGTAAATGGATTATGTGATCACCCTAATCGCGGCGCAAGACGGGCAGTTATCTCAGGATGACATTGATGCTGTGATCGAAGAAGTTGCTCCTTTCTATCATGGTGAAAAAGTTGTTCTTGCTGAGAAAACAGCTCTCGATATATTTTTAGATGTTGATGGTGTTGGTCATCTGGATTTACCTGACCTCAAAGGGGTTGATATTATTTATCAGCATGCCGACAAACGGCGTAAAAAACTTTTGCTTGCAGATATGGATTCGACGATAGTGCAAGAGGAAAGCCTTGATGAAATTGCAGCCTATGTTGGTATTCATCACGAAATTTCAGAAATTACTGAAAAAGCGATGAACGGTGAGCTTGACTTTAAAGAAGCTTTAGAAGCACGTGTCAAAATGTTGAAAGGCCTAAGTGAAATCCATATTCAGGATGTGGCTTCAAGAGTTAACTTAACACCTGGGGCTAAAATATTACTAGATACAATGAAACATTATCATGCTCGTTGTGTTCTGGTGACGGGTGGTTTTGAGCAAATTGTTCAGCCTATTTCTCAAAACCTTGGGTTTGATGATTTCTTTTGCAATCGTTTTGTTGTCGAAAATGGTGCGTTAACAGGACAGGTGATTGAACCTATATTTGATAAAAATTCTAAACGTCAAATTCTCGAATATGAAATGGAGAATTACAAATTAAGCGAAGAAGAAACAATGGCAATCGGTGATGGGGCTAATGACATTCCGATGTTAAAGTCTGCTGGTTTAGGTGTTGGATTTCATGCCAAACCCGCAGTGCGTCGTGAGGTGCAAAATAACATTAAATATGGCGACCTTACAGCGCTTTTATACGCGCAAGGTTATCACAATGTTGAATTTATTACGGGCTAAGCTCAACAAGTTGTTTTGCGGCATATTCACTGCCTTTATCATGAGCCATTTGGTAATAATCTTTGGCTTTTTCAGGGACACCGTTATTTTTGTAAAAATCCGCCACATGATGGTACCAATATAGGGGGGTTGATTTGTGCTCCATAATAAGCCTCTCAGCCCAATAGACCCATGATTGCTCAAGGGGGACGTCCAAACCACCATTCTTTTGATAGTATTGTGCCAGACTAATCATCGCATGGTAATGGCTGTTTCCCGCAGCCTTAGTTAGCCAAGAAATTGATTTTTTAATATCATAAAGTTTTTTGTATGCTTCATTTTGATACAATAAGCCCAAGTCATATTGCGCGGTGATATGGTTGTTATTGGCAGCTTTTAAAAGCCATTTTTCGGCAAGATCAATTTTAGCCGGTTTTGTGTAATGTAAATAAAAATTCCCAAGGCGGAATTGAGCATCTCCAACATTTTGTTTGGCGGCCTTAAGAAACCATTTTTCGGCAGCATCTAAATCCGTTTTAACGCCAGTGAAGTGTTTTTCAGCATAAAGAAAGCCTAAGCGGAGTTGTGCTTTACCATTACCCGCAGTAGCCGCTTTTAAATACCATTTTTCAGCTTTAGGGTAATTAATAATTTGGCACCACCCGCCAAAGTAGGCTTCTCCTAATTGAAATTGTGTTTTAGGGCTTTCGGTTTCCCATGATTTCATATCAGGGCAAGGCGGCTCTGATGAGTGCGCTGTTTGGGTGTATAAATTAAAGCCAAAAATCAAAATTATTATTAGGAAAAGGAAAGAAATATTTTTTTGCATCGTCTATAATCTTCAAAAGTTAAATGTACAGTACGAATCATTATACACAAATTTGAGGTTGTTTAAATATGGTTGCTTTTACACTTGTTCAAAAAAATACGCTTAAAACAGCAATTAAAATTTTAACCGATTATCCCCGAGATGATCTTGCAAGTGATGAGGTGCAGCAGGCCTTGATTACGGCCTGTGCGGAACATCAACTTGATATGTACAATATTGACGTCGGGTCTGTGCCTGGAATGGATACGGTTGTTGCCGCATTTAAAACGGCACAGCTTGGGTTGAATTCTAAGCTAGGTTATGGACACATCATTCATACCAATTGTGCGCCACGCCGTAATATTGTGAGTAAAAAAAGCAAAGGTGAGGGCGTTGTGCTGGGCTTGTTGGAAAATGGCGCATGTTTATTGACGGTCAACTCTGGTTATACTTTATCTGCTTTTTATGATTTGGCAAAAATGGGGAAAATTAAATTTTTTGAAACAAAAATTCCTGTCGATGGCTCCCAATTCCGTTCACGGGATTATTTTCCTGGAGCGACGGCTCAGCTCGCACGATTTCTTAGCGATAAACTTGCTGAACTTGGACAGGATAAAATTACACAACTGTATGCTCAAGATAAAATGGAAACCCTCTTTTCAGGTTTTGAGCTTTTAGGTGAACCCCTTGATTTTGAAGAGATTAGCCAGCTTCCCAAGGGTGCCATTTGGTATATTGATAATTTTGGCAATATGAAACTTAATATTAGCCATGATGAAATTGTTCGATATCAAGAAACCGGTACAATATTATCGCTCGTTGTTGGTGACACCGTTGTTGATGCAATTGTAGGGCAAGCTGGTTTCAGCCAAGGTGAAGGCATTCTTGCACTGACACGTGGGTCATCTGGTTGGGATATTGAAAACGGGCATGCAATGCGTTTTACCGAGGTGTTTTTGCGCGGCGGCAGTGCTGCGGGATCATTTAAAAACATAATGCCAGGTATACAAGTTTTAGGCGTCAAGAAAAAAGAAATTCAGCGCGCGTTAAAAATGTTTACAGAAGCAGGTATCAAAACCATCGCAACACTGGACTTATACTTCTTGTCAGAGGCGCGTTTAATACAGCTCTTCGCTGATTATGGTTTAATTAAAAATGGTTTTGATGATCGTGGGCTAACGCGCGCTTTAGATGAGGGTTCTTTGATCAAACAGCTTTCATAAAAACGGAAAAAATGATTAAAAAAGTGCTCAAAATTGAAGCGTATGCAGGATATTTAGGGATAACAGGCTATATTGAGAAATCTGTTATGAGCATGGTAGATAATGGCTACTTAATTAAAATCAAGCCAGAACGAACAGGAAAGGGGGCAAAAGGTACATTATATGGCATTACAGATGATGATATTTGCAAGTAAACCTAGCCAGAAAATACATAAGCGATTTGTTTGCTTTCTGGTATGCGTATGGCAATACCTCCTGCCTCGGCTGTAGGTATAAGGCTCATCCAATAATTGTGGGTATAGGTTTTGTGCATCATCACTCCCGATAGGCTGATAGGGGTAATTATTGTATATTGTTTTTTGCTAGGGCAGCGTACGGGTGTGTTTACCTCTAGACAGTTTATACAAAAATTAAAAATAAAATAATAAAAGTAAATAATATCAATATATTATAATATTTTATTTGTTGATTATATCTGGTCTATTTGTTTCTATGCGCATTATTAGTTAAATAATAGAAAGATAATGAAAGGCGTGATAATTCATTTGTGTATGGATCAAACAGAAAAAAGAAAGCATGAGCTAGAGGCAGTGATGACTGAGCGTGCAATTGTTAACACTCACCCTTTGTATTTTGCACCTCCACCACCAATTACGAGCACAGATCAACTGAATAGTGGTTCTATCTCTTTGATTAAAGTGGATAACAAGCAGATTGGTGTAACATGTTTTCATGTCATAGACACTTATAGGCAAAGGCTCGTCGCTGAGAAAGATCTATGTGTAATGCTTCTAAACTACAAAATGGATAATTTCGAGGAAAGGATTATTTCGGAATCTCAAAATTATGACCTTGTAACAATTGATTTGGACGATATAAGCGTCGCTCAAATCAAAGATTATGAAGGTGAGGTTCCTTGTGAGTATATGGAGATTGATGATCTGGAGGCAATCTCTGTTCAAGAGGGAGAGAGTATACTCTTTGGTGGGTGGCCTGGAGGTAGGCGTATTGTAAATGGAGGGCATAATGTTGATTTCGGCTCATTTACTTCTTCTAAAACAATAATAGATGCCGTATCCGAAGAAAATATCATCGTTAATATAAATAAAGCTCATACGTTGTTTGATAAAGATGGCACAGGTATGGGAGATGCGCCTGGCATGAGTGGAGGTATGGCTATAAAAGTGAACATAACAGATGGGGGAATAATAACTGGCTTTGCCCCTGCGGGAATTATTTATGCCGGCGGTCGAATGAGCTTCGCACCTGATATCCTCAATCTACAAATGCGCCCAATTAATTTGCTTCAAAATGATGGGAAGATAAGGTGCCATAAATAGAAAGTACTCGCTAGGCAACTGTGATGCTAATTGAGCTTCTTAGCTTGCAAAAAAGTGGTTTGATTTGGTTATGGGCTTGAAATTCAATTAGCATGAGCACACATTATGCTGCTTGTGCAGCACATTGTTTGATAAAATAAATGACCATGAGGATACGGCCAAAACTGTTAAATTGTCTGCTATTTGTCTGCTTTTTAATATTCTGATATTTCATAGAAAATTGAGACAATAAAAAACCCCGTAAAAACGGGGGTTTAAATGGTGAGCCCTGCGCGATTCGAACGCGCGACCTACTGATTAAAAGTCAGTTGCTCTAATTGAATAAAATTAAAAAAATCATTATAAATTAAGTGGTTATGCTTTTGTTTTAATGCAATATTTCTTATTTTTTACAATGTGTTAATAAATTAAGTTATCTAATTGTTATTAAATGGTTTTTATATATTAATTTGCTCATTGTATCTAATAATGCTTATATAGTAAGGTGTTTAAAAGTAGCCCAGTAGGTAGCCCAGAAGAATTAGGAAAATAAGAATATGTCTCAAAAGATTAAATTTATAGATACCATAATAAGAAATATGAGACCAGAAAACAAACGGGTTATATATTGGTGTGAAGATTGCCCTGGGTTTGGATTACGTGTTACACCCTCCGGCAATAAATCCTTTGTTTATAAGTACACTCAAAATGGGAAGAGTGTTTGGTACACAATTGGCAAATACCCTGAATGGTCAATTCGTAATGCGCGAAGGGAATACGAAGATCTTTATGAGCAAGTCAGAGAATATGGCAGAGATCCTGTTAAAGAAAATAAAGAAATAGAAATTGCTAAGAAAAATAAATTAACAGTTACAGATCTAAAAAATGAATACATTAAGGTTGGGTACAAAAAAGGTAAAACCGATATTAAAGAAGAAGAGAGAGCCTTAGAAAAAGATATTATTCCAGTTATTGGGGATAAATATATAGATGAAGTAACACCAGAAGATTTAGATATAATTCAAAATAATATTTTAGAACGTGGTTTAAAAAAGAAAAAAGCGCATGAAAATTACGCGCACCAAAGTGGTAAATCTGCTTTAAAGCATACCTTCGATTACACACGTCAAATGTTTAATGTTGCTATAGATAGAGGTTTAATGAAAACCAACCCCGTATCAAAGATTGAAAATTATGGTACGAGTAATATTAGAGAACGTATTTTAAATTTTAAAGAAATATGGCTTTTTTGGAATAAAATAGAACATGTTGGACTGCCCCCAGTTACGGCAAATGCTTTAAAGTTTATATTGGTTACGATGCAGCGCGGAAAAGAAGTTCGAGAAATGAAGTACTCTTCTCTTAAATTAGATGAAAAAATTTGGGAAATGTCTATGGACGATACAAAAAACAAAACAATGCACAGAGTACCCTTAAATTATTATGCTTTAGGTATTCTGGGTTTCGTGAATACGCATACATCTCGTAGTAAATATGTTTTTGGCTCCACAAAAGCAACAGACCCTCTAAAAAATATGTGTAAGACAGATCTAAAACCTATGGGTAAATCCGCTCTTGCCAGAGCAATGGATAGGAAAAGGGAGTTGTTAGGTATAGAAAATATTACGCCGCATGATTTGCGTCGCACAGCCGCAACTTGGCTTGCAGGAGTGGGGTTATTACCTCATTACGCTAAATTAATGCTCAATCATAAAGATAGCAGATCAGATGTTACCAATAGTGTTTATATTCAATATTCCTATGATGCAGAAAAACGTAAAGCCACCGATATTTGGGCTTTAGTATTAGATTCAATCGTAAAATGCCCCACTATTGATGATGTTCCGAGTTTGGAGGATGTCAGAAAAATCGTACAGGAAAGTGAGTTTTTTGTGGGCTGAGGTTGATAAGTGAAAACACGATAACATTTTTATATAATAGTAACATTTAATATGTTAGTATTATTATTAAAGTTAGTAAGGTGTAATATGCTCGTAATAAAAGAAACTATTCGTTATTTAAAAGAAGTGTTCGGTTTTGAAATTGACATCAATGTGATCCATGTCGAGAATACCCCCATATTTATTACTGAACAATATCTATTTTATAGTCTGTGCGTGGAGAATACCAATTTTCTTGGCGTTATATTACGTGATCCAAAAAATTTCAAACTTACCGCATTTGAAAAGCATCAAAAATATTTTCCTCTACAGGGGGGTGAAATACAAGTCTATAAAGGGGTGGTATTAATAGCTGAGCATCTTTCTGGGTTCGCACGCAAAAGGCTTATAGAAGATAAGACATCATTTGTTGTGCCTAATGTACAACTTTATTGGCCGGAACTAGGTCTTGCATTTAGGTCTTATAGCAAAATAAAAGCTGTACAGAAAACAGTGGAGAATTTTAATCCAGCAACACAGGCTGTTTTAATCGGCGCATTGAATGGTTGTTATCAACAGCAAATTACGCCGAAAGAACTTGCAGAAAAGCTATATTATAGCCCGATGAGTATGACACGTGCTTTAAATAGTATAGAGGTTATGGGGATAGGCGAAGGAATAAAAAGAGGAAAACAGCGGTTTATATCTTTTCCTGAGCGTGGTCTTCTGTGGGAACAAGCTAAAGATATGCTAAACGATCCAGTTCAAGAAGCTTTTCGACTTTGGAAGCATGATATTCCAGATAACTGTAAGCTGTTGGCTGGGGAAAGTGCTTTGGCCAAGGTAAGTGCATTGGTTAATCCACGCATAGAGACTTATGCCGTCAGTAGGGGACAGTGGAAAAAATTAAAAGCGAAAGCTATTCTTAATCTAACGGTAGATGAGGCCGATATTTGTAGTGTACAAGTGTGGCGCTATGATCCCGCTTTATTTGCCCAAAATGGTATGGTTGATATATTCTCATTATATCTCAGCTTGAAAAATGAGACGGATGAAAGGGTAGAATTAGCGATGCAAGAAGCATTGGAGGCACGGTTATGATAACAGGGTTAGAAAAATTTAAAGAAGAATTTTCAGGATTAGAAGACCAGTATGTTCTGATTGGTGGTGTAGCAGCATATCTCGTGTTAGATAAGGCAGGGATTCAGCCTCGAGCGACAAAAGACTTGGATATTGTGCTTTGTATGGAAGCACTAGATGCAGATTTTGGACATACTTTTTGGTCTTTTGTTAAAGATGGTGGTTATGAAATCCAGCAGCGTAGTACAGGTGAAAAGATATTTTATCGTTTCTCTAAGCCAGCAGCTGAAGCATTTCCCTATATGCTTGAATTGTTTTCGCGCGCGCCAGATGGAATGAATCCTCCCGCTGAGATGCACCTTGTTCCTATACCTGTAGCGGACGAGGTTTATAGCCTTTCAGCTATTCTATTAGACAGTGATTATTATAGATTTTTACATGAGAACAAGATCGAGCAAGGTGGACTTTCAATCATGAATGCAGAAGGTTTAATCCCACTGAAAGCTAAAGCCTGGATTGACCTCACGGAACGAAAAAGTAAGGGAGAAAATGTTGATAGCAGAGATATAAAAAAACATCGTAGTGATATTCTTCGGCTTTATCAGTTACTCAATCCTGATATGAGAATAAATACACCAGATAGCATAAAGGCTGATTTAAATGAATTTCTGGATGAACTAGCTCAATCTGACAACATTAATTTGGGGCAAATAATAGGTCTTAAAAATGTGACACGACAGAGTATTATCGACATGATAAAACAAGTGTATCAGTTGTAGCTGTAATTTTTAGGTGCTTTCAATAATTATTGGAATACCTGTTGGATCAAAATTGCTACACTCATAACTACCATCATAATCAGGATACCCCCGTTGATTTGATACTATGCGTGTTTTTCCAATCGCCTGACCATCACATTCATGTGTATGTCCATATACCCATAAATCTGGTTGATATTTTTCTATGATATCTAACATATCAAGAGAATTAAATGCAGGAGAGAGACTGCTACCTATATATTCTGAATTTGGGTTAATAACGGGTGCATGATGCGTAATGACAATACGTGAACCGTCCAGAGGCTTTTCAAACCATTTAATCAATTTTTCAACAAAACTATTGTGAAAATCGATGGTATCAACAGGCTTTAGAAGATTGTTATTATCTGTTCTTATAAGTCTGAAATCATTCATATTATGGCGAGCAAAATCCATATCTTTCAGACTACCATTAGAAAAGTTTGTCCACATTGTGCCGCCAAAGAAATTTACATTATCAATGCTTATAGATTCATCGGATAATATGGTTACGTAAGGATGCTCTTTGGTTAACCATGCTTTAAATTTTTTCTCACATTCATGCATTGGTTGACGTGTGTAGTATTCGTGATTACCTGTAACGTATAGAACGGGCTTACCCCATTCTTGTAAAAACGTATCAAGAGGATCAAAATTATTCAGAATACAAACATCACCAGCCAGTATCATTAAATCAGCATCTTTGGCAGGTTTAAAGTCTGTACCAAATTCAAGATGTAGGTCGCTATACGTTATAATTTTCATTACTGTGCCTTTTTTTAAACTTTTTTATTATGACATTTTTAGTTTAGGTTTGGAAGTTTTTTGCCTGCTACTATTAGGCGGCGGCGATGATTTATTTGCACGTTTTAGCATCTCTGAAACGGCCATAGCGCTTTGGGTTAAATCGGCAACGTTGTAGGTTTGGGTGGTTTGGGATTTTGTTTTCATGTTGCGGAAAAGTGTGGCGGTGCTTTGATGTTGGATTTTTTGTTTGAAGGCTTTTGTGTCTAAAGGTTTATCGGCGATTTTAATGACATGCATTGGCACGCCGTTGAGGTGATAGGGCATGGCCTGAATATGGGCGTAAAATGCGGTGTTGAAAGGGCGCTGTCTTTGTGCGGTTGCTTGTTGTTCTTTTAGGACTTCATATTGCCGCATGGCGGTAAATATTTTCTTTTGATTTTCTAATAGTTTAGCTTCTTTTTCTTCAAGCTTTAATTTAACGGTATTTTCTTGCTGTTTTTTGAATAAAAACGCCTCTTTAGCACGGTCAATGAGTAGCCTGATCTTGGCTTTCATATCTTCGGAGAGCATGGCATCATCAAGTGCCCCTTGCAGGGCGATAATATCCGCAGACATCATGGCGATACGGCTTTCAAGAGCGATCAATTTATCGGTGATATGATCTTTTCTTATCCGCTGTTTTGGTTCCGTTACCTCGTTTACATGAGCCGCAATCTGTCGTTTTAATCGCCATTCCTCTTGCTGTTCTTGGGTTTTGTAGAATTTAATGGTTTTGTGGAGATCTCGGCTTTCTTGCAAATGCCGTTGCACCATTTTATGCATTTGGGCTTGGTCTCGGGCTTGGTTTAATTTGATGGCTTTGGCATTCTGCGCCATAATTTGACTGGTTTTACCCGTGACTAAATCCCAAATACCGCTGAGGCCACTGCGGAACAGAGATACACGCTGTTTTCTGTCAATAATATCGCGCTGTTGTTGCTGTGCGAGCAGGTCTTGACGTTGCTTTTTCTGATACTCAATAAGTTCTCGTAATTTTAGCACCAATGGCGCGCGCTGTTCCTTGGCTACAGCTCGTTTCTCGGCTAAGTATTGCTTCATAGCATCGGTCATTCGGCTCTCGGCAAAGCCTTTGGCTTGCTCCGCTGATGGTAGTTTTTTATGATCGCCGATCTTCGCTTTCAGCTCTTCATTTTTGACGTTTAACCAACGGCTGAGCGCATAAACTTCACCCGAATAATCAACGGCAATATAACCACGCCGATCGCCACGCGCGAGGTAATAACCGCTTTCTTGCAAGGCGGCGGCAAAGCTTTGCTTGCTGTCCGATTGCTCCCAACAATTTTTGAAGAAAGCCTTCAACAATGTTGGATCATCTTTAAGCCGCTTCGCTTGTTGCCATTCGGCAAGTGTATAATTGGTTTTATGCGGCTCTTTATCCTTCCTAAAACCTTTCGGCAGGTGCCAGCCATGTTCCAAAAATAGCGCTTTGGCAACCGTATTTAATTTACGTTTAAAATGCGCCATGTTGATGGCAGTCATGCTGTTTTTGTTGATACGCGACCAAACGCAATGACAATGCCTGCGGCCGTTTTTCTCATGAAATACAATGACACGGGGTTGATCTTCAAGTTTTAATGATTTTTCAACCTTTGTAATGGCGGCCTCAAAATCTTCAATGCTAACCTTTTCTAACTCTGGCGGATTTAAGCTCAAGGAAAATAAAAATTGTTTACAGCGTGTGCCGCGGCTAACGGCTTCGGCTTCTTGAAATGCGCCTGCAATATCCTCGGAAACAAAACCGCGTATTTCATGAACGGTGACATGTTCGTTTGTATCGCCTCGCATTAAATGCCCTGCGAGGTTCTTACCACCTTTACGCTGACTGGCTTTTAAGATCATGGGCTTTTCTCATATTTTAACCCAAGTGCTTGCACAAGATAGGCTTTCATATCTCTAATATCTTGAGCGGCTTGCTCTAGTTCCTGTCTAGCTTTTGGAGTGAGCGGTAATGCATTTTTATGGCTCGCTTTTGCAAGTTGGTTCAGATTGTTTGAAAGACGGGATTGCCCCAGTTCTGTGAGGAGTTGTGCGAGTAGTTTTTCGTTTTGGACGGGCTGTCGGAAACACCGTTTACGAGGGGCGGTCGTTTCTAATAATTGTTCTCTAATATATGCCCCTAGAGGCATATTTCCGGCGTCATGGTTGAGCTGTTTACGTTCTTCAAATGTTAAACGCAGTGAAAATGGTGGTGCTTTTCGTGCCTTTTTGTACATTAATTTACCCCTACACCTCCATTTTACCATGGAATACAAGGGTTTGTCGAAGTAGCACACGCTAAAAACGCTTGGTTTCAGCCCCTTTTGAGGGGCGTAAAGTCTCTATCTTTAACGCATTAAAACCGTTAAAGTTATGAAAGAAAGAGGATTTAACGATGGGTGAAGAAAACGTATGGCTACCTGCAACAACAGACTTTAAGAAGGCTGATGTTGTGCGGTGGACAGAGGCCATATGGTCAAAGAAAAAACGAGGACGTGGTAAAAAGGCAAAAAATGTTCTCATTGGAAAACAACAGGTTACAGGACAGATAACAGAAATCGACCAAGATTTTATCCATATCAAAGTGATGTCTTCTATCTTAATAGAAAAGGACGGGGCAAGAGAAAACCTGCTTCATAAGGTAGATCATATCATCCGGAAAAAGCCTCAAACCCTTGTTAAAGGTGGCTTAGAGCGATTACCGTGGAGCGAGGAGTCTGCAAGAGAGATTGTATGAGCCGAAAATAATACTGAATAACCTCATATTTTACTTAATAAAACCTTCAAACCTATTCAAATTACTCGACTTTTATAACCTTCCCATGACATGCAAGATGTGTATTGTAGTACAAAGTTTAACAACTTCTTAACAAAATACCACTTGGCAAGGGGTTTCGTGCCTATCCCCGTTGCATCCCCAAAAGCTAAACATATCGCTGTTTAATCCACTCGTCAGGGAGATGTAATCTCTCCCCAACACCCCATATATTTAAGGGCGTTCCTGCCCCTGAAAACCCAGACAATATCCATTGAGGTCTGATGTGCCCCATATTTATTTCTTTTAACGCAGCTTTGTATGAATGAAGTTTATCAGTAACGATTTGCTTTGGTACGCCATACTTAGACATTAGCCTTTTCAATACTTTGCGAGCAGCTTTACGATCCTTTTCTTAGAAACGTAACAATCTAGAACCGTTCCTTCGTGATCAATTGCACGCCATAAGTAATGCAGCTCACCATTTATTTTTACAAAAACCTCATCGATATGCCATCGCCATTTTGAGATAGGAGAGGTCGTTTTCTTTTTCATTTCCTTGGAAAATAAAGTGCCAAATTTGTTCCACCAATAGCGGACTGTTTCATGGCAAATATCAATACCGCGTTCATGCAGAATATCTTCGACGTTTCTCAAACTAAAAGGAAATCTAATGTAATACATAACAGCAAGTTTGATGATTTCTGGGCTGGTTTTGTAGTATTTGAAGTGATTTATTTTGCTCATGAAATTGAGAATATCAGATATGAGCTAGTTTTTTGATTCTAATCTGACACCGCCATGATATACAAATAAAGTTGTGTCTCAATTAAAATGATTTTTATTGTGAGGCATCTCTAAAATTATATGCTCTTTCAGAAATTTGATGATACCCTATTTTCTGCAGATGACTTTCTATTCTTTTTAACGCTTCAAGATGGTGTTGATGACGAAAATTGTTCAAACATGGGCAATCTTCTTTGTGTTTTATGCGTTGGTATTTTCCTTTTTTATCTAAAGTGTAGTGCCAACCACAATTGGCGCCACACCCATGTGTTTCTGTGCCTGTTTGTTCTATGGTGGCATCGGAGATACATATAATCCCATCTTCTGTTTTTTTAACGCTAAGACCCTTTACATACTCCGTACTATTATCGATTTCGGGTCTCGGGGCAATCATATCCAATTCAAAAATAATAGTATCCCATTGAGATAAAAGCTGTAAAATTTCTGTAAGGTTATTGATTTTAGCTTCACCAGTACTAAAAATTAGAAAATCTGGTGTTTGAGGAAAAAAACAGGGGTTTTTGTACGGTTCCCCATGTTCAATAAAAGCATCATAAAGAGAAAACCCCCAATAAAAGGCAATGTTAGAAGGAAGACGTTTACGGTATCCGTTATAGTAGTCTGGTATTTCCAAAAACCTCCGAAAAAATGTCATTCCATCCATAGATTCTGGTGCATTAATATTTATCCATGGATTAGATAATAGCTCACGATATATGGGGTCTTGAGCAGGTGAGGGGAATATATCTTCAATTGAGGAAAGTCCCCCATTCTTTGCAAAGTCACAAAAGATTTCAGCAGGTGCAGATATATGGTAAGCAACGCAGTCTGAAGGTAAGGCTTCACTGGAGAAGGGGCCTGTTAATAATGCTTTTTGAACATCTGGACGGCTTTTTCCTTCTGCTGTTCTTAGAATTGCTAAGTCCAGAATCTTGTATTCATGGTCAAGGAGTTTTTGTTTTGAAATAACATATAGATTTCCTTGATTAGGATTGGTCTCATAACGAGCTGTTTTGTTACAAAGCCATACGGGTTTTTCCCAGCAGTCCTCTGACAAATGCACTTGGATATTTTGATGGTAAACATTTGCGGAAAACCAAGCCGCCACTTGTGGCGAAGAAGAAATATCTAAAAAGAAAGATTGCCAACCATAGTGTTGCAGAATAGCTTCTGGTAAGCTGTCATCAAAGTTATGATGTCCTAGAATAGCATAAATAATAAAATTGGAATAATGAGACCACCTATGTCTAAGAGGCATATTACATCCTGACGGTCCGCCGTTTGTCCAAAAAGAAGGTTTTAATGATGGCTCTTTATCAACAGTGTAGTGTTTCGATTGTCCACGGAAAACATATTCTCCCTCAAGACTATCGAAAAATCTTACTAATTCATCTATGGTAGTAATTGAAATTTCTTGCATTTTATCTCATTGGTTTTCCGCAATTGTAATGGCCATTAAGTGTTCATTCTGGTCGAGCCATGCTTTGCGGGTTTCGTAATCAGGCATACAGTTTTTGACCAGTTTCCAAAATTTTTCGCAGTGCGTGCGGTGTTGCAAATGACACAGTTCGTGCAACACCGCATATTCCAGAACGGGTTTTGGGGCATAAATCAAATGCCAGTTTAAATTGATGGTTCCGTCTTTGCTGCATGACCCCCAGATATGTTTCTGCTCTTTCACGCGAATGGCTTTGGGGCACAAATCATATTTACGAGCATATCTTCCGACAATCTCGTGCACGTCTCGTTTCATCCGTTTTTTCAGCCAAAATTTCAGAGCATTTTCGACAATTTCATCTTGGGATACACCCGTAACATAATCTGGCAAAGACACAACAAACCCATGTCGAAATTCAACTCCGACATCGGGAGTGGTCTTACGGGTAATGGTCAGTTTCATACGCCGCCCACGGTAAGGAATTTTAACGCCTGTGATAAAGCGGTGAACGCTGTGACCTTCCGCCACACGTTTCTTGATATTTTGGGTGTTGTCAAAAAGCCAACGTTCCTTGCGCTCCAAAAAGCCATGCACGTCCTGTTCGCTGTCCTGTTCATTTACCGTGACCAAAATCCGTGCGGGCGTGATTTCGATATAGCGACGCCCAATGTCACGCTTGCGTTCCAATTCATATTCAATATCTGTGTTACCAATTTTATAAACGGGCATCTTTAAACCTTCGCATGATGTTTAAGGGCAAACTCTTCAATTTCCTCTGTGATGGTTTTGAAATCTTTTAGTCCTGCGGAATGAAGTTTCACACGCACTTCACCTCGTAAGGATTTTCGTAACTGGTCTTTGTCCTGCCACAAACGTGGAGCCGTCTGGTAGCTCTCATATAAACTATTAATGTCCTGCGCCAGTTCCTGTAATACGTTATCATTTGCGCCGTCGCCCAACTCTTCCAAAATTTTGTAAACACCGTAAGCTTCGGCAGACATTCCAGAACCTTCGTGTGCCTTGTCTTCGTCTTCAATTGCTTTGGCAAGTTCTTCCAGTTCTTTCAACTCATCCGCCAAGTTAACTTGCGCCTTTTCCAAACGCTTGATAATTTCCCTCAATCTCTCGGAGAATTTTCCGTACCGTAACGGGTTCTGGTCAATGCGTTCAGATGTGATTTTGCGTAGTTCAGTGGATTTTCGGATGGCTGCGGTTTGCAATTCTTCAATCGTCTTTTCGCCAAGTTCAAAGTCTTCCCAAAAGTCGGGGTCAGTGATATGCCGTAGTTTGATGGTGGTACTCAACCCCGTGGCCTGAACATGTTCTTCCAACATATCGCGGATTTTTCGGCTGTATTCAAAATGGTCGAGACTTTCTTTTTGTTCCATTGCCTGTGTGCCATACCGTAAACACATATCTACCCATTTCAGGTCGAACAGAAATTCCAGTGTTGATGGTTCTGGACTCAAGGCTTCATACGCCGCAACAAAATCCCGTGCCTTACTGCGAAACTCATACCATTTGTCTTTCTGTCCTACGAGAGATTTTAGATAGGCATCAATCTCGCCTTTTACATCTGGACCTTTACCCTTGAAGTCTTTTACTTCGCGCATGACATCTGCATGAGCACCACGTAGGGCAGAGAGAAGGTCATCAAGAGGACGCATAGCATTCTGGACATCTTCTTCACGGTAACTTTCCAAGGCTTTGTCGAGGTTTTTCGACACGCCGATGTAATCGACAATCAAACCGTTGCGCTTTTCGGGAGTATCCACACGGTTGGTTCTCGCGATTGCCTGAAGCAAGTTGTGTTCCTTCAAGGGTTTGTCGAGATACATGACATTTTCCGCAGGGGCATCAAAACCCGTCAGGAGCTTGTCACAAACAATCATGAAATATGGTGGCTCGCCTTTTTTCTTAAACGAGTCTTTTGCCAAGACTTCCGCAGGTTTATCCAGATAGTATTCTTTCAATCCTTGACGCACATCACCGACATATTCATCTTCATCTGGCTTATCATCCTCTTGTGATTGGCTGTACACACAAACGGAATATGTGTTGGCCTCTTTTATTGCATCTTCTTCCGTCATGCTGTCTTTTTGTAAGTCTGATGCGATGAGTGCATTCAATGCCCGCTTGTACAAAATCACAGCTTCACGGTCATAGGCGACAATCTGCGCCTTGAAACCATCTGGTTTGGCGTATTCTTTGTAATGTGTCCAAATATCAAAGGCGACAAGTTCAATGCGTTTGGGGTGTTTGACCAAATGTGCAAGACGGACACCTTTTTTCTTCAGCTTTTCTAATTCATCATCTGGAAGTTCGGCAAACCATTGGTCAAATAGAATATCAATCTGGGCTTCATCAATATGCCAGTTGGTTTTACGCCCCGTGTAATGAATGGGAACGGTTGCACCATCGGCAACGGCATCGTCAATCCCGTATTTGTCCAGATAGCCTTCACCTTCAACACCAAAATTGGCGTATGTATCTTTGTCTGTCTTTTTGATAGGTGTACCTGTGAAACCGATAAATTGAGCGTCAGGCAGTGTCGCACGAAGATATGCCCCCAAGTCCTTTTCCTGTGTTCTGTGACACTCATCGACTAGCACAATCCAGTTACAGCTATTCTCAATGGCTTTGCGCGAACCTTGGAATTTAAAAATGGTGGACAGTACCATTAGCCCCTCGGCTTGTGTATTCAATAGTTTGCGCAAGTCACTGACAGACTTCATCCGTTCAGGGTTTGGCTATCCGCAAGCAACAAATGTTCCAGAAATCTGGTCATCCAAATCCACACGGTCTGTCAGGACGAGAATATTAGGATTAGCAAGGGCGGGATTATCAATTGTCTGGTGCTTTTTCAATTTCAAACCCGCAAACACCATGGTCAAGGATTTACCAGAGCCTTGCGTGTGCCAAATCAACCCTTTGCGTTTGTCGTCGTCGGCAATACGGTCAATGATTTTGTTGACGGCACGGAACTGTTGATAACGGCATATCTTTTTGATGACAAGTCCGTCTTCCCGTTCAAAGACGATAAAATGAGCTATCAAATCGAGCAGTCGTGACGGTTCCAATAAAGCCCACAGTCCTTGTTCCAATGGAGATTGAAAATCTTCAACATTGCAAGGCCACGGGTCTTTCCATGTGCCATAGAATTTTGACGGGCTTCCCGTTGCTCCGTAAAGGCAATTAGTGCCGTCTGTAATGATATTAAACTGGTTGGCGTAAAACAGGCGAGGGACATCACGTTCGTATTGCTTAATTTGGGCAAAGGCTTCACCCGTTTTGCTCTTCCAATTGAGCGGAGACTTGGCTTCAATCACGACAACGGGAATGCCGTTGATATAAACAATCACATCAGGAATGCGTGGCTTTTCCGACTTCACGTAAAGTTGATGAGTGACGGTGAAAGTATTGTTTTTAGGGTTTAAGAAATCAATTAGGCGAATGGTCTGTTTCGTTGCATGTCCTTCCACGGTGCGACTGTAATTCCCGCGCAGGATTTGTGTCCACTCTTCATTGTCGGATTTGCCGAGCAGTTCCTGATACACAGCCTCCGCATCGGTATCCGAAATGTCGTTGATACGTTTCAGGGCATCAATCATGATGGGTTTGAAAATGACATGGTTGTCGGCATCACGATTGGCATCATGTTCCGACGGTTTTAAAAAGGAATAGCCAAGCGACTGCAAATAGTCGAGTGTCGGTTTTTCCGCAAATGTCCATTCTCCGCCCATTACTTCCCCCTTTTTGAAAGACAAGGTTTACAAAGTTTTTCCACATCTGTGATAATCCTATCAATATCTTTCTTTATAGAATCATCTTTTTCGTCGACATACCCAAGAATTTTTTCATATTTCTCTGCATCATCCATCATTGAATTTCTTGATAGTATATGCGCGGCAGATATAATTTTGCTTTTAATTTCATTTAATTCTTCAAATGGTTTCCTTGCCTCTTCTCCTAAATATGCCATAAATCTGTATTTTAAAGCATGTAAATGAGAATAGCGTTCAAGTTCACCTTGTAACCTTTCAATTGGTGCATAATAACCTTTTCCGACCTTTTCTTGACTTTCCGTTTCACCATCAACAAAAGGCCTTGTTTCGCCTTCACCATGAAAAGTTCCAGGGAAACGAACAAAGGAGAAAAAATCTTGCATTTGGTAGAAAGAAGCAAGAACCTCTTCAGACAGTTCAGCCTCACGTCTTCCAATCATTTCTTCTCGCCACGCATTTATACCTTTTATGGCGACAACTGCTCCGACAACAATAGCAAGCGTTTCTATAAGGTTTAATATAATTTGTAACCAATCAGGCATTATTTATCCTCCAAATCAAAATGTGGGATGTATTTCAAAATTTCTCGCATCAACGGAGTAATTGTAAAAACAATTGGGGTGCTTATAAGCATATGCGATGCCTGCGTGTTTAAAGGGGAAATCTCCATGCCATCTATGACAGGGTTATTACTGCTGGCTTCTGCGGCAACAGTAAAGAAAAGTAAACCTGTACGTACCAACGCCTGTTGAATAGCTTGATAATGAGGGACCGTTTTTGCTAATTCTTCAGCCTCTGAATTTGTATATTCTATTACGCCTTTCTCTGAATTAGGCGACATGTGCGTTCCACGTTCGGTATCCATATATTTCGCCATGACGCCGAGGACTGTGATTTCGTCTGCGCTTAGGGATGCTAGGATATTGGCGTAACGGTAAAAGGTTGAAGATTGCAATTCTTGCTCCACCGCCATGCCGTTAATGACCCGTGCCATCAGTTTTAGATTTTTACGGGCGACCCCTTCCATTGCATCACGTTGAAAACGGGCTATAGTGCTAACGATTTCATTTTGGTCAACATTCTCAAAATTGCCCTGCCGAATTTCAGACATTAAAATTTCCAATGCTTCAGCACTGCGTTTATCTAAGACATCTTGGTATAATGTCATGGCGGTTGCTGTCGGAATGCCGAACAATGATAACACATCTGCGATTGCCGCAACGCCGTATTTTGCAACTGGATTTTGTTTTGTCATGCGGCGACCTCATCGGTTTTGGTGGCATTGACACGCATGCGTCCCGTTAACAAGTCGGACATCAGACCAGATTTTAATATTTGTAATTTTTTTAACTTATTCTCAATCTTAAAAATCATGTTATCAATACAGTATAATTTTTTTACAATTCTCTTTTGTTCTTCATTGTTGGGCAAGGGGATGTGTAAATTTAGTAATTTCTTCTTAGAGATGTTTTTCATGCTGCCACTTGTTCCAGTTGCAATACCAGAAATTATATCACGCATAAATGGAGCTCCAAGTAGATAGCTTAACCAATGCATATTAAATTCTTTACAATCCTGTGGAACAAATAACCAAAGTCGGTCTGGTAGAAACAGGTCAGGGTAATCTTTTTCAATGTACACACTTGCTCCGACAAGGGTGGGGGTATTCATTCTACTAAAAATAATGCTGTTTTGTTTTGGGTTCACCTTAGCGCGTTCTAATTCATGTTCTAGAATAGTCTTATGCTCTTGTGGGAGAAAACACCCATACGTTACTGCACTGGTTTTGAGAATTCCCGATTCATTTGTAGCTTTCATCCTGTTTTCAGAGTTGACGCTTACCCCAGCACGAAGTTCAGCAATGATATTACCTAGAGGGATATATTCCCAACTTTCGGGGATTTCGCCGATTTCGGTTTGTTTGAATTTGGTGTGTCCGATGCCGCAGGTGAGGAGTTGTTGAAGCAGTCCTTGTTTGACGCGCTCGGTCTGTGCGATGACGGCTTCTGTTTTGGCAATCGCATCATCCACACTGCCCAATATCTCCGCAATTTTCTTTTGTTCGGGAAGTGGGGGGAGGTTAATTGAAAAATCACTTAAAACTTCCTTGGTAATTGTTTTTATTGTACCACCTGGGGCTCTTACTTTTTCAATTTCAAACAAACACTGAAGAGCGTTGGCAAAAAATATTTTATTTAAAGGTTTAAGAAATCTTTTAAACAGCAAGACAGTTCTGTCTACATATGCATCATATTGTGTAATGGCAATACGCCCAATTGAACCCTGAATAGAAACAATAAGCGTGCCTTTACCGATAAAAACACTTTGCTGTGCCGCTTCTTCACTAATCTTGTTTTTTGTTTGAGGTTTTAAACGCAAGTTTTTATCTATGTCAAAAACTTGCACAAACGGATAGCCATTTTCTTCGTCATACCATTTAGGTAATCCATATGGTTGGGGAAAACTGCCCCGTCTATATTCAGCAATATCTTTTAGCTTTACTTCTTCCCATCCCTCAACCGCCATCAGATGTATCCTTTTTGAGCTGTTTTTGCAGGGATTTAGCCTCTTCTTCGATGACCTTTAAATCCTCGATATATTCGGTTTCGGCTTCCAGCAGTGCGGCATCCTTACGGGCGGTGTCGAATTCCGCATATTGTTCATGGGAGATTTGTTTGGCTTTTTTTGCCTTAACCTTTCCCGCATTTTGCAACACACCACGCTCGTTAAACTCCATGAAGGCATCAAGTTTATCCTGCCAATCTTGCATGGTCATTTGTTTGCGTCGTCGTGCCATATCTTCGGCATGGTCAAGATACATAGTGGTGATACGATTTAATTCGGATATTTCATCGTCGAGTAAATAATTCTTTGCGGTGGCAACATCTCCTTTACGCACCACGCTCCCTTTAAAGGATTGTAAACCCATGTTCGGTTCTGTGGCATCTGCCCGTTCAACAATCAATTCTGCGGCGGTTTTACCCGTCACGGCAAATAACATTTTGTTTTGTACTGTTTTGAAAAATAACCGTGCATCTTCTGAATTACCATCATAATCCGTGGCGGTGGTGTAGACATCTTTTACTTGTTGATAAAAACGTTTTTCAGAGGCGCGAATATCTCTGATACGTTCAAGCAATTCATCAAAATAATCAAAGCCGATAGGGTCTTTCATTTTCTCGTCATTCATGGCAAACCCTTTGACAAGATAATCATGCAATATTGTTGTTGCCCAACGTCTGAATTGCACGCCTCTGGGAGAACGAATGCGATAACCCACTGCCAAAATCATATCAAGGTGGTAGTGTTTGAATCTGCGTTCAATCTCTCGTCCGCCCTCAATTTGAACTTGTAAGAAATCCTTACAAGTTGACTCTTCCACGAGTTCATTATCTTCATAAATGGCTTTGATATGTTGGGTGATGTTTTGCGGTGTTGTTTGAAACAAATCCGCAATTTCGCCTTGCGTCAGCCAAACGGTTCCATCCAATGCTTTTAATTGAATTTGCGCCAAACCATCATCGGTTTGGTAGAGTATAATCTCTCCTTTATCCGCCATAACCAAGTTCCTTTAAATGTTGGAGCATTTCGGTTTCGGCTGTGTCACGCTCGGCGCGAAGGTCATTTAGTTTAACCAATTCGGCAGCGACATCAATTTCTTCCTCTTCTTCCAAATCGGGAACGTAGCGTGGAATGTTCAAGTTATAATCGTTTTCGGCGATTTCTTCCAACGGCACGACACGGCTGAAACGCTCTTCATCTGTATAATCATCAAACCCTTTGGCAAGACACACGACATTTTCATCCGTTAACGTATTCTGGTTTTTACCCTCTTGGAATGTTTTTGCGCCATTAATGAACAGGACTTTGCCTTTATGGGCTTCGGGTTTGTTTTTATTCATCACCAGAATACAGGCGGGAATACCTGTGCCGTAAAACAGGTTCGGGGCAAGACCGATGATGGCCTCAATCAAATCATCCTTTAATATGCCTTCGCGGATTTTACCCTCTGCACCGCCACGGAATAAAATGCCATGCGGTAAAACAACACCTAACATGCCATCTGATTTTAAACTGGCAATCATATGTTGGACAAAGGCCAAATCACCATATGATTTTGGTGGGCAACCGTATTTATCACGTCCGAATTTATCGCCCTTTGACCAAGCATCATGTCCCCATGATTTAAGTGAAAATGGAGGGTTGGCGAGAACACGGTCAAATGTTTTTAAACCCCGTGCGCCACCGTCTTCACCTGTTAAGTGCTTCGGGTTTAAAAGAGTATCACCTCGTTTAATCTCCACATCGTCAATATCATGCAGGAACAGGTTCATTTTACTGATTGCCCATGTGTTGAGGTTCTTCTCTTGTCCGAACAAAGCAAGGGTTTTTGAATTTTTGTTGTTTCGTTCCAGATAATGACAAGCCTCTAACAACATACCACCAGAACCAGAGGTGGGGTCATAGACAGACATTTGTTCTTCGGGTTTTATACATTCAACAAGCAGACGCACAACCATTTTTGGGGTGTAGAATTCTCCCCCCTTTTTGCCTGCATCATCCGCGAATTTTGCAATCAAATATTCATAGGCAGCACCAAGCATGTCACCATCCACATCTTCGTGGCGCAAGCGGTATGTTTCAAAGTGGCGCAACAGGTTTTCCAACATTTCATCTGGGAAACGTTGTTTGTTATTGAAATCGACATCTTGGAACACGTCTTTCAAACGCAGATTGGCATCTTCAATGGCATGGAAGGCAGCGTTCAGTTTTGCACCGATGTCGGTTGTGTGTTTGCGAATGTCACTCCAAAAGTGTCCTTCAGGAATGTGAAAGCGGTGTTCGTCAGGGTCGGATGCCATTTCTTTATCATTATTGTATTTGGCAAGGCGGTCTTCGTATTCCTCTTCCCATACATCGCACAGGCGTTTGTAAAACAGCAGGCCAAAGATGTAATGTTTGTAATCCCCGCTATCAATAGAACCGCGCAGAATGTCCGCCGCACCCCAAAGATGGGTTTCAAGTTGTTGAAGTGTGAGTTTGCTCATGTGTCCGATTCTCCCGATTTTATGTCACGGAACAGTGTACACAGAAATATCGAAGAAGTGGAGAGGTGTTATTTTGAGGTTTATGGTTTTTCGAATGAGACTTTTACATTTTTCTAGATAAGACTTTTCGGGTTTTTTATAACAGACTTTATTGAATTTTCTCTTTTATATCAAAGACTTACATATTTACATAATGCATGATATAGTAATAGAAGGTAGGTAGTAAATTGGTAAAATAAACAAAGGAGACAATTATGCCTACTACTATACATGTCAGCTTCACTCAAAGCGTAACATCACAGTCTGTACCAGAAAAAACAACATTATTATCTATAATGAAGAAGTGTCATGTCAGGCTAAATCAAACCGGTCTCAAAGATTGCATTGAGCCTAATTTTATCCCATATAAATCGTTTGCCATTGGTTCAGGGAGGCATTACGTAATTTCTTAAATGTTTGTCGTTTTTCGAGATGTCTTTGATGATTAAAGTGGTTGGTAAAAGCAGATTGGATGCTAGCGAATTTCTGTAGTGATCGCATCAACCGGAATTTGTTCATTATTTTCTCTCGCCGTCGAAAATGGAGGTGTGAATTCTCTACCAAATTATTTTCATACCGTGTTGTTTCATGGAGATACCCCATATTTATTTCTTTTAACGCAGCTTTGTATGAATGAAGTTTATCAGTAACGATTTGCTTTGGTACGCCATACTTAGACATTAGCCTTTTCAATACTTTGCGAGCAATTTTACGATCTTTTTTCTTTGAAACGTAAAAATCTAAAACAGTTCCCTCATGATCAATTGCGCGCCACAAATAATGTAATTCACCATTAATTCTCACAAAAACCTCATCGATATGCCATCGCCATTTGGAAATAGGCGAGGAGGATTTCTTTTTCATTTCCTTGGAAAATAAAGTGCCAAATTTGTTCCACCAATAGCGCACTGTTTCATGGCAAATATCAATGCCGCGTTCATGCAGAATACCTTCGACGTTTCTCAAACTAAAAGGAAATCTAATGTAATACATAACAGCAAGTTTGATGATTTCTGGGCTGGTTTTGTAGTATTTGAAGTGATTTATTTTGCTCATGAAATTGAGAATATCAGATATGAGCTAGTTTTTTGATTCTAATCTGACAACTCCGTGGGGGCAGACATTTTATCAGGATGGGCTATTTAGGCGTATATAAAGTTAAAAAGAGCTTTTCACCGGAGCTCTTTTTTTTTGCTCAGTTGTGAAAAAGTTTATTTCAATAAAGTTCCTTTTTTATATTCAAAAAATCATGTATTTATAAGTATTTGTTAATTTGTCTGTGCGGGACCCAAAGCGGACATAGTTAGGTCTTTTTAACATAGATCAGTGAACAGAAATTGCGAAATATATTCACAGTTATGGTCCAGTTGGTGTGTTATTTAGGCCTATAGTTTAAGAGGTGTATTTTGGCTTTATTATCAACAACGCAGCACGGTATAAAATGGCTTAAGAATTTTGATTTTAAGGACCAAGCAACAGCAGCATCACTAATTGATATCTTGATGTTGGTTAGTGCGAGTGAGTTTATATCTCAGATAAATAAGCAACTCAGAGAAATAGAACATCAGGCTAATAAAAGCGGGCAAACGGTTGCGCTTTTTTCTGAGCGGGAGGTTGAAAAGAAAAATTACGATATTTCACCTTTTTTTCCTAACTCAGAAATAGGTCGTGCAGTAGGAGATGGGATCCAGCCAGTCAAAGTTGATTTGAAGAAACAAGACGTTGGCAGCGAAGGTATTGTTGCAGCTTTTATCACTAAATTTTGTAAAGCAAGCTCAGAGGTCTGCATATCGCATCCAGGACCAGATATACTTAGAAAGAAAAA